>Ga0247832_1000003_pt1 | contig 442804 bp, 425 predicted proteins | sample LaCruzMarch2015__10_FD_192407 | JGI IMG/M metagenome (GOLD analysis project Ga0247832, IMG submission 192407) | Freshwater microbial communities from meromictic Lake La Cruz, Castile-La Mancha, Spain - LaCruzMarch2015_4m | ecosystem: Environmental > Aquatic > Freshwater > Lake | place: Spain...
CCCGCGAAAGCCGAAGCAAACTTCTACGCAGCTCTGGAAACTGAAGCCATGGCCGCGTAACTAACCGAAATCAGCCTCCGGCAAACCCGGCGCGGTTCAGTGCCGGTCTGGCAAGCGTTCCGGATTAAAGGGAGGGGTAGCCCTGGACATGAGTGTCTGTGTGTCAGCTTAGGCTGCGTGAGTTCACGGGGTTACGCAACGAAGTCGTGGGAGTTTTCCGGCCGCTAGGGTTGATGCCCTGACCAGCGCCAGGATTAAAAAGGCGTGACGGACGGGGATTTCCCATATTCTCAATAGTGGCACGTCGCCCGACAATCAGCATCGAGGGTCGTTCCTCGGGTACGTTTTGGCTTGTCAGGGACGCAATCGCGCCCGACTTTCGACGGGGGACGTCTGGCGGTCTTGGCTCTGCATGCAACAATCGGAGCGTGAGAATTCCCGCCAAGGGCGGCTTGACTGCAAGCGCTTCGCTTCTTCGCCAGATCAGCCGCAATTTTCGCGACCTTGGAACACTAAAGCCAAACGAAACGTGGCCTGAAGGAACGGCTTCCAAGCACCAAGATGGCCAGACCGAGCAGGTTGAGGCTTATGTTGATTTTCCTGACGCAGCCACACTGAAAAGGGCCTTGGGGTATCCTTCAGCCACGCGGGAAAATCATTACGTCTGGGTAATGCCCAAGGTGAACCCATTGGAACTATTGGGTCGCCTTGATTTATCCATTGTGGGCAGGTTCAGGCTGCGATTTCGTTCGGGACGATGAAATCGACGGTCACCCCGGTTCCAAAGGCAAGCTGCCCCCAGTCAGCCAGATCGAAGTCGACAACCAGCGTCGCCCCGGTCGGATAGCGGGCGAAATCCGGGCCGACAGGCGCGTGGGCGACCAGCCGGGCCGCAAACTCGGCGATGCCGGGGTTGTGGCCGATCATCATCACGGTATCGGCCGTTGCATGGCGCAGGACCGCCATCATCACATCCGGCCCCGCATGATACAGTGCGGGCTTCAGTTCCAGCACCGGTGCGCCTGGCAAGGCGGGGGCGATGCCGGAAAAGGTCTTGCGGGTCCGCAAGCTGTCGGAGCAAAGAACCTCGCCCGGAACATAGTCGCGGCTGGCCAGCCATTGGCCCAGGTCCGCCGCCGCCGCCTTGCCGCGGTCGTTCAGCGGGCGATCATGGTCCGGGGTCAGCGGATCGTCCCAAGAGGATTTCGCATGCCGAGTCAGGATCAACCGCTTCATTTGTGGAATTGCCCCATGTGATAGGCCGACTGTTCGGGCAGTCTTGCATAGGCTTGGCTCACGGGGCAAGCGCGGCGAACCAGACAACCGCGGGTCATGCAATCTTTCCCGCCCGGCTGGTCCAGAAAGGTGTGGCAGCGGGGCAGATCATAGCCCGCGTCGGTCAGCGCGCCGGTGGGGCAGGCGGTCTTGCAGGGGGCGGCGCAGGTGTCGCAAGGGCGCGGGGCCGGGGGTGAAACCTCGACTGCCTCTTTCAACGCGAGCGCCCCGCGAAAGCTGACCAACAGCCCTTGTTCCGCCTGAACCAAGAGCCGCACCGGGCTGTCCCATACCCGCCCCGTCCGCAAGGCCCAAGCGTAGAACGGATGATACGGCGGCCCACCAAAGGGAAACAGCGCCTTGGCCCCCAGATCGCAGGCCAGTTGCCCGATCACCCGTCGCGACCAGCGGTCGACGGGATCAGGCTGGCCGTCCCATTCCGGCTGGGTTGTCAGGTGCGGCCAGAAGCCGGGTTCTTTCGGCCCAAGCATCAGAAGGCTCCGCGTTCCTGCCGGAAACCCTGCTTCACCCTCGGCGACCATGAAACCGCCCAGCAACTCCAGCCGCTCGCCCGCCAGCCGCGCCGTCAGCGTCGGAAGGGCAGCCACAGCGCCCAGCCCAAGTTCGCGGGTTTGTCGTCCTGCCATTCCAGCCCCACCGTCATTGCGTCATGACCACCCTTTGGTTCTGGCACATAGGTCCGGAAAATGCGGTCCCAAAGCGACAGGGCAAAGCCGTAATTGCTGTCATGCTCGTCCCGGAGAACCGAGTGATGGACGCGGTGCATGTCCGGCGTGACCAGCACCAGACGAACCGTCCGGTCCAGCCACAAGGGCAGCCGCAGGTTGGCATGGTTGAACATCGCAGTGGCGTTCAGCGTGATCTCGAACAGGATCACCGCCAGAACCGAGGGGCCAAGCAGATAGACCAGCCCGACCTTCAGCGCCGCTGAGGCGACGATCTCGACCGGGTGAAAGCGCAGCGCCGTGGTCACGTCAAAATCGCGGTCGGCGTGGTGGACGCGGTGGAACCGCCAGAACAGCGGCACCTTGTGGGTGATCAGATGCTGGGTCCAGATTGCAAGGTCAAAGGCAAGTACAGCCAGCACCAGTTCGGCCGAGACCGGCCAGTCCAGCCGGTTGAACAGCCCGAACCCCTGCGCCGAAGCATCCGCCGCCGCTGCAACGGCCAGGATCGGCAGCGCAAAAGCCACCGCCCGGACCGCCAGACTGTCGATCACCACCAGCGCGAGATTTGTCGTCCAACGGTGCGAGCGGGGCTGGACCAGCGCCCGCCGCGGTGCCCGGTGTTCAAGCGCCATCAAAAGACCAAGGACACCAAGAAACACCCCAAGACGTATCGCAAGCTCGTTGGCCATGTGCCTTGATCCCCACCTGAACCTTGAACCTAAGGGCGGTCCGGTCGGTATTCCAGTGCCACAAATCCTTTCGAAAGGCTTTTGGGTCCCTAGCGCCGGGCGTGCGGCTTGACCCGAGGCTCGGTCGAGCGGATCTGGCTGCCGGCACCGTGGTCGGTGAACAGCTCCAGAAGACAGGCGTTCGGCACTTTGCCGTCAAGGATGGTGACGGCCCGGGTTCCGGCCTCGATCGCCATCAGCGCGGTTTCGGTCTTGGGAATCATCCCACCCGAGATCACCCCGTCTTTCGTCATCTGGCGGATTTCGTCCGGGGTGATCTGGGTCATCACCTCACCCGCCGCGTTCTTGACCCCCGGCACGTCGGTCAAAAGGAGCAACCGGTCGGCCTGCAAGGCCCCCGCAATCGCCCCCGCCGCCGTGTCGCCGTTCACGTTGAAGGTCTCGTTGTCCTGCATCCCCGTGGCGACCGGGGCCACCACCGGAATAATCCCGGCGTTGTAAAGGTCGCGCAGCACTTGCACGTTCATTTCCACCGGACGCCCGACAAAGCCAAGCTCGGGGTCGTCGGCCACGCAGACCATCAGGTCGTCGTCCTTGCCGGAAATCCCCACCGCCCGCCCGCCCGCATCCATGATCGCCTGCACGATCCGCTTGTTCACAAGGCCCGACAGGACCATCTCGACCACTTCGACCGTGGCCTTGTCGGTCACCCGTTTGCCGCGCACGAATTCCGACTTGATGCCCAGTTTGGTCAGCATCTCGTTGATCATCGGCCCGCCGCCGTGGACCACGACCGGATGCACGCCGACCTGCCGCATCAGCACGATGTCGCGGGCAAATTCGGCCATCGCGGCATCATCGCCCATGGCGTTGCCGCCGAATTTCACGACTACCACGGCCCCTTCGAACCGCTGCAGATAGGGCAGGGCCTCGGACAGCATCTTGGCGGTGGTAATGGCGTCGGACATGGTCAGGGTCTGCTGCTTCATGGGGGGCCTCCAAGGTATACTGCCGCATAAGACTTTTCCCAACCCCTGCCAAGCCTTGCCTTCCCCGCCCGCAAGCGTAGCCTGCGCAGCGAAGGAGACCGCAAGATGTCCGAACAGAAAACCCTTGTCCTGACCGGAGCCAGCCGGGGGATCGGCCATGCCACCGTCAAGCGCTTTTCGGCCGAGGGCTGGCGCGTCCTGACCTGCTCGCGCCAGCCGTTCGATCCGCGCTGCCCCTGGCCGGGGGGCGAGGACAACCATATCGAGATTGATCTTGCCGATCCGAACAAGACCATTGCCGCCATCGAGACGATCAAGGCCAAGGTTGGCGGGCGCATCCATGCGCTGGTCAACAATGCCGGGATCAGCCCGAAAGGCCCGGGCGGCGCGCGGCTGGACACGATGACGACCGACCTGCGCACCTGGGGCCATGTCTTTCATGTGAACTTCTTTGCCCCCGTCATTCTGGCGCGGGGGCTGAAGGATGAACTGACGGCGACCAAGGGGGCAATCGTCAATGTGACCTCGATTGCCGGGGTCAAGGTGCATCCCTTTGCCGGGGCGGCCTATGCCACGTCCAAGGCGGCGCTTGCGGCATTGACGCGGGAAATGGCGCATGATTTCGGCCCCTACGGCGTGCGGGTGAACGCGATTGCGCCGGGTGAGGTGGAAACCGCGATCCTGTCGCCTGGAACCGACAAGATCGTGGAAAAGCTGCCGATGCAGCGGTTGGGCCAGCCGAAGGAAGTGGCGGATGTGATCTGGTTTCTGTGTTCGGACCAGTCGTCCTACATTTCAGGCGCCGAGATCGAGGTGAACGGCGCGCAGCACGTCTGACTGCCCGCAAGGGCTTGATGTGCGGCCAGTCTTTGCCTTGCCATGCTGATCGGGCATATAGGGGCATCCACCGGGGCCTTGCCATGCTTCATGACCGTGACGACGACATCCACCCGCTGTTCCACGGCGCACCGCAGGGGCTTGAATTCCGCAAGCTGCGCAAGCGTCTGGTCGGGCAGGTGCGGGAGGCGATCGACACTTATGGCATGGCCAAGGCCGGTGACCGCTGGCTAATCTGCCTGTCGGGCGGCAAGGACAGCTATACCCTGCTGGCCATCCTGACCGAGCTGAAATGGCGCGGCCTGTTGCCGGTTGATCTTCTGGCATGCAATCTGGATCAGGGTCAGCCCGGCTTTCCCGCGACGGTGCTGCCGGAGTTTCTGACCCGGATGCAGGTTCCGCACCGCATCGAATATCAAGACACCTATTCGGTGGTGATCGACAAGATCAAACCCGGCGGCACCATGTGCAGCCTTTGTTCGCGCCTGCGTCGCGGCAACCTTTATCGCATCGCGCGCGAAGAGGGCTGTTCGACCGTCGTCCTTGGCCATCACCGCGATGACACTCTGGAAACCTTCTTCATGAACCTCTTTCACGGCGGTCGCCTTGCCAGCATGCCACCGCGGCTTTTGAACGAAGACGGCGACCTGTTTGTCGCCCGCCCACTGGCACTTGTTGCCGAGGCGGACTGTGCGGCCTTTGCCAGCGCCATGGGCTATCCGATCATTCCCTGCGACCTTTGCGGCAGCCAAGAGGGGCTACAGCGGGCGCAGGTCAAAAAGCTTCTGGACGATTGGGAGACGCGCAGTCCCGGCCGGCGGCAGGTGATGTTCCGGGCGCTGACCAATGTCCGGCCCTCGCATCTGGCCGATCCAGGGTTGTTCGATTTTGCCGGACTTACGGCCGAACTGGCTGCCGCTCTGATAGACCGTGAAAATTCTTCGCAACTTTCGGCTGAGCGTTAAGGAACTGAACAGGAACACCGGCCTAGCCTGACACTGGTTCATGGGCCACAGGCCCGTCAGGTGCGGGGTGTCAGGATGTCGCCAGGGTCTTTGCGGATGGCCGCGCAGTTGCGCCGCCCCGGGCTTGCGGTCAGTCTTTCGGCGCTGGCTCTTGCGGTCTACTGGATCGCCGGGGAACTGGCGCTACTGGCGCTGTCGGCAGGCTTTCCGTTGGCGTTTCTGCTGGCTGGACGGCTTTTGCCGGGCGTCCCTGTGGCGGCGGTGTCCGATCAGGTGATCGACCGGCTGGACGCGGTCCTGCAGGACCGGACGCAAGGCCCAAATCAGACCGGCTGTTTCGTTTTGCAGTTCGACGATCCGTCGTGGCTGTGTGACCGGCACGGCCGCACCCGCCAGTCCGAGATTCTGGCGGCCTGCATTGGCAGGATCCGCGGCGCGATGCGACCCGGAGACATGCTTTTCCCGTTAGAAGACGGCAGCCTTGTCGTGGTGCTGGCACCGTCGCAACGTCTTGATCTTGAAGGGATGGTGCGCATTGCCGGTCGGCTGCAACTGGTGGTGCAGCAGCCGATGGCGCTCGCCGACGGGTCGGTGCAGGTTACCTGCTGCATCGGTTTTTGCCATGCCCGGCAACTGGCAACGCAAAGCGGCCGCGTGCTGCTTGAGGCCGCGCAGGTCGCCGTGGACGAAGCCTTGCGTCACCGCCCCGGGGCGCTCCGGTCTTACACCGACGAACTTGCCCTGACGCGCGCCGCACGGGACATCCTGCGCAAGGGTTTCGCCAATGCTGTCGACGCTGGCCAGATCCGCGCCTATTTCCAACCGCAACTGTCCACCGACAGTGGTGAAGTATCCGGGGTCGAGGCGCTGGCCCGTTGGCACCATCCCGAACGTGGCTGCCTGCCACCCGGCGAATTCCTTCCGGCGCTGGAAGGCACGGACTTGATGAAGCTTCTTGGCCGCGAGATGCTGAACCAATCGCTTGCTGCTCTGTCGGCCTGGGACCGGGCCGGCTTGCGGGTGCCTGCGGTTGCGGTCAATTTCTCGACCCAGGATCTGCGTGATCCGCAGTTTCCCGAACAGCTTGCCTGGGCGCTAGACCGCCATGATCTGCCACCCTCGCGCCTGACGGTCGAGGTGCTGGAATCGGTGGTCGCCGGGCTGGAAGATGACATCATCACCCGCAACATTGCCCGCGTCACGGCCAAGGGATGTGGTGTCGATCTGGACGACTTCGGCACCGGTAATGCGTCAATCACCGCGATCCGCAGCTTTGCCCCGCGCCGGTTGAAGATCGACCGCAGTTTTGTGCGCGGCGTCGATCATGATCGTGACCAGCAGAAACTGGTCACCGCCGTCCTGTCATTGGCCGAACAACTGGGGCTGGAGACCCTGGCCGAAGGGGTCGAGACCCAGGCGGAACACGCGATGCTGGCGCAACTTGGGTGCGGCCATGTTCAGGGCTATGTCATCGCCAGACCGCTGCCCCCGGACGAGGTGATGGGCTGGTTGATCCAGCATCGTGAACGGTTGGCTAAAGCTCTGCGGATCAATATGCCCGCCCGCCCGCCGTGACCCTCATTTGGCCTTGCTCTTGCCCCTCACACACCAGCGCAAGCAGACAGATCGGGGTGCGATGCCCTGTCCTGCGCACGGGGTCGCGGCTCCCCATCATCGGCAGCCTATGCCTTCCCAAGGGCGGGCAAAGGTCGAAACCGCTTGACCTTTGCCCGCCCCTGTCGTTGAAGCACCGCTGATCCCGATGCACTTAACGGTGGCTGCCCATGGAAGAACCGAACAACAAGAACCTGATCCTTGCGATGGTTCTCAGCGCCCTGGTGATGGGTGTCTGGCTGATCCTCTTCCCGCAACCGGTGCCGCCGGTTGCGACAACCGATCCCGCGCCCCTGGTTGCCGAAGCTGATGCATCCGGGACCACCGATCCTGTGACCGGTCAGCCCGAAGTCGCCCCAGTCCCCGAATCAGCACGTCTGACGATCGAGACCGGACGGCTTTCCGGGTCGATTGCGTTGCGTGGCGGCCGGATCGACGACCTTTCCCTGACCGAGTATCGCGAAACTCAGGATGCAGGCTCGGACAACGTCCGGCTTCTGTCGCCCTATGGCGAGACCAAACCTTACTACGCGTTGTTCGGCTGGGTTCCCGCCGGGTCGCTGACCTTTGATGACGTTCCGGGTCCCGGTACCGAATGGACCGCTGCCGCCGATGCAAAACTTGCGCCGGGAAAGCCGGTCACGCTACGCTGGGAAAATGGCAAGGGCCTGATCTTCCTGCGCGAAATCTCGGTGGACGAGAACTACCTTTTCACCGTCACCGAGACGGTCGAAAATACCGGCAGCGGCGATGTCACGTTGGCGTCCTACGGTCAGATCGCGCGCCATGGCCTGCCCGGTGACCTGCAGAACATCTTTGTCGTTCACGAAGGCACCATCCGCCGCACTGACGGCGAGATTACCGAAACCGATTACGCCGATATCCCCGAGCTTGCCGTTGTCGAGCGTGAGGCTACCCCCGCCGAAGTGATCGACGCCGCCACCGATGGCTGGATCGGCTTTACCGACCACTACTGGATGACCGTGCTGATCCCCGAACAGGGCCAGCCGCACACCCAGGTCACCAAATATGTCGCCAAGAACGACATCTACCAGACCGAGGTCCGCAATCCTGCGATCACGGTCGCGGCTGGTGCGAAGGCGACGACCACGACACGCCTGTTTGTGGGTGCCAAGGAATGGGCAACCATCCGCGCCTATGAAAACGAGGGCGGGATCCCCGGTTTCATCGATTCGATCGACTGGGGCTGGTTCTATTTCCTGACCAAGCCGATCTTCGCGGTGCTGCACTGGCTGCACGGCCTGATCGGCAACATGGGTCTGGCAATCATTGCGCTTACCTTCATCCTGAAGCTTCTGGTTCTGCCGCTGGCCTACAAATCCTATGTCTCGATGGCGCGGATGAAGGAACTACAGCCCGAGATGGAGGCCCTGAAAGAGCGCGTCGGCGACGACAAGCAAAAGCTGCAGCGCGAAATGATGCAGCTTTACAAGGACAAGAAGGTGAACCCGGCCGCAGGCTGTTTGCCGATCCTGATCCAGATCCCGATTTTCTTCAGCCTGTACAAGGTGATCTACGTCACCATCGAACTGCGTCATGCCGCGTTCTTCGGGTATTTTCAGGACCTGTCCGCGCCTGACCCCAGCTCGATCATGAATCTCTTCGGCCTTCTGCCCTTTGCAGGCCCCGCGCCGCACACCCTGATGGCCACGATCTTCCTTGGCATCCTGCCGCTGATCCTTGGCATCACCATGTGGATGCAGCAAAAGCTGAACCCCGCACCCACCGATCCGGTACAGGCCTCGATCTTCGCCTGGATGCCCTGGGTGTTCATGTTCATGATGGGGTCGTTCTCCAGCGGTCTGATTGTCTACTGGATCACGAACAACACGATCACGTTCAGCCAGCAGTATCTGATCATGCGCAGTCACGGCCATCGGCCGAATGTATTTGGAAATATCCGCAGTAGCTTGCGCAAGAAGGCACCTGCGCAGGTTGTCGAAAAGCCGGGCAAGGCCGGAAAAAAGTGAACCGGCTGACCCGGATCACCCGGCACCCGATCAAGGGACACGGACGCGAGGACCTCGCGTCCGTTTTGCTAATCCCGGGGGCCTGCCTGCCCTGGGACCGGCATTGGGCTGTCGCGCATGATGCCGCGCGTCTGACGGAGGGCTGGAGCCCGCCCGTCAACTTTGCCCGGACAGCGAAAGCTCCGGATCTGATGGCCATCACTTCGACCCTGAACGAGGCGACTGGCGAGGTCGTCCTGTCCCATCCGACGCGAGGCGAGATCACCTTTCGCCCGGACGACGTCGCCGATCTGCCGCGGTTTCTGGACTGGGTCCTGCCGCTGAACCCGCCCAACCGCGCGCTTCCGGACCGTATCGTGAGCCGGGGCCTGGGCATGACCGAAAGCGATTATCCATCGGTGTCCGTGCTGTCGGAAACCTCTCTTGGCGCGTTGTCGCAACAGATGGGAACACCCCTCTCGCCGCACCGATTCCGGGGCAACCTGTGGCTTGACGGCGCAGAGCCCTTTGCCGAGCTTGACTGGATCGGCCGCAGCATCCGCATCGGCGAGGCGGTGCTGCAGATAAAGGAACGGACTGCCCGTTGCCCTGCGACCCACGCCAACCCAATGACCGGTCTGCGCGACGCCGATCCTCCTGGCGCGCTGCAGCGCGGATTTGGCCATCAGGATTTCGGCGTATATGCCGTGGTGATCAAAGGCGGCCGCATCGCCACAGATGATGAATGGACCCTGGCATGAAAATGACCTTCCAGCTTGCCGCCGATCCGGTGGACGAGGATCGCGAGCAGGGCCGGCTGCTGTTCGCCGGGCCGGTTGATTTTCTGAAGGGCGTCGTCACGATGGCAGGCATGCCGCCCGCTGACCGGCTGGAAGTGTGCTTTGCAGGTAGGTCAAACGTTGGTAAATCAAGCCTGATCAACGCCTTGACCGGGCGGAAGTCCTTGGCGCGGGCGTCGAACACGCCCGGTCGGACGCAAGAGATCAACTTCTTCACCTTAGGTGACAGTCGCTATCTGGTGGACCTTCCCGGCTATGGCTATGCCGAGGCTCCGGTTGCGGTGGTGGCAAAGTGGCAGGCGCTGCTCAAGCAATATCTGGCCGGTCGTCAGACCCTGCGCCGGGTCTTTGTTCTGATCGACGCGCGGCACGGCATCAAGGCGGTAGACGCCGAGATCCTGTCGCTGCTTGACCGGTCGGCTGTCACGTTTCAGGTGGTCCTGACCAAGGTTGACAAGATTCTGCGCCATGAACGTGAAGCGGTGATCGAGCAGGTCAAGGGGGCTTTGGCCAGCCACCCCGCCGCGTTTTCCGAGCTTGTCGTGACCAGTTCGGAAAAAGGCGAAGGGATCGAGACTTTGCGCGCAATCATCGCCACGCTGGTCTGACCCAGGCTCCCCGGCGCTAAAGTTGCGCGTCGTGATCCGGGTCTGCGCCCGGCACCGGATCATAGCCGCTGCCACCCCAGGGATGACAGCGGCAGATGCGATGCGCGGTCAGATAGCTGCCCTTTACCCCGCCATGCCGCGCCAGCGCCTCAAGTGCATAGGCGGAACAGGTCGGCTGATAGCGGCAACCATGGCCGACCCAGGGCGACAGGATCAACCTATAGGCCCGGACGGGCAGGGCTACCAGATGCGCCAGTGGGGTCATGGTTTGGGCCGGTGGACGCTGCGCAAAGCTTGCGCCAGATCGGCCGCAAGGTCGGCAAAGGCCCGGCTGACGGTTTCATTCGGGCGGGCCACAAGAACGTAATCCCAGCCGGGGCGCGACTGCAGCGGCAAGCCTGCCTGAGCAATCGCCCGCAACCGCCGCTTGGCGCGATTGCGCAGCACGGCGTTGCCGATCTTCTTGGAGGCGGTAAAGCCGACGCGGACAAGGCCAACCCCGTCGGCCCGGTCCCGTGCCTGCAGCAGGAACCCGTTGGTTCCCTGCCGACGCGCCGAGGCGGCCTTGAGAAAATCAGCCCGCTTGCGCATCACGCAAAAGGAAACCGCCGGAGACGCGGCGGGCAGTTCGACATTGCTGCCTTGGCCCACGCTCTCCGGCGGTGTCATCTTGTCACCCAGGTCCCCGAAAGGAGAACGGTTCAGGCGGACAGCTTGTGGCGGCCCTTGGCCCGGCGTGCTGCCAGAACAAGGCGGCCGTTTTTGGTAGCCATGCGCGCACGAAAGCCGTGACGGCGCTTGCGAACCAGGTTCGACGGTTGAAAAGTGCGCTTCATCGCGGTCTCCATCAGGCACCCCGAACCGGAAAGGATTCGAGGATCAAAACTAGAAGCCCGTCCTTTAAGGGGGGGCGCAGGCCAAGTCAACGCGATGCGTGCGTTTTTCCCGTATCATTTGCGGCCCGCCCTTGGGGAATTGTTTCAACGGGTCACGGCGGCCCGGTTCCCGATCAATGCGACGTGAGACCCCTGTCAAACCCGGGCCTCCTGCGCCATGGTTGGCCCGTCGTCAAGAAAGCTGAACGGAATGCCGGACCAAACCGCCCCGAATGCAGTCCCGCGGTCGGGATGGCTGCGCAAGCTGCCGTTTCTGGTCATCATTATGGCCGCAGTGCTTGGGGCGGTGCTGTTGCGTGACCAGTTGGGGTTTGACGCCCTTGCCCGCCACCGAGATGCCCTGATTGCTTACCGCGACGCGCATTTTCTTTTGACGGTGGCCGGGTTTTTGGCGGCCTATATCGTGATCGTCGCGCTAAGCCTGCCCGGGGGCACGGTGACCACGCTGACGGGTGGCTTTCTGTTCGGGCTGTTCCCGGGCGTGCTGTTCAATGTCCTTGGGGCCGGGACCGGGGCTGTCTTGGTCTTTCTGGCCGCGCGTGCCGGTTTCGGGGCGGCCCTGTCAGCGCGGATCGCCACAGCGGGCGGCGGCGCAGCGCGGCTGCAGGCGGGGTTGCGCGAGAATGAATGGTCGGTTCTGTTTCTGATGCGGCTAGTGCCGGCTGTGCCGTTCTTTCTGGCCAACCTGATTCCTGCTTTTGTCGGGACCAGCCTTTGGCGCTACTCGGTCACCACTTTTGTGGGCATCATTCCGGGGGCATTCGTATTTACCTCTGTCGGCGCGGGCCTTGGCGAGGTTTTTGCCAAGGGTGAAGCCCCTGATCTTGGGATCATCTTTACCGCGCCGATCCTAGGGCCGCTGCTGGGCCTGGCGTTGCTTGCTGCCTTGCCGATGCTGATCAAAGCCTTCCGGAAGGGAACCTGAGATGCAGCCGATCCAGACGGATATTTGCGTGATCGGGGCCGGCTCGGGTGGGCTTTCCTTAGCGGCCGGTGCGGTGCAGATGGGTGCGCGCGTCGTACTGATCGAAGCGGGCGAGATGGGGGGCGATTGCCTGAACGCGGGCTGTGTGCCGTCCAAGGCGTTGCTGGCGGCGGCCAAGGCGGCCGAGGCGCAGCGCAAGGGTTTTCCCGGTATCGCCCCGGTCACACCGCAAACCGATTTCGCGGCCGTCAAGGGCCATGTAGCCGCCGTGATCGCGCAGATCGCCCCGGTCGACAGCCAGGAGAGGTTCGAAGGCCTTGGCTGCACCGTGATCCGCGCCTTTGCCCGGTTCGTGTCGCCGCGAGAGGTCGAGGCCGGGGGGAAACTGATCCGGGCGCGGCGGTTCGTGATCGCGACCGGCTCGCGCCCCTTTGTGCCGCCGATTTCCGGGATCGACACGGTGCCCTATCTGACCAACGAGACGATCTTTGGCCTGCGGGAACGGCCGGGGCATCTGATCGTGATCGGGGGTGGGCCAATCGGGATGGAGATGGCACAGGCGCATCGGCGGCTGGGTTGTGACGTGACGGTGATTGAGGCCGGTCGCGTGCTGGGCCGCGAAGACCCTGACCTTGCCGCCGTCGTGGTGGAGGCGCTGAAAGCGGAAGGGATTGCGCTGGTCGAAGGTCAGCCGGTGGTGCGCCTGACCGGAACCGATGGTGCGGTCGAGGTGACGCTGGGCGACGGGACAGCGTTAAAGGGCACGCATCTTTTGCTGGCCGTGGGCCGCAAGGTCGCACTAGACGGGATGGGGCTGGATGCGGCAGGGGTGGCACACACGGCCAAAGGTGTCACGGTTGACGCGCGGCTGCGCAGTTCCAACCGCAGGATTTTTGCGGTCGGTGACGCGGCGGGGGGCCTGCAGTTTACCCATGTCGCGGGTTGGCATGCCGGGATCGTGATCCGGCAGGCGGTTCTGGGCCTTCCCGCTCGCGCCGATCCCGGCGCCATTCCCCGCGCCACCTATACAGACCCGGAATTGGCCCAGGTCGGTCTGACCGAAGCCGATGCAAGCGCCCTTCACGGACCCGCCCTGACCGTGGTGCGCGCCGAATTTGGCCACAACGACCGGGCCATCACCGAGGCCAAGGCCACGGGCCTGATCAAGGTCATGGTGGTCAAGGGCCGTCCGGTCGGGGCGTCGATCGTCGGGCCGCAGGCGGGCGAGCTGATCGCGCTTTGGGCGCTGGTGCTTTCGGCCCGGCTGAAGATGTCGGCGGTGGCGGGAATGGTCGCGCCTTATCCGACCTTGGGTGAAGTGTCGAAACGCGCCGCAGGTGCCTATTTTTCCCCTCAACTCTTTGCTAATCCTGTGCTGAAGTGGATCGTGCGGTTTGTGCAGCGAATGATTCCGTAGGTGCGTGCCGGAATGGGTGAGACTGTCAGACGGCGAAGCTTCCTTAACACCCTGTCGGGGCGCTTCCTGATCCTGACCGTGGTTTTTGTGATGCTGGCCGAAGTGCTGATCTTCGTGCCGTCCATTGCCCGCTTTCGTGCTGACTTCATGCTGACCCGGCTGAAGCAGGCGCAGATCGCGGCGCTGACCCAACTTGCGACCGAAGACATGATCATGCCGGAGCTTGAGGCCGAGCTTCTGGCCAATGCCGAGGTGTTCAACGTCGTTCTGCGCCGCGATGACGTGCGGCAACTGGTCCTGTCCTCGCCGCTGCCGGGCGAGATCAGCGATACCTTTGATCTGCGGATGGCTGGCCCGTGGGAGTTGATCCGCGACGCCTTTGCCTGCCTACTGGACGGTGAAAACCGGATCATCCGGGTGATCGGTAATCCGGTGCAGGACGCGGGCACCCTGATCGAGGTGACCATGGAGTCGCGCCCCATGCGCGACGCGATGGTGGATTACGGCCTGCGCATCCTTGCCCTGTCGGCGCTGATCTCCGTGGTCACGGCGTTCCTGTTGTTCTTTGCGGTGCAGCGCCTGCTGGTCCTGCCGATCCGCCGGGTGGTGCGGCACATGCAGACATATGCCGAAGCCCCCGAAGACGCGCGCCGGGTGATCGAACCCAATGCCGACGTCGAAGAACTTCGTGCTGCCGAACAGGCGCTGAAGTCAATGCAGATGCAGCTAACCGGGGCCCTGCGGCAGAAAGAGCGTCTGGCGCAGCTTGGCGGGGCGGTTGCAAAGATCAGCCACGATCTGCGCAACATCCTGACCACCGCGCAGCTGTTTGCCGACCGGATCGAAGGCAGCGCCGACCCGGTGGTGGCGCGCACCGCGCCAAAGCTGGTCAACTCGATCAGCCGGGCGGTGTCCTTGTGCGAATCGACGCTGGCCTTTGGCAAGGCCGAGGAACCGCCGCCGCAACTGCGCCGCCTGAACCTGGCGCATCTGGCCGCCGAAGTGGCCGAGGGCGAAGGGCTGGGGACCGATACCCAGATCACCTGCCTGAACGACATCCCCCCCGGCCTGACCGTCCGCGCCGATGGCGAGCAGCTTTACCGCGTCCTGTCCAATCTGGTCCGCAACGCCCGGCAGGCAATCGAGGCGACCGGTCAGCCCGGCACGATCGAACTTTCGGCCGGCGAGGAAGAGGGCGAATGGTGGGTCCGGGTTGGCGACACTGGCCCCGGCCTGCCGGCGCGCGCGCGCGAGCATCTGTTTTCGGCGTTTCAGGGCGGCGTGCGCAAGGGCGGCACCGGTCTGGGTCTGGTGATCGCCGCCGAACTGGTGCGCGGCCATGGTGGCCGATTGGAGCTGATGCGCAGCGACGAGGACGGGACCGAGTTCATGATCCACCTGCCGAAAGGCAATGCCGGCACCGAGCCGTGATTTCGCCCTTGCATTGCCCCCCACGCGCGGCTACATCGCCCCTCAATGTGGACCCATAGCTCAGCTGGATAGAGCATCAGACTACGAATCTGAGGGTCGGGCGTTCGAATCGCTCTGGGTCCACCACTTTCCCCCTATCGGTATATCGTTGCGCAACTGGCTTGCGAACTGCAGCCCGCTGTCGCCGTTTCGGCGCATGACTGCGGTCTGACAGGCTTGCTTGAGGCGGTCTGGCGCGGTTACGCCTCGACAAGAAACCGTTGCGACAGGGGCAGGGACGCGGCGCCGAGGGTGCGGGCCAGATGGCCCATGCTGCCTTCGATAACCTGCGGCACGTCGATACCCGCGAAGTCCAGCGCCGATACCGCCTTCAGGACGGCCTCTGTCAGGTCATGACGCCAGACGGCTGGCAGCCAGCCGTCGATCATGACGGCCTTAAGTTCGGTCGTGGCCGTGGCGCATAGCGTAGCGTGGGCGATGCCACCCGCCGCGGCCTGTATCCAACTTTGCTTGAGGTCGTCGGGAACCTGCCAGTCTTCGGCGCGGTCCCAGATCTGGTTGGCGGCAAGCCCGCGCCCGATCATCATGCGTTCCAGCCCCGCCAGCGAGCCGACGGTGATCAGCTGCCGCATCCTGCCATCAGGACCGGGCACCGGCATCGACCCGATGGCAGCGGCGTTGCCAGAGGGGCCGGTGTGCAGCTTTCCGTTCAGGACCAGTCCGCCACCGATAAAATGGGCGATGAAGACATACAGAAAGTCGCTTGGCCGGTCTTCGCTGCCAAAGACCAGCTCGGCGCTGCAGGCAGAGGTGGCGTCGTTCTGGACCCAGGTCGGCAGGCCGGACAGGGCAGCGACCTCGGCCTGGATGTCGCGGTCGCGCCAGGCGTCCATCTCGGACTGCGGCGCGCCGACATAGGTGGCCCAGTTCCACAGCTGGAAGGGCATGGCGATGCCGATCCCGCCGATCCGCCCTCGCAGTCGTTCGGGCAAAACCGCCGCGACCTTTGGCAGGGCAGCGGTCACGAACCTCATAACCGCATCCGGCGTCGGGTAGGGATAGGTATTGCGTTCAACCGCGATGCTGCGACCAAGAAAATCGACCAGCATCAGATCGGTGGACCTGCGCCCAAGCTTGAGCCCGATGAAGAAGGCCCCCTCGGGTGCAAGAGCCATTGGCACCAGCGGCTGACCGACCTTGCCGCGAAGCTTTTCGCGCCGTTCTAGAAGGCCGTCTTCCTCCAGCTTGCGCATGATTACCGACACGGCCTGGACCGAAAGACCAGTGATCTTGGCGATATCGGTCTTTGCAAGTGGGCCTTGGCGGCGCAGGATCGACAGGACCGTCCGCTCGTTCTGCGCGCGCATGCCGGATTGGTTGGTGCCGCGCAGGACGACGGCTTCGCCTTGGGCTCGGTCTGGTCCGCTGTCGGCAATCAGTTGCATTGCCCCACCCTCAGGCGCGGCTGTCGGGGTGGATCACCCCCTTGCGCAAAATCACGTTGGCAAACAGGCTTCGCTCGCCGGTCGCAATCACACAAAAGGCGTTGCGGACTCGGGGGTAGAAGTCGGCCCCGGCAAGCGGCCGGACCTGAAACCCCGGCGCAAGGCGCGCGCAAGCGGCATCAATGTCGTGATGGATCGGCGCAAGCTGGTCGGGGTCGTTGTTCTCGCCGGTGCGCAGGATCGCAACCGGCACAGCGCGGTCCAGCGGCAGCAAGGCAAGCAGCGCCGCCAGGACCTCGATCAGGCTGGAGCCATCGGCCCGAACCAGGCGCCGACCATGTTCCAGCGCAGGATAGTTACGGTCAACCAAGGCTACCTCATCGCCATGCCCCATCGACCGCAGGGCATGCAGGGCGTCAGGAGACAGCAATGGCGGGATGCCGATCAGCATCTGAAACCTCATGTAATCACTGCCCTCACAGTGCGAGGATGGGCCTCTGCTGTCAATAATAAATCACAGAGAATTATCTATTGACGGAACGACAAGAATCGCTGCATCTTGCCCGGGACGCGGGGCGATGCCCGGCGCCAGGCTTGTGAAACCGGGGCGCAAAGCCCCGATTGGGAGGACGACATGAAATTCAAGACCACCGCACTTCTGGGTGCTGCAGCGCTGGCCCTTATGACCGGCACTGCTCTTGCGGAAAGCCATGGCGGCGGGCTCGCTTGCCTGATCACCAAGAACAACACCAACCCCTTCTTCGTGAAGATGAAAGAGGGTGCGGAGGCTGCCGCAACCGCAGCTGGCCTGGAATTCCAGGCCTATGCCGGTGAAAAGGACGGCGACGCTGCCCCGCAGATCACCGCCATCGAAAACTGCGTTGCTGCAGGCGCCAAGGGTATCCTGATCACGCCGTCGAACGACAGCGTCGGCCCGGCCCTGAAAGCTGCCCGCGCTGCTGGCATTCTGGTGATCGCTTTGGACACTCCGCTGGCTGACGGCGAAGCCCAGGATATCACCTTTGCGACCGACAACTTCGAAGCGGGTCTGCTGATCGGCAAGTGGGCTGCGGCGACCATGGGCGAAGGCGCTGCCACCGCCAAGATCGCGATGCTGGACATCAACAAGGACAACATCTCGGTTGACGTGCAGCGCGACACCGGCTTCCTCGTCGGCTTCGGCATCGAAGTTCCGGATCTTTCGGTGATGGGTTCGGAAACCGATCCGCGCGTCATCGGACATGAGACCTCGGACGCGAACCCCGAAGGCGGTCTGCGCGCGATGGAAACCCTGCTTGCCAAGGACCCGGACATCAACGTGATCTACACGATCAACGAGCCGGCTGCAGAAGGTGCCTTCCAGGCGATGAAGAACGCCGGCAAAGAAGCTCAGGCGATCATCGTTTCGGTTGACGGCGGCTGCCCGGGCGTGGCTTCGGTCAAGTCGGGCGTCATCGGCGCCACCTCGCAGCAGTACCCGCTGAAGATGGCCTCGCTGGGCATCGACGCAATCGCGGCTTTCGCCAAGGACGGCACCAAGCCTGCCGTGACCGAGGGTCTGTCGTTCTACAACACCGGCGTCAACCTGGTGACCGACAAGCCCGCCGAAGGTGTGCCGTCGATCGACACCACCGAAGGCACCGCGCTCTGCTGGGGCTGATACGCCCCTGACAGGGACTTGATTAGTGGAAGGGCGGCTTTACAGTCGCCCTTCTTCATAAGGGCCGCTTGATGCGGCTTTATGGTCATCCGGGGGGAAGACTGCAGGAAATGACTGACACCGCACCAACCAAGACGATCTCGGATTTCGAGGCGACGTTGAACAAGGCGGATACCGCCGTCGCAAGTTTCGAGCGGGACGACAAAAGCTTCATCCACATCCTGCGCAATTTCCTGCGCCGCAATCCGACGATGATCCCGGCGCTGGTTTTGCTGCTGTCGGTCCTGATCTTCGGGCTTATAGAGTCGCGCTTTCTGGGCATGGGCGCGCTGTCGACCGTGCTGAAGCAGGTGACGGTCACCGGTTTCATCGCACTGGCACAAACGCTGATCATCTTGACAGCGGGCATCGACCTTTCGGTCGGCGCGATCCTTGTGGTCTCCTCACTCGTCATGGGTTCGACGGCTGTAACAACCGGCGTTCCATTGCCCGTCGGCTTTGGTCCGATGGAGCTTTTCGGACTTAGCCTGCCGGTCGGCCTGACCTTTGACCGCTTCATTCTGCCGGTCCCCCTGGCGGTCGCCTTTGGCGTCTTTGTCGGCGGCGTCATGGGCATGATCAACGGCCTTCTGGTCGTCAAGGCCAAGCTGCCACCCTTCATCGTGACCTTGGGCACGTTGTCGGTATTCGAGGCGCTCAAGCTTTGGTATTCCGCGTCGGAATCGGTCCGCAACGTCGACATCGCCGAAAAGGCCCCCGGCCTCTTGTGGTTCGGAGAGGGCATCGCCTTCGCCAAGTCCAAGGACCCGGAGGTGATCGACACCGGCGTCGTCATCACCGGCTTTGGCGATCCGCGCATCTACTTCATGGACACAACCGAATTTCTGGGGGTCGCCCAGCTGTCCTGGGGGGTGTTCATGCTGATCATCCTAGCGGCTGTCCTTTGGTATGTTCTGAATCACACCGCCTGGGGTCGGCATGTTCATGCAATCGGCGATGATTCCGATGCCGCAATGCTGTCCGGTATCCGGGTCGGGCGGACGCTGATTTCGGTCTATACCGTCGCCGGGCTTATCTGCGGCTTTGCGGCCTGGATCGCTATTGGCCGGGTCGGGTCAATCTCTCCCATCGCGTTTGCCGATGTGAACCTGGCCTCGATCACCGCCGTGGTGATCGGTGGAACATCACTGTTCGGTGGGCGCGGGTCGATCATCGGCTCGGTCCTGGGGGCGATCATCGTCGGTGTGTTCATCACCGGCCTGTCGCTGGCCGGAGTGGACGACTACTGGCAGAAATTCGCGGCGGGATGCCTTGTCATCATCGCCGTCGCACTTGACCAATGGCTGCGGAGGGCTTCGCAATGACCGCTGAGGTGAACGCTGTGCAACCGATCCTGCAAACCAAGGGTCTGATGAAACGCTACGGCACCGTCGTCGCCATGAGCGGTTGCGATTTCGAGTTGATGCCGGGCGAAATCCTTGCCGTTATCGGCGACAATGGTGCTGGCAAGTCCACCATGATCAAGGCGCTGTCGGGGGCCGTCATCCCCGACCACGGCGAGATCCTGCTGGACGGCAAACCGGTGCATTTCCGCAGTCCTGACGATGCGCGTGCGCTGGGGATCGAGACGGTTTATCAGAACCTTGCGATGTCACCCGCCCTGTCGATTGCGGACAACATGTTCCTTGGGCGCGAATTGCGGGTGCCGGGTATTCTGGGGTCGGTCTTTCGCAAGATGGACCGCACCCGGATGGAGAAATTCGCCCGCGACAAGCTGTCCGAACTGGGCCTGATGACCATTCAGGACATCACCCAGCCGGTGGAAACCCTGTCGGGGGGCCAGCGTCAGGGTGTGGCCGTGGCGCGGGCGGCGGCCTTCGGGTCAAAGGTGGTGATACTGGACGAACCCACCGCCGCGCTGGGCGTCAAGGAAAGCCGTCTGGTGCTGGAACTGATCCGCGACCTGCGCGCGCGCGGCATTCCGATCATCCTGATCAGCCACAACATGCCGCATGTGTTCGAGGTCGCCGACCGCATCCACATTCACCGGCTGGGACGCAGGCTGTGCGTGATCAACCCGAAGGACTACACGATGTCGGATGCGGTGGCCTTCATGACCGGGGCGAAACTGCCCGAAGGCGTGACCGAGGCGGCATGACCCCCAGGGACCTGGCAAGGCTGGTTCTGGAGAAGGCAGCAGGCCATTCGGGGCGGTTTATGGTGGCGATCGCTGGCCCCCCGGCCTGCGGCAAGTCCACACTTGCCGCCGACCTTGCCCGCGAGATCGGACCGGGCGCGCGGGTGCTGGCGATGGACGGCTTTCACTTTGACGATACTGTCCTGACCGCGCGCGGTCACCAGTCGCGCAAGGGGGCTCCGCATACCTTTGACGTGGCGGGGCTTGCCCATTGCCTTGGTCGGATACGCGGCGGTGAGGTGGTCGCGATCCCGGTCTTTGACCGCAGCCTTGAACTGTCCCGCGCGGGCGCGGAGGTGGTTGAGACAAGCGACCGGATCATTCTGGTCGAGGGCAATTACCTGCTGCTGACCACCGGCCCCTGGGCAGCGCTGCGCGATCTTTTCGACTTTCGCATTCTGGTGCGGGCGTCCGAAGCGGTGCTGACCCAGCGCCTTGTGGACCGCTGGACGCATTACGGCCGGGCCGACGCGGCCGCGTGGATAGAGTCCAACGACCTGCCGAACGCGCAGACCGTGCTCCGCGAAAGCGGCGGCGAGGATTTGGCGATCGACACAGATTAGGGCGGATTTCCTTCAATTTGCTTCATATTGAAGGAAATCCAAGACAGGACCAGCCGGGGTATGTTGCGTGTTGCGTTCAATCGGCTGAACCCGATTGAACGCAACACGCTCTAGGGCGCGCGCATTCCCGCTGCGAAGGCTTGCGCTAGAAACGCTGCCGCGCGGTGCAGGTATTCCGCGACGTTCGTGCGACGAAAGATGCCGTGGCCCTCGTCTTCAAACAAAAGCGCCTGATACGGAATACTCGCTGCCGTCAACTCGCGCAGCGCGACATGGGTATTTTCTGGCCCGACGTTACTGTCGGCCAACCCATGCACCACCATCACATGACCCCGGATCAGGTGGATGAACCGCCCGGGTGAGGCATTGGCGTATTTCTCGGGGAACTCCTCGGGCGTGCCGCCCATCATTTCCTCGGAATAGGCGCGGCCATGCGGCATCTCGGTGGCGTGATAGTCGATGTCCAGCCGATACATCCCGCACATCGGGATGGCTGCGGTCACAAGGTCCGCATGGCGGGTGATTGCGAACCAGCTGGAAAACCCGCCATAGCTGTTGCCCAGCACCGCGACCGGGCCGGGAATTCCTGCGGCCAGTGCCGCCTCCAGACCGCTGCGAATGTCGGCCTGTTCACGCCCACCCCAGCCGTCGTCTTTCACCGCCTCACGATGCGCACGACCAAAGCCGGTCGAACCGCGATAGTTGGGGTCAAGGACGGCATACCCTTGGCTTAGGAAGAACTGGATCTTGGGGTTGACCCAGTCCTCTGAATGCCAGGTCGGGCCACCGTGGATATAGCCGATCAGGCCTTTGGCCGTGCCTTCGGGGCGGTAAAGCCAGCCCTGCATCGCCATCCCGTCCGGGGCGGTCCAGCGAAAATCCTGCGGTGCGATGAAGCGGCGTTCCGGGTTTGCGTCCGCCCGCGCGATCACGCGGCAGGTGCCATCGGCGGCGACGGCCACGAGGTCATGCGGAGCATCTGCGTCAAAGGCCTCGGCCAGCCAGCCGCAACCGGGCAGGGCGGCATGGGGCAGCAGGCTGCGGCGGCCCGAGCAGTTGGCGAGGGGGAGCAGGGTGCCACCCTCCACAAGTGCGGCGCGAGTGTTGGACTGATCGTGATAGATACAGACAAAGGCCGCACCGGTTCCGGCCAGCACGTCATGCGGGCAATGGTCCGGCTCTCCGCCGATCCAGTCGACTGCGCCGGTTGACAAGGTCAGGGTGCCCAACTGGTCGCTCCCATCCCGGTCGCCGACAAAGGCGACGCGGTCGTCATTGATCCAGTTGCCGGTGGCGCTGTTTTCAGGGCCCAGGTTCAGAACCTCATGCGCGCCCGCGCCATCGGTGCCGACCACCCAAAGCTGGTAAAGCCCCGGCGCGCCTTCGCTGCGGTGCCACAGAAGGCGGGTGCCATCGGGCGACAGGCGCGGGCCGATATAGTAATGCGGCGGGGTATCGGCGCGGGCAAGGCAGGTGCGGATGCCGGTGATCAGGTCTTGCGCCCAGAGCCATGAGCCTTGGGTGACTTCGCCGGTGGCATAGTCGAAATCGGCCTGGAACAAGACCGTTGTGCCGTCTGCCGAAAAGCTACCGCCATAGACGTAATGGGTGGATTGCGTGGGGGTCAGCTGGGTCAGTTGCCCGGTTTCGCGGTCCAGAAGAAGAAGGTGGTCGTGTTCATTGGCATGGACTGACTGGGCCAGAAGCAAGCGACCGCCATCGGGCGTGACATCGCGGATCAGGAAATGGTCCTGTCCGTGGGTCAACCGCCGGGGCGGGGCGGAGCCATCCATGGGCGCGCACCAGACCTCGTCCGTCTCGGTCATGCCTTGCCAGCACCAGAAGGCCCAATTGCCATCCGCGCTGGCGTGGATGTTGGAGAGTTGGGGGCAGGATGCCCAAAGGGCGGCCAGGTCTGTGGTAGCTTCGGTCATTCAGGTCTCGATGAAATGGCAGGCGGCTTGGCGGCCGGGGGCGACCTCGCGCAGCTCTGGGCGGGTCTGGCGGCAGAGGTCGGTGGCCTTGGGGCAGCGGCTGGCAAAGACGCAACCGGGGGGCGGGTTCAGGACCGACGGCAGTTCCCCCGCCAGCGCAGTGCCGACGCGGCCCCGTTCGCGTTTGGGGTTGGGTTCGGGGACAGCGTCCATAAGCGCCTGGCTATAGGGGTGCAGCGGGCGGGCATAGAACGCATCGCGCGGGGCCTGTTCAACCACGCGGCCAAGGCACATCACCATCACGTCATGGCTGATGTGGCGGACAACGGCCAGGTTGTGCGAGATGAAGACCAGCGCCAGCCCCATCCTTTCCTGCAACTCCATCAACAGGTTGATCACCTGCGCTTGGATCGAGACATCCAGCGCGGACACCGGCTCGTCACAAATGATCAGCTTTGGCCGCCCGATAATGGCGCGGGCGATGCCGACGCGCTGGGCCTGCCCGCCCGACAGCTCATGCGGGAAACGGTCGGCAAAATCGGCGGAAAGGCCGACCTGTTGCAAAGCGTCCACCGCGCGCGCGCGGACCTGAACGCGCGACAGGTTCGGCTCGAAGGTGGACAAGGGGCGGCTGACGATGCGGGCCAGTGTCATCCTTGGATCAAGCGCCGCGACCGGGTCCTGAAAGATGATCTGCATCTCGGCCCGACGACGGCGGAGGTCGGGGATCAGGGCCATGTCTTCACCCTGCCACAGGACCTGACCGGCCGAGGGCGGGATCAGCCGCAACAGCGCGCGGCCAAGGGTGGATTTGCCGCAGCCGGATTCCCCCACGACGCCAAGCGTGCGGCCGGCCTCCAGCGACAAGGACAGGTCATGGACGATGGGCAGCATGCGCGACGCGGAAAAAAGTCCCGGCCCAGGGATCTTGTAGCCGACACCAAGGTTGCGGGCTTCCAGTAGAGTCATAATGCGGCCCCCGTCAGATGGCAGGCCGACCGGCGGTCAGGGCCGGTTGCCAATAGGGCTGGGCGCGTGGTGGTGCAATGGTCCAACCGCTCGGTGCAGCGCGCGGCAAAGGGACAGCCTGGCAAATCGCCACCCCCTGAACGCGGGGTGCCGGGGATGGTGCCAAGACGCGGGGTCAAGGGGGCCTCCAGCCTTGGCATCGCGGCCAGCAGGCCACGGGTATAGGGGTGGGAGGGGGTGTCGAACAGCGGTTCGGCGAAGGCCTCCTCCATCACCCGGCCACCGTAAAGCACGGCCACTCGGTCACACAACCGCGCCACCACGCCAAGGTCATGGGTGACCAGGATGATCGAGGTGCCGGTCTCGCGCCCCAGTTCGGCCATTAGGTCAAGGACTTGCGCCTGAATGGTCACGTCCAGCGCCGTGGTCGGCTCGTCCGCCAACAGCAGCTTTGGCCGCGCCAGCAGCGCCATCGCGATCATCACCCGCTGGCGCATGCCGCCGGAAAACTCATGCGGATAAAGCCGCGCCCGCCGTGCGGCATCGGGGATCTGCACCCGGTCCAGCATCCGGACGCCCTCGGCACGCGCATCCGCCTTCGACAGGCCTTTGTGGACGATCAACCCTTCGGCCAACTGGTCCACAACCCGCATATATGGGTTAAGCGAGGTCATCGGGTCCTGAAAGATCATCGAAATCTGCTGCCCGCGCACGCGGTCCAACTCTGGCTCGGACAAGGATAACAGATCCTGCCCCTGAAACAGCGCCCGCCCCCCGGCGCGGCCGTTGCTGGCCAAAAGCCCCATCAACGCGAACAGGATCTGGCTTTTGCCCGAACCGCTTTCGCCGACGATGCCCAGGACCTCGCCCGGTGCAAGGTCCAGCGACACGCCGTCGACCGCGACCGTTTCGCCTTGCGGCAGACGGAAGCGGACGGTCAGGTCTTGCAGGGAAAGCAGCGGTTCAGCGGTCATTGGGGTCAAACGCGTCCCTAAGCCCATCGGCGATGAAGTTGAGGCACAAAAGCACCAGCGCCAGCAGGGTCCCTGGCAAAAGCAGCAGCCGCAGGTCGCTGTCCATCGCGGACGTGCCAGAGGCGATCAGGTTGCCCCAGCTGGCCTGCGGCTCCTTGATGCCGATGCCAAGGAAAGACAGGAAGCTCTCCGACAGGATCACCTCGGGCACCAGAAGGCTGCCGTAGACGATCACCACCGAAATGCAGTTCGGGACGATATGTTCGACCACGATCTGCCAGCCGGTCATGCCACCGGCGCGGGCGGCCTCGACAAACTCGCGTCGTGCCAGACTTTGCGCCTGCGCCCGGACGATGACGGCGGGGGTCAGCCAGAGGGTAAAGACGATGGCGGCGAACAGCGCCAGATTGCCGCCTCCGAACAGAAGGCTGAGCAGGATCACCAGGATCACATAGGGGAAACCATACAGGATTTCGACCAGCCGCATCATCAGCCCATCGGCCCGCCCGCCCGCATATCCCGCAACCGCACCGTACAGGACCCCGATCACGCCCGCCACCAACGCGCCCAGAAAGCCGATGGTCAGCGAGACCTGCCCGCCCTCCAGCACCCGCACCAGAAGATCACGCCCGTATTCGTCGGTGCCGAAGGGATGCGCCGACCAGAGGTCCATCGGGGCCGAGATGAAATCGAAATCGGCATCCTCGCCGGTAAAGGGAAAGGCGTAGGGTCCGAAAAAGCAGGCCAGCACGATCAGCGCCAGAAGCCCGACCGACAGCATCGCCAGCCGGTTCGACCGAAACCGGCGGAACTGCAATTGCAGGGTCGATGCCGACCTTGGCGGGGCGGCCTCTGTCAAGGTGAGGTCAACGCTCATTGCGGATCCTCGGGTCAAGGATCGCGCGGGTCACGTCGGTGCCGATGTTGAACAGGATCACGATCCCGCCGTACAGAAGCGTGATCCCCATGACCAAGGGGTAGTCCCGGTTCAGCGCCGCATCGACAAAATGCCGCCCGATGCCGGGGACGGCAAACATCGTCTCGATCAAGACCGAGCCAGTGATGATCGCCGCCATGGCCGGACCAAGATAGGCGATGACCGGCAGAAGCGCGCCTTTCAGGACGTGGGAGGTCAGCACCCGGCGCGCGCCGATCCCCTTGGCCCGTGCGGTGCGGACGTGGTTTTCACGCAAGGTCTCGATCATTGAGGTGCGGGCGATGCGGCTGATGTAGGCGATGTTCGGCAGGGCCAGCACGATCACCGGCAGGACCAGCGACCGCCAGCCCTCGGTAATGCCGCCGACCGGCAGCCACTCCAGCCGCAGCGAGAAGAAGGCCTGGAACAACGGGCCGATGACGAAGATCGGGATGGCGATGCCGACGACGCCGATGGTCCCGGCAAGGTAGTCGGTTGCCGAGTTCCGGCGCAGCGCCCCGGCAAGCCCCAACGCCACACCGACGACCGAGGCGATGACGATGGCCCAGAAGCCGATGGTCAGCGAATAGGGCAGACCGCTCGCGATCAGGTCATTCACCGAATAGTCGCGGTGTTTGGTTGAAGGGCCAAGATCGAACCGGACGACCCCCCAGATGAAACGGCCAAATTGCATCCATAGGGGTTCGTCCAGATGGAAGGCCGCCTCGATGTTGGCCTGCACTTCCGGGCTGATCTTGCGATTTCGCGAGAATGGCCCGCCGGGGGCAAGGCGCATGACGAAAAACGTCAGCGTCACCAACGCCGCCAGCGTCAGCCCCCCGTGCCACAACCGTTTGCCGATGAATCGCAACATGGCGTCACGGCACCGGGCGGGTCAGGCCCGCCCGGGCCACTCCTTTCATTCCAGCGTCATGAACTGGCTGTTGTGATAGCCCGCCGACGAGGGCTCAAACCCTTTGACGTTGGGTTTCACCAGATGCCGGTACGGCTCGATTGCCATGGGTGCGAAGATGTAGTCGTCCAGAAGCAGACGTTCGGCCTTGGCAAGGCCAACATAGCGCCCCGCCTTGTCCGGAACCTGCGCCGCCTCGTCCATCGCGGCCTCATAGGCGGGGCTCTCCCAGCCATACCCGGCTTCTGCCGAGGGGCGCATGTAGGACAGGAAGGTTTCTGGCCCGGCAAAGTCGCCCACCAGATTGTCGGCAAAGATCGTCCAGTCATCGGTGTAGAAGAGGTCCAGCCAGGCCTTGCGCTCCATCGAGTTCAGCTCGACTTCGGCCCCGAGCACCTTTTTCCACATCAGCGCGGCGCCTTGGGCGCGGCGGATGTTCACTTCGGCCACCGTGGTTGCAATCGACAGCTTCAGCGGATTGTCCGGCCCGAAACCCGCCTTGGCATAAAGCTCTTGCGCCAGTGCCTCACGCTCGGCCTGAGTCATGCTGGCTTCGGCGATCTGCGGGGCTGGGTATTCCGGGTCAAAGCCCCCGGCGTAGGACAGGGTCGGCACTCCACCGGCCTTGACGATCTTGCCTTCCAGCACCTCGCGGTCCAGGGCCAGCGACAGGGCGCGGCGCAGGTCAGGGTTGGCCAGGTCCGGGTTCGACAGGTTGAAGCTGTAGTAGATCAGATAGGTTGACCCGAAGATCCGCACCTCATCCGGGGTCTCTGCTGTCAGCCTTTCAAGATCGGCAAGCGGGATGTCATAGGTCACGTCCAACTCACCCGCCTGATAGCGCTTGAGTTCGGTGCCGACATCCTCGGTCACGTGATACTTGACGAAGGGGATATTCACTCTGGCCGCGTCCCAGTAGTTCGGGTTCTTCTCCAGCAGCACATGGCTTTGCGGCACGACTTCCTTGATGACATAGGCCCCGTTCGACACGACCAGCGCGGGGTCGATGAAGACTGCAGCACCGCCTGCGGCAAAGCTGGGCGAATGCAGGGGCGCAAGCTGGAAAGACCCCATAAGGTCAAGGATATGCGGGGCCGGGGTCTCCATCTGAACCACAACCGTCCGGTCATCCGGCGCGGTCACGCCCAGCACCGATGGGTCCGTGGTTTCGGCATTGGCCAGCGCCGAGGCCCCCGCCACCTGAATCGTCGAGTAGAAGTAATACCCCTTTTCCGACACCGTGTCGGGGTTCAGCGTCCGAAGGATGCCGTTGACAAAGTCCTGCGCCACCAGCGGGTCGCCGTTCGACCATTTCAGCCCCTCGCGCAAACGGAAGGTATAGGTCTTGCCATCGGCGCTGGCTTCCCAGCTTTCGGCGGCACCCGGGATGATCTTTCCGGTCGGGTCAAAGTTCACCAGACCCTCATAGGCGTCCGCCAGAATCCAGCCCGCTGCCGCGTCAAAGTTCACCTGCGGGTCAAGCGAGGACCATTCCGACCCCACCCCCCGGTCCAGCGTGTCGTCCGCCAGAGCCGGGTTTGCCGCCAGTGCCAGCGCCATAGCGGCCCCGGTCAGCCAGCGCGTCCATGCCTTTCCTTGTCCGATCATCTGCAGTCTCCCTGTTGATATTGTTATGGTTCAATTCGACAAAAGTTCGCCTTGCCGTCGCGGGTCTTGTCCGGCGACATGGCACAGGCCTTGCCCTTTCAGGCACGAGGTCCAAAGTTCCTGTCTGAACAAAAGCCCCGTGGTCGGTGCCGTGATGGCAATTCGCAGGCGGGTGGTGGGGTCGGTGACATGGCCCAAGACCTGGCCTTCGGTCACCCGGTCGCCCGGGACGGTGGTCCAGGTCACGATGCCGCCCATCGGCGCGATGAATTCCACCGCTCCGGCCAGCGGGGCCTCCTCCGGCGCCGGGTGCATCGGGGCTGGTCCGCCGATAACCGCGCCCACGCCGGACAGGAATGCCATCAGCCCGAGGGCGTCGCCCTGTGCCAGCGGGTCCGACACATCATGCTGGCCGCGATATTCCAGCGTGGTCGAGAAACAGCCGTCGGGGATCGTATGGTTCGGAAACCGCGCCCGCAGCGCCCGCCAGGGGGCGGTATGCGCCTCGTCAAAGGCATTGCCGCCGGAAAGATCCTCGATCAGCGCCAGTTTCGAACCGACACAGCGGCACAGAAGGTCGGCGGTGCCGGGAGCGGCGGATGAGGCGTAAAGGTGCATCACCGCATGATGGTCACAATGCAGGTCCAGCACATGATCGGCGTCAAAGGACTCTTCGATCAGCCGCAGCCGCAATTCATCGACTTCGGTGTCCGAGGTGATCCCGGCAAGGGCCTGCGCAAAGCCTTTGCGGATGATCCTGAGGTTTTCAGCGCCGTCCGGGCCAAGCTGACCCTCCAGCGCGTCCCCCGCCAATGCCGCAAGGTCCGGATAACCCCGGTTGAAGTTCTGCGCGCCTTCCAGATCGCGCCGCCCGACCGGTTTGTGCAGCAGCCATTCCGACAGGCCGATCGGGTTGGCCAGCGGCACGACGACGATGTTACCGGTGATCCGGCCCTCGGCTTCGGCCGCGTCCAGCAGGGTCATCAGATGGTAAAGCGCCAGCGGCCCCGGCATCTCGTCGGCATGCAGACCGGCCTGCAGATAGACCTTGGGCCTTGCATCCCTGTCGCCCCAGTAGTGCCGGGTCAGGGTCCGCGTGGTTCCTGGACTTGGGCCCGTAAGGGGCACGGTCTGGGTCTGCATCACCACCTCAGGGCCGCTTGGGCCATTTGATCAAAACACTCTGCCCGGCTATGGGCCAAGTCAAGCTTCCAGCGGGCCAAGGATCGGCTCCAGCATTCCAAGACAGGCGGCGCGGGCGAGGGTGCTGTCGAAACCATCCGGGTCGATGCATTGCTCCAGCCACAGCCCGTCAATCAGCGCGATCACGCTTGCCGCCAGCACGCCCGCATCAAGGTTCAGACCACGGGGCGCACAATGCGCCTTGACCGCGCCCTCTACGACGGCCCGGTAGTGCCCATAGTTCCGCCGGTGCGCCGCTTTCAACGCCGGGTTGACCGCGATCTCGCCCCACAAAGCCAGCCAGACCCGCAGCGTCGGCAAATCATGCGCTTCGGCGTCGAACATGCGGTCAATCAGCGGCCCCAGCCCAAGGGCCCCGGCCGCGGGGCTGATCTTGTCCAGCATCGGCTGATAGGCCGCCTCGTAGACCGCCGCCAAAAGCTGCTCCTTGCCGCCAAAGTGATGCGCGATCAGCCCGCGTGAGGCGGCTGCCCGGCGGCAGATATTGTCGACGGTAAAAGCCGTGATGCCACCTTCGGCAAGGCAATCAAGGCCGGCCTGAACCAGCATCGCGGCCCGCTCTTCGGCGGCGAAACGGCGGAATTTTGGGGCTTCAGATGTGGTCACGCGGGATCGCCTCACTCCAGTTTCGCCGGTGGATTTCATGGCCATTCTCGGTGATCACCAGTTCAGCGGTCAGGTGAAAATGCGTAGCGTCGCAGGTCATCCGGCCGCTGCTGTCATGGGTAAACACCCCATCGGCGCGGGTCTGCACCACCCGGTAGCGGGTCGAGGTTTCGGCCGACAAGGGCTCGCCTTCGGTGATCGCATAGCTGGCGTGGCCCTCGCTGGCCTGCCTTATGCCGATGTCGGTCAGTTCATGGTCATAGGTCCAGCGCGGAAAATCGACGGTGATCTTTCCCGACAGAAGGTCGCGCGTCACCCGGCGCGGATGGCCGGGGGCGGCGGGGTGGCTGATGCTGGGCGTCTGGGCCGCGGATTCGGCTGGATCAAAGGCGCGCAAGGTCGCGTCCTCGGGGCGCGGCGGACGCACCGGCAGGGTCAGGGCCGTCGCCCCAAGGTCCAGCGTCAGCGTCGCGGTCTGGGGTGAGGGCCAGGCAATCGGCCAATAGCTGGACGATAGCGACAGCGCGATCCGGTGACCGGCAGGAAAGGCATGGGCGATGTCGTCCAGTTCAACCACCACGTCGACCGCTTGCCCCGGCACCAGCGCCTGTGGCCGGTCGTGCCCAAGGTAATGCGTCAGGTTCATCAGCCCCACCGTCACCCGGGTCGAGGCCCCGTCCGGTGCCACATCGTTCAGCCGCACGGCCACCAGCGCCAGCGCCTTGTCTGACGCCACCCGCAGTTGCAGCCGGGGAGCGCCCAGAATCTCCACCCGATCCGTCAGCGGTTCGGTCACCCAGACCAGCGAGCCCGCGTCATCCTCGCGCTGGTCGGTCGGCCAGTCGGCGTCGGCACCATAGCGCCCGATCTCGCCCGCCGCAGCGCCTACCCACAGGGGCGAAGAGATGCGCGCCTCTCCGGCTTTCGGCGTGGCTTGCAGAGAACCGCCCACCGGATGCAGGTGCCAGTCGGTGATGCGGGGCGAGGGCCAGTTCTCCTCCCCCACCCAGCGCCCGGGGCGTTCGGTATAGCAGGTCTTCGGTGGCACAGAGTCCTGCATCCAGACGCGCAGCGCGGGTTCCTCCATGATCCCGGTGGGCAGGCCCTTCATCCAGTGGTCGCACCAGCGCAGCACCTCTTGCAGCCAGCCGATGGCAGGTTGCACGGTCACGTCATGCGGGAAGGAATGCGCCCAGGGGCCGATCAGCCCGCGACTGGGCGCAGTCATCCCGGCCAACAGGCGCGGCACGGCTTCGGAGTAGTTGTCGGCCCAGCCCGACACCGCATAGACCGGCACTTTTATCGCGGCGAAATCCTCGCATACCGAACCCTGCCGCCAATAGTCATCGCGCCGTTGATGTTGCATCCAGGTCAGGCCCCAGGGCTGGTTCGCTGCAATCCGCTGCAACCAGATGTCGCGCCACGCCGGGCCATGCAAAGCCGGGTCCGGCGGCAGGTCCATGCCGGCGACCATGGTGCCCGACCAATCCAGATTGTCCTTCGACAGACAGCCGCCGACATAGTGGACATCGGTGGCATAGCGGTCATCGGTGAACCCGACCGCGATCACCGTCTTCAGCGCCGGAGGCTGCCGGGCGGCGATCTGCAAGCCGTTGAAGCCGCCCCAGGAAATTCCGATCATAGCGACCTGTGCGTCACACCAGCCCTGCGCCGCGATCCAGCCGATCAGGTCGACGCCGTCCAACTGCTCGACCTCGGAATACTCGTCGTCGATCACCCCTTCGCTTTCGCCGCTGCCCCGGATGTCGACGCGCAGGCAGGCATAGCCGTGCCCTGCCAGATACATGTGCAACCCCTGATCCCGGGTGCGGGTGCCGTCATGCTTGCGGTAGGGCAGGTATTCCAGAATTGCCGGATACCGCCCCACGCCCGCAGGCCGCCAAAGCTTGGCCGCCAGCCGGGTGCCATCGGGCAACGGGATGAAAAGGTTTTCCACCACCTCGACCTGATGCGGGAATTCGGTCCGGACTGTCGGCAAGTGAGTCTCCCTCTTGTTGAACGACCATGCAACAAGCGCCGCGCCCCTGTCAAACACTACTTGACCGATGCCAATCGCCGGCACTACTGTACGATCGTTCAACAAGGCCAAGCCATGCCCCGTGACCCCCGCTTTGACATCCTGTTCGAACCGGTCCGCATCGGGCCGGTCACTGCACCCAATCGCTTTTATCAGACGCCGCACGCAACCGGTTTCGGCTGGCAGCGCCCTCAGTCCGGTGCCGCCCTGCGCGGGGTCAAGGCCGAAGGTGGCTGGGGCGTGGTCTGCACCGAATACTGTTCGATCCACCCCACGTCCGACGACAGCCCCTCTGCGTTCCTGACGCTGTGGGAGGATGCCGACATCGCCCCCCTTGCGTTGACCGCCGACGCGATCCACGCCCACGGCTCGCTTGCCGGGATCGAGCTTTGGCACGGTGGCGCGCATGCGTCCAACCGGATGACGCGGGTTCCGGCCCTGTCGCCTGACTCCCAGCCCGCCCTTTACCACCTGCCGACAACCGCCCGCGCGATGGACCTTGCCGACATCCGCGACTTTCGCGGTTGGCAGCGGACGGCGGCAAAACGGGCGAAACAGGCGGGCTTTGACATCGTCTATGTCTATGCGGGCCATGATTATTTGCCGTTCCAGTTCCTTTCGCGCCGCACCAACACGCGCGGCGACGCCTATGGCGGGTCGCTTGAAAACCGGGTTCGGCTTTTGCGCGAGATGATCGAGGATACCAGGGACGCCGTCGGCGACACCTGCGCCGTCGCGGTGCGCCTTGCTGTGGACGAATTGCACGGGCCCGAGGGGATCACCTCGGCCGGCGAAGGGCGCGAGATCATCGAGATGCTGGCCGAATTGCCCGACCTGTGGGACGTGAACGTCGCGGGGGCCTTGGGCAATGACTCACGTTCGGCGCGGTATTCGGGTGAGGGGTTTCAGGAAGAAAACGTCGCTTTCGTCAAAAGCCTGACTACAAAACCGGTGGTGTCGGTGGGCCGTTTCACCTCTCCCGACCGGATGGTTTCCCAGATCAAGCGCGGCATTCAGGACTTCATCGGGGCCGCCCGCCCGTCAATCGCCGACCCGTTCCTGCCATTGAAACTGCGTGACGGGCGCGAAGATGAAATCCGCGAATGCATAGGCTGCAATATCTGCCGGGCCGCGAACAACGAAGGCGTCGGCCTGCGCTGCACCCAGAACCCGACCATGGGCGAAGAGTGGCGGCGCGGCTGGCATCCGGAACGCATCGCGACCTATCCCAAGCGCGAAAAGGCCCTGATCATCGGCGCTGGCCCGGCGGGGCTTGAGGCCGCGCTGACCCTTGGCCGTCGCGGGCTTGACGTGACGCTGGCCGACGCAGGCGACAGTCTTGGCGGCAGGCTTCTGCGTGAGGCGACCTTGCCCGGCCTGCAAACCTGGATGCGGGTGCGCGACTGGCGGCTGCACATGATCGGCAAACTGCCCAATGTGCAGACCTTTCCCGGCAGCAGGATGGCGGCCGCCGATATCGCCGACTTTGGCGCCGATCATGTGGTTCTGGCCACCGGATCGCATTGGCGGCGCGACGGGGTCGGAGTCTACGCGATGCGGCATGGTGCGTTCCCCGATGCGCTGACGCCAGACGACATCTTTGCCGGTGCAACGGTCGCTGGCCCCGTGGTGATCTATGACGATGAGCACTATTTCATGGCCGGCGCGCTGGCCGAACGCTTGGCCGGTCAGGGGCACGAAGTCCACTATGTGACGACAGCCGGTGTCGCCTCATCCTGGACCGTGCTGACCAATGAACAGGATTTTCTGCAAGCCCGTTTGATCGAGGCCGGGGTGGTGATCCATCCGCTCAAATCACTGAAATCGCAGGGCAACGGTCAAGCGACCCTATCCTGCGTCTATACCGGCCGCGAAGACCGCGTCGCCTGTGGCACGCTGGTTCTTGTCACCGGTCGCCTGCCCGATCTGACCCTTTGGCAGGACCTGACCGCCCAGGGCACCCCGGCCATCCGCATCGGTGACTGTCTTGCGCCGTCCTCTGTCGCCGACGCGGTATATTCCGCCCACCGCTACGCCCGCACCCTAGGTGAACCCGACCAGCCCCCGCGCCGCGAGCGTGCCCCGGAAAGGACCCTGTGATGCGCCAGCGCCGCCCCGCCCGACTGGTCAACGCCATCCCGCAGCCGCCCTTTGGCCAACTGCCGCGCCCCTATGACCCGATCCGCGTGCTTAGCGAGGATCATGTCGAAGCGATCCACCATGCCGCGCTGAAGCTTTTGGCCGAACAGGGGATGCGCGTCCTGAATACCCGCGCCATCGACTTTTATCGCCGCGCTGGGGCAAAGGTTGACGGCAGCATGGTCTATCTTGACCCGGGCTTTGTCGAAGCGCGCCTTGCCACCGTCCCCCAGACCTTCACGATTGCCGCAAGAAACCGCGCCAAGGACCTGCGCTTTGGCGGCAATGATGTGGTGTTTTCCACCGTCGGCGGCCCGGCCTATGTCATGGACCTTGACCGTGGCCGCCGCGACGGCACGCTGCAGGACATGCAGGATTTTCTGCGCCTGTGCCAAAGCCTGAACGTCCTGCAGCAGGAATCCGGTGGCCCGCTGGAGCCGATGGACCTGCCCGCCAGCACACGGCATCTGGACCTTTACCTTTCGCAAATCACCCTCTTAGACAAAAGCTGGAACCTGAACGCGCTGGGCACCCAGCGGACGATGGACGGCATTCACATGGCCGCGCTGTCGATGGGCTGGTCGCTGGACGATCTTGCCCGCCAGCCGATGATGATGGGGGTGATCAACACCAACTCGCCCCGCCAACTGGACGACCCGATGAGCCAGGGGCTGATCGCATTGGCCGAACACGGTCAGGTGGCCATCGTCACGCCCTTTACCCTTGCCGGGGCGATGGCCCCGGTCAGTCTTGCGGGCGCTCTGGTGCTGCAGCATGCCGAGGCGATGTTCGCCGTCTGCCTGACGCAAATCGTGCGGCCCGGGGTGCCGGTTATGTATGGCGGGTTTACGTCGAACGTAGACATGAAGACCGGCGCGCCCGCCTTTGGCACGCCGGAATACGCCAAGGCAGCACAAGCTTCGGGACAACTGGCGCGCCGGATCGGGGTGCCGTTCCGATCCTCCAACACTACCGCAGCCAATGCCATCGACGCGCAGGCGGCCTACGAATCCTTGATGTCGCTGTGGGGCTGCCTGATGGGCGGCGCGCATCTGGTGATCCATGGCGCGGGCTGGATGCATGGCGGCCTGACCGCCAGCTTTGAAAAGCTGATCCTGGACGCCGAGCTTTTGGGCATGATGCAGGCCTACTTCAAGCCCATCGCCGTGACCGAGGAATCGCTTTCGCTGGACGCCATTGCCGAGGCCGGAGTGGGTGGGCATTTCTTCGGTACGGCCCAGACCATGGCACAGTATGAAACGGCATTTCATCCGCCCATGCTATCGAACTGGGACAACTACCCCACCTGGCTTGCCCGCGGGTCGGAGGAGGCACCGCAACGCGCCAACCGGATCTGGAAGGACCTGCTGGCCGGGTATGAACAACCGCCGCTGGACCCCGGGATCCTGGAAGACCTGCAAGCCTTTGTCGCGAAACGCACAGCCGAGGGCGGCGCACCCACCAACTAGCTTGCGGCAGGCAAGAAGTCTTGCAACTGCCGCGCTGACAGGCGACGAAAGGGCACATGCGGAGGGTGGCGATGGGCGCTTGGGAATTCTGGATCGACCGGGGCGGCACCTTTACCGATGTCATCGGCCGCGCGCCGGATGGGCATCTTGTGACCGCAAAACTGTTGTCCGAAAACCCTGACCGCTATCCTGATGCCGCCGTGCAAGGCATTCGCGATTGCCTTGGCTTGCGGGACGGTGAGTCAATTCCTGATGCGGCCATCGGTGCGGTCAAGATGGGGACCACTGTTGCCACCAACGCCCTCTTGGAGCGCAAGGGCGAACGGGTGGCGCTACTGATTACCAAAGGTTTCCGCGACCTCTTGCGGATCGGCACCCAGGCGCGACCTGCGCTTTTTGATCTTAACATCCTGCGTCCTGACCTTTTATATGAACAAGTATTCGAAATACCGGGGCGACTGGACGCCGAAGGCAGAGAAGTCCGAGAGCTGGATGAAACCGCTGTCGCCGAAGCGCTTGATGCGGCGCGGGAAATGGGGATTGATGCCCTGGCCGTTGCGCTCATGCACGGGCATGTGAACCCGATCCATGAGCAGCGGGTCGGAGCGATGGCGCAGGCGGCTGGGTTCGTCCAGATTTCATTGTCACATCAAGTCTCTCGGCTGGCCAAACTGGTGCCGCGCGGCGATACGACGGTTGTGGATGCCTATCTTTCGCCGATCTTGCGACGCTATGTGGCGCAGGTCGAAAGTGCGCTGGACGTGGGCAGGGCCACCGGACGGCTTTTGTTCATGCAGTCGAACGGTGGGCTGACCGAAGCAGGTCGATTTCAGGGCAAGGATGCGATCCTTTCCGGCCCGGCAGGGGGCATCGTCGGCATGGTGCGCACCGGTCTGGCCGCTGGTTTCGACCGGTTGATCGGCTTTGACATGGGCGGAACCTCAACCGATGTCAGCCACTTTGCGGGTGTTTATGAACGGTCGTTCGAGACCGAGGTTGCTGGCGTCCGCATGCGTGCGCCGATGATGGACATTCATACCGTTGCGGCAGGGGGCGGGTCGATCTGTTCGTTCCGTGACGGAAGGTTTCAGGTTGGGCCAGAAAGTGCCGGCGCCAACCCTGGCCCGGCCAGCTATCGCCGGGGCGGGCCGCTGACGATCACGGATTGCAACGTGATGCTGGGGCGGGTGTCGCCCGCGCATTTTCCCTCTGTCTTTGGGCCAGAAGGGAACCAGCCGCTGGACGTTGACATCGTCCGGGTAAAGTTCTTGGTGTTGGCAACCGAAGTCGCAAAAGTGACTGGCCAGCACGACACGCCCGAGCAGATCGCCGAAGGCTTCTTGCGGATCACCATCGACAATATGTCCAACGCAATCAAGAAGATATCGGTCCAACGCGGGCATGATGTGACAGGTTACGCCTTGCAGTGTTTTGGCGGAGCGGGGGGGCAGCACGCTTGCGGTGTGGCGGATGCCCTGGGGATGAAGACTGTCTTCATCCATCCGCATTCGGGCGTTCTTTCGGCATTTGGCATGGGGTTGGCCCAACTTCGCAGCCTACGCGAGGTGCAATTTGATGCGCCTCTGTGTGCCTTGCAAGACGCCCGGTCACGTGTGGACTTTTTGGTGGCAGAGGTTTCGGCGGAACTCTCGGCTCAGGGACTTGGTGAACCGAGGACAACAGTGACCGCGCACCTTCGCTATGATGGTTCCCACCAATCCCTGCCGGTGGCATTTGGTGACGAGGCCACCATGCGCGAGGCCTTTACTGTGGCGCATCAGGCCCGGTTCGGCTTTACCTCACCCGAGCGGGCATTGTTGTTCGAAATGCTTGCCGTCGAGGCTGAAGGTGGGGGGGCTGACTTGCCGGACCTGACTCCCGGGCTTGCAGCCGGGGAAGCTGCCACCACGCTTTCTGTATGGGCCGGGGGGATATGGCGGCAGGTGCCGCTATACCGCCGCGAAACCTGTGGGACCGCGACCCGCATCCTTGGCCCCGCCGTTCTCAGCGAAGCGACAGCGACAACTGTCGTTGAACCTGGCTGGGAGGCCCGGATCGATCTGCAGGCGAACCTTATCTTGCGACGCGTTGAAGCGATCGAACGGCCTGCAGCTGCCGGGACAAAGGCCGATCCGGTGCTGCTGGAGCTGTTCAACAACCTGTTCATGTCCATCGCAGACCAGATGGGTGCTACCTTGGCCAACACGGCCTGGTCGGTCAACATAAAGGAAAGACTTGATTTTTCCTGCGCGATTTTCGATGTGCAAGGGGACCTCGTCGCCAATGCTCCGCATGTTCCGGTGCATCTGGGGTCGATGTCACATGCGGTGAAGACGGTGATCGCACGGGTCGGGCGGACGGCTCGTGAAGGCGATTCCTGGATGCTGAATTCTCCTTGGAACGGTGGCACCCATCTGCCGGATGTGACGGTGATCACCCCGGTATTTGTCGGTGGGGTGGCGGCCTTCTGGTTGGGTTCTCGCGGGCACCATGCCGATATTGGCGGCCGGACGCCGGGGTCGGGACCGCCGGACAGCACGACCATCGAGGAGGAGGGTGTCGTGATCGACCTTTTCCCTCTGGTAGCACAAGGCCATCTGCGTGAGGTCGAAACGCGGGCGCTGCTGGCCTCAGGGCTCTGGCCCTGCCGGTCACCAGATCAGAACATGGCCGACCTCAAGGCGCAGGTCGCGGCGAACGAGACAGGGCGACGGGAGCTTTTACGTGTGGTCGCCATCCATGGGGCGGAGAGAGTTTCCGCCTATATGCTACTTGTCCAGCGCAATGCCGAGGAATGCGTGCGGGCGGTAATAGACCGGTTGAGTGATGGTGAGTTCACTTATCCGATGGATATTGGAACGACCATTCATGTAAAGCTGACGATCGACCGACTTGGCCGTCAGGCAACGGTCGATTTCACCGGCACCAGCGCACAGCATCCGGGCAATTACAACGCCCCGCAGGCGGTGACGCGGGCGGTGGTGATGTATGTGTTCCGCACTTTGGTCGGCAAACCTATTCCGCTGAACGAGGGCTGCCTCGCACCCCTGACGATCATTGTGCCCGAAGGAAGCTTGCTGAACCCCGTAGCCCCCGCGGCGGTCATTGCCGGCAATACCGAAGTCAGCCAGTCCGCCTGCAACGCGCTTTACGGCGCGCTGGGGGTGGTCGCGGCGGCGCAGGGGACAATGAACAACTTCATCTGGGGTAACGAGGTTTTCCAGAATTACGAGACGATTGCCGGTGGTACTGGGGCGGGGCCGGGATTTGCGGGTTGCGACGCCGTGCAAAGCCACATGACCAATACAAGGATGACCGATCCGGAGGTGCTGGAGAAAAGATTTCCGGTGCGCCTTGAAGAATTCTCGATCTGGGATGGTTCGGGGGGGGATGGCCACTGGCGCGGCGGCAATGGTGCGGTGCGCCGACTGACTTTCCTTGCGCCGGTCACGGTCACAACCTTGTGCGGCAGCCGCAAGGTTGCGCCCTTTGGCGGGGCGGGCGGCGGCACTGGCGCGCTAGGCGAGAACCTGGTCCATTGGCCGGATGGGCGGGTCGAACGGCTGGAGGGCAACGATGAACGCGACCTGCCAGCAGGCGCTGTCTTCGAAATGCGGACACCGGGCGGCGGGGGCTGGGGCAGGTAAAGCCCTCAGGGCCGAACACCGCCGGTCGCCTCGGTGACCCTGTCGGCGGCGGCACGGACCAATGCGCCCAGCCGTGCCGCATCCGACAGCCCGACACGAAAAGCCGGGCCAGAGACGGAAATCCCGGCCACCGGTTCGCCATGCGCGTTGAAGATGGGGGCTGCCACACAGCGCATCCCCTCGGCTCGCTCCTGATCGTCGATGGCAAAACCACGCTCACGCGTGCGCGCCAGATCCCGCGCCAGTGAGCTTTCCGAAGTGATGGTCAGGCTGGTAAACCGCTCCAGCCCCTTGCGGGCCAGGATCGCCTGAACCCGGTCTTCGGGATACCAGGCCAAAAGCGCCTTGCCGATGCCGCTGGAATGCATCGGCCCCTTGGTTCCCGGCGGAAAGAAGGCGCGGATCGCCTCCAGCGCCTCGACTTGGGCGACGAACATCACTTCATCCTTGACCTCGATCCCCAGGTTCGCGGTTTCGCCAGTTTCGCGCATCAGGGCCTCCATTGGCTGTCGGGCGCGCTCGACGACCTTGGTCCGCCGCAGAAAGGCCGAGCCCATGCGGAAGGCCCCCGGGCCGACATGCCAGAATTGGCCGGGCTCCTCGACCTCGACCATGCCGTGAACCTGCAGGGTGACAAGGGCGCGAAAGACGGTTGCGACGGCCTCGCCGGTGGCTTCGGTGATCTCGGACAGAGTGCGGCCGGGGTGGGCTGCGACATGCGCCAGAATCTGCAGCCCCCGGTCCAATGCCTGCACCGTGTTCTGGTCGGTCTTGTCGTTGAAGGCCTTCGGCCGCCCGCGTGGTTTTTGTGACATCGTCCTACTTTCGACTATTTCTGAAAAAGCGTAAGCGATTGATCCAAGGAATTATTAGCATATCTTTCATAAAGTGAAAAATCTTTTCGAAAAAATTGTATGATCTTGTCTCGCCCGCTAGTCTTTCCCCAAGCGAAAGGGAGATTGCGCCCATGTCCACCCAGAACCCTGTCTTCATTCCCGGCCCGACGAACATCCCGGACTCGATCCGCAAGGCCTGCGACATGCCGACAATCGACCACCGCAGCCCGGCCTTTGCGCGGGTGTTCAAGCCCGCCATCGCAGGCGTGCGCCGGGTGCTGAAGATGGATGCAGGAGAGGTTATTCTTATCCCCTCGACCGGGACCGGCGGCTGGGAGGCGGCTATTTCCAACACCCTGTCACCCGGCGACACCTTGCTTGCTGCGCGGTTCGGCATGTTCAGCCACCGCTGGATCGACATGTGCCAGCGCCACCGTATTGACGTCGAAGTGATCGAGGCCCCGTGGGGCGAAGGTGCACCTCTCGCGGCCATCGAAAAGGCGTTGCGCACCGACAAGAACCACCAGATCAAGGCGGTGCTGGCCACCCACAATGAAACCGCGACCGGGGTCAAATCCGACATCGCAGGCATCCGGCGCGCGATGGATGCGACCGGCCACCCGGCGATGCTGTTTGTCGACGGGGTATCCTCGATTGCGTCGATGCCGTTCGACTTCACTGCTTGGGGTGTCGATGTGGCCGTTGCGGGCAGTCAGAAGGGCTTCATGCTGCCCGCTGGTCTGGCAATCCTTGGTGTAAGCCCGAAGGCCATTGCCGCAATGGGCACCGCGCGACTGCCGCGCACCTTTTTTGATTTCAAGGACATGCTGGCCGCCTACGGTCGCGGCGGCTATCCCTATACTCCTGCTGTTGGCCTGATCGCGGGCCTTGCCCATGCCATCGATCTTCTGGAAAGCGAAGGCCTCGACAACGTCTACGCCCGCCACCACCGTATGGCCGAAGGCGTCCGCCGGGCCATCGCCGGTTGGGGCATGGCACCCTATGCCAAATTTCCCGACCTCTACTCCGACACGGTGACAGCGGTGAAGGTGCCCGAGGGCTGCAACGGCACCGATCTTGTTCAGCTTGCCGCAACGAAATACGGCATGGCTTTCGGCGTTGGCCTTGGCGAGGTCGCGGGAAAGGTCTTCCGCATCGGCCATCTGGGGATGCTGACCGACGCGATGATGTTGTCGGGCCTTGCCGTGGCCGAGATGTGCATGGCCGATCTGGGCTGGCCGGTCAAACTCGGCTCAGGTGTCGCGGCGGCCCAAGACTACTATCGGGGCACCGTCCCCGCATTGGCCATAGCGGCGGAATAGGGCTGGTCCGATGTATATTCCCACCTATGACGACGTGCTTGCAGCGCATGAGCGGATCAGGCCCCATATCCGCCAGACCCCGGTGCGGACGTCGGACTACCTGAACGACCTGACCGGCGCGCAGCTTTACTTCAAATGCGAGAACTTCCAGGAACCCGGCGCCTTCAAGGTGCGCGGTGCCAGCAACGCCGTCTTCGGCCTGATCGAGGCGCAGGCGAGAGCGGGCGTCACCACCCATTCCAGCGGCAATCACGCCTCGTGCCTGTCCTATGCCGCCATGCGGCGCGGCATTCCGTGCAACGTTGTCATGCCGCGCACCGCCCCGCAGGCGAAAAAGGATACCGTGCGCCGCTATGGCGGGGTGATCACCGAATGCGAACCCTCTACCTCCAGCCGCGAGGCGGCCTTTGCGCAAGTGCAGGCCGCGACCGGCGGTGACTTCGTCCATCCCTACAACGACCCCCGCGTCATCGCTGGACAGGGCACCTGCGCGCGGGAGTTCGTGGAACAGACCGACGGCCTTGATATGGTCGTGGCCCCCATCGGCGGCGGCGGCATGATTTCGGGCACTTGCCTGACGCTGGCAACCCTTGCGCCCGAAACCAAGGTGATCGCGGCTGAACCCGAAACCGCCGATGACGCCTATCGCAGCTTCAAATCCGGTCACATCATCGCCGACGATTCTCCCAAAAGCATCGCCGACGGGCTTTTGGTGCCGCTGAAGGACCTGACCTGGCACTTCGTCTCGACCCACGTCTCCGAGATCTACACGGCTTCGGAACAGGAAATCATCGATGCGATGAAACTGGCATGGAAGCACCTGCGCGTGGTCCTGGAACCCTCCAGCGCCGTGCCGCTGGCTTGCGTCTTGAAAAACCCCGACGCCTTCAAGGCCAAGCGTGTCGGCATCATCATCACTGGCGGCAACGTCGATCTGGACAAACTTCCCTGGATGAAAGGCTGACCCCATGAACAAGCAAACAAACTTCGAAGGGTTTGAGGTCGGCTACGACATCCCCGCCCTGCCTGGAATGGATGAGAAAGACATCCAGACCCCCTGCCTTGTGTTGGACCTTGACGCGTTGGAGCGGAACATCATCAAGATGGGCGACTACGCCCGCGCCCACGGCATGCGCCACCGTGTTCATGGCAAGATGCACAAGTCGGTCGATGTGGCATTGCTGCAGGAACGCCTTGGCGGCTCCGTCGGCGTCTGCTGCCAGAAGGTGTCCGAGGCTGAGGTCTTCGCCCGTGGCGGCATCAAGGACATTCTGGTCAGCAATCAGGTCCGCGACCCCGCCAAGATAGACCGCCTCGCCCGTCTGCCGAAATACGGCTGCCGGACCATCGTCTGCGTCGATGATCTGGCCAACGTGGCTGACATTTCCGCCGCTGCCGTCAAGCACGGGACCACGCTGGAGGTTTTCATTGAGATCGACTGCGGCGCGGGCCGATGCGGTGTGAAGACACCCGAGGAAGTCGTTGCCATCGCAAAGTCGGTTTCCGCGGCGAAAGGGCTGATGTTCAGCGGCATCCAAGCCTATCAGGGCGCGATGCAGCACATGGACCTTTACGCCGACCGCAAAGCGAAGCTGGATGCCGCCATCGCCCAGGTCAAATCCTGTGCCGATGCGCTCGAAGCTGCTGGCCTTAAGGCAGACCTCATCTCGGGCGGCGGCACCGGGTCCTACTATTTCGAAAGCGGCTCCGGGGTCTACAACGAGCTGCAATGCGGCTCCTACGCCTTCATGGATGCTGACTACGGCCGCATCCTTGATGAAAACGGCAAGCGGATCGACCAGGGCGAATGGGAAAACGCGCTCTTCATCCTGACCTCGGTGATGAGCCATGTGAAGGCCGACAAAGCCGTGGTCGACGCGGGCCTCAAGGCGCAGTCGGTGGATAGCGGCCTGCCGGTGGTCTTTGGCCGGACGGATGTCAAATACATCAAATGCAGCGATGAACATGGTGTCGTCGACGACCCGCAGGGCGTCTTGAAAGTCAACGACAAGCTGCGCCTCGTCCCCGGCCACTGTGACCCGACCTGCAACGTGCATGACTGGTATGTCGGGGTCCGTGGCGGCGTGGTCGAGGTGGTCTGGCCGGTCTCGGCACGCGGCAAGGCTTACTGATTTCCTCTTGGTTCAAATACTCCACGGGGGGTGCGGGGGGTGTGAACCCCCCGCTGCGACCTCATTCACAAGGAACCTGCCCATGCTGATCCTCCCCGAGGCTATGATCGCCTCTCTCGTCTCGCCGGAAGATGCGTTTCGGGCAGTAACGGACTGCTTTGTCGCAATGGCGCGCGGCGAGGCCCATAATTTCCCTGTAGTGCGCGAAGCTTTGGGCGGAGGGCGGCAATACGGCTTCAAATCGGGCCTCGACCGGACAGGCGCGATGCTGGGCGTCAAGGCGGGGGGCTATTTCCCTGGCAATGCAGCCAAGGGCTTGATCAATCACCAGTCCAGCGTCTTTCTGTTCGATCCCGAAACCGGGCGGCCGCAGGCGATGGTTGGCGGCAACCTACTGACCGCCTTGCGGACGGCGGCGGCAAGTGCCATCTCCATCGACCGGCTTGCCAACCCGGATGCGCGGGTTCTGGGGATCGTTGGGGCCGGTCATCAGGCCGGATTTCAGCTGCGCGCCGCGGCGCGAGTGCGGCGGTTTGAACGGGTTATCGCCTGGAACCTTCATCCCGAGATGTTGCCGAAGTTGGGCGCCGTCGCAGCCGAACTTGGCCTGCCGTTCGAAGCCGTCGATCTTCCCCGCCTGCGCGAGGCCGATGTGATCATAACCATCACGTCCTCCCCTGCGGCAAGCCTTATGGCGGCGCATGTCAGCTCCGGCACTCATCTGGCATGTATGGGCACTGACACCAAGGGCAAGCAAGAAGTCGACCCCGCGCTTGTCGCCGCCGCCCGCGTCTTCACCGACGAAGTCGCCCAGTCGATTTCCATCGGTGAGACACAGCATGCCATTGCTGCAGGAACGCTGGATGCAAGCGCCATCACCCCTCTGGGCGACGTGCTGATCGGGCGCGATCCGGGGCGTCGGTCCATCGACGAGATCACCCTTTTCGATGGCACCGGAGTTGGCCTGCAGGACCTGGCCGTGGCTGCGGTTGCCGTGGCGCTGGCCCGAAAGCGGGGAGTGGGGGTTGACGTCGACGTCTAAGGCGATTTCTTCAAGGAAATCATCCCGAAGTGTCTGAAATTTCCGGCCAGGCTACGATTGTATGGGGCACAAGATTTGCGCCCTCTCCTGTTGCTGTCGTCCCAAACCCATGCTCTGATTAAACTATTCGGTGGGAGAGTGCGACGGATGCGGATCTTCATCAACGGTTTCGGCCGCATCGGGCGGTCGGTCCTGCGGGCCTATCTGCAGACACCGGGTCGCTGGCCCGGGCTTGAGATCGCCGGGATCAACGACATCGCGTCACCCGAGATGTGCGCCTATCTTTTTGAATTTGACAGCGTCTTCGGGCCGTGGCGCGGCACCGTATCCCTGGAGATCGGCGCTTTGGTGGTGGACGGGGGCAGGATTCCATTCCACCGCACACCGGACCTTTCTTGCCTTGATCTTCAGGGTGTCGGTCTGGTGATGGAATGCACCGGACGGGCCGAAGCGCGGGAAGCGGCCGAGCGCGGCTTGCATGCCGGGGCAGCTAGGGTGCTGATCTCGGGGCCATCGGCTGCGGCAGACGTGACGGTGGTATTGGGTGCCAATGATGACCGCCTCACGGGGCAGCGGATCGTGTCGAACGCCTCCTGCACGACAAATGCCCTAGCTCCGCTGGCCAAGCTGATCCAAGAACGGTGGGGGATCGTGACGGGGTCAATGACGACGGTGCACTGCTATACCGGCAGCCAGCCGACGGTGGATGCCCCTGCAGCCGACTATCCCCGCAGCCGGGCGGCGGCATTGTCGATGGTGCCGACCACGACCTCTGCAGCCCGTTTGCTGGACGTGGTGCTTCCGGACCTTGCGGGCCGGATCGTGGCGCAGGCGGTGCGAGTTCCGGTCGCAAGCGTCTCTTGCGTCGACTTCCATCTGCTGACGGAAAGACGGCCATCGGTCGAGGAAGTCAACGAGGCCTTCCGTGCCGCTGGCGGGGTGATCGGGGCCACGGATAGGCCGCTGGTGTCCACCGATCTGCGGGCAAGGGCGGAGTCGGTGGTGATGGCCTGCTCCGAGACAAAGGTGACGGACGGGGGGATGCTGCGGGTCTTTGGCTGGTATGACAATGAATGGGGCTTTTCCAACCGGATGCTGGATATGGCGCTTCGGATGGGGTGGGGTGTCCACAGTGGACATGTTTCTAAAATCGTTTGAAACCAATCCAATAGATGTGGGCGTCAAGGATTTGGCAAGGTTTGATGGGAGCCGCAAAAGCCTCCCTGTGCCCGGAGTTGGGACTGAGAGGGAGATATCGGGGAGATGTTGTGTGGTCCTTCAGAGACGATAGGATGAGGGCGGAGCCAACGGCAAGTTCGAGCCCGGAGTGGACTTTGTTGTGCTTCCAAGACGAAGCTTGGCGGGCAAAATGAGCATGCAGCCACACTCAATGCAAACGGCAGCGAGAGCCACCCAAAGCCGATCAAAGTTGGCAATGGACCGGCAGGGCCTTCCGCGGTTAGCCTTCCATGGACAGCATTCATTTGTGAATGAGTAGTTGTTTGGTTGCTTCTTCCGCACATCTGCCGGCCAAGGACTCCCTCCTTTCCCGGAATCACGGGCGAAGCCAATCGGGCCGCGCCCGGCCTCTCACCGAAAATGCGCGTCTGTAACGTTGCCAGCAGACCTTCGGGCGGAGAGGTCGTGCCGTAAAGCGTACCAAATAGGTTTGGGCGCGGTCCCGCCCTCAATCCACCCCGTCATCCGGGATGTTCAGCACCGTCCCGCAGGCCTTGCAGTGGACGGCGTCGTGGTCATGGCGCCGCAGCCCACAAGTGGGGCAGGTAAAGCTGGCCTTGGGGGGTCTTAGCACCACTTGCACCAGCCGCAGGAAAAGGCTGATCCCGAAAATCATGATCGCGACCGAGAGGAGTTTGCCCGGGTTGCCGACCAGCACGATGTCGCCAAAGCCGGTGGTCGAAAGCGTGGTCACGGTGAAGTAGAGCGAATCGACATAGTTCACGATCTTGTCGTTCACCCCCGACTGGGTCTGATAGACCAGCGCGGTCATCGCGAAGATGAAGATCAGAAGGTTCAGGGCAGCGCGCAGCGCGGTTTTGTGTCGACGGAAGACCGGGATGTCCTCGCGGAGCTGGTCGAGAGTCTGCGGCGAATGGAAGACCCGGAACAGCCTTAGCACCCGCAGGAAGGCAAACCCTCGCCCCAGATTGGGACCAGAAGCGACATGATCACCAGAATGTCGGCGACCCCCCAGAAACTGAGGATGTCCTTGAGTGGTTTGCGGGAAATCCACAGACGGGCAAGGAAATAGGCAAGGAAGATCAGGCCGATGGCAAGGTCGATGCGGGTATGGTGCGCGCCGCGTTCAAGGAAGGACGACGCGACAAGCCAGCCGACCGTCAAGAGGTCAAAGCCCAGCAGAAGATAGCGGAAGCGGTCGCCAGTTTCGCCCTCGCCTTCGTAAAGCAGGCGGAGGCGGTTGCGGAGGGTAGGGTTGGCAATGCTTGGGTGGTCCCGGATGTTTCAGGGGAGCTTAGCGGCCTGATTTGGGACTGTCAGAGGGAAAAGGGCCGGGAGGGTGCCCCCGGCCCATCGGTCAATGATCGGACTGCGCGGCGGCGGCCTTTGCCTCTTCGGCCGAGCCCTTGGCGCCGTTGAAGAAGGCGTTGAGGGCAACGGCCGCGATCGAGGCCAGAAGGATGCCGCTTTCGATCAGCGGGTGGATGGAATGGGGCATCCACTGCTTGAAGTTCGGAGCGACCAGCGGGATCATCCCCATGCCGATGGCAACCGCGACAATGAACAGGTTGTTGCGGTTTTTCGCAAAATCGACGCCCGCAAGGATGCGGATGCCGGTCGCGGCGACCATGCCGAACATGACAAGGCCAGCGCCCCCAAGGACCATGGTCGGAACGCTTTCTACTAGTGCGCCCATCTTTGGCACCAGACCAAGCACGATCAGGATCAGGCCGCCCGCGACGCAGACGAAGCGGCTTTTGATGCCGGTTACCCCGACAAGGCCCACGTTCTGGCTGAACGAGGTATAGGGGAAGGTGTTGAAGATGCCGCCGATCAGCGTGCCAAGTCCGTCAGTGCGCAGACCCGCCGAAAGCGCCGGTTGATCCACCTTCTTGCCGGTCATGTCACCCAGGGCCAGGAACATGCCGGTGGATTCGATCATCACCACGATCATCACCAGCGTCATCGTGATGATCATCACCAGATCAAAGGTCGGCATACCGAAGTGGAAGGGCGTAATCAGGCCGAACCAGCTTGCATCGGCGACCTTGGTGAAGGCCATCTTGCCCAGGGCAACGGCAATCAGCGCGCCGATGACGATGCCCAGCAGCACCGAGATGTTGGCAACGAAGCCTTTGGCTAAGCGAGCGATAAGGAGGATCGAGGCCAGCACGATGGCCGAGATACCGATGTTGCCCAAGGGGGCGTAAAGCTCGTTGTTCATTGTTGCCGCGACGGCAAGTTTGGGCGGCAGTTCGGGAACGCCGGTCACGCTGCCCGCGGCGATGCCTTCGGTCACGGCCTTTAGCCAGTCGGCATGGGCCGGGTCGATGATCTGCGGTGCGGTCGGGCCGACGGGGTTGCCGAAGATCCAGTTGATGCCGATCCGCATCAGGCTGATGCCGATCACCAGAATGATGGTGCCGGTGACCACGGGCGGGAAGAAGCGCAGCATCTTGGACATCAGCGGTGCGATGATGATCGAGATGATCCCGGCGGCGATGATCGCGCCAAAGATGCCGCGTGCGGCATCGGGTCCGGTGGCTCCCGCCGCCAGCTGCGCGTTGGCAATGGCGACCATCGGGCCGACGGCGGCAAAGGTGACGCCCATCATCACCGGCAGGCGGATGCCGAACCATTGGGTCGCGCCCAAGGACTGGATCAGCGTGACGATGCCGCAGACGAACAGGTCAGCCGAGATCAGGAAGGCGACGTCGGCCGGATCCAGTTTCAGCGCGCGGCCGACGATCAGGGGCACGGCAACCGCGCCCGCATACATTACCAGAACGTGCTGCAGGCCCAGGGTGAACAGCTTGGGCGGTGGCAGCATTTCGTCCACGGGGTGGACCTTGTCAGTCATGTTGTGTTTCCTTTGTCCCTCGGGGCGTTATGTTCGCGCCGTCTTCGCAGGGCCCCTTGGCTGCGATCCGGTTAGGCTGCCCGTCAGGGGGCAAGGACCGTCCACGGTTCGGTGTAACGGTGTTCTTCAAGGTTCGGGCTTTGGCCGATGCGGTCGACCACGGCGAAACGGCCGGGGGCCGCAAGCGGGGTCAGGACGCCATGCCAGGTGCCGCGGTAGAGGTTGATGCCCTGCCCGCCGTTGGTCAGGAAGGCACGGGGGGCGTCTGCCGGGTCAAGGGCGACGATCACGAGGAAGGGGTCGGCCGTCATCGGCAGGAAGGCCTGGCTGCCTTCGGGGTGACGCTCGATCAGGTCGAAGACATAGGGCAGGGCGCGGGGTTCGGCCTGGAAGATCGAAATGCCGGCGCGGCCCTTGGCCCCGAAATCCAGCCGGGCGCGGTCGTGGTATCGCTGGCACAGGCCCGCGTTGATCAGGCGGAAGTCGCCGGTCGCGTCAAGGACATCGCCGAAAGGGGCGAAGGCTTTGGCGGTGAGGGGTTCGGCGCGGATTGTGGGCATTGTCCTGTCACCGTTCATTTCTGCCGCCAAGGTCGGAACGAGGGGTTTCACACCCCTCGCGCTCCCCGTGGAGTATTTTTGAAAAGAGCAAGCTGGGGCGGCGGGTCATCTTGCTGGTCCAAAGGCACCGGGGCCGCGCAGTTTGGCGTGCCGGTTGACGTCCTTGTAAAGCAGGTAGCGGAACGGACCCGGGCCAGCGGCATAGCAGGCCTGCGGGCAATAAGCGCGCAGCCACATGAAATCTCCGGCCTCGACCTCGACCCAGTCCTGGTTGAGTTTGTAGACGGCTTTGCCCTCGAGCACGTAAAGCCCGTGTTCCATGACATGCGTTTCCTCGAACGGGATCAGGCCGCCCGGCTGGAATGTCACGATGTTCACATGCGCGTCGTGGCGAATGTCTTCGGGGTCGACAAAGCGGGTGGTGCCCCAGCGGTCGCCGGTGTCGGGCATGAACCGCACAGGCACGTCGCGTTCGTTGATCACGAAGGCCTCTGGGCGCGCCACGCCGGGAGCCGGTTCGTATAGTTTGCGCAGCCAGTGGAATCGGGCGGGGGCGGCACCTTCGGCAAGGAGAGTCCAGTTGGCCCCGGCGGGGATATGGGCGTAGGAGCCTGCCTCCAGTTCATGCCCGGTGCCGTCGATGGTAAGGGTCGCAAGGCCGCCGGTGAAGAACAGCCAATGCTCCGCGCCCGCCTCGGCATCGGGGGCGTCCGAGCCGCCGCCGGGTTGAACCTCCATGACGTATTGCGAAAAGGTCTCGGCAAAGCCGGACATTGGGCGGGCGATCAGCCAGAGGCGGGTTTGCCGCCAGCCGGGCAGATTGCTGGTCACGATGTCGGAAAAGCAGCCCTTGGGGATCACGCAATAGCTGTTGGTAAAGACGGCTCGCCCGGTCATCAGGGCGGTTTGCGGCGGCAGGCCGCCGGGCGGGGCGTAGTAACCGGATTGCTTTTCAGTCATGGCAGTTGGTCCTTGAGGCGAAGTTCGGCGATGCGTTCGACTTGTTTGCAGGCAGTGGCGAATTCTGTGGCGGTGTCGTTGTCGATGCGGGTCTGGAAGGCCTGCAGGATCGAGGCCTTGGTGTTATCGCGCACCGCGATTATGAAGGGAAAACCGTGTTTGGCCACATAGTCGGCGTTCAGGTTCTGGAATGTGGTGCGTTCCTGATCGGTCAGGCTGTCCAGCGCAGCGCTGGCCTGTTCGGCAGTCGAGTCTGCCGTCAGGCGTTTCGCGGCGGCAAGTTTGCCCGCAAGATCGGGGTGGGCGGTCAGCACGCCAAGGCGCATCGCAGGGCTGGCGCTGCGGAACATTCGGGTGAGCGCATTGTGCAAGCCTGTGGCAGAATCATGCGCCGGGCCAAGTTCAAGGTCAAAGGTGCGGTCGGCGATCCAGGGGGAGTGTTCGAAGATGCTGCCGAAGCGTTCCACGAACCGCTCGCGCGTCATCTGGCTGGGGCGTTCAAAACGGCGGTGTGGGTGCGTTGCCGCCCAGTGCCGGGCAATGTCGATCCGGCGCGGGAACCAGACGCCGTCATGGCTGTGGGCATAATCAAGGAACCGCTTCAGCCCCGCAATCTTGCCCGGACGGCCGATCAGGCGGCAATGCAGGCCGATGGAGAACATCTTGGCCGCGCCCGCCTGACCTTCGGCGTAAAGCGTGTCGAAGCTGTCCTTGAGATACTGAAAGAACTGCTCGCCGGTGATGTAGCCCGGCGCGGTGGCAAAGCGCATGTCGTTGGCTTCAAGCGTATAGGGGATCACCAACTGGTCATGGTCGCCATATTCGCGCCAGTAAGGCAGGTCGTCGTCATAGGTGTCGGAAATCCAGGCAAGGGCCCGGGTCTCGGCGGTCAGGCGCACGGTGTTCATGCTGCAGCGTCCGGTATACCAGCCTTGCGGCGGCTGCCCGACGACTTCGGTGTGCAGGCGGAAGCTCTCAGTGATCTGGGCGGATTCTTCGGCTTCGGTCATGTCGCGGTGGTCGACCCATTTCAGGCCATGGGAGGCGATTTCCCACCCGGCGGCCTTCATCGCGGCGACCTGTTCGGGGTTACGGGCCAGCGCTGTGGTCACGCCATAGATGGTGATGGGAATATCCAGCCCGGTAAACAGCCGGTGCAGACGCCAGAACCCGGCCCGCGCTCCGTAATCGTAGATCGATTCCATGTTCCAGTGCCGCTGGCCGGGCCAGGGGGCGGCACCGGCGATGTCGCTTAGGAACGCTTCGGACTGGGCATCGCCGTGCAGGATATTGTTCTCGCCGCCTTCCTCGTAGTTCAGCACGATGGAGACGGCGATTTTCGCCCCCCCCGGCCATTGGGCATCGGGCGGATTGGGGCCGTGGCCACGGAAATCTCGGGGATAGCGGGTCAACGGGGGCTCCTTCTTCGTTCGGGGAGGTTACGGGAATTTCTTCGCCAGCATTTTATTGATTTTCCGATAGGTCATATGCGGGCAGGGCAGGGTCGCAAGACGCAAGGTTTCGTGGTCAGATGCTGCGGAAACAATGGAGATTCCCATGGGCCGCCTTTCAACGCATGTGCTGGATACCGCAAAGGGCAAACCGGCGGCGGGGGTCAGGATCATGCTTTACCGTATTTCAGGACAAAGCCACCGCAAGATCAAGGAGGTGGTGACCAACGCCGATGGCCGCACCGACGCAGCCCTGCTGGAGGGCAAAGATCTGACGGCGGGCAGTTATGAACTGGTCTTTTGCGCCGGAGATTACCTGCGCGCTTCGGGCCAGGCGGGCGAGGGCGTGCTTTTCCTGGACGAGATTCCGATTCGTTTTGGTGTGGCGGACGCGGATGGGCACTATCATGTGCCACTTTTGATATCGCCATTCGGGTATTCGACGTATCGAGGGTCGTGAAACCGTTACTTGCGATGAGCCATTTTCATGCATTATGTGGCCGCAGAACATTTCTTGGATCAAGGAGACCCGCATGTTTCGGATGAATTCATACTTTGCTGCCCCAGTCATTGCACTTTTGATGAGCGGTACTGCCCATGCAGCCCTGACCGCTGATCAGGTCTGGCAGTCGTGGAAGAACGCCGGCGCGATGATCGGGCTGGAAGTTTCGGCGGCGACCGAGAACAACTCGGGCGGCGTGCTGACGCTGAACGGCGTGTCGATCGCCCCCGCAGGCGTTCCGGGCGTCACCATTTCCGACATGGTGCTGACCGAAGAATCCGATGGCACGGTGACAATCGTTCCAGGTGCCGAAATCGGGGCCACGATGGCGGGCGACACCGAAGGGTCGGTCAAGATCACCCATGACGGTCTGACCCTGGTCGCCAGCGAAGCTGACGGCGGAATGGTTTATGACTATACTGCGGCCAAGCTGGACGTGGCTTATGACAGCAGCTATCCGGGCATGTCCTTTGACGGCAGCGAAGCGCCGAAAGTGACCGCTTCGGGCACCTTCGGTTTTGCGAACCTTAGCGGTCAGTATTCCGACACCCCCGGCGACAACCGGGTCTTCGGCTTGGACATCATGGCCGATACGCTAGCCTACAACACCGTTTCCGACGATCCGTCGATGGAAATGAAACAGACCACCACCAGCGAAACCGCCGGTGTGGAAATGGCGTTCGAGTTCACCCTGCCGTCGTCGATCGCACTGATTGCCATCGCCTCGCCCGCGGATTTCACCCAGGCGCTGAATGAGGGGCTGGCCTTGTCGTTCAGCTCTAGCCAGGGCGATTCGAACGGCACGATGAACCAGGAAAACCCCTACATGCCGATGAGCCTGATCATGAAGGCTGGCGGCGGTGAGGCGACGGCCGAGTTCAACAAGGACATGATGTCGATCAATTCGAAGGCTTCGGGCTTCGAGATTGAATCGGCCCCCGGTCTGATGCCGGTGCCGGTCAAGGTCACGTCCGGTCCGATGGAGTTTGCCATGCTGTCGCCGGTCATCGCGGCTGCTGCTCCGGCGGACTATGCCTTCCTGCTCAAGCTCAGCCAGTTCAGCCTGAACGAAGAAGCATGGGCGATGTTCGACCCGGCTGGTGGCCTTAGCCGTGATGCGGCTGACATCTCCATCGACGTTTCGGGCAAGACCACCCTCGACATCGTCGGTCTGGCCGCATCCGAGGAGACCGGTGAAATGCCGCCGATGCCCGCTCCGGAAAGCCTGAACATCACCGAAGTCGCGATCAAGGTCGCGGGCGCTGCCCTGATGGGCAACGGCGCTTTCACTTTCGACAACTCGATGGGCATGCCGATGCCTTTGGGCGAGGCGAACGTGACCGTGACCGGCGCAGAAGCCCTGATCTCCGGGCTGATCGGAACCGGTCTGATCACCGAAGACGACGCGATGGGCGCGCGGATGATGATGGGCATGTTCATGGCCCCGGGCGCAAACCCGGATGAACTGACCACCAAGATCGAAGCCAAGGAAGGTTTCGCAGTCTTCGTGAACGGCCAGCAGATCCAGTAAGCTTTGCCATAACGGCAGGGAAAGGCGGGGCTTCGGCCCCGCCTTTTCGTTTGCGTGACATGCACCCTTTACGGGTCGATGGCGCGGCGCAGGTCTTCGCGGATATGGGCGGCCATGTAGTCGGTGAAAAGCTGGACCTTTGGATCCTTCAACCGCCGATGCTGGCTAAGCGAGGACAGCTGGACGGCCAAGGGTGGGGTGGCGGTGGCCACCGGGACCAGCGCGCCGGTGCGCAGATGCTCGGCCACCTCGAACAGGGGTTTCAGCACGATGCCGCGCCCGTCCAGCGCCCAGCCGGTTAGAACATCCCCGTCATCTGATTCAAAGGGGCCGGCAATTTCGAACTTCCGCGGGCCTTCGGGTGTTTGCAGCGTCCACTGGAATTCCTTTGCCCCCGGATAGCGCAGGTTCAGGCAGTCATGCTTGTCGGCCACCAGCGCCGCGCCGTCCAACGGCATCCCGCGCCGGTCGATATAGGCCGGTGCGGCGCACAAAAGACGCGGGCAATCGGCGACGGTGCGGACTTTCAGGGTGGAATCGTCCAAGAGCCCAAGGTGAAACGCGACGTCAATGCCTTCGGCCACCACATCGACCCCCCGGTCCGACAGACGCAACCGCACGTCGATCTGCGGGTATTGGTCCTTGAACGCCGGAACGCGCGGTGCAATCAGGCGGCGACCGATGCCCAAGGGTGCCGCGATAAAGATCGTGCCGCGTGGGTTTTGCGTGACATCCATCACCGCGGATTCTGCGTCGTCGATCGCCTCCAGCACTTTACGCGCACCGTCATAGAAAATGCGGCCGTTCTCGGTCGGTTGTAGGCTGCGGGTGGTGCGGCTGAACAGACGGACGCCAAGGTGCTTTTCCAGCTCGGATATCCGCGAGGACGCGACGGCTGGCGAGGTGCGCTGGTCGCGGGCGGCGGCGGACATGCTGCCCAGCTCATAGACCCGGACGAACATGCGGATGTTGTTCACATAGGACATTCATCGTCCGATCTTGAAAGTGATGCGGGCTTTCTATGGATTAACAGAATAGTCATCGCCGGTATAGCGTCTCTGAAACGGCGGAGGTGCAGCGATGTATGACTGGGTTGTCCTGTGGGAATGGGTCGAGATCGCGGTGCGCTGGCTGCATGTGATCACGGCGGTGGCGTGGATCGGGTCCAGCTTTTACTTCATCGCGCTGGACCTTGGCCTGCACCGCGACCGCAATATGGCCAGTGGTGCCGATGGCGAGGAATGGCAGGTCCACGGCGGCGGGTTCTACCATATCCAGAAATACCTGGTGGCCCCGGCTTCGATGCCCGACCACCTCGTCTGGTTCAAATGGGAAAGCTATGCGACCTGGCTGTCGGGCTTTGCGATGCTGGTGCTGGTCTACTACCTTGGCGCCGAGATGTTCCTGATCGACCCCGGCGTGATGGACCTGACCACCTGGCAGGCGGTGGGCATTTCGCTAGCATCCCTGGCCTTCGGCTGGGTCGCCTACAACGCTCTGTGCAAGGTTTTTGTCAACGCCAACCAGACCGTGCTGATGCTGGCGCTGTTCGGGGTGCTGGTGGGCATGTCGTGGTTTTACGCGCAGGTCTTCAGTGGCCGGGCGGCGATGCTGCATCTGGGGGCGTTTACCGCCAGTATCATGTCGGGCAACGTGTTCTTCATCATCATGCCGAACCAGCGGGTGGTGGTCGCCGACCTGAAAGCCGGTCGCAAACCGGACCCGAAATACGGCAAGATCGCCAAGCAGCGCAGCACGCACAACAACTATCTGACGCTGCCCGTCGTATTCCTGATGCTGTCGAACCACTACCCGCTGGTCTTTGCGACCGAGTATAACTGGGTGATCGCGTCGCTGGTGTTCCTGATGGGGGTGACGATCCGACACTGGTTCAACACCAAGCATGCGCGCAAGGGCAACCCGCACTGGACCTGGGGGCTGACGGTGATCCTGTTTCTGATCATCGCCTGGCTGTCGACCGCGCCGATGCGTCTGGTCGAGGGTGAGGCCAAGCTGCAAGGTGCAGCGCTGACCTATGTCGCCGCCGAAGGGTTTGATGATGTCGTGGGCATCGTGCAGGGCCGCTGTTCGATGTGCCATGCCGCCGAGCCTGGCTGGGAGGGGCTTTACTGGCCGCCAAAGGGCGTACTGCTGGAGACCGAGGCGCAGATCGCGCATGAGGCACGGCGGATCTACCTGCAGGCCGGGATCACCCATGCGATGCCGCCCGGGAACCTGAGCTTCATGGAGCCTGCCGAACGGGCGGCGATCGTGCGCTGGTTCCGGGGGGCAGGAGCCGACGATCCGGTGTAACGGGAGGCGGAAACTACCCTTCGGCGCGGCCAGAGCTCTCACGGTTGCCTGTGTAGTGCCGCATCTCAACAAATTCCGGAAGCCAGCTTTCGCGGCGGATGGTCCAAAGCTCATAGCTAGGGCGGAACTGGTTGGGGACGTCGAAAGCGCCAAGGTTGATGCCGATTTCATCGTCAATATGGGCAAAGACCGGAGAGCCACAGTTGGGGCAGAAAGACCGATCCTGATAGCTATGCCACGGGCCGGTGACGGTGACAGCATCCTCGGGAAAGATGGCCGAAGCATGAAAAAGCGCGCCGTGGTTCTTTCGACAGTCAAGGCAGTGGCAAATGCCTACGCGGTAGGGTGCGCCGGTCGCCGTGAAGCGAAGCGCACCGCAGAGACAACCGCCGGTGACTTCGGTCATCACATCAATCCCCCAGCTTGGCGTGAACCTCGTCCAGATCGACCGGGCCTTTCGGCATCTTGTTTGCCGGGTTGTCGAAATCATACTGGAACAGCTGGAAGTCGCGTTTGTAGATTTCCCACATCAGGTGCATCGACAGGTCGTCGAAATAGGCCTCGACCGGATGCGCGCGTTTGGGCCCGTGACCTTCGCTTTCGTTGAACCGCGGGATCGTTTTCAGATCGACCGGGTGTTTGGTCGGGGTATGGTCCAGCACGACCTGCATGCCGGCATTGAAATCCTCGGTAAAGAAGATGTGGTTGTAGCGCCCGCCATTGACGATGTAGGTCGAGATATGGCCCGCCATCGCGGACCAGTGGATGTCCGGCTCCATCGGCTTTTTCCAGCGGATGGTGTCGCGTGCGAACAAAAGGAAGCGGCGGAAGCTGGCGATCTGGTCGAACTCCTGCTTGCCATCGTCGCCGCCGACCTCGATCCCGTATTTCTGCACCAGCAGCGGCACAAGGTTGCCCCGATAGCGCTTTCCGTTCCGCTGAATGCCGCAGATCTTGTCAAAAAACGACGACAGGATCCGGGTATAGGGATTGCGCACGCAGGAAAACGCATAGGTCTTGTGCCCGCGCACCGCGCGTTCGATCCGGGGCTGGCTGGCGTCCAGCGCCCATTTGTGCATGCCATAGGTGGCATCATGAATGTCGCCGTCGAAAAAGCTGCCCTGGTCGGAATAAAACATGATCTGCCCGATGGTCGAGCAGGCGCATTTCGGCACGACCCGGTAGACGACGCTTTCACTTTCCGTCATCCAGGTTCCGGGAAACCCCATGTCGCAAGCTCCTTTTACATACCGACCAACGCAAACGCGTAGAAAGTCCGGAAATATGGCAATTCAACGAGTCACATTCGGGCTTTTCAAGGCTGTGTGCCAGAGGTTACGGAGATGTGCATGACGAATACATCCTGTGCGCGAATCCGATGACCCAAATCGCCTTCATTCTCTTGTGCCACAAGGATCCGGAGGGGATCATCGCGCAAGCATTGCGGTTGACCGCTACCGGCGACTGCCTCGCGATCCATTTCGACGCCCGGGCTGCCCCCGCCGACTTTGCCCGCATCCGGCAAGCCTTGTCCGGCAACCCTGCCATCACCTTCGCGCGGCGGCGGGTCAAATGCGGTTGGGGCGAATGGAGCCTTGTTGCCGCCACGCTGGAGGCATTGAAGGCCGCGGTGACCGATTTCCCGGGAGCCACACATTTTTACATGCTGTCGGGCGATTGCATGCCGATCAAGACGGCGGAACATGTGCATGCGCTGCTGGAGGCCGATGAGGCCGACCATATCGAAAGTTTCGACTTTCACACCTCGGACTGGATCAAGACCGGGCTCAAGGAAGAACGGCTGATCTATCGGCACTGGTTCAACGAGCGGCATACCAAGGCGTGGTTCTATCGGTCGATGCAGCTGCAAAAGCGGCTGGGTCTGGCCCGCAAGGTGCCGGAGGGCCTGCAGATCCGGATCGGCAGCCAGTGGTGGTGCCTGCGGCGACGGACGGTCGAGGCGCTGCTGGACTTCATCGCGCGCCGCCCGGACGTGATGCGGTTCTTCAAGACCACCTGGATCCCGGACGAAACCTTTTTCCAGACCCTGGTCACCCATCTGGTGGCTGAACCTGAAATCCGCTCGCGCACGCTGACGTTTCTGATGTTCACCGACTACGGCATGCCGGTGACCTTCTACGATGACCATTTCGATCTGCTGCTGGGTCAGGATTTCCTGTTCGCGCGCAAGATCAGCCTGGATGCCAAGGACCTGAAGCAGCGTCTGGGCGAGCTTTACGCAGAAACCGGGCGTAGCTTCGAGACGACGAATGACGGACGTCGGCAGTTCGAATACCTGACCGCGCGCGGCCGGGTCGGGCGACGGTTCGCGCCGCGATTCTGGGAGGCAGAGACCAGTCTTGGCCGCAGCCGGACCTTGATGCTGGTGACCTGCAAGAAATGGCATGTGGCCAAACGGCTGGTCGACCGGGTGCGCCAGATCGCGCAGCTGCCTGCGGTGGACTATCTTTTCAACGAAGAAGCTACCGATCTGCCCGACCTTGGCGGGATTCAGTCGACGCTTGCCAAGCGCATGCGACATCGCCGGTCGCTGGTGCGGATGCTGTTCGACACCTGGGAAACCGATCGTCTGATCCTGTGCGTGGACCCGTCAAACGTCGAACTGATCCAGGACTTCTATGCCGACCGCGCGCGGGTCCGGCTGTTGGAGATCGACTGCACCTTTACCGACGACTATCTGATCGGGCATGCCAGACGGGTGGGCCTCGCGGCACCCCAAAGTTCACAGCGGACGCTGGCGCAGTTGCTGCCGACGATCCGCTTTGACGTGAAGTTCGACAGCGAACGGCTGCGCGACATGAACCTTTCCGGCCACCGCATCCTGCGCCAGACGGCAAGCCCGGATGAAAACAGCCTTTCCCTGGCCGAGTTTCTGGACATACCAGTCGAAAAGGCGCGCGAGATCGCAGCCACCGACCACCTATTCGTGGATTGAACCTGATGAGATGGACCTACGACCCGACCAACATCTTCGCCCGCGTCCTGCGCGGCGAGATTCCCAATCGGACGGTGATGGAAACGCCACACACGCTGGTGTTCCACGACATCCACCCGCAGGCCCCGGTGCATGTGCTGGCGGTTCCGAAAGGGGCCTATGTGTCGCTGGATCATTTCGCGGCGGAAGGCTCGGCCGAAGAAATCGTCGATTTCCACCGCACCGTCGCCAAGACCTGTGCGATTCTGGGGCTGAGCGGTCCGGAAGGGTTCCGCGCGATCAGCAACACTGGCGCGCATGGCATGCAGGAAGTACCGCACTACCATCTGCATATCCTTGGTGGACGGGTGCTGGGGCGGCTGGTCGAACGGGACTGAAACCGCAAGCTCCGGGTCGCAAGGACGGCGCGGGGCGGGCATCTTCCGGCGAAAGCAGGAGGATGACATGCAGTTTGTGGCGATACCGACCGGGGTGGCCCGACACTATCAGGGCGGAGGGCTGGACGCGAATGGACAGGTGCCCGAACGGGGGGGCTCGGACGGCGGCGGCAATCCGTGCCGGCATTGCCTTGGGATGGTCCCGGAAGGGGCCGAAATGCTGATCTTGGCACATCGGCCCTTTCCGTCACCGCAACCCTATGCCGAGATCGGGCCGATCTTCCTGTGTGCCGAGCCTTGCGATGCGGGTGGCGGCGAAGTGCCGCCGGAGATGCTGGCCTCACCCGAATACATCGTCCGGGGCTATGGGATGGATGACCGGATCGTCTATGGCACCGGCGGCGTGGTGGCGACAGCGATGATCCCGGCGCGGGCAGTGGAATTGTTCGCCGATCCGCGGGTGGCTTACCTGCATGTGCGGTCGGCACGGAACAACTGCTATCAATGCCGGATCGACCGTTAGGGCGCGTGTCAGAATGAGCGGCTTTCGCCGCAAGCCTGGTCTCTCGGTTTCGTGCATAGGGGCACAAATACGAGGCATGTGGGTGCGCTGCCCCCAAACCCCAGGGATATATTGCAGCAAGTGAAAGGGCAGTCAGGGGGCCGGCCTGACCGCGTCCCAGACTTTCAGCCAGCGCTTCGGCGCCGCGTCGCGCCATTGGCTGATCAGGCGGGCGCGGGCCCAGCCTTCGTCGATCTTGCCCGCCCGGACGAGGACCAGGTTATGGGGCGCGTAGTGGGGGTGGAGAATGAAGGTGACGGGGTCGGCAGCCAGCAGCATCTCGCGTTCGTCCTTGTCGCACTTAAAGACAGCGGCGTCGATGTAAGGCGACCACCAGCACCACATCTTGCCGTGGGCCTTGAGGGCTTCGTTGCCCCAGGGGTGGGCGATCGTGACCTGCGGCAGGTCCAGTGCGAGGGCGAAGGCTTTAAGGGCGGGCCAGTCGGGGATCATCGTCAACCGTTCTCAGGACTTTGGACTTAGGCCAAGCAGGCCGAGAATCTGGGGTTTTTCCAGAGGCCCGACCTTTTGGATCAGCCCTTCTTGCAGTGGCTCTCCAAGCACCTGCGCGGCAAAGCTGTCGATGCCGTGTTTCTGGATCATAGCAAGCCAGAAGTAGTCATCTGCGACGATGTAGTGATCGCCCTTCGCGTAGAGCCAGGGTTGAATAGGGTTCCCTCGCTGCCATGCCGCCGCCATTGCGGCGACCGCCTCTGCGCCAACTCGGGTCAACTCTGGGCGGTGAGCGGGATGCGCTCGACGCAAACGGATTTTTGCGCTCTCAAGCACGACTCCGTAGACTGGAACCGAACCTTTCACAGCCCGTTCCATCAGCAGTTGGAAAAGGTTGTCGTCTGGCGGTGCGAAGGTGATGTCGTCGGCCATGTTCACACTTCCTCGTTGTTTCTAGTGCGCCTCGGCCCAGTTCCGGCCTTTGCCCGCCTCGACCGCGAGGTGGACGTTCAGGGCAACGGCGGGGGCGGAGGCTTGTTCCATGATGTCTTTCGCAATTGGGATCAGGCGGTCGGCGTCGGCCTCGGACACTTCGAACAGCAGTTCGTCGTGGACTTGCAGGAGCATCTTGGCATCGAGGTGTTTGATCGCGGCGGGCATGCGGATCATCGCGCGGCGGATGACATCGGCGGCGGTGCCTTGGATCGGGGCGTTGATCGCGGCGCGTTTGGCGAAGCCTGCGCCGGGGCCGCGTGCGTTGATCTCGGGAGTGTGAATTTTCCGACCGAACAGGGTTTGGACGAAGCCGTTTTCTTGCGCGAATTTGACGGTGTCGGACATGTAGGTCTTGATACCCGGGAAGCGCTCGAAATAGCGGTCGATGAAGCCCTGCGCCTCGGCGCGCGGAATGCGCAGGTTGCGGGCTAGGCCGAAGCCGGAAATCCCGTAGATGACGCCGAAATTGATCGCCTTGGCCTTGCGGCGGATGTCGCTGGTCATCTGGTCCAAGGGCACGTTGAACATTTCGGACGCGGTGAGGGCGTGGATGTCGATGCCGTCCTCAAACGCCTGCCGCAACTGGGGGATGTCGGCGATATGGGCAAGGATGCGGAGCTCGATCTGGGAGTAGTCGAGGCTGACCAGCACGCGCCCTTGCGGGGCCACGAAAGCCTCGCGGATGCGGCGGCCTTCTTCGGTGCGCACGGGGATGTTTTGCAGGTTCGGGTCGGTCGAGGCCAAGCGCCCGGTGTTCGCGCCCGCGATGGAATAGGAGGTATGGACGCGGTGGGTTTCCGGGTTGATCGCCTCTTGCAGGGCATCGGTATAGGTGGATTTCAGCTTGGCGATTTGGCGCCAGTCAAGGATCCTTGCCGCCAGTTTTGCCCCGGTTGGGTGGCTGTCTTCCAGCGTGGTGATGTCTTCCAGAATGTCGGCACCGGTGGCATAGGCATCGGTCTTGCCTTTTACGCCGCCGGGAACCTGCAGCCGGTCAAACAGGATCTCGCCCAGTTGTTTCGGGCTGCCCACGTTGAACTTTTCGCCGGCGATGGAATGGATTTCCTCCTCAAGCTGCACCAGTTTCTGGGCAAAGACGTTGGACATGCCGCGCAGGGTTTCGCGGTCGACCTTGATGCCGGTCATCTCCATCTCTGCCAGAACGGTCACCAGCGGGCGTTCAAGGGTTTCATAGACGGTGGTGACCTTCGCGCGGTGGAGTTGCGGCTTGAACAGCTGCCACAGGCGCAGGGTCACGTCGGCGTCTTCGGCGGCGTATTTGACCGCCGTGTCGATGGCGACCTTGTCGAAGGTGATCTGGGATTTGCCCGACCCGAGGAGGGTCTTGATCGGGATCGGCTGGTGGCCAAGATAAAGGTCGGACAGCGTGTCCATGCCGTGGTTGTTGAGGCCCGCCTGCATCGCATAGCTCATCAGCATGGTGTCGTCGAAGGGCGTGATGCGGATGCCGCGACGGGCGAAGATCTTCCAGTCGTATTTCATGTTCTGGCCGATTTTCAGGATCGCCGGGTCCTCAAGCAGCGGTTTCAGCGCGGCAAGGGTGGCATCCATCGGCAGTTGGCCTTCTGCAAGCGCTGTGGCCCCGAACAGATCGCCGCCGCCGGTGGTGTGGCCCAGGGGGATATAGGCGGCTTTGCCTGCGTCCACACACAGGGAAATGCCGACGAGATCGGCCTGCATCTCATCCAGGCTGGTGGTTTCGGTGTCGACCGCCACATGGCCCACGTCGCGGATATGGGCGATCCAGCGGTCAAGCGCGGCCATGTCGCGGATGCATTCGTAGGAGGCGTGGTCAAAGGGGAGACGCTCCTCGTGCGACTGCGTCTTCTCGTCGTGGGCGCCCTTGACCTCGATCGCGCCAGCTTCGGGCAGGGCGGGGGCCGCGACGCCAAGCTTGTCGGCGACGCGCTTGGACAGGGTGCGAAATTCCATTTCCGCGAGGAAGGTCAGGATCGTGTCGGGGTCGGGTTGCCGGACCTCAAGGTCTTGCAGCGCGATGTCGATCGGCGTGTTGGCCTTCAGCGTCACAAGATCGCGTGAGACGCGGATCAGATCGGCATTGTCCAGCAAAGCCTCGCGCCGTTTGGGTTGCTTGATTTCCCCGGCGCGGGCCAGCAGCGTATCTAGATCGCCGTATTCGTTGATCAAAAGCGCTGCGGTCTTCAGGCCGATGCCCGGCGCGCCGGGGACGTTGTCGACCGAATCCCCGGCCAACGACTGTACGTCGATCACCCGGTCGGGGCCGACGCCGAATTTCTCCATCACCTCATCAGGGCCGATCCGCTTGGTCTTCATCGGGTCGAACATGTCGATGCCGGGACCGATCAGCTGCATCAGGTCCTTGTCGGAGGAGATGATGGTGCAACTTCCCCCTGCTTCGACCGCCTGACGGGCGAGGGTGGCGATGATGTCGTCAGCCTCGAACCCCGGGGTTTCGATGCAGGCGACGTTGAAGGCGCGGGTGGCGTCGCGGGTGAGCGGGAACTGCGGGCGCAGGTCTTCCGGCAGCTCGGGGCGGTTGGCTTTGTAAAGCGGGTAGATGTCGTTGCGGAAGGTCTTGGCGGAATGGTCGAAGACCACTGCGATATGCGTCGCCGCCCCGGCGCGCTTGCCGGTGGAAATCTCGTTCCAAAGGATGTTGCAGAAACCTGCGACGGCACCGATCGGCAAGCCGTCGGACTTGCGTGTCAGGGGTGGCAAACCGTGATACGCGCGGAAGATATAGGCCGAGCCGTCGATCAGATGCAGATGGTGGCCCTTGCCGAAACTCATGGTTTGCTCCCCGTGGTTGGGGGGATTATTGGCAGAAAGGGGGGCAAAGGGCTACCGCGAATGGTGCTTCTGCGGTCAGTTGATCCGGCCTTTCCGGCTGGTTCGGTGCATTTGCGCTTGATCGGCCGCAGGGTTTGGCATGAGACTGGCCGCCCCTGCAGAGGATTTGCGATGGGACGATTTGGTTGGACTCTCGTGGGCTTCTTCGGCGGCGGGGCTGCCGTGTTTGCGATCGGCATGGCGCTGCCGTCGGTTATCAGCATCAGCCAGGCCGAAGGCGCCTATGCGATGGGCGTGGCCTTTTTCTGGACGCCGCTGGGCGCCGTCATCGGTGCGGTGGTGGGGTTGGTCCGAGGTGGTCGCGGAACCTAGTGATCGCCATGCGCATGGGCGCGGTCGATTTCGAAACGCTTGTCGCAATAGCCGCATTCGACAAAACCGGTGTCTGCCGGAATGGTCAGCCAGACCCGGGGGTGGCCCAAGGCACCCTCCCCGCCGTCGCAGGCGACTTTCCAGCTGGTAACGGTCTGGGTCTCGGGGGCGTCGATGGGCATGGGTCCGCTTCCTGTCTTGTCTGCCAAAGCTTGTAGCGGGGAAGGGGCGGGGGGCACAAGATGGGCCTTTGCATGCCCGCTCGGACGGGCGCTGCGTTCTTTGCGTTATCTCAGGGAGTTAGATCGGATCGCGTGGTCTACCACCTGTCTTCCATCGGTCTTCCATTCCAGCGGGAGCGGGCTCTGTTAACCTTGCGTGGCGAATCAGGCTGGGGCGGGGACTGGACATGGCGCTGACGACGGTGCGGATCAAGGAACTGGTGCTAACCGGGGGGGCATCGGGCGACCCTTCGCAGCAGGTCGCAGCGATCGTCCAGGCGCTGGCACGCGAGGGCGCCTCGGCGCAGGATCTTTGCCTTTTGCGCGCCTTTTACCGGGCAGATACGGTAGACCCCGATCAGTTGCGCGCGGCCTTGGCATCCTGTGTGCCGGACGGTCCGGGTATAGCCCTAACACTGGTGCCGGTGGCCTGGGCCGGGCAGGGCGATGGCAGCCTGTCGGTCGAGGCGGTGGCAGTTGTTGGGCGGCGCAATGCGACCGTTGGATCAGGGCCATTCGTCGCCGGGTTGCGGCAGGGGCGCTTTCTGTTTCTGGCCGGTCAGGCGGGCGCGGTGACAGGAACACTGGCCGAAGAAAGCCGGTCGGTCATGCAGGCGCTGGGCCAGACGCTCGCCGGTCTTGGCGCAGGGTTTGGCGATGTCGTGCGGATGAACCGCTGGTATCACGCCGAGGGCACCAAGGAGGCCTGGGAGCCTTCGGCGCGGGCAACCGCAAGTTTCTATACCGAACCGGGGCCTATCGCGACCGCGATTTCCCTGCCAGTCCTTTTGCCGGGGGGCAAGTCGATCAAGATCGAACTGATGGGGATGATCGGCGAGGATGGCCGGGCCTTGCCAAAGTCGCACAGTTGGCCCGAAGGGTTGTGGGACTGGCCGATCCATCTGCCCTATAAACACGGGCTTGCCTGCGGCGGGATCGGCTTTGTCGGCGGGCAGGTGTCGCTGGATGCTGATGCTCAGGTCATCGACCCGGGCCATCTGGACCGGCAGGTGAAGCGCAGCCTTGGCTGCATCGACCGGGTAGCCGCCGGGTTGGGGCCGGTCCGTCAGGTGCTGCATCTGGGGGTCTATTACGAAGTCCCGCCGGGTGGGCTGGCAGGCGCATCACCGGGTGCGGCCGAGTTGCGTGCCTTGGGGCACGGAGCGGCACCCGCCGCGCTGGCAGGCTTCAATACCTTGTCCTATCCGCAGATGCGGGTCGAGATCGAAGCCATCGTGGACTTGACGGACTAAGAGTTAACCGATTAAGCCGCTGCGCGCTTTCAGCGCGGTCAGCCAGCCCAGCCCCTGCGCGGTGCCTTTGGCCGGGCGATATTCGGCGGCGATCCAGACCTGCGGGCAATGCGCATCGACCTGATCACACAGGTCGGGCAGCGAGAAGCCTCCGCCTCCGGGTTCATTGCGGGTGGGAAAACCTGCGATCTGGACGTGGTTGATCCGGTGGCGGTGATCTTCCCAAGCCCGGCCAGCGTCGCCGTGCAGGCGGGCGGCGTGCCATAGGTCGAACTGAAGGCCGATGCGGGGATTGGCGATGTCGTCCAGAATTCGGGCGGCCTGATCGTAGTCGTTCAGGAAATAGCCGGGCATGTCGTCGGGGTTCAACGGCTCGACCGTCAGGGTCAGATCGGGGGCTTCGGCCAGGGCCCAGGTCAGGTTCTCGGTATAGCATTGTTCGGCCTGCGGGCCCTTGGCGACCCCGGCCATGACGTGCAGCCGACCAGCCTGCAGACGGGTGGCATATTCCGCGGCGCGCAGGAAACTCTCGCGAAACCGCAGCTCCATCCCCGGCACCGCGGCAAAACCCCGGTCGCCGCTGGCCCAGTCGCCGGGCGGCGTGTTGATCAGCGCCAGGGGCATGCCGTTCAGCGCGCGTTCCCATTCGGACATTGGCTGGTCATAGGGAAACAGCACCTCGACCCCGTCAAAGCCACAGCGCGCCGCCCAGTCGGGACGGTCAAGCATCGGGACCTCGGTAAAGAGGAGGGTCAGGTTGGCGGCAAAACGGGGCATGGGGCTCAGGGCAACTCGGATGAGGGGATGACCGGGAAGAACTGACCCGCGGACCAAAGACCGAACCAGTCTTGCCCGTCGTGCCGGTGATGGCAACCCAGTTCGACCAGCCGGTAAAAGGATTTCCGGTCGATGAGGGCCCAGAGGTTCGCGCGGATCAGGATATAGGGCGCAGGTTCGCCACTGTCAGTGTCACGCTCGACCCGCAGCGGATGGTCCGGGCCAAGGGTCACGGTATCCTCGGTTTTCGTGGTGAAGGTCAAGGTCTGGCCGTCACCGTGCCCGACCGCGTCAAAGTCGATGGCCTGAAGCGGCGCGTCGTCAACCTTGATCCCGACCTTTTCGACTGGGGTGACAAGGAAGTAATCGTCACCCTCGCGCTTCAGGATCGACGCGAACAGCTTGACCAAGGGGGCGCGACCGATCGGGGTGCCAAGGTAGAACCAGGTCCCGTCCCGGGCGATGCGCATGTCGATGTCGCCGCAGAACGGCGGGTTCCACAGATGGACCGGCGGGGGGCCTTTCCGCGCGGCCACCTTGGCTGCAGCCGCGAGCGTGTCTGCGATGTGCGGAGGGTTGGTCATGGTGATCTGAAAGTCCCTGGCATTCGGGCTGACAATGTTTCTCATCTGTACCGTAACCTAGGGGTTGTTTGACCAGACTTCCACGTCAAGAATGACAGCAGGGATTGTGAGGTTGCGATGTTGGAAGATTTTGCCTGGCGCTATACTGCGCTTTCCGAAGTGCAGCTTCAGCTAACCTCGCTTGGGTGCCTTATGCTGGGCGGAATTCTTGCGGCGGTGTTTCATAGCGGAAAGGCGGTTCTGGCCCGCGTGCCATACTTTGCCTATACTAGCCTTGTGGTCTTCGGCATCGCGGCGGGACAGTCGATCTGGCTGCTTTCGGGGTCAGCAATGCAGCAAGGCTGGCTTTTCAGCCTGCTTGCGTTGGAAGTTTTGCTAAGCCTTGCAGCGGGTTACGCGACCGTCGTGCTTGGTCAGGCCCGGTCCCGCGATGTTATTGGTCATGGCGGGGGTGGCATTGTCAGCCTGATCCCGCTGGCCAATTTCTGGCTGCTTTTGGCACCGGGGCAGGATCCGGCGCGGACCGATCCTTCGAACGCTCTGGTCCGGGGAGGGCTGGGGGTGATCGTGGCGCTGGGGCTGATCATCCTGTCGCGCGTTTATCTTGAATGGGTGCTGCCCAAAGTCGAAGCTGGTGTGCTGGCCGCAGCGGAAGATCCGGCAACCATGGATCGATTTATCACCTTGCGGCTGACTCAGGTTTCGCTTTCGCAGTTGCTGAACGATGTCGTTGATGAAACGCCGGTGCTGGAAGACCTTGGCAATGGTGTGACTTTGCAGGAGGTGAACGCCGAAGGCACGGTGCTGACCTTTGTCTATGCGGTGGCCGGACCGGACACAGAGCTGGACTATGGTGCAGAAGCGCAAGTTCGCACCAGCGCCTGCAGCGACGTCTATTTTGTTCGCATTCTGACGGAAGGCGCGCGTATCGATTTTCAGTATCTGAGCGCGGATGATCAGGGTGCCAGCGTCGAGATCGGTCGCTTTTCAGTCACTTCAGCCGATTGCGCAGTCTGAAGTCGGCGCAATCCCTTCTGCTCTCACGATCATTTGTGTCAAGTCGCCTTTTGCCATTTGTGCCCGGCGGCATAGTTCGCTCTAATGGCATAGGTTTACCCCGAAGGGAGCTTGAGGCATGGCCGATACCAAGGCGCTAGTTGCGGAAATCGAGGCGCTTGGCGCGGTGCTGGGACAGGCCAAGGCCTCGATCAACCGGCGATTCATCGGGCAGGAGAGGGTGGTGGACCTGGTCCTGGCCAGTCTTCTGTGCGGCGGACATGCGCTGCTTGTGGGTCTGCCGGGGTTGGGCAAGACCCGGCTGGTCGACACGCTGGGCACGGTCATGGGCCTGCACGCCAACCGCATCCAGTTCACGCCCGACCTGATGCCTGCCGATATTCTGGGGTCCGAAGTGCTGGAGGCCGCCAAGGATGGCAGCCGTGCCTTCCGTTTCGTGGAAGGGCCGATCTTCTGCCAGCTTCTGATGGCGGATGAGATCAACCGCGCCTCGCCCCGCACGCAATCGGCCCTTCTGCAGGCGATGCAGGAAAAGGAAGTGACGATCGCGGGCGAGCACCGCCCGCTTGGCCGCCCGTTCCATGTGCTGGCAACCCAGAACCCGATTGAACAGGAAGGCACCTATCCCCTGCCCGAAGCGCAGCTGGACCGGTTCCTGGTGCAGGTTGACGTTGAATATCCGACCCGCGCGACCGAACGTGACATCCTGATCGCAACGACAGGTGCCGAAGAGGCCGAGGCGCATCAGGTCTTTACCGCTGACCAACTTCTTGCGGCGCAATCGGTGATCCGCCGGATGCCGGTGGGCGAGCAGGTGGTCGAGGCGATCCTTGACCTTGTCCGCGCCTGCCGTCCCGGGGAACCCGAGGGCCGCGATCTGGCGGACAGTCTGTCCTGGGGCCCGGGTCCGCGTGCGGCGCAGGCGCTGATGCTGACGGTCCGGGCGCGCGCGCTCTTGGACGGGCGGCTGGCGCCGTCGGTTGCCGATGTCGCGGCCCTGGCGCAGGCGGTTCTGGTTCACCGGATGTCGCTGTCCTTTGCGGCCCGCGCACGGGGCGAGACGTTGGCCGGGATCATCACCCGCGTCACCAACCGCGTCTTGCGGCTTGAGGCTGCCGCGTGAATCTAACTCCCGATCTTCGCAGTCCCGATCTTAGAACTCGGGCCGAGGCGCTGGGGCAAACCCTGCCGCCCCTGCTGGCCGAGGCCGAGATGCTGGCCTCGACGGTCATGCTGGGCGAGCATGGGCGCAGGCGGGCCGGGATGGGGGATGAGTTCTGGCAATATCGCCCGGCAAGTGCGGGCGATTCGGCCCGGATGATCGACTGGCGGCGGTCGGCCCGGTCGGATGCGCATTTCGTGCGGGAACGCGAATGGCAGGCGGCGCAGTCGGTGACGCTGTGGGTCGATCCGTCAAAGTCGATGGCTTTTACGGGCGACAAGGGGCGGGCTCCGAAGTCGGACCGGGCCAAGCTGTTGGCGCTGGCACTGGCGGTCCTTTTGCTGCGCGGCGGTGAACGGGTTGGCATTGCCGGCATGGCGCATCCCCGCGCCGGGCGGGCGCAGATGCTGCGGCTGGCGGCGCGTCTGGCGGGCGACGGGGCAGAGGCGGAATATGGCGCGCCCGAAACCGAAGGCATGGTCAGCCACGGTCGCGGGGTGTTTGTGTCGGATTTCCTTGGCGATCTGGCGGGCATCGAGGCAGGTCTGGCCCGCGCGGCGGACCGGGGGGTCAAGGGTGCGCTGATCCAGGTTCTGGACCCGGCAGAAGAAGATTTTCCCTTTGACGGCCGCACGATATTCGAATCGATGGGCGGCACGCTGCGGCATGAAACGCAGCGCGCGGGCGACCTGCGCGGCCGCTATCTGGCGCGGCTGGCCGAACGCAAGGACCGGCTGGCGCATCTGGCCCGAGCGGTCGGCTGGCAGTTCACCACGCACCACACCGGCAGCCCGGCGCAATCGGCGCTGCTTTGGGCCTTTGTCGCGTTGCAGGGGAACCGCTGATGTTCATGCTGGGTCCAATCGGCTTTGCGACCCCGATGCTGCTGCTGGCGCTGATCGCCTTGCCGATCCTGTGGTTTCTGTTGCGCGCCGTGCCGCCCGCCCCGATCCGGCGGCGGTTTCCGGGCATTGCCCTGCTGCTGGGCCTGAAAGATGACGAGGCCGAGACCGACAAGACGCCCTGGTGGCTGTTGCTGCTTCGGATGCTGGCGGTGGCGGCGGCGGTCTTTGGTTTTGCCGGGCCGATCCTGAACCCGGATGTGCGGGTGGTGGGGGCCGGCCCCTTGCTGATCGTCGTTGACGGGTCCTGGGCCGATGCGCGCGACTGGCCGCGCCGGGTGGAAAAGGCCGAAGCTTTGGTCGCTGAGGCCGGGGCCGAGGGGCGCACCGTCGCCCTGATCCGGCTGACCGACGCGCCCGAAGCGGTAGAGTTCCAGACCGCCGAGGCCTGGGCCGGGCGCGCGGCGGGCTTGCAGCCGCAGGCCTGGGCTCCCGTGATCGACGGCTGGGCCGGGGTGCTTCCCGAGGGCAAGTTTGACACGGTCTGGCTGTCGGACGGTCTGGCCCATGCGGGACGTGAGGATTTGTTGGCGGCCCTGCAGTCGCAAGGCACGGTGCGGGTGATCGAAAGCCCGAAGCCGGTGTTCGTGCTGCATCCGGCGGAATTTGCGGATGGCAAGGTTGTCGTGTCGGGCACAAGGTTGCCCATCGGCGATGCCGTGTCGGTCGAGGTGATCGCGCGTGGTCCCGACCCCTCTGGCATCGAACGCGAACTGGCGCGGGTCACGCTGCCCTTTGCTGCCGGCATGGCGCGGGGAGAGGTTGATCTGGACCTGCCCGCCGAACTGCGCAACCGCATCACCCGGTTCGAGTTGGAGACCGCACGCACCGCAGGCGCGGTCAGCCTGACCGATGACAGCCTGAAACGCCGCAAGATCGCGCTGATCGCTGCGGGGCCGGATCAAGAGGGCCTGCAGCTTCTGTCGCCGCTGCATTACCTTCGCCAAGCGCTGCAGCCGGTGGCCGAGATCATCGACGGCAGTCTGACCGATGTGCTGCTGGCCAAGCCCGACGTGATCATCCTTGCCGATGTGGCCAAGCTGACCCAGACGGAAACCGATGCGACGCTGGACTGGCTGGAGGAGGGCGGTCTCTTGCTGCGCTTTGCCGGGCCACGCCTTGCGGCCAGCGATGTCAGCCGCATGACCGAGGACCCGCTGCTGCCGGTCCGCCTGCGTGAAGGCGGCCGAACGGTCGGCGGTGCCATGAGCTGGGGCGAGCCGAAGGCCTTGGCCCCCTTTGCCGAGGGCACTCCGTTCTTCGGGCTGGTCGCGCCCACCGATGTCGTGGTGCGCGCGCAAGTGCTGGCGCAGCCCGACCCCGACCTTGCCGAACGCACGATTGCGGCGCTGGAGGACGGCACGCCCCTGATGACGCGCAAGGCGGTTGGTGACGGGCAGGTGGTGCTGGTGCATGTGACGGCGAATGCCGAATGGTCGTCGCTGCCGTTGTCGGGCCTCTTCGTGCAGATGCTGGAACGGCTGGCGGTGTCGACCAAATCCGCCCGCCCCACCGCCGAGGATTTGACCGGCCAGACCTGGGTGCCCGAGGTGGTGCTGGATGCCTATGGCCAGACCTTGGACGCGGGCGGGCTTTCGGGGGTCGAGGGCGAGGCTTTGGCCGGCGCGATTGATGCGGGGCCGATGCTGGCCATGCCTCCGGGGCTTTATGCCGGTTCGGACCGGCGGGTGGCCTTGAACGTGATCGGGGCTGAGGCTGAACTTGTGGCTGTCGACTGGCCTGCATCCGTGCCGGTCGAGGGGCTGGAGGGGGCCGAGGCGCAGGCCCTGAAAGGGTCGTTCCTGACCGGCGCGCTGGCGTTGCTGCTGGTCGATGTGCTTGCCGCCCTTTGGGTTGCCGGGCGGCTGAACGGGCTTGGCCGGGCGGCGGCGGTGCTGCTGCTGGCGCTGTTGCCGATGGGTCAGGCGCGGGCGCAGGATACCAGCTTGCCGGATGATCTGCGGGCCATCGAGGCCACATCGGCTTTCGTGCTTGGCTATGTGATCACCGGCGATGTGCGGGTGGATAAGGTGTCGGCTGCGGGCCTGCTGGGGCTTAGCGACAAGCTGTGGCAGCGCACCTCGATCGAGCCGATGATGCCGATCGGGGTCGATCTGGAAAAGGACGAGCTGGCATTCTTTCCGTTTCTGTATTGGCCGGTCACGGTCGGGCAAGAGCAACCCTCGCCCGCAGCCTATGCACGGCTGAACCAGTATCTGCGGACTGGGGGGATGATCCTGTTTGACACCCGCGACGCGGATATGGCCGGGTTCGGGTCGTCCACCGGCGAAGGGCAGACGCTGCAGCTGATCGCCTCGGGCCTGGATATTCCACCACTGGAGCAGATGCCGGGCGACCATGTGCTGACCCGGACCTTCTATCTGTTGCAGGAATTTCCCGGCCGCCATCCGCGCGGCGCGATCTGGGTCGAAGCTGCCCCCCTTGCCGAAGAAGAAGCCGCCGAGGGGATGCCGTTTCGCAACCTGAACGACGGGGTGACGCCGGTGGTAATCGGCGGCAACGACTGGGCGGCGGCCTGGGCGGTGGATGAATATGGCGGGCCACTGGTGCCCATCGGACGCGGTCAGGCGGGCGAACAGCAACGCGAAATCGCCTACCGCTTCGGGATCAACCTGATCATGCATGTGCTGACCGGGAATTATAAGTCGGATCAGGTGCATGTACCGGCCCTTCTGGAAAGGCTGGGGCAATGACGGCGTCGATGGTGTTCGCTCCTCTGGTTGGCTGGCCGGTGATATTTGCCCTTGCCGGGCTGACGCTGGCGCTCTTGGCGCTGGCCCTGTGGCGCGGTCTGCCCGGCTGGTGGCTGCGCGGGCTGGGGCTGGTGGCGCTGCTGGGGGCCTTGGCGAACCCGGCCTTGCAGGAAGAGGAACGGGCCAACCTGTCGGACATCGTCATTCTGGTGGTCGATGAAAGCGCGTCGCAGGGTCTGGGTGACCGCACCGCGCAGACCGCAGCGGCGGTCGCGGCCATCGAGGCCGAGGTCAAGGGCCTGCCCAACACCGAACTTCGCATCCACCGGGTTGGCGATGGTGAGGAAGACGCGGGCACGCTGGCCCTGACCGTGCTGGCCGAGGCTTTGGCCGAAGAACCCCGCGCAAGAATTGCAGGCGCGATCCTGATCACCGACGGGCGGGTGCATGATGCCGGGCTGGTCCCGAACCTGCCCGCGCCCTTGCAGGTGCTGCTGACTGGCAGCGATCAGGACTGGGACCGGCGGCTGGTGATCAAGAACGCCCCGGCCTTCGCCATCATCGGCGAGGAATTCGTGCTGGACCTGCGGATCGAGGATATCGGAGCGGTGCCGCGCGGTCTGGCACCTGTGGTTGACCTGACGATCTCGGTCGATGCCGAGGAGCCGGTGACCTATTCCGTGGCCTTGAACACCGATCTGGAACTGCCGGTGACCTTGCCGCATGGCGGGGCGAACGTGCTGCAGTTTTCGGTCTCTGGGGTGGAAGGTGAGATCACCGACCGCAACAATGCTGCCGCCGTGCAGATCAACGGGGTGCGCGACCGGTTGCGGGTGCTCTTGATCAGTGGCGAGCCGCATGCCGGTGAACGGGTCTGGCGCAACCTTCTGAAGTCGGATGCGTCGGTGGACCTTGTGCATTTCACCATCCTGCGGCCGCCCGAAAAGCAGGACGGCGTGCCGGTGGACGAATTGTCGCTGATTGCCTTTCCGACGCGGGAGCTGTTCGTCGACAAGATCGAGGAATTCGATCTGATCATCTTCGACCGCTACCGGATGCGGGGCATTCTGCCGATGTCCTATATCGAGAACGTGGTGAACTATGTGAAGAACGGCGGCACCGTGCTGGTCGCCGCCGGTCCGGAATTTGGCGCGGTGGACAGTCTATACCGCTCGCCTTTGGCCGAAATTTTGCCGGTGGCCCCGACTGCGCAAGTGGTCGAAGAAGGCTTTCGCCCGGCGCTGACCGATCTTGGCCGCCGCCATCCGGTGACCGAGGGGCTGGAGGCGCTTGCGCCCGAAGGCGGCTGGGGCCGCTGGTTCCGCGCGATCGAGGTGGAACATCTGACTGGTCAGGTGCTGATGACCGGGCCGCGCGATCTGCCGCTTTTGGTGCTGAACCGGGTGGATCAGGGCAGGATTGCGGTGCTGGCCTCGGACCATGCCTGGCTGTGGGGCCGGGGGTATGAGGGCGGCGGGCCGCAGTTGGAACTGCTGCGGCGGCTGGCGCACTGGATGCTGAAAGAGCCGGAACTGGAAGAAGAAACCCTGACCGCCGATGTCACTGGCGAAAAGCTGGTGATCACCCGGCGGTCGATGCTGGAAGATGCGCCCGGTCCGGTGACGATCACCGGCCCGGATGGGGTCAAGGTGGTGGTCGAGACGCCCGAGGTCAGCCCCGGCAAGTATCAGGCGACGTTTGACGCACCCGGGCTTGGGCTTTACCGGCTGGAGCAGGGTGATCTGGTCCGGGTGATCGCGGTCGGCCCCGCCGCCCCGCGTGAGTTTGTCGAGACGATTGCCTCGGGTGAGGCTTTGGCACCGCTTGCAACTGCCACCAAGGGCGGCGTCACCCGGCTGGAGGATGGTTTCCCCGATATCCGCGCAGTCAGTGACGGCCGGCAGGCCATCGGACGGGGGTGGATCGGCATCACCCCGCGCGAGGCGTACCTCACGACCGATGTGAACGTGGCCACGCTGCTGCCCGCCTGGGCCTGGCTATTGATCGCGGCGGGACTTGCCATCGCCGCCTGGCTGATCGAAGGCCGCAAGGGCGCGAAGGCGGCCTGAAAACCGGTTGGCCCGAATCGCTGATGTGGTCATCTTGACCCGGAAGCTAAGCCGGGAAGTCTGGGATGCATGACGTCGATGTGGTGATCGTTGGGGCTGGCTGTGCGGGGCTGGCTGCGGCCAAGGCCTTGAACGCGGCGGGCGTGCGGTTTGTCGTCCTTGAGGCGATGGACAGGATCGGCGGACGTGCCCTTACCTCCAGCGACGATTTCGGGGTGCCCTTCGACGTCGGCTGTGCCTGGCTGCATGCCGCCGACCGCAACCCGTTCTACCCCGAGGCGCAGGCCGCCGGTTGGACCCTGCGGCACCACGACATGGGGCTGGATCACCTGTGGTTCGGCAAGCGCCGCGCAACTGCGGCCGAGATGGCCGACGAGGCCCGCGCCGAAGCCGAACTTTCCGCCTGCATCGACCGGCACAAGGGTGGGGATGACCGGCTGTCAACGGTGATCGAGGCCTGCCATGCGCTGCGGGCCAGCGCGACCTTTGCCGGGCCGATGGACTTTGGCGCCGATGATGACGAGATCAGCGTCACCGACTTTCGCAGCGCGGCGGATCTGGACCCGAACTATCTTTCCCGCGAAGGCTACGGCGCGCTGATCCACCGCTGGGGTGCCGATGTGCCTGTCACGCTGTCAACTCCGGCCCGGCGCATCCGCTGGAGTGGGCCGGGAGTTGAGGTTGAGACCGACCGTGGCACGATCCGGGCTAGGGCGGTAATCGTGACGGTGTCGACCGGCGTGCTGGCCTTTGACGAGATCGCCTTCACCCCAGAGCTGCCGCTGGCGCATCAGGAAGCGATTTTCGATCTGCCGATGGGGCTTTTGACCAAGATCCCGCTGCAGGTTGACGGCACGCGGCTGGGGCTCAAGCCGTTCGACGACGTGCTGATGGAGCGGCACGCGCGGCACGATCTGTATTTCCTTGCCTTTCCGTTCGACCTTGACCTGATTGTCGGTTTTGTCGGCGGCGATTTCGCCTGGGAGATGGAGGCAGCCGGGCAGACGGCTGCGGTGGATTTCGTGACCGACCGGTTGGTGGACATGTTTGGATCCGAGGCCCGCAAGGCGGTAGGGCACGGGATCATGACCAACTGGAGCGCCGAGCGGTATGTCCGGGGTGGCTATGCAGCGGCGCGCCCGGGCAAGGCGCATGCGCGGGCCGTTCTGGCCGAGCCGGTGGCTGACCGGATCTGGTTCGCCGGTGAAGCCTTGGCCGGGGGCCTGAAGCAGACCGCCGCCGGGGCGCGTTTGTCTGGCGAAGCGGTGGCGGAAAAGGTGACCCTAAGGCTCGCGCTGCAGGATCACCCGGCGTGAAACCGAGGCGAACTCTCGCCGCAACAGGATGGCCGAAGCCAGCAGGGTGCCGGTCAAAAGGCCCCATGGCCCAAGCAGCCAGCCAAGGGCCGCCAGCGCAAAATAGATCGACTGCAGGCCCCGGTTAAAGCTTTTCGCAGCCGTGATGTTGATTTCGGCCGCTTGCCCCGCCCGGTGAAAAGCCAGAGGGTCTGAGGGATCATTCGGCACTGCGGCCATCAGGATCGAGCAATAGCCGAACAGCCGATTGGCCCAGACGAACTTGAGCAGCGCATTGGCCAGAAACCCGATCACCGGCAGCATCCGCAGCGCAAAGTCGGGGCCGGTCCCCGCAAGGGGCAGTTCACTGGTCAGGCGTTGGACTGCGGCGGCATTGCCGATCATCGCGACGCCACCACCGATTGCGATCATCGAGGCCGAAGCGAAAAAGGCGGTGCCCTGCCGAAGACTGTCGATGAGAGTGGCGTCAAAAATCCGGGGCTGGCGGGTGACGAAGGTCCGCATCCAGTCGCGCCGAAACTCTTGCATCAGGTGCGACACCGAAGGGCGCGACGCGGGTGGGTTCTCGATCAGCCAGCCCGACAGCAACCATGCCGCGACAAGGGTGCCAAGCAGGGCGGCGTCAAGGGGGGCAAGCAACTGGGTCATGCGGGCAGCCTAAAGCGGTGCTCCCGGAAACGGAAGTGGGGCCGAGAGGCCGTTGACCATAGTGACCGGATTTCCCTTGTCTCGGGCAGGGTCAGATATATCATCCCGCCAATCAACGGAGAGCTGTCATGGAAATGCCGAGGCCGGATGTCTTGGTGCTGGCGGGCAAGGCCCGGATCGTCGCGCGTCTGCGCAGCGTGCTGCCCGGTGACAGCGTCATCGACGCGCCCGAAGAGCTGCGAGTTTACGAATGCGATGCGCTGACCGCCTACCGCTGCCCGCCACTTGCGGCGGTACTGCCGCGCACGACCGAGGAAGTATCGGCCCTGCTGCGGGTCTGCTGGGAAGAGGGCGTGCCAGTGGTGCCACGCGGATCGGGAACCAGCCTTGCGGGCGGGGCGATGCCGACGGCAGACGCGGTGATCCTTGGCGTGTCGCGGATGACCCGGGTGCTGGAGACCGACTACGAGAACCGGTTCATCCGGGTAGAGGCGGGGCGGACCAATCTGTCGGTCTCGGCTGCGGTCGAGGCGGAGGGGTTCTTCTACGCCCCCGACCCCTCCAGCCAGTTGGCCTGCGCCATTGGTGGCAATATCGCGATGAACTCGGGCGGGGCGCATTGCCTGAAATACGGGGTGACGACCAACAACCTGTTGGGCGTGCGGCTGGTGCAGATGGACGGGACGGTGGTGACCCTGGGCGGACCCTGGGGCGAGCCTGCGGGCCTCGACCTTCTGGGCGTTGTCTGTGGGTCCGAGGGCCAGCTTGGCGTCGTAACAGAAGCCTGGTTGCGCATCCTGCCCAAGCCCGAGGGTGCGCGGCCGGTGCTGGTCGGGTTCAATTCAAACGAGGTCGCGGGGGCTTGCGTGGCCGACATCATCCGGGCGGGGCTGTTGCCGGTGGCCATCGAATTCATGGACCGCCCCTGCATCCGCGCGACGGAGGCGTTCGCCAAGGCGGGCTACCCCGATTGCGAGGCGCTTCTGATCATCGAGGTCGAAGGCTCGGACGCCGAAATTGCCGAGCAGTTGTCGCGGATCAAGCAGATTGCCATGGCGCATGACCCGGTGGAATTCCGCGAGGCGGCGGACGAGGATCAGGCCAGGCGCATCTGGCTGGGGCGAAAGTCGGCCTTTGGCGCGATGGGGCAGTTGGGCGACTACATGTGTCTGGATGGGACGATCCCGGTGTCATCCCTGCCGCATGTGTTGAAGCGGATCGGCGAGATGAGCCAGGACTTTGGGCTGAAGGTCGGCAACGTCTTTCACGCTGGCGACGGCAACATGCACCCTTTGATCCTGTTTGACGCCAACAAACCCGGCGATCTGGAAATCTGCGAGGCTTTTGGCGCTGAAATCCTGAAACTGTGCGTCGAGGTTGGCGGCTGTCTGACCGGCGAGCATGGCGTGGGGATCGAGAAGCGCGACCTGATGTCGGTGCAGTTCGCGCCCGAAGACATGGAGGCGCAGATGCGGGTCAAGGATGTGTTTGATCCGAAATGGCTGTTGAACCCGGCCAAGGTGTTTCCGCTTGGCATCACGGCCAGTCGGCGCGCAGGATGAGAGATCTAAAAATTTTCGACGAAAATTTTTAGATGGCCCGGGGGGTGATGATGCGACCGACAACCGAAGCAGAACTGGCCGAGGCGGTGGTAGGGGCAACAGCGCCCCTGCTGGTGCGTGGCGGCGGGACGCGCACGCTTGGGGCGGTTGGCGGCGAGGTTCTGGAAACGGGCGGGCTGACCGGGATCACGCTTTATGAACCCGCCGCGCTGACGTTGGTGGTGCGGGCGGGGACACCTTTGGCCGAGATCGAGGCGGTGCTGGCGGCCGAACGCCAGCGCCTGGCCTTCGAGCCGCCGGACTTGTGCGCCCTGCTGGCGCGGACCGGGGTATCGACGATTGGCGGCGTAGTGGCCGCCAATGCCAGCGGTCCCCGGCGGCTGCAGGTCGGCGGGGCGCGCGATGCGCTGTTGGGGGTGCGGTTTGTCGACGGTCTGGGCCGCGTGGTCAAGAACGGCGGGCGAGTGATGAAGAACGTCACCGGCTATGATCTGGTCAAGCTGATGGCCGGCAGCCGGGGCGTCTTGGGGGTGCTGACCGAGGTTTGTTTCAAGCTGCAGGCGATCCCCGAAGCTGAGGCGACGTTGGTGATCGAAGGCCTTGGTGACGACGACGGCCTGGCGGCTTTGCGCGCGGCGCTGGGGTCACCCTTCGACATCACGGGCGCGGCGCGTCATTCTGGGCGGTCGCTGGTCCGGGTTGAGGGGATGGCGGGGTCGGTGACCTATCGGCTGGCGCGCCTGCGGGCGCTGGTGCCGGGCGATGTGACGGTGGTTGAAGGTGCGGAAAGCGCGCGACTGTGGCGTGAGGTACGGGACGTGGCCCCTTTGGTGGCAAGCGAGGGCGACATCTGGCGCATTTCCACTTTGCCGACGGCGGCTGCGGCGGTCGTGGCGTGGACCGAAGCTGAGGCGCTGTGGGACTGGGCCGGCGGGCTGATCTGGCTTTGCGCCGCACCGGGGCAGGGCGCGGACATCGCCGCAACGGTTGCCGGGTGTGGTCACGCGACGCTGATCCGGGGCGAGGGCGGGCCGGTGTTTCCCCCTGAAGCCGCCGAGGTAGCGGCGCTTGCAGCGGGCCTGCGGGCCAAATTCGATCCGCGCGGCATTCTGAACCGGGGGATGATGGGCTGATGCAGACGAGTTTCTCCCCCGAACAGTTGCGCGATCCGGGACTTGCCCGGGCAAATGAGATTCTGCGGTCCTGCGTTCATTGCGGGTTCTGCACTGCCACCTGCCCAACCTATCAGGTTGTGGGCGACGAATTGGACAGCCCGCGTGGCCGGATCTATCTGATCAAGGACATGCTTGAAGCGGGTCGGCCTGCCGATGAAAAGACCGTCAAACACATCGACCGCTGTCTGTCGTGCCTTGCCTGCATGACCACTTGCCCCAGCGGGGTGCACTATATGCATCTGGTCGACCATGCCCGGGCCCATATCGAGGCGACCTACCGGCGGCCCCTGATGGACCGGCTTTTGCGCGCGGTTCTGGCGCGGGTGATCCCCTATCCGGGGCGGTTTCGGGCGGCGCTGCTGGCGGCGCGGATCGGGCGGCCCTTGCAGCGCCTGATCCCGGACGCCCGGTTGCGGGCAATGCTGGCGATGGCGCCGAAAAGCCTGCCCTGGCCCAGCCGCAACGACCGACCGCAGGTCTTTCCGGCTACGGGAGAACGGCGGTTGCGGGTGGCGCTGATGACCGGCTGCGCGCAAAAGGCTTTGAACACCGACATCAACGACGCCACGATTCGGCTTTTGCGGCGGCTTGGCTGTGAGGTAGTGGTGGCCAAGGGTGCGGGGTGCTGCGGGGCCTTGACTCATCACATGGGTAAGGAAAGCCTGTCGCATGGGTCGGCGGCGGCGAACATCCGGGCCTGGATGGTCGAAAAACGGGGCGCTGGGCTGGATGCGATCGTGATCAACACCAGCGGTTGCGGCACCACGGTCAAGGACTATGGCCACATGTTCCACGGGGGTCCACTGGCGGCGGATGCGGCGGCGGTGGCGGGTCTGGCCAAGGATATCAGTGAGGTTCTGGTGAAGGTCGGCCTGCCCGAAGGCGCACCGAAAGGGCTGCGCGTTGCCTATCACGCGGCGTGTTCCCTGCAGCACGGCCAGCAGATCAAATCCGCGCCAAAGGACCTGCTGCGCCAGGTGGGGTTCGAGGTGGTGGAACCTGCCGACAGCCATTTGTGCTGCGGGTCCGCCGGGACCTACAACCTGTTGCAGCCCGAGTTGAGCGCTGAGTTGAAGCGCCGGAAGGTGGCGACTCTGGAAGCAAAGGCCCCGCAGGTCATCGCCGCAGGTAACATCGGCTGCATGATGCAGATCGGCTCGGCGACCGGGGTGCCGGTGGTCCACACGGTCGAATTGCTGGACTGGGCCACGGGCGGGCCGAAACCGCGGGCTTTGGGGGCCGTCTAGGCGGCGGGGGTCAGTTCACCTCGCAGCCGGTGCCGCCGATGCCGTCATCGCCGGGCAGGCAGGCAGGATCGCTGGTCAGACCGGCAGAGGGTTCGGGCGCGACGGGCACCGCTTCTTCGATCATCACCGGCTCGCGCGTCGGGCTGCAGGCTGCAAGCACGGCCAAGGCTGCAAGAACTATCACGCGCATCACTCGGTCTCTCCGGTCTGGTAGAAATATCCCCCGGCACGAAACCGCAAGGGTCCGGGGGTTGGGTTTTCGGCCTTCATCCGGGCGGAGGTCTGGCTGAGATCGCGGAACAGTGCCATCTGGGCTTTGGAAAATTGTTCGGAAAGTGCTGCTATTTGCGCCGCAGTCAGCCCCGAATAGTGAACCGCGCGTTCGAAATGTGCTGGTGAGGCGCCTTGGACATTCTCGGCCGCGGCCTGAGCGTGGTCGCCAAGGTTGCGGGACAGATAGGCAAGCTGATCTTCTGATCCGGCAAGGGGTTGGTACGAGGACTGGACCAGCCGCACCTCTTGCCCGTCGTCCGACAAGGCCACGGTTCCCGACGCCAGCAGCGTATCCAGCATCGTGCGGGGATGGACATCGCGGCGGACGGCTTGGGTCAGGGTCTCGAAACTGGGGCCGGGACCGGTGCGCGGCAGGGGGCGGGGCTGGCCGTCTTGCGACCATTCCGCCCCGGTCTGCCACAGGGCGACCAGCCGGGCGAGGGGGTTCGGGCGGCGGTTCTTCACATCCTGGCCGCGCAACCGCACCACGTCGCGGCGTTGCAATCCGGTCAGCACCGACACCCGGCTGTCGGTGGTGCGGTCCCCGGCTTGCGCCAAGGCGGCAGCGACATAATGCAGCTTCATTCGTTCCACGAGGTCAGGGAACGGCAGGCCCCGGGCGACCAGAAGCCGGGCGATGGGGGCAAAGAGGGCGTCGAAGATCTGCATCATGTGCAATATGCACATTTCAGTTGACAGGTCCAGTGCGGTAAAATATGTGTAAATTACACATTTAAATCCGGAGCCCCAAGATGCACCCCTTCCTTGCCCTGACCTGTGTTTCGACCCTCGCCCTTTTCGCCGCCTGCGCGCCTACCGGCGAGGTGAGGTCGACCGCAGAACCGGTCCCTGTGGCAGCTGGGACGCCCGCCGTTGCGGGTCTTGTGGCGTCGGAAACCGCCCCTGATCCGGACACGGTCCGCGGCACCTATGCCGGCGCGGTCCGGCGTGGCGTGGTGACGGCGGGGGATATCGACGACCAGAGAAATCTGGAGGCGTTCACCCGCTATCTTGCCGGCGCGCGGCTGGGTTTGCCGCAGCTTGACCTTGGCAAACCGGTGCTTGTCACGCTGATGGGGCCAACCGGCACATCGGCTCCGGGTGTCCGGTATACGCTTCGCAAACCCGGTGCGACCGAGCCATTCCATGAGGGCTATTCCGGCCCCGGCGGTAGGATCGTCGATTTTCCGCAGGTTCTGGGCGCTGGAGCTTTGGGCCGCGTGGAGATCAGGACGTTCAACGCCGACGGTCAGGAGTTGGGGCGGAATATGGTGCGAACCGGAAAGCCCACAATGATCGCGCTGCAAAATGACATGACCTGGCAGCCGGATTTCCTGGACCTTGTGCTGGTCGTTGACACCACAGGCTCGATGGGGGACGAGATCGCCTTTCTGCAGCGTGAGTTGATCGGGGTAACCCGCGCCGCTGCCCGCAAGGCCGATGGTCTGTCGATCCGCTATGGGCTGGTCGCTTACCGCGACACGGGTGACGACTATGTGGTCAAGACCTATGGCTTTACCGACGACAGCGCCACGATGGCAAGCTGGCTGCGCGGGCTATCGGCGGGAGGCGGCGGCGACTATCCCGAAGCGGCAGCGGCGGCCCTGCAGGTGGGGGTTGGCTTAGATTGGCGCGCGGGCAAGGGTGAACGGTTGGTCCTGCACGTCGCCGATGCCCCGCCGCATGCAGGCGACGCGGATGACTATCTGCGCGCGGCCAAGGCGGCGGCGGGCAAGGGGGTGCAGATCTTCACCCTTGGCGCATCTGGTGTGGCGGCGGAATCGGAGTTCCTGATGCGTCAGGCCGCCGTTGCGACCGGCGGGCGGTATCTGTTCCTGACCGATGACAGCGGTGTCGGCAATGCCCACGCCGAGCCAACGATTCCGTGCTACCGGGTGACCCAGTTATCGAAGCTTTTGACCCGGGTGCTGATGACCGAGCTTTCCGGGCAGCGGCAGGAGGCCACCAGCGGCGAGGTGATCCGCGAGGCCGGCAGCTATTCTGCTGGGGTCTGCCGGAACTAAGGCGGGGTGCGGCCAGATCGGGCTTGCACCGCTGAACAAAAATCAGCCAAACTTGCCGGATAGCGCATGACCTCATGCGGTGAGGCCCCAGGCGGTCAGGAAAGCTCATGCGCGCTCTGCTTCCAGGTCTTCTGGCGATCCTGCTTGCCCATGCAGGCGCTGCCGTGGCCGAAGATGCCGCCATGGTTACGCTTGAAACCGCTGACGATTCCCGAGGTTGGGACGCGGTGGGCAAGCTGGCGCTGGGCGACCACGGCTTTTGCACCGGGGCGCTGATTGCGCCGCAACTGGTGCTGACGGCGGCGCATTGTCTGTATGACAAAGAAACCGGCGTGCAGTTGCACCCCGAGGATATCGAGTTTCAGGCCGGGTTCCGCAATGGACGCGCACTGGCTTACCGCAGCGTGATCCGCGCCGTGGCCCATCCCGACTACCGCTATTCGGCCGAGGACAAGCTGGACCGGGTGATGTCGGACCTGGCCCTTTTGGAGTTGAGCCAGCCGATCCGCCTGCCCTCGCTGGTGCCGTTCGAAACCGGTGCCACCCCGGTCGAGGGGGATGCGGTGGGCGTCGTGTCCTATGCGCAGTTTCGTGAAGAGGCCCCGTCGATTCAGGAATCCTGTCAGGTGCTTGCCGGGCGCAGCGATGCGCTGATCCTGACCTGCAACGTCGATTTCGGGTCCTCTGGTGCGCCGGTCTTCACGATCAGGGACGGGGTTGCCCGGCTGGTGTCGGTGATCTCGGCCAAGGCTGAGGTCGAAGGTCAAAGGGTGGCGCTGGCGGTGCCGGTGACCGGGGCGCTTGAGGCGCTTTATGGGGCACTTGCCGACAGCAAGCAGGGTTCGGGCGCCGTGGTCGGCGGGGTCAGTATCTTGTCGGGCGGCAATGGCAACGGAGCGAAGTTCGTCAAGCCATGAGGTTTCCTGCCATGAGGTTTCTGGCAATCCCACTCTGCCTTTGTCTGGCAGGGCAAGCCTTTGGCCAGGACAACTCGGGACTTGACCGACTGACCACGCGCGACGACCTCCGCGGTTGGGAGCCGATCGGCAGGGTGGACATCGACAATGGCGGCTTTTGCACCGGGACAATGATTGCGCCCGATCTGGTGCTGACGGCGGCGCATTGCGTGATCGAACCCGGCGGAACCCCGGTTGATGCCGGTCGTATCACCTTTCGCGCCGGGTTCGCCGACGGCATCTCGCTTGCCGAGGCGGGTGTGGTGCGGACGATTGTTCCAACCGGCTATCGAAACATCCAGCCCGCGCCGGTCGAGGTGATCAGGCAGGACGTCGCGCTTTTGCAGCTTGGTGAACCGATCCCAAGCGCGGTGATCTCTCCGTTTGCCATCGGGTTGCCGGGCGATGGGGATGAGGTCAGCGTCGTCTCGTATGCAGCCGGGCGCGAAGATGCGCTGTCCTGGCAGCGGGTGTGCAAGGTTCTGGTGCGCGAAGATGCCCTGATCGCGGTTGATTGCGATGTGACCTTCGGATCGTCGGGCGCGCCGGTGCTGGACCGGTCGGGCTATCGGGCGAAGATCGTGTCGATCATCGCGGTCGGGTCCGAACTGGATGGAAGGCCTGTCGCCGTCGGCATGGAGCTCCCGGTCATCGTGGATGCCCTGAAAGCGGCGCTGCGCCGTGGAGAGGCAACGAGCGAGGTGGAGACATCCACACAAGACGCGATCGCAAAGCGAATATTCGTCGGCGGCGGGAGCGAGACTGGGGCCAAGTTCGTTTCACCCTGAGGGGCTTGAAAGGCCGAAAATCGCTGCCTATCTCAGCCTCACTCGGGTGCCATGACGGGCTCGGGTTCACCTGCCTTGCCCCTGAAGGGGAGGGCCTTCGACATCGCTTCCAGGAGGATGACATGCGTAACCTTGATTTCGCACCGCTTTACCGCGCGACCGTCGGCTTTGACCGGATCGCCGATCTGATGGACCGGGCGCTGACCGCCGATGTGGCCCAGCCGACCTATCCCCCCTACAACATCGAAAAGACCGCCGAGGATGCCTATCGCATCTCGATTGCCGTGGCTGGCTTCACCCCCGACGAGCTGACGGTCGAGGTTCGCGATGGCAGCCTGTTCGTCTCTGCCCGTAAGGCAACCGAAGAGACCGAGCGCAAATACATGCATCGTGGCATTGCCAACCGCGCCTTCGAGCGCCGCTTTGCCCTTGCCGATCATGTCCGGGTGACCGGTGCGGTGCATGAACACGGGATGCTGCATCTGGATCTGGTCCGCGAGATGCCCGAAGCTCTGAAACCGCGCCGGATCGAGATCGCCCGCGCCGCGACCGCAACCAAGGTGATCGAGGCGACGCCCGAAACCGTCAACTGATCGCTTTGGTCAATGTTTGACCTCAGGGGCGCGGCAAATGAGGCCGCGCCCCTTTTTCTTGCCGGTCTGGCCTTACGGGACCGGGGCCGCGTTGACTTCGACCGCCCAGCTGCCGATGGCGCCGGTGTTGCAGCCGCCAACATAGCCGATGGCGCCGATGTCGATTTTGGCCTCACCGGGACCGAAACCGGTGCCGATCCCGATGTTCTGGGTTTCGCCCGGGGCTTGCCGGGTGGTGAAGCCGATGGCGTTGGGATTGCCGGGCCGGTAAAGAATGTACGACACATCCGAGCAATGCGAGGCGGGCGCGGTCAGGGCCAAGAAGAACTGCACTTCCGGCCCGTCCGATTGAAAGCTGAGGGTGCCAAGGGTATCGCAGATCGTCGTGTCTGAAATGTATGGCGATGAACTGGCGCAGGTGACCTCGATCCGTTCTGCCAAGGCAGGGCTGGCAAAGAGGGCGAGTGTTGCGACGGCGGAAAGTCTGAACATGATGACCTCGATCAGGGTGTGACTGCGTTTGACTTGGAGCCCGTTCGGAATGGCTGCCTCACGGCAACGGGTAAATCTCGGTCAGCGCACCCCAAGAGCCAAGAACGCCTTCGTTGCAGCCGCCGACATGGCCTATGGCGCTGATCGTGATGAAGGTGCCTTCCTCGGCCCAGCCATCGCCAAGTTCGACGATCTTCTCATCACCGGGGCCAAGCCGTTCCAGCACCGCGATCGGGTCGCTGCTGCCTGGCAGGCGGTTGATGACATAACTGATCGCGGAACAATGCGTGGTGGGGGCGGCAAGTCGCAGCAGCATCTTCTGCCCAAGGTTCGGGGCCGAAACCTCAAGCATCTTGCCTTCGTTGCAGAACATCGCCCCATCCCCGGCGGGGCTGTTCGAGGCACACTCTACGGTCCAGCTTTCGGGGTCGGCCATGGCGGGGGCGGCAAAGAGGGTCAAGGCGGAAAAAAGAAATGCGGTGCGAAGCATCGTAATCTCCTAGGTCAAGGGTTCATGACAAATCCTGTCATCTTGCAGCCAACGATACAACGGACTTGCAACTTGGCAACGGCTGGAAATCCTTATTCCTGACCGATGCGCAGTAGTGAATACCGGACCTGTAACCGCCGCTTGGGGCAATGAAATCGGCCCCGCAGATCAATGGCGGGGCCTTGGGGACCGGCAGGTGGGGATCGCCTGTCCGGTCAGTTAGCCGACAGGCTTTGCGCAAGGCGCATCAGGTTCACCGCTTCGATCCGGTAGCCGAAGGGATCATCGCCCCGGTTCGCCAGTGCAAGTTCAATCGCCTGATCCCAGCCCCAGTCTCCGGTATAGACCGAGCCTTGCAAAAGCTGGCCAAAGCCCGCGATGGCGGCGGCAAAGCGGGTCTCCGTGGTCGCTTCTTCGGTCCCGGTGATCGGCGTTTCAATCAAGGTCGAGGTGTCGGCCCCCGGTGCTTTCCAGCGCAGGCGCAGGAAGCCAAGTTCCCCGGTGGTGGTTTCCGTTGTTGCGGTGCCATAGCGAAGGGGGTCGTTCAGCAGGGCGTCCGAGCCGGGCGCGGTCACCTCATAGATCGCGGTAACCTGGGTTCCGGCCCCGATTTCGCCCGCGTCAACCTCGTCGTTGTTGAAATCCTCACGCTTCAGCGCGCGGGTTTCATAGCCGATCAGCCGGTATTCGGCGACGGTGGCGGGGTTCCATTCGACCTGGATCTTCACATCATCGGCGATGGGGAACAGCGCCCCGGTCAACTGGTCGACCAGCACTTTGCGGGCCTCGGACAGGGTGTCGATGTAGGCCGCCGTGCCGTTGCCGTTCTGCGCCAAGGACTGCATCACGGCGTCATCCAGATTGCCGCGCCCGAAACCCAGGACTGACAGATAGGTGCCGGTCTCGCGCTTTTTGGCGACGTAGGATTCCAGCCCATCGGGGTCACTGACGCCCACGTTGAAATCGCCATCGGTGGCCAAGAGGATGCGGGTCACCTCACCTTCCGACTTCATCCCTTCGGCGACGCGGTAGGCCAGTTCCAGCCCCTCGGCCCCGGCGGTGGAGCCGCCTGCGGCAAGGTTGTCCAGCGCCTGCAGGATGGTGGTGCGGTCGGCGGCGCGTGTTGCGGGCAGGACCAGACCGGCGGACCCGGCATAGGTGACGATGGAAATTTCATCCTCGGGGCGCAGTTCGGCCAGCATCAGGGTCAAGGATTGTTTCAGAAGGCCCAGTTTGTTCGGGTCCTCCATCGACCCGGAAGTGTCGATCAGGAACACAAGGTTCAGCGCCGGGCGGTCGGCGATGTCGGGCAAGGCGCCTTGAATGCCGATGGTCACCAACCGGGTGCCGGGGTTCCAGGGGGTAGGCATGACGCTGATGGTCGAAGAGAAGGCTTCTTCCTCGGTCGGGGCGGCGTAGGCGTAGGGGAAATAGTTGACCATCTCCTCGATCCGGATCTGATCGGGGGTCGGCAGCATCGCCATGTTCAGGGTCGACCGGACGACCGCCCAGGAGGCCGTATCCACGTCAATGGAAAAGGTCGAGACGGGGTCTTCCGCCGTGACCTTGACCGGGTTCACCGGTTCGTTGGCGTATTCCTCGGTGTTTTCGGGCAGTTGCGGCTGGGCAAGTTCGACCAGCGGGGCGCTTGCAGGGGCAGGCAACGCCAGAATCAGCCCGGGGGCCTCGGATTCCACAGCGGCGCGTTCGCGGACAACTGCGCCTTCGTCCAACCCGCCGACGAAGGTGCCGTCGATTTCCAGATCGGCGATGACGGCCTCGCCACCTGCCACGGCGGGAGGCGCGGCTTCCAGCGCGTCCGTGACTTCGGCTGCCTCTGCATCGGTCACCAGCTCGGGGGCGACGAGGGGCTGGTCATCGGTCGAGGCGACCTCTTCTACCTTCTTCTCGACCACGTTCGAGGGATCAGCGGGGACCTCGGTCCGCAGGTCCTGATCTTCGTTGGCGGTTTCCGCAGGCGCTTCGGGCTTGGGCTTTTCGGTCGTCGTGACCACCGGCTGACCGATCCGCAGATCGGCAATCGGCAGGATCACGGCAACGCCGATCACCAGCGCCGCGACGGACGTGGTGGCGGCAAGGGCAGGGCGGGAGGTGAGGAATTTCAACATGCGACGCACTCCGTTCAGGGGGGCCGCCTCAATGGGGCGGTCCTCACTGGAACGGGCCGGATCGCCAAATCCTTGGGGCGATCCTTGAAGTGCGTCAAAATTTTTCATCGCCAGGGCCATGGCGCGGGCTTTCGCATCCGCGTCCGGTGCGGGCGCGGCCTTCAAGGCGGCCTTGAGGTCGTCGAAGTCGTCGGTCATTTCGCGTCCTCCCTTGCCTTTGCCCGCAGGCGTTTCTTCACGTCGCTCATCCGCCAGGCGATGGTGCCTTCGGACACGCCCAGCACAAGGCCGGCCTCGGCCTGGGTCATTTCCTCACCCAAGACCAGCGCCACGGTGTCGCGCAGTTCGGGTGACAGTTCGGTCATCGCCTGCGCCAGCCAATCCTGTGCCTCGGCCTGCACCGCAATCTCGTCCTGCCGCGCCAGTTCCCAGTCGCCCCAACCTTGCGACGCGCGAGCCCGCGTTTGCTGGCGGCGGCGCAGGTCATGGGCGGCGTTGACCACCACGCGGTAAAGCCAGGTGGTGAAGCGGGCCTCGCCCCGCCAGTTTCGAAGCTTTGACGGCAGGGCGGCGCAGATGTCCTGCGCCAGATCCTCGGCTTCGGCTTTCACGCCGGTCAGCCGCCAGGCAAGGCCATGGATGCGGTCATAGTGCAGCCCGACAAGGGTGGCAAAGGCCGCACGGTCCCCTTGGGCCGCGGCGGTCGCAAGCATTTCGTCGGGCGTGTCCATCAGCATCACGATAGGTCAGACGCACGGCGAAGGGCAATCCTTGGGGCAGGTCCGGATTTCCTTTTGGCCGCGTGGATTGACCCTTGCCGCGTGCCGGTCAGGGTGGCTAGCCTGCATTGTCCTTGACGCCATAGGTTCCGATGTTTCCTTTCCGGTCCGCCCTTTGCCTGATCCTAACCCTTGCAGTCCCCGCTGCGGCACAAATGCTTGAAATCGCGACGGAACCGGATTGGGTCGAGGTTCTGGAAATCCCCGCTGACGACCCAAAGCTGCGTGCCGAAGTGGAGGATGGCGAGTTCTACCTCCTCAGTGATCACCAGATGCGTTGGGTAGGCGACGGAAAGCAGTCCTATGGCCGCACGGTCGCCGAAGTGACCGACCGCGCCGGGCTGGAGGGGCTGGCGACGATCCAGTTTGATTTCGATCCGGAGTTCGAGCAGATCTTTCTGGTGCGGATGCGCATCCTGCGGGACGGGCAAGAGATTGACCTGAAAGACCAGATCACCGCCGAGGTCTACCGCCGCGAAACCCGGCTAGACGAAGGCATCATCGACGGCACTCTGACAACGGTCGTGCAGGTGCCCGACCTGCGGGTCGGCGATGTGCTGGATTATGCCACGATCCTGACCCGGACGCCGATGGTCGGGGCGGGGGAACGGGGCGGAACCTCGTGGCTGGAATGGGACACGCCGGTCGTGCTGTCGCAAAGCGTGGTGAATTGGCCTGCGGGGGTGCCGCTGGAGCTGGGTCCGCTGCCGCCCGAAGTGACCTATGCGGTGACCCCGCTGGCCGACGGAGCGCAGCGCCATGTCTGGCAGCGCGCCGGGCACCTGCCACCCCCGGACGAAGAGGAAGTGCCCTATGAGGTGATCGAAGCGGCGCTTTTGCGGTTTTCCGACACCCGCGACTGGACGCCTTTGGTCCTGTCGCTGGCCCCGCATTACACCGCCGATTATCTGCTGCCTGCCGAATGGGAGGCGAAGGTGGATGCCATTGCCAAGGCCCATCCGACCCCCGAGGCGCGGGCCTTTGCCGCCTTGCGGCTGGTGCAGGACGAGTTGCGCTATGTCTCACTGAGTGTCGGGGCGGGGGGGTATTTCGCCCGCACTCCGGCCGAGGTGATCGTGGCAAGGTTCGGCGATTGCAAGGACAAGTCGCTGCTCTTGCGGGTGATGCTGACGCGGCTGGGGGTGACGTCGGCGGTGGCGCTGACCGATCTGGATGGCGGTTATGGCTTGCCGCAGGAACTGCCGGGGCTGGGGGCTTTTGACCACATGATCCTGCGGGCCACGCTGGACGGTCGCGCGGTCTGGATGGACGCGACCGGGTCGCACGCGGGCGGTAGCTTGGGGGCGGCGGTCGAATTGGACTATGGCTATGCGCTGCCCTTGACCGGTCAAGGGACGGCGGCGCTGGAACGGATGGAGGTCACCTCGGAAGGCACCTGGAGCCAGCACGCGCGCGAGGAATTTGCCTTCTCGCTGTTTGGCGTGTTCCTGACGGTCGAAACCCGGCATCTGACCGGGGCCGCTGACGGCGCGCGGGCGCGGTGGGCCAGCACCCCGGTGTCGCAGATCAGCCGCGAGTTTCTGGAGTATTATCAGGAACGCTATCCCGGACTGGTCGTGCTGCGCCCGCCCGAGATGACCGATGACCGGGCCGCGAACAAGGTCGTGGTGACCGAACGCTATTTCCTGCCGCTGGAGGCTTTGGACCGCAACGGCCTGCGCGAGGATTTCATTTTCGGCACCGAAAGTCTGGTCGAACGTTATCCCAAGCATCTGAACGGTGACCGGCGGCTGCCGTTTCAGGTCGGTGGCCCCTGGGTCGCGCGCTATGAGGTTGAAGTGAAGGGTGCCCCGATCGAGTTCGATCCGCCAGACCCGGTGACGCTGCAGAACGCAGCGTTCAGATTCGCCTATTCCGGCGAAGCGCGCGAGGGTGGCAACATGGTGTTGTCATGGAGCTTTGAGCCCCTGGTCCATTCCATCCCCGCCGATCAGGTTCAGGCGGTTCTGGACGACGCCCGCGCGGTGCGTGAGGCAAGCTGGTATACTTGGGACCTGACGGACGTCGAATAGGCCCCGACCCGGTGACCGGATCGGGGCGCTGGTCTGGCGGTGATCAAAGCGGTTCAGGTCTCGATGGAATCGGAATTCAAACCAAGAGTGTTCGAATTCCGATCCTCGATGTTTCCGCAATGACCTGACCCGTCTAGAAGATCAGGCTGTCATAAAGCCCATAGGCACCACCGGTCGAGGTCAGGCTGCTGGACGCGCCTTCATCGCGGGCATAGGCGACGATGGCATTGTAAGTGCCGACGCCGAACGACCCGTCGATGCCGCCGCGATAATAGCCCCAGGCGCGCAGGTTGCGCTGGATCGCCTTGCGCTCGGCCCGCGAATAGCTGTTGAAGGCGCGGCCGGCCGGGGTCGCATGGATCGAAGTGTAGACCGGGGTCGGCTCGACATAGATCGGGGCCGGGGCGGGCGGCGGGGTCACGACGCGGTGCTTCTTGCTGTTGTCGATGATGCCGTCGATGACCAGCGCGGTGACGACACCGGCGAGGAAGTTTTGCTCCTTGTCGCCCCAGGCCTGGGCGGGGGCGGCAGACAGGGACGCCACCGACAGCGCGGTAAGGGCAGCGATGATATGGGATTTCGCGGTTTTGACAGTGGGCAGCATGTCGTTTCCTTTCAGGGTTTGTCCCGATGCGTCGGGTCGATGCCACTGGATTTGGACCATCGGCTCCTGCTAGGCAAAATCAGCGCGCCGCTAGGAAAAAGCGGGGCGATGCTATCGGATAACATGATGAAAATCAGTGGTTTGTGTCAAGCCTTGGTCTGTCGCAAGTATTCGCTCAGTCGGGAAAGGCCTTCTTCCAGACGGGTCTCGGGGCCGCCGCCGACCCCAAGTCGGATATGCTGCGGCAGGTCGTAGGCCGATCCCGGCAACAGAAAGGTGCGCCAGGGAGGGGCCAATAGCGAGCGGGCCAGCGATTCGCCGTCGGTGCCTGTGACCCGGGCCAGTCCGATCAGCCCCGCTTGCGGGCGATGCCAGGACAGGCGCGGCTGGCCACCGACGAAACGGTCCAAGAGGTCCAGGGTCGCCTGCCCCTCGCCTCGGGATCGGGTCAGGGCCGCGGCCAACCGGTCAGGGCGCAGGGCCACTTCGGCGATATGTTCGCCAAGGGTGTTCATGATTTCCGACGCATTCTCGCGCAGGATCATCGCGTCGCGGATGACCTGAGGGTTCTGGCAGATCATCCAGCCGGTGCGCAGGCCCTGCAGCCCCAGCGCCTTCGAGACGGAACCCGTGGTGATGCCAAAAGGCGTCAGCCCGGCGATGGACGGCGGGCGGGGGCCTGACCATTCCAGGCCGGCGTAAACTTCGTCCACCAAGAGCCAGATGCCGTGGCGGTCGGCAAGCGCCGCAAGGGCGCGCAGGTCGTCCTTGGGGATCAGGCGGCCGGTGGGATTATTGGGGTTGGTCAGAAAGATCATCCGGGTGCGCGGGGTGATCGCGGCGGCAATCGCTTCGGGGTCAAGCTGCCAGGCTTGGGCCTCATCCCGGGGAACTTCGACCAGCGTCGCGCCGATGGCTTTCGTCATGACACCAACCTGCGGCCAGCCGGGAGCGTCGGTGATGACCTCATCACCCGCCGACAGAATCTGGCGGAACAGCAGATAGTTCGCTTCAGCCGCACCGGCAGTGATCAGGACATCGTCGGGTGAAAGGCGACCAAGCCCGGCCTGATCCAGCACGCGCTGGCGCAGGGCGGGCAGGCCAAGGAAGCTGGCCCCGTTCCAGTCCAGCGGCAGGTCCGGGTCAAGGTCGGGCAGGAAATCCTTGAGCTGCGGAGAGCGGGCAAGCGAAAAGCCGATGAAGCATTCCGGCGGGTCGGAGGCGGTGGTCTCCAGCAGGTAGTCGAACAGCTTGTGGATGGTGACCTTCATTGGCAACCCGCGCGCAAAAGCCTTCGAAAACTCTTGCAAATTCCTTCGAAGGAATTTGGCCCCATCACCGGACGTCGCGCCCCTGGTTCAGGATGATGATGTTGCCCGACGAGATATCCCCGGCGGCCGAGATCAGGAACCCGACCCAAGCCGCGATTTCATCGGGTTGCATGGCGTGGCCGTGCGGCATGGCGCTGATCGCGCGGGCCAGCACGTCCTCGGACAGGACGTTGAAGAGGGGTGTCTCTGTCATCGCGGGCGCGATGGAGTTGACCGCGATCTTGTCGCGCGCATAGCGGCGGGCAAGGTCCTTGGTCAGCGTGTCCATCGCGGCCTTCGACGCGCGGTAATGCGGTGGATCGAAGACGTCGAAGTTGTAGGCGCCGTTCGACGAGATGTTGACGATCTTCTTGACGCCCGGGCGACCCGCCATCGCCTTGACCGCCTGCTGGCAGCAATGAAAGGCGGAATGAAAGTTGATCTCCATCTGCCGGGTCAGTTCATGGGCGGGGATGTCGGGAAAGTCGGACATGAAGCAGGTCCCGGCATTGTTCACCAGCGCGTCTACGCCGCCAAAGCGGTTGCTCACCCGGTCAAAGAGGTCGGTGATCGCCTCGGGATCGGTCAGGTCCACCGCCTCGGGAGTGAATCCGTCGCGGTCGGCGGCCATCATGAGCAGGGCCGGGCCGTCGATGTCGACGCCGACGACCTGCAGGCCATCGTCAAGAAGTCGGTCGCTGATCGCCCGCCCCATGCCGCCAGCAGCCCCGGTGACAACCGCGATGCGGGTCATCCGACGACGAAGTCGAAATGCTTGCGCACGTTCTCTTCGATCTTCCAGGTGCCTTTGAAGTCTTTCTCGACCACAAACGCATCGCCCGCCGTGACCGTGACCGGGGTGCCTCCGTCCGGGGTGATCACGATCCGGCCTGCAATCAGCACGACATATTCATAGGCGGTATAGGTGGCGTGATAGCTGCCGACCGTGCATTCCCAGATGCCCGAGACCATCGCCCCGTCGGTCGAGGTGTGCAGGACCCAGGTCTTCATCGAGGGCGTGCCTTCGGTGACAACCCAGCCGTCGAGGTCGCCGGTTGCAGGGGCGATGCCGTCGGTCGGGGGCAGCTTGGTGATGCTTTGCATGGGCGTGGTCCTTTTCATGGGTGCAGCTTAAGGATCACCCCTGCCGCGCTTGATTTCAGGCCTGCGCGCGACGGCGGCAGGCCTGATCCCGACGCTCAGAGCGCGTCGAAGTCTGCTGCCGAGTGGCGTTCCTTCAACTGGTCCTGCGGCTCACCCCAGGTGCGGTTGACCTTTCGGCCCCGGATCACCGCCGGGCGCGCATCAATGCGTTTGGCCCAGGCCATGACATGGGTGTAGCTTTCCACGTCCAGAAACTCGGCCGCATTGTAAGCCCGGCCAAGCACAAGGTTGCCATACCAGGCGTAAATCGCGATATCGGCCAGGGTATATTCGCCGCCCGCCATCCAGTCCTTGTCGGCAAGGTGCCGGTCCAGCACGTCCAACTGGCGCTTGGTTTCCATTGCATAGCGGTTGATCGCGTATTCGATCTTGACCGGCGCATAGGCATAGAAATGCCCGAAGCCGCCCCCCACGAATGGCGCGCTGCCCATCTGCCAGAACAGCCAGCTGAACATCTCGGTCCGGGCGGAAGGGTCCTTGGGTATGAAGGCACCGCCGAATTTCTCGGCCAGGTACAGCATGATCGATGCGGATTCGAAAACCCGCTGCGGCGGGGTTGCACCATGGTCGATCAGCGCCGGGATTTTCGAATTCGGGTTGATCTCGACAAAGCCCGAGCCGAACTGGTCGCCCTTGCCGATGTCGATGTACCAGGCGTCATATTCGGCGTCGTGACCCGCATCCAGAAGCTCCTCCAGCAGGATCGTGACCTTGATCCCGTTTGGGGTCGCAAGCGAATGAAGCTGCAAAGGGTGCTTGCCTACGGGCAGCGGCTTGTCATGCGTAGCCCCGGCGATGGGGCGATTGATCGAGGCGAAGGTGCCGCCCGAGGGCTGGCCCCAGGTCCAGACTTTCGGCGGGGTGTAATCGGTTGGCATGGCGTATCCTTGGAATGCAAAAGGGCGGCTTTGTGCCACCCATTTGGTTACCTAATGTTACTGATGTCAAACCGAAAGGCAGACATACTTCAATTCCATGTAATCATCGATCCCGTGGCGGCTGCCTTCGCGGCCAAGGCCGGACTGCTTGACGCCGCCGAACGGTGCCATCTCGTTCGAGATGAGGCCGGTGTTGACCCCGACCATGCCGTATTCCAGCTGTTCCTGAACGCGGGTGATCCGGCCGATATCGCGGGCGTAGAAGTAGCTGGCAAGGCCAAAGATCGTGTCATTGGCGCGGCGGATGACTTCCTCTTCGGTGTCGAACTTGAAGAGGGGGGCCAAGGGGCCGAAGGTTTCTTCCTGTGCGACCTTCATGTCGGGCGTGACGCCGGTCACGATGGTCGGCTGGAAGAACGACCCACCAAGCTCGTGCCGTTTGCCGCCGGTCACGACCTTGCCACCGCCGGCCAGGATGTCGGCGATATGCTCTTCGACCTTGTCCATCGCGGCTTCGTTGATCAGGGGGCCGGTGGTGATGCCCGCCTTCAGCCCGTCGCCGATGGATAGCTTGGCCACGGCGGCGGTCAGCTTTTCGGCGAAGGCGTCATAGACCCCGGCCTGCACATAGATCCGGTTGGCGCAGACGCAGGTCTGGCCGTTGTTGCGGAACTTGGAGATCATCGCGCCTTCGACGGCCTTGTCGAGATCCGCGTCGTCAAAGACGATGAAGGGGGCATTGCCGCCAAGCTCCATCGAGCATTTCAGCACCTGATCGGCGGCCTGTTTCAGCAGGATGCGGCCAACCTCCGTGCTGCCGGTAAAGGTAAGCTTGCGGATCAGCGGGTTCTCGCAGAATTCCTTGCCGATGTCCGAGGACCGCTTCGAGGTGATGACCGAGAACAACCCGGCCGGAACCCCGGCGCGTTCAGCCAGAAGGGCCAGCGACAGCGCAGACAGCGGGGTTTCCGCTGCGGGACGGGCCACGAAACCGCAACCGGCGGCCAGTGCGGGGGCAACCTTGCGGGCGATCATCGCGTTCGGAAAGTTCCAGGGCGTGATCGAGGCGGCGACCCCAATGGGCTGCTTCAGCACATGGATGCGCTTGTCGCGCTGGTGGCCGGGGATGATGTCGCCGTAGGTGCGCTTGGCCTCTTCGCCGTAAAACTCGATATAGGCCGAGCCATAAGCAATCTCGCCCTTGGCTTCGGCCAGAGGTTTGCCCATCTCGGCGGTCAGGATCGTCGCCAGGTCGTCCTGGTTCGCCATGCACAGATCGAACCAGCGACGCAGGGTCTGCGCGCGTTCCTTGCCGGTCCAGGTGGCCCAGTCGCGGTGCGCGGCGTGGGCGGCCTTGATCGCGCGGGCGGTCTCGGTCCGTCCAAGGTTCGGCAAGCTACAGATCACATCGCCGCGGGCCGGGTTGGTGACGGTGAAGGTCGAGCCGTCATCGGCATCAATCCACTGGCCGGCCACATAGGCCTTGGTCACCAGGAGCGACGGGTCTTTCAGAAGGGACGCGAGATCGGTCACGGAATCGAGCATGTCGGGCCTCCATATGCTTTGCCCCAAGGCGTCGCATGGCGCGGGGGGCTTGTCCAGTTCGGCGCGGTGGATCGGGCCAGTATTTGATCAAATCAGCGCGCGACTGGAGCGGTGCGTCGGGTTGAGAGCCAAATCTTTTCGAAAAGATTTGCAAATTCCTTCGAAGGAATTTGGTCCCGGACCCTAACCGTTCGCGTGCATCCGTTCGATGTAGGCGCGCATTTCCTCGGCCTCATGCCGCGCATCACGCAGACCACCCATTGCGGCTTTCAGTTCCGCCTCGGTCTGGCTGATGTGATTCATCAACTCGGCCTCGCGCTGTTCCAGGTAGATCAGCGCCTGATCGCGCAGTTCTTCGGCCTCGTGCAAGGACTGGGCCAGCTTGTCGACCTCGGCCATGTCGCCACCGGCAACCCGGGCAAAGCGGTGCAACAGCCAATGCGCGAACCAGCCCATCGCAAAGGCGACAAGCAGGATGATGGCGGTAGCGATGACGAATTCGGTGCGGTTCATTCAGTGTCCCCGGCCTTCAGGCCTTCAGGTCGTGGCAAGGGGCGTATCGTCTTTTCGACTGGCGCAACAGAGGGGCTGGTATCTTCTGCCAGTTCCGGGGTGCCGTCGGCCGGTTTGGCGCTTGCATCGGCCCCGGCCGCACCTTCGGTGTCAGCCGCGATTGCGTCTGCAGGGGCGGCGGCAAGGTCGGCGTCGGTCGTCCCTTCCAGCCGGGCTTCGCCGCCAGCTCCGCCAAGTTCGGCTTGCGGCGGCGCGCCTTGCAGCACAAAGGCGATCCTGCGGTTCGCTTCGCGACCTTCTTCCGTTTCGTTGTCGGCAATCGGGGTCGCCTCGCCATAGCCGACGGACGTCATCCCCGAAGTGTCGACCCTGCGGCCCTGCAATGCCAGCAGCACGGCTTCGGCGCGGTCCTGACTTAGTTTCTTGTTGCCGTCTTCGGACCCTTGGCTGTCGGTATGACCCCCAATTTCCATCTGCATCGGCGGGCATTTGATCAGGATCGCCGCCAGCGCGTCCAGCACCGGGCGGGCGGTCGTGGCCAGTTCGGCCGACGCAGGCGTGAAGATGATCTTGGTCCGGGTGATCACCACATTCACATCGGCGGCGCATTCCTCGGGCGTGGGCAGCGAGGCGATGGGGTCCAGCGCTTCATCATAGCGGACGTTGACGCGGAAGGTCTGACCCTGACCCAGTTCCCCCGAAAGGATTTGCGTGATCTTGCGCCGGGTTTCCAGCGACCCGGTGACCCCGGTCACTTCGACCAGATCGGCGCGGACCAGAAGCGAGCCGTGCTCGACCTCTGCCAAAGCGGCCAATCCGGCTAGCACCCGCACAGGCCAGCCATCGGGCAGGGTTTCATCGATTCGCGTCGCGGTCAGGACTTCGGCCCCTTCAAAGACCGCGCGGGCAAAGGCGTCAACGGCGCTGCGCTGCGCCGCATCGGTCAACCGGCCGCGCAATTCGACTTTGCCATCTTCGGACAGGGTTGCGGTGAACTCGGCCGGGCCCTGGGGGGTCGAGGCGGCCTTTTCCTGTGACGAGGTCAGCGAAAAGGCATCCGGCAGGCCGGTTTCCAATTCGCCCACAATCTTGTCGAAGGCGGCTTGGGTCACATCTGCGCCTGCCAGAAAGGTGACGTCCGAATCCGAAAACGTGACGCTGCCCGACCCGATTTCGGCCACCGCCCCGATGGCGCGGACCACGGCTTCGGCCCAGCGAGGGGTGGGCGTGCCAAGGCCGACAGTGCAGACCGGGTCACCGGCAACGCCTGCGCGTGCGCCCGCAGCAAGGATCATCGACCGGGCGCGTTCGGTATCGGCCGAACAGCTGTCAAACCGCGCGCCTTCGGCATCGACCACAAAGCGCATGGTAAAGGGCGTGATCACCGGGCGCGGGGCGGAAATGTCCAGAATCAACCGCACGCCGGGTGGGGCAAGCGCGCGTAGATCAGCTTCAAACGCCTTCTTTTCAGCCTCACTGTCGGAAATTGCCGTGATTTCAACCACTTTCGCCTCGACCGACACTTTTGACCGCTCCAGCATTCCCAGCGCCTGAAGCCCTAAGGCAAGGGCAGGCTCCCAGGTGGACGGCGCCGGGTAGGTCGCGGTTTCCAGAAAATTCGCCAGTTCGGTGTCCGGGGTCAGCAAAGTTGCGGCATCGACCAAAGCCTCTTTCGACATGCCACCCTCGGCGGGGATGTCGGGCATCAGGCCGATAAGCTGGATGCCGTCTTCGGTGCGCAGCATCTTGACCGAGAAATCCGGTGCCTGCACCGCCGACGCCGGGGTCACATCCAACTGGTCGCGAATGCGCGAGCTGTCGATCAGCGAGCCGACCATGTTGACGGCGCGAAAGCGAACCGCCTCGTTCGGGGCGGTGCCGGTCAGCACCACCTGCAGCCCGTCGGTGTCAACGGTAATCCATTCGATGCTGGCATCGGCCAGCCGGGCGGTCACAACCTTGCCGGTCCGCGTCTCGATCACCAAAGCGGCGGCAAAGGCGACCGAAACCATGAAGGCCGCAGCAAGCAGGAAAGCCAGAAGCGCCAGCGTGGTCGAGGAAAGGCGGCGGATGGTCAGGACCAAGGATTCGGGCTTCCGGGGGAATTGTGGGGCAGAGGTTTGGGGCAGGCGGCAGCAAGGATCAAAACCCCTGCCGAAGCTTCCTAAGGCCAATGGCGGGCGGGATCAACCAAGCCAGGCGGCGGCGGCAAGAAACGGCACAGGGATCAGGCCCGCGTCGCGGTTCGACCGGAACACCATCAGGCAGGAAACCGGGTCATCAAGGTTCAGCCGTCGCAACTGCCAGCCAAAGTGCCAGCCCATGGCCCAGACCCCGCCAAGCGCCACCACAAATCCCAGAACGCGGGCCTCGTTTGCGTGGGCCAGAACGATTGCGGTCCCAAACAGCAGGATTGTCGCGGCGGCAAAGCCCCAAAGCCAGTCGCGACTGGCCGCGCCGAACAGCCGCGCGGTCGATTTGACGCCGATCATCGCGTCATCCTCGCGGTCCTGATGGGCGTAGATCGTGTCGTAAAACAGGGTCCAGGCGATGCCCGCAAGATAAAGGGCGACGGCGGCGGCGGGGACTTCCTTGGCATGGGCGGCCCAGGCAAGCAGCGCGCCCCAGTTGAAGGCCAGCCCCAGAAAGACCTGCGGCCACCAGGTAAAGCGCTTGGCAAAGGGATAGATCACCACCAGAGCCAGCGAGGCCACGCCAAGCCCGATGGCCAGCCCGTTGTAGGACAGCAGAATCATCGCAGCGAGTGCCGCCTGCGCCGTCATCCAGACCAGCGCCTGCCGCACATTCACCTGACCGGACGGCAAAGGCCGGCTGCGGGTGCGGGCGACCTGGGCGTCGATGTCGCGGTCGGTGATGTCGTTCCAGGTGCAGCCCGCCCCGCGCATCAGGAACGCGCCCAGCCCGCACGAGACAGCCAGCCACAGATCCCAGGTCTTGAACCCGCCCGCACCGCCCGCAAGGGCCAGCGCCCAAAGGCAGGGAATGAACAAAAGCCAGGTCCCGATCGGCCGGTCAGCGCGCGACAGCCGAAGATAGGGGCGCGAAGGGCCTGGGGCGAACCGGTCGACCCAGTTGCCCTTTGGCGCGTCGACGACGGCTCCGGGCATTTCCGATATGGCCTTTTCCGATCCGGGGGCCTCTGGCATTTGCGGCGTGTCGGACATAGGTTCTGGCTCATGTCGGATGCGAAGATCAGACTTAATGTAGATCAACCGCTTGCCCCGGGGCAAGCGGTGCGGCTTACACCGGACCAGACGCATTACCTGACGGGGGTGATGCGGCTGGGGGCGGGGGCCTTTGTGTCGCTGTTCAACGGGCGCGATGGCGAATGGCGCGCGGTTCTGGCCGAGGTCGCCCGACGCGGCGCGGTCGCGGTCTGCGAGGGTCAGACCCGGTCCCAGACCCTGCCGCCCGACCTGTGGCTGGTCTTTGCGCCGATCAAGAAAGCCCGCACCGATTTCATCGTGGAAAAGGCGGTGGAACTTGGGGTCCGCCGTATTTTGCCGGTGCAGACCCGCCACACCAATTCCGAGCGTATCCGGCAGGACCGGCTGCAGGCCCACGCGGTCGAGGCGGCGGAACAATGCGGCGCGACCTATGTGCCTGAGGTGTCCGACCTGCAGCCTCTGGACCGACTTTTGTCGGATTGGCCCAAGGATCGGCAGCTTTACTGGTGTGATGAGGCGGCCATCGGCCAGCCCGCGACAATCGGCGGTGAACCCGGCCCGGCGGCAATCCTGATCGGCCCCGAAGGCGGCTTTGCGGCGACCGAGGCCAGCCGCCTGCGCACCATGACCGGAGTGGTGCCACTAAGCCTCGGCCCCCGCATCCTGCGCGCCGACACGGCGGCGGTTTCCGCCATTACCCTGTGGCAAGCCCGGTTCGGAGACTGGACATGACCTTTGTCCGCCCCGAACTTGCCGATGCCGTCTTTCAGCGGCGTGAGGCGATTGCCGGTGCCGCCTTGGCGGTGTTCGGCGGCTGGATCGCCAGCCGGGGCGGGCTGTTCTATCTGCCGCTGGGGCTGGCGCTGCTGGCCCTTGGGGCTGGCTGGACCGTCCTTGCCCTGCGCCGCCTGCGCTTTCGCCAGACCGGCGACGCTCCGGGCATGGTGCGGGTGACCGAAGCGCAAATCGCCTATATGGGCCCGAACGTCGGCGGCTTTGTCGGTCTGCCGGACTTGGCCGAGATCCGGCTGTTGACCCTGCGTGGCCGCCGGATCTGGCGTTTGCGGCAGGCGGACGGCACCCAGTTGCACATCCCGGTCGAGGCGGAAGGGGCCGAAGCCCTGTTTGACGCCTTTGCCGCCCTGCCGGGGATGGATACGCTGGCACTGGTGGCGGCCTTGGGCAGTCAGGCTGCATCCGACGGCCGCGTTGTGGCGCTGAACAGTGTTGACCGGCTGGTCTGGACCCGCAAGGCCAGCGGGCTGATGACGCGCTGACAGAAGCCCCGGCCCTGTGCGGGCTAAAATTTTTCGTCGAAAAATTTTAGCGTCCCGGCAAAAATATTGACCTGATGAAAGCAGGCCCGCCCCTTGACTTGGGCGGCGGCGATTGACACCTCTTGGCCTCCGGCGCACCTGCCGGACCTCAAGCCCCGGAGCCAGATCATGTCCATTCCTCAATCCGGTGGCGGACCCATTGAAAGTCTTGACCAGCTGGCAGGCTATATGGAAGCGGGCAACAAGCCCAGGTCCGATTGGCGCATCGGGGCCGAGCATGAAAAGTTCGGCTGGCTGACCGATACGCGGCAACCCTTGCCCTATGCCGGTGAGCGGTCGATTTCCGCGATCTTCTCCCAGCTTGAGGCCCGCTACGGCTGGACCCCGGTGCGTGAGGGAGAAAATGTCATCGGCCTGACCCGCAATGGTGCCAACGTCAGCCTTGAACCGGGCGGGCAGTTCGAACTCTCTGGCGCGCCCCTGGTGTCGTCGCTGGAGGTCGGGGCAGAACTGCAGACCCATCTGGACGAGGTGCGGTCGATTGCCGAACCGATGGGCGTGCGGTTCATGGGGATCGGGGCGGCACCCGAATGGTCGCATGACGACATGCCGGTGATGCCCAAGGGGCGCTACCGGCTGATGACCGACTACATGGGCCGCGTCGGCACGCATGGCACGCAGATGATGTACCGGACTTGCACGGTGCAGGTGAACCTTGACTACGCCTCCGAGGCGGATTTCGTGCAGAAGATGCGCGTGGCACTGGCCTTGCAGCCGGTGGCGACGGCGCTTTTCGCCAGCAGTCCATTCTTTGACGGCAAGCTGAATGGGCACAAAAGCTGGCGCAGCCGGATCTGGCGGGGCCTTGATGACAGCCGCACCGGGATGCTGCCCTTTGCGTTCGACGACGGGATGGGCTTTCAGCGCTATGTCGACTGGGTGCTGGATGTGCCGATGTATTTCGTCTACCGCGACGGCAAGTATATCAATGCCTTGGGCCAGTCGTTCCGCGATTTCCTGGCAGGCAAGCTTCCCGCTTTGCCCGGTGTAAAGCCCACCTTTGCCGACTGGGCCGACCACATGACCACGGTATTCCCCGAGGCGCGGGCCAAGAAGTTCATCGAAATGCGCGGGGCCGATTGTGGCGATCAGGCGCATATCGCGGCCTTGCCCGCGTTCTGGGTTGGGCTGATGTATGACCAGACCGCCCTTGATGCCGCCTGGGATCTGGTCAAAGGTCTTGATGCCGACACGCGTGAGGGGCTGCGGGTCGCGGCTTCCGTCTCAGCCCTGCAGGGTGAGGCTGGGGGGGTCAAACTGCTTGACCTTGCGCGCGCTGCTGTCGGTCTGTCGCATGCCGGACTGGTCGCGCGGGGTCTTGGCGAAGAGGTGCAGTTGCAGCCCTTGGTCGAGAACCTGAAGACCGGAAAGGTGCAGGCCGACCGCTGGCTTGCGCTGTATGAGGGCGCTTGGGGCCGCGACCTGACGCCGATCTATCAGGCCGCAAGCCTGTAGGGGCTGTGACCCATTCGCGAAAAGAATCGTGCGCGGAGTTCCGATTCGACGCGGCAAATTTTAGCCTTATCTCCATAGCTAGCAAAGTGATCCGTTCATGTCTTTTTCAGTCACATCCGGCCAGCGTCTGTCCTGTGATTTTTCTGTCACCGAAGGGATCGGCACGATCCTGATTTGGGTGCTTCTTAGCATCGTCACGCTTGGTTTGGCGCTTTTCGTCGCGCCCTATTACATTCTGAAGGCACCAATCAACCGGACCACGGTCGTCGATATCAACGGCAATGTGGTGGGTCGCCTGCATGTCGATGTGAACCTCGCCGACATCATTGGTCATGCTTTGGTCTGGGTGCTGCTGACCATCGTTACCCTAGGTTTCGCGATGCTGGTTTACCAGTTCTCGGTCATCAAGCGGGTGCTGAACGCGGTTGTGATCCAATAACGCTTTGGGACGAGTTGGCGAGTGAGCGCAATTTGTCGGCAGCTCGCCGGACCATGGTCAAAGCGTGATCCCCAGAACGAATTCGCGGACCTTGGCTTCCGGCATTTCGCAGGGTTTCAACAGGTCCCCGGCGGCAAGGTGATACAGGTTCAGACTGATGAAATCGGTCCCGCCCAGATCACGCGCGAACAGTTTCAGGCTGCGCCCGCCCGCGTGGCTGGTCTTCTGCAGCCCATAGCGCCGCCCTTGATACAGGCCCTCGGAATACCCTTCGGGGATCAGGTCCAGCGCCTTGCGGAACGGCGAGGTCACCCGGGTTTGCGGCCGATGCGCGGCTCGGTGCCTGCCTTGATCCGCTTGAGGTTCTCGGCATGGCGCACATAGATCAGCAGCGTCAGGACCAGTGCCAGCAGCAAAAGGCTGTCGCTGCCGAGATACAGCATCCAAAGCGCGGATGACGCCGCTGCGACCAGTGCTGCGATGGACGAGGTCCGGGTAATGGCCGCCGAAACCGCCCAGGTGGCGCAGACCGCCAGACCGACCTGCCAGTTCAGCGCCAGCAGGATGCCAAGGAACGTGGCGACGCCCTTGCCGCCCCGGAATTTCAGCCAGACCGGGTAAAGGTGGCCCAGAAAGGCGGCAAGTCCGGCAACTTGTGCTGCATCCTCGGCCAGCAGCCAGCGCGCGATTAGGACCGCAACGCCCCCCTTGGCCGCGTCCAGAAGAAGCGTCGCCATGGCCGCGCGCTTGTTGCCGGTGCGCAGGACGTTGGTGGCCCCGATGTTGCCCGACCCGATCTGGCGCAGGTCGCCCAGCCCCATGGCGCGGGTGATGACGATACCAAAGGGCACCGACCCCAAAAGGTAGGCCAGCACGGCCGTCAGGATCAAAAGCGTCGGGTCGGTGGTGATTGGGGGCATTGTCTCTATTCTTCCACGGCAAAGACCTGCGTCCCGCCGACGAAGGTGGCGAGCACCTTACCCTCCATCCGCGCGCCGTCAAACGGAGTGTTCTTAGATTTCGACCGCAGTTTGAAGCGGTCCATCAGGAAAGGGGCGTCGGGGTCGAACAGCACAAGGTCGGCAGGGGCGCCGATGCCAAGCCGTCCTTGAGGCAGCCCAAGGCGGTTGGCCGGGTTCAGGGCCATGGCGCGGAACAGGGACGGCAGGTCGATATGCCCGGCGTGGTAAAGCCGCATCGCGGCGGGCAGGAAGGTTTCAAGTGCGACGGCACCCGCTGCGGCCTCCTCGAAGGGCAGGCGCTTGGATTCCTCATCCGCAGGGGTGTGCATGGAACTGATGATGTCGATGGCCCCGTCTGCGACCGCCGCCACCATCGCCAGCCGGTCAACCTCGGACCGCAGCGGCGGGGTGAACTTGAAGAAGGTCCGGTAGTCGCCGACGTCGAATTCGTTCAGCGTCAGATGGTGGATCGAGGTTCCTGCGGTCACATCCAGCCCCGCCGCCTTAGCCCGGGCAAGCGCGGGCAAGGCGCGGGCGGTGGTGATCTGGTCGGCGTGATAGCGCACGCCCGTCATCTCGACCAAGGCCAGATCCCGCTCCAGCCCCATGCGTTCTGCCATGGGCGACACGGCGGGAATGCCGCGCAACGACGCGAACTTGCCACTGGTCGCAGACGCCCCCGCCGACAGGCCGGGGTCCTGCGGGTGGCCCACGACCAGCGCGCCCAACGACCGCGCATAGCTCATCGCGCGGGTGATGGCCTTGGCATTGGTCGAGACTCGGAACACATCGCTAAAGGCAACCGCGCCGGCATCGCGCAGAAAACCGATCTCGGTCATCTCGGCCCCGTCGCGGGCTTTGGTCAAAGCGGCCATATGGCGGATGCGCACCGGGCTTTCCGATGCGCGGCGGGTGACGAATTCCAGCGTCTCGGGCGTGTCGATGGCGGGCGCGGTGTCGGGGCGGGCGATGATCGTGGTCACCCCCCCCGCCGCTGCGGCAAGCCCGGCCGAACGAAAGCTTTCGCGGTGCCTTTCGCCCGGTTCGCCGATCTTGACGCCAAGGTCGACGATGCCGGGTGCAAGGCATTTCCCGCTGCAGTCGATGATCCTGGCCCCTTTCGGTGCGGTCCCGTCGCGGGCAAGGATGACCCCGTCCTTGACGGTCAGGCTGCCAGGCGCATCGGTCCCGGCCTCGGGGTCGATCAGGCGGGCGTTGGTGAAGTGCAGGATCATGTGGTGCCGATCTGGATGCTGCGAAGAAGGCGGTAAACCTCGTCCCCCTCGGCGATGTTGTCAAAGCTTATGCGGGTCGTCGAGCGGTCGCCATCCGAATCCTTCTCGGTCCGGACATGGAACCAGACCGTGTCCGCATGGCGGTGCTTTTCCAGACCAAGCGCGGTTTCGCGCAGGATCGGATAGCTTTCCAGACTGTGGCTCCAGCCCGATTTCGCGATATAGGCCGCCCGGTTCGACAGGGCATAGCGGGTGGTCCGGTGCGCCGTCTTGGCAGCGTAGGCCTGCCCGAAAACCAGAAACACACCGACCCCGGCAAAGGGCAAGGAGAAGGCTGCCAAGAACAGGCCCAGACCGGTGTCGTTCCAACTGGGCCCGTTGATCAGCATCGTCAACCCGACCCCGCAGAAGGCAAGGCCCATCACCAGAAACGGCAGACCGAACAGCGCCATGCCGATGATCTTGCCCCAGCCATGCACTCCGGGCAGCGGAGCACCTTGCCACAGCAGCGTCTCGCCCGGCTGGAAATAGGATTGCCAGGTCTCAGCCATGCGGCGAGGCCTTGCCTGCCGCCGTCAGCACTTGCTGCGCTACCGCTGAGGGGGTGGCCAAGTATTTCATCAGATGCTTGTCGCCCGAAAGCGTCACGATCTGCACCGCGCCAAGGAAGGGGTTGGCGGCCTTGATCTGGGCCAAGGGAATGCTGCGCCCGCCGGGGCCAAGCAGGCGGCGGTCGGTCAGCCGCCAAAGGTCGGTCAATGCCTCGGACGCCAGAAACGCCGCCCGCGCGCCGATGGCGAGGATCGCGCCAACCGGTCCGGCAACGGGATAGGGATTGCCCTGCCAGAGCAGGAACAGCCCCGCCACCAGACCAAGGGCCGCCGCCATGATCAGATGCGCGCGCCAGTAGGTTCCCCGGTCGGCGCGGAATTCGGCCTGCAAGGTCTCGCCTTCGGCCAGTTCGGCGTGGCGGGCGATGACGCTGTCCGGGGTGATGCGGGCCATGGCTCAGGCGATCCAGGTGATGAGGGTGGTGAAAAGGGCGAGGAAGACAAGGACAATGGCGGCGACCATGCCACCGATGCGGGCGTCGGATTTCGGGGGTTTGGGGGTGGGGTCGGGGGTCATTGAATAGCAACCTGTTCCTTGGGAAACCCAAATCGCTTGGCCGTAGCCCAATAGACTGCGCGATCTGCTAACGCAGGTTCCAGTCTTTCGAACGGAAGTTGTTTAGCACTCATAGGCCCGAAAGCAACAGACCCGGACGGTTCCAATCTCGCAGGATACTTGGCCAGATCGATGAAACGAATCTTTGTCGGCTTACTCTCATTTAGGTAGACGGCGTGTGTTTTGGTAATTGCATAGGCGATAACCCAAGGCGAATACTTGGCTTTTAGAGCTTTCCAGAACATTGGAATGGAAAGAGTTATCTCTATGATCATACACAGCCAACCAGTGTTGAAGAGACTTCTACAGGGCCGCGATGGGTCCGGCCCACAATATTCTTCAAGGCTTTGACCCCACGGAACCCCGAGACCCATCAGACCCCCAATGGCTAGGGCGAAGATGCCAAACCAGAAGAAAGCACCGGAGAAGGCCGCGCTGCTTATTCTGGCAACCCAAAGCAACTGCTCGTCCCTATGGAGATGGACTAATCGTGCCACTACAGAGGGCGGCCCATAGCTGGAGCCCTGCTCCCAACTCTCGATCAAGTAGCGACGGTTCATCTGTCGCTCACGCAATCATCCCCACGATCTTCCGCCCACGCTCCGCCCGCATTTGCCCAATAGACCGCACGTTTTGCGTCCCGGTTGTCAAGAGCGGCAAAGGGAAGGCCTGTTCGTGTGCCGCCAAACCGCACACTACCGAACCAGTCGATGCCTGCCGTGTATTGGTCCAACCGAGCGCTGTATACCTTGCCAGCCTTCTTGTGCCCGGGGATAACGATCGCGCGTTTGGTTGAGACACCGTAGATGTCCTGCCAAGGCGCGAAACGGCTCTTCCAAACGAGGGAAAGCAGATGAACCGCGAACAAGGCACCGAAGCCTGCCAACGGCCACGCCAACAGGAAGTTCCCCTCGCAGGGTGAACCTTTCGAGTTTGCGCAGTATTCTGCCATGTCTTGGCCCCAGGGCGCCAAGAAAAACATCCAGATCGCCAAGCCAAGACAGACCACGCCACCCAAGAGTCGGCGCCGTTGAAGCCGATTGCTTGGCAGGGTGGCGGACCAGAGAAGGCGTTCACCTTCAGTCATGAGATCTGCCAGCTGTTCTGGCGCGGCTTGATCCAAGCCGACTTCCCAGATCGCATAGGCAGGGGCTTCGATCATCGCCTTCTCACGCCATCATCCCCACGATCTTCCGCCCACGCTCCGCCCGCAGGTTCCGCGCCAGAAGGTCCATGCAGGCCATGCGCACGGCCACGCCCATCTCGACCTGCTCCTGAATCACCGACCGGTTGATGTCGTCGGCAAGGTCGCCGTCAATCTCGACCCCCCGGTTCATCGGGCCGGGGTGCATGACGATGGCATCGGGCGCGGCGAAGGCCAGTTTCTCGGCGTCCAGCCCGTAGCGGTGATAGTATTCGCGCTCGGATGGGATGAACCCGCCGTCCATCCGCTCCTTTTGCAGCCGCAGCATCATCACCACATCGGCGCCTTTCAGCCCCTCGCGCATGTCGTCGAAAAGCTCGCAGCCGAAGTCTTCCACCCCCGCAGGCATCAGCGTCGGCGGGGCGATCAGCCGCAGGCGGTTCTCCATCTTGCCCAAGAGGATCAGGTTCGACCGCGCCACCCGCGAATGCGCGATGTCGCCACAAATCGCGATGGTCAGCCGCTGGATGCGACCCTTGGCGCGGCGGATGGTGAGCGCGTCGAGGAGCGCCTGCGTAGGATGCTCATGCCGCCCGTCGCCCGCATTCAGCACCGCGCAATCCACCTTTTGCGCCAGCAGGTTGACCGCCCCCGATGACCCGTGCCGCACCACCAGCAAATCGGGGTGCATCGCGTTCAGCGTCATCGCGGTGTCCATCAGGGTTTCCCCCTTTTTCACCGACGAATTGGCCACCGACATGTTCATCACATCCGCGCCCAGACGTTTGCCCGCGAGTTCAAAGCTGGACTGGGTGCGGGTCGAATTCTCGAAGAAGAGGTTGATCTGCGTCATCCCCGCCAGCGTGTCGGACTGTTTCACCGTGCGGCGGTTCAGGTCGACGTAACGCTCGGCAAGATCAAGAACCGTGGTGATCTCTAGCGGGGAAAGCTGTTCGATCCCCAAAAGGTGGCGGGCGCGGAAGGCCATGGGCGGTGTCCTTGTGGTTTCCCCGCTTATTGCAAAGCGCTGCCCTGCGGGCAAGCACCGTGGGTGGCAGATTTGTAGGTGCGAAACTGCAGTGACCTGTAGGACCAGCGGAAGTGTTGCGGTCCATCTGGCAACATGACCGTCAGGGTCAAGCCCGCGATGAAGGGCTGCGCTTGGGGGAGCGTCAGAAGCCGCAGTTCATCCCTTAGCGGCGGGCTTAGGTCGGGCGTGCGAAGGCAGCGGGGATGGCCGGGGTGAAGGCGAAGCGCGTCAGCCTTTATCAAAGCTGGGTAGCTGACACCGCCAAGAAGGATCAACAGGGCAACGGTGCCAGATGTGGCAAACAAAAAAGGGCGGAATATTCCCTTTGCCCAGACCAGAAATACCGCAGCCAGTCCGGCAGAAAACGCCGCCAGGCAAAGGTGCAGCGCAAGTCCCCCGGACTGTCCGCTGAACGTAATGGCCATTGCTAGCGTTGCAATGGTACCCGACAGCACGCCGGCTAACGAAGACAAAAGCAGGTCCGTTCCGCGCAGCCAATGGTTTCCACGCCACAGCATGGGCCGGGCGTAGATCAGTTCGGCAATGATCCGAAGCGCAACGCCTGTGACGACTGCTAGAAAGAAGATGACCGTTACGACAGCGCTAAGGCCATCGAAGCCTTGGTACTCTTCCCAAGGCATCGCGGGAGTAAGATAGACAAACTCCGCGCAGACCAGAACAGCAGCGATACCAATCCTGAGGCTCCAGCGGGCCGGGAAAGCCAGAGCAATCGCAAACGGGACCCAGAAGATTTCCATGTCATTGGTTTAGGTGCTGTCCCGGCCTCGGACAACAGCTTAGGCTCGCCATCATGGGAATCGCCGCTGACATCGCCGACGACTGGCACGCCGCCCTTGCCGCCCTTGCCTGGCAGTTGGATGCTGGCGTGGATGAGGTCATCGGTGACGTCCCGGTCAACCGCTATGATCTGGCGGCTGTGGCCCCCAAAACTGTGGCCCCCAATTCCGCTTCTCCGCCGCAACCGTCGCAGGTGGCCATTCCGGTCCCGGCCGCCGATCCTGCGGCAACGGCCCGCGCCGTTGCGGATGCGGCACCGACGCTGGACGCCTTGCGTCACGCCATCACCGCCTTTGACCTGTGCGAACTGAAACGTGGTGCCCGCAACACCGTCTTTGCCGAAGGCAACCCCGCCGCCAGGGTGCTGGTGTTGGGCGAGGCTCCGGGGGCGGACGAAGACCGTGAAGGGCGGCCTTTCGTCGGCCCGGCCGGGCAATTTCTGGACAAGATGTTCGCCGCCATCGGGCTGTCGCGCACGTCGCCGGACGCCGGGACAAGCTTTTACGTCACCAGCATCCTGCCCTGGCGCCCCCCCGGCAACCGCGACCCGGACCCGGGCGAAATCGCGATGATGCTGCCCTTTGTCCAGCGCCATATCGCACTGGTCGATCCTGCGGTAATCGTGGTCATGGGCAATGCCCCGCTTGAGGCGCTGACCGGTCAGACGAGCATCCTGCGGGCGCGGGGCACGTGGATGCAGGCGCTGGGAAAGCCGGTTTTGCCGATGACGCACCCGACCTATCTGCTGAAAAACCCCGCCGCAAAGCGCGAGGCCTGGGCGGATCTGCTGGCCTTGCAGGCAAGGTTGCGGGGGTGAGGGTGCTGCTGCTGGCCTTGGTGCTCATGGCATCGCCGGTCGCGGCACAGCAGTTGATCGACTATGAGCTTCTGTTCGCTCAGAATGCCGACCGAGTGGTCACGACAACGGATGTCGAAGGTGGTGTGCACAGGACGCTGCGGATGCCCGGCGAAGTGACCCTGACCTGTTCGAGCGACGGTTGCCACGGTTGGGATATGGGAGCCGAAGGTCCGGTCGGTTGCATCTGGGATCTGGCGATGGCCCTTCGTGCGGTAGCCGAAGTGTGCGCCTTTCCTTCCGATACGCAAGAAGGGCTGGCCGTGGTGCATGGTCGGCTGTCCGCCTTTGTGGCCGAGAACGCCGTTCCGCCGAGACCTGTAACGGACCTTGAAGCCTTTTATCTCGATCAGGTCGCGGCCTATCGCGACGGGGACGCTCATGAAGAAGCCCTCGACTGCGATAGTGTTTCGAGACAGGAATCCGACGTCGGCATAATGATTGCCGCCATGATTGCCGCCCTGCTGGCTCAACCTTCGCCATTGGCAAAGTTCGAGGAAGCCGACACGTTCGATCTTGACGCGCTCTTGGCCACCCCACGCTTGCCGGTGATGCAGCCCTGCGGCTATTGAGAGGTCCCCATGCTCCCCGTCGACCCCCTCACCCTTCTCGCCTTCATTCCCGCCGGCCTTGCGCTGAACCTGACCCCCGGGGCGGACATGATGTTCTGTCTGGGGCAGGGGTTGCGGTCGGGGCGGCGGGCGGCGATGGCGGCGAATGTCGGGATTGCTTTGGGCGGCATGGTGCATGTGACGCTGGCAGCCCTTGGCCTTGGCGCGCTGGTTGCGGCCCATCCGGCGGCGTTCGAGGCGATACGCTGGCTGGGCGTCGGCTATCTGTTGTGGCTGGCCATCGCGGCCCTGCGGTCGCCAGCTTTTGCCCCGGATGCAACGCTTGCCCCGGCCCCGGCAGCCTGGGTCTTCTGGCAGGCGCTGATCGTCAACCTGTTGAACCCCAAGGTGATCCTGTTCATCCTTGCGTTCCTGCCGCAGTTCGTCGACCCCTCCCGCCCGGTCCTGCCCCAGTTCCTGACCCTTGGCGCGGTGTTCAGCGCCGGCGGGCTGTTGGTCAACGGCGCGGTGGGGTTGTTCGCCGGGTCCATCGGCCAGCAACTGGCCCGGTCGGCGGTCCTGTCACGCTGGCTGGCCCGGATCAGCGCCACCATATTCGGCGCGCTGGCCCTGCGCCTAGCCCTTATGCCTCGGAGCTGACGATGTCCAAGATCGACGAAAGCCTGCCCTTCCACCCGATCCGTATTGCGGTCCTGACCGTCAGCGACACGCGCACCCCCGACACGGACAAATCCGGCGACACGCTGGTCGAACGCCTGACCGGGGCGGGGCATGTTCTGGCCGCGCGCGGGATCGTGCAGGATGACCGCGCGACCATTGCCGCGCAGCTGCGGGACTGGATCGCCGACCCGCAGGTTGACGCGATCCTGACCACCGGCGGCACCGGCCTGACCGGGCGCGACGTGACGGTCGAAGCACACCGCGACGTCTATGAAAAGGAAATCGAGGCGTTCGGGACCGTCTTCACCATCGTCAGCATGCAAAAGATCGGCACCAGCGCGGTGCAAAGCCGTGCGACAGGCGGAGTCGCTGGCGGCACCTATCTTTTCGCCCTTCCCGGCAGCCCGGGGGCTTGCCGCGATGCCTGGGACGAGATCCTGAAGCCACAGTTCGACAGCCGCCACCGGCCCTGCAACTTTGTCGAGATCATGCCCCGGCTGGAAGAACACCTGCGCCGGAAGTGACCGGCTACGGAGCCGGGCAGCCCCGAACCTCGATCGCGGTCCCGGCATACAGGATCGTCATCGTCACCGCCGACCGGTCCAGCGCAAAAGGCGCGCCGTCGGGGGGCACCAGTTCGGTCATCGTGACCAGTTCCCCGCCCTCGCGCTGGGTGACGGCTTCGGCCACCCAAACGGCGGGATCGGCGGTCTCGAAGGCTACAACCTCGGTCTGGCCGGGATCCGCAAGCCGCATCCGCGCGGTCAGCCGCAGGCCATCAGCAATGGGATCGACCGTGCACGACACAGCGGTCACCCCTGCCTCTTGCGCGGTTGCCGCCCGCTCTGCCAGCGCGGCACCAATACCGTCGTCCTGCCCTTCGGCCCCAAGGTCCGAGGTCAGCGACAGGCTGGCGGGCAGGCAGATCTGGTCGCAGACGCCAAGCAGAACCTTGACCTCCAGCCGCATCGGTTTGCCCGGATCGACCGGGGTCACCTCGACCGGCAGGATGACGCGGTCATGGTAGCCAATGGTCTGCATCCCATCGGTATGAAAGACCGACGGCGCGGGCCAGTGGATGCGCACCGACTTGACGTTTTCGGACCCCGACCAGTCAAAGCTTGGCGGGATGCCAGCATCGCCCGGACTGCGCCAATAAGTTTTCCAGCCTGGGGCCAGATCAAGCCGAAGCCCCGCCATCCTTGTGCCGGTGTCGGTTTGCCAGCCGGGCAAAAGGACGGCGGACAAGACGTCATCTTGCGTCGTGGCAAGGGCAGGGCCAGCCAGAAACCCAGAGATCAGCGAAAGGGTGCGAAGGGTGCGATACATGACTGCACCATAGAAAATCCGGCAGCAGAAGGAAATCACTTCGCGCCAAGAAGCCGTGAACGGGTGAAATACCAAAGGGGCTTGAGGCCCGACCCGGGACGCGCCATCTTGATCCTGTCAAAGGAGGGGCGCGTCGGTGGAACTTGCCGGACAGATCCTGATCGCAATGCCGGGCATGGCGGACCCCCGCTTTGACCACAGCGTCATCCTGATCTGCGCCCACTCGGACGACGGCGCCATGGGGCTGATCGTCAACAAGCCGCTGGCCGAGATGAGCTTTTCCCGCCTGCTTGACCAGCTTTCGATCCCGCGCGCCCCGGCTGGCCGTGACATCCGCGTGCATCTGGGCGGGCCGGTCGAACGCGGCCGCGGCTTTGTGCTGCACACCACGGACTGGCTGGCGGGCAAGGCGACGCTGGCGGTGCCGGGTGGCTATGGCATGACCGCGACGCTGGACATCCTTGAGGCGCTGGCGCGCGGTGGCGGGCCAGAAAGCGCCTTGCTGGCGCTGGGCTATTCCGGCTGGGGCCCGGGCCAGCTGGAGGCCGAGATCGCCCGCAACGACTGGCTGACCGCGCCAGCCCCCGGCGGGTTGGTCTTTGGCGCAGAGGATCGGACGAAATGGACCGCAGCCCTGCGCAGCATGGGGATCGACCCCTTGACCCTAAGCGCCATAGCGGGGCGGGCATAGGGCATATAGGACTTCGCATGACCCTGGATGGCCTTGACCGGTTCACGGCCCCGGACTAGGCCAATTCCGGACCAGGCCAATGAATGAATGGGTTTTGGAAAGGTAGAAAAGTAATGGTGCCGTCACGCGAATTTTCCGCACATGCAGCCCCGGATCGGACCGCCGACAAGAATGACCTCTATTGACCAGATTGCTGCACCTGATGCCATGATTTCCCCCCGGTTCGAATTCTTTCGGGCACGGTCGGAAACGGTCAGCCGGAACCTGCTGTTCTTCTTTCACCATTTCAAGGCCGAGAGGGCCGGTGCCCTTTATAGCGGTGCCGCACCCTGGCTGAAGGCCGGATATGATCTGGTGCAAGTCCTTTGCCCTGAGGGCGACGGTTATCGCTCCACACCTCCGGACGAAATTCGCGCTGCCGTGACCTTTGCTACTGCGGGCGGCTATTCCGCACGCCTTGGAGTCGGGATGTCGATGGGGGCATTCGGCGCAATTGTCTTGTCTGATGAGCTTTGCCTTGACCGGGTACTGGCCTTTGCGCCGCGTCTGGTGCTGACCTCCAACACCGGGTCCTGGGTAAAAAACGCCGATGCGGGCGACCTTGCCTCCTTGGACCAGAGCTCCGGACGGGCGCTGTCCCGTGCCAGCCAGACGACGCGGTTCTTTGTGATCCTTGATCCCGCTCAACCTGAGGATGCAGTAACGCTCGGCCACTTTTGCGGGTGTGTTCCAAAGCCGAACCTTTCGGTCTTCCCAATCCGGCACGCCGGGCATGAGATCCGGATTGCGCTGGTCGAAGCCGGGACCTTCCCGCGGGCAGTGGTGTCGGTTCTTGAACATGGCGATATATCAAAGCTTGACCGCAAGGCCGTGCGCAGGAACAGCAAGTCCGCCATGCTGGGGTTGGCGCGAACCTTGGCGATGAATGGTCGACTTCAGTGCGCCGCAAGGATCAACGACAGCGACACTTGCAAGGGGCCGGTTACCACGACCAGACAGTTGGCGGATCAGGTCAGCGTCCTTCTGGCTCTGGGGTCCGATGACGCGCTGCGTGAGCTGCTGATTGCCTGCCCGGACGCTATCGCCAGACGATTGTTCTCAGACAGCAACGACGATATCCTGCTGGGCCCCTGCATCCGGCTGCTTGACGATGAACAGGCGCTTGAAAAGTTGCTGCTCTGGACTGGATCAAGGCCATTGGGTGCATGGGAAACCTATCGCCTATCGCAACTTGCGCGAAGCTTGGGCAAACGGCAGACCGCGCTGGCCTTGCTGGACGGCCGATTTCTGGAAGACGGGCGCCCGGACTTTCAAAGCTCTGTTGCCCTTGCAGAACTGCGCGTTGACCTGGGCCACTGGCAGGCCGCCGTCGACGGACTCGATCAACGGATCATCGAAGATGGCTGCACTACGCCTGTCTGGAGGGTGGTGCAGATCTTCCGGAAATCTCACGCGCATTTCCGCGACACCGGCAATGCCCCGGCTGCCTTGCGGGCAATTTCGCTGGCCATTCGCAGCAAAGACGACGGCTGGCAGAATTATCAGCGCGCGATACTTTATGCGGCGGCAGGTCGCCAGGACGAGGCCCGCAAGGACCTGGCAGCCGGCGCCCGTCTTTTGCCGGACGACTTAGCCTATCAGAAGGCGGCACAGGCCCTGGTCGCCACGTTTGCGGTGCCAGACGCTTGATCATCTTCCCTAAAAGCATCCGGCGCATGGTTCAGCCAGCCATGGTCCAACGGCACGCCTGGGCGCAAACTGTCACCCCCCGCAGGATCGCGGCGGCGATCAGTGCGGGCACGCGGGCATCGCTGCCGACCGGGGGCAGGATTCGCCCGGCAAACCCGGCCTCGGCCAAAGCCTGCGGTACATCCTCGGTCACATGCCCGCCGGTAGCGGCAAAGAACAGCAGGCAGGTCGCCCGGTCCCCAAATCCCGACAGGCTCGAAAGCCGCGGCGACTGGTCGATGAACCCCACCGCAACCCGCGCACTGACGCACTCATCCGCAATCCGCCCCGCCACATGGCGCGCGATGTCTGATGGCACCTGCGATTTCGACGACCCATGCGCCGCAAGGATCAGCGCCTCTGCCCCCGCCTCACGGGCAAGGGTGACGCACAGGTCATGGACCGCAGGATCGCAGCCGAAGGGCTCCAGCATCTGCCAGCCCAGCGCCCCGGCTTCCGTCAACTTCGCCGGGATCTGGACTCGGGTGAACCAGCCACCGGCCATGAACAACGGATAAACCAGCCCTCCAGCCCGCCCGGCCACCGCGCGCGCCACGGCACCCGGCTCGGCCAACGTCGCCGACCCGACCTTCCAGCCTGGCAGATGCTCCGCCACCCGTGCCGCCAATGCGGCCAGCTCTGCCGCAGCCGGTGCCGGGTCAGAGGGCTGGCCATGCGCCAGGATCAGGACAGAACGCGCGCTCATTAGTCTAGGGTGACGCTCACCGTCCAAAGGTCAACCCCCGACCCCAAAATCCCTGCCATTGCTCTTTTTCCAAATACTCCCGCCGGAGGCTCCCACGCCAAGGCCCCAACACACCCCCGCCGCCCATACCGCGTCAGCGCCGCCGTGAGGGGCTCGATGCCCCTTACGGCGGTCCCCTTTTCAGAAAAATCCCCCCTTTCCTTTACCGATTTCCACCGTATAGTTCGCCACCATGACCAAGGATCAGCACATCGACGCCACCTGCGGGGCTTTTCGGCCTCTGGCCTCGCTTTGTCTTCTTCTTAGCCGCCTCTGAGCGTGCCCTGCGGGCGCAACCGCTCAGAGGTGACCAGCGCCCAGCAGGACCGCAGCTAGGAAAACAGGACCCATACCAATGACAAGATCCGCACAAGACAAAGTCGTCATTTTCGACACCACTCTGCGCGACGGCGAACAGTCGCCCGGTGCCACCATGACCCACGAGGAAAAGCTCGAAATCGCCAGCCTTCTGGACGAAATGGGCGTCGATATCATCGAGGCAGGCTTTCCCATCGCCAGTGAAGGTGACTTCGCCGCCGTCAGCGAAATCTCCAAACGTGCGAAAAATTCCACGATCTGCGGCCTTGCTCGCGCGAATTACAAGGACATCGACCGCTGCTGGGAGGCGGTGAAACACGCGCGTTCCCCGCGCATTCACACCTTCATAGGCACTTCGCCTCTGCACCGCGCCATTCCCAATCTGGACATGGACCAAATGGCGGAACGGATCCACGACACGGTCACACACGCCCGCAACCTGTGCGAAAACGTCCAGTGGTCGCCGATGGACGCGACGCGGACCGAACATGACTATCTGTGCCGCGTGGTCGAAATCGCGATAAAGGCCGGGGCCACGACGATCAACATTCCCGATACCGTCGGCTACACCGCGCCGCGCGAAAGCTCCAAACTCATCGCCATGCTGCTGGAACGCGTTCCGGGGGCGGACAAGATCATCTTCGCCACCCATTGCCACAACGACCTTGGCATGGCGACGGCGAACGCTCTGGCCGCTGTGGAGGCTGGCGCGCGGCAGATCGAGTGCACGATCAACGGACTGGGCGAACGCGCCGGGAATACGGCGCTGGAAGAGGTCGTGATGGCGATGCGCGTGCGCAATGACATCCTGCCGTTCCAGACCAGTATCGACACGACGAAGATCATGAACCTGTCGCGCCGCGTCTCGCAGGTTTCCGGCTTTCCGGTCCAGTTCAACAAGGCCATCGTTGGCAAGAACGCTTTCCTGCACGAGTCCGGCATCCATCAGGATGGCGTCCTGAAGAACGTCCAGACGTTCGAAATCATGCGCCCAGAGGATATAGGTATCAGCCAGAACAACCTGACCATGGGCAAGCATTCCGGGCGTGCGGCGCTGCGGGCAAAGCTCAAGGAACTGGGCTTCGATCTGGCTGACAACCAGTTGAACGACGTCTTCGTGCGCTTCAAGGCTTTGGCTGACCGCAAGAAAGAGGTCTACGACGACGACCTGATCGCTCTGGTGTCGGACGAGCAGACCAACGACGCCTACGAATACCTGCAACTCAAAAAGCTCCGGGTGATCTGCGGCACCGAAGGCCCACAAGAGGCCGACATGATCCTGACCATCGACGGCACCGATCACCATATCGACGCCACCGGTGACGGGCCGGTCGATGCGGCGTTCAACTGCGTCAAGATGCTGTTCCCGCACAAGGCGCGGCTGCAGGTCTATCAGGTCAATGCGGTCACTGAAGGCACCGATGCGCAGGCGACCGTCAGCGTCCGGCTGGAGGAGGACGGGCGGATCGTCACCGGCTCCTCCGCCGATACCGATACGATTGTGGCCAGCACGAAAGCCTATATCAACGCGCTGAACCGTCTGATCATCCGCCGGCAAAAGACCGCCCCGGGTGAGGATGTGAAGACCGTCAGTTATCACGGCGAATGACCTTTTCCCGGCGTGGTAATGGCCGCGCCGGGACTACTTTAGCGCGGGGCCAGAAACCCCGCGTCCGGGCGAAGGATCGTGATCGTCCCGGCGGGAAAATTCCACAGGCTGGGGTGTTTCGACAGGAAGTCCGCCCCCAGTCGCAAGGCATCCGACCCCGGCCAAGGGCGTTTGTCCTCTGGCCCGCCGGCTTCGACCAGCCGCACCGCAAGGCCATCAAACAGCGCCCCGCCAAAAGTCACGCTGTTCAGGGTGCCAACGTCGCCCGTGGCATCCTTGCCCGTTGCAGCCAGCAAGCCTTCTGCCTCCAGCCGCGCGCGGGTTCCAGAGCGCAGGTATACCGTGCCGCCGTCGCCGGTGTCGAAATCCAGCACCACCGGCAGGCCACCGATAAAGGCCCCTGTCGTCGGCTGTTCGCCCGGGATCAGGGCAAAGGTCAACTGCGCGACGACATCCCCAACCACAGGCGACCGTACCGCAAGCGTCCCTTGATCATCCGTGCGCAAGATGGTCAGCACACCGCGTCCGTAGTCCAGCGTAAAAGCACCATCTGACACAAACGGCGTGCCGATGAACCCCAGATAATCCGCGCCGAAAACGACCTCGACAAAGCCGAAATCGCCGCTGAGCAGCTTTGGGCCGGGATCGAAGGGCAGGCCGCCGATCTGGACCGGGCGCGCGTCGTGCAGGCGCACCTCGATGGCTTGGCCTGAGGCGGCAAAGCCGTTGCCGACCACCATCCCCTCTGGCAAAGGCGCTGCGTCGCGGTTCAGGAAAACGGCCTCGGGCGTGCCGGTGTCGAACATCATCCGCCCCGTCACATCGCCAACCTGGGCGGCGATCATCGGCTTCAGGTCGACCACATCAAAGGCAATCTCACGCCAGTCCTGCCCTGCGGCCAGAAGCTCAGCCCGCGCCGGCGCAATGGCCCCAATTGCTACGATGGCGCAATAAAGCATGGTCCGGGTCAATGCCAAGATGGTCTCTCCCAAGATTGCAGTCGTATCAAAGCGCCCCGAACCAGCCGGTCAAGGCCGTTGCATGCGCAAAAAGTGCGGGCTTTTTCGACCACTCGGCCAGAAGGTCAGACCAGCGCAGCGCGATAAAGGTCACATCGTCACCTTTCACCGCACGGGCGAAATCGGCGATCTCGGACTTGTGGCGGGAAATGGCCGCGGGATCGACCGGCTTGCCGCTGGCCCATTGGGCGGGGGCGGCATGCAGGTAAACTAGCACCGCCCCCCGAGCCCGTTTGACGCTTTGGGTCTTCAGCCCGTAGGCCTGTTTCACCAATTGCACCGCGTCCAGATGACGATACCTTTGCCGTCCCGTCGTCAGCGCAAGCCGCATCGCTCCATAGCGGGGCATGCCGGGCCCCCAGTCGCGCCCGTCGAAAGGCTCGGTAAAGGCAGTCGTTTTGGCCGGGCGAAACGGCTGATAGCGTTTCGAGGCGACACCGACCAGCGTTGTTGCCGTGGTCACCACGGCGTCAAACCGGGGATGCCGGATGCCGCGCATCGGCAGCTGCATTTCGACCCCAAGCTCCACCGTTTCGGGCAGGCCCATCGGCACGCCGGGAAATGGCAGCAGTTGGCGCGGGCGGTCAAGGAACCAGCCGAACCCGTTGGCGACCAGCGCCGCCGAAGAGTCCGGGCTGTCAAGGTCAAGCCCGGGCAGTTTGGCAAGGGCGGCCAGCACGGTTGCTGCTGGAACGCCGGGAAGGAATGCAGGATCGGTCATCCTTTCAGCTCTTGCAGCGTATTGCCGCCGTCCACAACCAGCATTGAACCGGTGACATAGGCGGCTTCCTGCGAAGCAAGGAATACCGCACAGGCCGCGACCTCGTCCGGGGTGCCGGGGCGGCCGGCGGGCGTCTTTTGTCCCGCGCGGATTTCCTTGGGGCTGGAACTTGCCGTGGCGATCCAGCCCGGCAGCACCGCGTTGCAGGTGATGCCCTGACGGCCATACTCCAGCGCGACGGACCGGGTCATGCCGGTGATCGCAGCCTTGGCGGTGGCATAGGCGGAACTGCCGTCGATGGTCACCACCGGCCCGGTGACCGATGAGATGTTGACGATCCGGCCATAGCCGCGCGTGGCCATTCCGGGCAGGGCGGCGCGGCAACAATGAAACGTGGTATTAATATTCAGCGCCATGTGATGTGCCCAGTCCTTGTCCGACCAGTCGGCCAGATGCCCGCGCTTAGCTTGTTTGCCGGTCTGCACCATGCCCGCGTTGTTCACCAGAATCTCCACCGGACCAAGTTGTGCGTCGATCGCCGCGAACAGGCTTGCCACCTGCTCGGGGTCGGTCAGGTCGGCAATATGAGACATGCAGCCCAGTTCAGCGGCACGGGTCTGGATGCGCGCTGTGGTGGCCGTGATGCAAACTTTTGCCCCGCCCATCACCAATGCCCGGGCGATGGCAAAGCCGATTCCCCCCTCTGATCCTGCACCGGTTACCAGCGCGACACGGTCCTTAACTCCGGACATCCGGGCATTCCTTTCAGGCTGCGGTTGGCGCAGGGTTTTGGAAGATGTTCGTTTAGATCAATTTCAAATGCAACTGGCGGCGAATTCGCGGTCAAAAAGCCAGATTTATTTAAGCCAAAAGTGTTTCGGCGGCAGACCGCGCGCCTAACCGCAGGCCCTTTCGCATCCTATCCCAGCCCCTTATATTCCATTGCTTACCTTAGCGGCCTGAGTCGCCGGGGCTTTCTTTCATGCACGCAGGGTTCCCTATATGGCCTACTTTCCAAGCCTGTTCTCGTCCGACATGGCTATTGACCTTGGGACGGCGAACACGCTGGTCTACATTCGCGGCAAGGGGATCGTGCTGAACGAACCTTCGGTCGTCGCCTATCACTTCAAGGACGGCAAGAAAGTTGTCCTTGCGGTCGGCGAAGATGCCAAGCTGATGCTGGGCCGCACCCCCGGCACCATTCAGGCGATCCGCCCGATGCGGGACGGGGTCATTGCCGATTTTGAGGCGGCGGAAGAGATGATCAAGCATTTCATCCGCAAGGTTCACAAGCGCTCGACGATTAGCAAACCGAAGATCATCGTCTGCGTGCCACATGGCGCGACCCCGGTTGAAAAGCGGGCCATTCGCCAGTCGGTGCTGTCGGCTGGTGCCAAGCGTGCCGGTCTTATCGCCGAACCTATCGCGGCGGCCATTGGGGCGGGGATGCCGATCACCGAACCGACCGGCAATATGGTCGTCGACATCGGCGGTGGCACCACCGAGGTCGCGGTCCTGTCACTGGGCGACATCGTCTATGCCCGGTCGGTCCGCGTCGGCGGCGACCGGATGGACGAGGCGATTGTCAGCTACCTGCGCCGCCACCAGAACCTGCTGATTGGCGAATCCACCGCTGAGCGGATCAAGACCAGCATCGGCACCGCACGGATGCCCGATGACGGGCGCGGTGCGTCGATGACGATCCGGGGCCGTGACCTTTTGAACGGCGTCCCGAAGGAAATCGAGATCAATCAGGCGCAGGTCGCCGAAGCGCTGGCCGAACCGGTGCAGCAAATTTGCGACGCAGTGATGCAGGCGCTGGAGGCGACGCCGCCGGACCTTGCCGCCGATATCGTTGACCGTGGCGTGATGCTGACCGGCGGCGGGGCGCTGCTGGGCGATCTGGACCTTAGCTTGCGCGAACAGACCGGACTGTCGATTTCAGTCGCGAACGAGCCGCTGAACTGTGTTGCCCTCGGCACCGGCAAGGCGCTGGAATACGAAAAGCAGCTTCGGCATGTGATCGACTACGATACCTGAGACCCGGCGCGCGCGCTTCTCCACCGAAAGGCTGACCCGTGGCACCTCCACGCATCGGACCCGAAGACTATGCACGCCCGTTGCGCCGCCTTTTGGTGGGGATAACGCTGCTGCTGCTTCTGGTCGTGTTTCTTTTGTGGCGGATCGACAGCCCCCGGGTTGAACGTTTTCGCGCCGGGCTGGTCGATGCGCTGGTGCCGAACATGACTTGGGCCATGCGGCCGGTTACGCTGGCCGCCGGAATGGTCAGCGATTTTCAGTCCTACACCCGCATCTATGAGCAGAATCAGGAGCTGAAGCGCGAGTTGCAGCAGATGAAGGCCTGGAAAGAGGCGGCACTGCAGCTGGAACAGAAGAACGCGCGCCTGCTGGATCTGAACAACGTGCGGCTTGACCCCAAGCTGACCCATGTCACCGGTGTCGTGATGGCCGACAGCGGCAGCCCGTTCCGCCAGTCGGTGCTGCTGAACGTGGGCGTGCGCGACGGCGTCCGCGATGGTTGGGCGACGATGGACGGGTTGGGGCTGGTTGGCCGGATCTCGGGGGTGGGAGAGCGCACCGCGCGGGTGATCCTGGTGACCGATACTAACAGCCGGATTCCGGTCACGATCCAGCCTTCGGGGCAACGGGCGATCCTGTCGGGCGACAATGGTCCCCTGCCGCCGCTGGAGTTTGTCGAGGATACCGATGCAATTCGTCCGGGTGACCGGGTGGTGACCTCGGGCGATGGCGGGATGTTTCCGGCAGGGCTCTTGGTCGGGCAGGTGGTGCTGGGTGCCGACAAGCGGCTGCGGGTCGCGTTGGCCGCCGATTACCAGCGGCTGGAATTCCTGCGCGTGTTGCGCAGTCACGAACTTGAGCCGATCACCGATCCGGGGTCCCTGGTTGCGCCGCCGCTGCCACGGGTCGACGCATCAGCCGCCACCGCCGAGGCTGCGGCAGGCGAGCAGCCGGTCGAGACCGAAGGCGGCGATGTCGAGGCCGCCGGCTCGGGTGCTGCCGAGGGGGCCGGGGATGGGTGACTTCTGGCGCCAGTCGCATTGGGTATTCCGGGCGTTGTTTGTCGCGCTGGCCTTTGCGGTGTTGTTCTTCCGGCTGTTGCCGTTGGAGCAGGACCCCGGTGCCCTGCCGGGGCCGGACCTGATGATCTGCCTGATCCTGGCCTGGATCGTGCGCCGCCCTGACTATCTGTCGATGCCGCTGATCCTGCTGGTGGTCTTTGCCGAAGATCTGGTGCTGATGCGCCCCCCCGGCCTGTGGACCGCCATTGTCATCATCGCGACCGAACAGCTGCGCGCGCGGTCGGCGCTGACGCGTGAGGTCAGCTTTCCGGTCGAATGGATGTTGGTGACCGGGGTGATGCTGGCGATGATGCTGGCCTACCGTCTGGCACTTGCGGTTGCCTTCGTGCCGCAGCCGCCCTTTGGCATCGTTCTGGTGCAGCTTTTGTGGTCGGTTGCCTCTTATCCCTTGATCGTCGGGCTGTCGCGGCTGGCCTTCAACCTGCGCAAGCCCGCCACCGGCGAAGTCGATGACTATGGGAGGCGGCTTTGAAACCCAGCGCCCGGCAAGCCGAAGAAAGCAACCGCACCCTGAACCGCCGCGCCCTTTTGTTGGGTGGGGCGATGGGGGCGATGATTGCCGTTCTTGGCGGGCGGATGCGCTATCTTCAGGTCGATCAGGCCGATGCGTTCCAGCTTTTGGCCGAAGAAAACCGGATCAGCATCCGCCTGATCCCCCCCGGTCGCGGGCTGATCCAGGATCGCAACGGCAAGCCGATTGCCGCCAATGAACAGAACTACCGCGTGGTCATCACGCGTGAGGCGGCGGGCGATGTCGATCTGGTGCTGCGCCGGCTGGCCACGATCATCCCGATGACCGCCGAAGAACTGGCCGCAACTGCCGAAGAGGTGAAAAGCCTTAGCGCCTTTGTGCCGGTGACCGTGGCCGAGCGGCTGAACTGGACCGATTTTTCCAAGATTGCCCTGAACGCGCCCGCCCTTCCCGGCGTGGTGCCCGAGGTCGGTCTGTCGCGGCGCTATCCGCTGGACTTCGACTTTGCCCATGTCGTCGGCTATGTCGGCCCGGTCAGCGAAAAGGACCTTGAGGGGGTCGAGAATCCCGATCCGCTGCTACGGATCCCGAAATTCCAGATCGGCAAGATCGGGGTCGAGAAGTTGATGGAAGACACTCTGCGCGGTCAGGCGGGGGCCAAGCGGATCGAAGTAAACTCGGCCGGGCGGGTGATGCGCGAACTGGAACGGCAAGAGGGTGATCCGGGGGCCGACATCCGGCTGACCATCGACGCCGATGTGCAGAATTTCGCGCAGGCCCGGATGGGCGAGGAAAGCGCCGCCGTGGTGGTGATCGACGTGACCAACGGCGACGTCATCTGCTGCGCGTCGTCGCCGTCGTTCGATCCGAACCTGTTCGTGCGCGGGATCAGCCACACCGACTATAACGCGTTGACCGAAAACGATCACCGGCCCCTGGCCAACAAGGCGGTGTCGGGGGCCTATCCGCCGGGATCGACCTTCAAGATGGTGACGGCGCTGGCGGGGCTGGAGTCTGGGCTGGTGACCTCGGACACCAAGGTCAGTTGCCCCGGTCATATCGAATTCGGCGACCGGCGGTTCCATTGCTGGCGACGCTCGGGTCACGGCACGGTGCGGCTGGAGCGGTCGCTGGCCGAAAGCTGCGACGTCTACTACTACGACATCGCGCAAAAGGTCGGGATCGAGAAGATCGCCGAGATGGGCCGCAAGCTTGGGCTGGGGCAGCGCTATGACATCCCGATGTCGGCGCAGACGACCGGCAACATGCCCGACAAGGCGTGGAAGCTGGAAAAGCACAAGCAGGACTGGCGGATCGGCGACACGATCAATGCGTCGATCGGGCAGGGCTATGTGCTGGCCTCGCCCTTGCAACTGGCGGTGATGACGGCGCGCATCGCCAGTGGCCGGGCGGTGGTGCCACGGCTGGTGCGGATGGTGCAGGACAAGGATGTGCCGGTGGCCGAGGCCCCGGTGCTGGATATCCCGGCCGAACATCTGGCGGCGGTCCGGCAAGGCATGAACGCCGTCGTCAATGACGACGCGGGCACCGCGAAGGGCAGCCGGATTGTCGATCCGATGATGGCGATGGCGGGCAAGACCGGCACCAGTCAGGTGCGCAACATCAGCGCATCCGAACGCGACTCCGGGGTCATTTCCAACGACGATCTGCCCTGGGAACGGCGCGACCATGCGCTGTTTGTCGGTTTTGCCCCGGTTGACGCGCCGCGCTATGCGGTGGCTGTGGTGGTAGAACACGGTGGTGGCGGGTCGGTCGCGGCGGCCCCGATAGCGCGCGACGTAATCTTGCGGGCGATGTCGCACGGCCTGCCCTCGCTTGAGGCCTATCCCGCCAGCCAGCGCGGCCGGATCGAGACCATGCTTAAGGAGTTGCCCCTGCGCGACCCCGTGACCGGCATGGTTCCGATCCGGACCAAGGCATAGGGGGCGCGGCGATGAGCTTTCTAGAATATAAGCTTAAGCTTGCCCCGACAGGTCTGAGCAAGATCCTGCATCTGAACTGGCCCTTGGTCATTCTGGTGACGGCGGTCGCGTCCATCGGATTTCTGATGCTGTTTTCGATTGCCGGGGGCAATCTTGACACCTGGGCCCGCCCGCAGATGGAGCGGTTCGCGGCCGGAATGGTGCTGATGTTCCTGGTGGCGATGATGCCGATCTGGTTTTGGCGCAGCATGTCGGGGGCGGCCTATCTGGTGGCCTTTGTGCTGCTGCTGGTGGTCGAATTTTTCGGGGCGGTCGGCATGGGTGCGCAGCGCTGGATTGACCTTGGCTTTATCCGCCTGCAGCCCTCGGAAATGATGAAATTCACCCTCGTGATGGCGCTTGCGGCTTACTATGACTGGCTGGACCCCAGGCGGGCGTCGCACCCGTTGTATGTGCTGATCCCGGTCCTGTTGATCATCACGCCGACGGTGCTGGTGCTGATGCAGCCGAACCTTGGCACCTCGCTGATGCTGATCCTGGCCGGGGCGACGGTGATGTTTGCTGCCGGGGTCAGCCTTTGGTATTTCGTCGCTGTCAGCTCTCTGGGGGTGGGGGCGATTGCTGGGGTGTTCCTGACAAGGGGCACGCCTTGGCAGTTTCTGCACGACTATCAATATACGCGGATCGACACGTTTCTTGATCCGACCTCGGACCCCCTTGGTGCGGGCTACAACATCATTCAGGCTCAGATCGCGCTGGGGTCGGGAGGCTGGTCGGGTAAGGGGTTCATGCAGGGCACGCAAAGCCGGCTGAACTTTCTGCCTGAAAAGCACACCGATTTCATCTTTACCACCCTGGCCGAGGAATTCGGCTTTCTGGGCGCGTTCTCGCTTTTGATTCTTTACGCGCTGATCATCGGATTTTGCCTGTTTGCCGCCCTGCAGAACCGCGACCGGTTTTCGGCGCTTTTGATCATTGGCGTGGCGGCGAACTTCTTCTTCTACATCGCGGTCAACCTGTCGATGGTGATGGGGCTGGCCCCGGTTGTCGGCGTGCCGCTGCCGCTTCTCAGCTATGGCGGGTCGGCGATGATGGTGCTTTTGGTGGGCTTCGGACTGGTCCAAAGCGCGCATGTCCACAGACCAAGATAAACTGACCAAGTTAAAGGGCCAAGGCAACCGATGACCACAGTTCTATTCGCAGCCCCCGGCCTGTGGGCCGAGTATCAGGCCGAACTGCCCAAGGCGCTGGCCGAGGCGGGCGTCACGGCGCGTTTGGTGGAAGATGCCGCCCCGGATGAGGTGGATTACATCGTCTATTCCCCTTCATCGCCTTTGCAGGATTTCACGCCTTATACGCGGGCGAAGGCGGTTCTCAGCCTTTGGGCGGGGGTCGAGAGGATCGTGGGCAACCCGACGCTGACCCAGGCCCTGTGCCGGATGGTCGATCCTTGGATGACCGAAGGCATGGTCGAATGGGTGGTGGGCCACGCGCTTCGCCATCATCTGGGGATGGACCGCTATACCGCGAACCCGGGCCATGTCTGGGACCAGACCTGCCCGCCCTTGGCGCGTGAACGGCCGGTGACGGTGCTGGGCATGGGCGCGCTGGGGTCGGCTGCGGCTGCGGGTCTGCGGGCGATGAACTTTCCGGTGACCGGGTGGAGCCGGTCGGAAAAGCCCGGTTGCCTGCATGGCGAGGACGGGTTGCGGCAGGCGCTGTCGACGGCGGCGATCCTGGTGACGCTGTTGCCGAAGACGCCCGAGACGGAGAACCTTCTGAACGCCGAACGGCTGGCGCTGTTGCCGAAAGGGGCAGTGATCTTGAACCCCGGGCGCGGCGCTTTGATCGACGATGCGGCGCTGTTGGCGGCGCTGGATGCGGGTCACATCGGCCATGCTACACTGGATGTGTTCCGGGTGGAGCCTCTGCCGAAAGATCATCCCTACTGGTCCCACCCAAGGGTGACCGTATCACCGCATATCGCGGCGGATACACGCACCACCTCGGCTGCGAGGGTCATCGCAGAGAATGTCCGCAGGGGCGAGGCGGGCGAGCCCTTCCTTCACCGCGTCGACCGGGAGCGCGGCTACTAAAGCATTTCGAGTTCCGATTTCCGGGCCAACTCAAACGGCGTCCGACATGCGGCGTCAGATCGGCTTCAAACCAGCTTGGAGGCCAGCCACTCAGATCCGTTTCTGACTGTCGCGCGCGCCTCACGCAGCCCCAGAAGCGAGGCAAAGCCGTGCAGCGCGCCCGGAACCTCCTGAAACATCACCTCGACCCCGGCGTCGCGCAGGCGGTTTGCATAGGCCACGCCTTCGTCGCGCAGCACATCGCGCTGGGCGACCGAGATGAAGGCGGGAGCACTTTGGTCGAGGTTTTGGTTGCGCGGCGGAGATATCCGGGCCGTGGCGCGGGTTGCGGGATCTGGCGCATAGGAAAGGTGGAAATGGCGCATGGTGTCGCGGGTCAGGAGGTGGCCGGTGGCATAGTCTTCGTAGGACGGCAGTTCATGAGTACTGTCGGTCACCGGATACATCAGGAACTGCGCCACAACCGGCACTTCATTGGCCACGACGGCCGCCAGATTGCCGCCCGCGCTGTCACCCGCCACCGCGACCTTGCCCATCGCGGCAAGGGCCCGCGTGACGGCGATGCAATCCTCAAGCCCGGCCGGGAACGGGTGTTCAGGGGCCAGACGGTATTCCACGGATACGACCTCGTGCCCGCTGGTCGCTGCAATCGTGGCGGCCAGATAGTCATGGCTTTCAATGCTGCCCAGCATCCAGCCGCCGCCGTGGAAAAAGGCGATCCGGCCCGGTTTTGCGCTCTTGGGCAGGTAGCGGCGGACAGGGATGCCCGCGATCTTGTCATCGGTGACCGAAGCCAAGGACGGACGCTTTCCGGTCAGGAACGCAGGGCCGGTGCTGGATTTCAGCAGATCGGCACGGGCCTTTACCGCCCCGGCCTTTTCGACCGGCGACATCATGAAACGCGCCACAATGGCGATCAGGCGGAATTTGAGGCTTGGGCGCGGGGCCATCGATCAAGCCCCCAGCGTCGACAGAAATCCCGCCGTCAGCAGGACTTCGACAGTCACGGCCACAAAGATGCCCTTGGTGACATTGCCCAGCCGCAATTCGTTCAGCCCCATCAGCGCCAACAACCCAGTCGCAGTCGCCACACCAACCGCAATGCCGGTCTGTGGATCGCCGGATCGCACCAGATACATCATCACCGCCAGACCCAGATAGACCGCGCCAAGGCGGCGACACATGACGGCAGCGGCGGTCGGGTTCGGCAGACCCCAGGGTTTCAGCATCGCGGCAGGGGCAAAGACCAAAGCAAGGCCCAGGCCAAGCGTCACAAAAGCGGTGATCAGGGTCATCATTGAGAAGGTCATGGTGCGGTTTTCCTTTCACGCCACAGGTGTGGCGTATTGTTTACACTGTATACTTGACAGCAAAAGTTCACAGTGTCAACACTCATCTGATGAAAGAGCCCTACCATCACGGCGACCTGCGCAACGGACTGATTGCCGAGGGTTTGCGGCTGGTGGAAACCACCGGAGCGGACGGATTTTCCCTGCGCGAGGCGGCGCGTGGCCTTGGCGTCACGGCCAATGCCGCCTACCGCCACTTTGCCGACAAGTCGGACCTCTTGACGGAGATTGCGGCGCAGGGGTTCGGGATCCTGTCCGACCGTTTGCAAGGCTCGCTGGCGGAAGCCCAGGACACACAAGCCCCCGCAAGGCTGCGAGTTCTTGGCGGGGCCTATGTGGCTTTTGCGGTTGAGCGACCGGAGCTGTTCCGCCTGATGTTCGGCCCCCATGGCCTGTGCCAGATCATGCGTTTGCCGCCGACCAGTACAGGCCCGTCGGCCGGGCAAATCCTGAATGTCCTGCTGGATGACATGGTCGTCCAAGGCCAAATGTCCGCCGACGCCCGCGATGGCGCGCTGCTGCGCGTCTGGTCGTCCATCCACGGCTTTGCTCTCTTGGCGCTTGATGGGCTTGAGGGCCTTGAGACCCCGCCCAAGCGGGACACGGCCCTGCAAGGATTGATGGGATTTATTCTAAAGGGGCTTTGTGACCAGAAGTCCAACTGACCGGACTGGTGCGGTCCTGCCAAAACCTCCCACGGTTGCGTCGATCGCAGTCCCGCCCGCTTCCGGACCTGAACGGCTTTTGACTTCGACAGGTCGGGAACAGCACAGCTCCGGATCTTGGCCCATGCAAGCTTGGGTCAAAAGGAAATGGCACATGCGATACGGACAAGGCGTGGCACTGTGCCTTGCGGCAGGGAGCCTCTGGTCGCTGATGGGGCTTGGCCTGCGGCAGATCGAAGAGGCTTCGGTCTGGGCGGTCCTGTTCTGGCGGTCGGTCGGAATGGTGCCGGTGCTGCTGGCGTTCATCTGGTGGAAGTCGCGCGGACGTCCGCTGACCGCGATCCGCGCCGTGGGCGTTCCGGGCGCGCTGGGCGGCTTTGGTCTGGTTTTTGCCTTTGCCGGGGCGATTTATGCCTTTCAGACCACTACGGTCGCCAATGCAGTCCTGCTGTTTGCCGCCTCGCCCTTTGTCGCCGCCGTTCTGGGCTGGGTCTTCCTGCGCGAAGCGGTGCGCCCCGCCACCTGGGTCGGGATCGGGCTTGCGGTCATCGGCATGTATATGATGGTGCGCGAAGGGCTGGAGACCGGAGCAATCCTTGGCAATTTGGCCGCGCTGATGTCGGCCTTCGGCTTCGGTGCGTTTTCGGTCGCGCTGCGCTGGGGCAGGGTCGGCGACATGCTGCCCGCCGCCTTCCTTGGCAGCGCCTTTTCGGTCGTGGTCGCGGGGGCCGTGCTGCTGGCATTGGGAGAGCCGATCATGGTTCTGCCCTGGGATATCGGCGTGGCCATGGCCATCGGTGCCATCGTGGTCGCCATGGGCATGGTGATGTTCACCCTTGGCAGCACGGTGGTTCCTGCCGCCGAACTGACGCTGCTGTCGTTGGTCGAGGTGCTGTTGGGCCCGATCTGGGTCTGGCTTGCCTTGGGTGAGACCGCCAGCCGCGGCACCCTGACCGGTGGGGCGGTTTTGCTTGCCGGAGTGGTCGTTAACGCTCTGGCCGGGATGGGCGGGTCGTCGCAGGGGGTTGCGAAACCGCGCGGTTCGGTGAAAGAATGATCAAATTCACGGGCCGCGATCCTGCGGCCTTGGGGAGAGACTTTCATGCGGTCCGATCCGCAAGATACCGCGCACGGCCCCTGCTGGCCGCGCAAGCCTGAATTCGGTGGCAACGGGCGGGTGAAGTTACCCCTTTGCCCGACCATGGGGCCGCGGCCCCCTTCCCCTAATCCGAATTGAGAAAGAGGCAAAAGATGCCCGGTAATCTGACACTTGACGCACTTAAGGCCGCTGTGACAACCGGCGAGATTGACACGGTCCTGGTGGCCGGGGTCGACATGCAGGGCCGCCTGATGGGCAAGCGCTTTCACGCGCAATTCTTCATCAACGGTGGCTACAAGGAAACCCACTGCTGCAACTACCTGCTGGCCGTCGACATGGAGATGACCACGGTTCAGGGCTACAAGTCGTCAAACTGGCAGACCGGCTACGGTGACTATGTGATGAAGCCGGACATGGCCACTCTGCGGCTGGTGCCGTGGTTGCCGGGCACGGCACTGGTCCTGTGCGACATGCTGGACCACCACCATCATCCCGTCGCCCATTCGCCGCGCCAGATCCTGAAGCGTCAGGTCGAACGCGCCCGCGCCATAGGCTTGGAGCCGATGATGGCGACCGAGCTGGAATTCTACCTGTTTGAAAACAGCTACGAATCCCTGCGCGACAGCAATTTCGCCGGGTTGAAACCGATCAGCGCCTATAACGAGGATTACCACATCTTCCAGACCACCAAGGAAGAAGACGTGATGCGCGCCGTCCGGAACGGGCTTTACGGCGCGGGCATCCCGATCGAGAATTCCAAGGGTGAGGCCGACAGTGGCCAGGAGGAAGTAAACTACCGCTACTCCGACGCGCTGGACACCGCCGACAACCACACGATCACCAAGCACGGCATCAAGGAAATCGCCTGGACCAAGGGCCGCTCGGTGACATTCATGGCCAAGTACGACCACCGCAAGGCCGGGTCGTCCTCGCATTGCCACCAGTCGCTATGGACCAAGGACGGCAAGCCTGCCTTCTTTGACAAGGACGACAAGCACGGCATGTCGACGCTGATGAAGCATTACATCGCCGGGCAGTTGGCCTATGCCCGCGAAATGACGGTGTTCTTGGCACCCTATGTCAACAGCTACAAACGGTTCACTGTGGGGATGTTTGCGCCGACCAAGGCGGTCTGGTCGGCTGACAACCGCACTGCGGGCTTCCGGGTTTGCGGCGAGCATACCAAGGCGATCCGGGTCGAATGCCGGATTCCGGGGTCGGACGTAAACCCCTACCTCACCTGCGCGGCCCTTCTGGCGGCGGGTCTTGCGGGGATCGAGCAAAAGCTTGAACTTGAGCCCGAAATGAAGGGCGACATGTATTCGGCAGGTGGCGTGCGCGAGATCCCGCATAACCTGCGTGAAGCGGCGGACTTGCTCAACGGGTCGAAGATGTACCGTGCGGCGTTTGGCGATGACGTGATTGACCACTACCACCATGCGGCCCAGTGGGAGATTTCGGAAACCGACCGCGTGGTCACGGACTTTGAAATCCAGCGGCTGCTGGAACGCGCCTGAACCGAAGGAGACAGGCATGACAGAAACCAAGTGGACCGGTGGCTGCCAATGTGGTGCGGTCCGGTATGAATTCAGCGTCAAACCGGACAATCCTTGCCTGTGCCATTGCCGCATGTGCCAAAAGCAGGTCGGCAATTTCTTTGGTGCCTTTGCCGGCTCGCATACCGACAACTTCCGTGTCACCCGCGGAGAGATCGCCCACTTCCGCAGTTCGGCCGATGCTCTGCGCGGTTTCTGCCGCGATTGCGGCACACCTCTGGCCTATTACTTCCTGTCGCAGCCACGCATCGACGTCACCATCGGCTCTCTGGATCGCACCGCCGAGTTCAAGCCGATTCGCCACATCGGGGCGGAAGGAATGGCCCCTTGGTTGGGCGAACTGGCCCAACTTCCCACGATGCCGACGGGAGAAATCAACATCTATGGCGATACGGACGAGCGGTTCGAGATGATCAAGGCCAGCAACCGTCAGCACCCCGACCACGACACCGACCACTGGCCACCCATGTAGGTCGGGGTTCACCCCGACTCACTTTACAAATGTCGGGCCGAGGCCCGACCGACGAGGACGAAAATGAAACCGATTCAACTGATTTCGCCGGTGGACGGCTCGGTCTATGCCGAACGCACGCCGCTTTCCCGCGATGCCGCATTTGCCGCCGCTGACCGGGCCCGCGCCGCGCAAAAGGATTGGGCCGCGCGCCCGCTTGCCGACAGGATTGCGCTGGTCAAGGCCGGTGTCGCCCGGCTGACTGCGATGAAAGAAACCATCGCCACCGAACTTGCGCACCAGATGGGCCGTCCGATCCGCTATGGTCAGGGCGAGATGGGCGGGGTGAACGCCCGCACCGATTATATGGCCGAGATCGCCGCCGAAACCCTGGCACGGCATGTGATCGAAGACAGCGACAAGTTCCGCCGCTATCTGGCCCGCGCGCCCTTGGGCGTTGTCTTCATCGTGGCCCCCTGGAACTATCCCTACCTGACCACGATCAACACCCTGGCCCCGGCGCTGATCGCGGGAAACTCGGTCATCCTGAAACACGCCAGCCAGACTCTTCTGGTCGGTGAACGTCTGGCCCAGGCCTTCCACGAGGCGGGCGTGCCTGCGGATGTGTTCCAGAACGTCGTCCTGGATCACGCCACGACCGAGGCGCTGATTGCCGCCCGCGCCTTCGGCTTTGTCAACTTTACCGGCTCGGTCGGTGGCGGGCAGGCCATCGAACGCGCTGCGGCGGGCACTTTCACCCCGCTTGGGCTGGAACTGGGTGGCAAGGATCCCGGATACGTCCGCGCCGACGCCAACCTTGACGCCGCCGTCGATACGCTGATGGACGGGGCCATGTTCAACTCGGGGCAATGCTGCTGCGGGATCGAACGGATCTATGTCCATGAAAGCCTGTACGACGCCTTCGTCGAAAAGTCGGTGGCCTGGGTCAAGGCCTTGAGGCTGGGCAGCCCCTTGGACCCCGAAACGACGCTTGGCCCGATGGCCAACAAGCGCTTTGCAAAGGTGGTCCGTGACCAGATTGCCGATGCCGTTGCGCAGGGAGCCAAGCCCCTGATCGACCCCGCGCTGTTCCCGGCCGATGACGGCGGCGCCTATCTTGCGCCGCAGATCCTGGTGAACGTCGATCATTCCATGCGGGTGATGATGGAGGAGTCGTTCGGCCCCGTCGTCGGCATTATGAAGGTCAAGGATGACGCCGAGGCTTTGCTGCTGATGAACGACTCGCCTTATGGCTTGACCGCAAGCATCTGGACGCAGGATTATGAGACGGTGGAAGAGCTGGGCCAGCAGGTGGAAACCGGCACCGTGTTCATGAACCGCGCCGACTATCTTGACCCTGCGCTTTGCTGGACCGGTTGTAAGGATACCGGGCGCGGCGGGTCCCTGTCCTATCTGGGGTTCCATTCGGTGACCCGGCCGAAATCCTATCATCTGAAGAAGGTTTGATCCCATGACCCATAACGTCCCCAACCGGAACTGGTCTTACCCGACCGCGATCAAGTTTGGCGTCGGCCGGATTTCCGAACTGGCCGAGCACGCGAAAGCCGTCGGCCTCAAGTCCCCGCTTCTTGTCACCGACAAGGCGCTGGCCAGCTTGCCGATCACTGCGGCCGCACTTGACGTGCTTGAGGCTGCCGGTCTTGGCCGCGCCGTGTTCTCCGAGGTTGATCCGAACCCGAACGAGACCAACATGGCCGCCGGGATTGCGGTCTACAAGGCGGGCAAGCACGATGGGGTTATTTGCTTTGGCGGCGGCTCGGCGCTTGACCTTGGCAAGATGATCGCGCTGATGGCGGGCCAGAAAAAGGGCCTGTCGGTCTGGGATCTTGAGGATATCGACGACTGGTATACCCGCGCCGATGCCGGAAAGATCGCGCCGATCATTGCGGTGCCGACGACGGCCGGAACCGGCAGTGAAGTCGGTCGCGCGGGTGTGCTGACCAACAGTGTGACCCACAAGAAGAAGATCATCTTCCACCCCGCCCTCATGCCGAAGGTCACGATCTGCGACCCGGCCCTGACCGTGGGCATGCCGAAGTTCATCACCGCAGGCACCGGCATGGACGCGCTGGCGCATTGCCTTGAGGCCTATTGCAGCCCCTTCTACCACCCGATGAGCCAGGGCATTGCTGTCGAAGGCATGCGGCTGGTGTTCGAAAACCTGACCCGCGCCTACAAGCATCCCGATGATCTGCAGGCCCGCGCGCATATGATGTCGGCGGCGGCGATGGGGGCGACGGCGTTCCAAAAGGGCCTTGGCGCGATCCACAGCCTTTCCCACCCGATTGGTGCGCTTTACAACACCCATCACGGCACCACGAATGCCGTGGTGATGCCGATGGTGCTGGAGTTCAACCGCAAGGCCGTGAAGGACCGGCTGGCAGCAGCGGCGGCCTATTGCGGGATCAAGGGTGGCTTCAAGGGTTTTTGCGGGCGGATCATGGACCTGCGCGAAGACCTGAACATCCCGGAAAACCTGACCAAGCTGGGAGTCAAGAGCCCCGATCTGGACATGCTGACGGCGATGGCGCTGGAGGACCCCTCGTGCGGTGGCAACCCGGTTAAGATGACCAAGAAGAACACAAGGGCGCTGTATGAGGCCTGTTTGTAAAGGGGGCGCTCGCCGGAGTCTTTCCGGCGGGCACGTCACACCATGCTGATCCGGGAGCATACCGAAATCGCCGTCATCGGCGCTGGCGTGGTGGGTTTGACCGTCGCGCTGGAGCTGATTGACGCAGGCCATGATGTGGCGCTGGTTGATCCCGGCTTGCCCGGTATGGGGGCCAGCTATGGCAATGCCGGAACCATCGCTGGCTATGCCACCAGCCCGGTCGGCACGCCGGATGTATTGCGCGCCCTGCCGTCGCTGATGTTCAGCCGCACCTCGCCGCTGGCGATCAGGCACCGCGCGTTGCCCAGTCTGACGCCGTGGCTGTTGCGGTTCCTCCGGCAATCCTTGCCAGCAGCGGCCGGGCGGAATGCGGTGGCGATTGCCGCCCTTCTGGCCAATGCGGGGGAACGCTGGGACGATCTGGCGCTGCGGGTCGCGGGGGCGGGGATTCTGCAGCGCCGCGGGTGCCTGTATCTTTATGAGACTCCATCTGCCTTAGAGGCCGCCAAGGCCGAGCTTTCCCAGCGCCGCGCCTTGGGGGTTGATGTGTCGCTGATCGGCCCGAACGAACTGGCCGCGCTGGAGCCAGGGCTTGCCCGACTGGCCGGTGGCGCGGCGCATTTCACCGGGGCGACCTTTCTGGACGATCCGGGCCGGATGATGGGGCTGATTGCCACGGCGGTGCTGGCGCGGGTCCGGCTGTATACCGCCCGCGCCGACCGGTTGACGCGCAAACCGGACGGGGTGGTGATCGAAGGGGCGGGGCTGCATCTGCATGCCCGAAAGGTGGTGATTGCGGCCGGGGCGCACTCAAAGGCCTTGGCGCAGCAGGCCGGGGACCGGATCCCTCTGGACACCGAACGCGGCTATCATGTCGAATGGGACATGACCGAACCATTGCTAAGCCGCCCAAGCTGCCCTACGTTGCGCGGGTTCTATTTCTGCCCGATGGCGGGGCGTCTGCGGGTGGCCGGGACGGTGGAACTGGGCGGGCTGCACCTGCCCCCTTCTCCGCATCGGGTGCGCAAGCTGGTCGAGGGGGCGCGGGCTTTCTTTCCTGACCTGGGAGAGCCTGACCGCGAGTGGATGGGCTTTCGGCCCAGCCTGCCCGACAGTCTGCCGGTGATCGGCCCGTCAATACGCGGTGGAGAAGTGATCCATGCCTTTGGCCACGGTCATCTGGGGGTCACCATGGCCCCAGTCACCGCGCGGATCGTGGCCGATCTTGTGGCAGGGCGCACCCCGGCAATCGACATTGCGCCCTACAGGCCGGGTCGGTTCTGACAGCAACGTCGGTTGACGAAAGCCCGCACTTTCCCGGCGCTGAACCTTTTTGGTCCCGTAAAACCGTGGCGATTCGGCACGGCGCAGGTCGGGAATTCGGATGTTCTGGCAACGACGTCGATGATGAACAAGCCAGCCCTAAAGTCGGTCAAAGCAGAAGATGTCAGCGCCTTTGCAGGGATAACGTCTATTTGTTATCTGTCTTGACTGGTTCCTGCATCGGCAAGCTGTTCAACCTGCTTTCGGGGAAGGTCGAAAAATCCGACCACCTTCGCGTTCTGGACGGTGCCTTCGGGCCAAGTCCGACCCACAAAGAGCACCCCTAAAATGTAACAGCCGGAGCCCAAGGGGCTCCGGCTGTCATCGTAAAGCAAAAATCAGAACGCGTCAGTGCGAACCGATCAGTTGCCCCGGCCATTGTCGTCGCTGCAAAGCACGACGCACAGGACCAGCGGGATCAGGAGCAGCGGCAGGATGCCAACCGACGAAGCCGGCTCTGCGACGACGACAACTTCTTCTTCGACGATGACCGGGCCACCTGCAAAGGCGGTCGAGGCGGAGAATGCCAGCGTAGCAGCGAGGATCGGAGCGATAAACTTGTTCATTTGGTGTCCCTTCAGACTGGTTCGTTAAGATCAGGAGTGGCGGAACGGTTAAATTGCTCTGCCAAGAAAATCAATCGGCCTGCGAAAAAAAGGCGCGCACATTGGTCGAGTGCAACCCGAAAAGCACAGTTTCCAAAGAAGTCGCGAGGAATCGCAGACGTTCCGACCTTCAACACTGTGAAAATGGTCGGTTGTTCGGGTTTTGACATGCCGACCCATGGTGATTTCGCCGCCATCTCTTGGGAACCAGGGATGTTCTGCGTGCTACCCGTGCAGGGCCTCGATTTCTTTGCGGTTCGGGCAGAAGTCGGGCATTCGCGATGCATTGCCCGACGCGGCAAGCCATGTTTCGCAGGTTCGCTCTGATCCACAAGTGGCGCAGCGCGAGACGAGTTCCGCCAGTTCGTCGCGCCGAAGCCAGCCTTCGACAACGGCTTGGGAAAGATTGACGTGGCTGACACGCGCCATATAGCGGGTCAACCACCAAGCTTTGGGAGCCTCTGGATATCCGATCATTGGATTGCCTCCCGGGTTGTGTGAAGTAAGCTTGCCGACGGTGTGACGGCTTTGCCTTGACGCAGATCAATCGCGGCGATGTGTCAGGATTCGCCCCGCAACGCCTGAAGCGCCGCACGGGTGCAGGTGACGATATGGGCAAAGCGGTCGCCACCAAGGTTCACGCCGCCATACCAGCGGGTCACAACGACGATGTGGTCGGAAAGGCCTTCACGCTCCAGCATTTTCAGGATGACCGCACCGGCGCCTGCCTCGCCGTCGTCGTTCTTAAGCGCGCCGCCATCGGCAAGGACCACGGCCCAACTGTGATGCGTGGCGCGGTCGAACTTGCGCCGTTTGCGCAAGTCGGCAAGGAAAGCGTCGATGTCGGCGCGATTTTTGACCCGCCCTGCCGCAGCGGCATAACGTGAGCCCCGGTCGCGCAGGATGTCTTCCAGCAAGATCATCCCGGTGTCATCCGCCCAGCCTACGGACTGTGGCCGCGATCACCGCCTTGCGCTGGCTGTTGGCGGGGTGGCTGCTGGAGAACCGGTCGCCCGGATCGGGAAGCCGGTCAAAGAACGCCGACCCCAGCACCGCGTCATAGCCAGCCAACCAGCTGATTTCGGCCCCCAGCGCATCGGCCTCCAATTCAAACTCACGCGAGTAGCCGCGCGCGGCGGTTGCGGCACCCAATTCTTGCGCGGCCTCCACCTCCTCGGGTGACAGCCCGTTGGCAGCGGCCAGAACCCCGGCCAGCAAGGCGCCCGACAGGGCCTGTTCTTCGCGTTTCGGGATGTGGCCCGCGATGTGATGCGCCGCCTCGTGGCCAAGAACAAAGGCCAGTTCGTCGGCATTGCGGGCCTCGGCGATCAGGGCCAGCGTAAAGCCGATGACCGGGCGGCCGCGATTGTCCAGCGTCTGAAAAGCATTCGGAGGCTGGCCGGGACGGTCATCGACGACAATGCGGAAATCGCAGTTCCGCGCTGCGCCCCTGCTGCGGCACAGCTTTTCGGCCACCGGCTCGACCGTCGCGACCACTTGCAGGAAAGTCAGCGCCGCCGCGCGTCCGGCCTCGGCACTTAATGGGATAGCAGGCCGTGTTACCGGGACGGCGGGCGGCAGGGGGGTGGGTGCGACGCAGCCGCCAAGCCCGAGAAGAAGAACGGCAAGAAAGGCAGGGCGCATGGGGAACCTGAGGGCTGGGAACCGCCAAGGTAACAAATCCCGTGCCGGGCGAAAGGGGTGGTCACGCAGGTGTCATAGGGCTGGCCCAGCCGTTGCCTTGCGCGGCGGCCCCCGCTAAGCTTGCGCCATGTTCACCATCGAACACGCCTTTGACTCGACCGTGATCACCCTTGTCGATGAAGGGGCCGATCTGCCGATCCTTGACGACGTGGTGATCAACGCGTTCGAGGATTGCGTGACCATCGAACAGGTCGATCCCCGGACAGATGAAGTGGTGCGGATCACGCTGTCAAACGGCCAGTTGCGCGATCTGGCGGCGGCGCTCAACCTGCCGGAAGGCAGCTACCGGCTGGAAAACGCAAAGGCCTGAGGCGGAATCAATCCAGCCGGAACAACTTGTCGCGCGCCGTTGCCCCCCGTAGCAGCGTCAGACGCGACTTGGCCACACCCAATGCCTTGGCCAAAGCGACCCGGGCCGCCTCGGTCGCCTTGCCGTCCTCAGGCGTCGCGGTGACGCCGATGCGGATCTGGCCGTCGACCACCTCCACCCCGGCGCGGCGGGCATTCGGCGTGACGCGCACCGCAAGCATGGCCCCGGGTTGGGCAAGATGGATGAGATCGGACATGTCGCAGGCTCCTGATATGGCACTGTCCCGGACGCTCTGGCCAATCGATTGGCTCGTGCATAAGCTTTCCACATGAGGAGATCACCCATGACCACCGCCTTTTATTCCGACGAGCGCTGTTTCTGGCATGGCGGTGGCAACTATGCCTTTACGCTGCCGGTCGGTGGGCTGGTGCAGCCGATGGCGATGGGACTGCCAGAGAACCCTGAAACCAAGCGGCGGCTGCGCAATCTGATCGAGGTGACCGGCCTGGCCGGCCATCTGTCGATGCGCGGGGCCGATGCGGCGACAGACGCCGATCTGCTGCGGGTGCATCCCGAACACTATCTGTCGGCCTTCAAGGCGGCGTCCGATGCGGGCGGCGGCGAACTTGGTCTGCGCACGCCCTTTGGCAAGGGTGGCTATGAGATTGCCGCCCTGTCGGCGGGGTTGGCAACGGCGGCGCTGCGGGCGGTTCTGAAAGGCGAGGTGCAGAATGCCTATGCCCTTTCACGCCCGCCGGGACATCATTGCACGGCGGATTTCCCGAACGGCTTTTGCCTGTTGAACAACATCGCCATCGCGATCCGTGCGGCGCAGGCCGACGGTCTGGCGCGGCGCGTGGCGGTGGTCGACTGGGACGTGCACCACGGCAACGGCACCGAGGCGATCTTTTACGACGATCCCGATGTCCTGACGATCAGTCTGCATCAGGAGCGGAACTATCCGCTGGACACTGGCGGGGTCGAGGCGACGGGCACCGGCGCGGGACAGGGCTTCAACCTCAACCTGCCCTTGCCGCCCGGCACCGGCCACAAGGGCTATCTGCACGCGATGGAACGGGTGGTCCTGCCCGCACTCGACCGCTTTCAGCCCGAGGCGATCATCGTCGCCTGCGGCTATGATGCGGCGGCGGTTGATCCCCTTGGCCGGATGTTGTGCACCGCCGACACGTTTCGACAGTTGACCAAGGCGGTGATGGCTGCGGCTGACCGGTTGTGTGGCGGGCGGCTGGTGTTGGTGCATGAGGGCGGCTATTCGGAAGTCTACGTCCCGTTCTGCGGCCATGCCGTGCTGGAGGAACTTTCCGGTGCCCCGGTTCACGCTGACGATCCAATGGCCGCAACCCTGGAAAAGCGCCAACCCGATGCACGGTTCGACGCCTTTGTGACCGACTGGATCGACAAGGCCGCCCGCCAGTTGGGCATTTGACGGAAGTTTGATCGGATTTCGTTCGGCCCGTCAGACTTCTCTGACACTGGTTCTGGCCTCTGGCGCTGCGCCCGTCTAACATCTCTTCTCGTGCCCGACCGGAGACCGACATGCCCCCGCGCAATGACGCTGCCCTTGCCTTTCTGACCGCCCGCCGGTCGCGTCCGGCAAAGCTTTTCGCTTATCCCGTCCCTGACCTTGCCGAAGTCACCGAAATCCTGACCGCCGCGACCCGGGTTCCCGACCATGGCAAGCTGGAGCCGTGGCGGCTGATCGTGGTTCAGGGTGCAGCCTTTCAGCGTCTGGCTGACCTTGCCGAAGCGCGGGCGCATGAGCGGGACGGTGCCGCCGAGATGATCGCCAAGGGCCGCGGGCAGTTCGACTTTGGCAAGCTGGCGGTGGTGGTCATCGCCTCACCCAAGCCCGCACCGAAAATTCCGGCGGTTGAACAGCTTATGTCCGCCGCCGCCCTGTGCATGGGGGTGGTGAATGCCGCCGAGGCGGCGGGTTGGGGGGCCTGCTGGCTGACCGGCTGGCCCGCGCATGACGCAGCTTTTGCCGCCCGCGCCTTTGGCTGCGTGGATGGTGAGACAGTCGCCGGGATTGTGCATATCGGTACCCCGCCCGAGGATGCGCCTGACCGACCACGTCCCGATCTTGCTCGCATTGTTACATGGGTTTCCGCATGATCTTTACTGCCTTCTTCCGCGCCGTAGGGCAGATCGGCGACAAAAGGTTCCGTTGGGTGCTGATCCTTGGCGTTCTGCTGACCCTTGCGCTGTTGTTCGGGATCTATGCGCTGTTTCTGCAGGCGGTCTGGTGGCTGACGCCGGACAGCATTGACCTGCCTCTGATCGGACCGGTGACCGGGGTGGAGACCTTGCTGGGCTGGGCCTCGGTTCTGGTGATGATCGGGCTGTCGGTGTTTCTGATGGTGCCGGTGGCGTCGGCCTTCACAGGGCTATTTGCCGAGGATGTCGTCGATGCGGTCGAGGACCGGCACTATCCCGGCCTGCCACCCGCCGCCGTGCTGGACTGGCCCGAGGCGTTGCGGCAGTCGGTAAACTTTTTGGGTCTGGTGATCGCGGTCAACGTGGGTGCGCTTTTCATCTATCCCTTTGTCGGTCCTGCTATTCCCTTTGTTTTCTGGGGGCTGAACGGGTTCCTCTTGGGCCGCGAATACTTCACGCTGGTTGCTCAACGCCGTCTGCCAGTTGCAGAGGTCGTCGCGATGCGCAGGCGGAACGGCCTGCGACTATGGATAGCGGGGACTTTGATGGCGGCACCGCTGTCGATACCGTTGGTCAATTTGCTGGTGCCGGTGCTGGGGGTTGCGACCTTTACCCATCTTTTCCACCGGATGCTGGAAACCGAGCATCGGCCCGACAGGCCCAAAGTTTTTAAGTAAAAATTTTGTCAAAATCCTTCCTCAAGGATTTTGGCCCCTGGCCCCGGCGTCAGGGCTTCATCCGGTCGAACCAGTCCAAGTCGTCGATGGTGATCCACCCCGACAGGATAACGCCTGCGATCAGCGCCCAGATTGGCGTTGCGATCAGCGTGGTGATCCATGCCTTGCGCCGCATCACCTCACCCGCTGGGGCACCGGGCGGGGTGCCGGGGACAACGTGGTCGTTTTCCTCTTGCGACACGGTGCGGTAAGGCAGCACGCAGAACAGCGTCAGAAACCAGGTCACCGAATACAAGACAAGCGCGCTGGTGATGTTCATGCCTGTTCAAGCTCCACCAGACAGCCGTTGAAATCCTTGGGATGCAGGAACAGCACCGGTCTGCCATGCGCGCCGATCTTTGGCTCTCCCGAGCCCAACACGCGCGCGCCGGTCGCTTTCAGATGGTCGCGGGCGGCAAGGATGTCATCAACCTCATAGCAGATATGGTGAATCCCGCCCGAGGGGTTCTTTTCCAGAAACCCAAGGATAGGGGAGTTTTCGCCCAAGGGGTGCAAAAGCTCGATCTTGGTGTTGGGCAGTTCGATGAAGATGACGGTGACGCCGTGGTCCGGCTCGGCCAGGGCGGGGCCGACCTTTGCGCCAAGGGCGTTGCGGTATTGCGCGGCGGCGGCCTCAAGGTCCGGCACCGCGATGGCGACATGGTTCAGGCGGCCAATGGTCAGGGGGGCAGTCATCAAGGGCTCCGTCGTCAAAAGCGGTGGGCGGAGTTATGCGCGTGGGCCGGCGCGGGTGCAAGCGACAGGTGGTCGCAAGTGGCCATGGCGCGGGTTTACCGGGTGTTTACCGGTGAAGCGTCACAGTGCAGCGGTCAAGGATGGAGTAGCCTGAATGCCTTTTCCGCCCAATGTGCCGTTACTCGCGGCTGGCCCGCCCACCGTCAGGCCGGAAAATGCTTTGCCGTTCCGTGGTCTTACGCTGCTTTTGGTCGAAGACAGCCGGTTCACCTGCGACGCGCTGCGCCTGATCTGCCTGCGGGCTGGCGGGCGGCTGCGCCGGGCCGAAACGCTGGCGGGCGCACGGGCCTATCTGGCGCGATTCCATCCCGATCTGGTGATTGTTGACCTTGGCCTGCCCGATGGCCGGGGCGAGGCGTTGATTGCCGAACTTGCTGCCGGCGGTCTGCCGGTTCTCGGGATGAGCGGCGATCCTGACGGGCGGGTGGCGGCATTTGCTGCAGGGGCCTCCGGGTTCGTGGAAAAGCCCGTCGGGTCGATTGCGGCATTTCAGGCCCTTGTCCTTGGGTCGGTCGGGCGAGACTCTGCCGAAAAGCCAGAAGCCGCCGCCCTGCCCGCATCGGTGGGCGGGATTGATCCGCAGGCGTATCAGGACGATCTTTTGCGTGCCTCAGATCTGATCGAAAACTCTGAAACGGTCGATGCAGGTTATGCGGCCAGCTTTCTGCGCAGTCTTGGCCGGGCGGCGGGTGATGGCGATCTTGAACGTGCCGCCGCTGATGCAAACACCGCCCCCGGCCGGGCGGTGCTGGCGCGATTGCTGCACGACCGCTTGCGCGAAAAGAACCTGGCCCTTGGCCGCCCGGTGGTCTGATGGGCGCGCAACCGGTTCAGGTCAGGCGAACCTCAAACTTACCCAATCGGACGCAGGGCCGGGTCCTCGGTTTGCCAGACCAACCGGGTAAGATCAGACAGCCGTTCGCGTTGCTGCCCTTTGGCGTCGAAATTACCCGGTGCCAGCCAGACCGAAAACGCCTCGGACAGGGCGGGCCATTCGCTGTCGATCACCGAAAACCACGCCGTGTCGCGGTTGCGGCCCTTGACGATCATATGCTGACGAAAGACGCCTTCAAAGCTGAAGCCCAACCGCTGTGCCGCCCGACGCGAGGGCAGGTTCAATGCGTTGCACTTCCATTCATAGCGCCGATAGCCCGCATCGAACGCCCATTTCATCATCAGGAACATTGCTTCAGTCGCCGCAGCGCCACGCTGCAAGTTTGGGGAGATGCAGATATGCCCGACCTCAACCGAGCCCGCCTCGGGCAAGATCCGCAGGTAACTGGCAATGCCCCCCGCGCGGTCGGTCGCCCGGTCACGCAGCACAAAAAAGCGTGGATCCTCCTCGGCCTCGCGCTCGCGTGCCCAACGGTGATAGGCCGACCCCGAGGCGAAGGGGCCATAAGGCATGTAATCCCAAAGCGCATCATGACCGTTGAAAGCCGCCTGTAATTCAAAGGCATGGCGGTCCGCCTCCAACGGCTCCAGCCGCACGAACCGCCCCTCCATCGCCACGTGGTCCGGCCTGGGCGGAACGTGCCAACCCTTGACCTCAGCACCCAATCTTTTGTCATCCATGGCGTTCACCCGACCGTTCCCCAGGGCAGGCTATATCACGCCAGCCCGGCCCGAAAGGCATGATACCCCGCGTCGTCTCGGATGGCGGTCACGGTCCAGATGCGCGACATCCGGCAAGGTGCCATCCGCCAGACGGCCCCGCATCTGCGCCACCGCCGGATCCACCTGCCCCTTCGGCATTGCCCGGGGGCGGCCTAGGCGGACGGACTCCGGTCAGGGCAAGCTTAAGCCTCTTTCGGCAGCACCCGCAGCCGCAATTCGCGAAGCTGGTCATTCATTGGCTCGGACGGTGCGCCCATCAGCAGATCCTCGGCGCGCTGGTTCATCGGGAACATGATGACCTCACGGATGTTCTGGGTGTCGGCCAGCAGCATTACCAGCCGGTCAATCCCGGCCGCACAGCCACCATGCGGTGGCGCGCCGTATTTGAACGCCTTGACCATCCCGCCAAAGCGCTTGTCGACTTCGCTGTTCGGATAGCCCGCCAGTTCAAACGCCTTGTACATGATCTCGGGTTTGTGGTTCCGAATGCCGCCGCTGATGACCTCATAGCCGTTGCAGGCCAGGTCATACTGGTAGGCATAGACGTCCAGCGGGTTGCCCTGCAACGCCTCAAGCCCGCCTTGCGGCATCGAGAACGGGTTGTGGGAAAAGTCGATCTTCCCCTCGTCGGTCTTCTCGTACATCGGGAAATCGACGATCCAGGCGAAACGGAAGCTGTCCTTGTCGGTCAGGCCCAGTTCCTCACCGATCACGTTGCGCGCGCGGCCTGCGACGCCTTCGAAGGCATCGGGCTTGCCGCCAAGGAAGAAGGCCGCGTCACCCTTTTCAAGGCCCAGCTGCTGCCGGATCGCCTCGGTCCGCTCGGGTCCGATGTTCTTGGCCAGCGGGCCAGCGGCTTCCATGCCCGACCCATCCTCGGCCTCGCGCCAGAAGATATACCCCATACCCGGCAGCCCCTGCTGCTGGGCGAATGTGTTCATCCGGTCGCAGAACTTGCGGCCCACAGGGTCGCCTGACGGCCCTTTCGGCGCAGGAATGGCGCGGACTTCGGTGCCGTCCTGCTCCAGAAGCTTGGCGAAGATGGCAAAGCCCGAGCCTGCGAAATGCGACGACACGTCCTGCATCCGGATCGGGTTGCGCAGGTCGGGCTTGTCGCTGCCGAACCATTTCAGGCTGTCGCGATAGGCGATGCGCGGCCAGTCGGCATCAACCCGACGACCTTTGCCAAAGGTCTCGAACAACCCCTGCAGCACCGGCTGGACGGCGCCGAACACGTCGTCTTGCGTCACGAAGGACATCTCGACATCCAACTGGTAGAAGTCGGTGGGTGAACGGTCGGCGCGGGGGTCTTCGTCGCGGAAGCAGGGCGCGATCTGGAAATAGCGGTCGAAACCGGCGACCTGGATCAACTGCTTGAACTGCTGCGGGGCCTGCGGCAGGGCGTAGAACTTGCCCGGATGCAGGCGCGACGGCACGAGGAAGTCGCGCGCCCCTTCGGGCGACGAGGCGGTAATGATCGGTGTTTGGAATTCGGTGAATCCCTGATCCCACATGGCATTGCGCAGCCAGCGCACAACGTTCGACCGCAGCATCATGTTCTGGTGCATCGTGTCGCGGCGCAGGTCGAGGAAGCGGTAAGTCAGCCGGGTTTCCTCCGGGTATTCGGTATCGCCAAAAACCGGCAGCGGCAGTTCTTCGGAAGCCCCCAGCACCTCGACTTCGGTCACATAGACCTCGATCTCGCCGGTCGGGATCTTGGCGTTCACCAACGACGCATCCCGCGCCTTGACCCGACCGTCGATGCGGATCACCCATTCGGCGCGCACTTTTTCCAGCGCTGCGAAGGCAGGGCTGTCGCTGTCAGCCAGAAGCTGCGTGATCCCGTAATGGTCGCGCAGGTCGATGAACAAGACGCCGCCATGATCGCGCACCCGGTGAACCCAGCCCGAAAGCCGAATGGTTTCACCCACATGGGCCTTGTTCAGTGCGGCACAGGTATGGCTGCGATAGGCGTGCATTCTTATTCCCCTTCCGAGGGTATTGGCGTCATTCGGGCCGATACACTCTGCCGGGCTGCCCAAGTCAACCCCGCCGCACATTCATCTGTCCTTAAATATCCCCGCCGGAGGCTTCAGATGCCAGCTGAGTGAGCCTCCGGCGGGGATATTTGGGAACAGTAGAAAGCCGGGATCAGACCCCGCAGGGAGTTGCCGACCCACAGCCGCACGTGTGGTAGATGTTCGGGAAACAGTAGCTCTTTTGTGCAAGCCAAGTCCGACCGCAGCACCCCAGGCAGCAGCCCGCACGACAAGGGTGGCGTCCGCAGACCCTTCCCCCGGTCAAAGAAGACATTGGTGATCGTACCCTCGCAGACCTCGCCCCGTTCGTTGAGGAATAGAACTTCGTCCACCGCGTCGGGCAAAGCTGCCCGCGCTGCATCATATACTCCGCGTCGGGTAGACTTCACCGAAAGCCAAGGATCGCCCGACGAGATCGTTGTTTTCGCCAAAGCCACTCTCCATTCGGCCTGGGGGGGGGGCAACCCGGACGCCTGCACTTCCAGCTTCCCGGTTGCATCCAAAGCAAGCCTAAGTCGCGCAGGGTGTTGGTACTCCACGGCATTGTGCAGAGCAGCGCGCGCTGCTTCAACGTCACACGACCAGCCAAGGCGTTGGGCGGATTTCTCTAGCCTCGCCAAATGCAATCGCACTCGACTTAAGCCGAAGCCATCCCACAGAAGCGTCTCGATCAGCTTCAGTCCCGGCTCACGGCCGCCTTCACGAAGCGCGCTTTCCACAACGCCTCCTCCCATTCTCCGTCCACAGTGGACCCATGCGTCAGCCCGCCGCCCACATTCATCACGATGTCTTGTCCGGTCACCGACAGGGTCCGGATCGCCACGCTGAAATCGGCGTCCCCGTCCGGCGACATCCAGCCCACCGCGCCGCAATAGACGCCGCGCGGGGTGCGTTCCACCTCGCGGATGATCTCCATCGCGCGGATCTTTGGCGCGCCGGTCACCGATCCGCAGGGAAACAGCGCCGCCATCAGCCCGGGCAAAGTGGGCGGGTCGGCAAGCTGGCCTTCAATGGTCGAGGTCATCTGGTGGACCGTGCCATAGGTCTCGATCGCGAACAGATCCGGGACCTTGACGCTGCCGACGGTTGCCAGCCGCGAGATGTCGTTGCGCAAAAGATCGACGATCATCAGGTTTTCGGCGCGGTCCTTTTCGGCCCCAAGCAGTTCCGCGACAATCGCTGCATCCTCGGCGGCATTCTTGCCTCTTGGCCTTGTGCCCTTCATCGGGCGGGTGGTGATCCTGCCGCCTGTCACCTGAAAGAACAGCTCGGGCGAGCGTGAGACGACCACCGGCCCAACGCCAAGATCGACATAGGCGCCATGCCCGACCGCCCCGGTGCGCCGGAAGGCGCCGTAAAGCCCCAGCGGAGTGCCCGAAACCAGCCGCGCCGCCATCGGAAAGGTCAGGTTGACCTGATAGCAGTCCCCGGCGGCGATATAGTCAAAGACCTTGCGCGCCGCGTTGCCATAGGCGCGACGGCCCAGTAGCGGTTCGGGGGCGGTCATTGTCGTCGCCCGACCCTCGGCCTCGGCCCGGTCCAGCGAAGGTCCCGCTGGCGACGGTGCATCAAACACCCCCAGCGCGACAAGCGGCCCGGGGCGACGGCGGGGCATCAGCCGGGCAAGCCGGGGTTCCAGCGCAAACCCCGCCTCATAGGCGACATAGCCGACGATCCAGGCCCCGGCCTTGCGCAGGGCTTCGGCCTGGGCAAGTGCCGCCAGCACCTGATCCGGGCGCGTGGCAGTGATCACCGTGCGCGCATCGGCAAACGAGGCCGGTCGCCCCCCAGGTCCATGTTCAAGCAGGATCACCGCAAAAGGCCCCCGATGCGCAGCTTGACCCGGAATAGGCCGAACCCGCCCTTGCCACCAGCCGTTTTGATCCCCGATTCTTCTCCGAAAGCGACGTCAAGTCGGATATTTCCTGATCACCTGATCAAAAAACGCATTCAAAGCTTGCCTGATGATCAAATTCGCGCTTCCCTGTCGCCAGCATCGGCAACCACATAATGTGGGTCGTGCATAACGAATAACAACAACGCGTCCAACACTGGTACGAAGGGATAACCGAATGGCTTCCGACGACTACAACGACAAAGCCAAGCATGAGGACATGAAAGTCCTGCATGGCATGGGCTACGCGCAGGAGCTGTCACGCTCCATGTCCAAATTCTCGAACTTCGCGATCTCGTTCTCGATCATCTGCATCCTTTCCGGCGGCATCAACTCCTTTGCTCAGGCGATCTCGTCGGTCGGCGGCGCGGGGGCGGGCATCGGCTGGATCGTGGGCTGCTTGCTCTCGGGCATGTTCGCGCTGTCCATGGCGCAGGTCGCCTCGGCCTTTCCGACTGCGGGCGGGCTTTACCACTGGGCCTCGATCCTGGGGAATCGCTTCTGGGGCTGGATGACGGCTTGGCTGAACCTTCTGGGCCTGATCACGGTTCTGGGTGCCATCAACATCGGCACCGCCTATTTCTTCGCCGGCGCCATCGCGCCGATGTTCGGAACCGTCGCTGAAGACGGAACCATGACCACCTTCTTCACCGGCACCGACATTCAGGTTGTGATCTTCGTTGCGATCATCACCGTAATCCAGGCGGCATTCAACCATGTCGGCATCAAGGCCACGACCTTCCTGACCGACATCTCGGGCTACATCATCTTTGCAACGACCGCCGCTCTGGTAGTGGCCTGCCTTGTGTATGCGCCCGCGATCGACATCTCTCGGCTCTGGACCTTCACCAACTATTCGGGTGATGCCGGAGGCGGAGTCTTTCCGCAGTCGGACAACATGGGTTATCTGTTTCTGCTTTGCCTGCTCTTGCCGGTCTATACGATCACCGGCTACGACGCCTCGGCCCATACGTCGGAGGAAACCAAGAACGCTGCGGTTTCGGTGCCAAAAGGCATTGTTACGGCAGTCTTTTGGTCCTCACTGATTGGCTGGATCATGATCTGCGCCATCATGCTGGCGATCCCGGACATGAATGCAGCTGCTGGTAAGGGCTGGCTTGCATTCTTCTACACCATGGATGCGAACATGGCTGAAGGCACGGCCGCAACGCTGAAGTCGGTGATCTACATCGGCATCTTCATCGCCCAGCTCCTCTGCGGTCTGGCCACTGTCACCTCGGCCAGCCGGATGCTGTTTGCCTTCTCGCGCGATGATGGCATGCCGGTCGGCTCCAAGGCGCTGGCGACCGTCAGCCCCAAATTCCGCACGCCCGTGGCGGCAATCTGGACCTCGACGGTGCTGTGCATCCTTTATGTGCTGCTGGCGATGCAGATCAAAGTCGCGGAAACCTCGATCTACTTCATCGTGGTCAACTCGACGCTGGTGTTCCTGTTCCTCTCGTTCACCATTCCGCTGGTGGCGGGCATGCTGGCCTTTGGCGGGCCAAAGTGGTCGAAGCCCGGCCCTTGGGCGATGTCGACCGGCGTCTACAAGCTGGTGACCCTGCTGTCGGTCGTCGGCATGGGGATCATCCTCTTCATAGCGGTTGCTACCCCGAATGAGCGGGTGCTTTACATCGTCGCAGGCTTCATCGCTGTGGCGCTGGTGCTTTGGGTCGCGGTCGAAAACCGCCGCTTCGAAGGCCCGCCGACGGGTGAGAAGATTGCCGCGCGCAAGGCTGCCATCGCGGCTGCCGAAGCTGCGGTTGGCGAAAAGGGCTGACACCGTCACCTGACAGAGGAAAAGGCCGGGGGTGACCCCGGTCTTTTTTGTGGCACCTTCGGCCCCATTCGCCCCTTGCACCCCCGCCGCGCATGGCTATAACCCGGCAAGTTTTGCGCGATGGATGGGGGCTGACATGCCGAAGCGGACCGATATCAAGTCGATCATGATCATCGGCGCGGGGCCCATTGTCATCGGCCAAGCCTGTGAGTTCGACTACTCCGGCGCGCAAGCCTGCAAAGCGCTGCGCGAAGAAGGCTACCGGGTCATCCTGGTAAACTCTAACCCCGCGACGATCATGACCGACCCGGGGCTGGCCGATGCCACCTATATCGAGCCGATCACCCCGGAAGTTGTCGCCAAGATCATCGAAAAGGAACGCCCCGACGCGATCCTGCCGACGATGGGCGGGCAGACGGGCCTCAACACCGCGCTGGCGCTGGCCGACATGGGCGTGTTGGAAAAGTTCAACGTGGAACTGATCGGGGCCAAGCGCGAAGCCATTGAGATGGCAGAAGATCGCAAGTTGTTCCGCGAGGCGATGGACCGCATCGGTCTGGAAAACCCCAAGGCCACGATCATCGCCGCCCCGAAACTGCCCTCGGGCAAATATGATATCGCGGCGGGTGTCGCCGAAGCCATTGCCGCCATCGAATACGTCGGCCTGCCCGCAATCATCCGCCCCGCCTTTACCCTTGGCGGCACCGGTGGCGGCGTGGCCTACAACCGCGACGACTATGAGGCCATCGTCAAGTCAGGGCTGGAGGCGTCGCCCGTCGCACAGGTCCTTGTCGACGAATCCCTCCTGGGCTGGAAGGAATTCGAGATGGAGGTGGTTCGCGACACCGCCGACAACGCCATCATCGTCTGCGCCATCGAAAACATCGACCCGATGGGCGTGCATACCGGGGATTCGATCACCGTCGCCCCGGCGCTGACGCTGACCGACAAGGAATACCAGATCATGCGCAACGGCAGCATCGCCGTGCTGCGCGAGATCGGGGTCGAAACCGGCGGGTCGAACGTGCAATGGGCGATCAACCCGGCGGATGGCCGCATGGTGGTGATCGAGATGAACCCGCGGGTATCGCGGTCCTCGGCGCTGGCGTCCAAGGCCACCGGCTTTCCGATTGCGAAAATCGCCGCGAAACTGGCCATCGGCTATACGCTGGACGAGTTGGACAACGACATCACCAAAGTGACCCCGGCGTCGTTTGAACCTTCCATCGACTATGTCGTTACCAAGATCCCGCGTTTCGCCTTCGAAAAATTCCCGGGCAGCGAGCCGAACCTGACCACCGCGATGAAATCGGTGGGAGAGGTCATGGCCATCGGCCGCACCATCCACGAATCCATGCAGAAGGCGCTGGCCAGCCTTGAAACCGGCCTGACCGGCTTTGACGAAATCGCCATTCCGGGGGTTTCAGAATCGGGGGCCCCTGACAAGGCCTCTATCGTCAAGGCGCTGGGGCAGGCAACGCCCGACCGGCTGCGCGTCATCGCCCAAGCCATGCGCCACGGGCTGACCAACGACGAGATCAACGCCATCACTGCTTTTGATCCGTGGTTCCTGTCGCGCATCCGCGAAATCATCGACTGTGAGGCGCAAGTCCGCAAGGATGGGCTGCCGACGAACCCGGATGCGCTGCGCGCGCTGAAAATGATGGGCTTTACCGATGCCCGCCTTGCCAAACTTACCGGCCGGGATGAAGCGCAAGTCCGCCGCGCCCGCACCCGTCTTGGCGTCACCGCCGTCTTCAAACGCATCGACACTTGCGCGGCCGAGTTCGAAGCCCAGACCCCCTACATGTATTCCACCTACGAATCCCCCGCGATGGGTGATGTGGAATGCGAATCCCGGCCGACGGGCGCGAAAAAGGTCGTCATCCTTGGTGGCGGCCCGAACCGGATCGGTCAGGGGATCGAATTCGACTATTGCTGCTGCCACGCCTGCTATGCGCTGACCGCGGCGGGCTATGAGACGATCATGGTCAACTGCAACCCGGAAACGGTTTCGACCGACTATGACACCTCGGACCGGCTGTATTTCGAGCCGCTGACGCTGGAGCATGTCCTTGAAATCCTGCGGGTCGAGCAGGAAAATGGCACGCTCCACGGCGTCATCGTCCAGTTTGGCGGCCAGACTCCGCTGAAACTGGCGAACGCCCTGCATGCCGAGGGCATCCCGATCCTTGGCACCACGCCCGACGCCATCGACCTTGCCGAAGACCGCGAACGCTTCCAGCAACTCCTGCACAAGCTTGACCTGAAACAGCCCCACAACGGCACCGCCCGCAGCCGGGATGAAGCCTTCGCCGTTGCAAAAGACGTGGGTTATCCGCTGGTCATCCGCCCCTCCTTTGTCCTTGGTGGCCGCGCGATGGAGATCATCCGCGACGACGCCCAGCTTGAACGCTATATCCGCACCGCCGTGCAGGTTTCCGGCTCTTCGCCTGTCCTCCTTGATAGCTACCTCTCTGGTGCGATCGAGGTTGACGTTGATGCGTTAAGCGATGGTAAAGCCGTGCATGTCGCTGGAATCATGGAACATATCGAAGAGGCTGGCGTCCATTCCGGCGATTCGGCCTGCTGCCTGCCGCCGCATTCCCTGTCCGCCGACACCATCGCCGAGCTGAAGAAACAGACCGTGCAGATGGCGCTTGCCCTCAACGTCGTCGGCCTGATGAACGTGCAGTTCGCGATCAAGGACGGGGTGATCTATGTGCTGGAGGTCAATCCCCGCGCCTCCCGCACTGTGCCTTTCGTGGCCAAAGCCACCGACAGCGCCATTGCCGCCATCGCCGCCCGGTTGATGGCCGGGGAACCGCTGTCGAACTTCCCGATGCGCGCGCCCTATCCTGCCGGTGTCGGCCCCGACACGCCGTTGCCGCTGGCCGATCCCAACACCCTTGCCGACCCGCATACCCCGTGGTTCAGCGTCAAAGAGGCGGTCCTGCCCTTCGCCCGCTTCCCCGGCGTCGATCCGGTTCTGGGGCCGGAAATGCGCTCAACCGGTGAGGTGATGGGCTGGGACCGCACCTTCGCGCTGGCGTTTCTCAAAGCACAGATGGGGGCGGGCGTGACCCTGCCCGACACCGGCCGCGCCTTTGTGTCGATCAAGGACATGGACAAGACCGCAGCCTTCGCCGCCTCGATGCGGGATCTGGTGGGCCTCGGCTTCCAGATCGTCGCCACCAAGGGCACCGCCACCTGGCTGGCCGGGCAAGGCGTCAAGGCTGAACCGGTCGCCAAGGTCTATGAGGGCCGCCCGAACATCGTCGACCGGCTGAAGAACGACGAAATCGCGCTGGTGATGAACACGACCGACGGGACGCAAGCCGTGAGTGACAGCCGCGATATCCGCCGCGTGGCGCTGATGGACAAGATCCCCTACTTCACCACCGCCGCCGCAGCGATTGCTGTGGTGGCTGCGATGAAGGCACGGGGTGAGGGGTATGGGGTGCGGACGTTGCAGGGGTAGCCCCCCTCACGCCCGCAGAAGACCGCCACGCCGAACCGAACACGTTTTCCGAATGCGTTTCGCTTGCTTCTTGATCCAGAGCGGCCAAGACTGTGCCGCAAGAGATGCTCAGCGCATCCTTCACTTCGTTCGTGCTGGAAAGTAGGCGGTGCAATGGAAACCACATATGATTTCAACACCCACAATATCTGCCCCGACACGGGGGATATCTACAATTTCTCCGTGGCGATCGAATGTTCCGACTTCATTTCGGTCGATGACATTTTTGCCGAGGTCAAGCGCCTCATCGCGGCACCGATCCGCCGCCCCGCCTTCACAAGGGAACTCGCCGCTTTTTGCCAGGCCCGTGCCGCCAGCGGTTCGATCAAGGCAAGCTGGTCGGATTTTCACGGCTCCGTCACCGATTTCCGCGTAAGCTGCGTGCATCGCTGGGGCAAGAACGGTTGATCAGGCGTCGGACCTACCGCTTCATTTGCCGCCCTTAACCCCCCGTTAACCCCTTTCATGCCATCCTTCCCGGCATGAGAACCCTGATCGCCCTCCTCCCCCTCCTCCTCGCCGCCTGCATCTCTCCGGCGCCGGAGTTCATGGGGGCCACCCGCACCGAAACGACCATCAACGGCCGCGACTATGTGGTCCTCCAAAAAGGCGAGCGGGTGGAGGTGATCCGCCTTGGCTATGCCCGTAGGGGCGAGCATCAGGAGATTCGCGCCACGATGATCGAACTGATCCCCACGATCACCGGCTGCACCCTGCGGGAAAGCACCCTGACCGGCGACAGTGGCGAGATGCGGGGGTCGTTGAACTGCCCCTCCTGAGACCAACCCGCCTGTGCCCGCTTGACAGCGGCGCGCCAAGCGCCAAGAAGCGGGGAGCCAGCCGGAGCCCCCTATGCCCGTCCCTCTCGACCTTTCCCGCCGCCTGCCTGAGGCCCGAATACCCGAACTGCCGAACCCCTATTTCGGCAAGGTCCGCGATTGCTATGACCTGGCGGATGACACAAGACTGCTGATCTCCTCCGACCGGATTTCCGCGTTCGATCAGATCCTTGCGGTGATCCCGTGGAAGGGGCAGGTCCTGACCCAACTGGCGCGCTACTGGTTCGACCTGACCGCCGACATCGCGCCGAACCATGTGATCTCTTACCCCGACCCCAACGTCGTCCTTGGCCGCCGCCTGACCATTCTGCCGGTGGAAATCGTGGTGCGGGGCTATCTGGCGGGCTCGACCTCGACCTCGATCCTGACGCAGTACAAGGCGGGCGCGCGCGCGATGTATGGCCACCGGTTTCCCGACGGGCTGCAGGACAACGCCGCCCTGCCGCAGGCGATCATCACGCCGACCTCCAAGGCCTTTGACGGCGGCCATGACGAACCGCTGACGGCAGAGGACATCATCCGCACCGGCCTTTTGACGCAAGAGCAATGGGATACGGTCAGCGCAATGTCGTTGGCCCTGTTCGCGCGGGGGCAGAAGATGGCGGCCGAACGCGGGCTGATTCTGGTCGACACGAAGTATGAATTCGGCACCGATGCGGATGGTCGCATCCTGCTGGCCGACGAGATTCACACGCCCGACAGCAGCCGCTACTGGCGGGCCGACGGCTATGACGCGGCGCTGCGGGACGGCACCCGCCCGCCCAGCTTTGACAAGGACGTGATCCGGTCCTGGGTGGTGGCGCGTTGCGATCCCTATGCCGACCCTATCCCGGAAATTCCGCTGGAGATCATCGAAAAGACCGCCCTCGTCTATATCGACGCTTATGAGGCGATCACCGGGCAGGCCTTTGTTCCCGATACGACCGGTGGGACGCCGCTGGACCGGGTCCGGGCGAACCTTGCGGCCTTCTTTCCGGCCAGGTGACCATGGCTGTTTGCGCTAACACGGGCAAATGCTTTAGGATCGGGCAAAAGCAAAGGGAAAACGGCGATGATTCTCAGCTGTGGTGAGGCGTTGATCGACATGCTGCCCCGGACTTCGACCGGGGGAGAGGCGTGTTTTGCCCCCTATGCGGGCGGGGCGGTGTTCAACACGGCCATCGCGCTGGGACGACTGGGGGCGCCTTCGGCGTTTTTCTCGGGCGTGTCCAACGACATGCTGGGCGAGATTCTGGCCGACACCCTGACCGCGTCAAAAGTCGACATCCGTCCTATGGCCCGGTCGGACCGGCCGACCACGGTTGCCTTCGTCAAGCTGGTGGACGGGCAGGCGACCTATGCCTTTTATGACGAGGCGACCGCGGGCCGGATGCTTGCGACCGCCGACCTGCCGGCGCTTTCGGCGGATGTGGACGCCCTGTTTTTCGGCGGCATCTCTCTGGTAAACGACCCCGCCGCCAGCACCTATGAGGCGCTGCAGGCCCGCGAATGCGAGGCCCGGGTGACGATGATCGACCCCAACATCCGCCCTGGCTTCATCGCCGGGAAGGAAGCCGAATACCGCGCCCGCATCGAACGGATGATTGCGCGCGCCGATATCGTGAAACTGTCGGATGAAGACCTGCACTGGCTGGAGGGCAAAGGCGACCTGACGGCCTTGGCACGGGGCATTCTGGCCAAGGGGCCGAAAGTTGTCTTCATAACCGAAGGCGCTGCGGGCGCGCGGGCGGTGACGGCGACGCAAGACCGCTTTGTGGCGGCGCAAAAGGTGACGGTCGTCGACACGGTCGGCGCGGGCGATACGTTCAACGCGGGCGTGCTGGCGGCGTTGGATCTGGCCGGGTCGTTGACCAAACCCAGGCTTTCAGCCTTGCCTGATGCCACGCTTGATGCCGCCCTGTCGCTGGGTACTCGGGCGGCGGCGATCACCGTCAGCCGCGCCGGGGCCAACCCGCCCTGGGCCAATGAGTTGTGAGAGCCGTCCTTCAGCGCGTCACCTGCGCCGAAGTCCGGGTCGATGGCGATCTGGTGGGCGAGGTCGGACCCGGCTTTCTGATCCTGATCTGCGCCATGGCGGGCGACACCGAGGCCGTTGCGGCAAAACTGGCCACCAAGATCGCCAAACTGCGGGTCTTCAAGGACGATCAGGGCAAGATGAACCTGTCGGTGCGCGACATCGGCGGGGCGGCGCTGGTGGTCAGCCAGTTCACCCTTGCGGCTGATCTGCGCGGCAACCGGCCGGGCTTTTCAACTGCAGCGCCGCCCGATCAGGGCGAACGGCTTTACCGGCATTTCAGCACCTGTCTGGCGGCGGAAGGCGTGCCCGTTGCCAATGGCCGCTTTGGGGCCGACATGGCGGTCAGTCTGGTGAATGACGGGCCGGTGACCATCTGGATGGACACCGACGCGCTATGATCAACCGGCTTTAATTGAACGGATTGCCCGGCTACTGGATGACCCCGCCGCAGTCGATCAGCGCGTCGATCGAGGCGCTGGACCCAGCAAGCGAATAGTTCTGCACGTCCGACCCGTCAGCGTCGCGCAGATACAGCCGGTTGCCGCGCGCCACTTCGTTGATGAAGTTTACCCCGGCGTTGCTGTCGGGCAGGTAGAACAGGACCGAGTTCTGATAAAGCTCGGCGGCCGTCAGGCTCCATGGTCCGCGGCGGTCAATCTGGACCTCAAGGTCCGCGGTGTCGCCCTCGCCAAAGGACCAGGCGGTCGAATAGAACTGCAACTGCACAGCACCATCCGGAAAGGTCCAGATCGAGAAGCTTTCGCCCGGAGCCGACACCTCGGCGACGCAGCCGACCGACCCGTCGTCCCAGCCGACGATTTCCACCTGCCAGTGCTTGTGCGCAAACAGTACTTCGGACTCTTGCGCAAGTGCCATCCCTGCCGTGACCGCGATCAGCGCGGCAGCCAGTCCTATCCGATAACCCATTGTCCCGTTCCCATTTCGAAAAACCATGCCCGTTTCTCGCGCCTGAAAGTGATTCACGCAAATGAAACTTGCTGTCATGCGACGCAAGCAATCACTATTGCCAAGGTTATTTCGCCCATTCCCATGGATTGCTGAACTGGCCCAGAATGCTGGCCACCGCCGCATCCTCGACCGGGGCAGATTTCTGCACCTGCGCCACCAGCCCGCGCTTCTTGTCCTCGACCACGGCAGACACGCGCGCCGGGATGCCGGCCCCCGCCAGTGCCGCGTCATAGGTCCGGCTGATCGCCATCCGCCGCAGGTCGGGCTTGAACACCTTGCCAACGGCGGTTTTCGGCAATTCCGGCAGCACCTCAAGATACTTCGGCACCGCCGCGCGTTCGTGGATATGCGTGGTCAGATAGGCCATCAGGTCATCGACTGTGGCCGATGCCCCCTTGACCAGTTCGACATAGGCGCAAGGCAGTTCGCCTGCGTGGGCATCGGGCTGGCCGATGGCGCCGACGACGGCGACGGCCGGATGACCCATCAGCGCCTCTTCGATGATCGCGGGGTCGATGTTGTGACCGCCCCGGATGATCAGGTCCTTGGCCCGCCCGGTGATGAAAAGATAGCCGTCGGCATCGATCCGGCCCAGATCGCCGGTGCGCAGAAAGCGGCCCTCGGCGAACAGCTCCTTGTTCTTGTCAGCCTCGGTATAGGTCGATCCGGCAAAGACCCCGGGGTTCGAGATACAGATCTCGCCCGCCTCATCCACGGCGCATTCGCGGAAATCGGTGGCACCCTGTCGGGTCAGGATGCGAACCTGAGTATAGGGGAACATCAACCCGACCGAGCCGATCTTCTTGGTCCCGCCCGGTGGGTTGATCGACACAAGGCAGGTGGCCTCGGTCAGCCCGTAGCCCTCGACGATCTCGATCCCGGTTTCCTTCTTGAAGCGGTTGTAAAGTTCCACCGGCAGCGGGGACGACCCGGAAAAGGCGTTCTTCAGGCTGGAGATATCGGCATTCACCGGGCGCTGCATCATGGCGGCAAGGGCGGTGGGCACCGTGATCAGATAGGTGACCCTGTAGCGTTCGACCAGCTTCCACAGGTTGTCGAACACGCCTTCGCCCCGGTAGCCTTGCGGGGTCGGAAACACCACATGCGCGCCCGAGCCGATCATCGACATCAGGATCGGATAGCAGGCAAAGACATGGAACATCGGCAGCGGGCACAGCACCACGTCGTCGGATTTGAACAGCAGCGTCGACCCCAGCCAACCGTTATAGATCATGCCCGAAGCCTTGTGTTGGGCGACCTTGGGCATGCCGGTGGTGCCGCCAGTGTGGAAATAGGCGGCGACATGGTCTTCTGTCCGGTCGGCAAAGGTCAGCTTGTTGGCCGACATCCGGGCCACTTCAGCCCCGAAATCCTTGACGTTCGCGGTATGCGGCACCGGATTTTTCGGGCGGACCCATGGCACGATGAACCGTTTCAGCCCGGACAGGTTGGGCACCAGATCCACCTCGAGCACCGTCTTGACGTCGGGAGCGAACTGCACCGCTTCGGCCACTTTCTGCGGCAGATCGGTCTTGGGGAAGGCCTTGAGCGTCACCACCACCTTGGCCCCGGTTTCGCGCAGGATGGCGGCGATCTTTTCGGGCTCCAGAAGCGGGTTGATCGGGTTCACAATCCCCGCAACGGCGCCCGCAAGCAGTGTCACCGCCGTTTCCAGCGTGTTCGGGAGAATAAAGGCGACAACGTCCTTTTCGCCGATTCCCAGCGACCGGAACAGGTTTGCGGCCCGCGTCACCTCGGCATGCAGATCGGACCAGGTGAGAGTGGTTTTCTTCGTCTCGGGCCCCGACAGCAGTTGATAGCTGATCGCGGGGCGGTTGCCGTGGTTAGCTTTGGCGCGGGTCAGGTAGTCATGGATCGACCGCGCCTGCCCCCGGTTCTCCCAGGGCATTTCCGCCTCGATCGCCTTCAGGTCCGCAGCCGTTGCGAAAGTTGACATTCAGGTCCTCCCCTATGGCCCGCTGTTGCCGCGGGCTTTGGGGCAGGATGGGGGGCGGCGACGCGTTTGTGAAGTCGGTTTGTCCAGACCCGGCACAGGAAATGCCGCGTCAGACCAGCCCCTCGGTGAATTGCAGCCGGGCCAGCCTTGCGTAAAGCCCGCCTTCAGCGACCAGCGCGTCATGGGTGCCGATGGCGGCAATCTGGCCCTGATCGAAAACCACGATCCGGTCGGCGCGTTTGACCGTGGCCAGCCGGTGCGCGACGACAAGGGTCGTGCGCCCTTCCGCCAGCTTTTCGACCGCCGCCTGCACCAGCAGTTCGCTTTCGGCGTCAAGGGCGCTGGTGGCCTCGTCCAACAAGAGGATCGGCGCATCGCGCAGGATGGCGCGGGCAATCGCAACCCGCTGTTTCTGGCCGCCCGACAGCATTACGCCGCGTTCGCCCAGATAGCTGTCATAGCCCTGCGGCAAGGCCGCAAGGAAATCATGCGCCGCGGCAGCCTTTGCCGCCGCCTCAACCTCGGCATCGGTGGCACCGGGGCGGCCAAAGCGGATATTCTCGCGCGCAGAGGTGGCAAAGATCACCGGGTCCTGCGGCACCAGCGCGATCGACTTCCGGAAATCAGCCCGCGCAAGATCGGTCAGCGCCACGCCGTCCAGAGTGATCTGCCCCGATTGCGGATCATAAAACCGCATCAGCAGTTGCAGGATCGTGGTCTTGCCAGCCCCCGAAGGCCCGACAAGCGCCACCGTCTCGCCCGGGGCCACCCGCAGGGAAACTCCGTTCAGCGCCGAGGTGTCGGGCCGCGTCGGATAGCGGAAGGTCACGTCCTCAAACGCAATCTCGCCCTTGACGGGGCGGGGCAGGGCCACCGGGCGGGTCGGGTCCTTGATTGCGTCGTCGGTGTTCAAAAGCTCGACCAGACGTTCGGTCGCCCCGGCGGCGCGTTGAAGTTCGCCCCAGATTTCCGACAGCGCCCCAACCGCGCCCGCGACCATCACGGCATAGATCACGAACTGGATCAGCGCGCCGACCGTCATTGCCCCGCCGCGCACATCGCGCGCGCCGATCCACAATACGCCCACGATCCCGGCAAAGGTCAGGAAGATCACGATCACCGTCATCACCGCCCGGGTCTTGATCCGGGTCTTGGCCGAGGAAAAGGATTTCTCGGTCAGGTCGGCGAATTCGGCCTGGGTGGCACCTTCATGGGTGAAGGCCTGCACCGTCTGGACCGACGACAACGCCTCGGAGGCGGAGCCCGACGATGCCGCAATCCAGTCCTGATTCTCCCGCGACAACCGGCGCAGCTTGCGCCCCAGCACAATGATCGGCACGACGATGGCGGGCACGACCAACAGCACAAGGCCCGTCAGCTTGCCCGAGGTCAGGAACAAAAGCGCCAGACCGCCGAACAATATCAACACGTTGCGCAGCGCGACCGACACGGATGACCCGATCACCGACAAGATCAGGGTCGTGTCGGTGGTGATGCGACTTAGCACCTCGCCGGTCATGATGCGTTCGAAAAAGGCAGGTGACATGCCCATCACCCGGTCAAACAGGGCGCGGCGGATGTCGGCCACCACCCGTTCGCCCAGCCGCGTCACCAGATAATAGCGCAAGCCTGTTCCCACCGCGAGCAGGGCCGCGATGCCCAAGGCCGCACCGAAATACTTGTCCAAAAGCGCTACGTCGGCGGTGTTGAACCCGTCCACCACGCGGCGCACTGCCAAAGGCAGGATCAGACTGACCGAGGCTGTCAGGATCAGCGCCATAAGCGCCAGCCCCATCATCCCGCGATAGGGCGCCAGGAACGGCACCAGCCCGCGCAAAGCGCCGACTTTCTTGGCCTTTGGTCGGTCTTCGCTGCCTGAGCTATCGGACATGAACTGCGCCTCGTCTGGTTTGGCAAAGGATGTAGTCTGCCGCCGCCCCGGCCACAAGCGCCGCAAGGCCCTGCACGCCCTTTCCCCGGCCGCCGTCCCATGCCACCCTTGCGGCAAAAGGACCAAGCCGATGACCCAGACCCGATTCCGCGCCGAAGATGGCGCGATGCTCGCCTATTCTGACGAAGGCGCGGGCTTGCCGCTTTTGTGCCTTGCCGGTCTGACCCGGACGATGGCCGACTTTGACTATCTGGCCCCGCATTTGCCGCCCCTGCGCCTGATCCGGATGGACTATCGCGGACGGGGGGGCAGCGACTGGACCGGGCCTGACACCTACAGCATTGAACAGGAAGGCCGGGACGCGCTGGCCCTCCTTGATCATCTTGGCATCGCCAAGGCCGCGATCCTTGGCACCTCACGCGGGGGGCTGATCGGGATGGTCCTAGGGGCTGTGGCGCCCGATCGGGTGCTGGGCCTGTGCCTGAATGACATCGGCCCCGAGATCGACCGCGCCGGCCTGTCGCGCATCGTGGATTACGTTGGGCGCAACCCTTCCGCCACCACCGGCGCCGGGTTTGCCGACCAGCTTTCCCGCAGCCCCGGCTTTACCAATATTCCGCTTTCGCGCTGGCGCGAGGAGGCGACAAGGCTGTCGCTGGAAACCCAGGACGGGTTGACCATCACCTATGACCCGGCCTTACGCGAACCGGTTCTGGCAGCTTTCAACAGCCCGCCCGTCGATCTCTGGCCCTTGTTCGGCGCGCTTGCAGGCCTGCCGCTGGCCCTGATCCGAGGGACGAACTCGGACCTTCTGGCCCCAGGCACGGCCGCGAAGATGCGGGACCTTCGCCCCGACATGGCCTTTGCCGAAATCCCGGACCGCGCCCACATCCCGTTTCTTGACGAACCCGAAGCGGTCGCCCTGATCCGCAAGTTTTTGAAAGCCCTTGCATGACCGACATCGCCCTGATCGAAGCTGCCGCCCTTCGGCTGGCAGGCCATGTCCGCCAGACCCCTCTCTTGCACGCGCCGCTCTTGGACCGGATCGCCGGGCGGCGCATCTTCGTCAAGGCCGAGTGCCTGCAACTGACCGGCAGCTTCAAGGCGCGTGGCGGCTGGTCTGCCGTGTCGGCCCTGTCGCCAGAGGCGCGCACCAAGGGGGTGATCGCCTATTCCTCGGGCAACCATGCCCAAGGGGTGGCCTATGCCGCCGCCCGGCACGGCAGTCCTTGTGTGATCCTGATGCCGTCGGATGCGCCGCAGATCAAGATTGCCAACACCCGTGCCTACGGGGCCGAGGTGGTGCTTTACGACCGCGCCACCGCTGACCGTGACGCTATTGGGGCCGACCTTTCCGCCGCGCGCGGCCTGACCCTGATCAAGCCCTACGACGATCCCTTGGTCATCGCCGGTCAAGGCACCGTCGGGCTGGAACTTGCAGCCCAAGCCGCCAATGCCGGGATCGACACCGCCGATGTGCTGGTCTGCTGCGGCGGCGGAGGCCTGACCTCAGGCATCGCCCTTGCCCTTGCCTCCCGCGCGCCGGGCCTCACGGTCCGCACCGCCGAACCCGAAGGCTTTGACGACATGGCCCGGTCGCTGGCCAGCGGCACAAGGCAGCGGAACGCCACCGCCACCGGCTCGATCTGCGACGCAATCCTGACGCCGACGCCGGGCGATCTGACATTTCCCATCCTGTCGCGCCTTGCCGGCCCCGGCACCGTCATCAGCGACGATCAGGCGCTGCGGGCAATGGCGCTGGCCTTCACCCACCTGCGCATCGTGCTGGAACCGGGCGGAGCCGCAGCCCTTGCCGCCGCCCTTTTTGCCCCCGACTTGCCCGATACCGTCATCGCCATCGCTACCGGCGGCAACGTCGACCCAGGCCTGTTCGCCACCACAGTGGAGCGTTTTGCGTGACCCTTGCCTGGCTGGACGACCTGCGCCTGAACGCCGAAATTTCCGGCCCTGAAGACGCGCCGCCGGTGGTCCTTATTCACGCGCTTGGCACCAGCCTTTCCATCTGGGACGCGGTGGCAGCGCTGCTCCCGCCCTTGCGCGTCCTTCGTTATGACCAGCGCGGGCATGGCAAGTCTGATGTGCCTCGGCCCCCCTATGCAATGGGCACGCTGGTGCGCGACGCCGAACGGATCATGGGCCACTTCAAGCTGAAGGACGCCGTCGTCGTCGGCCTGTCCGCAGGCGGGATGGTGGCGCAGGGTCTTGCGGTCAAGCGGCTGGATCTGGTGCGCGGGCTGGTGCTGTCCAACACCGCCGCCCGAATCTCGACGCCCGAAATCTGGGCCGACCGCATCGACCTTGTCCGGCGCGAGGGTCTCGCGGCCCTCGCCGATGGTGCGATGGAGCGGATGCTGGGCCGCACCTGGCGTGACAGCCCCGCGATGCCAGTCTTGCGCAAGATGCTGCTGGCCACCGACCCACAGGGCTGGATGGGTGTCGCCGCCGCCGTGGCGGGCACCGACTTTTATGCGACCACCGCAACCTTGACCCTGCCCACGCTCGTCATCGCCGGATCGCTGGACGCGGCCACCCCGCCCGACATGGTGCGCGAAATGGCCGGCCTGATCCGCGGCAGCGACTTTCACCTATTGCGCGCGGCGGGCCATCTGCCCCCTGCCGACCAACCCGAGGTTTTCGCCGCGACACTCGCCGCTTTCCTCACCCGGATCGGCCACCTCTGACCAAAGCCGCAAAGACGACATTCCGCGCCGCATTTGAACCGGACCTTTTGCCACCTGATCCTTAGCTTGCTCTTTTAAGAAATACTCCACGGGGGTGCGGGGGTGTGAAACCCCCGCTTCCACCGCCAGCCAAAGGGACCGCGCCATGAAACTCAAGGACCTTGAAATCTTCGTCGTCGCACCGCCGTTCCCGGGCTGGGGCGGGCGCTACTGGATCTTTACCAAACTGACCACCGACACCGGCATCGTCGGCTACGGCGAATGCTACGCGTCAACCGTTGGCCCCAAGGCGATGCGGGCGGTGATCGAGGACGTGTTCGAACGCCACATGGCGGGCGAGAACCCCGAAAACATCGAGCTGATGTTCCGCCGCGCCTATTCTTCCGGCTTTACCCAGCGCCCTGACCCGACTGTCATGGGCGCGTTTTCGGGGCTGGAGATCGCCTGCTGGGACATCCTTGGCAAAGCCCGCAACCGCCCGGTCTGGGCGCTTTTGGGCGGCAAGATGAATGACCGGATCCGGTCCTACACCTATCTTTACCCTGCCCCGGGCAACGAATCCCCTGGCTTCTGGGTCGATCCCGATGCGGCCGCCGAAGCGGCGGTGCGTTTCATGAACATGGGCTTTACCGCTGTCAAGTTTGACCCCGCCGGTCCCTATACCATCCGGGGCGGGCACGAGCCTGCGATGTCCGACATCACCCGCTCGGTCGCGTTCTGCAAGGCAATCCGCGAGGCCGTCGGCGATCGCGTCGACCTCTTGTTTGGCACGCATGGCCAGTTCACCACCCCCGGTGCCATCCGCATGGGCCGCGAACTGGAACCCTATAACCCGCTTTGGTATGAAGAACCGATCCCGCCGGACAACCTGCTGGAGTTTGCCGAGGTCGCCAAATCCGTCCGCGTCCCCCTCGCGACGGGCGAACGGATGACCACTAAGGCCGAATTTGGCACCCTTCTGCGCGCGGGTGGGGTCAAGATCCTGCAACCGGCTTTGGGTCGCGTCGGTGGCATCTGGGAAGCCAAGAAAATCGCCGCCATGGCCGAGATTTTCAACGCCGAAATGGCCCCGCACCTTTATGCCGGTCCCGTCGAATGGGCCGCCAACGTCCATTTCGCGGCTTCGATCCCGAACCTTCTGATCGCGGAAACCATCGAGGATGGCGGGGCCTTTCATCAGAAACTGATCAAGAATTCGATCAAATGGGAAGACGGCTACATCATCCCGCCCGACGCCCCCGGTCTGGGGATCGAGTTCGACGAAGACGTCGCCCGCGCCCATCCGTTCACGGGCACGGGGTTGCATCTGCAGATGCAAGAAGCCCCCTGCGACCACCGCCATGGCAACCGGTTCGAAGGCGGAGCGCCCGCGAAGAAGGCTTAGACCGCCCAGCCTTGCAGGGTCACCCAGGCCGCGCCGTTGCCGTTCTTGCGGCGGCGGTAGAACATGTCGACATGGAGGATCGCCCGGCCCCCGCCCGGTAGATCGATGGCACCGGAATGCGTGCCCTGTTCGACCAGCGTGTCGAAATTGTAGGCTTGGTTTTCGCCGTTGCCGAAATAGACAACCGCGCGTTCGACATGGACATTGTTGCCAGTGACCCCAATGCGCAGCTTGGTGTAGATTCCGCCATTGTCGGCCACGATGATCCGGTCGGCATCGCCGTAAACCTTGACCTTGCGGCTGCCAAGATCGACCCAATCCCCGGCCCAGGCCGCGCGTGTCGCCAAGGGGGCGACCAGCGCGCCAAGCCCGAATGCCTCTGCGTGTCGTCATGTCAAATGCTCCCTGAAGACAGTCACTCTTGAGAGCATATACGAAACCACGGCCAATTTCCGTCGGGAATTTTGCGGATATGTGGCGGGCCCAGGAGGACTCGAACCCCCAACCTCGGACTTAGAAGGTCCTTGCTCTATCCAGTTGAGCTATGAGCCCGCACGCTGGCCCTTTTGGGCCAAGCCCGCAGATCAGGCAAGCACCTTCGTCATGAAGACGGAGTTCGGGTCCAGCGCATAGCCTTCGAACGGCGGGCACTCAGTAAAGCCTGCCTTTTCATACAACCGGCGGGCGGGCAGGAACATGACTTGCGACCCGGTCTCAAGACTTAGTCGCGTGTATCCCGCGGCCTGTGCCTCGGCCAGAAGATGATCCAGCATCCGGCGCGACAAGCCGCGGCCGCGGGTCTCGGACAGGACATGCATCGACTTGATCTCAGCATGGGTCGCGTCGATCCGCTTGAAGGCCCCCATCGCCAGCGGGTCACCATCTTCGCGCAGGACGTAGAATGCGATCTGCGGATGATCCAGCGCGCCCGCATCCATCATGTGGATGCTTTCCGGTGGGGTGTCGGCGTGCATGTCGGCGGTGTGGCGCTGCATAAGCAAGGCCAGGTCCGCCGAAGTTGGCCGTTCGCGGGCGATGGTCAGCGCGTCCGACATTCAGTGCGTCCAGGCACCCTTGCGGTCGGTGGCGAAATTCTCGCCATAGCCGCGCTGGCGGATGATCGGCTTGCGGGCTTTGGGCGCGACCACGTCAAATTCTACGCCCTTGGAGATGGCATAAGCCTCGGCCGCCTCGCGGGTATCGAACCGCAGGCGCACCTGGGTCTGGGTGTCGCCCGACGAGGTCCAGCCCATCAAAGGGTCCACCTCACGCGCGGACCCTTGCGCAAATTCCAGGACCCACCCTTGGGTCTTGGCGGTGCCCGACTGCATTGCGGTCTTGGCTGGCTGATAGATGCGAGCGCGCATGATGAACCTCCCGGCGTTGCAGCCATATTCCAAAGCTTTGCGGAAAGCGCAAGCGGCAGCTGGGCCGGGGAGAGGGCAAAAGGCTGTCGGCTGATCTCGGGGGGTGTGGGGTGGGATTGAGATCAGCCGACAACTTAGTTGCTGCTTGCAGGTTCACTGTCGCCTATTCGGAAACGAAAATCAACCTAAAGATGCAAAGACTCCAAAATTTCTGGTTCAGGTCGTGGATGCCGGCCCGACTTTACGCTGCAGCCGCACAATCTGATACCGGTTGTAGGTCCGAAACGCTGCTGATGACCGGCTGGAGCCGGTCAGACGCTGCATCAGGTTCTCACGGCGCTTGGCCGACAGGAACAGTCCGACAAGCCGGGCCAGCGCCCAATGCGCCAGCGGTCGCTTGCCCCTGATCTCGTCCGAGACCCTTGTGACCCCATGGCCCAGCACATTGAAGAACTGCTGTTCGAGGTCGATCGAGGGGGCAACCGCGTCGGTGATGTCTTCTTCGGCAGCAATCTCGAAAGGCGAGGCGGCAACCGACTTGCGGAACCTGTTGACCGAATGACCACCGCCCGGCTGGGCACCATGGGACTCGCGCCCGCTGTAGGCTTCGGTCCGGAAGCAATCGGCGATCAGCACTTGCCCGCCGGGCGCCAGCAGCCCGGCGCATTTCGGCAGGCTGTCCGCGAGCGGGATATACTGAAAGCTCTCCGAGAACAGGCACAGATCGAACGGCCCGCTGCCGGCATAATCCTCCAGCCTGCATTCATGCACCACCGCGGCGGGGGCGTTCGCCCGGCAGCGCGCCGCCAGAAAGGCCGAGGGCACGACGATCTCGACCGAATGGCCAAGGGCCAGCAGCTTTTTCGCCGTCTCGCCAGCACCGCCGCCGATGTCCAGAATGCGCAAAGGCCCCTGCGGCAAATAGCCGAACAGCTTGATCGTATAGGCATCCTGCGCCGCCCGCAGATTCCCCGCCGTCACCTCAAGCCCGGTCCAAAGCCCATAGTGCAGGTTTTCCGCCCCGGACAGCCAGCGGATGAACGCCAGCCCCACATCAAGGCCCACCGCCCGCGTATCGATCTTCTTTGCCATCATGCACCTCTTGCAGCCTGCCTTAGCCGCTTCCCGCCGCCCCGGCAACGGTTTCGCCCCTCTCCGTGGATCACCGCTTGAACTGGAACAAAAACGGATCAAATCTGTCCTGTCCCCGACTCCCCCTTTTCACGAGGCGACGATGCCACACAACACCATCAACGCCCTGACCGAGCGCCCGGATGTCCTGAGCAAGCCAAAACTTGAAGGTGGCCGCCGCTTTGTGCTGTCCACGCCGTTCCAGCCCGCCGGCGACCAGCCGACAGCGATCAGGGAACTGACGGCGGGGGTTCTGGGCGGCGAACGAGATCAGGTTCTTCTGGGGGCCACCGGGACCGGCAAGACCTTTACCATGGCCAAGGTCATCGAAGGCACCCAGCGCCCCGCCATCATCCTTGCGCCCAATAAGACGCTGGCCGCGCAATTATACGGCGAATTCAAAAGCTTCTTCCCCGAAAACGCCGTCGAATATTTCGTCAGCTACTACGACTATTACCAGCCCGAAGCCTATGTCGCGCGGACCGACACCTACATAGAAAAGGAATCCCAGATCAACGAACAGATCGACCGGATGCGCCACTCGGCCACCCGGGCGCTGCTGGAGCGGGATGACGTGATCATTGTGGCCTCGGTCTCGTGCATTTACGGCATTGGGTCGGTCGAAACCTATTCCGCTATGACCCAGGACCTGATCACCGGCCAGATGTATGACCAGCGCAAGGTCATGGCCGAACTGGTGGCGCAACAATACAAGCGGCTGGAAACCTCGTTCCAGCGCGGGGCGTTCCGGGTGCGCGGCGACAGTCTTGAGGTCTGGCCCGCCCACCTTGAAGACCGGGCCTGGCGGTTTTCGTTCTTTGGCGAAGAACTTGAAAGCATCACCGAATTCGACCCGCTGACCGGGGCGAAGACAGATAGTTTCAAGCAAATCCGCATCTATGCGAATTCACACTACGTCACCCCGCGCCCGACGCTGGCGCAGGCGACCAAAGGCATCAAGGAAGAACTTTTCCACCGCCTGAAGCAGTTGACCAGCGAAGGCAAGCTCTTGGAGGCCCAGCGGCTGGAACAACGCTGCACCTTTGATCTTGAGATGCTGGAGGCGACCGGCAGTTGCGCCGGGATCGAGAACTACTCCCGCTATCTGACGGGTCGCGCGCCGGGGGAACCTCCACCAACGCTTTTCGAATTCATTCCCGACAATGCCATTGTTTTTGCAGACGAATCCCACGTTTCCGTCCCCCAGATCGGTGGCATGTTCAAGGGCGACTTCCGCCGCAAGATGACGCTGGCCGAACATGGCTTTCGCTTGCCAAGCTGCATGGACAACCGGCCTTTGAAGTTCGAGGAGTGGGACGCCATGCGCCCGCAATCGGTCTTCGTTTCCGCAACCCCCGCAGCGTGGGAGATGGAGCAGACCGGCGGCGTCTTCACCGAACAGGTGATCCGCCCCACCGGCCTGATCGACCCGCAGGTCGAAATCCGCCCGGTGGAGATGCAGGCCGATGACCTGCTGGACGAGATTCGCAAAGTCGCCGCCCGGGGCCTGCGCACCCTCGCCACCGTCCTGACCAAGCGCATGGCCGAGGATCTGACCGACTACCTGCACGAACAGGGCATCCGCGTGCGCTATATGCACTCTGACATCGACACCATCGAACGCATTGAAATCCTGCGTGATTTGCGGCTTGGGGCGTTTGATGTTCTGGTCGGGATCAACCTGTTGCGGGAAGGTTTGGACATCCCCGAATGCGGGCTGGTTGCGATTCTGGACGCCGACAAGGAAGGCTTCCTGCGCTCGGAAACCAGCCTGATCCAGACCATCGGCCGCGCGGCGCGCAACAGCGAGGGCCGGGTGATCATGTATGCCGACCGCATGACCGGCAGCATGGAGCGTGCCATCGGCGAAACCAACCGCCGCCGCGAAAAGCAGGTGGCCTACAACACGCTGCACGGCATCACGCCGGAAACGATCAAGAAGAACGTCGAGGATGTCCTGTTCGGCACCTGGGTCGGCGACACAGATCAGGCGCGGATCACGACAAAGGTCGACAAGCCCATGGTCGGCAAGAACCTTGCCGCCCACCTTGACGCGCTCCGCCTGCAGATGCGCAAAGCTGCCGAGAACCTGGAGTTTGAAACCGCCGCCCGCCTGCGCGATGAGGTGAAACGGCTGGAAGCGGTGGAACTTGCCGTCGCCGACGACCCCTTTGCCCGGCAAGAGGTGATCGAGGAGGCGGTGGAAGAAGCGGTCAAGATGTCCGGTCGGTCGACGGCTGGGCGGGCGGGGCAACGGGGCGGCAAGCGGAGCAGGGGGAAGAGGTAGGGTGGCCAATTTGCCCGCGCATCGCGTGGCCGGTGGGAAGATTGCCCGCACTACGCCAGCGCAACCTGCTTTGCCGTGTCCTCCACCCCCGTCAGCCAAACCTTCCCGTCCCGCATCCCGCCCCGGATCAGAAACCCCGGCTGAGTCACTTCGGGGTGCGCTTCGGCCCAGTCACGGTAGCGGTCGTTGGTCACGATCCGCGCGTTGAATTTCTGGGCAGCCGCAAGGATATAGGGGTCGGCCGGGGTGCCCTTCGGGACCACGAGCACCTGATCGTCGGGCACCGACAGCTTGGATGACAACGCAGCTTCGTTCATGAACCGCCCGAACAGTTTCCACCCGGCATTGGCGTCGAACACTACCCCCGGATCAAAGCCGCGCGCTTTCAGGTCTTCGACAACCCGCAACAAGGGCGCAAGCTGTGGGGTATTGTCCTGCCAGTGCATCACGTTCGATCCATCGACAAGAATCCAGTTCTTCGGTTTGCGGCGCGAAGCCCGTCTGGAGGGTCTGGAAGGTCTGGCGCGCCCGGTGGTCTTTCGCCGGGTCCGCCAAAGAAACGCAAGGACCACGGCCAGCAACAGGGCGAGTGTCACCAGAAATGGAATGGTTTCCGAAGGCATTGAAATCCCCTAAGCCCTTGGTGCCCTGATGAATTTGAAATCGGTAAAGGGCAGCAAGAACAGCATCGTCAACATGCCTGAAGTCTAAACCGGGGCCCGGACTTCCTGCAAGCGGGATTGACCGGGATCAAGGCGGCAGTGGGCAGGACCGGCTATGACTTGCGGACATGAAAATAGCCAAGGGATTGCCCAGATGCGACTGATGATGGTTCTCTATTCGATGATTGCCACCGATATGGCCGGGTCCGGTGTGATCGCGGTGCTGACCATGGGTTATGCAACGCTGTGGCCGATCCTTGCGGCGGCGGTGGTGGGGGCGGTGCTGGCGCTTCCGGTCAGTTGGGCCGTCGCGCGCGAGATCAGCTAGAACGTATCCGGCCAATTCGTTTCGGAAGAACTGCGGTCCGAACCAATGGCTTCCGCCTCAAGGAACACCCGCACGGTTTCCTCGAACTCGCGGGGTTTTTCGGCGTGCAGCCAGTGGCCTGCATCAGGGAGCTTCGCAAACCGCGCTTTAAGGAAATGCGCCCGGATGGTGTCGCGGTATTCGGGCAGGACGTAGGTCGAAAGGGCACCGGTCAGGAACAGGGCCGGGTGGTCAAAGGTGCCTTCGGTCCCAGGCCAGCCGACGATCTTGGGCATCTCGGCGTCCAGCACCGCAAGGTTCAGGCGCCAGCGCGGCGGTTTGGTGCGCAGGTCCAGGGATTGCAGAAAGAAGGCGCGCAGGGCGGAGTCGTCGATATGTGCGGCAAGGGCGGCGTCCGCATCAACACGGGTGGTGATCTGCGTCAGGTCAAGCGCCGCCATGGCGCGGGCATTGGCGCGCTGGTCGTGGCTGTAGGCGACCGGGGCGATATCGGCCACCACCAGACGGCGGATCAGGTCGGGCCGGGTCAGCGCCAGTTGCATCGACGCCTTGCCGCCCATCGAATGGCCCAGAAGGTCGACCGGAGCGCCCAAGGCCTCGATCACCTCGGCCAGATCGGCGGCCATCTCGGGATAGCTTTGGCTACCGGCCCAAGGGCTGTCGCCATGGTTCCGCATGTCGACGGCCACCACCTCGCGCCGGTCGGATAAGCGACGGGCGATGACACCCCAGTTGCGCCCCGAGCCATACAGCCCGTGGGCGATGATCAGGGTTGGCGCTTCGGCGCGGGCGGCGGGATGGCGGGTAAGGGCAAGCATACGGCTGCATATCGCCACGGGCCATGCAAAACCAGAGCGGTTGAATGCCGAAGCGAACACTTCTACGGTCAGCCCTGGGTGTGGAGGATTTTTGATGAGTATGGTGGCGATCCAGCAGATGGCGGACCGCGTGGCGCAGCTTTTGGAAGAAAAGCATGGCCTTGGCGGTCGCGATCTGACGGCCAAGCTGCGGCGGGGCAAGCGGCTTTTGCCGCGCAAGGTGCGGGATGCGGCCGATGCGTTGGCTGCGGCAGCCGAAATGGCACGGAACCCAAAGCTGATGGGGCAGGTCGACATGGGGCAGGTGTCGGGTGCCTACGACGTCTGCGTGCGCCATCTTGCGGGTATTGACACGGCCGAACGGCGGCGTGGCACCATGGTCGGGATGGTCGAATCCGTCGGGATCGGGGTGCTGATCTTTGGCATCGTGATTGTCGGGGTCATGTATTGGCTTGGGTATCTGTAGCCCCGAAAGCCTGCGCCGACAGCGACTGCCGGGTGACCAGCGTGACGGTCACGAAGGCCACATACAGCAGCAGATACCATGACCCAAGCTTGGCCAGACTGACGATCTGGCCGGGCAACTGGCCGGAATAGATCCAGGTTCCGGTCGCGGTCCCGACGTTTTCCGCCAGCCAAAGCGCCAGCGCCGCAAGGAAGGCCGCCAGCGGCAGGGGCATCCACCAATGCCGGTCAAGAATGCTGAACCAGACCCGGGTGCGGGCATAAAGCGCCAGCGTGGCCACAAACAACGCGATGCGGATGTCGGGCAGGAAATGGTGGGCAAAGAAATTCACATAGATCGCCAGCCCAAGAATCAGCGTCAGCGGAAAGGCCGGGTAGGGCGCAAAACGCATGTCGAAGATGCGGATGACGCGGGCGATGTAGCTACCTACTGAAGCATACATGAACCCCGAAAACAGTGGCACTCCCATCAGCATGAACAGCCCCGGCTCGGGGTAGGCCCATGACCCGACATGGACCTTGAACCATTCCATCGCCGTGCCGGTCAGGTGGAAAAGAAGGATGACGCGGGCTTCCTCCCAGGTCTCCAGCTTTGCCCACAGGAAGACCGCCTGCGTGGCGATGGCAAACAGGAACAGGGCGTCATAGCGATGCAATGGCCAGTCGGGCTGCCACAGGAATTTGGTCGCGATGATGGCCAGCAGAAGAAGGCCGCCAAACAGGCAGGCCCAGCCCTGCTTCAGCACGAACAGCACGAATTCGGCCAGCGCAAAGGGCAATTGGGCCCGCGCCCAGTCGCCCATGCGGTGTTCAAGGCCCCGAGTTGTCTGGCGGGGTTGGGTCAACGCCAATCGCGCCCCAATATCGGCCGTTCGCGGCGTGGGGCCGCAACCGGCGTCAGATGCGCCCGTGCAGCGCCATGGGCGTCGTGGATCGCGTGGGCGATCAACCCCGGCGCACGGGCATCGCCGATGCGGTGCAGGCTTTGCAGTCCGGCTTCCTGCAACGCAAGCCACAGCCCGTCTGTCGGCTCGCGAGATGTCACTGGGACAAAGCCATCGCAAGCAATCGCCGTCTCGCGTCCGGTATGGGCACAGGCCAGCCGCGCCTGACCCGGGGCCAGCGCCATCACGATCTGCCCGGTCAGGATCGTCACCCCGCGGTCGATCAGCCGCGCTTGCAGGCGGGATTGTTCGACGGTGTAGGAGGTCCATTCGGCCACCGTTCCCGCGGGCGTGACATAGGTCACCTGACGGCCCTCGCTTGCCAGCAGGTCGGCCAGACCGGCGGCGATGTGATAGCCTTCGTCGTCAAAGATCACCACCGGGCCTTGCTCCGGACGCGCGCCGTCAATGATCTGATCCGGGGTCAGAGTGCGGGGATCGGTGAAACTGGCCACCCCCCCGGGATTGCTGCGCCCGCGCCCGTTTGCGCGCCACAGACTGCCGGTCGCTACCATCACATGCTCGATGCCGGTTTCCAGGACATCATCCGGCGTCATCGGGCTGCCGGGATACAGCGTCACTTGTGGCAGGCGGCTGATCTGCGACAGCCGCCAGTCGATCACCCGGCCCCATTCCGACAGACCGGGCAAGCGCGCCTCACGCGTGACGCGGCCACCGGGCTCGCCTGCTTCGGCCAGAACCACGGGGACACCGCGTTTTGCCAAGGTCACAGCCGCCTCCAGCCCCGCAGGACCTGCACCGATGATCAGCACCGGGTCGGCCTGACCGATGATCGCGGGAACCCGTTCAGGGTGCCAGCCCTGCCGCCATTCCTCACCCATGGTGGGGTTCTGGGTGCAGCGGATCGGCGCGCCAAGGCCGTCATGGGCATAGCAAATGTTGCAGCCGATGCATTCGCGGATATCCTCCAACCGGCCATCGCGGATCTTGGCGGGGAGGTAAGGGTCGGCGATCGAAGGCCGCGCCGCCCCGATGAAATCCAGCACGCCGCGCCGCAGTTGCGACAGCATCGTCTCGGGGCTGGTAAAACGGCCAACGCTGACCACGGGCTTGGCCACGGTCTTGCGGATATGGGCGATGTGGCTTTCCAGTGCCGCTTCCTTGACGAACCGCGACGGGCCCATTTCCACGCCGTAATCGGGAATGGTCACGTCAAAGACATCGACCAAGGGGGCAATCCGCCCCATGAATTCGGCCCGCGCATCGCCGCCCTTGCCGTCGTCGTCGGTCACCTCGATCCTTATCGCCACGGCGGCGCGGTCGCCGATGGCATCGCGGGTATCGGCCAGAAGCTCGCCGATCAGCCGGGTGCGGGCGTCGAAACTGCCGCCATAGTCGCCTGCGCGGTGGTTCAGCGCCGGGTCCAGAAACTGCGCCAGCAGATAGGTGTGGGCCGCATAGACATAGACCACGTCAAAGCCTGCCGCCTTGGCGCGCAGCGCCGCCGCCCGGTGCCAGTCGCGCAAGTGTTTGATGTCCTGCCGGTCCATGCGCTGGCTTTGCCAGGGGCCGGTTTCGGCCAATATGCTTTCCGGCCCAAGACTTGCCGCGCGCGACAGGACATTGGCGCTGCGCCCGCCACCGTGCCACAATTCGACCCCCGCTAGCGCGCCGTGGGCGTGCACCGCATCGGCCATCGCCGCCATGTTGGCCGTGTCGCCGTCATCCCACAGGCTGGCATAGGGGGCCGGGGTGTCGTCGGAGGTGGGGTGGATCGAGCAATATTCGCTGTTGACCACGCCCCAGCCACCCTCGGCCTTGACGCCCCGCATCGCCGCAAGGCTGGCCGGGTGCTGGTTGCCCATGCCGGTACAATGGGGGACCTGCCAGAAACGGTTCGGGGCGGTGACCGGGCCGATCTTGAGTGGCTGGAACAGCGGGTCGAAACGGGGGTCACGCATGGGGGGCCTCGGGTCAGGTGACTGATTAGGCGGTCAGTCGTGGGGAGAGGTCAAGGTGGGGAGAGCCGACTGCCGCAGCAGGGGGTTAAGGACGTGTGAACAAGGGTGCGGGGGGGTGACCGGATGAGGCGCAAGTCTATGGGAACGCTGGGGTAATTTGCCGAAACAACGGGAGGCGGGATGTCTTCTTTCCGTCTTCCATGTGTCTTCCAAGCGTCTCTCCGCGCGGGTCGGTCGCGGGGCGTTAACCATCGGGAGCGAATCGGGCTGGTCAAGTCGGCCCCTTCCTCCATCCGGTTCCCATTGACAGGGAGGGGAAGCGCGGAGGTTTGCGGTTGGGGGATTAGGGGCTAGAGTGTTTCCTACTGTCCGCAAAATGCGTAGATCGGATTTGAAAAAAGACATGAGAGAGCTTTACGAGACCATCAACGATCCAGAGGCTGTTCTTGCATTCGAGCCCGAGGAACTCGGCGGGCTTCTGCTGCGCCTTCTGCGCAATCGTAGAGACGATTTGCCCCAGCCAAACGGGATGTTCCATCCAAGCAATTTGATTGCAGATGCAATGCGCGACGGCGATGCATCACGCGGACAGTCCGGCTACCCGCGGGAGAGTTGGCAAGCAATCGGCACGGCACTCTCGGAGGCTTTTGCTTGGTTAGAAGGCCAAGGGCTGATCGTTCCGCCGCCTGACATTTCCAACGCCAGAAATGGATGGAGAATACTCAGCCGGCGCGCACGCCTGTTCGAAAGCGAGGAAGACTTCCGTCAATTCGAAATGGCGCGCCGCCTGAACCGAAGTCTTCTGCACCCGGTCATTGCAGAGGAGGTCTGGCTTTCTTTCATACGCGGCAAGTTTGCTGCCGCAGTTTTTGAGGCAATGCGCGCAGTCGAGATTGCCGTTCGCGAAGCTGCCGAGCTTCCTATTGGTGAACATGGCGTGCCGATGATCCGCAAAGCCTTTCACAAGGACAACGGTCCATTGCGCGACTCTAATCAAGACGAAGGTGAGCGCGAGGCCTTAATGCACCTTTTTGCAGGTGCCGTCGGTTCCTACAAAAATCCGCACTCACATCGAAATGTGGCGATGGAGGACGCTGGCGAGGCAATGGAGATTGTTATGCTCGCCAGTCATCTTTTGCGGATAGTTGATGCAAGGCGCCCGCTAAAAGGAAAGCCTTCCCATGATGAAGGTCTGTGCGGCAAGTGAGATGCGCTTTAGCCCACCCTACGATTTCGCCCGGCCTTACAGCCCCGGATAGATCGGGAACCTTTCGCACAGGGCCTCGACCTCGGCCTTCACCTTTGCCTCGACCGCCGCGTTGCCGTCTTCGCCGTTCTGCGCAAGGCCTTCGACCACCTCGATGATCCAGCGGCCGATCTGGCGGAACTCTTCCTCACCAAAGCCGCGGGTGGTGCCTGCGGGGGTGCCAAGGCGGACGCCGCTGGTGATCGTCGGCTTTTCGGTGTCGAAGGGGATGCCGTTCTTGTTGCAGGTGATGTGGGCGCGGCCGAGGGCCTTTTCGGTCGCGTTGCCCTTGACGCCCTTGGGGCGCAGGTCGACCAGCATAAGGTGGGTGTCGGTGCCGCCGGTGACGATATCAAGGCCACCCTTCATCAACTCATCGGCCAAAGCCTGAGCGTTCTTCACGACCTGCTTTTGGTAATCGACGAAGCCGGGGCGCAGCGCCTCGCCAAAGGCCACGGCTTTGGCCGCGATCACATGCATCAGGGGGCCACCCTGAATGCCCGGGAAGATCGCCGAGTTGACCTTCTTGGCGATATCCTCGTCATTCGTCAGGATCATGCCGCCACGCGGGCCGCGCAGGGTCTTGTGGGTGGTGGTGGTGGCGACATGGGCGTGCGGGAAGGGCGAGGGGTAGATGCCAGCCGCGACAAGGCCCGCGAAATGCGCCATGTCGACGAGGAGGTAGGCCCCGACGCTGTCGGCAATCTCGCGCATGCGGGCAAAGTCGATGATCCGGGGAATGGCGCTGCCACCGGCGATGATCAGCTTTGGCTTGTGCTCGGTCGCAAGGGCGGCAAGCTGGTCATAGTCCAGCGTCAGGTCCTGCTTGCGCACCCCGTATTGCACCGCATGGAACCACTTGCCCGACTGGTTCGGCGCCGCGCCGTGGGTAAGGTGGCCGCCCGCGTCCAGCGACATGCCAAGGATGGTGTCGCCGGGCTTGATCAGTGCCTGAAACACGCCCTGGTTGGCCTGGCTGCCCGAGTTCGGCTGCACATTGGCAAAGCCGCACCCGAACAGGGCCTTTGCCCGCTCAATGGCCAGGTTCTCGGCGATATCGACATACTGGCAACCGCCATAGTAGCGCCGCCCCGGATAGCCTTCGGCGTATTTGTTGGTCATCACCGACCCCTGCGCCTCCATCACGGCGCGGCTGACGATGTTTTCCGACGCGATCAGCTCGATCTCGTGGCGTTGGCGGCCAAGCTCTTGCGTGATGGACCCGAACAATTCGGGATCGCGAGAGGACAAGGCTTCGGTGAAAAAGCCGGTATCGCGGGCTTCAGTGCTCATCGTCTGGTCCTCTCGGCTGAAAATTGGTGCGGATATCTAGATCATGCCACGACGCCGGGAAAGGCGGGAAAACGACATGTGCCGCGATGGTCACGAAATAATCTTGCACGCAGGTGAGTCAAGGATGTCTTCCGCGACCTGCAGCGCAAATTCGAAGACCATTTCGCCGCTGTGATCGCGCCCGACAGCCTGCCAGCCAAGCCGCCGATACAACCGGTCCGCAACGGTGCCGGGGTCGGTGCCCAGCCGGGTCACGGCAAAGCCGTCGGCGCGCAGATCGCGGCAGGCGCGGTTCAGCAAGATGGTCCCGATCCCCCGGCCGGTGTGGGCTCGATCGACAAACAGGGCCCAGATCGAACCGTCGCGTTCGTCGCTGGCCGAAAACCCAGTGATCTGGTCGCCGACCATGGCAACCCAGACTCGGGCCTGACCGACGAACCGGTCGTAATCGGCCCGGGTGACCGATCCCGGGTCGGACAGCACATTCTCGCGCACCGCGGCGCGGATTTCGATCAGGCGGTCGATGTCGGACGGGGTGGCGCGGCGGATGACTGGCATGGGCCGATCCTTGTTGCCCGCGGGGGTCGGCGGGGATGTGTCACGTTCCCATTGGCGTGCTTGCGTCGCACCAGAAATTCAAGCAGGAATTTGAAAAAGCTGCTTGCAGGGTCCTGATGATGCTTGAACTCCAATCCTCTGAATTGCTGTTTTCTACTCCGCTTTTGCGCTTTAGCGTGCCGGATCACGCCGAACTGGATGCCGAGCTTCTGGCCGAAGGCGCGCGCCTGCGGGCCATCAGCGAAGGCATCCAGAAGTCGAACCGGGGCGGCTGGCATTCGGATGGCAACCTTTTTGCAAGCCCGGTGCCCTGCATCGTCCGGTTGCGCGCGCTGGCCGAGGCGTCTGTGCTGGAGGCCACCCGGAAGATCGCGCCCAAGGTCGATGCGTCGACGATGGGATTGAAGATGTTCGCCTGGATGAATATCAGCCCGCCCGGCGGATTCAACGCGCCTCACACCCATCCCGGGGCGCATTGGTCGGGGGTCTATTACGTCTCACAACCCGCAGTCGAACAGGGCAACTCGGGGATGATCGAATTTCTGGACCCGCGCAGCGACCTGCCGCATTGGCGCATCTTCAAGGCCCGCGCCTTTCGGTCAAAACGCAAGATCCGGCCCGAAGCAGGCGAGATCGTGATGTTCCCGTCCTACCTTGTGCATTGGGTCTATCCCAACCAGACTGACGACAACCGGGTGACCATCGCCTTTAACGCCAACTTCGGGAAGGCAAAGGACCCGGGTGGGGATGGTGACGACGACTGACCCGTCGCGGACCCATCCGACGGCAAGTAAACCGACCATTCCAGGAGCGCGCGATGGACCCGACCCGCAGGATCGCCTTTGTTTCCAGCGACACGCCCCCCGCGCGCGCGGCTTTGGACCGGCTGTGCGACCGCTATGGCCAGGTGGCAATGGCTGATGCCGATGTGATCGTGGCGCTGGGCGGTGACGGGTTCATGCTGCAGACGCTGAATGCCAGCCGGGCGCTGTCGCGGCCGGTTTACGGAATGAACCGGGGCACCGTCGGCTTTCTTATGAACGATTACGCCGAGGACGATCTGCACCTGCGCTTGGACGGTGCCGAGGAAGCCGTCCTCAACCCTCTGCGGATGCGCGCGGTCAGCGTGGATGGCACCGCGACCGAGGCTTTGGCGATCAACGAGGTCTCGCTGTTGCGACAAGGCCCGCAAGCAGCCAAGCTGCGGATCAGCATCGACGGGCGCGAACGGCTGGCGGAACTGGTCTGCGACGGGGCATTGGTGGCGACTCCGGCGGGGTCGACCGCCTATAACTACTCGGCGCATGGCCCGATCCTGCCGATCGGGTCGGATGTGCTGGCCCTGACCGCGATGGCGGCCTTTCGGCCCAGGCGCTGGCGCGGGGCCCTGCTGCCGCGCAGCGCGCTGGTGCGGTTCGATGTGCAAGAGCCGGAAAAGCGCCCGGTCATGGCCGATGCCGACAGCCGGTCATCGGTCCGCGATGTGGTCAGCGTCGAGGTTTCCTCGGACGCCAGCATCAGCCACCGGCTGCTGTTTGACCCCGGCCACGGTCTGGAAGAACGGCTGATCGGCGAGCAATTCGTCTGAAAAGGGCGCAAGCCGGAAATCGTTCGATTTCCGGACCGGAATTCTGCGAATTCCGAGTTGCGCCGGGTCAGTCCGGCAGCGCCTTCCAGGTTTCGATCTTGCGGTACAGCGTCGAGGGCGAGACATCCAACACCCGCGCCGCCTTGGGCACCGACCCCGCATGCCGCGCCAAAGTAATCTCGATCAGCCGCCGTTCGGCCTCTGCCAAGGTCAGGCCGACAAGGCTGTCGGTGACTGCAACCGCAGCGCCAGCGGTCGCGGGCAACGCGGCCGGCCCGCCGGTCCGGATATCGGCCAGCCCCGGCGGCAGCATGTCGCGGGTGACCCAGCCGCCCGGGTTCAGCACCACGACATTGCGGATCACGTTCAACAGCTGCCGCACGTTCCCGGGCCAGGGCAGGGTCGACAACAGGCTGCGGACATCGGGACTGAACCCCAGAAAGCTGCGCCCCTCCTCCAAGGAAAACCGCATCAGCGCGGCTTCGGCGATTTCGATCACATCTTGACCCCGGTCGCGCAGGGGGGGCATGTGGACCGGCACGACATAGAGGCGATAGTACAGGTCTTCGCGGAAGTCACCGCGCCGCACCGCCTCCATCGGGTCGCGGTTGGTGGCGCAGACGATGCGCACATCCACCCGGCGCGGCCGCGTCGCACCCACCGGCTGCACCGTCGACGTTTGCAGGAACCGCAGAAGCTTGGTCTGCAGCGCGGGGGCCATTTCGCAGATCTCGTCCAGAAACAAGGTGCCGCCATCCGCCGCTGCCGCCGCCCCGGGCTTGTCGGAAATCGCCCCGGTAAAGCTGCCCTTCATGTGGCCAAAGACCTCGCTTTCCAGCAGGTCCTGTGGGATCGCCCCGCAGTTCAGCGCGATGAACGGACCCGAGGCGCGGGCCGAATTGGCATGCACGGCCAGCGCGCACAGCTCTTTCCCGGTGCCGCTTTCGCCGGTGATGAACACCGTGGCCATCGACCGCGCCACCGAGCCGATGGTTACATGGACGCGCTGCATCGGCGCGGACGAGCCGATGAAGCCGGAGCCGTCGGCCAAGAAACTGCTTTCAGGCTGGACAGCCATAGGGGTCGCTGGGGCCGAGGTCGCATACTGAACCGCCCCAAGCAGACGGGTTTCGTCGAAAGGCTTGACCAGAAAATCATGCGCCCCGGCCCGCATCGCTTCGACCGCCCGGTTGACTGACCCGTTGGCGGTGATGGCGACAATCGCGGTCTCGGGCTGGATTTCCAGCATCTCGCGCATCAGGTGCAGGCCGTCACGGTCCGGCAGGATCAGGTCCAAGAGCACGACCTTGGGGCGGAGGGCGCGAAACTGGGCCAGACCTTCGGCCCCGGTGCCCGCCGTGCTGACCCGGTGCCCGGCCGAGGCCAGGATCGAGCGGTAGGCCATTTGCAGGGTCAGCGTATCCTCGATCAGCAGGATCGGCGCGCGGGCGGAAGATGCGGGCTTCACCATGGCGCTGCCTCGACCGGTTGCAGGTTCCGGACGACCATGATCAGGGCCGAAAGTTCGGTCGCCGTTTCGGGGAATACCCCGTCCAGCGTTTCAGCGTCCTGGGCATGGGCGATGGCGTTCAGGGTCTCGGCCAGCCGCTGCAGCTCCGCCGCCCCGGTATAACCGGCAAGAGCCATAAGCGTGTGGCTTGCCTCACGCAGGCGCAGCCAGTCCCGGGCGGGGGCCGCCACGTCGATCTGATCGGCGCTGGCGCAAAGATCCGCGGTCAGTTGCGCGATCAAGGCCGGCGCTTCGGCGGTGTCGACCAGCCCGACCAGCCAGGCCAGACGTGAAGGGTCAAAGTCGCGGGGGGTAGGTGCGGTCATGCCGGTAGCCTTGTCGGCGGGACCTTGCAACCGGGGCGAGGGCGAAATCTTTGCATAATGCAAAGATTGCCTCAGGATGGATGCTCTGTCCAGCCCCCCGTCCAACCTGGGCGCAACCCTTACCCATAATGCGCGACGGGGGTTCCGGCGATGGCTGACATGTTCAAAAGCCCGCGCGCAGTAATGGCCGGGGTCACCACATGCGCCCTGTTGCCCATGCCCATCAGGATCGGCCCGACCTCAAGCCCGCCCGCCTTGACCTTCAGGATGTTCCTGACCCCCGAAGCAACCTCGGAGGAGGCAAAGACCAGCACGTTCGCCGCCCCTTCATAGCGCGACCCCGGCAACAACCGGTCGCGGATCGACTGGTCCAGCGCCGCATCCAGGTTCATCTCGCCCTCATAGGCAAAATCGGGTTCGCGGGCGTCCAGCATCTCCAGCGCGTCGCGCATCCGGCGGGCGCTGGCGTTGTCCATGTTGCCGAACTGGCTTTGCGTGCAGAGCGCGATCTTGGGCGTCACACCAAAGCGGCGGACGTGGCGGGCAGCCCCGATGACGGTCTGCATGATCTGTTCGGGTGTGGGTTCCGAATGGACATGCGTGTCGGCGATGAAAAGCGGGCCGTCCTCCAGAATCATCAGGGACAGCGCGGCAACGGGATGCAGCCCCCCGCGCGCAAGGATCTGACGGACATAGCCCAGGTGCCAGTTGAACTGGCCAAAGGTGCCGCAGATCATGCTGTCGGCCTCGTCCCGGTGCACCATGATCGCCGCGATGGCGGTCGAATTGGTGCGCATCACCGCGCGGGCAATGTCCGGCGTGACACCGCGCCGGGCCATCAGCTCGTGATAAGTGCCCCAATAGTCGCGGTAGCGGTGGTCGTTTTCCGGGTTAACCAGATGGAAGTCCTTGCCCGGCCGGATCGGAAGGCCGGCGCGTTCGCAGCGCGCCTCGACCACTTCGGGGCGGCCGATCAGGATCGGCAGATCGGTGGTTTCCTCCAGCATAGCATTGGCGGCGCGCAGCACGCGTTCATCCTCGCCCTCGGCAAAGACGATGCGGCGGGTGGCGAGCTTGGACGCCTCAAAGACGGGCCGCATGATCAGGGCGGATTTGAACACCGACCCGTCAAGCTGGCGTTTGTAGGCGTCAAGGTCGGCAATGGGGCGGGCGGCAACGCCGGTTTCCATCGCCGCCTTGGCGACAGCGCTGGCGACCACGCCGATCAGGCGGGGGTCAAAGGGTTTCGGGATCAGGTAATCGGGGCCAAAGGTCAGGGTTTCGCTGCGGTAGGCGGCGGCAGCCTCGGCTGAAGTGGTGGCGCGGGCTAGGGCGGCGATGCCTTCGATGCAGGCCAGTTCCATCGCGTCGTTGATCGTGGTGGCGCCGACATCCAGAGCGCCCCGGAAGATGAAGGGGAAGCACAGCACGTTGTTGACCTGATTGGGAAAATCGCTGCGCCCGGTGGCGATGATAGCACCCGGGGCCACGGCGCGCACCGCGTCGGGCAGAATCTCCGGCGTCGGGTTGGCAAGGGCGAAAACGATCGGGTTGGGTGCCATGGTTTTCACCATGTCCGGCGTCAGCACGCCGGGACCGGACAGGCCAAGGAACAGGTCCGCCCCCGGGATCACGTCGGCCAGCGTCGCGGCGGCCGTGCTTTGGGCAAAGTTCGCCTTCTGCGGCGTCATTTGCGCGGCCCGGCCGTGGTAGACCAGCCCCTCAAGGTCGCACAGCCAGACGTTTTCGCGCCGGACGCCCAGTTTCACCAGCATCTCAAGACAGGCAATCCCCGCCGCCCCGCCACCGGTCGACACGACCTTGATCGTGTCAAAGCTTTTGCCCGCGACGATCATCGCATTCGTGGCTGCCGCCCCAACAACGATGGCGGTGCCATGCTGGTCATCGTGGAAGACCGGAATGTTCATCCGTTCGCGGCACAGCTTTTCGACGATAAAGCAATCGGGGGCCTTGATGTCTTCAAGGTTCACCGCGCCAAAGGTTGGCTCCAGCGCGCAGACGATGGCGGCCAGTTTTTCGGGGTCGGGTTCGTTCACTTCGATGTCGAAACAGTCGATGTTGGCGAATTTCTTGAACAGGACCGCCTTGCCCTCCATCACCGGTTTGGACGCCAGCGCGCCGATGTTGCCAAGTCCAAGGACCGCGGTGCCATTCGAGATCACGGCGACAAGGTTGCCCTTGGAGGTATAGCGGCTGGCATTCGCCGGGTCGGCCTTGATCTCAAGGCAGGCCTCGGCCACGCCGGGGGAATAAGCGCGGGCCAGATCGCGGCCGTTGGCCAAGGGCTTGGTCGCGCGGACCTCAAGCTTTCCCGGCTTGGGAAATTCATGATAGTCCAGCGCCGCCTGGCGTGCGTTGTCGTTGCGCGTTTCGTCCATCCACCCCTCCCGCGGAAATAGTTTAACGTTAAACCAGTTTCCGCAAACCGTTCTTTCAAGTGTCGATCAGGCCAAATCCGCTGCCGCTTGCAAATCAGCGCCGCACAAATCACCATGCCGCCATACCACGGGGAATGCCATGCCAGAACCACAGATTGCAACACGCGCCGAGATACGTCTGCCGACGAAAGAGCTTCGCGATGATCTGCCCTTTTTCACCAAGGTGCTGGGCTTCCGGCTGGACACGATCTTTCCCGCCGACAACCCGGAAGTGGCGGTCCTGTCCGGCCATGGGGTGCGCCTGCGGATCGAAAAGGGCGCAGCCGAGGCCCCCGGGACCTTGCGCATCCTGACCGATGATCCGGGTTTTGCGGGCGGGGCGAAGGCGCTGACCGCCCCGAACGGCACCAGAATCGAGATTGACGAACTGGACCCGCCTGTGGTCACGCCCGCGACCCAACACGCCTTCGTCGTCCGCCGTCTGGCCGATCAGGCCCCTTGGGTGATCGGCCGCGCGGGCATGGAATACCGCGACCTGATCCCCACCCGTCTGGGCGGTGCAATGATCGCCAGCCATATCCGGGTGCCCGATGGCCCGGTGCCGGACATGGTGCATTTCCACAAGGTCGGCTTTCAGTTGATCTTCTGCGTCGCGGGTTGGGTCGATGTTCTGTATGAAGATCAAGGCGATATCCGCCGCATCCATGCCGGCGACTGCTTTATCCAACCCCCCGGTATCCGCCACAAGGTCCTGCATTCCGAAGGCGTGCAGGTGGTGGAAATCGGCGTCCCGGCCGAGCATGTCACCGAAATCGACCACGAGATGACCCTGCCCACGCCGCACTACCGCCCCGACCGCGAATGGGACGGGCAGCGGTTTGTGCATGACATTGGCAAGGACGGCACCTTTCACCCCTTCCGCATTCCAGGCTTTCAGGCGCGCGATACCTCGATCCACGCGAATACACGTGGCGTTGCGTCCGTAATGGTCGCCCGCCCGACGGGCCAGCCAGCGCCGTGGACCGCGCATGACGGCGACATCCTGTTCAGCTTCGTCATGTCCGGCGCGATGACGCTGGAGGGTGAGGGGAAAGACCCCTACCGCCTTGCCCCCGGCGATGCCTTCGTCATTCCGCCCGGCATGGCCACCCGCTACAGCAACCCGACCCCTGATCTGGAATTGCTGGAAGTGACGCTTCCCGGCAATCCGCGGACACGACTGCTTTGAACGCTTGCGCAAACCGCGCGGCAGGCTCACAATCTGACCAAATGGTCAAATAGGAGGTCCCGATGTCGCTATTGCAAGCCGCAACCGCCGTGCGAGAACGTGCCTACGCGCCCTATTCGCGGTTCAAGGTCGGCGCAGCGCTGATGTCGACCAGCGGCATGGTGCATGTCGGCTGCAACGTCGAAAACGTCGCCTACCCCGAAGGCACCTGCGCCGAAGCGGGGGCGATTGCCGCAATGATTGCGGCCGGGGATACCGCGATTGCCGAGGTTTGCGTGATCGCCGACAGCCCCGACCCGGTGCCGCCCTGCGGCGGTTGCCGCCAGAAGATCGCCGAATTCGCCGCTCAGGACGTGCGCGTCACGCTTTGCACCACCGACGGCAAGCAAAAGGTGATGACGGTCGCCGATCTGTTGCCCGGCGTCTTTACTGCCGCCCACATGGACCGCACATGACCGACGCCCGCAGCATCATCGCCCGCATTCGGGATGGCGGCCAGCCGTCGCCCGATGACCTGAGCTGGTTTGCCGCCGGACTGGCCTCGGGTGCTGTGACCGACGCGCAGGCGGGGGCCTTTGCGATGGCGGTGCTGCTTAAAGGCCTGAACGAAGAGGGCCGTGTGGCGCTGACCCGGGGGATGCGCGACAGCGGCAAAGTCATGGGCTGGGACCTGCCCGGCCCGGTGGTCGACAAGCATTCCACCGGCGGGATCGGCGATTGCACCTCGCTGCTGCTGGCCCCGGCGCTGGCGGTTTGCGGGGCTTACGTCCCGATGATCTCGGGTCGTGGGTTGGGCCATACTGGTGGCACGCTGGACAAGCTGGAGGCGATCCCGGGCTTTCGCACCGGTCTGACGGAAAGCGCCTTTCGCAAGCAGATGACGGATGTGAAATGCGCCATCGTCGCGGCATCCGCCGACTTTGCCCCCGCCGACCGCCGCCTTTACGCCATCCGCGATGTGACCTCGACGGTGGAATCGATCGACCTCATAACCGCGTCGATCCTGTCCAAAAAGCTGGCGGCGGGGCTGGAGGCGCTGGTGCTGGATGTCAAATGTGGTTCTGGTGCGTTCATGAAAACGCCCGAACGGGCCGAGGCGCTGGCGCGCTCCTTGGTGGCCACCGCGCAAGGGGCGGGCTGCATGACCAGCGCCCTGATCACCGACATGTCGCAGCCCTTGGCCACCGCGGCGGGCAACGCGCTGGAGGTGATCGAAGTAATGGAGACGCTGACCGGCACCTCGGTCAACACCGCGCTTTGGGACCTGACGGTGGCCTTGGGCGGTGAGGCGCTGGCGCTGGCCGGTCTTGCTGCTGATGCCAAGGACGGAGAGGGGCGGATTGCCGAGGCGTTGTCGTCAGGTGCCGCCGCCGAATGCTTCGGGCGCATGGTCGTGGCCCAAGGCGGTCCCGCCGATTTCGTGGACCGCTGGCCCGACCGGCTGCCGTCAGCCCCGGTGATGATGGAAGTTCCGGCCCTGTCCGGCGGCTTTGTCACCGAGATCGACGGCGAAGCGCTGGGTCATGCCGTGGTGCATCTGGGTGGTGGCCGTCTGCGCGAAGGTGACCGGGTCAATCCTTCGGTCGGCCTCTCGGACCTTGCCGGGATCGGCGAAGAAACCGGCGCGGGCGTGCCCCTGGCCATGGTGCATGCGGTGACCGAGGATGCGGCAAAAGCAGCCGTCAGGGCGGTGCAGGCGGCCTATGGCATCGGACCGGAAGCTCCGGAAGAACCTGCCCTCGTGCAGAAAAGGATCGGCTGATGCCGCGCGCTTTCCTGATCGTGATGGATTCCGTCGGCTGCGGCGGTGCACCCGACGCGGCCGACTTTGGCGACGCGGGGTCGAACACCCTGGCCCATATCGCGCAGGCCTGTGCCGCGGGTCGCGCCGAAGTCGGGCGCAGCGGATTGCTGAAAATGCCGAACCTTGACCGGCTGGGACTGGGGGCGGCGATCCAGCTTGCCTCAGGTGCGGATACGCCGGGGTTTACGGCCGAACCGGTGGGGCTTTGGGGCGCGGCAACCGAGGTGTCACGCGGCAAGGACACCCCGTCAGGTCACTGGGAACTGGCAGGGGTGCCGGTGCCTTGGGACTGGACCTATTTTCCCGATACCGTGCCGGCGTTTCCGGCGGATCTGGTGGCCGAGGTGTGCCGGTTGGCTGGCACCGAAGGGATCCTTGGCAACTGCCATGCGTCGGGCGTGCCGATCATCGCGGCGCATTGCGAAGAACACCTGCAGAGCGGTTGGCCGATCTGTTACACTAGTGCCGACTCTGTCTTTCAGATCGCCGCGCATGAGGAAAGCTTCGGGTTGGAGCGGCTGTTGAGGCTGTGCCACGATCTTGCCCCCATGCTGCACGCCCGCAAGGTTGGCCGGGTGATCGCGCGGCCTTTCACCGGGACCTGCGGCGATTTCAAGCGGACCTCCAACCGCAAGGATTTCGCGATTGCCCCGCCCGCGCCGACGCTGCTGGACTGGGTTTCATGGGCCGGAAACAAGACTCATGCCATCGGCAAGATCGGCGACATTTTTTCGATGCGGGGAATTGGCGCGCTACATAAAGGCAAAAGCGACCTTGATCTTTTCGAGTATCTGAACCGGCTTGGTGCCGAAGCTGAGCCTGGGTCTTTGACCTTTGCGAACTTTGTCGAATTTGACAGCCTTTACGGCCATCCCCGCGACGTGGCCGGATATGCCCGCGCTCTGGAATGGTTCGACGCAGGTTTGCCCCGGTTCCTTGCCACACTTGGGCCGGGTGACCTTGCGATCTTTACCGCCGATCATGGCAACGACCCAACCTGGCGTGGGACGGACCATACCCGTGAACGGGTGCCCGTTGTCGGCTGGGGTGCTGGATTGCGCGAGGTCGGGCTTTGCGGGTTTGTCGATGTGGGGGCCAGTGTGGCGGCGCATCTGGGGGTGCCGGCTCAAGGGCCGGGGCGGAGCTTTCTTTGACCGGCCCCGGGGCGCTGCCCCGGACCCCGGAGTATTGCCGCCAAGAGGAATGGGAAGGATTTCATGATGGTATTGCCGAAGGTCGAACTGCATCTTCATCTGGAAGGCGCGGCACCGCCTGCTTTCATCGCCGGGCTGGCGAAGGAAAAGCATCTGGACATAGCCGGGGTCTTCGATGAGCGCGGAAACTATCGCTACAAGGACTTCTGGGATTTCCTGAAGGTGTATGAGGCGGCGACCTCGGCGCTGCAGTCACCGCGCGATTATCAGCGGCTGGTGCTGGCGGTGCTGGAAGAATCCGCAGCCAGTGGGGTGGTCTATTCCGAGACCTTCCTCAGTCCTGACTTCTGCGGCGGGCGCGATCTGGGCGCATGGCGCGAGTACCTGCATGCCATCCGCGAGGCAGCGGAGGAAGCCGAGCAGAAGATGGGCATCACCTTGCGCGGGATCATCACCTGCATCCGGCATTTCGGCCCGGACAAGGCGCGGGAAACCGCTTTGTGCGCGGCCGATACGGCGGGCGACTGGATTGTCGGTTTCGGCATCGCCGGAGATGAGAAAATTGCCGAGCCCAAGGATTTCCGCTGGTCCTTCGACTGCGCGCGCGAGGCGGGCTTGCGACTGACCGCGCATGCGGGCGAATGGGGCGGGCCAGAATCTGTGCGCGCGGCGGTGCGCGACCTCGAGGTCGAACGCATCGGCCACGGGGTTCGGGCCATCGAAGACCTGGCGCTGGTCGATGAACTGGCGGAAAAGGGCATTGTGCTGGAGGTCTGTCCGGGGTCGAACGTGACGCTGGGGATTTACCCCACATTCCGCGACCATCCGATTGCCGAACTGGATCGGCGGGGGTGCAAGGTCACCATTTCGACCGACGATCCGCCGTTCTTTCACACCACGATGTCGAAGGAATACGAAAACCTGCACCGCGCCTTTGACTGGGACGAGGCGCAATTCCGGCGCATCGCGCGCCAGTCGCTTGACGCGGCCTTTTGTGACGCCGATACCAAGGCAAAGATCGCGAAACTGCTGGAGGCCTGAGAATGCTGGATCACCTGACCGTCGTCACGCACCCTCTGGTCCAGCACAAGCTGTCGTTGATGCGCGACAAGGATACCTCGACCGCCAGTTTCCGCCGGCTGTTGCGCGAGATCAGCCTGCTTCTGGCCTATGAAGTCACGCGCGAACTGCCGATGACCACGATGCGGATCGAGACCCCGCTGGAGCCGATGGACGCGCCGGTGATCGAAGGCAAGAAGCTGGCTTTGATCAGCATTCTGCGGGCGGGCAACGGTTTGCTGGACGGGATACTGGAGCTGATCCCGGCCGCAAGGGTCGGTTTCGTGGGGCTTTACCGCGACCCCGAAACGCTGCAGCCGGTGCAATATTACTGCAAGCTTCCCGACCAGCTGGAAGATCGGGTTTCGATTGTCGTCGATCCGATGCTGGCAACCGGCAATTCCAGTGCGGCGGCGGTGACGCTGCTGAAAAAGGCCGGGGCCGAGCAGATCAGGTTCCTGTGCCTTCTGGCCGCGCCCGAAGGGATCGCCCGGATGAAGGCGGCGCATCCCGATGTGCCGATTGTCACCGCGTCGGTCGACAGCCATCTGAACGATCACGGCTATATCGTACCGGGCCTTGGCGATGCCGGGGACCGGATGTTCGGAACCAAATGAGCGGGTTTGGCGAAGCTGGGCTGGGGCTGGTGGTAGCGCTGCTGATGACTTTCGCCGCCCGGGCCGAGGTTCAGCCGGCCGAGCTTCCTCCGGCGGGATATGGCGGTCTGCAATATGTCGACAGTCAGGGCTGCGCCTTCATCCGGGCCGGGACCGCTGCAAAGCCGGTCTGGGTTATCCGGGTGTCGGCTGGCGGTGCAATAATGTGCGGCAATCCGCCGTCGGGCAACAGAGTGCCGATCGCAGGCGAGGCGGGGGCCGATACCACGGTATTCGAACCGGACGCCGCCCCGGTCGCCGCTGCCCCGGTGGACAAGGTCAAGCCTGCAAAAGACACGGTGCCCGCCGGAGCGGGTGACTACGTTGTCGCTGTCGGCAGTTTCGGTGTGGCCGAGAATGCCGACAAGGCGGTCACAAAGCTGTTGGCGCTTGGCTATCCGGCCACGCGCGGATGGTTGCAGGGCGGCAGCTCGAATTTGATTACTGTGTTCGCCGGGCCGTTTGCCAGTGCGGCAGACGCAAAGGCCGTCCGCGACGCATTGCGCGGGGCAGGGTTTCCAGATGCGGTTGTGCTTTCGCTATAGCGATCAGGCGTCACAGATGCCCTGAAGGGCGACCCAATCCTCATCCGGAACCAGCGGTGTCGGGGCAAGGCCCTTGTAGGGATCGCCTGCCAGAAGGCCTGAAAGTGTCTTGCCTTCAGGATCCATCGCCAGCGCAAAGGGGGTGGCCGGGATCTGGGCGGTCTTGAAGGCCGAGATCATCACATCGTCGGTCAGGTCCGCCGGGGCAGCGCGAAGGGCAGTCTCGCCATAGCCGGAAAGTGCGGTGTCCGGCAGTTCGGCGGTGGTCAAAAGCTGGAAGGTCGCGCGCAGCCCGGCATGCTCCAGAACAGGGATGATCGGGTCGAGCGCCCGCGCGCGCAGCCGTTCGACAAGGGCGGCACCGGCGGCGGCTTCGGGGCCATCGGCAGTCTCGATCAGGCGGCGCGGCAGGATGATCACATCGCCGGGCAAGTGCAGGGGGGCGTCGACGCCCTCGGGCATCACATACAGGATCGGCGTGTCCAAGGGGCCAAAGACCCGGTCGGCCAACCCGGCCAAAGCGCGCATGCCAAGCTGGTTCTTGCAGGGCGAACCTGTAACTCGGGCCAGATCGTCCAGCGCGCGCTGGCCGATGTCGGCGCGCTGGGAGTAGGGCACGACCGAAGCGGTATGGGTCACCAGCGCCCCCGGCAGCCAGCCGATGGACCCGGCAACCACGGCAAGGGTGGTGCCCGCAAGGATCATCCCACGCAACCGGCCGGGACGCGGCACTGCGGCCAGGATCGCGGCATGCACGGTTTCAAGGGCTGCCACCATGTCGGGGTCGGACAGTTCCAGGCTTTCGCCCGCATCGGCACCGGGGGCGAAGACGGGCGGTTCTTCGCCCCGGTTCTGCCGTTCGATCGCGGGCAAGGACCAGTGGCTAAGCGCGGTGCCGCTTTTGGGATCGACCAGGATCAGCGTCGCTTCGCCGAAACGGACGTGAACTTCGCGCCGTTGATCATGCGGCGTCTGCCGCCACAGGCCAAAGCATTCGAGTCTTTGATACTTTTTAAGCGCCGTCATCGGCTGCAAGGTCTCTGGCGAATTCCAAGCAATCTTATCCCCAGCCGCCTCGCGCGACAATGACCCTTGCAAGAATCCGCCGGTGACCCATTGGCGGCGACCTGGAAGTCCCACCAAAGGTCGCGTTCAGGCAGGCATTGGCCCTGCCGCGCAGGCATCAGGGGGTGATGCACAACGGATGTTCAAGATGACCCAGACCCCGAACCGGACCCTTGCGGCGGCGCTGGCCGTGCTGGTCTATGCCAGCCTGATCGGGTTTACCGACAACTACGTCCGTGTGATCGCGCGGGATGCGGGCCTGTGGCAGTTCCACGCGACGCGGACCGCGATGGCGCTGGTGATCCTGATCGTGGTCGCCCTGATCTTCGGTATGCGGCTCCGCCCACGACGGTTCCGCGCAGTCCTAGCGCGGTCCGCCATTCACGGCACGGCGATGGTGATCTATTTCGGCGCGCTGGCCTTTCTGCCGGTGGCGCAGGTCGCGGCGGGCCTGTTCACCGCGCCGATCTTTGTCCTGTTGATCCAGCGGTTCCTGTATGGCCAGCAGATCAGCGGCTGGCAGGCGTTAGCCGTTGGCGTCGGGTTTGGCGGGGTGGTCATCGTTCTTGGCCCCGAGGTGACAAAAGGCGCCAGCCTTGCCGCCCTGTTGCCGGTGTTGGCCGGGGTGCTGTATGCCATGGGCAACATCGCCACCCGGCAATGGTGCGAGGATGAGACGGCCGAGACTTTGCTGGCCGGGTTCTTCGGAATGCTGGGGGTGTTCGGCCTGATCGGTATGGCGGTGCTAAGCCTGCATCCGGTCACAGTTGCCGAAGGTCCGGCGCAGTTCCTGTTCCGCGGGCCGGAGTGGCCGACCCAGTCCTTCCTGTGGTGGACCTTCGTGCAGGCCGCCGGGTCGCTGTTGGGGGTTGGCCTGATGATCAAGGCCTATCAGATGGCCGAGGCCGCCAAAGTGTCGGTCTTCGAATATGTCATCCTGCCCGCCTCGGCCTTCTGGACCTGGGCGATCTGGGGCGAGACTTTGGTCTGGTATTCCTGGATCGGCATGGCGCTGATCGTGGCGGCGGGGGTGATGATTGCCCGCCCGCCGAGGGTTTAACCCTCGACCGCTTCGCGCCAATGACGGCGGCACAGGCTGACGTAAGTTTCATTGCCGCCGATCACCACCTGCTCGCCGTCCTTCAGCGCCCGCCCGTCAGGGCCGCGACGGATGACCATGGTGGCCTTCTTGCCGCAATGGCAGATGGTGCGGACCTCGCGCATTTCGTCGGCCCAGGCCAGAAGGGCAGATGAGCCGGGGAAGAGATTGCCCTGAAAATCCACCCGCAGCCCGTAAGCCATCACCGGGACGCCAAGGTCATCAACCGCGCAGGCCAGTTGCCAGACCTGCGGTTTGGACAGAAACTGCGCCTCGTCGATGAAGACGCAGGCGACGCGGCCCTTGGCAAACCGCGCCTGCAGCTTTTGATACATGTCTTCGTCGGGGCTGAACGTATCGGCGTCTTCGCCGATGCCGATCCGGCTGGCAATCCGGCCTTGCCCTGCGCGACGGTCGAATTGCGCGGTGATGAGATAGGTCTCCATCCCGCCTTCGCGGTAGTTGTGCGACGCCTGCAACAGCGAGGTCGATTTGCCCGCGTTCATGGTGGAGTAGTTGAAATACAGCTTTGCCATGCCCTAAGCCCTAGCCCATTGCCCCGCCCGGCTGCAAGTATCTGCTGTAGCGCGCCGGGAACGGCAAATGGGGTCCGCCGCACCACGCCCGGGGACTGGTTTTGTGTCCCAGCCGGACGAATGCGACGAACCCCACGATTGCCGATGCTGGGGACATCGGCACACTCATTAACGTTCCGGTACATCCGGAACCTCTTTATTCATGACAATGCTTTACCAGTTGGTTAATGGGAAAAAATATGTCGTGTTCCCCGGTCGCATTTTGCGACTGGCGTTGTGAGGGTCCTATGTCCGTTGCGTCTTATCTGAAGAAACACACCGAAGCCTTGGTCAAGGATGTCGGCGTCGAGGCTGCCGCCACGATCACCGGCAAGTCGAAGGCCACACTTGGTCGCTATTATTCCGACAGTAACGAACATGACGATCGCTTCATGCCGATTGACGTAGTGGCCGCTTTGGAGTCGTCAAGCCGTTTCCCACATGTGACCAGCGCGCTGGCCGATCTACGCGGGATCACGCTGTCCTATGACACCGAAAAGCGCGAGCCTGCGACCTCGGGCGTCAATCAGGACGTGGTCGCGCTGGCGCAACGGTTTGGGATGCTGATGGCGGAATACAATCTGGCCATTGGTGACGGCAAGATTTCCATCAACGAGGCCAAGCGGCTGCTGCGCGAGACGCTGGCCATCCAGCAGGTGCTGCTGGAGATGAAGCTGAACCTTGAAGACGAGGCAAGCTGAGGCAGGCTGTTACAGGCAACAAAAAGGGGCAGCGGTGACGCTGCCCCTTTGTCGTTCAATATCCCGCTGATCCGAAAATCACTTACTGTCGCGGCGGGGCACAAAGGTGCCACCCTGCGGTTTGTTGGCCGCCGGGCGCGGACCTGCGGGCTTGCCCTGACCTGCTGGCTTGCCTTGGCCCGCAGGGCGCGCCTGTCCTGCCGGTTTGGCCGGACCGCGTGGCCCTTGCGGTTTCGCGGTCAACTTCTGGCCCTGACGGCCGCCATTGCCGGGGCGCTGGCCGCCGCTTGGGCGTCCGTTCTGGCCCCGGTTCTGACCGGGCTTCGGGGCTGCGGCAATGACATCGGCGGCCCAAGGGGCACCGCCAACGATCGGCAGCGGCGTCTTCAGCATCTTTTCAATCGCCTGCAGTTCGCCCATTTCGGCCGGGGCGCAGAAGCTTATGGATGACCCGTCCGCCCCAGCCCGCGCGGTGCGGCCGATGCGGTGGACATAGTTTTCCGGCACGTTCGGCATGTCGAAGTTATAGACGTGGCGCACTGTCGGGATGTCGATGCCACGCGCGGCAACGTCGGTTGCGACCAGCACGTCCAGCGCACCCGCGCGGAATTCACCCAAGGTGCGGTCGCGCTGGCTTTGGCTTTTGTTGCCGTGGATGGAACCCACCTTGAAGCCCCAGACCGCCAGCAGCTTCATCAGCTTTTCCGACCCGTGCTTGGTGCGGCCGAAAACCAAGGCCTGCTCGCCCGGGTGCTTTTTCAGATAGTCCTCAAGCACGCGGGCCTTGTCGCCGTTCGGGATGAAGTGCACGCCTTGCGAAATCCGTTCGATCGGTTTGCCCGGAGGGGCGACCTGCACCTTGATCGGATCGCGCAGGTAGGCGTCGGCAATCTCCGAGATGTCTTTTGGCATCGTGGCCGAAAACAGCAACGTCTGGCGCTTCAGCGGGATGTGCTTGGCGATCTTCCGCAAGGAATGGATAAAGCCCATGTCCAGCATGTGGTCGGCTTCGTCCAGCACCAGATAGGCGCATTTTTCCAACGACACGTCGCCGCGTTCAAGAAGGTCGATCAGACGGCCGGGGGTGGCAACCAGAATGTCGGTGCCTTTCGACAGGGCCTGCGCCTGCTTGAAAAGCGAGGCGCCGCCGACGACCATCGTCACCTTGACGGCGGTGCCTTTGGTGAAAATCTCAAGGTTGTCCTTGATCTGGGCGATCAGCTCGCGCGTTGGCGCAAGGATCAGCGCGCGCACGTTTTTCGGCCCCGGCGGATGGCCAAGGTCAAGGATGCGGTGCAGAAGCGGCAGGCCGAAGGCGGCGGTCTTGCCGGTGCCGGTCTGGGCAAGGCCCATCAGGTCACGGCCCTGCATGATATGGGGAATGGCCTGCGCCTGAATTGGCGTCGGCACCTTCATCGTGGTCTTTTCCAGCGCTTTCAGAATTTGCGGCGAAAGGCCAAGGTCGGCAAAAGTGGTCATGGTTTCATCCAACGAACAAAGGGCCTGCGACCCTCGCCCCGGGGCCTGTGCCCCGTGACCGTGCCGCAAGCGGCGCCCCTGCGTGAATGTGGGAACCAGAACGTCCGGAGCTTTCGGTGCCTCACGCGGGCACGGCCATCGGACAGGGGGGACATGGGCGCTTTGGCTTGATATGTCAAGCCTGTGACCCATCTATCGTCTGGGCTGGACGTTCGCGCGGCCCGGGCGTATCACATGCGCGACCCTTGCAGGCCCTGGCCTGATACGGTGCCCTGCTGTGTGCGTGCGGCGGGTAAAGTTCATAAATACTCCTCTTTTCAACAAGTTGCCGGAACCTGACCCATGATGCTGAAGTTTCACCGAACCGCCGCTTTTGTCGTCCTTGTGGCCGCGGGTGCGTGGATTGCAACGGGGGAGTTTTCCTCTGTCGGCAGCGCGCAAGAGGCCGAGGCCGCGACCGACCCCGCTGGCGAGGCGGTTGCCGAGGCGGCACCAGCCCCGATCCTGCGCACGGTTTCCGCCGTGGAACCGGTCTTTGTCGACCACGCTCGCCCGATCCGGTTGTCCGGGATCACCGCCGCCGACAAGCGCGCAGCCCTTGCAGCGCGGGCCGAAGGGGTGATTGCGACCCTAAGTCTGGCCAAGGGCGGCACCGTCGAAGCCGGGGCCATCGTTATGACGCTTGAGGGACCGGAAACGCTTGCTCAGGCAAAGATCGCCGAAATCGCCCTTGCCCAGCGTATCAGCGAACTTGAGGTTGCCGAAAAGCTGTTTGCCGGTGGCAACACTTCGGAAACCGCGCTGACCAACGCCCGGTCGAACCACGCGGCCGCCGAGGCCGAACTGAACCGCGCCCGCGCCGCCGTCGATCGGCTGGAGTTGAAGGCCCCCTTCGCAGGCATCGTCGACACGCTGGAGGTCGAGCTTGGTGAATGGGCGCAGACCGGAACCCCGGTGGCTACGATCCTGTCGCTGGACCCGATCCTCGTGAAAGCCGAAGTCAGCGAGATTGATCTTGCCAGCGTCTCGGTCGGATCGGTGGCAAAGGTGCGGCTGGTCAACGGCACCGTGATGGACGGCACCGTCCGCCTCGTCGCGCGTGAGGCCACGGCGTCGACCCGCACCTTCCCGGTCGAAATCGCGCTGCCGAACCCCGATTTGACCCTGCCCTCGGGCATGACCGCCGAGGTTCAGCTTTTCGCCCCGCCGGTGCGCGCGGTGGTGGTGCCACGGTCGATCATCACGCTTTCCGATAGCGGCGAACTTGGCCTGCGCGTGGTCGGCCCCGACAATCTGGCGCAGTTTGCCGCGATCACCGTGATCGACGACACGCCCGAAGGTCTGGTTGTGGTCGGCGTTCCCGAAGGCGTGCGGATCATCGTCGCCGGTCAGGATCTGGTCAGCAACGGCGACGAAGTCCTTGTCGTCCCCGCAACCGGGGCTGACCAATGAAGATCGTCGAAACTGCCATCGCCAATGCAAGGCTGACGATATCGGTCCTTCTGTTTCTGATGCTGGCAGGGGCGATGGCCTATGTCTCGATCCCGAAAGAGGCTGAGCCGGACATTCAGATCCCGATCCTTTACGTCAGTTTGCATTACAACGGCATCTCACCCGAAGACAGCGAACGGCTGCTTTTGCGGCCGATGGAAACCGCGCTGAAGGCGATCACCGGCATCAAGAAGATGACCTCGACCGCTTACCAAAGCGGCGGCAACGTGCTGATCGAATTTCAGGCCGGGGCCGATCTGTCCAAAGCGCTGGAGGATGTGCGCAACAAGGTGGCGCAGGCCCGCGCCGAATTGCCCGACGGTGCGGATGAACCCACCGTCAACGAAGTGAACCTGTCCGAGTTTCCAATTCTGGTCATCACCTTGTCCGGTGACGTGCCGGAACGCGCCCTTGCCAGCGTCGGCCGCGAACTTCGCGACAAGATCGAGGAATTGCCCGCCGTCCTGAACGCCGATCTGCAGGGCGTGCGTGAAGATCTGGTCGAAGTAGTGATCGATCCCGGCAAGCTGGCCACCTATGGCTTGCGCCCCGATATCCTGCTGGCGGGCTTTGCCGCTGGCAACCAGCTTGTCGCCGCTGGCGCGCTGGAAGGCGACATGGGGCGCTATGCGATCAAGGTGCCGTCGCTCTTGGAAACCATCGTCGATGTGGCCAACCTGCCGGTGATCTCGACTGAAACCGCCACCGTCCGGGTCCGCGACATCGCCGACATCTTCCCGACGCTGAAGGAACCGGTCAGCATCACCCGGCTGAACGGCGCCCCCGCCGTGGCCATCGAAGTGTCGAAACGGTCGGGCGCGAACCTGATTGAGACGGTCGACGAAGCCAAGCGCGTGACCGAGGAATTCAAGGCGCTTTTGCCCGAGGGCACCGTCGTCACTTTCAGTCAGGACAAGTCCAAGGACATCCGGCAACTTCTGTCGGACCTGCAGAATTCGGTGCTGACGGCGGTCATTCTGGTCTTCATCGTCATCCTTTATGCCCTGTCCACACGCGCCTCGATCCTGATCGGCCTTGCGATCCCCGCATCGTTCCTGATGGGGATGCTGTTGCTGTCGCTGTGGGGCTTTACCATCAACATCGTGGTGCTGTTCTCCTTGATCCTGGCGGTGGGCATGCTGGTCGATGATGCGATCATAGTCACCGAATTTGCCGAACGCCGCATGAACGAGGGCGTCCCAAAGCGTGAGGCTTTTGCCATGGCCTCGCACCGGATGGCCGGGCCGGTCATCGCCGCCACTTTGACAAGGGTCGCGGCATTCTCGCCCCTCTTGTTCTGGCCCGGCATCGTCGGCGAGTTCATGAAATACATGCCGATCACGCTGATTGTAACTCTGTCCGCCTCACTGGTCTACGCGCTGATCTTCGTGCCCGCGCTGGGCGCCCTGATCGCCAAACCCTTCAAGCACCCGCCACAGAAAAAGGACGGGGCCTACATGTGGGTGGTGGGAAAGGCCGTGCGGCATCCGTTCATCATGCTGTTTCTGACCATCGGCGTGCTGGTGGCGGTGCCCTATGCCTATGCTTTCAAGGGCAACGGGATGGAGTTCTTTCCCAATGTCGAACCCGAATTTGGCCTCTTGAATGTGAAAGCCCGCGGCAACCTGTCGATTGCCGAAAAGGATGCGCTGGTGGCCATGGCCGAGGCGCGGATTCTGGGCTGGCCGGGGATCGAGACCGTCTATGTCCGCACCGGGGCCGGGGGTGGCGAAGGCAATAACACCGACCCGGACGTGATCGGCGTGATCCAGTATGAATTCGTCGACTGGCGGGAACGCAAGAACGCCAATGCCATCCTGACCGACCTGCGCGCGGCGATGACCGGGATTCCGGGGGTGGATATTCAGGTGTCCGTCCCCGAAGCCGGGCCGCCGACCGGCACCGCGATTCAGATCCAGTTGTCGGCCGACGATCCGACCTATCTGAACGAGGTCGCGATTCAGGTGGCCGATCGGTTGTCCAAGGTGCCCGATGTCATCGACATCTCGAACGGCCTGCCGCCGCCCGGCGTGGACTGGGAACTGCAGGTCGACCGCGCTGCCGCCGCGCGCTATGGCATTGCGCCCTCGACTGTGGGGGCGATGGTGCAACTGGTGACCGGGGGCCTGAAACTGTCGGACTACCGCCCGGCGGGGTCCGATGACGCCGTCGACATCGTGCTGCGCCTGCCGGTCGAGTTCCGCACCATTGCCGCACTGGACCAGTTGCGTATCCAGACGGCGGATGGGTCGGTCCCGATCTCGAACTTTGTCACCCGCGTCGCTGCCCCCACCACCGGCACGCTGACCCGGCTGGACGGCGCGCGCACCGTGACCGTGTCCGCCGGGATCAAGGCCGGCGTTCAGGCCGACGCGATCTATGCGCAGATCACCACGGAACTTGAGGCGGCGGGTCTGGACAAGCTGGGCATCCGCTGGAAACTGGCCGGCGAGGACGAGGAACAGGCCGAATCCATGGCCTTTCTGGCCAAGGCTTTTGTCGCCGCGATCTTCCTGATTTTTGCGGTGCTGTTGGCCCAGTTCAACAGCTTCCGCGCTGTTGGGCTGGTGCTGTCGGCAATCCTGATGTCGACCATCGGGGTGCTTTTGGGCCTAATGATCATGGGCCAGCCGTTCAGCGTGGTGATGACCGGCATCGGGATCATCGCGCTGGCCGGGGTCGTGGTGAACAACAACATCGTGCTGATCGACACCTTCGTCACCCTGCGCCGCGAAGGCATTCCCAAGGTCGAGGCGATCCTTGAGACCTGCCGCGAACGGGCCCGCCCGGTGGTGCTGACCGCGCTGACCGCTATCCTTGGCGTGCTGCCCATCGCCTTTGGCCTGAACGTCGAGCTTTTGCACCATGAGGTGACCATCGGCGCGCCCTCGACCCAGTGGTGGATCGCGCTGTCGTCGGCCATCGTCTATGGCCTGACCTTTGCCACCGTCCTGACGCTGGTTGTTATCCCGTCGTTCCTGATGCTGGTCACCACGGCGGACCATCCCCGGCCATGGTTCTGGCAGCGCGAAAAGCGGCGGGCGTGGCGGGCAATTCACCGTCCGGGAAAGGCCAAGGCAAAGACAAAGGCGCAACCTGCGGAATGAATGCCCGACTTGCTCAAGGTTCGTTATCAAAAGCTTCAGAGCGGGTCGGGCCTATCCCCGGTCTTTTTAGACGCAGATCTTGCAGCCGCAGGTGATTGGGAAGCCCAATTCCCTTGAACCGTCACCTTCAGGAATGGCGGAGCTTAAAATGGAAAAAGGGACGGTGTGAACCGTCCCGTTTACAGTGTCTTGTTGGTGGAGTGTGCTGTCAATCAACAAGTGCAACGGGCCCTGCGACCCGCGGTAGGGGATGTTGACCTTCAGGCCCTTCTGACGGCGGCTGAGGGTGCTGAAGTTCGGAACCGCCCAGTCCAGATCGATCAGTTGCAGTGGGCTCTCGACGAACCCGGTCGTCTGGCGAAGCGCCATGCCGAAAAGCACCTTCATCGTCAGGCAGGTCTGGATCGCCGCATCGCTGTAGTCGGGCTGTCGGCCGCGTTTGCCAGTCGGCGCGGCTTCCCAAGCCATGGCGGGATCGAACCAGATCGTCAGCGAGCCACGGCGCTTCAGCGCTTCATTGTAGGCGGGCCAGTTCCTGGTCTTGTAAGCAGGGGGTGTAGGTTTGCTCATGCCGTCCAGCTACCACACTGGATTCACAAAATGAATCCCTCACAGGATTTGTGCAACAGAGCCTGAAAGATACCTAAAGTATATCAAGCGATATTACCTTCTACGCTAAAGATAGTTCAGGCTGATCGTGGTTGGCATTGTTGGATTCAAGAATACAATCTATATTCCATTGGTTAATAGATAGGAGATTATCGATGATCACGCGGATTTGTTGTGCGCATGCAGGCGGGCAAGGAAAGACGACACTGGCACAAACGCTTCTTGTCGCCTCACGCGCGATAGGCATTCAGCCAACTATTGCGTCTGCGGATTTTATCGACGAAACTGGTCAGTCGAAATTGGGCAGGATGTACGGCGATGCTGTTCTGGAGCTTGGGACAGGCCCGTCTGTGTCTGCAGCAAAAGATTCAAACGATCTGAGCGCTGGCGTGCGCTATTGGGATGCTATCGGACCGATTCTCCTGAAAGGCAATGCCATTCTTGACGTGGGTGCCAACGTCGTTGACCAAATCCTCAACTGGGGCAAAATCCGTCGCGCTGGCGATCTGCTGAATTCGCGAAATGCGCCGCCGATTGACGTGTTTCTGATATGCAAGGCAGAACGTCGTGCTGTCGACGACATGGTTGATCTGGTCCGCCGCTTTGGCGCGGGTGAAAGCATGCCAGTGCGCCGCATCTATGTCGTCATGAACGAGCAAGGCGGAACGTTTGAAGTGCTTGGACTGCGGGAAAGCCTGATGAAGATCAAGGTGCAAGCAGAACTGCGGTTTGTTCGCTTGCCGCGCTGCACCTCCGAACTCTGGTTTCCGATGGAACAACGTTATGTGTCGCTGGAAAGCGCACTTGCGATGAGCGAAGACAAGATCACGGACTTGCTGGGCGTCGACATGTGGAGCGTCAATTCTGGTATGGACGATCTGCGCACTTGGTTCGCAGGGGTCCGTGAAGAATTCAAGCGCGCAGACATTATGTAACCGAGGTTCGCGCCCATCTGGAGCACGTGTGCGACGATGTTGTTTGAGGGATCTGCAGGAGGCGAGAGTTAACAAATGCTGAGGGGCTATGATGACTACGAAGTGACCCTTGGAGACTTGATTAGAGGGGAACGCGCGACCCTTGGTTGGAATATCGAAGAAGCCGCGCGGCGTGTTGTGCTTCCCGTAAGAATTATAGTTGCAATCGAGGGCGGTCAAATTCCACCGGAAATTCCAGATGCCTTGATGAGTGGCTTTGTTAGAAGCTACGGGCGGATCCTGCAATTGGATCAAGATTACTGCTGTATGCAGTATTGGAGTGAAGTTCACGAAAAGAATACCGTGAAATTGCTCCAGCCAATATCAGAAATGTCGGCTGCAATGCCTATGAAGCCTTCGGGAACTGCGTTTGGTCGATTGGTAGATCGTTTGCTCTCTGCCCTTCATATTCTTTGACGGGTCCATCGCATGATAAAGAATTGGCCTTCTGAATGAGACTTCTGGACAACGTGATAGCGGTCGGTCCGAAAGGTATTTCGCTGTATCGTCGTTGGATGGGCGAAAATTTCAGCCTAGTGTCGGCTGAGCGCTGGGGGAAAGAGCCGGCCGAAGCGTACGTTCGACGCGCTACAGATCAGATCGGCGCTGAGGTTGCGTTCGATCTTGTGCTGGAGAAGGAACTTTCAGTCCTGACGACCCATGACACGTCATGCTTGTCGCGAGATAGGGAAACCTCGTACGCGGATGGGTTTCTGGTTCTGACCGGGCGTGATCTGTTCTCGCATGCCGATTTCTCGCTGGTGATCGGAACCGACATCTTGTTGGAGGTCGTACACACGTTTGGTGAATTCAAATCTCGGCTCCAGAAGGTCATCATCTGCATGCCGTCAAAGAGCTTCCGGACATATGTCTATCTGGATGGTGGGGCCCTGGCAGCGCGGCCGGACACGATGGCTGACACCATGCGATCCAGTCTGGCTCTTTTTGTGCCCTACCTCGAAAGTGAATTGGAAGCGCGCGAGCGTTCGGGCGGCCTGCTTGAGTACATCCCGAAGTCGGTGAGACAGACGCCCGTTCTCGAAGACCTCACGGCACCTTCAGCACCGGCATCGCAACCGTCTGCTCCCCGCCAAGCCGACACAGAGATTGTGCCGACAGTGCCGACTGAGCCGGCTTGTATCGATGAAGGCTTCGATTTCGCCAAGGCTGATAGCGCAGACGAACCTGAAATCCCAGCGCCATCGGCTGAAGCTTCGGAGCCGATCGTCTTGGAACCGGCAGGTGAGTTGACTTTGCTTTTGCCCATATCGGATGATCTGGGCGCGGCATTCCTTGCTTTTGGCTACTCGGTGGCCTGCGGAAGAAGACATCGACGTGTTTTGGAAGTTGGTGCCCTGCGCCGAAGTCTGATCAGCAGCTACAGCCGTCTGGTGGGCCGCACCGAAGTCGTCGACGTACCTGCGAGCGGGATTACGATGGCAATTCGGCAGGAAATCGATCAGGCAGTACGGCAGCTGTCCAGCGAAGAACGCAACGTGCTGTGCTTTATCGGTTCTGAAGTGCTGAGCCCCGAACTCCTCGAAATCTTTAAGGAAACGGCGGCGACGCTCAATCTAAAGGTCAAGGCCGTCGCGTGCTCGGCTGCAGAAGCGACAGGCGGAAAACTCGACCATATCATGGACGCGTTCGATATCTCGCATAGTCATTTGGAAATGATCTCCTTCCTGCCCGTTTGGGGTGTGCCTGGTTTCCACGATGCCAAGGGCAAGATTGGAAGATACTTCGGCGTCCCTTCCGTCGAGGGGCATACAATGATTCGCTGCATGGAGCAGCGCTTGGGCCAAATCGGGGTGCCGTTCGCCATCCCGAAGTCGGTACCATCGCGTGACGCTCTTGCCCTTGAACGCTATATCGCCGCGTTCGACGAACTGGTTGTTCTAGCCTGTCCGCCATCAGCGCCCATGGAACAGCTTCGCATGGTTGGGTAGTGGGGGGGGTGCGGCTCATCTTTGCCCCGATTGGAGTTGAAGATGATGAAGAAACCCGTAGCGACGAAGGCCCCTGCTAAGCAGGTCGTATAGGATATGGGCCCGATCTTTGCCGATCCGTCCCTTTAGGCACTGCAAAGCAGGGTCAAACGGCGTGACAATGACCTCTACAGGTGGCCCTTGCACCAACTCAGCGTTCTCGGATGCCGGCGTAAAGGTTCCCGGCCCTGTTATTGCGCAGGCGCATAGAAAAAGTGCGCTCATGGTTGCCACTACGGCTATCGGAGGCATTACATTACAATCTAACAGGGCAGTACAACTGGGATGTACATTGCATCCGTTGGGCCAGCTGGAACACCCGTGTTGATGGATCCATCCACGCACCCGTTCGTTTCAGCTGAGTTAGAAGCGTCAATTGTGTTTCCGTCCCCATCGACGGTGATTGTGACGCTACCCGTATTCATCGAACCAACCGCGTAAGAATTCTCTCCAATCTGATCTCCAATCTGAAGGTCCGTTGTAACAGACCCTCCTTCGGAATTAGTTTCGACATAATTACTACGGCTGTCATTGTAAGTATTGTATATGGTGCTCGGATCAACCCCACCCTCAGCCTGGCGAATAACTTGGGCCTGCTGCAGCGCGATACTTCTGTCCGTCCCCGACGAAAAGTTCCACTCGCCAGACCAAGACGTACCTGGGCTTCCAACACTTTGTGCAGTCGCTACCATCGGTAGAGTGACCGAAAAAAGTGCAACCAGAAATATGAACAGAGATGTCGTCCGCATCACCGCACCGGCCGCAAGGCTTCGACGTCAATTGAGCCATATCCGTCATCCGCACCTGCCAAGCCGCCGCCGGCATAGGACGACTCTTCGCCTTCAACGGCAGCGGCAACACCGCCGCCAGCCACGCTTCCTTGCGGAGTGTTTGGCACTGGGGGTGGATTGGGAGGGGGAGGCGGATCTGTTGGATCGCCCGGCTCGACCAGAACGATCGCTGCTCCTGGGCAGATCAGATCGGACGGATCCTTGGTATCGAATTTCTGATATGGCCGGTCGTAAGTGTAAACATACCCAGCTGGTAAATCGATGCAGCGCGGGGTTTCCACAGGTCCAGCGCAGCCACTCACCATTGCGGTCAGTGATACGATTGGCACAAACCCAGTTTTGGAAAATTTGAACATTTTTGCATCTCCCAGAGCACTTATTTGACCTTCCACTAAAAAATGGGAGCGTTAACAATTCGCGCAAATGCTTTTAAATTCTATCATTCTGACTTGCAAATTATCTTAGGATACTAAGGGTTTGGTGCGGAGTACCGATCAGCTGGGATTCTGAACTTTTAATCCCCCCCGAAAGTGAGATGCTTCATATGTAAAGCTGTCTCGGCAAGATGAACGAGGCGATTTCGAATGAAGACAATCAGATACAACTAGGCACAAATCCTTGCGATCCTGGCCCGGCCGAATGCGGAATGCCAGTGGCCAAGCGGCGCCGTGCGCATGGTATGAACAATGTATCGTTCTACAAATGGCGGGCGAATATGGTGGCCATACGTCATCGTAACCCACCGAGCCTTGCGGCGCTTGCAGGCAATCGCCTATCGGCCAATGGAAGACCCAAGACTTCGCCATGCAATGGCTCTGGACTTACAACGATGGCCGATCGAACATGGGCATCGGCCGGATTACAACTGCCCGGAAAATGAACTTGGACGTGTAAGCTCTACGAATGCACCCCGCTGGAAATTGGGGGATTAGCTCATCACCCATTTCGGTGGGAGAATCCCAACCATGCAACCCTATATTCTTGGGGGGATTGCCTTTGCTGCGCAGAAAGGCGATGGCAATTCAACTGTTGGGTTCTTTTTGTGAACAGTTGCGACCTAGGCGGGCCGTTTGTCGTTTGATCATTCAATCGCCATGCGTCTGGCGATCATTGCGGCATGTGTTCGGTTTTTGGCCTTCAACTTGATGCAAATATTTCGCATGTGCATCTTTACCAATGCCTCGGTAATACCAGTGATCCGGGCAATTTCCTTGTTTGGCATACCGTTAGACACCTTTCGCAGAACTGCTTTTTCGCGATCAGTCAAGTTGTAACCCGAATTCTCTGACCCGGCGTCTGACTGTTGACTGATCGGCAAAAAGATCTGACCCGCTACTATCACACCCAGCGCACTGGTCAGTGCTTGAAGGGGAAAAGTCTTTGGAATATAGCCTTTTGCGCCTTTTTGAATTGCGCTCGAGACGAAGTCGTTGTCCACTTGACCCGAAAAAATTACAACGGCACCACCCTTGTTGGCCAACACAGCCTTTTCCACTCCCACAAGCCCATCCATGCCCGGCATTTGTATGTCGAGCAATAGGACGTCAAAGAAGCCATGCGCCGCCACTTCGGCCAGAACCGAGGGTTCGTCCTGGGCGACACTTACAGTGAAGTCCCCGTTGGATCGCAGTAAATGTGCGAGCGCATCGCGAACCAATTCATGATCGTCTCCGATCAGGATCGAAACTTTCGTTGTCATTGAGTACCTCGAACATCTTGCATGACTTAGCTGATGTTTCGCCGCGCTTTCAAAGGTGCGTTTGTGTCCACCCACGAAGCGGCCAGCCTGTCGTCGCAGAGGTAACTTTAGACGGGATTGGCATGCAACGCCACAAAAATTATCTTAAGATACATTGTGAAGCTCAAGTTTCGCCGATAACTCTATCTTATGAGAGAAAATGGCCTTGCTTATGAACGGAAAAATAGTCATGCGCAGCGCGACAAGCTTAACACTGTTTTTTTTATTGTTTGGTCTGATCTCTGTGATCGGTCAGAGCGGAGCGAGAGCGGAAACGGACGACGTTGTGGTTCTAAAAGTGGGTGGCAGCGAGGGAGAACATTCGTTCAGCCTGGCCGAACTCGACGCACTGCCACAGCATCATTTCACTACTACAACCCTATGGACCAGTGGCATGGTGGAGTTTTCCGGACCGGCCCTTATCGACGTCCTGACCGCGTCCGGGGCAGCCAGTGGCGCCCTGCTACTGCGGGCCTCGAACGACTATTCCATTATTCTGGAACCCTCGATGGTCGAAGAATCCGTTCCAATCGTGGCCACCCGGATGGACGGTCAGACGTTCGACCTTCGAAACCGCGGTCCGCTATGGTTGGTGTTTCCTTATGATTCGGACCCGCGTTTTCGCACCGAGAGCACATTCGCCGCAAGCATCTGGCAGCTGACTGGAATTTTTCCCTATGTGGCACCGTGAAGGCGAAGAAAGTGCCATGGCCTTCGGTGCGTCCAATCCGGCCAGTGAATCGAACCTTTTTGCTAGAGGCCCTTTACTAAAGACATCAACGCCGCTGCTTGTGATGATTGTTGTCGCGTTGGTGCTGATCGTGATTACCGGTTTGGATTTGAGGACTAAACTCAACGCTTTCAGTGAGGTGAATTATGATAACCGCACTTGGGTCTTGGCGCAGTTGGAGGTCGATAGCCAAGCACTTCGACTGGCTCTGCAGCAAGCACAGTTGGAACAGGTTCCAACAAGCGAGACAGACAGCAGTGTGCGCAAGAAGTTCGATATCTATTACAGCCGTCTCTTGTCCGTTGGCGCGGCAGTGCAGTCGCTTTCTTTAGATACGGAGACCAATGCGTCCTTTGCAAGAATCATAAGCTCGCGCGATGAGATGGCAGCGCTGATTGACAGGCGTGTACTGTTTGAACCCAGAGATATCCAGATACTTGCCGAGATTACCCTTCGAGACGCTAGCGATATCCGGTCGTTCGTAATTAGAATGGCCCAAGTTTTCGGGCTGATAGCCGAGGCACACCGTCTTGAGGATCGCGCCCTGATTTTGCGGCTAGTTTGGCTTATGGCAGTGCTGATCGTTCTGATGGCCGCGGCGATTGTCCTTGCTAGTCGTATTTCGCGCATGATTTTGGCCCAAGCCAGAGCGTCTGCACGAACAGCGTTAAGTATGCGTCGGATACTTCATGCCTTGCTGGACGCGGTTTTGGTCTTAGATTCTTCTGGAGCCATCATCCATCGGAATGCGGCCGCTCAACGCATGTTCGGTCAGGACGGAAGCGATATCCGGGGCGCCCATGTTTCTAAATACGTCTTTCTCAAGACACATGACGGCCGGAACAAAAAAGTCTTCGTCGAAATTTTGCGTGATTTGGGGCACGACCTGAAATCCGGAATTGAACGCTATGGACTGACCGGGTTACACTGGTCTGGAGAGGAATTTCCAGTCGAAGTATCAGCGTTTTCGGATATTGATGACGAAGGTCTTTCAAGATCATTTGTTTTCTTGCGCGATATAACTATTCAAAGGAACTCCGAAATGAGGCTGCGCAATGCCCGCGATCTAGCGCGTTCCGACTTGGCTGAAAAAAACCGCTTCCTCGCAGTGATGAGCCACGAAATGCGCACGCCCCTGCACGGCGTGCTGGCTTCGCTGGACTTGATGGATACCGAAACTCTTAGCGACGCCAACCGGGAATTTCTGAAGACGGCACAAGGCTGCGGCGTTTCCGCACTTTCCCAAGTGGATGATGTGCTGGAGGTAGGCCGAAGCGGCGCAGCAGAGGTAAACCTTACTTATTTTGAACCGCGCGAGCTGGTTGCCAGCCTGATCTCGGACCTGGTTCCGATCGCAACCGACCGCGGCAATCGTCTTCTCTTGACACCGGACGAGCCCGGCACTTGCCCCGCAGTGCTGGGCTGGCAGCGGGGCTTTTTGTTAGTAATGCGTAATCTGATTTCGAATGCACTGAAGTTCACGCATGATGGCGAGATCGTGGTAACCTTGGGCTGCACCCCATACCGGGATGGTTTCGTGGCGCTGGTTGTCTCGGTGCGTGACACGGGTATTGGAATCGATCTGAAGGATCATGCCCGGATTTTCCAGGAATTCCAGACGATTGACGATGATAAGTCGGTTGGGATTCCCGGCGTCGGGCTTGGTCTGGCGATCGCCCGTTCCGCAGTAGAACGCATGAATAGTGTAATCAACCTTCAAAGCACGCCTGGCCTTGGCAGCTGCTTTTCCTTTCGACTGCTTTTGAAGGCTGCATCCGTTGATCGTTCCGTCATAACTGCGGACTTGCCTATAGGTGAGGAGTTCGGGACCGTTACGCCTGTTGTCCCACGCCGGGTGCTTGTTGTGGACGACAATGCGGTCAACCTTGCGCTTTTGGCCGAGATGCTGCGCCTGATAGGGCATCGGCCGGAAACTGCGCAGGATGGGCAAACGGCAGTCGCGATGGCGCAGAAAGAGGCATTTGATCTGATATTCATGGATATCTGGATGCCGGGCATGGACGGCTTGGCGACCACGCATGCCATCCGCGCCAGCGGGGCTTCGGCCTACTGTCCGATCGTTGGGTTGACTGCACTGTTGATGGAGGATCGCCGAACTAACATTCTGGACGCCGGGATGCAGGACGTTCTGAGCAAGCCACTCCGCCTGGCAGAGCTGCGCAGCTATCTGGCCGATTTCTTTGCCGACCATTTGCAAGATGAAGACTATGTGCAGGACGAAAGCTTTGAAGAGGCATGCAGCGTGATGGGCGACGGCATGATGATCCAGTTGGTCGAGGCGGTGATACTGGACGCAGAGGCAGCGTTGACGGCACTGCGCACGCCCGATTTCACCGAAGTGACGCGGCAAGCATTGCACCGGGCCGCGGGGTCTGCTGCTGTAGTTGGTGCGCTTATGCTCGCAGACGCATTGCGCAAGGGCGAGCGAAACTTTCAGGCGGGAAACGCCGGATCTGCTGACCTGACGATAGCTCAGATAACCGCTGAGCTCGCCAAGACCAGGAACTATGTCCAACGTCGCTGGCCGGACCGCTCATGGGGAGAGAAGATAAGTGATCTGCCCCTCCCAAATCGGACAGTGCTCGAAGCTACGACCTGAGGTCCGCCGACCCCCAAGACGAGGAGATCAGAACATGTCGACCTGCAGGAACACATGACTCGCCGTTTTGGGCGCGCGCCGAACATCCCCTTCATGGTTTGCAGACAAACCATGAAGGGGCAACGGGGCATCAGCGGCGACACAACCGCCCAAAAAACTGTTCCCGAAGGGTCTGCAAGGCGACATAGTGGCTGTGGAAGCTCTACGATTGCCCTCCGTTAAAAACGGAGGGATTACCCAGACCGCCATATAACTTTCGATACTTTTGCACTTAAAAGATATGATCTTGTGTCTTCTTCCCAGACCAAAATGCAGATCATCCGTGGTAATTCCGGTATATTATCAAGGGGTGATGAAATATGAACGCTCTAAGCAGGCGCGAATCCGTTGCGTACTATGTCCCGCACGATTTGGTTCGTTTTGAGAAAGTAAGTTCCATTGAGGATCGTCTTTTTGAAACCGCCACTATGCATGGCATATCCAAGGCCGAAATTGGAACCGTACAGATCGTGTCATCCAATGGCCGCGTAAGTAATGGAATCGCGTCCATGCTTCGAGATCAGGGAATTATTGCATATTGTTCCAGCAAATTGGACGAGCTCAATCCTAGTGATGTCTTGGTTGTAGATATAGACGCCTTGGGTGATCTATTGAACGTTACCGAGCAGTTGCGTGCAATGCGTCTTGCTAGCCCGTCTCTCATCACTATCATTCTATCGGAAAGCTTTCGGAAAGATGACTACCAGACAAGCAGACTGTCGGTTTGCGATGCGTCGCTAAAGCTTCCAGTTTCATTCCCTCGATTGGAGCAGGCGTTGATTGAAGCAGACCTGAACAACATGGTTTGGCAAGATCTTTGCAAAGAGCCGTAGACCTGCCTGATTGGTGGGCAAGCCATGGCGGCGGAATCTCCTTGCTTTGAAACGGGGCGGCAAGTTGTGCGGTTGCAAGTTGCTGGGGAAATAAAGGCGGCGGCCCATGATCCCGCCCAAGCAATGCCTGAACCTTACGAAGCAAGCTTGGACGTGCGGGGTGAACGATATTGGCAAGCGCCTGCTGCGGCGCTTCGGCTTGCAAGTAGTACGCTGCGCACCTGTAACTTTGTCGGGTAGGGCAGTGCATTACCTGCATATCGGCAAGACGGCCGGAAAGCAGATCGGCCATGTCATCGAACAGATAAACAGGGCACAGTCGGACATTCGAATGATCAAGAACGGCCACGGCGTGACGCTGCGTTCTGTCCTGCCCGGCGACGCCTACTTCTTCAGCCTTCGTGATCCAGTGGGACGGTTCCGGTCGGGCTTCTACAGCCGCAAGCGGATGGGACGGCCACGCCTGAACAATCCCTGGTCGCCCAGCGAGGGACGCATATTCGCCGAGTTCGAGCACGCCAGCGACCTTGCCGAGGCGCTGTTCTGCAACGATGTGCGCGGACGCGCCGCGATGGCCGTCATGCTGACGATCGGCCATGTCGGCAACAGCCAGGTCGACTGGTTTAAGAAGGCTGGTGACATCTTTTCCCTCCGGCCGCCCATTTGGATCATCCGGCAGAAGCATTTGGAGGCGGATGTAGCCACGCTGCTGCGCCGTCTGGGGATCGGGCAGACCGTCACGCTGACGGACGATCCGGTGCAAGCCCATGTGAATGACTATTCGGGCACTCGGCCGATGTCCGAACTCGCGCTGGAAGATATCCCGCTGGCATTCAGCAGATATGCAGTTCTACGCCCATTGCGAGGCATGGATGGCCGAACAGCTGGACTTCATGGAGACCTGAGTTCGTGGAGATAGCCGCGTAATCCTCGGCAGGCACAGCCCGAAAGGGTTGGAGGTTTTCCGCGACTTTCAGGAAAAAGTGGAAAAGCAAGAGCTTGAGATGCGACAAAGCCTACGGGATGGTGACAGTCCGCAGGTAAGTTTGTTCTCAGCGGCGGATATTGCAGCCATTCAGCAAGAGCAAAAGGGGGTCGGGTGCAAAGCGAACCGCGCGCGCGCCGAGTCTATTATCCTCGACTTCCTAAAAGGCCGCAGCCAAGCGTTTCCCGGCCCCATGTTCAATATGGCTATGGAGCGTGTACCGATTAGACGTCCGCACCTTAACCAACTGCTGCTGGACATGCGCGGGCGCGGTGTTGTCCGTTTCGACCTTCCATCGCCGAAGCGTGTGCCGTAGGACGGGACTCAGGTATCATTGGCCTGAACTTGGCGACTATGGAGCAGGGAACGTTTGGGCACCGATGCTTAAACGAGCCAACCGTCAACGTTGCAAGAATGTTGCAAACGCACCAGAAACGCGAAGGCCGTCCCGAAGGACGGCCCGCTAACGTATTGGTATTATTTGTTCTAGTTGGTGGAGCCAGGGAGGATCGAACTCCCGACCTCTTGAATGCCATTCAAGCGCTCTCCCATCTGAGCTATGACCCCGCCGGTAAGACCCGCGCCATGGGCGGCGCGATGCCGGGTGTTTAGGATAGCAGGCCGGGGGGTGCAAGCGGAAAAATCCGGCTTTTGCCCCGGCCTGCCGGTTCAGACTTCTTCCTCGTCGCCGGGCACATCGGCCAGGTCGTCAAGCGAGACGGTGTCGTCCGCATCGTCTTCCAGAAGATCATCGTCCAGCTCGGCGTCATCGGCGACGGCACCTTCCAAGAGGCCGTCTTCAGCCTCCAGATCCTCGACCAGCGGGTCGTCGTCCTTTTCGGGCGCAACACGCGCGATGACCGAAGCAGCCATCTTGCGGCGCACGGATTCGATGTCCACGACCTCGCCCGTGTAGGGGCTGACGATCGGGCTGCGGTTCAGGTCATAAAAGCGCTTGCCGGTGGTCGGGCAGATGCGCTTCGTGCCCCATTCTGCTTTGGGCATGGTAATCCCTTTAGGTGGTTGGTCGCGGGAACGTGGTCGCTTGCCACAGGTGCGGGCCGGTGTCAAAGCCTTTCGTCCGTCTGTGGAAATGGCTATCCTGTCGGGACGCGTCAAGGAGATTTCATGCCGGTTCTGCCAGGCCCGCCCCCGGTCGAGGTGCATCTGAAGCGGTCTGCCCGCGCCCGGCGATTCTCGCTGCGGGTGTCGCGGCTGGATGGCAAGGTTACACTGTCGATGCCGCTGCGCGCGCGTGAGGGCGAGGCGTTGGCTTTTCTGAAAGGTCATGAGGACTGGCTGCGCCAGACGCTGCAGGGGATGCCCGATTCGGCGCAACGCCCGGTGGGCCTTGGGTCGCTGATCCCGGTCGAAGGCCGCGAGATGCTGCTGGCCCCCGGCACTGGCCGCGCGGTGCGGGTCGAGGGCGACCGGCTGCTGGTGCCGGGCGATCCCGCCGCTGCAGGGGCACGCGTGGCAGCTTGGCTGAAAGTGCTGGCGCGGGACCGGTTGGCGCTGGCCTCGACCCATTATGCCGGTCTGGTGGGGCGCAGCTACAGCCAGCTTGCCCTGCGCGATACGCGGTCGCGCTGGGGGTCCTGCTCGCCCGACGGGCGGCTGATGTATTCCTGGCGGCTGATCATGGCCCCGCCTTCGGTGCTGGACTATGTCGCGGCGCATGAGGTGGCGCATCTGGTCGAAATGAACCATTCCGCCGCCTATTGGGCCGTGGTCAGCCGCATCTGCCCGGACTGGCGCAAGGAACGCGCCTGGGTTCACACCAACGGCCAGTCGCTGCACCGCTTGCGGTTTCAGGATTGACCCGCAGGGGCCCCGGGTGTTTCCCTTGCGCCCATGTTGACCCCGCGCCCCCCCGCACGCCCCACCGACCCCAACGCCGCAGCACATGAACGGGTCTACCGCGCGCTGCGCCAGCAGGTCATGCATGGCGAGCTGGATCCCGGCCAGCCGATGACCCTGCGCGGCCTGGCCGCCCAGTTCGGCGTGTCGATGACCCCCGCGCGTGAAGCGGTCCGCCGTCTGGTTGCCGAAGGAGCGCTGACCCTGTCCTCGTCGGGCCGGATATCGACCCCCGCCCTGACCCCGGAACGGATCGAGGAACTGGCCGCGATCCGCGCGCTTTTGGAACCCGAGATGGCCGCCCGCGCCCTGCCTCGCGCCCATTTCGCGCTGATCGAACGGCTGTCGGCGATCAACCAGCTGAACATGGAGGCCGCACTGAAAGGCGATGCGGTGACTTATGTCCGCACCAATCTGGAGTTTCATCGCACGCTGTACCTGCGCGCTCAGGCTCCGGCGATGCTGGCGATGTGCGAGACGGTCTGGCTGCAACTGGGGCCTACGATGCGGGCAGTCTATGCAAGGCTGAAACGGCGTGAGGCGCCGCAGCATCACCGGGCCATTCTTGGGGCGCTGAAAGCGGGGGACGAGCCGGGGTTGCGGCTGGCGATCCGGACGGACGTGACGCAAGGGTTGCGGCATCTGGCGGGGTAGTGTCCGCAGTGGACGGGGTTTGCCGAAGCAGGGAAATCAAGGGGTTGGGTGTGGGCATTAGGATTGCGTTACCTTTGACAACGGCCCGCCTGCACTTTAGCGTCGCGACAGCAAGAGATCGGACCCCAAGATGAACCATGCTTACGACAGTGACGCGATCCGGAGGCTGGGTGAAAGCTACTACCGGGCAATGGTGGCCGGAGACCGGGCGGCGCTTTCTGTGCTCTTCGATGCCCGGGCAGCGACCGTGGGTTACTTCGAAGGGGCATTCCTGTGGGTTGATCTTGAAGCCTTCATTTCGGAAACGGAAAGCCTTGTCGGCCAGCATGGCAAGGAAGAATGCAGCATCGAAAGCTTGCAGGTCGATGGCGATATTGCCACGGTTGCCGTCCGGGGCCGGTATATGGGAATGTGGTTCATCGACCATTTGGCTGCGGTGCGGGTCGGAGCGGACTGGAGCATCGTGGGAAAGACGTTTCACGTTCAAGACAGTCCTGTGGATCAGTCTTAAGGTTTTTCCGGGCCCTGACACGACATGGCGCTAGTGCCGCTGAAGATGTTCTGTGCGCAGTCGCACAGAAGACCCAAACATTTGTGCCTTGGCAGCTGGCCCTGCGCGCCCCATCTTGTGCCCGACGCAAACAGGAGCCTGCCATGTCGATCCGCCCCGTCATCGAGACCCGCCGCGCAAGCCCGCACATCGAGGGCGCAGGCGTCCATCTGCACCGCGCTTTCGGCTTTCAGGACCCGACCGAGGCCGACCCGTTCCTGCTGTTCGACGATTTCCGGGGCGACCGGCCGCGCGACTATTTGGCCGGTTTCCCCTGGCACCCGCACCGGGGGATCGAAACGATCACCTATGTCCTGGCCGGAACGGTCGAACATGGCGACTCGCTTGGCAACCGGGGGATTCTGGGGCCGGGGTCGCTGCAACTGATGACCGCTGGCCGGGGCATCCTGCACCAGGAAATGCCGAAGGGCGACGCGATGGGCCGGATGCACGGGTTTCAGCTGTGGGGCAACCTGCCGCGCGCGTTGAAGATGACCGCGCCGCGCTATCAGGACATGCCGGGCGAGGCGCTGCCGGAACGGCATGAGGATGACGGCACCAGCATCCGTGTGGTGATCGGGGATTACCGGGGGGTGAAAAGCCCGGTCGACGGGATCGCGGCCGACCCGCAGTATCTGGACATCTTCGTCCCCGCCGGAAAGCGCAAGGTATTCAAGGTCGACACCCGCCGCCGTGCCTTTGCCTATGTCTTTGACGGCGCGGGCAACTTCCGCGATGCGGCGCGTCCCGAGGGCGTGCTTTTGGAAAAGGAAGTGGCGGGCCAAGAGGTCAATATTCGTGACCTGTCCGGCAACCGGACGCTGGTCCGCTTTGGCGCGGGCGACGAGGTGGTGGTGACCGCCGGGCCGGACGGGCTGCGGTTCCTGCTGATCTCTGGCGCGCCGATCGAAGAGCCGGTGGCCTGGGCCGGTCCGATCGTGATGAACAGCGAGGCCGAATTGCGTCAGGCCTTTGCCGAACTGAAGAACGGAACCTTCATCCGCCCGGGGCACTGAAGGCCGCCGCTCATCAAGCCTGACGGCATCCTTCGCTGGTTTGGAACGAAGAAAGCCGGCAACGGCTTGATGAGTGGCCCCGTTATCTGAAGCCGCTCAGGCGTGGATCGCGCCGTCGCCGCAGGCCAGGGCGGCTTCGCGCACAGCCTCACTATAGGTCGGATGGGCGTGGCAGGTGAGTGCCAGGTCTTGGGCGGATGCGCCGAACTCCATCGCGACGCAAACCTCATGGATCAGGTCACCGGCGGCAGGACCGATGATGTGGCAGCCCAGAATCCGATCGGTGGCGGCATCAGCGATCAGTTTGACAAAACCCTCGGCCTGAAAGACCGCCTTGGCCCGCGCGTTGCCCATGAAGGGGAATTTGCCGACCTTGTAGGCCCGGCCTTCGGCTTTCAGCTGTTCCTCGGTCTGGCCGACGTTTGCCACTTCCGGCGAGGTATAGATCACGCCCGGGATGACGCCGTAATTCACATGGCCATGCTTTCCGGCCATGATTTCCGCCAGCGCCATGCCTTCGTCTTCGGCCTTGTGCGCCAGCATCGGGCCGGCAATGGCGTCGCCGATGGCGTAAAGGCCCGCGACAGTCGTGCGGAAATGGTCGTCGGTCTTGACGGTGCCGCGCGGGCCCATTTCCACGCCAAGGCCCTCAAGCCCCAGGCCGGTGGTATAGGGCTTGCGGCCGGTGGCCACCAGAACGACGTCAGCGTCAAGGCTGGCCTCCGTGTCGTTCTTCTTCAGTTTGTAAACGACCGTCGCGCCTTTATTGCCCTTGGACACCGACTGTACGGCGGCCCCCAGCACGAATTTGATCCCCTGCTTGGTCAGGATGCGCTGGAAGGTTTTCGCCACTTCGGCGTCCATGCCGGGGGTGATGGCGTCCAGATATTCGACCACGGTGACCTGCGCGCCAAGGCGGGCGTAGACCGAGCCCATCTCCAGCCCGATCACGCCCGCGCCGATCACGACCATGGTTTTCGGCACCCGGCCCAGCGTCAGCGCGCCGGTGGAGGTGACGACGGTTTCTTCGTCCACCGTAACGCCAGGCAGGGCGGAGGCTTCGGACCCGGTGGCAATGACGATGTGCCTGGCGGTATGAACCTCGTCCCCGACCTTGACCTGACCGGCAGCCGGGATCGACCCCCAGCCTTTCAGCCAGGTGATCTTGTTCTTCTTGAACAGGAACTCGATGCCCTTGGTGTTGCCGTTGACGACATCGTCCTTGTAGGCCTGCATCTTGGCCCAATCGACCTTGGGATTTGCCCCCATCAGGCCCATCTTCTCGAAGTTCTCATGCGTCTCGTGCAGCATGTGGGTCGCGTGCAGCATCGCCTTTGACGGGATGCAGCCGACGTTCAGGCAGGTGCCGCCCAGCGTGTCGCGCCCTTCGACAACGGCCACTTTCAGGCCCAGTTGCGCCGCGCGGATGGCGCAGACATAGCCGCCGGGGCCCGCGCCGATGATGATGGTGTCAAAGTCTGCCATGGTTTGGTCCTTCGGGTTTCGGGCGGGAGTCGGGGGTTTCACACCCCCGCACCCCCGTGGGATATTTTCGCAGAGAGGAAGCTGTCAGATCAGCGCCGCCACCAGCATCGTCAGTGTTGCACCAAAGCCTATCCCCCAGATGACTGACCGCCAAGGGCTTAGGCCTGCGGCATAGGCAGGTATGTAAAGGACGCGGGCGGCAAGGTAGGTCCAGGCGGCGGTTTGCGTGACCTGGGTCGACTGCTGGCCAAGGGTCACCACCAGGACGGCGGCGGTGAACAGGATCAGCCCCTCGAAATGGTTGTTCATCGCGCGCTGCAGGCGGCCGGTCAGGGTGGACATCGGCCGGGGCGGCGCGGTGTCGCGCGGGCCAGAGGTGTAGCGGGTCCCAAGCTCGATATTTGCCGGGACCGCGAAAAGGATGAACTGCGCGGCTTGCAAGAGGCCAGCAAGGGCAAGGGCGGTCAGTTCGGGGGTCATGGGCGGTCCTTTGGCGGTCGGGGGTGGCGCAGGAAGAGGAGGAGGGGGAGCCAGCCGATGAAGGCCCAGATGTTGGTGACCCAGTGACCCAGCCAGCGTTTCGGGGTGTCGTCGGTGACCTCAAGCCCGAAAAGGAAAGTGCCGGCCAGTGCCGCGCCCCAGAGCGCAAGTGCTGCCCAGAGGCCGGAGCGGTCGGGTTTGCTGCGGGGCGTCACGGGAAGGCTCCGGGCAGTTTCAAGTCAAGAATGATGAAGTTCAGCCGGCCATAGGTTTCGGGCCAGTCGCTGTGGGTGTCGCAAAAGCGCATGACCTCGGTGAAGGGCGTGTCTTCGGACGGGAGGAGAGCGGCGGGGTCGGCGGCGGTGGTGAAGGCGGCGATGGCCTCGGGCGGGACGGCGTGTTCGGTCAGGATGGCGGTGGCGCGGGCGATGTCCGTGCGCCAGCCCTTGGCGATAAGGGCATGGGCCTCGGGGTCAAGGGCAGAGCAGGTCAGGAAGACGCGCTGTTCGGCGATGGCGGTGGCCAGCAGGATATCGGCGGCGGGGGAGCCGGTGGGGATCACTTGCGCTGCGGTGGGGGTGGTGAGGAGTGCGGTCAGGACCAGCGCGAGGCCCCCCACCCCCCACCCCTCCCCACGAGGGGGAGGGGAGGCGATTATTAGTGCCGCGAGGCGCTCGGGAGTCATGGAGCGGCGCCTAAGAGTGCCTTTTCAACTTCCTCGCCAATATCCATGGCGTCGACCCTGTTTGCGTGCGTAATCCACTCTTCATGCTGCGAACAAAAATCAATTACTTCAGAGAAGGGAGTATCAAGGGGAAGGCGCAAAGCGTCCGCCTCTGATTTGGCGCTGAGTGTGGCAAGATCATCAGCTGGCCAGTTGACGGCCGACATCCTTGCAAGAGCCTGGCTCCTCGTGTCTGACCAGACCCTACGCAAGATTTCGTCCGACATCTTGATCGTCGCACCGCACGTCAACACTGGTGACCAATCCTCAAAGGCAAGTTGCCACAGACCTATGACTTGCGCGCGCTGAGCTACGGTCGGCTCCGCGGAAAGCGGGCTGGCCAAAGTTAGAATGGTCAATGTGAAAGCAGGGAGCTTGGTCATCATGCATTCCTATCTAGTGATTGACGTTAACCCGACAATTGCTTGATGTTTGTCGGGGCGTGCCCAGACTCTCCTCACAAATCCATCAACAACCGCCTCGGGTCCTCCAGCGCCTCTTTGACCCGCACCAGGAACGTCACCGCCCCTTTGCCGTCCACGACCCGGTGGTCATAGCTGAGCGCGAGGTACATCATCGGGCGGATGACGATCTGGCCTGCGACGACGACCGGGCGGTCCTGGATCTTGTGCATGCCAAGGATGCCGGATTGCGGGGGGTTGAGGATGGGGGAGGACATCAGGCTGCCGTAGACGCCGCCGTTCGAGATGGTGAAGCTGCCGCCCTGCATCTCGGCCATCGACAGTTTGCCGTCGCGGGCCCTCAGCCCCAGTTCCGAGATCTTCTTTTCAATCGCGGCAAAGCCCATCTGGTCGGCGTCGCGGACCACGGGGACGACAAGGCCCGACGGGGTGCCGACGGCCACGCCCATGTGGACGTAGTTCTTGTAGACCACGTCCTGACCGTCGATTTCGGCGTTGACCTCGGGCACTTCCTTCAGGGCGTGGGTGCAGGCCTTGACGAAGAAGGACATGAAGCCAAGCTTGACGCCGTGCTTCTTTTCAAACGCGTCCTTGTATTCGTTGCGCAATCCCATGATCCCGGACATGTCGACCTCGTTGTAGGTCGTCAGCATCGCGGCGGTGTTCTGCGCGTCTTTCAGGCGGCGGGCGATGGTGGCGCGCAGGCGGGTCATCTTGACGCGCTCTTCGCGGGCCGCATCATCCGCAGGGACCGGCGCGCGGGGGATGGCGGCGGGGGCAGGTGCGGGGGCCGCTGCTGCTGCGGCAGCACCTGCGGCACCAGCCACCGTGCGGGCCACGTCTTCCTTCATGATCCGGCCATCGCGGCCGGTGCCCTGCACCGCGTCGGGGGCAAGGCCAGCCTCGGCCATCGCCTTCTTGGCGGACGGCGCGTCTTCAGTGGCCTTGGCGGGGGCAACAACCGGGGCGGCGGCAGGAGTTGCGGCGGGGGCTGCCTTGGCGGCGGGGGCGGCGGCAGTGGCTCCTTCGGTGACAATCGCCAGCCGTGCGTTGGCGGCAACCGTGGCCCCCTCGGGCGCAAGGATTTCCGACAGCACGCCGGTAACCGGGCTGGGAACCTCGACCGAAACCTTGTCGGTTTCCAACTCGCACAGCATTTCGTCCTGCTTGACCATGTCGCCGGGTTTCTTGAACCAGGTCGATACGGTTGCCTCGGACACGGATTCGCCAAGGGCGGGCACCATTACGTCAGTCATTTGTCTGTCTCCGGTCTGCAGGTCAAAGGCCAAGGGCCTGGGCGACGAGTTGTTGCTGTTCATATTTGTGGCGCGAGGCGAGGCCGGTGGCGGGCGAGGCGCTTGCCTTGCGGCCCGCATAGGACATCCGGGTGGCTTTGCCGCGCGCCTTGGTCAGGATCGTCTCGATCTCGGGTTCGATGAAGGACCAGGCGCCCTGGTTCTTGGGTTCCTCCTGGCACCAGATGAAGTCGGCGTTGGTGAAGCGCGACAGTTCTTGCGTCAGCGAGATCGTCGGGGTCGGGTAAAGCTGTTCGAGACGCAGCAGATAGACATCCTCCAGCCCCTGCGCGTCGCGTTCGGCCAGAAGGTCGTAGTAGACCTTGCCGGAACACAGGACCACGCGCTTGATCTTGTCGTCCGCCTTCAGCTTTGCTGTCGAGTTCCCCTTCTGCGCATCATCCCAAAGGACGCGGTGGAAGGTCGACCCATCGGTGAAATCTGCGGCCGTCGAGATGCACATCGGATGCCGCAGCAGCGACTTTGGCGTCATCATGATCAGCGGTTTGCGATAGGTGCGGTGCAGCTGACGACGCAGGATGTGGAAATAGTTGGCTGGCGTCGTACAGTTGGCGACGATCCAGTTGTCTTCGGCCGAAAGCTGCAGAAAGCGTTCCAGACGGGCCGAGGAATGCTCTGGCCCCTGACCCTCATACCCGTGCGGCAGCAGCATCACGAGGCCCGACATCCGCAGCCATTTACTCTCGCCCGAGTTGATGAACTGGTCGATCATGATCTGCGCGCCATTGGCGAAGTCGCCGAACTGTGCCTCCCACAGGGTCAGGGCGTTCGGTTCGGCAAGGGAATAGCCATATTCGAAGCCAAGCACGGCATATTCCGACAGCATGCTGTCAATCACCTCATACCGGGCCTGGCCCGGACGGATGTGGTTCAGGGGGTAGTGGCGTTCTTCAGTGTTCTGGTCGACGAAAGCCGAATGGCGCTGGCTGAACGTGCCGCGGGTGCAGTCCTGTCCCGACAGACGCACCGCGAAACCTTCGGTCTGAAGCGAGCCAAAGGCCAGAGCTTCGGCGGTGGACCAATCAATGCCCTTGCCAGTTTCGAACATTTTCGCCTTGGATTCCAGCTGGCGGGCCACAGTCTTGTGGATTTCGAACCCTTGTGGCACGCGGGTCAGGGCGGCGCCAATCTCGGCGAAGGTGTCGGCCTTGATCCAGGTTTCGCCGCGCTGGTAGTTGTTGAGGTCCTTGGTCTCAAGGTTCTTCCAGCGGCCATCCAGCCAGTCGGCCTTGTTTGGCAGGAATGCCTTGCCAGCCTCGAACTCCTCATTCAGGCGGGCCTGAAAGGCGGCCTTCATGTCCTCGATCTCACCCTCGGGGATCAGGCCATCCTTGACCAGACGTTCGGTATAAAGCTGGAGCGTGGTCTTTTGCTTTCTGATCCGGGTGTACATCGCCGGGTTGGTGAACATCGGCTCGTCGCCTTCGTTGTGACCGAAGCGGCGGTAGCAGAAGATGTCCAGCACCACGTCCTTGTGGAACTTCTGGCGGTATTCGATCGCGACCTTGGCGGCATGAACCACGGCTTCGGGGTCGTCACCGTTGACGTGGAAAATCGGCGCTTCGACCATCAGCGCGATGTCCGTGGGATAGGGCGAGGTGCGGCTGAAGGCCGGGGCGGTGGTAAAGCCGATCTGGTTGTTGACGATGATATGGATGCAGCCCCCGGTCCGGTGGCCCTTGATGCCCGAAAGTTGCAGACATTCGGCCACGACGCCCTGCCCCGCAAAAGCCGCATCCCCATGCAGCAGGATCGGCAGGCTGGCGATGCGGTCGGCGGTGTCGTTCAGCTGGTCCTGCTTGGCGCGGACCTTGCCGAGCACCACCGGGTTGACGGCTTCAAGGTGCGATGGGTTGGCGGTCAGGGACAGGTGAACCTTGTTGCCATCAAATTCGCGGTCCGACGAGGCGCCAAGGTGATACTTGACGTCACCGGAACCATCCACATCCTCGGGCTTGTAGGAACCGCCCTGAAATTCGTGGAAAATCGCGCGGTAGGGTTTCTGCATAACGTTTGCCAGAACCGACAACCGGCCCCGGTGCGGCATGCCGACGATGATGTCTTTAACGCCAAGCGCGCCGCCGCGCTTGATGATCGCCTCCATCGCGGGGATCAGCGCCTCGCCACCGTCCAGACCAAAGCGCTTGGTGCCCATGTATTTGACATGAAGGAATTTTTCGTAGCCTTCCGCTTCGACCAGCTTGTTCAGGATCGCGCGGCGGCCTTCGCGGGTAAACTGGATTTCCTTGCCATAGCCTTCGATCCGTTCCTTCAGCCAGCTGGCCTGTTCAGGGTCCGAGATGTGCATGTATTGCAGCGCAAAGGTGCCGCAATAGGTGCGTTTCAGGATGTCAATGATCTGCCGCATCGACGCGGTTTCCAGCCCCAGCACCTTGTCGATAAAGATCGGCCGGTCCATGTCAGCCTCGGTGAAACCATAGGAGGCCGGGTCAAGTTCCGGGTGGTTGCCTTTCGGCGCCATGCCCAAGGGGTCAAGATCGGCAGCCAGATGCCCCCGGATCCGGTGGGCGCGGATGATCATCAGCGCCCGGATGCTGTCCAGAACTGCGCGCTGCAGCTGCGCATCCGAAAGCGACACCCCGGCCTCGGTCGCCTTGGCGGCAATCTTGGCACCGGCGGCCTTGGCCTCTTTCGCAGGCGGCGGGGCAGCCCATTCACCCGTCAGCGCGGCGGTCAGGTCATCCACTGGCTGCGGCGGCCAGTCTGTGCGGGCCCAACTGGGGCCTTGGGCGGCGCGCTTGGCGTCAAGCTCGCTGTCGCCAAGGGCGCGGAAGAATTCGGCCCACTGGGGGTCAACGCTGTTGGGATCGGCGGCATGGCGCGCGGCCAGCTGATCGACATAATCAGCATTGGCCCCGTCAAGGAAGGACGACGCGGTAAAGGCGGCGGTGGGCGATTGGTCGGTCATGGGGTTACCTCCAGCGGGCGGTGCCCGGGTATTGTGGCAAAAAGGTGTAAGTTAGGGCCGGGCAGGGCGGTCATGCTTGATCCACCCTTATCCGAAGCTTGCGGTAAATGCGGACCAGCAAGGGCCTGCGAACGACTCCCGGCGGCTTTCCGGTGGCCGCCAGCGCGGGCAGGTCGGGCAGGGCCTGCGCAACCTTGGCCGTCGCCGGGGCGTCATAGCCGAACCGGGCGAAATCTTCGGCATAAACCTGTGCGACCAGCGCCAGAACCTTGTCCGTCAGCACCGGATCGGCATCGTTGCCGCGCCAGGTGCCGACGTTCTTTGGCGCGATCAGGCGCGGGCCGTCGGTGTTCCCGGCAAGCCCATCAAGATAGGCGACGATCCCATCAAGCCCGTCTTCCAGCCGGAAAATCCGGGCATCCATTGGCACCAGCGCCGTCTGCGGCCGCAAATGGCCTTCCAGAAGATAGGGGTCATGCGGCACCCGCGACAGCGCGTCCAGCGCCCAGGTGTTGAAATCGGTGGATATCGGCAGTTTGTGGGTGATGTCGCGCGCAAAGAAAAACGCGCTGATCAACCGGCGGACCGGGTGGCGGACCATGGCAAAGGATGAAGCCAGCCAATCGGGCGGGATCAACCGATACAGCGCTTCGACTGGGACATGGTCGCCCGAAGTGCGGTTCCACCGCATCTCCAGCGGAATCCGGAATCGGCCCGTTTCCAGAAACCCGAGCGGACCAAAGCGTTCGGTCAGATAGGCTTCGATTGACGTGCCACCGCATTTCGGCACATGGGCGTAAAAATGCAGTTCACCACCTATGCGGAAAATGGGCATGATTGCTCTCCCTTGGCACTGTTGGCCCGAAAGCCCGACCGCCTGACCCCACATCCCGCCCGCGCGATCATTTGCCGTCCGCCTTGTCCACCAGCTTGCGGTAAAGCCGGTTCAACAGCGGCGGGCGTTCGGGGGCCGGGGGCTGGCCGGTCGTGGCAAGTACCGGCAGGTCGGGCAGGGCGCTGGCATCGGTTGCGGTTTCCACGACCGCGTAGCCGAAGGCGGCAAAGTCCTGGGCATAGACACTTGCGATCAGGGCCAGCGTTTCCGGCGACGGGGTGGGGGCCACCTCACTCGCGCGCCAAAAGCCCACGTTTTCCGCCCCGATCTGGCGCGGCCCGTCGCTGGTTCCGGCAAGCCCGTCCAGATAGGGGATCACCGGGTCCAGCCCATCCTCCAGCCGGAAAATGTGCGAATCCTTGGGGATGAAGGCGACCTGCGGCAAAAGATGCCCGTCATAGCGGTAGGGATCATCAGCGATCCCGGGCAGCACCTGCTGACACCAGGCGTCGAAGCCCTGACCCTGCGGCACGGTGCGGGTCACGTCGCGGGCAAAGAAATAGACGCTGATCAACCGGCGGACCGGGTGGCGGACCACGGCAAAGGACGACTGCAACCAGTCACGAGGCAGAAAGCGGAACAGCGCCGCCACGGGGATATGCGCCGCCGAACTGCGCGACCAGCGGTCAGCGGCGGCAATCTTTGCCGGGCGCGGGCCTTCGGACAGGCCCAGCGACCCGAACCGCGCGGTCAGATAGCTGTCCACCGACGTGCCGCCGCACTTCGGCACATGCGCGAAGTAGTGGAGTTTGTCGGTGATGCGGAAGATTGGCATGGGTTATGCCCTTACCCCTTGATCGCCTTCAGCACCGCCTCGCCCAAGCCCGCCGGGCTGTCGGCGACCACGATCCCGGCGCTCAGCATGGCCTGGATCTTCGATTCAGCGTCGCCTTTGCCACCGGCCACGATCGCCCCTGCATGGCCCATGCGGCGGCCGGGGGGGGCGGTGCGGCCGGCGATGAAACCGGCGGTGGGCTTCCAGCGGCCCTTTTTGCGCTCATCAGCCAGGAACTGGGCGGCGTCTTCTTCGGCGGCCCCGCCAATCTCGCCGATCATGATGATCGAATGGGTGTCCGGGTCGGCGAGGAACATCTCAAGAATATCAATGTGTTCGGACCCCTTGATCGGGTCGCCGCCGATGCCGACGGCGGTGGACTGGCCAAGGCCGACGTCGGTGGTCTGCTTGACCGCCTCATAGGTCAGGGTACCCGACCGCGACACAACCCCGACCGTGCCCTTGGAGAAGATCGAGCCCGGCATGATCCCGATCTTGCATTCGCCGGGGGTCAGGACGCCCGGGCAGTTCGGGCCGATCAGCCGCGAGCGCGAGTTGATCAGCGCCCGCTTGACCCGCATCATGTCCAGCACGGGGATGCCTTCGGTGATGCAGATGATCAGCGGGATTTCGGCGTCGATCGCCTCAAGGATGCTGTCGGCAGCAAAGGGCGGCGGCACATAGATCGCGGTGGCGTTGGCTTGGGTCTTGGCGACGGCGTCGTGAACGCTGTCGAAAACCGGCAGGCCAAGATGTTCGGTGCCGCCCTTGCCGGGGGTCACGCCGCCGACCATCTGAGTGCCGTAGGCGATGGCCTGTTCGGAGTGGAACGTGCCCTGTGAGCCGGTAAAGCCCTGACAGATGACACGGGTGGATTTGTTGACGAGGACGGACATGGGCGTTCCTTATGGTTCGGTCTTGCGGGGTCAGTCTTATGGCGCGAAGCGGAACAGCACGGCGCTGGTGCTGTCGGAACTGCAGCCGGGGGTGTCGCCGCCGTTGACGGTGGCGGTGATGCCCTGGCCAAGGTCGTAAAGATCGCAGCCGTCGTCACCGGGGACCGGCGGCGGCAGTTCGATCTCGACGCCAAGCATGCTTAACGCCAAGAGTTCGGTGACCTTTTCGGTGCCGAACTCCATGCTTTCGGCATGGCAGTAACTGCCATCTTCGGCGATCAGCGCGAAGGCCGTCTCGCCCGTGCTGGGGAGGGCAACGATAAGGCCTTCCTGTGGCGGGTCATAGGTCCAGCCATGTTCGCCAAGGCTGGTGGTGACCGCCGCAGCGTCGCCAGCGCCAAGGAAGCAGGAAAGGTAGGCTTCGATCAGTTGGTCGTAATGGTCGGTGGCCTGCGCGTAGGCGGGCGCTGACAGAACAAGCGCGACAGCGGCGCTTTGGCGAAGGACACGCGTGGATGTGTTGATGAGTACGGCCATCGGGGCCTCCTTCTGCTTCGGGTTGGAGGGGCGGGCGCGCCGCCCCCCGGTGTGTTGTCCCTTGCGGGGTTATTGCGCTGCGAAGACGAAGGTCCAGGCGGCGGTCGCCTCACCCTCGCAGACCGGGTCTTGTCCGCCGGAATTCAGCGTGGCGACCGCACCGTTCGACAGCGTCATGGTCATGCAGCCATCGGCATCGGTGCCTTCTTCGGCTTCGATCCCGGTGTTGCCGCCCATCATGAACAGGCTGAACGCCATTTCGGCGTCGCCCGTGCCAATGGCAGCGCTTTCCACACGGCAATAGCCCACGTCATTCGTCACGACGCCCGAGGTCGGGCCTGCTTCTGGCGCAAGATCGGTGACGCCCATTTCGGCATCCTCGGTGGCGGTCCAGCCGTAGTTGGCCAGTTCTGCCGCCGTGGTGTCGGCCTTGCCTTGGCCAAGCATGCAGCCGCCGATCCCGTCGATCATCTGGTAGACCGGGTCCGGGTCCTGGGCAAAGGCCGGGGTGGTGGCAAGTACGAGGAGTGCAGCAAGTTTCTTCATGTTCCAATTTCCCTTGCTTGTTGTGGTCTTCTTCATTGTCCGCGTTTGACTGCGGTTAAATTTCGGCGGCTTCATTCTTTCGGCTCGAACCGGAGCGCGGCCCCGGTATCAAATTCGCAGACCGGGTCGTTGCCGGAACTGGTCAGGGTGGCAACGACCGGGCCGAGGTCATAGGTGGTGCAGCCGTCTTCGTCCGTGCCGGTCGCCGGGGCGGCGTCGGTCAGGCCAAGCAGGGTTTGCTCCATTTCAGCCGTGCCAATCGATTCATCCGCGACCATGCAGAAACCGGGGTCGGTCCAATAGGTCGTCCAGATGTCACCCTGTTCCCAGGAGGTCGTCCCGTCATAGTCTTCAAAGCTCTGCCAGCCAGCATCCGTGAAGGTGGTGGTTGCCGTGGCAGGGTCAAGCGTGGCTGCCGCACAGGCAATGATCGCCCCACCAAGCGCGGTTTCGGGGGCAGAGAGGAGGTCCTTGGCCGCAAAGGTCATTTCGGCCTGGGCGGGGAGGGCGGCAAGGCAAAGGGACAGGGTCGCGGCCTGAGCGTAACAGTTTAGGTTTGGTATCATCCAACCACTCCCTTCACAGTTACTGCAGGATCGCCCGTCATTGTCCGGTCCGAACCATGAGCTTTCCAATAGGCAAGCACGAGGTCCCGAAGCCGTTCAAAGTTCAGGTCAAGATCGGTCGATGCAAGCCAGTAGTCGCTCTTGTAAAACCTTTTGTTGAGAGTGATCCAAAATCTCATAAATGGGGAGGTTTCCAGTTTCAGGCCCTTATTGATTACCAGGCCGAGCATCGAGGTTCGCGCGATGGTCAACGTCTGGATGTCGCTTATCGAACGCCAAGGAACCAACGTCCGCGACAGTCTCAAATCCACTAATCCATCGGAAGAAAGCGTGACCGGATACTTGGGGCCGAAGATCAATCTTTGCATCCCAAGGATGGCGCACAGCCCAAAGAATACGATGCTCAACCAGCCGGTTGGCACTGCAAGGAAGCCCCGTCGCGTATGGCTGAAATCGCCGGTGATCAGCCACACCCCGACTAGGACAAACAGTATTGCACCGCCAACCAAAGCGATCAGTTTGGTCACAGAGCGACCAATCTGGACGGTGCTCGATATGTTTGCATATGCCATGGTGTTCTTTGCTGTTCGGGCTTCGGCGATCTTAACCCCGCACCGCCTTGACGATCTTCTCCGCCCCGTCCTTCAGGTCGTCCGCCGCGATGACGTTCAGGCCGGACTTGCGGATGATATCCTTGCCAAGTTCGACGTTCGTGCCTTCCAGCCGGACGACCAGCGGAACTTTCAGGCCGACTTCCTTGACCGCCGCGATCACGCCTTCGGCGATGATGTCGCAGCGCATGATGCCGCCGAAGATGTTCACAAGGATGCCCTTCACCTGCGGGTCGGAGGTGATGATCTTGAAGGCCTCGGTGACTTTTTCCTTGGTGGCCCCGCCGCCGACATCAAGGAAGTTGGCGGGCTCGGCGCCGTAAAGCTTGATGATGTCCATCGTGGCCATCGCCAGACCAGCACCGTTGACCATGCAACCGATCTCGCCATCCAGCGCGATGTAGTTCAGGTCGAACTTGGAGGCGGCGAGTTCCTTCGGATCCTCCTCGGACTCATCGCGCAGGGCCACGATGTCGGCGTGGCGGTACATCGCGTTGCCGTCAAAGGCCATCTTGGCGTCCAGCAGGCGCAGGGTCCCGTCCTTCAGCACGCAGAACGGGTTGATCTCCAGCATGTCCATGTCCTTGTCGGTGAACATGCGGTAAAGGTCGCGGATGATCTTTACGCAGGATTTGACTTGCGCGCCTTCCAGCCCCAGCGCGAAAGCCACGCGGCGGCCGTGGAAATCCTGCAGGCCCGTGGCCGGGTCGATGGTGAAGGTGTGGATCAGTTCGGGCGTGTCATGCGCCACGTCTTCGATGTTCATCCCACCTTCGGTCGAGGCGACGATCGAGATGCGACTTTCGGCGCGGTCGATCAGGAAGGCCAGATAAAATTCACGATCAATGTCGCTGCCGTCTTCGATGTAGATGCGGTTGACCTGCTTGCCTGCGGGGCCGGTCTGGATGGTGACAAGGGTGCGACCCAGCATCTGGCGGGCAAACTCGGCAGCCTCACCCACAGACCGCGCCAGACGGACGCCGCCTTTTTCGCCAGCCTCGGGTTCCTTGAACTTGCCCTTGCCGCGACCGCCCGCATGGATCTGGCTTTTGACTACCCAAAGCGGGCCGTCCAACTCGCCCGCGGCGGTCTTGGCGTCTTCGGCCTTCAGCACGACACGGCCGTCAGAAACCGGGATGCCATAGCTGCGCAGCAGCGCCTTGGCCTGATATTCGTGGATGTTCATGGGGCTGGTCCCGTCGTTTGGTGAATGCCAAAAGCGTCTTGGCAGCTTTTGGCATGGAAATGGCTACCAACCAAACGGCAAATGCCCTGAATCCGACCTGAAAAGCCGGAAAATCCATTATGTGATCACAGGCTGGAAATATGTGATCACAGGCTCAAATCTTGTGATCACATGAATATGACACTCGGCTGATCGGCAGACGAATCAGCCGCACCAGCGCTCAGATTGACAATTCCCCGGCCTGCTGCAAAGCCTTCGTCACCCAGTAACCGGAGCTACCAATGTCCCGTCCCAGCGCCAATGACATCGCCACCGGATCCCTGCCCAAGATCAGCCACGGACGCGGGGTCTATCTGTGGGACACCGACGGGCGGCAGTATATCGACGGGTCGGGCGGACCTGCGGTGTTTTCGGTCGGCCATGGCGATCCGCGCGTGAATGCGGCGGTGGCGGCGCAGATGGAAAAGGTCGCCTATGGCTACCGCTATCTTTTCACCACCGATCCCTTGGAGGAGTTGAGCGAAATCCTCTGCAACGCCACCGGCATGGCCGACATGGTCTATACGACATCAGGGTCCGAGGCGGTGGAAAGTGCGGTCAAGATCGCGCTGCAATATCATTTCGACCGGGGTGATCCGGCCCGGGTGAACTTCATCGCGCGGCAACGGTCCTGGCACGGCAACACGCTGATGGCGACTGCGCTGTCGGGGTTCGTCGACCGCACCCGCGCCTTTGCCGGGGCCTTGCCCGCCGTGGGCCGGGTCAGTGCGGCGAACGCCTACCGCTTGCCGGAAGGTGTCAGCCGCGATGGGCTGGTGGCGCATCTTGCGGCCGAGCTTGAGGCGGAAATCCACCGGCTTGGGCCTCAGACCGTGGCCGCCTTCATCTTCGAACCGGTGGTCGGGGCCGCAGGCGGCGCACTGCCGCCTCCGGACGGTTATGCCAAGGCCATGGCCGAGGTTTGCCGCCGTCACGGCGTGCTGGTGATCTCTGACGAGGTGATGTGCGGGTCGGGCCGCACCGGCCATTGGCGCGCGTCAGCCGAGGACGGGATCATGCCCGACATCATCACGGTCGCAAAGTCTCTGTCGGGCGGCTATCTGCCTCTGGGCGCTGCAGTCTACACTCAAGAGGTTGCCGATGCGATGCGGGCGGGCCATGGCGGGCCGTTGACCGGGCACACCTATACCGGCCACACCGCTTGCCTTGCGGCGGGATTGGCGGTGCAGAAGATCGTGGCAGAGGAAGGGCTTCTGGCCCGTATTCAGGACAAGGGTCCGCGCTGGCAGGCCGACCTGCGGGCGCGCATGGCGCATCTGCCGCAGGTGGGCGATATCCGCGGGCGGGGCTTCTTTATCGGGGTCGAGGTCGTGGCCGATCCCGAAACCAAGGCTCCCTTTGCCGCGTCGCTTGGCGTGAATGGCCGCATCCGCGCCGAAGGGCTGCGGCGCGGGCTGATCTGCTATCCGTCGGGCGGCCATGTCGACGGGGCGGCGGGCGATACGGTGATCCTTGCGCCCCCGTTCAACGCGACGGACGCCGAGTTGGACGAGATTGCCGACAAACTGGTGGCGACGCTGGAGACAGTGATCACCGGCCTGCCCCGACATTAGGGAAGCGACCGAAGTTTTCAAAAATTCCGGACCGGAGCCTTCAAAGGCTCCGGTCCGATTTCTTCCAGGAAATCGGCGGCAGCGTCAGTTCAGGAACACCGCGAACAACATCGCATCACCTTGCACCAGACTTTCAAAGTCCTGCCACGAGGTCGGGCTGACCAGCGGCCCTTTCTCGGCATAGGGCAGAAAGCCCTCGCCCTGAATCCAGGTGATCAGATCGACCGGCGGCGGGTCTTCAAACATCTTCTTAAGGTTGATCCCGGCTTCGGCCCCAAAGCGCCAGTGCGGCATCAGAACCTCGCCCTTCAACAGCCGCTCGGCATCGGCCAGCACCGCCTGCCAGCGCGCGCCGGTGCCGGGTGGCATCCTCAGCCCCATGCCGGAAACCTGGCGGTCGTTCGGCACCCATTCGCCCTTGTTATCAGTCTCAAGCGCTACCAGCGACCAGAAGCGGCGGTTTTCTTCGATCATCGACAGGAAATGCCCATGCGCATCCAGTGCCAAAGCCTTGTCGGGCGAATTGGCCAGCGCGTTCAGCACCATGGCCACGCGGTCAACCTGACGGCCGAACATCATGTCCATCGCGTTGGTTGGCGGGGTGTCGCCCCACAGTGCATGTATCGCGGCGGAACTGTCCAGCACCCGCTGGATCGCCGGTTCGGGGTCATAGGCCAGCGCGGTGGAGGCAAAACCGGACAAGAAGTGCGTATAGGCCGCAAGCCAGGCCGCATCGGCGGTGTCAAAGGTGATCGCCGGGTCGATCATGTCGACGCCGATCATCCGCCCGCCACCAAGGGTCAGGCCGGTGACCGACCCGATATCCTCGCCTTCGTCCTGCGCGCCGTTGGCGTTGATGTCGAACCAAAGATCGCCCAGCACGATCTCCAGCGCAAAGGGCTTGTCGCCAAGCTGGTCCAATGCTGTGCGGGCGGCGTCCATGTCGGCGTCCAGCCCGGTCAGCAGCGTGGTGAAATCCGCCGGGGCAAAGGCCCGCGCATCAGGATTTTCCGGAATTGGCAGCCGCAGGATCGGCAGTTCCGACCAGTCGGCCTGCACCCCGGTCTGCCAGCGCAGTTGCAGCGCGGCTTCCACCCCACCCAGAAACTTCAGGCCGGCAAGGGCGAACACCTCCTCATTGGTCGGGGCGGGCAGGGCGGCCAGCCGCGCCGCCGTCGGGCCAATCCCGGTGCGGCCGATCTCGGCGGAGAGCGTCTCGGCTGCGGCCGGGGCGGCAGCCAGAATAAGGGCAAGGGTCAAGGCACGCATGATCTGCTCCTGTGGTTCAGAACATGAATCTGCGCGCGGTCAAGCGACATGGCAAGTGGGGAGGCCCGGACCCCGGACCGGCCTTTACGCGGGTTAAGACCTTGCGTAGAAGGCTCAGCATGCGTCACATCATCAGCCTCTCCACGATTCCGCCGCGGTTTGACGCCATCGGCCCGACCCTTCAAGGCTTGCTCGCACAAACCTCGCGTCCCGAGGCGATCGAGCTTTATATCCCGAATTCCTACCGCCGCTTTCCGCAATGGGGCGGCGCCTTGCCATCGGTTCCCGATGGCGTGACAATCGTTCGAACGGATGAGGATCTAGGCCCCGCCACCAAGATCCTGCCTGCAGCCCGGGCCTATCGCGGGCAGACGGTTGAACTTCTGTATGTCGATGACGACATCCTGTTCACCAGGGACTGGGCGCAGACAAGCCTGTCCCTGCGCAAGGCCCATCCCCGGACCGCGATCTGTTCCGCGTCGTTCCCGGTCAGAAGTAAAGGGATCAACTGGACAGCGGACGGCCCCCTGCCACGAACGGTTGCAGCCCCCTGCTCGGACCGCCAGCCGGGCTATGTATTCCGCCGCTTTCTGAAGCGCGTGCTGGGGATCGGGCGCGACGGCACCAGAAAGACGCTGTTTGCCCACAAGTTGAAAAGCTCGGGCTATTCCGACGTGGCCGAGGGGTTCGGCGGCGTGATGGTGCAGCCCGACTTCTTTGACGATCTTGTCTATGACATTCCGCAAGTCCTGTGGTTGGTGGACGATGTCTGGCTGTCGGGCCATCTGGCACGGCGTGGCATTCCAATCTGGGCAGAAAGGTCGCTGAACCTGGGCACGGTGCTGCTTGACACGTCGGACACTTTTCCGCTGCACCGGCTTGTTGCGGACGGTGCCGACCGCATCGCGGCGAACGTCGCATGCATTCAACATATGCGGGCAACCTATGGCGTCTGGGGCGGTGAAATGGTCAAGGCGGGCTGACGTCAGGCCAAGGTTTACACACTACCGCGCTGGTCCTATGTTTGCACTGTGCGCCATATCATCACGCTTTCCACCATACCTCCCCGATTTGCCAACATCGGCCCGACTTTGGCGGGCCTGTTGCAGCAATCGTCGCGCCCCGAGGCGGTCGAGCTTTACATCCCGAGAACCTACCGCCGCTTTCCGCAATGGGGCGGTGGGCTGCCACCGGTTCCCGACGGGGTGCGGATCGTCCGGGTCGAGGAAGATCTTGGTCCTGCCACCAAGATCCTGCCCGCAGCGCGGGCTTATCGCGGGCAGGCGTTGGACCTGCTCTATGTCGATGATGACTACCTGTTCAACTGCGACTGGGCGCAAAAAAATCTGGCTCTGCGCAAGGATCATCCCTTTGCAGCCATCTGTTCCGCTGCCGGGACCATTCAAGGAAATGGCCGGAACTGGACAGCAGATGGTCCATTGCCCCGGGCAGTCCCGGCACCGGTCCCTCGGCTGCAGGCAGGCTTTGTCCTGCGCCGCTTTCTTCGGCGCAGGTTCGGGTTCTGGCCGGATCGGAAAGGGGTTAAGCCCGCAGTCCAAAGGCTGACCCGGTCAGGCTTTGCCGACATCGCCAAGGGCTTTGGCGGGGTAATGGTGCGGCCAGACTACTTTGATGATCTGGCCCATGACATTCCGCAGGTCCTTTGGTCGGTGGATGATGTCTGGCTTTCTGGCCATCTTGAGCGTCGGGGCATTCCGATCTGGGCAGACCGGCAGTTGAACAAAAGCGTTGAATTTGCGCAGCTTTCCGCGACCCACCCGCTGTATGGTCTGGTGGTAGACGGAGCCGACCGGCTTGCGGCCAACCTGGCCTGCATCGACCATATGCGCGCAACCTATGGCATTTGGGGCGGTGATGCGGTCAAGCCGGACTGACCCTGCACCAAGCCGCCACCGGGCAAGAACGCCGCGCGCACTTTACCCGTCAGGGGCAACCGCCTAAGACGCTCCTATGCGGCACATCATCACCCTCTCCACGATCCCGCCCCGGTTTGCCGGTCTTGGGCCGACGCTGACCAGCCTGTTGCGGCAATCCTCACGCCCCGAAGCGGTCGAACTGTATATCCCCCGGACCTACCGCCGCTTTCCGGAATGGGGTGGAGCCTTGCCTTTGGTGCCCGACGATGTGCGGATCATCCGCACCGATCAGGATTTCGGGCCTGCCACCAAGGTCCTGCCCGCCGCACTGACCTATCGCGGGCAGGACCTTGATCTGATCTATACCGACGACGACCAGTTCCATGCTCCGGGCTGGGCGGCTGGTTTCCTTGTTGCCCGAAAGCTGCATCCGGGTGCTGCCCTGTGCGCGGCGGCAACGACAGTGGCTCGGATGGGGCGGGACTGGCACAGTCAGACCCCCCAACCCCGCGCGGTGGTGGCTCCGCATTATCAGGATCAGATCGGTTTTCACCTGCGCCGGTTCATCGCCAAGGCCACTCGGCGGACCGCTGCCACCCCGCTGCAGCCAAGGTTCCGCAAGCTGGACGCATCCGGCTTTGCCGACATCGCCGAGGGTTATGCCGGTGTCTGCCTCCGGCCCGATTTCCTTGATGACGCGGCGTTCGATATTCCACCGGTTGCATGGGCGGTTGATGATGTCTGGCTGTCCGGCCATCTGGCGCGGCGCGGGGTGCCGATCTGGGCCGACAAGGGCTTGAACCGGGTGCAGGCGGTCTTGCCGGTGTCGCAGACCGAACCGCTGTACAATGCGATCATCGACGGTGCCAACCGGCCGGACGCCAACCTTGCCAGTGTCGACCACATGCGCCGCACCTATGGCATCTGGGGTGGCGAGGCGGTCCAAAGCACCTGACCGCGCGGCAGTTGCACCGGCTTTTGCGCCGGGATCAGGCCAGCGTCCAGGATGCAGTCGGCCACATAGTCTGCGCTGACGTGATACGGCGGCCGGTCGGGATGGGTGACCACGCCGTCCGGTTGCCGGGTGGCGGCGGCACCGTCCGGGGCCAGAAACACCGTGAACAGGAAGCGCCGCAGATGCGGAAAGCGCGGGCCGAGGTTGGCCAATGCCGTCCCCAACGCCGGGGCGGGCAGGTGGGTGAAAACCCCGAACGCAATCGCCAGCGTGATCATGTCGGGCAGACCGGGAAAGGCAAACACGGCATCCTCGACCAGATGCTCCAGCGGCAGGCGGTCCGGATCAGCAAGCTCTACCGCGCGGCCGTGCCGCATCAGGTCCAGCGAGGCATCGGTGCCCCAGTAATGCCCCGGCTGCAGAAACGGCACCGCCAGATGCCCCAGCCGCAGCGCGCCGCAGCCGATGTCCAGAAGGTGATCGTCCGGCGTCATCCCCTCGGCGGCAAGCGCGGCCATCTGCACCCGCCCGGTTTCGCCCCAGCGACCGCCGACAATTTCGCGGTGACGGCCCTTTGCAATGGCGTCGGTATAGAATCCCGGCGCAAGATAGGGCGAGGACAGCCGTGTCAGGCCTTGGGCTCCGATTGTGCCGGCTTCGACTGGCCAGATGCCTTTGCGGCAGCCTTCATCCGGGCCAGCAGGTCTTCCTTGCTCTCACGCGGAGGAGTGACGGATTTCGGCGCACCCTTCTGCGCATGATCGGGGCCGCGCGGGTTGTGGCGGTCACTCTTGGGGTTGCCAGACTTGCCATAGTCCATGCGAATTCTCCGGTGTTGTGGTCAGACAGGGGGGATGCCGGATTTGCGGGCCAAGGGCAATGGGAAAGGCAGGCCGCCTTTGCCAACTTGCCCGGAAACCGGCCGCGTCACAACAAAAGCGCGCCCTCATGGCGCAAAAGTGCAGCCTTGGTCTCGACCCCGCCCGGAGCCGAAAATCCGCCGAACCAGTTGGTTCCGGTGACCCTGTGGCAGGGGATCAGGATCGGCAAAGGGTTTGCCCCGCAAGCTTGCCCCACCGCCTGCGCCGGTGCGCCGACCCGTTTGGCTATCTGGCCATAGGTGCGGACCTCGCCCATCGGGATATCCGCCATCGCCCGCCGCACCGCCTCGTGCAGGCCCGTGCCCCAATCCATCGGCAGATCGAACCGGTCCAGCCTGCGGTCGAAATAGGCCGCCAACTGCCGCAACCCTTCGGCCAGCAGGGGCGTTTCTGCAGGCCCCGCCAGCCCCCATTCCAGCGCGATCAGCCGCCCGGCATCCTCGACCAAGGCGACCGGACCAAAGGGGCCGTGCAAACCCGCCCGGATCATCCTTCCGCCCCTTTCCGTCCAACCCCAACCTGCCGCAGCGGCAAGAACGCCTCACGCAGCACCGCCGCCATGCCCTCGACCGCCGGCGAGGTCCCGCGCGGGTTCCGCCGCAAGACCACCCGGGCCGAATCGACGATGGGAAACCCGTCCTGCGAGGTCAACTCGCGGCAGCCCGCCGGGATCGTGCTGCGCGACAGCGGCGCAATCGCCATCCCGTTCGTCACCGCCACCCGGAACCCCCCCGCCATGTCGCAAGACCACGCCGCGCGCCAGTCGATGCCCTGCTGGTTCAGCCCGGCTTCGGCATAGTCCCGGCTCCAGTCCGACTGGAAATAGACCGCCACCGGCAAGGGCCGCCGCAGGTGCTGGGCATGGGTCGTGCTGGTCACCCAGACCGTCGGATCGATGCACAACACCTCACCCTCCTGCACATAGGCCCAGTCGTAGATCACTCCCAGGTCGATCTCGTCCGCCTCCAGCGCCGCAATCTGCGCCGAGCTGTGTTCGACCCGGACCGACACCTGCACCCCTTCGTGCCGTTCATCAAAGGCCGCAAGCGCGCGCGGCAACACGGAACCGGAGTATTCGTCCGGGATCCCCACCCGCACCGGCCCGATCAAGGGCTTGTCCCGCAGCGCAACCGATGCTTCGTCCAGCATCGCCACCACCCGGCGCGCATAGGGCACCAGTTGCTCGCCCCTTGGGGTCAGCACCACCCCGCGCGCCTGCCGGGTGAACAGGGGCTGGCCCAGATTGTCCTCCAGCCGCCGGATTTGCAGCGACACCGCCCCTTGGGTGCGAAACAGCCGGTCGGCGGCCAGCGTCACCGACCCCGCATCGGCCACCGCCAGAAAACTGCGCAGAAGATCGCTTTCAAGCGCGGCGGCCATGGTCCATCCATTAGAAATATCAATGGATCATATTAAAGCTACTCGTTTGTGAAATGTCAATTCCTGCCCTATCTCTGGCACTCAACAGAAGGAGACTGATCATGTTCGCCCGCCTCACCGCCCTTTTCGCCCAACTGCAAGCCCGCAACGCCACCGCGTTCCTGCTGCAACGCGCGGATGACCGGTTGCTGGCCGACATAGGCCTGTCGCGCGCCGATTTGGAGGCGATGCACCTTGGCCTTGACGCCTCGCGCCTGCAGGCCGCCGCCTACGCATTCCCGACCGGAAAAGCACTCCCTGTCCTTTTCCGTGCATGACTGAAGAAGACTGCACCCCAAAGGGCGCAGCCTGTTCTTTGCGCGCAAGTCGGTTTCCCCGCCTTGCGCGCTTTTTTATCTGGGTATCAGGTGTTTAACCCAACGCGTCGTTGCAGCGCTGGCAGGTGCCAGGGTGCTTGTGCGTCCCCACATCCGGCAGCACCTTCCAGCAGCGTTCGCATTTTGCACCCTTGGCGGGGTGGAAAAGGACAGCCACGTCGGGCACGTCGGCCAGCGCAAAAGCGCCCTCCGGCGCGGCCGTCTCGCGGATCGTCAGGCCTGAGGTGATGCAGAGTTCGGCAAAATCCACGCTGCCCAGAACCGCGGCCAACACCGGGCTGACGAAAACCTCCGGGTCCGCCTCCAGGCTTGATCCGATCACCTTCGCCGTCCGCTGCACCTCCAGCGCGCCGGTCACGACGCGGCGGGCATCCCGCAGCGCGTCCCATTTCGCGGCCAGCGCAGAATCGAGCCATGCTTTCGGCGTTTCGGGAAAGTCGGTCAGATGGATGCTGCTGTCATCGCCCGGAAAGCGTTCCAGCCACACCTCCTCCATCGTGAAGACAAGGACCGGCGCCAGCCAGGCGGTCAACCGGTGGAACAGGATGTCCAGCACCGTCCGGCAGGCCCGGCGGCGCAGCGAGTCCGGCGCATCGCAGTAAAGCACGTCCTTGCGGATGTCGAAGTAGACCGCGCTCAGGTCGGTGGTGGCAAAGGTGAACAGCTTCTGGAACACGCCCTGGAAGTCATACTTCGCAAAGCCCTCGCGCACTTCGGCATCAAGTTCGGCCAGGCGGTGCAGGATGAACCGCTCGCCTTCCGGCATGTCTGCCGGGTCCACCCGCTCGGCCTCGGAAAACCCCTTAAGTGCCCCCAGCATATACCGCATCGTGTTGCGCAGACGGCGGTAGCTGTCGGCGACGCCTTTCAGGATCTCTTTCCCGATCCGCAAGTCCACGGTGTAATCCGACTGCGCCACCCAAAGCCGCAGGATATCGGCACCGTATTCCTTGATCACTTCTTCCGGGGCCGTGGTGTTGCCCAGCGATTTGGACATCTTCATGCCCTTCTCGTCCAGCGTGAACCCGTGCGTCAGCACGCCCCGGTAAGGCGCGCGGCCTTTGGTGCCACAGGCCTGCAGCATTGACGAATGGAACCAGCCGCGATGCTGGTCGGTGCCTTCAAGATAAAGATCGGCGATGCCGTCCTTGGTCCCGTCCTCCCGGTCACGCAGCACGAAAGCATGGGTCGAGCCGGAATCGAACCACACGTCCAGCACGTCATCGACCTTGTCATAATCGGACGAATTGACGATGCCTTCCAGCATCCGCTCCTTGAATCCTTGCACAAACCAGACATCCGCGCTTTCCGCCTCAAACGCCGTGATGATGCGGGCGTTGACTTCCGCATTGCGCAGAAGGAAGTCCGCATCGGTCGGCAAAGCCCCCTTCTTGACGAAGCAGGTCAGCGGCACACCCCAGGCGCGCTGCCGCGACAGCACCCAATCGGGGCGCGCCTCGATCATCGAATGCAGGCGGTTGCGGCCCGCAACCGGTGTCCATGTCACCAGTTGATTGATCGAGTTCAAGGCGCGGGTCCGGATCGTCTGGCCATAGGTGGACATCCCGTCATCCAGCGTCTTGTCGATGGCGACAAACCACTGCGGCGTGTTGCGGTAGATCACGGGGGCCTTCGACCGCCAGCTATGCGGATAGGAATGCTTGAGCTTGCCTTTGGCAAAGAGGGCACCCGAATAGGCCAGCTGCTTGATGACCGAGACGTTCGCCGGCCCCTCCTTGCCCTCCGGAGTGATGATGTGCTGCCCGCCGAACAGCGGTAGACTAGCGCGATAGGACCCATCCGCCTCGACGTTGTAGGTCATCGGCAGGCCGAACTTGACGCCCATCTGATAGTCGTCATCGCCGTGGCTGGGGGCGGTATGGACAAAGCCAGTGCCCGCGTCATCGGTGACATGATCGCCGGGGAGCATGGGGACGTCGTAGTCCCACTCACCGTTGCCGTTTTCCACGCCGCGGAAGGGGTGAGCGAGGGTCAGCGATTTCAATTCGCCGTCACTTACAAAACGAAGCTCAGTCCACTTTGTAACCTTAGCGCTGGCAAACACTTCGTCAGCGCGAGTCAGCACAAGCAGGAGCCTGTCACCGACGTTCGCGGTACTCCCATCCGCAACTTCGTCCACCCTGAACAACCCATGAGGGAAGTCAGGGTTGAATGCGACGGCCCTATTCTGTGGGATGGTCCAAGGTGTCGTTGTCCAGATTACAACACTCGTGCCTGCCAGCGATCTTACATCGTCAAGAAAGCCCTCAAGCTCAGCATTTCGGTCAGCTATATCTGCGCCGGGAAATAGCTTAGTGAAGGTCTGGTCGTTCAAGTTTCCGGCGAGCGCATCTTTGTCGAGTTTTAGCGACTGCCCAACCACCCTAAACCGCACCCAAACCTGATGGCTCGTATGGTCGTGATACTCGACCTCCGCCTCGGCCAGAGCGGTCTTTTCCACCGGAGACCACATCACCGGCTTCGACCCCTGATACAGCGAGCCGTTCATCACGAACTTCATGAACTCCGCCGCGATCACCGCCTCGGCGTGGTAGTCCATCGTGAGGTAGGGCTTGTCCCAGGCGCCGGTGATGCCCAGGCGCTTGAACTCATCCCGTTGCACGCCGATCCAGCCTTCGGCGAACCTCCGACATTCCTGGCGGAAGTCCACCACGTCGACGTCGTCCTTGTTCAACCCCTTGGCGCGGTATTGCTCCTCGATCTTCCACTCGATCGGCAACCCGTGGCAGTCCCAGCCCGGCACATAGCGGGCATCAAAGCCCATCATCTGCTGGGACCGCACCACCATGTCCTTCAAGACCTTGTTCAGCGCATGGCCGATGTGCAGGTGCCCGTTGGCATAGGGAGGGCCGTCGTGCAGCACAAACGGCACCCGGCCAGTGGTTGACCGCAGCCGGTCATAGACCCCGATCCGCTGCCAGCGCGCCAGCCAGTCGGGTTCACGCTGCGGCAGACCTGCGCGCATCGGAAAGTCGGTCTCGGGCAGGAAAACGGTGTCGCGGTAGTCAAAAGCGGTGGTTTCGGAGCACATGGGGGATCAGTCCTTGAAGGTCGGCGGCGGTTGGGCCGGGGTAGTCCCGGGCCGGGGCAAAGCGGTCCATCCCGGCGGCCTGAGGTCAGCCCGCCGGGCAGGTAATTCGCGACGGAAAGACCAACCCTATCTGCATGGCCGGGCTTATAGCCAATGCCCCGCCCGGGGTCCAGTGCGCCCCGACCCCACGTCGCAGCCCTGACCCGGATGCGATTGCTCTTTTCCCAAATACTCCGGGGAGCGCGAGGGGCTGGCCCCTCGCCCCTTGATCACGGCGCAAACTCCTGCCACCCCTTGGCGCATGACACATCGCTACCGCATTGCCGTCACCGGTGCCGGAATGGGCGGGCTTGCTGCCGCCGCCCTGCTGGGGCGGGATGGGCATGACGTGACGCTGGTCGAGCGGTTCGCGACCCCGCGGCCGGTGGGGTCGGGGCTGGTGGTGCAGCCGGTCGGCATGGCGGTGCTGGACCTTGTCGGAGCGGCCGATCCGGCGCGGGCGCTGGGCGCGCGCCTGACCCGAATGCTGGGCCATTCCGGCGCGCGCGTGGCACTGGATGTCCGCTACCGCGCCGGTCAGCCGGGGCTGGCGATGCACCGGGCGGCGCTGTTTGATGTCCTGTGGCAGGCGATGCTGGCTGCGGGCGTCTCGCCCCTGACCGACCTGACTGTCACTGGCACCCGTCAGACGCCAGACGCGATCCACCTGACAACAAACACAGACGACCTTGGCCCCTTTGATCTGGTCGTCGATGCCACGGGGGCGGGGTCGCCCCTGTCGCCGCTGCAGGCCCGTCCCTTGCCGTTCGGAGCGGTCTGGGCGCATGTGCCCTGGCCTGAGACTGACCTGCCAACGGACCAGTTGCGCCAGCGTTACCGGGCCGCCGCGCGGATGGCGGGGGTCCTGCCGATCGGGCGCTTGCCGGGCGATCCCACCCCGCGCGCCGCGATCTTCTGGTCCCTGTCGGCGGCCGAGCTGGACACCTGGCCCACCCGTCCGCTTGACCACTGGCGCGACGAGGTTGCCGCTTTCTGGCCCGCCATGGCCCCCTTTCTGGCCGGTCTGTCAGAAAAGGCCCAACTGACCCCGGCCCGCTACAGCCATGGCAGTCTGCGCCGCCCGTGGCAGGGGCGACTGGTCCATATCGGCGACGCCGCCCACCGGGCCAGCCCGCAACTGGGGCAGGGGGCAAACATGGCGCTTCTGGACGCGGCCTCGCTGGCGTTGGCCCTGCGTTTGCCGCTGGATGAGGCGGCTTTGGTCCACCACCGCGCCCGTCGCGGGCATCTTGGCCTCTATCAGGCGATGAGCGCGGTTTTCACACCCCAATACCAGTCCTCCAGCCGCGTCCTGCCCTGGCTGCGTGATCGGGTATTGGCACCCCTGTCGCGGATTCCGCCCCTGCCGCGGGTCCTGACCGCGATTGTCAGCGGCGACATACTGCCCCCGGTCGCGGGCAGCCGGTTTCACGATCCGGCGGACCCTGTTGTCACCCGAAAGGAAACACCATGAAGCTTGCCGCGCTGAATGTGCTGGGCCAGACGCTTGAGTCTTGCTCGACCCAACCCTTGACCGGGTTCTTCCGCGATGGCTGTTGCAACACCGGGCCGATGGATCGGGGCCAGCATACCGTCTGTGCCCTGATGACGGCCGAGTTTCTGGCCCTGTCGAAATACCTGGGCAACGATCTGTCGACCCCCCGCCCCGAATACGGCTTTCCCGGTCTCAAACCCGGCGATCAGTGGTGTCTGTGCGCCGGGCGATTCTTGCAAGCGCATGAGGAAGGGGCCGCCCCCAAGGTCCGGCTGGCGGCGACGCATCAGGCCACGCTTGCCGTGGTGTCGCTGGACATCCTGAAGGAATATGCAGCCTAGATTGGGTGGTTCAGGCGGCGCTGGCCCCGTTCGCCGCCGCCCGCACCGCGCCGTCGTCGCGCATCAGGTCTTCGATGAACAAGGACAGCAGTTGCGGCCGTCCGCTGACCCCGGCCTTGCGATAGATCGCATTGGTCTGTGCCTTGACCGTGCCTTCGCTGGTTGACCGCAACCCGGCGATTTCGGCGGTTGACATGCCCTTGACCGCGAAAAGCGCAACGTCCTTTTCCGAGGCGGTCAGTCCCCATTCGTCAAAGCGTTCCTGCAAGATCCCCAGAAACGCACCCGAGGCACGGCGCAGTCGCTCTTCTGCCTGGTGTCGCTGCCGCAACGCGCGCCGCAGCATAAAGCCGCCCACCACCACACCCAGCACCAGACCGACCGAGGCGCCAATTTCCATCGCCTCGCGCATTTCCCAACTGATCGGCGTAGTGCGGATGCCAAGGACCGAGGCCAGAATATCGGATACGAAAAAGACGGCACAAAGTGCCTGGATCAGAAAAATCACGATGAACGGCGCGGCGTGTTTCAATTCGGGAACCGGGAAATGGGCGGGTCAGTCTTCTTCTTCTTCGTCTTCTTCGTCTTCTTCGTCTTCTTCTTCGTCTTCCTCGTCTTCCTCGTCGTCGTCACCACCACCACTTACGCCGCTGCCGCTGCTGCCTGTTCCGCTGCCGCTGCTGCCTGTTCCGCTGCTGGTCCCCGTGCCTTCGACAATTGCGATTTTCAGCGTGCTGCCCTCTGCCGGGATCCAAAGGTCCCGCAGGATTTCTCCAGTGAGCGGATTTAGGATGATTTCGCGCTGGCCGTCGCCGCTCGACGCCATGATCCGCACGCGTCCAAGCAATGTGCTCTCTTGCAGAATGTTAGAGAAACCTTGTTCCCTAAGCTGGCTGACGATGTCTTCGACGTAATCCTGCGCCGCCGCCGGGGTGGCAGCAATCAGCCCACACAAGAGCCCCGCAAGGAATTTTCGACGCTTCATCTGGGTCATCATCACTTATCCGCTCCTGCCATTATGCGGTAAGCCAACGGCCCCGGCAAGACCGGGGCCATCAATCTTACTTAAACGGCCGCTTCAGCCTCAGTCTTCGCTGTCGTCTTCTGCGTCGTCTGCAGCGTCTTCTGCATCATCTTCTGCTTCGTCTGCAGCATCTTCTGCATCGTCTTCTGCTTCGTCTGCAGCGTCTTCTGCATCGTCTTCTGCGTCGTCAAGCTCGTCTTCCAGTTCGTCTTCCAGTTCGTCTTCCAGATCGTCTTCATCTTCAAAGTCACTGTCGACGGTCGTGACCTCTACGCCGACCTTGCCAAGGTCGTCAGCTTCGACAGTTTCGGTTTCCGAGTCGATGATCGCCTGGGTCTCGTTGTCATAGATCACTTCAATCTTGGTATCGCCCATGATTGCCTCGACCTTGGTCTGGGTCGGGCCGACCTTCACTTCGACATAGGTGTAGCCTTTGGCCAGATACTCGTTGGCGAGGGCGTTTCCGTCGATCGCGGCAAAGGCCATGCCAGCGGAAAGCGCGATTGCGGCAGTGAAGGACAGAAGTTTGGTTCTCAGTTTCATCTGGTATCTCCGTTGGGTTACAGGTCCAGCTTGTCCCGGCGTTCTGTGCCGTGGCTTGAAGCATGCAGCGATAAGGCAGTCGTTTGCCAGTCCGGGCTATTGATCAGGGGTTTAATCCCGGGTTCATAGGCACCAGGGTTGTGCCGATAAACGAAAGTTTATGCCGAAATGCCCGATTTGGGCGCAAACCGGGCGGGTGACGCTGACGAAGCGCAACAAAAAGGCCCGCAGTGCTGACTGCGGGCGATTGTTCCGATTCGTCGGTGCGCCAGTCTAGACCTTCATCGTCACGCCCAGATGCCTGGCGACATTGAAAATGTCCTGGTCGCCGCGTCCGCACATGTTCATCACGATGATCTGGTCCTCTGGCAGCGTCGGTGCCAGTTTCATCACCAGCGCAAAGTCGTGGCTCGGCTCCAGGGCCTCGGCATCGGCGACGCTGACGCCGTAAGTCTGTCCGCGTCACCGGGCCTTTGATGCCTTGGCCCGACACCGTCAAGATCAAGACCGGCCAAAGTCAGGACCCTTTCCAGCATAAAGCCATCCATATTCTATCGCAGAAGGCTGCTGTGCGCTGTGCTGCGACTTGGCAGTTGGGTGCCCAAGACCATGGTTCGCGCCAGATCGGTCCTTCTGCACAAAGTTTAAGGGCTTATATCCCAAGTTTGACCCAGCCGCTTTCTACCTGCAGTTTATTGCTCAACTGCGAGATAGCCCAACAAGCTGGCCACGTCGGGTCTAGGTCGATGCCGGCCCGCAACCAAAGCCTGCCCTCAATCAAAGGAGATCTCTATGCGCCGCATGTTCCTTACCACCACTGCCCTTGTCGGCCTGACGGTTGGCCTCGCCAATGCCGACGCCATCACCGACAGTATTGTGCAGAATCTGCAAAACCAAGGTTACACCAACATCGAGGTCCTCATCGGGCCGACCCAAGTCAAGGTCGAGGCCTACCAGCCCAGCAGCAAGATTGAGGTCATTCACGATCTGGCGACCGGCGCCCTGCTCAAGCAGGAGACCGAGACACTGGAAGTCGACGATGACGAGGATTTCAGCTCTCAGGTCGAGATCGAAGACGTCGCCCAGGATTTTCTGGACAGCGAGGGACGCCCGATCAGCGACGACGAAGCCTTCAATGACATCTTTGCCAACCAGATCACCAATGACCTTAAGGCGCAGGGCTTTACCTCCATCGAAACCCTGATCGGCCCAACCCAAGTCCGTACAAGGGCCGCGAAGGAAACCGGCGAGATCATCGAACGGGTCTACGACCGAACCACTGGTGCCCTTATCCATGAAGTTCTCTCTCAGGCCCCGGCGGACGACGACGACTTCAAGGCGGGCTCCCTGATCGAGGACGTCGATTTCGACTTCATCGACAGCGAAGGCAACGTGATCGTGCCGGAGGACGACGAAGAGGAGGTCGAGGACGAGGCCGAAGAGGAAGACGAGCAGGAAGACGAGCAGGAAGACGAGCAGGACGACGACTCGGGTGACGACGACGATGAAGACCACGGTGACGGCGATGACAATGAAGACGACGCCTGACGGCCACGCCCGAAAGTAGCGCAGGTTTTGCTACGGTTTCTCTGCGGGTCGAAACTCCCTTTGACCCGCAGAAAGCCCGCCAGTTGGCCCTGCAAGGCCTCCGCCTCCCCGGTGTCGGTGGCCACGTTCTATCGTCGCTCCTTTACCGACCACCAAGGCGGGCCAGAGGCTCAGACCTTCATCGTCACGCCCAGGTGCTTGGCGACGGTGAAAATGTCCTTGTCGCCGCGTCCGCACATGTTCATCACGATGATCTGGTCCTTTGGCAGCGTCGGAGCCAGCTTCATCACATGGGCCAGGGCATGGCTTGGCTCCAGCGCCGGGATGATTCCCTCCATCTGGCAGCAGAGCTGGAACGCTTCCAGCGCCTCGGCATCGGTGATGCTGACATATTCGGCGCGGCCTACGTCGTGCAGCCAGGAATGTTCCGGCCCGATTCCAGGGTAATCCAGACCTGCGCTGATGCTGAAGCCCTCAAGGATCTGCCCGTCATTGTCCTGGAGCAGGTAGGTCCGGTTCCCGTGCAGCACGCCGGGGCGGCCGCCGGTCAGGCTGGCGCAATGTTCCATCCGGTCATCGACACCCTTGCCGCCAGCCTCGACACCGATAATCCGGACGGAAGGATCGTCAAGGAACGGATAGAACAGCCCCATCGCATTCGACCCGCCACCGATGGCAGCGACCAGCACGTCGGGAAGACGTCCCTCGCCTTCCTGCTCGGCCATTTGCCAGCGCACTTCCTTGCCGATGATGCTTTGGAAATCCCGCACCATCGCCGGATAGGGATGCGGACCTGCGACCGTCCCGATGCAATAGAACGTGTCGCGGACGTTGGTCACCCAGTCGCGCAGCGCGTCGTTCATCGCATCCTTCAGCGTGCCGCGGCCACTGGTCACCGGAATGACCTCGGCCCCCAGCAGTTTCATCCGGAAGACGTTCGGGGCCTGACGTTCTACATCATGCGCGCCCATGTAGACGACGCATTTCAGTCCGAACTTGGCGCAGACTGTGGCCGTCGCCACCCCGTGCTGGCCCGCCCCGGTTTCCGCGATGATCCGCGTCTTGCCCATCCGCCGCGCCAGAATGATCTGGCCCAGCACGTTGTTGATCTTGTGCGCACCGGTATGGTTCAACTCGTCGCGCTTCATGTAGACCTTGGCACCGCCAAGATGCTCCGTCAGCCGGGGCGCGAAATACAGGGGCGAGGGGCGGCCGACATAGTGCTTCCACAGGTCGTCCATCTCGGCCCAGAAGGTCGGGTCGGTCTTGGCAAAATTGTAGCGCTCTTCCAGCTCCAGGATCAGCGGCATCAGCGTCTCGCTGACAAAGCGCCCGCCGAATAGACCAAAGCGGCCCTGTTCGTCCGGCCCCGTCATGAAACTGTTCAATCCGTCTTCGGCCATGTCGCGTCCCCCATCGTTCATTCTTCGCATGTAGCGCGGGACCGGGGCCGGGTAAAGCGGGCTGACCCGGATCAGATCATCCGTCTGGTGTCACAGAGGCTTGATCAGCCGGACCTTTCCAGCCCTTGCCTGCGGTCTGAACCCGACACCCGCCTCCCCCAGCAAGCGCCTGATCCGGTCCTTGTCCTCGCACAGATAGGCCGCAAGTTTGGAAAACCCGCTTAGCCGGTTCTTCTTTGTCGGGACCAGTTGGCCGCCCGCAAGTTGGGACAGAACCATCGGCACATACAGCGTTTCCGCAAAGGCCAGGGCACAGAGGTCGATCAGGCTTGCTGCTGCGATCAGGTGCCGGAGGCTGGCGTCAGCGCCCCGAGCGGCTTTGTGCTGCGGGCGGTTTGCGTCAAAATGCGGGGTGGTGATCTGATGCACCCGCGTCGCGGGCAGACCAGCCTGCAGGACCGCAAGAACCGCCGGATCATCGCTGCACAACAGCAAGTCCTGACCGGCGACGTGGTTGTGGATGGCGTCCAGCACCATGTCAAGATCGGTCCGCAGGTCGGTGTTTCGGATGTGGAGGGCACTGTAGCTGGCTGGAAGTGCGGCAATCGCGTCGCGCACCTGTTGCGCCAGCGCCGGCACCAAGGTCAGCCGGTCGATCAGGTCAAATGACTTGCCCTTTCCAGCCCCGCCGCCTTGCTGATGCAGCAGCAGCGGCTCGGGGTGATCCTGATCGAACGGAAAGCTCAGCGGGACACCGGTTTCAGCGTCAACCGTCCGTATGCCGCCGCGGACCGGGTTTTTCTTGCCACAGACCGTTGAGACCCGGCCCTGAATTTCGGCCGGATAGCAATCAAGCCTGTCGATGTCCGGCATGACCGCGTCGGTCATGCTGAAGATGTGGCCGTTGCCTGCCATCTGGAAATAGTCGCCAAATTCGCCCAGCACCCCGGACTGTCTGCCATCCACAAGCAGAACCCGCCCGTGGCTTGCGGCATAGGCCCGGCAAATCTCGACCTGACCCAGGGTGTCGTTCAGTCCGTCAAGCGGGCGGCAAAGCAGATATTTCCTGTCAGTCACGTCGGCTTCCCGTTGCCGGACCTGTCGCCGCGACAAAAGCCGCGACCTTGGCCGGGTCCTTGACCCCCGGCGCGCTTTCGACGCCACTTGCGACATCGACCTGCCGCGCGCCCGTCAACCGGATCGCATCGGCCACATTCTGCGGTGTCAGCCCCCCGGCCAGCATCCAGGGCCGCAGCCATTTGCGCCCGACCAACAGCCGCCAGTCAAAGGTCAGCCCGTTGCCGCCCGGCAGCACGGCGTCTTTCGGGGCCTTGGCGTCGATCAGGATCTGGTCGGCCACCAGCGAATAGTCCTGCAGCATGGCAAGGTCGGCCTCATCCGCCACGCCGATCACCTTCATGACCGGCAGACCGTGGCGGGCCTTGACCTCGGCTACGCGGGCGGGGCTTTCATGGCCGTGCAGTTGCAGCATGTCCAAGGGCACCGCAGCCACGATCGCATCCAGCGTGGCGTCATCAGCGTCGACCACCAGCGCCACCTTGCAAAGCCCGTCGGGGGCGGCAAGCGCCACGGCGCGGGCATCGTCCAGCGTCACAAAGCGCGGCGATTTCGGAAAGAAGTTCAGTCCGACATAGGCGGCCCCTGCGGCAGAAACCGCCTGCATCTCGGCTGCAGTCCGGATGCCGCAGATCTTGACCCGCACGTCCTGCATCAGCGTTTTTCCAGAAGGGCCAGCACGTCATCCTTCGGAACCGAGGTCGCGTCCTGCAGCACCGCCAGTTCCCGTTGCAGCCGGGCCACCTCACGCGAACGGGCGCTGGCGGTGGTCCGGTGCTTGGTCTCGCGCAGCCATTCCCAGACAAAGCCGATCAGCACACCGGCAACGATCCCGGCAAAGATCACCAGAAACAGCGGCAGTTCCACCGCCCAGGTCAGGCCGGTCAGCGCCGCAAGGTCACCGGGCAAAAGCCGCAGCTCGACCGGCGCACGGTTGGCCAGCGCCACGACCAGAAGCGACAAGCCCAGAAGCCCGATGGTAAGATATGATAGATAGCGGATCATGTGCCAAGCCCCGGAGCGCAGTCCAATCCCGGGCTGCATCCGAAGTATCGGCCCGAACCCTGCCGGGTGCAAGCCGTGCCGAATGGGGCCGGTGGTTACTGTCCGTTCAGCCGGTCGCGCAACAGTTTGCCGGTCTTGAAGAACGGCACCTTCTTGTCTTCGACCTTGACCGATTCGCCAGTGCGCGGGTTGCGCCCGACGCGGCCATCGCGGGCCTTGACCGAGAAGGCGCCAAAACCCCGAAGCTCGACCCGGTCGCCACGGACCAAGGCTTCGATGATCTCATCAAAGACGGTATTCACGATCCGCTCGACATGCCGCTGCGTAAGATGCGGGTTCTCGTCTGCGATCTTCTGGATCAGTTCGGAACGGATCATTCGTTGTCCCCCTGTGGTTCGGCCTGCTGGCGCAAAGCTTGGCTGCGGCCGCCACGATGTTGTTCTAAAGGGACTATAGCGACAGGTTTCGCCATGTGACAAATAAAAACGGGGGCTTTGTCCACAACTTGGACCAAATGAAAAGGCCCCGCGAGTGTCGCGGGGCCTTCTGGTTGGTTCGAAGGCCGAAAGACCTTAGCTGCGGTCTTTCAAAGCCGCGCCAAGGATGTCGCCCAAGGACGCGCCCGAATCGGACGAGCCATACTGTTCGACGGCTTCTTTCTCTTCGGCGATCTCGCGTGCCTTGATCGACAGACCCAGTTTGCGGGTCTTCGGGTCGATGTTGGTCACGCGCACGTCGATCTTGTCACCGACCTGGAAACGCTCCGGGCGCTGGTCTGCCCGGTCACGGCTCAGGTCGCTGCGACGGATGAAGGACTTCTGGCCGTTGTAGTCGACCTCGATCCCGCCTTCTTCGATGACGGTGATCGCGACGGTGATGATGCCGCCCCGCTTCACGCCATCAACCGCACCGGTAAAGGTGTCGTCGCCCAGTGCCTTGATCGACAGCGAGATACGCTCTTTCTCGACGTCGACTTCGGTGACAGCGGCGTGAACCGTGTCGCCCTTGCGGTAGGTCTGGATGGCTTCTTCGCCACGGGTGTCCCAGGACAGGTCGGACAGGTGGACCATGCCGTCGATATCGTTGTCGAGGCCGACGAACAGACCGAATTCGGTGATGTTCTTGACTTCGCCTTCGATCTGGCTGCCCACGGGATGCGTTTCCGCAAAGACTTCCCACGGGTTGCGCTGGGTCTGCTTCAGGCCAAGCGAAACGCGACGCTTGGCGCTGTCAATCTCCAGCACCATGACGTCAACCTCTTGCGACGTCGAAACGATCTTGCCGGGATGGACGTTCTTCTTGGTCCAGGACATTTCCGAGACGTGGACCAGACCTTCGACACCGGCTTCCAGCTCCACGAAGGCGCCGTAATCGGTGATGTTGGTGACACGGCCCTTGTGGACGGTGCCAAGCGCATACATCTTTTCAACCGCATCCCAGGGATCGGACTGCAGCTGCTTCATGCCCAGCGAAATACGGTGGGTTTCCTTGTTGATCTTGATGACCTGGACCTTGACGGTCTCACCGATCGTCAGGATTTCGGACGGATGGTTGACGCGGCGCCAAGCCATGTCGGTAACGTGCAGCAGGCCATCGACGCCGCCAAGGTCAACGAACGCACCGTATTCGGTGATGTTCTTGACCACGCCGTCGACGACTTGACCTTCGGTCAGGTTGCCGATGACTTCGGCGCGCTGTTCGGCGCGGCTTTCTTCCAGGATCGCACGGCGCGAGACAACGATGTTGCCACGACGACGGTCCATCTTCAGGATCTGGAACGGCTGCTTCATGCCCATCAGCGGGCCAGCATCACGCACGGGACGCACGTCAACCTGGCTGCCCGGCAGGAAGGCCACGGCACCGCCAAGATCGACGGTAAAGCCGCCCTTGACCCGACCAAAGATCGCGCCATCGACGCGCTCTTCCGCGGCATAGGCCTTCTCCAGGCGGTCCCAGGCTTCTTCGCGCTTGGCTTTCTCGCGGCTGATCTGGGCTTCACCACGGGCATTTTCCACGCGGTCAAGGTAGACTTCGACGACGTCGCCCACGTTGATGCTGGGCTGCTCGCCGGGGTTTGCGAATTCTTTAAGGTCGATGCGGCCTTCCATCTTGTAGCCGACATCGATGATGGCCTGACCGGCCTCGATGGCGATCACGCGGCCTTTTACGACAGTGCCCTCTTCGGGGGTGTCGATCTCGAAGCTTTCCTTCAACAGGGCTTCGAAGTCTTCCATGGTTGCTTTAGCGCACATATAGATCAGTTTCCTTTTCTCGTGTTTTCACTGGCCATGCGGTTGGCTCCGCCGGTCTTGGTTGGGCTGAGCAAAACGCAACCAACCGGCAGACCGGTGGCAGCGCATTCCTTCAGGATGGGGGGCCTATAGACCTGTTGCGGGCAGGGGGCAAGGGAAAGCCGTCAGTTGTCACACCCCCAGCCGGTCCCTAGAGAACCCCACCCGGGCAAAAGCGGCAAAGGCGCGCGCTTCGAAATCCGGGGCGGCAAGTTCCAGCGTGTGGCGGCTGAAATACCAGTGCAGCATCTGCGGATAATGCCAGCGCGCCGTCAAAGCCGTTTGCAGCGCCCCGGGAAAGTCGTCAGCCCCGTAGGCGCGGGTGACAAGGCTGGGGAAATCCGACCGCCCGAACAGGATCGCCGGCTTTCCATGCAGAAATCCGTCAAACGCCACGGCCGAGTTGACCGAGACGGTAACCACCGACGCTGCCAGCACGTCATGCACGTTCGCCTCGGTCACCTGAATCTGCGCCCCCGCCTCCAGCGCGCGGCCGATGGCGATGATCCCGTCTTCGGGCATCTGCGGATGCGGCTTGACCAGAACCGGCCGCCCGCCCGACCCGTTGGCAACGGCCAGAATCATCTGGTCCATCGGCAGGTCGCAGCGCCCGGCGTGATAGGCGGATGGGCCTTGCAGAAACAGCGCCACGGCACCCTTGGGCAGGTCCTTCGCCACTTCGCGCGGCTGGTGATAGCGCGACCGACGCGGCAGCACGTCGCGCTGCCGAAGCTTATGGTAGAACTCGGCCGCCGCCACATCGTCCACCGCCTGAGGGTCGAAAACCGAAGCGAAGGCCGAGCTTTCCGACTGCACCCCGCGCGGGTCCAGGTGCCAAAAGCCGCGCAGATAGGCGGTGGCGGCATTCAGCCAGCCGGTCCCCTGCATCCGGCCATTTTCCACCACATGCAGATTGCCATCCGCCGCCCCCGTGCGCGGCTGCATCTCTTCCTTCGGGCGGGCAAGGGCGCGGAAGGCCAGCCCATGCGCCTCGCACATTTCGGCCATGCGGGTGAATATCGCCAACCTCTCCCGCCCACGCCAGTCATGCCATTCGCGTGGGTTAATGTGGAAATGGACCTCGGGGCGGGGGGTCATCAGCCGCCCTGCGACAGGCTGGCCGCGACGATGGCCACGGCCTGTGACACCGCCTCGTCGATTCCCATCCCGCTGGTGTCGATCACCACCGAATCCGTGGCGGGCTTCAGCGGCGCGTCGGCCCGCCCCATGTCGCGGGCATCCCGCTCTAACACTTCGGCCAAAACGCGGGCCTCGTCGCCGGCAACCTCCAGCCAGCGACGATGGGCGCGGACTTTCGGGCTGGCGGTGACGTAAAGTTTGACCTCAGCCTCCGGGCAGATCACCGTGCCGATGTCGCGTCCGTCCAAGACCGCGCCGCCCTCGGCGCGCGCAAAGCGGCGCTGGAAATCGACCAGCGCCGCGCGCACCTCGGGGATGGCGGCCACCTTGCTGGCAGCTTGCCCCGCCGCAAGGCTGCGCAGATCGTCGCGGGTCAGGTCTTCGGGCGTCAGGCGCAAAGCTGCCGCAACCGGATCGCCGCCCATCGCCCCAACCGCCCGATACAAAAGCCCGGTGTCCAGATGCCGGAACCCGAACCGCGCCGCCACAGCGCGTGAAATCGTGCCCTTGCCTGCCGCAGCCGGCCCGTCGATCGCCACCGTAAAGATCATGCGCCAAGCCCCTGTTTACCCGATCCGTTGTCCAATAGGCTGGCCCCCAAGTCAAACAGGAGGACAGAATGGGAACCGGAGCCCCGCCCGCCAGATGGGCCGCACTGATGGCCGAGATGATGGTCGAGGATTATCCCGTCTCGTTGGCCTTCTGGACCGATGTGCTGGGCTTTGTCCCAGCCTTCACCCGCCCGGCGCAGAAACTGGCCTGTCTGGTGCATCCTGATGGCGCGCAGGTGATGATCTACCAGCGCGATGGCGACTGGGAGACCGGCGTGATGCAAGCCCCCTTCGGGCGTGGCGCGGTGATCCAGATCTATGTCGCCGATGCCACCGCCGTTGCCGCCCGGGTCACGGCGGCGGGCTGGCCGTTCTACGTCCCCCTGCGCGAGAAGTGGCGCGACTGGGGCGACCGCCTGGGCGGGCAACGCGAGTTTCTGGTGCAGGACCCCGACGGCTATCTGGTCATGGTCGCCGAACGGATCGGTGAGAGGCCGCTGCCTGCTGGCGACGGCTAACCCGTCCCGACCACTCCCGAAAGGCGTCATCGTAGGTCGGGCTTCAGCCCGACTCTCCCCTTACAAGACATTAACCGAAGGTAAACGTCCGCGCCCAAGTCCTTGCAAGACTTGGACAAGAAAAGGCTGTCCACTGTGGACAGGCCCACCCTACCCGCGTTCGATCAGCGCGCCCAGCCCTTGCATCAGCCCCTCGAACACGGGAAACGAGGTCTGGATCGGTGACCCGTCATCGACCCCGACCTCGGCCTTCGAGGCTAGCCCAAGCACCAGAAACGACATCGCGATCCGGTGGTCGATATGGGTGGCGCAGGTGGCCCCGCCCGGCACGCCGCCCGGTCCCATCCCGTGGACGATCAGGGTGTCCGCGTCCTCTTCAATCCGGACCCCGCAGGCCTCCAGCCCACGGGCCATGGCGTCGATCCGGTCGCTTTCCTTGACCCGCAATTCCTTGACCCCGCGCATCACCGTCTTGCCGGTCGCAAAGGACGCGACCACCGACAGCACCGGGTATTCATCGATCATGCTGGGCGCGCGGTCCGGTGGGACCTCGATGCCCTTCATGTCGCCACTGAACCGGACGCGCAGATCGGCCACCGGCTCGCCACCCTCTTCGCGCGGGTTCTGGAACTCGATGTCCGCGCCCATCTCGACCAGCGTCAGATACAGCCCGTTGCGGGTCAGGTTCTGGCTGACCCCCGGAACCAGAATATCCGACCCCTCGACGATCAGCGCAGCACAGACGGGAAAGGCCGCGCTGGACGGATCGCGCGGCACCGCCACGGTCTGCGGGCGCAGCTCTGGCTGGCCGGTCAGGGTGATGACGTGGCCCTCGGCGGTGTTTTCGACGTGCAGTTGCGCTCCGAAACCTACAAGCATCCGCTCCGAATGATCGCGCGTCGGTTCCTTTTCGATCACCACCGTCTCACCCGGAGCATTCAGCCCGGCCAACAGGATCGCCGACTTCACCTGAGCCGAGGCAACCGGCAGCGCATAGCGCACCGGCACCGGGTGCGCGGCCCCGACGATCGTCATCGGCAAACGTCCACCCTTGCGGCCGTAAGCCTGCGTTCCGAACAAACTGAGAGGGTCCGTCACCCGCCCCATCGGGCGCTTGCGAAGGCTGGCATCGCCGGTAAAGGTCGCAGTGATCGGCGTGGTCGCCATCGTCCCCATGATCAGCCGCGCGCCGGTGCCGGAGTTGCCGACATCAATCACATCCGCCGGTTCGGAAAACCCGCCGACACCGACCCCGTTGACCGTCCAGGCCCCGTCACCGATGCGGGTGACCGTGGCCCCGAACGCCCGCATGGCTGACGCTGTATCCAGCACGTCCTGCCCTTCCAGAAGGCCTGTTATCCGCGTCTCGCCCACCGCCATCGCGCCGAATATCAGCGAGCGGTGGCTGATCGACTTGTCGCCCGGCACCGCGGCCACGCCGCCAAGCGGCCCCGATTTGCGGGATTTCATCGGTTGCGCATCGCCATGGCCGGACATCGGGCTCTCCTTCACATTCCGCTGGCCTGATAACGCAAGCCGCGGGCAGGGTCCATTGCCTGAACGGGTGCGCTGAGGTGCTGTCGGACCCTCCGGGGGGAGTATTTCTGAAAAGAGCAAATCGTTGGAGTTTGCTCTTTTCCCAAATACTCATTCTTGCCTTACTGCCTGCGGAAGGTCAGGTAGTGCGGACTGCGACCTTCGCGCAGGGCCTTTTGTTCATAGCGGGTCGACAGCCAGTCGTCCCACGCTTCGCCCAACCCCGCCTGCCGGACCAGGTCGAACCCGGCGGGGGGCACTTCTTCCAGGGTCTGGCGGACATAGTCGGGGATATCGGTTGCGACGCGAAAATCGGCCCCGGGCTGGCAGGTCCGGGCCAGGGACTGTAAGTAGCCTTGTGTGACGAACCGGCGGCGATGGTGGCGTGCCTTGGGCCAGGGGTCGGGATAGTTCAGAAACGCCTTTGACAGGCAGGCGTCGGGCAGCACATCAAAAAGGTCGCGCACATCGCCGGGGTGCAGCCAGAGGTTGGTGACCCCCGATTGCCGGATCTTTCCCAGCAGCATGGCGATCCCGTTCACGAAGGGCTCGGCGCCGATGATCGTCACGCCGGGATTGGCGGCGGCCATGTGGACCAGATGTTCTCCGCCGCCAAAGCCGATCTCAAGCCACAACGGCCGCCCTGCTGCAAAACCAAGGTCCAGCGTGCTGCGCGCCGGGTTGTCTTCGGCCGACACCCCCGGCAGGGTCAGGGGGCCAAGGTCATTGGCCAGATAGTCCTTTTGGCTTGCGCGCAGGGTCTTGCCATGCACGCGGCCATAGAAGTTTCGGCGCGGGGGGGCAGGTATATCGGTCATCGGAACCTCTGTCGGGACCGGGCGGCCTTAGCGGTGCGGCGGGGTCCGGTCAAGGTTGGCCCGCAGCCCGGCAGCAGGGCTTGGTGCCCGCCCGATGCTTATGGAACAAGCGGGGTCGGGGGGACGACAGCAACCGGCGGAGTGATCACAGGATCGTTCGGGTCGCGCTGATCTTGCCCTTCACGGTCGTTGCGGCGCCCATTGTCCAGCATTTCGCGTTCCCGGGCGATCATGAAGGCGATCAACTGCTCCATATCGGGGTTCTTTGCCCCAATATAGGTCATGGTCTTGATCATCGCTGCCTGTTTGGCTGTAGGCGACAGGTTCTCGATCGTTGAATCGGTGCCGCCGTTGGGATACCAGCGCGGCCCGCCCAGCCAGACGGCGGCGAACATGATCTTGGCCTTGAGCGGGGGCGTCCCGTCCGCCACCAGGGCGTCGTACAGCAGCCGGTGAACCTCCTGCCAGGTCTTGCCGTGGTAGACCGGGCCGTCCTCGTTGCCGATGCCGCAATAGGCGTCATGCAGGGCGGCGGCCTTTTCGAACTGGGGTTCGCGCGGGAAGCCGATGATCGGCACAAAGATCGGCGGGATCGAGGCGCCGTCGGTCAGCGTGGTTTTGGGCGCCTCCCAGTCCTGGCCGACGCCATCGGTGAACTGCAAGGTGGCGGCAAGGCGGTTGAAGTCATAAAGGCGGCCACGAATGCGCACGGTGTCGGGCTGCAGCTGCAGGGGCGCGTTGTGAAAGCGGCATTTGCCGGTGACGCATTCTTCGGCCACCGAGACTTTCTGCGTGGCCAGATCCTGCGACGTGGGCACGCAAGCAGCCAGCGTCACCGCCAGAATACCAAGCCTGAATGGTCGAAATGCGGAAAATTGCAGCACGTTGCACCCTTACAATATGGGGTCTCATAGCCAGAAACAGCGCCCGGCGTCAACTGCGACCACCCCCGGCAGGCCGGGGATGGCGGTTTTGTATCAGGCCTCAGACCGCTTTCTTCAGCGCCTCGACCAGATCGGTGCGTTCCCACGAAAAGCCGCCATCAGCCTCTGGCGCGCGGCCAAAGTGGCCGTAGGCGCTGGTGCGGGCATAGATCGGGCGGTTCAGGTCCAGCTTGTCGCGAATGCCGCGCGGGGTCAGGTCCATCACCTGGGCTACGGCCTTTTCGATGCGCGAGGCGTCGACCTGGCCGGTGCCGTGGGTGTCGACATAGATCGACAGCGGTTTGGCGACCCCGATGGCATAGGAAACCTGCAGCGTGCAGCGTTCGGCAAGACCGGCAGCCACCACGTTCTTGGCCAGATAGCGCGCGGCATAGGCGGCCGAACGGTCCACCTTGGTCGGGTCCTTGCCGGAAAACGCGCCGCCGCCATGCGGGGCAGCGCCGCCATAGGTGTCGACAATTATCTTGCGCCCGGTCAGGCCCGCATCGCCGTCCGGCCCGCCGATCACGAAAGTCCCGGTCGGGTTCACATGCCATTCGGTCTTTTTGGTGATCCAGCCCTCGGGCAGCATTTCGCGGATATAGGGTTCCACGATCCCACGGATCACCTTCGAGGTCTGCCGTTTGGAGGTGTGCTGGGTCGACAGAACGATCGACATCACCTCGACCGGCTTGCCATTGGCATAGCGCAGGGTCAGCTGGCTTTTGGCGTCCGGGCCCAGCGTGGGTTCGGCACCGGATTTGCGGGCCTCGGTCAGGCGGCGCAGGATGGCATGGGCATACTGGATCGGGGCCGGCATGTATTCCGGGGTTTCCAGCGTGGCATAACCGAACATGATGCCCTGGTCCCCGGCCCCGTCGCGGTCAACGCCTTGGGCGATATGGGCGGATTGTTCGTGCAGGTAATTGTGGACTTTGATCTTTTCCCAATGGAATTTCTTCTGCTCGTAGCCGATGTCGCGGACGCAATCGCGGACGATGCCGTCAACGCGCTTTACCATCGCGGCGGTCGCCTCTTTCGACGACAGACCCACCTCGCCGCCAACAACCACGCGGTTGGTGGTGGCAAAGGTTTCGCAGGCGACGCGGGCGTTCGGTTCTTCCTTGAGGAAGGCGTCAAGCACGGCATCCGAGATGCGGTCGCAGACCTTGTCGGGGTGACCTTCCGAGACGGACTCGGACGTAAAGACGTAATCTTGGCGGCCAGTAGAAGTGTTCATTGGGAAGTGCTCCGTTGGATGAATCCCCGCCACGTCAGGAAGCCGTTGTGGCAGTCGTCGTCCCCCCTAAACGGCGCTGACCCCGCAGTCAACGTCAAGCGGTTCGGCGGCGCAGGAATGTCGCCAGTCCAAGGGCGGCCAGTAGCAAAAGCACCGGGCCATCGCCCCAGCGGCTGTAGGGCGTCGGCGGCAGTGCGCCCGGAACCTTGGTGTCCAACGCGGCCATCACGCCAAAGGGTAGCTGATCGGTCACTCGCCCGCGTGCGTCGATGACTGCCGTAATGCCGGTGTTGGCCACCCGGACCAAGGGCAGGCCCTGCTCGATCGCGCGCAGACGGGCTTGGGCGAAATGCTGGAACGGACCGGTGCGAATGCCGAACCAGGCGTCATTGGTGATCTGCAGCATCCAGTCGGCGCGCGTCGTGACGGCATTCACCTCACGCGGGAAGATCACCTCGTAGCAGATCAGGGGCAGAACCTTGCCCAAAGTGCCAAGGTCCAGCACGTCCGGCCCCGGCCCGGCAGAATAGGTGGCCCCGGCCTGCGCGGCAAAGGCCTGAATGCCGAACCAGTCATAGGCCAGATCGCCAAAGGGCATGTATTCGCCAAAGGGCACCAGATGCGCCTTGTCATAGCGGGCGGTCTCGACCCCGGTGCCTTCCAGAACGCGCAGGCTGTTGTAAAAGCGCCCGGCCTCTTCGCGCTGGATGCCTGCCGCGACTGGCTTGCCGTCGGATGCGGCGACGATCATGTCGGCCACATCGGGGGCGTATTCCAGCATGTAGGGCACGGCGGTTTCCGGCCAGATCGTCAGGTCGGCGGGGGTGCCGTCGGCGGTCAGGGTCAAAAGCCGGTCAAGGAAATCTTCGGCCAGCGCATCGTCCCATTTCAGCGCCTGTTCGGCATTGGGCTGGACCAGCCGCAAGGTCTGGTCGCGCGGCGCGGGCAGGGGTTGGGATAGCCGCCACTGGCCAAGGCCCGCCACCGCGACCAGCAGCACCGTGGCCGCCAGCGCGCCCCGGACACGTCCCACAATCGGCAGAGCCGCCACCAAAAGGGTCAGCAGGCTGAGGCCCGACGGCCCAAGGACCGCCGCCAACTGGTCAACCGGGGTGCCGATCCAGACATGGCCGATCATCGCCCAGGGAAAGCCGGTCAGGATCACCCCGCGCAGCCACTCCAACGCGACAAAGCTTGCGACAAATGCCAGTGCAGGGCGGGGCAGGGCTGCAGCGAGGGCCGCCGCAACGGCCCAGAACAGGCCCAGCCCGACTGACAGGCCGACCAGCGCAAACGGGGCCATCCAGCCGTGACGGGTGATATCGACCAGAAACGGCTCGACGATCCACGACAGCGCCAAGGCGAAATAGCCCGATCCAGCGGCAAGTCCGGTCCAGAAGGCGGGTTTCAGGCCCTGATGGCGACCCAGAAGCCAGATCAACCCGCCAAGGGCAGGGATGGTGGCCCACCAGAACCCCAAAGGGGCCTGCCCCAATGCGACCACCGCCCCCAGCCCGAAGGCAAGGACCAACCGCCGCCATCCGACAAGCCAGAGGTCCGTCATGCCTCACGCGTCGCCCGGAGCGGAAGCTGCCAACCGCACCCGCAGCCGCTTGATCCGGCGCGGGTCGGCATCGACGATTTCGAACTGGACGCCGCTTTCATGGGCCACAACCTCACCCCGCGCCGGGACACGCCCGGCGCGCAGGAAGACCAGACCGCCGATGGTGTCGATTTCCTCATCCTCTTCGCCCGCCCGCAGGGCCACTCCAAGGGCGGCCTCGATTTCCTCAAGCGGCGCGGTGGATTGTGCCAGAATCACGCCGGGCTTTTCTTCTTTCCACAAAGCACCTTCGTCTTCGTCGTGTTCGTCTTCAATCTCGCCGATGACGGTTTCGATCAGGTCCTCGATGGTGACCAACCCGTCGACCCCGCCATATTCGTCGATCACCAACGCCATGTGGACACGATCCTTCTGCATCTTCTGCAGCAGGACACCGGTCGGCATCGATGGTGGAGCATACAGGATCGGGCGCAGCAGGCGTTTCAGGCTGAACCGCCCGCCCGCGCCAAAGCCGTGCTGCAGGGCAAGGTCCTTCAGCAGCACCAGACCTTGCGGGTGGTCCAGCGTGCCCTTGTAGACCGGCACCCGGGAAAAGCCGTGTTCACGAAACACCTCGACCAGATCGGCAAGACCGATGTCGAGGGGCACGGCGGTAATGTCGGCTTTCGGGATCGCCACGTCATCGACCCGCATCCGGCGCAGGGCATGCAGGCCGGGAGTCGATGCCGGGGTCCCGGTGGATTGCGCGGCAGGGTCGGCGTTGCCGGGGCTGAAGGCGGACAACAGGCGTCCGAAAAAGCCGCGTTGGGCTGCGTCGGAACTGGTCTCATCGGTCATACCGTCCAGCGCGCCCTGCGCTGCGGGTGACTCGTCGGTGCTACTGCCCATCGGTCCTTTGCCCTGAAGACACCCGTCAGGCGGGTGCGCGCCTAATATGGGTCAGAAACCCCGAGGGTTGCAAGTATCTGCACCTCACGCGCCTCCATCAGATCGGCATCTTCTGGCTCGATATGGTCGTGGCCCAGAAGATGCAGCACCGCATGCACGATCAGATGGGTGACATGGTCGGCCATGGACTTGCCCTGAGCCTCGGCCTCCCCGGCGCAGGTTTCCCAGGCGATGGCGATGTCGCCAAGGGCCAGCGGGTCGTCTGGCGGCCCCGGGTCGGGCAGGGCAGGGGCGTCACCGATGATCTCGGGCGCGCGGTCTTCGGACGGCCAGCTCAGGACATTGGTCGGCTGCGGCTTGCCCCGGAAATCGGCGTTCAGCCCGGCGATGCGGGCGTCGTCGCAGCCCATCAGGCTGATGTGGTAGCCGCTGGCGGGAAGGCCAAGCCCGGCCAGCGCCGCAACCGAGGCGCGTTCGGCCAAGGGGGCAAGGCCGAAGGTATCCCAGCGGGGGTCTTCGATCAGGGTTTCGACAAGGTCCATGGGTTTGCCGTAACCCGAAGCGACCGGCGGCTCAACCCCCGCCGGGGCCAGTCAGAATGAGCGCGTTCCGCGCGAAGGGTTTTTGTCTCGCCTCTGCGCGCAGGCGCGCAACCGGCTCGGGAAGAGCCTCCGGCGGGAGTATTTGGGAAAAGAGCAAATGCGGGGTGGGGCAGGGCGATCCAAGACAGGCGCAATACGCTTTAGGTGCCGCGCGGTTTGGCGCGGGTGGTGGGTTCGGCCTGGGTCGGGTCTTCGGGCCAGGGGTGGCGGGGATAGGCACCGCGCATGTCCTTGCGCACGTCGGCGTAGCTGGTGGTCCAGAACCGGGGCAGGTCGGTGGTCACCTGCAAGGGCGCGCGGGCCGGGGACAGAAGCGTGATGCGGATCGGTGTGCGCGCGGTGCCTACCACCGGATGGCGGGTGACACCGAACATTTCCTGCAGGCGGACCTCGATTGCCGGGACCTCGCCGTCGTAGTCGATGGGCACCTTGCGGCCCAGGGGCGTGTCGAAACTGGCGGGGGCAAGGCGGTCCATCTCGGTCAGCCGGTCCCAGCCGAGCAGGGCCTGCAGCGCCGCGGTCAGGTCAAGGGCGCGCAGGTCGGCTTCGGTCTTCTTGTTCAGAAGATGGGGCAGAAGCCAGCTTTCGGCGCTGGCCAGAAGGTCGGTATCTTCGACCCCCGGCCAGTCTTCGGTGCGCACCAGCCGCGCCCGGGCGCGCAGGCGGCGGGCGGCGTCGGTCCAGGGCAGGCCCAGAAGGCGAAGGCCGTCAAGGGCGGCGCGGGCGATGGTTTCGGCCGGGGCGTCGGTCCAGGGGCGATCATCCAGCACCAGCGCGCCAAGGCGTTCCTGACGGCGGGCAAGCACCTTACCCTCGCGGCGCGACCAGTCGCAGGTCTGGGTCCAGGTGATCCGGTCGGCGAAAAGTGCGCGGACCTCGGTTTCCGAGATCGCCACCGCCTGCCGGATCGTCGCTTCGCGCGCGTCGCCGTCAAGGTCGGTCGCCACGATTAGCCGGGCACCTGACAGGGGCAGGCCGGGGGCCATCGCCGCCCCCTTGCCGCCCGACAGGACCCAGCGCGGCGCGTCGCCCTTGCGGCGCAAGCCGATACGGTCGGGATAGGCCAGCGCCGCCATTTCGGCCAGCGAAAGGTCAGGGCGGAGGGCGGACGGCACAGCGCGGGTCAGGCGCTTCGCCTCATCCCGGATACGCTCCAGCGTCGGGCGGTGCGCGTCGGGTGGCGGGCGACGCAGCGCCTGCATCCGCTGGCCAAGGTCGGGGGGCGTGCCGCGCAGGGGGTCGCGTTCGGCCAGAAGGGCGGCAAGTTCGGCCGCCTTTGGCCCGGCCAGCGCGAGCATGTGGCCAAGGCGGGGATGCAGTGGCAGGCTGGCCAGCAAGTGGCCATGCGCGGTGATGTGGCCCTTGTCATCCAGCGCGCCCAGACTTTGCAGCAGCGCCTGCGCCTCGGCCAGGGGACCGGGGGGTGGGGCGGTCAGAAACGGCAGATCGGCCCCGCCCCAAAGGGCCAGTTCCAGCGCCAGAGCGGACAGATCGGCAACCTCGATCTCGGCGGGGGGGAAATTTGCCAGCCCGCCTTCCTCTCCCTTCGTCCACAGGCGGTAGCAGATGCCCTCGGCCACCCGCCCGGCGCGGCCGCGGCGCTGTTCGGCCTCGGCCTTGGTCACCCGTTCCGTCACCAGTCGCGACATGCCCGAGTTGGGGTCGAACCGCGCCCGCCGCGCGCGGCCTGCGTCGATCACCACCCGGATGTCGGGCAGCGTCAGCGAGGTTTCGGCGATGGAGGTCGCCAGCACCACCTTGCGGACGGTGGTCGGCGCAAGGGCCGCGCGCTGGGCAGCGAAATCCATCGCGCCGTAAAGAGGTCGGACGGCGATGTCCTGCATGTCCGACAACTGGCCTTCGACCCGGCGAATCTCACCCTCGCCGGGCAGAAAGACCAGGATGCCTCCCTTTGTTTCAGCCAAAGCCTGCCGGATGGCTCCCGCCACCAGCGCCTCCAGCCGCAGGCTGGCGTCGGGGGTGCGGGGTAGCCAGCGGGTCTCGACTTCGAACGCGCGCCCTTGCGAGGTGATGACCGGCGCATCCCCCATCAGGGCGGCCACCGGGGCCGCGTCCAACGTCGCCGACATCACCAGAAGGGCAAGGTCAGGCCGCAAAGCGCCGCGCACCTCAAGGCACAGGGCAAGGCCAAGATCGGCGTTCAGGCTGCGTTCGTGGAATTCGTCGAAGATCACCAGACCCACGCCCCCAAGTTCAGGGTCGGACTGGATCATCCGTGTCAGGATGCCTTCGGTCACTACCTCGATCCTTGTGGCGGGTGAGGTCTTCGCCTCGCCCCTTATGCGATATCCGACGCGCTGGCCGACGGGTTCGCCCAGGGTGTCGGCCATGCGCTCGGCAGCGGCGCGGGCGGCAAGGCGGCGGGGTTCCAGCATCAGGATGCGGCCCTTGACCCTGTCCAAAAGGTGCAGCGGGACGACGGTGGTCTTGCCGGCACCGGGCGGGGCCTGCAGCACGGCCATGCCCTTGGCCACCAGAGCGGCAGCAAGGTCGGGCAGGATGGCGGTGACGGGAAGCACTTGCATGCAACGGTTATGCCGCGCGTTGTCGGTCATGGCTAGTGGCCCGACCACCACCAGGGGTGTCTAAAATTTTTCGACGAAAAATTTTAGACCTGACATTGGCCGGATGACGAACGAGGATGCATTCCGGTCTCGCCAAGTCCACGCGCATCCGGCACAAATGGGTCGAAGGAGCCGACACATGGACATGCAGGACCGCGCAAGGCTGATCCGGGCCAGCGACCGTCGGGCGCTCGCCCGGGCGATAACCCTGGTCGAAAGCGGGCGGGTCGATCACCGGGCCGAGGCGCTGGCCTTGCTGGATGCCCTGCGCGACCCCCCGCGTCAGGCGCTGCGGATCGGGTTGTCCGGCACGCCCGGAGTGGGCAAGTCGACCTTCATCGAGGCGTTCGGCCTGATGCTGACGGCGCGCGGTCTGAAAGTCGCGGTGCTGGCGGTTGATCCGTCTTCGACCCGGTCGGGAGGGTCGATCCTTGGCGACAAGACCCGGATGGAACTGTTGTCGCGCGATCCGAACGCCTTTATCCGCCCGTCCCCCAGCCAGACCCACCTCGGGGGCGTTGCCCGCCGCACGCGCGAGGCGGTGGCCCTGTGCGAAGCCGCCGGATTCGACGTGGTGCTGATCGAAACCGTCGGCGTCGGCCAGTCCGAAACTCTGGTGGCGGAAATGGCCGACGTGTTCCTGTTGCTGCTCGCCCCGGCTGGCGGCGACGAGTTGCAGGGCGTCAAGCGCGGCATCATGGAGATCGCTGACCTGATCCTGATCAACAAAGCGGATGGCGAGCTTTTGTCCGCCGCGCGCCGGACCTGCGCGGACTACGCCGGGGCTTTGGGCCTGGTGCGCAAGCGCGCGCAGGACCCGCCTGGGTTCCCCAAGGCGATGACCGTTTCGGCCATCGAGGCGCGCGGCATTGCCGAGGTCTGGACCGAGATCACCGCGCTGACCGACTGGCGGCGCGACAATGGCGTCCTTGCCGCGCGGCGGGCGGAGCAAGCGCTGCACTGGTTCGAAGACGAAGTGCGTCAGGGGCTTCTGGCCCGACTTACGGCCAACCCGAAGGTAAAGGCGCAGATGCAGGAGTTGGGGCAAGAGGTTCAGTCGGGCCTGTCGCCCTCACACGCTGCGGCAAAGTTGCTGGCCCTGATTTCCGACAACTGACGCCGATCCCGTCCTGCAGGCCAAGTCCGGCCCGGATCAGGGTCCACCGGCGGCCAGCTTGTCGCTGGCTTCCTTAAGCGAGCTTGAGACAATTGTATTCCACTCGCCCGTATCGCGCATTTCGGCAATGCCGCGGTTCAGGTAGGTCATGAATTCCAGCGCCCGCGGGTTGGACTTGTAAGCCATCGCCGCAATCGCCTGGATCGATGTGATGCGTGGGTTCTCGACGATCTGGTCGCCAAGCCCAAGCTCCTGGATCACCACCGCCGCCGCCTGCGATTCGATCGAGGCGACGTCATAGGTGCCATCCGCAAGGCCCTCGAAGCAGTCAGCGGACAGGGACGGAATGGAAATGGTGATCACCGGCTCCATCAGCCCTTCGGCATCCAGGTCCTGAAAGGAATAGCCCTCGGGACGGCAGAACCGCGCGCCCTTCAGATCGGCAAAGGTCTTGGCCCCGGCATAGGGGTTGTCCTTCTGCGCGAAAAAGCCAAAGACCGCGTCATACAAGGATTCCGAAAAGATGTAGTTCAGGCACAAGTCCCGGGTCATTTCCGACACTTGGTCCAGATTGGTGCAGTCGATCTGATACCATGCCACCGAAATGTCGAAGGCATCGTTCGGCAACAACGTGGTCAGATGCGAATCCCAGTCGTCGACCCAGTCGATCTTGAACGGATAATCATTTCCGGCCCTGACCATTGCGGTTGACACCAACCGGATCAGAAAGCCGCCGCCAGTCAGCCCCTCATCGGCAAAAGGATACCAGTCACCACCGGTCGCGAACCGGATTTTCGGGCGGTAGCCCCCCGTGTTTGTGTCTGCGGCAGGGGCAGCCGCCGCCGCTTCTTCGATCGGGACGACGGTTTCACCTGCAGTCAGCCTTCCGTCTTCGCAGGGGATCAACAATTCCGTACCCGGCGCAAGCTCGATGGTACCGCGCAGGGCTTCCGAGTTGGCGTTGAACAGGGTCTGATAGTCCAAACGCCCATAGGCAGCCATCGAGATCGCACCCAAGGTGTCGCCTTCCTTGACGACATAGGTCGTGCAGGCTTCCTGTGCATGGCTTGCGGTTCCAAGACCCAAACAGGCCAGCAGGATTAGCGGTAGGATGCTTCGTTTCGAAGTGAAGGTCATAAAAACGCCTCCCATATGGCAAACCCCAGTGTGGAATGGGGTTCATCATGCCTTTTTTTGAATGTGTCCCCCGTTTGCGGCGAGAGTGTGGCGCATTATTTTCAACTTACGCTGAAAACGGACTGTTACCGATAACAATCCCATAAGCTAAGCCATGGAAATGGCTCAGGTCCTGCTGCCACCCTGCGGCTTTCCTGTCGGGCTAGCGCGTGAAGATCAGCGCCAGACCGACCACGGCCAGCCCCGCACCCAGCCAGCTTTTCGCGCTGGGCCTTTGCCCGGTCCGCAGCCACAACAGCGGCAGGATGATCACGGGCGAGGTCGCCGACAGGGTGGCAATGATCCCAGTCTGCCCACCCTGCAGGGCGAACAGAAACAGCGTCATCCCCAAAAGCAGCCCGATCACCGCTGTCGCGGCCACAAGGGCCAGCACCTTGGGCGAAAGGACCGATGGCCGGGGCGGGGCAAAGGGCAGGGCGGCCACCAGCCCCATCGCCAGCCCCGACGCGCCCACCCGGATCAGCGAGGCTGCATAGGGGTCAAGCCCCCCGGCCATGTAGGGCCGCGCGATCAGCGCGCCCGCCGCTTGTCCCAAAGCCGCGCCAAGCCCGAACAACAGGCCGGTCCGCAGCCCGCCCCGGACCTGCTCCAGCCGGTGCGCGCCTTCTGACGGGCGCCCCAGGATCGCCAGCGTCACGCCCGCCACCGTGACCGCAATCCCGGCCACCGCCTGCCCCCCCAAAGCCTCGCCCAGCACCAGCCAGCCAAGCACTGCCGCCATCGGCGCGTTCAACGCAAAGACCGCCCCCGCCCGGCGCGGCCCCAACCGCCCCACCGCCGCAAAGTTCAGCGTGTCGCCCAGAAGGATGCCGATGATGCCCGACAGCGCAAGAACCAGCGTCATCTCCCAGTCCGGCTGCGACAGACTGCCGGAGGCCAGCACAATCGCAGCCAGAAGAAGTGTGACCAATGCCTGCCGCGCAAGGTTGAAATGAAACGCCCCCAGCGCCCGGATCGCGTCCGACGCGATGATTCCCGTCATGGCCCAGCAGGTCGCTGTCCCCAGTGCGGCAAGTTCGTGGATCGGCAAGGCCATGACGTGTCTTCCCCCGGCGACAGGTCGCACGATCCCGGGCGGCACCGCAAGCCGCCCCAGTCCGCCCCAAGCCAGCTGTGGCCTTTGCTCTTTTTCCAAATACTCCCCGCGCGGAGCGCACTTCCCTGCCGCCTGACCGCTTGACGTCCCCCCGGTTTCCCCTTACACGCCGCCAATCGAATTCGAAGGTCGGGACGTCCCGCTCTTCCCTGTTTTTGCCGAATCAAAGGAACACCGCAATGTCGCGCGTCTGCGAACTCACTGGCAAAGGGCCGATGTCGGGCAACACCGTCAGCCACGCCAACAACAAGTCCCGTCGCCGGTTCCTTCCGAACCTGAACGATGTCACGATGATGTCGGACGTGCTGGGTCAGTCGTTCAAGCTGCGTGTGTCGGCTGCCGGCCTGCGTTCGGTCGACCACCGTGGCGGCCTTGACGCCTATCTGGCCAAGGCCAAGGACGAGGAACTCTCGACCAACGCCCAGAAAATCAAGAAAGAGATTGCCAAGGCACAAGCCTCGGCCTGATCCGGTTCTGTTACAGCCAAAGGCCCCGCCTTCGGAATGAAGGCGGGGCCTTTGGCATTTGTGCAGGCCCAGGGTTAATCACCCGGAGCAGCTGGCCTCGGCGGTTGCACCGAAGGCCTTGTAACGCTCCCAGAACGCATCATCCGATGACGATTGCGACACCCAGGTCGCATGGGCCACGTCCGGGTTCTTGAAAAACTTCGCCGCCCGCCGCTGATCGCCGTCAGACAGCGTCTGGTCGGCCGCCTGTTGGATGCAGCCACACAGCGACCGGTTCGCCGCTCCCCGGTCCGAAGCCATGCAGGCCCTCTCGATCGGACCGGCCAGCGCCGCACTTGAAATTACCGGAAGACTGGCCGCGAAAGCGACCGCAAGCATCATGGGTTTCATTCGTCTCTGCCTCGTTGCCAGGCCCGGGGATGCGTCGTGCAGTCCTCCGTCTCTGGTCATTTTCTGCCATGGATCATGCCAATACCAAGCGTTTTTTTCAAGCCCCGGCATGGACTTGGCGCTTTCCTGCCGACATCCGCAACCCCTCGCGGAGACGGGGTATTGCTGCTACAATATGCGGTAGACCGCCGCCCAAGGATACGCGACATGCCCGACACCGCCCCCTCTCCACGCACCCGTGCCCGGCGCCTGCATGAAAAGGCGGCTTACGACCGCCCAACCATCGACGCCATCCTCGATGCGATGCCCGTCGCCCATGTCGGCCATATCGTCGACGGCTTCCCCGTCGTCACCCCCACCTTGCAATGGCGCGAGGGCGACCGGATCTACTGGCACGGCTCCTCCGCCAGTCGGATGCAGAGGCGAGCGGCGGACGAACAGGTCTGCGTCACCGTCACCCTGACCGATGGCATGCTGCTGGCACGCTCCGGCCTTGAACACTCGGTCAACTACCGCTGTGTCATGGTCTTTGGTCAGGCCGAAGTGGTCGAAGGCCCCGCGGCCAAAGAAGCTCATCTGAAAGAGATGATGGACCAGCTTTTCCCCGGCCGCTGGGAGGCGCTGCGCCCGATCACCGCGCAAGAGCTGAAAGCCACCCGCATCCTGTCGCTGCCCCTGACCGAGGCTTCTGCCAAAATCTCTGCCGGTCCTCCGCTTGACCCGCCCGAAGACGTGACCTGGCCGGTCTGGGCTGGTGTCCTGCCGATCCACCTGACCATGGGCGCGCCCGAGCCGGCTCCGGACCTTGCGCCGGGCATCGCGCTGCCGAACCATGCCGCCAAGTATCGCTTTGGTGTTTCGTCACAGGAAGATTAGGACGTCTGGTCCTTCACAAGGGTGCCGCCCCGACCTTTAGCACCATACGAAGACGGTTCGGCAGGACGATCCCTTCGGGCAGGTTGAGCGCCCGGCTTTCGACCACGGCGCGAAACCCGACGCGATTGTAAAAATGCACCGCCGGATTGTCCGCCGCCGTATCCAGATGCACTGCCCGCAGCCCAAGCAGCCGGGCCTTTGCAACTGCCTCGTCGATCAGCCGCCGTCCAAGGTCTTGCCCGCGCATTTCGGGTGCCACCACGATGTTCAGGATATAGAGAGCTTCGTCCGGAACCTGCGGGAACAGCCATTCCATCGCGTCGTAGGCCGCAGTCATCTGCTGGACCGCATCCGGGTCAAGAATAGCCACTTGCCGCTTAGACGCGGTTGCAAAGCGCTGCGCTAACTTGGCCCCGGCAAAGCAATTGACCAGACCGACGGGCTTTCCCCCGTCCAACGCCACGCTCGTCTCTTTGGCCTGGTTGGTGCCAAAGTCCGCGGCCCATTCATGCGGGAACAGCCTTCGCCAGACTTGCAAACTGCCAAAAATGAATTTGAATATTGCCGGGTCAGTCTCCCAAAGAAGATCTGCAAGCCGATCTGTGCCCTCGACCTGCGCCCCGTCGACAATCGTTATTGCCATGGCTTGCCCCCCGACTATTGGTTCCTGATCCGAAAATTCAGCTTTCGCTACGCACTCCGCCGCTGCCGCCGCGCCTTCATCGCCTCATGCGCTTCGGGCGTTCCGTCATGGAACGACCCGAACCAGCGATCCAAGGGCACCATGCCGTCCGAGTAGTTCACCTCGAAATACTTGTGGTGCAGGTAATGCGCGTAATAGCTGGCCTCGAAGCTGGCCTTTTCGCCCAGCACCACCCGGTCAAATCCGGTATGTCCCTGCGCGGGTGCCACGCCCAGCCGTGAGGCAAGGTTGATCATGTGGACCGGGTGGCTGGGGATGATGAAGAACAGCAGGATCGTCGAGAAATAGACCAGATGTTCAATCGGGTGCATTGACAGGCCCGACCACGGCCCCGGATTGATGTTGCGGTGATGCAGCTTGTGCGCGATCTCGTAGAGCGGTGAGAAATGTAAAAGGCGGTGGCAGAAGTAAAAACCGACCTCATGGATCAGCGGCACCAGAAAGAACACCGCGACGAACCAGACCGGACTTTCGGCAAAGGTCACCATCGGCGCCCAGCCGTTGGCATAGGCCCAAAGGAGCAACACCTCATACGCCGTCCAGATCGGCACGCCACTGACCAGCGTGTGGAACATGTTGTCGTAAGTCTGGTTGCCGAAACGGAACCCGGGCGTCTTTTCCTTTGGAAACTGCCGGTTGTATTTGAACCCGGTCCCCTGACGCCGCCAACTGTAAAGCCACAGGTGCCATGCCCCATAGACCAGCACCGCCAGAATCTCGTTGCGGATCAGCAGATACCCGATCCAGCCCGGAGCCAGTTCCTTTGTGACCTCCAGCGCCGGGGAAGCCCAGACCCACAAGACCAGCGCCATGGCGGCATAGAACACGTTCCACGGCAGGAAATAGCCGGGAAAGCCGAACAGCCACGTCACCAGGCGCTTCGGCGCGGGCGGCCAGTCGAACGCCGGGCCATAGGAAATCGGGCGATCCGGGGCCCAATGCCCACGCGCATCTTCCGTCCCAAAGTCCTTGTCATCCATGGCCGGCACCCCTGCAACTGGCGTCCAGATTGGCCCACATCTCTTTTCCGATCAAGATTTCCGCAACCCGTGCCGATCCCTCCGTTTCCCCCATGCATCCCCCCCTTTCACGACACGCATCCTCAGGCTATACGCACGCGCATGACCCAGCTTGACCTCATCCGCAATTTCTCCATCGTGGCCCATATCGACCACGGTAAATCCACTCTTGCCGACCGGCTTATCCAGATGACCGGGACGGTGGCTGCGCGCGACATGAAGGCGCAGATGCTGGACAGCATGGATATCGAACGCGAACGCGGCATCACCATCAAGGCCAACACGGTGCGGATCGAATATCCGGCGAAGGACGGCAAGACCTATATCCTGAACCTGATCGACACCCCCGGCCATGTCGACTTTGCCTATGAAGTCTCACGGTCGATGCGCGCCGTCGAAGGCTCGCTTTTGGTGGTGGACGCAAGCCAAGGGGTCGAGGCGCAAACCCTTGCCAACGTCTATCAGGCGCTGGACGCTGGCCACGAAATCGTGCCGGTCCTGAACAAGATCGACCTGCCCGCTGCCGAGCCCGAACGCGTGCAGCAGCAGATCGAAGACGTCATCGGCCTCGACGCCTCTGACGCCATCATGATTTCCGCCAAATCCGGCCTTGGCATTCCCGATGTGCTAGAGGCGATCGTGACCCGCCTTCCCGCCCCCACAGGTGACCGCGACGCGCCGCTAAAGGCCATGCTGGTCGACAGCTGGTATGACGCCTACCTTGGCGTCGTCGTGATGATCCGCGTCATGGACGGTGTGGTCAAAAAGGGCGACCGGGTCCGTATGATGCAGACCAACGCCGTCTACGGCATCGACAAGCTGGCGGTCCTGAAGCCGCAGATGGTGGATATCGACGAACTGGGCCCGGGTGAAATCGGTATCCTGACCGGATCCATCAAACAGGTCCGCGACACCCGCGTCGGCGACACCATCACCCACGAACGCAAAGGCTGCGCCGAGGCGCTGCCGGGCTTCAAACCAGCACAGCCCGTCGTGTTCTGCGGCCTTTTCCCCGTCGACGCCGCCGATTTCGAAAACCTCCGCGAAGCGATCGAAAAGCTTTCCTTGAACGACGCCAGCTTTTCCTCCGAGATGGAGACTAGCGCCGCATTGGGCTTTGGCTTCCGCTGCGGCTTCCTTGGCCTTTTGCACCTTGAAGTCATCCGCGACCGCCTTGAACGCGAGTATAACCTTGACCTCATCACCACCGCCCCTTCGGTCGTGTTCCATCTGCACATGAAAGACGGCGAAGTGCGCGATCTGCACAACCCCGCCGACATGCCCGACCTGACCTACGTCGACCACATCGACGAGCCGCGGATCAAGGCCACGATCATGGTCCCCGACGAATACCTTGGCGATATCCTGAAGCTGTGCCAGGACCGCCGCGGCATCCAGCTTGACCTAAGCTACGCCGGCAACCGCGCGATGGTGGTCTATGACCTGCCCTTGGCCGAAGTGGTGTTCGACTTCTACGACCGGCTGAAATCGGTGACGCAGGGCTATGCCAGCTTTGACTATGTGATCTCGGAATACCGCGAGGATCACCTGGTCAAGATGTCGATCCTGGTGAACGACGAACCCGTCGACGCCCTCTCCATGATGGTCCACCGCGACCGGGCCGAAGCGCGGGGCAGGGGGATGGTCGAGAAACTGAAAGACCTGATCCCCCGCCACATGTTCAAGATCCCGATCCAGGCGGCAATCGGCGGGAGAGTGATCGCGCGTGAGACCCTGTCGGCGATGCGCAAGGACGTGACCGCCAAGTGCTATGGCGGAGACGCGACCCGGAAGAAGAAGCTGCTGGAAAAGCAGAAAGCCGGCAAGAAAAAGATGCGCCAGTTCGGGAAAGTGGAGATCCCGCAGGAGGCGTTTATCTCGGCGCTGAAGATGGATGGGTGAGGCGCGGCCCCGGCTTTAGCCGGGGAGAGAACGCTCCAGTGGAGCGTTTTCAGCGCCGAACGCCCGCGCACGCTTGTGCGGGCGGGGAATCTAGACAGATTGGATCCTTCTAAGTATTTAATACTCTTGGTATGTTATAAGCTTCCTTTGTGTAGAAAGTAGATAAAAATATGCCAAACTCACAGGAGTTTAACGACCTTGGTGATCAATGGTTGATTTCTTATATGTATTCCATATCCGGAATGGTGCTCCCAACTCTCTTTACAATAGGGCATTGCCTTGAGGCCTATTGTAAATCAGCTTTACTCAAGCATGATCCATCTCTTAACATTTATGGCAGAAAATACGGTCATGATGTTGAAGGAATGATCGGAGAAATCAAACAGAAAGTTGGGATTCTCAATAATGTGGAGTTTTTGCCGAACGTAGAACAACGTTTCATGATTGGCGGCCCAATTCCATTCAACGATCAACTGATGTCAGATCCTGAATACCTTCACTATGTGCCAAATCAAGAGTTATATTGGGTGGCTAAGTATCAAAAAGACTTGAAGTATATCGGTACTTCTGGGGAGAAAATGCCAAAACAATTTGGTATTCTTGTAATGATGCGTAATCCCTATTGGATACCCTTGCTTGGTGAATTGCGTAGATACTTGCGTACAGGCGAACAGAACGAAACCCCGACAATGCAAGCGTTCGTAAATCGCGGTCAGTATCCTGCGGATGTAAAGGAATTTATTGAGCCAATTCTTGGCAGGCTGCTTTGATCGGACTAAACGTTATTGCCAAGCAAGCGTAGGGTGCGCGTTCACGCGCACCACTTTGCACGAACCAAAAGGTGCGCATGAATGCGCCCCCTCACCCATACACCCCACCCCTCACCGCCACCCGGACCACAACAACCACCAGCTGCCCATCCTCGATGACATAGACCACCCGCCAATCCCCGACCCGGACCCGCCACTGGTCCACCTCTCCCACCAGCTTCAAGCACCCCGGAGGGCGGGGGTCGACTCCCAGATCATGGATCGCACGCAAAAGCCGGGCTTTCAGAACCCGGTCCTTGACCTTGGCCAGTTGCTTGTCGGCCCCGGGCGAGACCTCAACGCGATAGCGGTTCATTCAGCGGCGTTCTGCGCGGCGTCTTCGGCCATGATCTCTTCGATGGTCCGCGCCGCTGTCGGATTGGTCAGGTATTCGGCATAGGCCTTGGCCCCCTCCCGAGCCAGCTCCGCATCCTCCAACCGCTCGTAATATTCCATCGCCGCAGCCGAGATCAGCACCGCCACCGGTTTGCCGTGCTTCTTGATGGTGACATCTTCCCCGCCATGCTGGACCTTTCCCAAAAGGTCCGCCAACCGTTCCCGCGCTTCGGATACTGTGACTTCGATCATCGCCGCCCCCATTTCGTACAAAACGTAAGATACTCCACATCCGTACGAAAATCAACCGACCCCGGCGGACGCGATCCGGACCCCTCTCCCCCCAAATATCCGGTTGTGAACGCCAACTCCGGCTGGTTATGATTGCCGCCTGCAGTCCGGGGTTCGGGCCGCAGACCCGGGGGGCCGACGACGAAGGTTGGGGGGGGGTTACGCTGCTGCATCCGGGGCCCGCCCTGGACATCAAATGAAAGAACATCAGGCCAATGTGCCCTGCGCAACTGAACCGAACCGAAGACCGCGGCTTTATCATTCCCATCGGCGGGGGTGAGGACCGGGTCAAGGACATGGCAATCCACCGCCGCTTTGTGGAACTCTCCGGCGGGGCCGAAGCGGATATCGTGGTGATCCCTACCGCCTCGCAACTGGAGACCACCGGGGCGGATTACAACCGCATCTTCCAAGACCTTGGGGCGGCCCGGGTCGAATTCCTGCCGATCACCAGCCGTGCCGATTGCGAAGACCCCCGCTATGTCGAGATGCTTGGCCGCGCCACCGGCATCTTCATCACCGGTGGCAACCAGCTGCGGCTGTCGACGATCCTTGGCGGCACCGCGATTGCCCAAGCCATCCGGCGCAGGAATGCGGCGGGGGTGGCGGTCGCGGGCACCTCGGCCGGGGCGTCAATCATGTCGGAACACATGATCGGCGGCGGGCAAAGCAATGTGGGCCCGGTTGAGGGGGCGGTGACGCTGGCCCCCGGGCTGGGGCTGACCAACGCGGTGATCATCGACCAGCATTTCACCCAAAGGAACCGGCTGGGGCGGCTGTTGGTGGCGTCCTCGTTCAACCCGTTCCTGATCGGGCTGGGCATTGACGAGGATACGGCGGCCTTCATCGGCCCCGACAACGTGCTGGAAGTTGTCGGCTCGGGCACCGTCACCGTCGTCGATGCCGGGCATATCACCCATTCCTCGATGTGGAATGCGCGCCCCGGTGAGGCGCTTAGCCTGCTGGGCCTGCGGGTCGACGTGATGGGCGAGGGCTGCCGCTATGACCTGCGCGAACGTCGCGCCTTTCCGCCGGATGCCGAACTGGGCTTGGGGCAGTTGGCGGCCGAGGACGGAACCAGGGAAATCTGACAATGCAACAAAAGTGCGGGGGCATGTATTCCCGCACGACAAGGGGAGCCTGAAGCCATGAAGATCGTCTCGACCAACGTCTATGTCGGCCCCAATCTTTGGGCAAGTTTCCCCGTCATCCGCCATGTGATCGACCTTGGCGTGCTGGAAGACTGGCCCTCGGTCAAGCTGGGGCCGGATTTCATCGACGCGCTGGTCGCGGCCCTGCCGGGGCTTGGCGAACATGGCTGCTCCTACCGCACCGAAGGCGGCTTCCTGCGCCGGTTGCGCGAGGATGAGGGCACCTGGATGGGTCACATCATGGAGCATTGCGCACTGGAAATTCAGGGCGGTGCCGGGGCCGAGGTCAGCTTTGGTCGCACAAGGTCGACTGGCGTGCAGGGCCAATACAACATGGTCTACGCCTACAAGCAGCGCGATGTCGGGCTTGAGGCTGGCACGCTGGCGATCCGGCTGTTGATGCATATCCTGCCCGATCACGTCAAGGCGATGGTCGATTATCCCTTTGATTCCGATTTCGATTTCACGGCCGAGATGACCAGTTTCATCAAGGCCGCCCAACGGCGCGAGCTTGGCCCCTCGACCGCAAGTCTGGTCAAGGCGGCCGAGGAACGCGACATTCCGTGGCTGCGGTTGAACGACTATTCGCTGGTACAGTTCGGGCAGGGCAAGTACCAAAAACGGATCATGGCGACGATCACCTCGGAAACCCGTTGCATCGGGGTCGAGATTGCCGGGGACAAGTCCGAAACCTCACGCCTCTTGAACGACCTTGGCCTGCCAGTGCCGCGCCAGTTGATCGTCTATTCGGCGAAAGAAGCGGTACGCGCCGCCCGTCGCATCGGCTTTCCGGTGGTGCTGAAACCCCTGGATGGCAACCACGGGCGCGGCGTGTCGATCAACCTGATGACGGATGAGCAGGTCGAGGTCGCCCATGCCGAGGCCTATGCCCAAGGCAAATCCAGTGGCGTGATTGTTGAAAGTTTCATCACCGGCTTTGACCACCGGATGCTGGTCGTGAATGGCACGCTGGAGGCTGCGGCGAAACGGGTGCCGGGCCATGTGATCGGCGACGGGGTGATGACGATTGCCCAGTTGGTCGAGGAGGTAAACAAGGACCCCCGGCGCGGCATCGGCCACCAGAAGGTGCTGACCAACCTTGAACTGGATTTTCAGGCCGAACGCCTGATGACCGAGGCAGGGCTGACGGCGGATAGCGTGCTGGAAAACGGGCGGCTGTTCTACCTGCGGTCCACCGCCAACCTGTCCACCGGCGGCACGGCGATTGACGTGACCGACATCGTGCATCCCGACAACAAGGACATGGCCGAACGCGCCGTGGTCGCCATCGGGCTGGATGTGGGCGGGGTCGATTTCCTGATCGACGACATCACCAAATCCTACAAGGACATCGGCGGCGCCATCGTCGAGGTGAACGCGGCGCCGGGCTTCCGCATGCATGTGGCGCCTTCGGAAGGCACCCCCCGCGATGTGTCGGGCAAGGTGATGGAGATGCTGTTCCCGCTGGGGTCGAAATCCCGCATCCCGATTGCCGCGATTACTGGCACCAACGGCAAGACCACCACCAGCCGGATGCTGGCCCATATCATGAAATCCTGCGGCCACCGGGTTGGCCTGACCTCGACCGATGGGGTCTATGTTGACGGCAAGGTGACCGTAAAGGGCGACATGACTGGCCCGACCTCGGCCCAGATGGTGCTGCGCGACCCATCGGTCGATTTCGCGGTGATGGAGACGGCGCGGGGCGGCATTGTGCGGGCGGGCCTTGGGTATCGTCGGTCCGACGTGGCCGCCTGTCTGAACGTGACCGAGGATCACATGGGCCTTGGCGGCATCAACACGCTGGAGGAAATGGCCCGGATCAAACGGGTGGTCGTGGAAAGTGCGACTGAGACCGTGGTCCTGAACGCCGATGACAAGCATTGCCTGCGGATGGCCGATTATGTGACGGCCAAGACGATCTGCTATGCCACGATGAATTCCGACCATGCGCTGGTGAAAGAACACATCCGTGCCGGTGGCCGCGCCGTGGTGCTGGAGCGTGGAATGAACGGCGACATGATCACCATCTACAACCACGGCACGCATCTGCCGGTCCTTTGGTCGCATCTGATCCCGGCGACGTTTGAAGGCAAAGCTGCCTATAATGTTCAAAATGCGATGTTCGCGGCGGCAATGGCCTTCAGTTTCGGGGTTGATCTTGACAATATCCGACATGGCCTGCGGACCTTCGACACCAGCTTCTTTCAGGTGCCGGGGCGGACAAACGTCTTTGACGAACATGCGTTCAAGGTCATTCTTGACTATGCCCACAACCCTGCCGCCTTTACCGCGCTGTCGGGGCTGGTGGATCAGCTGGACATTCCGGGCAAGCGGATATTTGTCCTGTCGGTTCCTGGCGACCGGCGGGACGAGGATGTGGCGACCGCCGCCCGCATCCTTGCCTCGCATTTCGACATCTTCATCTGCAAGGCCGACGACAATCGGCGCGGGCGTGGCAATGACGAGATTCCGCGCATGATGAAGGCCGCGCTTCAGGAAAACGGCGTTGATGCCAGTGCGATTCACATCGTCCCCGATGAGGTCGAGGCGCTGGCCTTTGGCCTGAACATGGCGGCGGAAGGCGATCTTCTGGTGATCAACGGCGACGATACCGTGCGTTGCTGGAAGCAGATCATCTACTTCAAGGACCCCAATAAGGTTGATGCGCCCGCCGCAGCCGCCAAGCCGCACCCGGTCGTGGCGGGGATGGAGGATCTGATCTCGGATGCCGACGTGATCGTCCGCGACGAACGCGGCGTGCGGCTGGCGCGCGACACCGGCGAAAGTGGCGATTGATCCTGCGATGAGCGACGATATCGCCGATTCCCTGCAGGTCCCCATCGCTGCATCCGATGCCTTGCGAACCGGCGATGCCCGCAGGCTGACCGGTCCCGGACTGATGCAGACCGCTGCAGGGGCGGCGCTTGAGGCCGAGTATGCGGGCTTTGCCCCCACCCGCGTTGCCGCCCTGTGGCACCACCATGCCCGGCGGGTGCTGGACGGTGTCGGCTGGCACGCTCAGACCAGCGCCCACCGGGACTTTGCTGGTGGCATTTCGGTGGCGATCACCGCCCCGACGGATCAGCTGTATTCGGCGACTTTCGTGCTGCAGACCGCCTGGCATTTTGTCGCGGCCGACCTTTTGTGGCAACCGCGCGGCGATCTGGCGGGGATGCTGGCCGAGCTTGGGCGGGTGATGACGCGTGAGGCCAACCCTTCGCTGCTGGCCCTGACCATGGCAGGCGAGGCGCGCGGAGTGGAGGTTCTGGCGGATGAAGATTTCGTCACCCTAGGCCATGGCAACCGCGCGAAAAGCTGGGGGCTGGCCGACTTGCCGGACACAGAAGCCATTGACTGGATTGCGATTTCTAACCTTCCGGTTGGCCTGATCACCGGCACCAACGGCAAGACCACCACCACAAGGCTGGCCATGGCGATGGCTATAGCGGCGGGCAAGATCGCTGGCCTGACCTCGACCGACATGGTGCGGGTCGGCGACGAGATCATCGAAAAGGGCGACTTCTCCGGCCCCGGTGGCGCGCGTATGTTGCTGCGCAACCCAAGGTTGGAAATGGGCTTTCTGGAGCTTGCACGCGGCGGCATCCTGCGGCGCGGCTTGCCGGTGCGCCAAGCGCTGGCGGCGGTCGTCACCAACGTCGCCGCCGATCATCTGGGCGAATACGGCATCAACACCGTGGCCGACCTGGCGCAAGTGAAATTCGCCATCCGCCATGGTTTGCGCGCAGGCGGGACCATGATCCTGAACGCCGACGATCCCCCTGTGGTGGCCGAGGCCGCGCGGCTGGGCCTGAACGCCGCATGGTTCTCGCTGGACGCCGATGCGCCGCAGATCAAGGCCGCGCGAGACAGCGGGCGGCTGGCAGGATTTCTGCGCGACGGGGCGCTATGGCTGCAGCAGGGGGGGGCGCCGCAACGGATTGTGGCCGTGGCCGATGTCCCGATCGCGATGGGGGGGGCTGCCCGCTACAATCTGTCCAACGCTTTGGCGGCGGCCTGTCTTGCCCATACGTTGGGGATCAGTGTCGCGGCGATGGGCGCTGCGTTGGCCGCGTTTCACTCGGACCCGAAGGACAACCCCGGCCGCCTGAACGAATTCGCCCATAACGGCGCGCGGCTGTTTGTCGACTTCGCCCACAACCCGCATTCCATCGCCGCCGTCACCGGGGCGCTGGCGGCGATCCCGGCCAAACGCCGCTTTGTGACGCTGGCCCATGCCGGAGACCGGTCAGACGACGACATTCGTGGCCTTGCGCGCGGGGCCTGCGCGCTGGGTCCCGATTGGGTGATGATCACCGAACTGCCCGGCTATCTGCGCGGCCGCGAACCCGGCGACATCCCGGCCCTGTTGCTTGCCGAGTGTCTGGCGCAGGGTATCCCCGCCGACCGGATCCTGCAGGCCGACACCCCGTCGCAAGGCGTGGCAAGGATCATGGGGCTGGTCCAGCCCGGCGATCTGGCCTTGCTGCTGGTGCATTCCGAGCGCGACAAGGTCTTTGCGATGCTGAGCGGTCAAGGCGCATCGGGTCAGTTTCAGTCAATCGAGACTGAGAACACGTAGCCGTCTGAGGGTGAATTTCACAAATCTTTTCAAGGCCGCGTCTTCCTTCGTGCCAGTAAGACTGCAAGCCGCGCCTGCTGTTAAGGCTTTCTTTGCCGGTAGCAGGGGTGTCTGATCGCGGAGAAAATAGCCTTTCTGGACGGGCAGGTCACGCAGGTCCTTATTGCCGCCGCTGCAGTTCGGGGGGCTTGGCAAACCAAATCGCGAAAGGGGCTCATCTTGCGCATCCGCCGCGCAATCGCCGTCTGGCGAAAGCTTTCGGATCTCGTCAAGAAGACCGCCGAATGTTCATGCGGCGACACGCCAGAGTCTTGTGATCACGCTCTCAGGGCGGTCCTGGGTGCTTGATCAGGATTTCGCCTTTCCGTCCGTGCGTGTGTCTTTCGGCTCTTTGACCGGGGTGGTCGTTCCAAACGCAGCACCGAAGGCCGCCCAGGTGTCACGCCATGTCGCGTTCAGCCCCGCGTGCGAGGTTCGCAATGTCGTTATGTCTCCGGCAAGGCAGGCGGCTTCCAGTCTGGCAAGGTCGCGGCTTAGCCGCCCGGCACCTACAACGGCCGCAGCGCCGACACCCGCGTGCAGTATTGCGGCCAGGTCCTCTGCCGGTGCTGTTTCGACAGTGTCCTGAAGGGCGGCCAGAATCTTTTCCATGTCGGTGTGGAACTCTTGCAGAATGTGTTGCAGCCGGTCCTTGTCGGCAATCCGCCGCAGGTCATCCAGCCTTTCGGTATCCAGAAACGCCTGCACCGCGTCACCGGCCTGTTGTGCTGCCGGCCCATCCGCCCAGCCCGCACGACCGGTTTGCAGAGCCTCGGTCAGCCTGGCGGAAGACAGCGGTTTGGTAAGCCAGCCGTCGAACCCGGCTTCAGCAAAGCGGTCTGTCTGGTCGGGTTGGGCATGTGCTGTGACGGCAAGGATGGGGCTGTCCTTCGATGCGCCACCGCCCGAACGGATCAATTTGACCGCGGTCCAACCGTCCATTTGCGGCATGGACAGGTCCATCAGGATCATGTCGAATGGTGTCTGCCCAGCCTTTTCAACCCCGTCGGCGCCATCGACCGCCATGGTAACCCTTTGGCCAAGGTGATGCAGCATTTCCTCCAGCACGATCCGGTTGGTCAAGTTGTCCTCGACAACAAGAACGTCCAGCGAGGGCAGGGCAGGTGCGGGGCGGACGGCAGGGTCCGTTCCGGGCATATCGACCGGACCGACGGCCGACGGCAAACTGAGACTCAGCCAGAAACAGCTTCCTTCACCCGGTTCGCTTTCCACACCGACATCGCCCGCCATTGCGCGCGCCAGACGGCGCGTGATGGCAAGGCCCAGCCCGGTGCCACCGACAGTGCGGCCATGGGTCGGATCGACCATCACGAATTCATCGAAAATCCGGCTTTGGTCTGCTTCGGCGATGCCGATGCCGGTATCGATCACCCGCAACTCGACCTCGACCCGCGAGCCATTGGTCTGCTGCACCTCGGCCTCGACGGTGATGGTGCCATGCTTGGTGAATTTGATCGCATTCGTGATGAAGTTCTGCAGGATTTGCCCGATGCGGAACGGATCACCCATCAACGGGGGAAAATCGTTCAGCATCCTGACCTTGATCACAGTATCGTTTTCTGCCGCCGCCGGGCGCAGCGGGTCGACAAGGGTGGCGACAAGCGCGGGCATGTCGAACCGATCTTCCAGCAATCTGGCATGGCCCGAGTCGATGCGGCTGATCTCCAGCACGTCGTTGACATGGTGCAACAGTTGCTTGGCTGAAGATCGCGCAAGCTTCAGGAACCGGTCCTGCTTGGGATCAAGGGGCGTGCGGCTCAGAATTTCAAGCGCCCCGATAACCCCGTTCAGCGGCGTGCGCATCTCATGGCTCATCACGGCGATAAAGTCTGTCTTGGTCCGCGCGGCCGCCTGTGATTCGTCGCGCGCAGCGACAAGCGAGGCTTCGGTCTGTTTTCGGGCCGAGATGTCGCGCAGATAGGCGATGAAGATCGTGCCGTCGGGCCCATCGCCGCTGGTGATGGAAAGTTCGACCGGGAACTCCTCACCCGACTTGCGGACCGCCGTGATCTGGATGCGCCCGGCGCCGACGACATGGCGGGCACCGGTTGCCCTGAACCGCTCCATCCCGGCAATATGCGCGGCGCGGTGTTGTGGCGGGACGATCAGTTGCGACAGATATTGGCCCACAGCCTCTTCGCGGGAATAGCCGAAGATCGTCTCGGCAGCAGGGTTGAAGTCCGTCACCCGCCCGTTCAATCCAGACACCACCACAGCGTCAAGTGCCGTGTCGACCGTTGCCCCCAGCCGCGCGGTGATGCGCTGGACGTCGCGAGCGCGGCGGTCTGCCTGCCGGTTCAGCGCCAGCACCAGCGCCAAAAGCGCCACAAGCAGCGTGAACAACGCAATACTGGCCAAACCGATTTCCCGCAGAATGTGGTTCAGGCTGGCGCGGCGGGCATCCTGTGTGCTGCCATATGCTTCGATGATCTTGATCGCCATGACGCGAAGGTCTTGCCGCAGGGCCGAAATCGTCAGCGCGATTTCCGGTAATGCCGCGCGCAGGGTCGCGTCGTCTGCGTCGATCAGCGGCGCGGTTTCAAACACAAAATCCCGCAACCGGGCTTTTATCGGTCCTACGGCCTCTGTCAGACCCAACTCGGCAACCATCCCGCCGTCCATCATCTTTCCGACGGCGCGGCTGTAAAAAAGGTCAAAGCTGGTCCGAAGCGCGGACAGGTCTGCCGAAGGCACGGCAAGGGCCAGCCTCGCCTCAGCCTCGAACCGGACCGCTTCCAAATCCAGTTGGGTAACATTCCAATGCAGATTGTCGGCAGGTTCTTGCTGCAACGCCCGCAGCTCAGCCCGAAGCTGCACCACTTCGCCAAGGACAATCAGAAATGACAGCCCGATCAGAACAAGCAGCACAAGCCGCAGCGAGCGAAACTGCGAATACGTCCGAAGATTCCAACTAGGGTTAGCTGGGGTTGTCAGTCTGCGATCTCGATCCGGTTAAGTTGCCAGATCGAGCGGGAGAATGTCTGCTCGTTCTGGTAGGCGGGGACGTCGTCAAAAGGATATATCAACCAGACCGGCCCTTTGTCGCGCACAGACATCGGCTTTCCGTCGGACAGGTAGGCCAGCAGCGGGCCGTCTTCCAGCGCATCGGCGGCGGGAATGGTGATCTGGTAGTCGTTCAGTGCGGTCAGCGTGACAGTGTCGCCGGTCGCGCCCACCGCCAGCAACAGGTCGCGCAGAAGGACACCGGTATAGGTTGCCGTGCCGTCGGTCCAGATCGTCGAGGTGGCAAACTCATGCTGTGGCAGGGTGGCGAGCAACTCGGCGTCCAGCGCAAGCAGGCCATCGCCGTTGGTCGTCGCAATGTTGCCCGTGACTGTCAGAAGCACTTCACCGGTCGCGGCGGGCATCTCGTCGGCCAGAATCGCCGGGGCGGAAAGCGTCAAGGCCAGGGCAGCGGCCTGCAGCAGGCGGGGAATGGGGAAGCGGGTCATCGGAATCACAATCCATGAGGGCACATGGTCAGCTTCATAGCGCGTGCGCGGCCCTGAGTCGTGCAGGCATCGGGAGAGCGTTCTATCCTTTCGGGTAGGTCAAAACAGGCCTGCCTCCTTGGCGATCATCGCGGCATGGGTTCGGTTGCGGGCGTCGATCTTGCGATACAGCGTCTTGACATGCAGTTTGACCGTCACCTCTTGCAGGTCAAGGTCGCGGGCGACTTCCTTGTTGGCCAGGCCCCGGCACAAAAGCCGCAGCACCTCGGTTTCACGCGGGGTCAGTTGCGCCCCGGACAGCGTCGCCGCGGGGGCATCGCGTTCGGTCATCATTGCCATCGGGGCATAGACCTCTCCCGCCGCCATAAAGCGCAAGGCGGCGATCAGAGTGCGGGTCGACATGGTCTTGGGCAGAAAACCCGCCGCTCCTTCCGCCAGCGCCTGTTCTGCGACCGACCTGGGCGCGGTGCCCGACAGGATCGCGACCGGGATGCCCGGACGCGCGGCGCGCATCGCGGCAAGCCCCACCAGCCCGTTCATCCCCGGCATCATGTAGTCAAGCAGGATCAGATCATGCCCGCCATCCAGCCGCGCCGCCTGCAGTGCCTGCGGAAAGTCGTTGGCAACGTCGACCGTGAATCCCGGTTCCAGCCGCAAGAAAGCGGCAATCGCGTCGCGCACCAGCTCTTGGTCATCGGCCAGCAAGATCCTCATCATACCCTCACACGATCAGTGAGATGATATTAGCCCATGCTCCGGGCAAAACAATTGCCGGGATCACCGCCTTTTACTTGACGGCAAGACTTTCGATCAAAGTGATCGGCGTCAAGACCCCGCCAAGCAGTTGCAGGCTGGGCAAAATCTCTCCGATTGCAACATTCCAGCTTCCCAAGGCCGACCGTGGCACAAAGACCACATCCCCGGGCTCCAACGGGAAGTCCAGGCCCCGGCCCGCCAGCATCGCGCTGGCGTCGACCAGGATCAGCTCGCCCGTGGTGGTCGAGGTGGCGCGAATGATCCGGATCTCGGCGGGATGCGAGGCGCCGGGGATCGGACCGCCCGCGATGGACAAAACCTGCAACAGCGTCCGCCCCTCGGCCCCGAATGCCACCGCCTGTGGACGGACGACCGCGCCAAGAGCATAGACGGACATATCCTCTTTCAGCGGCGCGAACAGGACATCGCGCGGCTTCATCCAGACGTTCTGCTCAAACGCCCCGTTTCGCAAAAGTGCGTTCAGATCGACCGTGCATATCCGGTTGTCGCGCAACAGCCGCGCGCCGGGAAGATAAGCGTCGGGGCCAAGACCCCCGGCCAGCGCTACTGCTTCAAGAACGTTGGTCGCGCCCTTCATGTAGCGCACGCCTGGCTCGCGGAATTCGCCCAGGAAATACAGCGGCGCGCTTTCGGCGCCGATCAGTTCGACCGTGATCCAGGGATTGATGAAATGCGCGGTGTAGGCGTCTTTCAGTTCGGCCTGAATCTCGCGCGTGGTCTTGCCGCCGACGCGGACCAGTTCAACGATCGGCAACTGCACATAGCCCACGTCATCGACCCGCGCGGTCAGGTCGGTCAGGCCCGGCTCGCCGAAGATGTTGAATTTGAGGTTGTCGCCCGGCCCGACATGATAACCGACTGTCGGCGTAAATTCGGCCCCCGCGCCAGAGCCGCCCTTGACCCCCGCTGCAAGCCGGGTGTCGCCGCAGAACGGCGCGCCCGAGCGCGCAACGGCGGGGGCAGAGACGGCCATTCGTTCGACCACGCCATCATGTTGCAAGGTGGTGCGGTCCAGGCTGGGTGTGCAAGCGGCCAGCAGGGCTGTCAGCGCAAGGGCCCAGCCGCATCGCCCTATCCGAAGGGATAATCCCTCACCCCAAACGTACATCGCCGCGACCCTTGTTTGCCAAAGTGCTTCCTTTGGCCCTGAAACCTATCCCGCCTGACGGCAGACTTTCCTGATGGGGATCGGATATCAAGGGCGCAGTCAATAGGTTGCTGAAAGTTCCGTCGATGATCACACTTCTCAATGCCGCCCCGGATACGGGCAATCAAGGGGTTTCGGCCCTGTGCCTTTCGGCGCTGGCCGGACTGGCTGCCCGCGATGCCGGGCCACTGGCGGTTGCCGACCATGGACGGGGGGTGCGGCAGTCGGACATGGGCTTTGCCAATGTCGCCCGGGTGGGTCTGACGCACAACCGCCGGTTCTGGCGCGGCGATAGTCTTGCGACGGTGCGCGCCATGGCGCGCATCGGGGGGGGGGCCAGCGCCTCGGCCCGGGTCATTGCAGGATCGCGGGCCATTCTGGACGTCTCGGGTGGGGACAGTTTCACTGACCTTTACGGTCCGCGCCGGTTCCGCGCGATGGTGCTGACCAAGCGGCTGGCGCTGGACAACGGTTTGCCGCTGATCTTGTTGCCGCAGACCCTGGGGCCGTTCCGTGACCCGGCCAACCGGGCCGAGGCGGTAAGCATCCTGGCTGCGGCCCGCGCCGTGTGGCTGCGCGATGCGGCCAGCTATCATTTCCTGCAAGAGGTGCTTGGCGCGCGGTTTGACCCGGACCGGCATCGGCTGGGGCTGGACATGGCAGTTGCGCTGCCCAGCCGGGTGCCAACCGGTCTCTCGCCACGGCTTAAGTTGTGGTTGTCGGCGGCTCGAGGTTTTCCTTTGGCGGGGCTGAACGTCTCGGGTCTGCTGACGCAGGACGCCGTGGGCGCACAGGCAACCTTTGGTCTGGCTGACCGCCACGACCACCAGATCGAAGCCGCGGCGCGGGCGATCCTTGACCATGCGCCGAACATGCGCCTGTTGCTGGTGTCGCACGTCCACCGCGACATCGGCGACCGTGAAAGCGATCTTGCCGCTGCACTGGCACTGAAGGCCCGGCTGGAGTCGGCCTATCCCGACCGGATCGAAGTGCTGCCTGGTCGTCCCGACGCGATGGAACTGAAGTGGGTTCTGTCACGGCTGTCGTGGTTCGCAGGCGCGCGGATGCATGCGACAATCGGGGCATTCTCGTCGGGCACGCCGACGCTGGGCCTGGGCTATTCCGACAAGACCGCAGGGGTCTTTGCGCAATGTGGGATCGGTGAACACGTCGCCGACCTGAGACAGATGGATGCGGCAGCGCTTGCAACGGCGGTTCGTGCGTCACTGGATCAACGCGAGGCGACGTCGCTGGATCTGGCGAAACGGCTACCGGCGCTGCTGGAGCGGGCCGAAGCACAGATGGACGCAATCGTCCAGCAGATCAGGGGCTAGGAAATGCGCCCGAAGTCGATGCGCCCGAACACGATGCGTATGGCTACACTGGTCGGTTGGACCGTGCCGCTGTTGGCCGAAGCCGGTGCGCTGGCGCGGTCTGCCATCCTGGCGCGCGTCATCGGTGGGGACGAACTTGGCCGGGCCATGGTGCTGACTCTTGTCCTGCGGCTGGCCGAAATGGTCAGCGATGTCGGGATCGAACGACTTCTCATGCAGCGGCCCGGGGTTCTGCCCCCCGCGTTGCTGGCGGCCCTGCACGGGGCATCCTGGTTGCGCGGGTTGGGGATGGCCGTGTTGCTGGGGGCTTTGGCCTTGCCGATGGCTTCGGCTTTCCAGGGCGGGGCGAGCGTGGCGATTTACGCAGCACTTGCCCTGGCACCGCTTTTGCGGGGCGGCTTGCATCTTGACTATCGGCTGGCCGAGCGTGATCGGCGTCTGGGGCCGCTGGCTGTGGTCGAAGGTGGTGCGGTGCTGGCAATGCTGGCCGCCGTGCCGTTGGCGCTGACGATCTGGGGCGATCACCGGGCAATGCTTTTGATCCTGCTGGCCCAAGCGTTCGCGCAGGTAGTGTTGTCGCATCTGGTGGCGCGGCAGCGCTATCGGTTGGCGCTGGACCGCGCCGTGCTGGCCGAGGTGCTGGGCTTCGGCGCTCCTCTGGTCCTGAACGCCGGGCTGATGTTTTTGACCTTTCAGGCCGACCGTCTGCTGGTTGCCGGCTGGTATGGCTGGACCGAGGTTGCCGTCTACGGCGTGGCGCTGCAGCTCGCGATGTTGCCTGCGCAAATCGCCGGACGGGCAGCTGGATCGCTGCTTGCGCCCCGCCTGCGCGGGCTGACAGGCGCTGCGCTGACCCAGGTCGCACGGCAGGCGGTGGGGCTGTATCTGCTGGCGGGTCTTGGATTTGCTGCAGGCTTTGCGCTGTTGGCCCCGCCCGCGATCGAGCTTGTCTATGGTGCGGGGTTCCGGCCTGACCTGTCGTTGGCGCTTGCCTTCGGTCTGGCCGCCGGAGCGCGCATCCTGCGCACGCCGCTGTCGCAAATTGCCGTGGCTCTTGGCCGCACGGGTGACCCGGCCCGCGCCAACCTGTGGCGTGCCATGGCGCTGGGTCCGGCGCTGGCGGCAGCCTGGTTCGGCCTGCCGTTGACCGCGATCGCGGCGACTGCCGCGCTGGGCGAAACCCTGGCCACCCTTCGCGCGCTGCACCTGGGCCGCGCCGTCCTTTTCCCCTTTCCTGTAAAGGCCTACGCATGACCCGTCCTGATCCGATTACCGATGCCGTCAAACGCAATCTTTGCACCGGCTGCGGAGCTTGCGCCGGGGCCTTTCCCGCTGCGATCCGCATGGTCGATGATCCCGTCAACGGCCGCCGCCCGGTGGTTGCGCCTGGTGGTGAGGCCGCTGCGCGTCAAGCCGCGCGCCTGTGCGCCGGGACGGGGATGGACTTTGCCAGTCTGCCGGCGAATGACGGCTTTGGCCCGGTCCTTGCCGCCTGGGAGGGCCATGCCTCTGACACCGAAATCCGCCATCGCGGGTCCTCGGGCGGAGCGGTCACGGCGCTGGCGCTGTTTGCGCTGCAACGCGGCCTGGTGCGGGGCGTCGCCCATATTGCTGCCCGCAGCGACGATCCGCGCCTGAACGCGGCGGTTATCAGCCATGACCGCGATGGTCTTCTGCGCGGCGCGGGTTCGCGCTATGCGCAGGCCAGCCCGGCCGAGGCTTTGGGGGCTATCGCTTCGGGTCTGGTGCCGGTGGCGTTCATCGGCAAGCCTTGCGATGTCGCCTCGGTTGCGAAGGCCAAAGCTGCCGATCCGGCACTGGCGGCAAAGCTTCCCCTGACCATCGCGATCTTCTGCGCCGGGGCGCCGAACCTGCAGGCGACCGACCGGCTTCTGGACCGGCTTGCCGTGCCCAAGGACGCCACATTGACCGACCTGCGCTATCGCGGCAATGGCTGGCCGGGTCTGATGCAGGCACGCTACCGCGATGCGGCAGGGGTCGAGCGGGTTTCGGAAGGCATCCCCTATGCGACCGGCTGGGGGCGCATCCTGCAGGCCGAGCGGCGGTGGCGCTGCCGGATCTGCACCGATCATACCGGGGCTTTTGCCGACATCTCGGTCGGCGATCCGTGGCACAATCCACCTGACGGGGATGAGGCACAGGGCCGGTCGCTGATTGTTGCGCGCACGCCCGCCGGGCTGGCACTGGTCAAGGCGGCACTGGCGGCAGGTGTGCTGGTCGCCACGCCACAGCCGCAGGACGTGATTGCCCGGGCGCAGCCAAATCTGGTTGTGGCGCAGGGCGCTGTCTGGGGCCGCCGCCTTGCGATGCGCGCATTTTTCATGCCGGTGCCCAAAGACCGTGGTCTACCGCTGTTTTCCGCATGGTTGGCGTTGCCCATGCGTGCAAGGCTGTCATCGGTTGCCGGAACGGCCCGGCGCATCTGGCGTCAGAGGCTTTGGCGCAACGTCGTTGTGCGGGGTATCGAAGAATGACCTTGGGTCAAGCCATGCAATCGGGTTCGTCAAACAACCTGCATGGGGTCCGGCTGGGTCTGGCGGCAGCGGTGATCGTCAGCCATGCTTGGCCGCAAGCCTATGGCGCCGGCACGATCGAGCCGCTGGAGACCCTTACCGGCCACTCGCTGGGCGGCTGGGCCGTGGCGGGGTTCTTCTTCCTGTCGGGGCTTTTGATCACCGGCAGCGCCGAGCGCAGCCTTGCCTTGCGCTTCTGGACGGCCCGCGCGCGGCGCATTCTGCCGGGGTTGGCGGTCGCCTTGCTGGGGACTTTGGCTCTGGCCGCGTTGTCCGGGGCTGATCTTTCACCCGGGACTGCGGTCACCTACTGGCTGCGCGGCATCACGATGGTCTCGCTGGAGCATCAGTTGCCCGGTGCCTTTGCCAATGCCCCTTTGGCCGGCGTTGCCAATGGCCCCTTGTGGAGTCTTGCGCATGAAGTTGCCGCCTATGCGCTGTGCTTTGCCGCAGTCAGGCTGGGCCTTCTGCGCCACCCTTGGGGGATCGCGGCGGTGGTTGTGGTTGCTTTGATCCTGTGGGCGACCCCAGGGCTGCCCGCACGTGCTGCCACCTTTGCCCCGCTGTTTCTGGCTTTTGCGCTTGGCATGGCCGCCCATACCTTGCGCGACCACCTGTCGATGTCGCCCTTCGTGACGCTTGTGCTGTTGCTGGCGGCGCCGCTGGGTTGGCCCTTTGCCATTGCGGCACTGGCGCATGGCCTGCTGCTGGTGGCCTTCCGCTTGCCCGCAAAGCCACCAGGCGCTGACCTTTCCTTCGGCACCTATATCTACGGCTGGCCTGTGGCACAGATGCTGATCCACCAACTGCCCGGCCTGACCGCCCCGGCGCTGGCCTTACTGACAGTGCTTGCCACCTTGCCCCTTGCAAGCCTGAGCTGGCATCTTGTGGAACGCCCGTCGCTTTCCCACCGTCCGGCGAGGGTCTGAACCGATGGCTGCCGCACCCCGGCGCAAGGGCACCTTTCTGGGCGTGCCCATCGTCGTCGCACTGTTCTTCTTGGGGATGATGCTGCCGACGTCGGTCGGCGTCAGCGCTGGGAGCCTGCGGCTGTCGGTCTATCGCGTCGTGCTTCTGGTCATGTTCGTGCCGATGCTGATCACGTTGTTTTCCGGCAAGCGCGGCAAGCCGCATCTTTTCGACGCGCTGGCGCTGGGGCACGCAGCGCTGGCATTGCTGGCGCTGATCAACTGGGGAGGCTTGCAGCAGGGTATCGAATCGGGTGGCATCTACATTGCCGAGTTCGCCGGTTCCTACCTTCTGGGTAGGCTTTACATTCGCAGCTACGAAGACTTCCGCGCCCTTTCCCAGGCCTTCGTGATGATCGTGGTCGGCATGCTTGCCTTCACCATCCCCGAGGCGCTGACTTCGGTCCACATCCTGCACGACGGCATCGCCAGCGCGACCGGCGGCGCGCCCGCCCCCTTCATCGAACAGCGCATGGGGCTGGAACGCACCTTCGGCCCCTTCGATCACCCGATCCTGTATGGAGTGTTCTCAGCGGCGGCGTTTTCCATGGCCTATTTCGTGCTGGCCGAAAAGCGGCTGACCAACTGGTCGGGCATGGCCAAGGTGTTGGGCGTCGCGGTAGCCACGTTCCTGTCCGCTTCGGGCGGGCCTTACGTCGTCTTGATGATGCAGATGTTCGTGGCCGCATGGGAGCGGGTATTCGGCCGCATTCAGGGTCGCTGGCGGATGCTGTTTGCGCTGTTCGGGGTGATCTACGTCTGTATCGACCTTTTCTCCAACCGCACGCCTTTTCACGTCTTCGTCACCTATTTCACCTTTTCGACCGTCTCGGCCTATAACCGCATTCTGTTGTTTGAATACGGCACCGCCGAGGTAGCGCGGCATCCGCTCTTGGGCATCGGCCTGGGCGATTGGGTGCGTCCGGTCTGGATGTCGGACAGTATGGACAACTTCTGGCTTCTGATCGCCATGCGTTATGGCTTGCCAGCCTGGGCGCTTCTGGTCGGGCTGATGCTGGGGCTGATCTTTGCCGTCGGGCGCCGCAAGAATCTGCCGGACGCGTGGAAGCGCGCGCGCCACGCCTGGGCCTTCACCCTGTTCGGAATCACTGTCGCCGCTGCCACTGTGCATCTGTGGAATGCGCTTTTCGTGCTGTTCGTGTTCCTGATCGGCTCGGGCGCCTGGCTATACGATGCCAAGTTGCCCACCGCTTCGCCGTCGCTGCCCAAACGGATAGGTAGCCCCCTACCGTTGAGCCGTCGGACTCTCCGCCTGCCTGCCCCGCCCGGTCGGCTGTTCTGATATTCAGCGACAACCTTGAAGGAGCTGAAGATGGACTTGTCGATCATTATCGTGAACTGGAATACGCGCGCGCTGTTGCGAGACTGCCTGCTCTCGGCCCGCCAGGGCCTTGGTGACCTGCGCGCCGAGGTCTGGGTGGTTGACAATGGCTCTACCGACGGGTCGCAGGCGATGCTTGCGCAAGAATTCCCTAAGGTGCGGCTGATTGCCAACCCCGACAACCGGGGCTTTGCGGCCGCAAACAATCAGGCACTTAAGCAAGCCCGTGGGCGGCATGTGCTGCTGTTGAATACCGATACGCTGGTGCATGGCTCGGTTCTGCCCGACGCGGTCCGCTGGTTGGATGACCATCCGGGCGTGGGCGTGCTGGGGCCGCGCATCCTGAACCGGGACGGTTCGCTGCAAAATTCGGCTTCGGCCTTCCCGTCGCTTTACCGGCTGGCGCGGCAGACCCTGGGTCTGCACAAGCACGAGGCCCCGAACCGGGGTCGCAAAACCACCCATACCGCCGAGGTCATCTCGGGCTGCGCAATGTTCGTGCGGGGCAAGGCGATCAAGAATGTCGGCCTTCTGGACGCGGCCTTTTTCTTTTATGGCGAAGAAACCGACTGGTGCCGTCGCTTTCATCGTGCCGGTTGGGATGTGGTCTTTTCTCCGGTCGGCGACATCACCCATTTCGGCGGCGGGTCTGTCCGGCGGCTGAACCACAAGCGTGACCTGATGCTGACCGAAGGCACGGTGCGGCTTCATGCCAAGCATTCGGGGCCGATCGGTGGGCTGGCCTGCTATGGCTTGCTTGCTGTCTTCAACGCCAGCCGCGCGGCGGGCTGGGCCGGGATGGCACTGTTGCGCCGTCCGGGGGCAAATGAGCGCGCCCAACATTTCGCCGGGGTCGTTGCGGGATATGGTCGGGCCTGGCCGAAGGCGCGGCGGGCGTGAACATCCTTCTGATCGCGCCGAACATCGACGGGACTGACGTCGGTGAGGCCTTTATCGCCTTCAAGTGGGCCGAGGCGTTGGCCGCCCGTGTCTCGCTGACCGTCTTGTCCTTTGAGCGCCCCGGACGCCGCCCGCTGGCTGACCAACTGCCAGGCGCGCGGGTGGTCACCTGGGCAGAACCCGGCTGGGCGCGCCGCCACGAGCGGCTGAACGCGATGCTGAAACCGGCCTGGCCGGTCTTTGCCCGGCATGTGCGCGTTTGGCTGAAACAGGCCCTGGCGCGGGGTGAACACTTTGACGCGGCGCATCAGTTGATGCCTCAGGCTGCGCGCTATGCTTCGCCACTGCGGCATTTCCCGGTGCCTTACATCATCGGCCCCTTGGGGGGCGCGCTGGATACGCCCGTCGCCTTTCGGGACGAGGCGACGGGTTCCGCACCGCTGTTTACCCGCCTGCGCGGGCTGGATGCCTTCCGCTTTCGTCATGATCCCTGGCTGCGCGCCAGCTATTCCGGCGCGGCCTGCGTGCTGGGAGTGGCCCCCTACGTCAAGGACGTGCTGGCAGACATCCCCTTGCAACGGTTCGAGCCGATGCTGGAATTGGGAATCGACGATGTCGAACCCCTGACTCCGCGTCCGCTGGTCCCGGGCAAGTTGCGTCTTCTGCACGTCGGTCGTGGCGTGCGGACCAAAGGCCTGCGCGATGCGGTCCGCGCGATGGCACAGTTGCGCGACCTGCCGCAGGTCACCCTGACCAGCGCGGGCGCTGGCGAGGAAATAGCGATTTGTCAGGCCGAGGCGCAGGCTTTGGGCGTGGCCGACCGTGTCGAATTTCTTGGTCGCCAGCCGCGTGACAAGGTCGAGGATCTTTACCGAACCCACGACGTTTTCCTGTTCCCGTCCTTTCGCGAACCGGCGGGCGGCGTGCTTTATGAAGCAATGCGCCACGGCCTGCCGGTAATCACCGCCGCCCGAGGCGGGCCGGATTTCATTGTCGACGATTCGGCGGGCCTGCGGCTGCCGGTCACCACTCCGGACCTTTATGCAAAGTCGATCGCCACTGCGATTCGCGTGCTGCATGACAACCCGCAGCAGGTGGCAGCCCTTGGCACCGGCGCGCGCGCCAAGGTTCTGGACGAGGGGCTGTGGCCCGCCAAGGCAGACCGCCTTGTGCAGCTTTACCAAGAGGTGCGGGCCCCTATCATCCGGCGTCCGGCCTATCCGCAAGGATAGGCCAACCACCCAGCAGCGCCTGTAAAATTCCTTTTGCACACAGGCGCTTGCAGCGCGGCCTTGTTAAACCTCCGGCAACAGAAGATTTGAACCCGGAGACTGCAATGCTGACCCTTTTCCGCTCTAACTCCCCGCGCCGCCGTGTGCTTTCGGTCGCCTCTGGCGGGGGGCATTGGGTGCAGCTGATGCGCCTTCGCCCGGCTTTAGACGGCACCGAAATTCACTATGCCACCGTCGATCCTTCGGCCCGTGCCATGGTAGCACCCGCCACGGTGCATCTGTATCCCGACGCCAAAAAGGACACTTTGCTGCGGATGGCTCTGGCGGCGCTGGCACTGGTGGGCTTTGTTGCATCAGCGCAAGCCAGCACCGTGACGCATGACCCCGGCGGCGTCATATCCGACCGGCTGACCTATGTGGTCGGAAACTGGTATGAGGAGGTCCGCGTCACCGGATTTTGCGCGTCCGCCTGCACCTTTTACCTCGGAATGCCGAACGCCTGCACAACCAAAAAGGCCCGCTGGCTTTTCCACGGGCCCGAAGGGTGACAGCGCAAAAGACGAGGCGGATTGGGTTCCGGTCATCGCGGCAATGTATCCCGAACCAGTCAAGACCGCGTTTCTGACGGATTACCAATTCCGCGAGGTGATATTGAGCGGGGCGGAATTGATTCGGATCGGCGCAATCCGTGAATGCGATTAAGAAAAGATAGCGGCATTATGTTGGGCAAACCACTTGAATACTGGGCCGTCAAACTTAGCGACAGGCGCTTGGTTTGAAACGCGCACCCTCCGTAGCTACGCCTGAGCCGACATTCCCCAAGTGGCCTGCCGTTTGACGGCAATGTCGCCTGATTTCGCCAGCCGATCATGTGTTCCTTGCGTTGGAGAGTGTGCTGCGGTCACGTGAGCGCCCGAATGTGGACGGCTTGGGCGGCGAACCTGCGTCCTCTTGGACTGACGGCCAAGTTTGCCGCGCGCGGGCTGGTGCGCGCGCCAAGGTTCTGGACGAGGGGCTGTGGCCCGCCAAGGCCGACTGCCTTGTGCAGCTTCACCAGAAGGTGCGGCCCCCCCTCATCCGGCGTCAAGCCTATCCGCAAGGATAGGCCAACCATCCAGCAGCGCCTGTAAAATTCCTTTTGCACACAGGCGCTTGCAGCGCGGCTTTGTTAAACCTTGGGCAACAGAAGACTTGAACCCGGAGACTGCAATGCTGACCCTTTCCCGCTCTAACTCCCCGCGCCGCCGTGTGCTTGCGGTCGCCTCTGGTGGGGGGCATTGGGTGCAGCTGATGCGCCTTCGCCCGGCTTTCGAGGGCACCGATATTCACTATGCAACGGTCGATCCCTCGGCCCGTGCGATGGTCGCCCCCGCCACTGTTCATCTCTATCCCGATGCCAACAAGGACACCTTGTTGCGGATGGCTCTAGCAGCGCTGGCGCTGGCGGTGATCGTCATCCGGGTGCGGCCGCATGTGGTCATCTCGACCGGGGCGGCGGGCGGGTATCTGGCGATCCGCATCGCACGTCTGTTGGGTGCGCGGACGGTGTTCATCGATTCCATCGCCAACACCCGGCAACTGTCGGTCTCGGGCCGGCTGGCGCAGCGCGTGGCCGACCTGGTCCTGTCCCAATGGCCCGGCGTCGCTGCGGCGACCGGGGCTGAATACCGTGGCGCGGTGCTGTAAGATGATCTTCGCGACCGTCGGCACGCAGCTGCCCTTTGACCGCCTGCTTCTGGCCCTGGACACCTGGGCTGGCCTGCACCCCAAGGTGCCAGTGGTGGCCCAGACCGGGCAAACCTCTGCGCGCTATTCCCATCTGACGGCGATTCCGCAGATGGATCAGGACCGCTTTGCCGACCACGTCAGCAAAGCCCGTGTCATCGTTGCACATGCCGGAATGGGCACGATCCTGACTGCGCTGGAACTTGGCAAGCCTCTGATCCTGATGCCCCGTCGCGCCGATTTCAGCGAGCATCGCAATGACCACCAGCGCGACACCGCCGCCGAAATGGCGCGCTTGTCCACGGTCACTGTCGTCGAGGACAGCGCTTCGCTTTGCTCGGCCTTGATGCTTGCACTTGATCAGGCCAGCGCGCCCACCCTGAAGGGTGACGGCGGCGTTGCGTCTGCCAGCCTGCTTGACGCACTGCGCGGCTTCATCTGGTCGGGCGAAAGGGGGCGGTCATGACCGCTCTTGCCACACTGTTGATCCCGGCCTGGAACGAGGCGTCGGTCATTGGTCGCACGCTGACCTGCCTGCAGACCGGCCTGGCGCGCGGGCAGCTTAAGATCGTCGTGATTGCCAACGCATGTCAGGATCAGACCGCCGCCGTCGCCCGTCGCGCTGCACCCGATGCAGTTGTGCTGGAAACCCCGGTGCCGGGGAAATGCCACGCGCTGAACCTTGGCCTTGCCCATGCTGTGCCGGGCCAGCCGGTGATCTGCCTTGACGCAGATCTGGACGTCACCGCAGCCGAGCTTTTGGCACTGATCGCGCCCCTTCTGAACGGCAATGCCTTGGCGGCCTGCGGGCAGATGGATATCGACGCCAGCGCCGCGTCCGCTGTGGTTCGGGCCTGGATGCGGGCCTGGAAGCTGAACCCCTATTTCGCGCGCGGCAAGTTCGGCGGGCTTTTCGCCTTGTCCGGGGCCGCTGTTGACCGCGTGTTCCCCTTGCCCGTGCTGACCGCTGACGACGAATGGATCCGGCGTGCGTTTGCCCCGGAAGAGGTGGCCTTCGTGCCAGCTTGCCGCTTTGTCGCCCGCGCTCCCCGGACCCTGAACGCGCTTGTGCAAACCCGCCGCCGCTCCTTGCGTGGGGCGCGGGCGGTGTCAGCGCTTGGCCGCGCCACGCCCAAGGGCGAAGGCGCGCGCCGGATGCTGGGTTCAGCGGTGCTGCAGCCCGCCCGCTGGATCGATCTGTCGGTGTTTCTTGTGGTCATGGCCTGGGTTCGCCTGTTGCTGGCCATCGAACGCAAGACCAAGCGCCCGACCCTGCGTTGGGAGCGTGACCAGACCACGCGTATTGCCGTGAAGGACCAAGTCAAATGAGCGCCCATGCCGACATCAACATGGGGCTGGCCGAAGCCTTGGCTCCGGTCGAACCGATCCAGCCGCCCGAGCAAAGCCCGATCGCGGCGCTGGTGCGGGCAATGCGCGGTCGCTGGTTGGCTTCGGCCATAACCGCGGCAGTCCTGGCGCCGGTGCTGGCCTTTGCCGGCTATCAGTCGGGGGTCCGTCTTTATGAAAGCGGCGCGATCCTGCGGGTTTTCCCGCAGGAATCGAACATCCTCTACAGCTCGGGCGACGATTCCGTCCTGAAAACCTTTGACAGCTTCGTCAAGGCCGAGACCACCTCGGTCGCCTCTGACCCGGTGATGGACCGCGCGCGCGAAACCTTGCTGGTCGACTGGCCGACCGAAGCCACCGATATGACCATCCGTGACCTTGCCGGGTCGATCGAAATCAAACGCAACGACAGCCTGATCACGCTGAATACCAAATCGCGCGATGCTGGCTTTGCTGCCGCCAAGATCAATGCCGTGGTCGATGCCTATCTGGACCTTCAGGCCGAAGCAGACACCGCCCGCACCGATGTGCGCCTTGTGGAACTGCAAGCACGCGAAACCAGCCTTCAGGCGCGTCAGGCAGACATTCGCCAGCGCACCTTGGACGTGGGCGGCGAATACGGCATCGACGCGCTGGCCAAGGCGCATGTGGAAAAGGTCGCGCAGATCGACGCCCTTTCGGCCCGCCGGGCCGAAGTCGAGGCGACGTTGACCGCGATGCGCAGCCAGACCGGCGATTCTTCTGCCGACATGTCAGACGATGAAATCATGCGCGCCACCCTTCTGGACCGGGCGCTTGCCGACCTCAACTTTGAGCGCGCCAAGCGCGAGGCCGAACTGTCGACGCTTCTTTTGCGCTATCCGCCCGACAGCCCGCCGATCCTGGACCTGCACGAACAGATCGAGGTCATCGATCGCGCCATGGCCGACCGGCGCGAGCAGATCAAGGTGCTGGGTCAGACCGGCGCATTGACCGACACTTCTGGTGCAAACGCCGAGGCCAGCCAGGCCGAGATCGCGGCACTTCTGGACAAGGTCACCGCTCAGCTTGCTGACGTTCGCACTGAAGCGCGCGAGTTGAACGGCAAGCGCGCCGAACTGGCCGCCTTGCAGGAAGAGGCTGACGATGTCCGCAAACTTCTGGAGGAAACCAGCGGTGCGCTGGAGGAGATCCGGCTGGAAGCTGGCCGCGCGCTTCCCGGTTATACCGCGATCCTGTCGCCCGCGACGCCACGCGCCACCCCAGCCGAAGACAGCCGCAAGGTTCTTGCCGCTGCCGGGCTGGCCGGGGGGGGCATATTGCCGTTCTTCCTGGCTCTGGTGCTGGGGCTGGCTTCCGGGCGGGTGCGGCATTCCGATGCGCTGATCCGCTTCAGCCACCGCGTTCCGGTTCTTCGGGTGGTCCCGCGTCGCCGTCCGTCTTCCTCCGAAACGGATCGGCTGCGCAACGCTTTGCAACTGCATCCCCTGCGGCAACCCATGGCGGCTGGCGCGGCACGGATCATCACATTCACCCGTCTGGACGGTGCAGCCCCCGCCGATTCTGCATTGGCGTTGGCGCACAGCTTTGCCGCCGCCGGGACCCGTGTCCTTCTGGTCGATGCCGACCTGACGGGTGCCGGCCCGAGCCGACAACTGGACCTGCAGGCCTCACCCGGCTGGCGCGACCTTCTGCTGGGCGGCACCCCTGCGCCGCATCCTCTGGCCGAGGGACTCGATGTCCTTCCGGCTGGCCTTGATCCCCGGCAGACCGACACCAGCGCCGGAATCGGCGCGATCCGCCGGGCGTTGGCCAAGCTGGCCGAAGGGCGGGACCTGATCCTGATCTGCGCGTCCGGCCCTAATGCCAGCCTGATGACCGAGCTTCTCCTGTCAGCCTCTGACCTCGGCTTGGCCGAGGTTGGCCCCCGCGACCGCAAGGCCACCGTGGCCGCGCATGTCTTCCGGCTGGACAGCCTGCCCAGACAGGGCGGCGGTCTTGTCTTCACCGAGGCCCGCGCCGGCGATCCCGGCCTGCCCGCCTGACCCTGATTTACGCAAGAAGGAATCCCAAACATGTTCTCAACAGTTCGCTCGTCCGCCTACCGCTCCGCCTCACCCGACTGGCAGGCCATTCCGCCAGTCCAGCCCCTGCCGGTTCCCTTCTGGAAACGTCCGCTGGATATCGCTTTGGTCGCAGGTGGGTTGCTGCTGATCTGGCCGCTGCTGCTGACCATCGCATTGGCTGTCCGGCTGTCCGGTCCCGGCCCGGTGTTCTTTGTCCAGACCCGGGTTGGGCGCGGCGGTGTGCCGTTCGGGATGATCAAGTTCCGCTCGATGCACGCCGATGCTGAAGCGCGGCGGGCAGCGCTGCTTGCCGGCAGCGACCGTGCAGGGATCTGTTTCAAGTCGCGCAAGGACCCGCGGATCACTTCCGTCGGTCGGATCTTGCGGCGGTTCTCGCTGGACGAGTTGCCGCAGATTTTCAACGTTCTCCGGGGCGACATGTCGCTGGTTGGTCCGCGTCCTGCGTTGCTTGAAGAAGTTCGCTCTTACCCGGCAACCGCGATGGAGCGTCTTACCGTCCTGCCCGGTCTTACCGGCCTGTGGCAGGTATCGGGCCGTGCTGAAGTGGGCTTTGACGACATGGTCGTCATGGACGTGGCCTATGCCCGCGATGGCCGATTCATCAACGATCTTTCGATCCTTGCCCGTACCGCAAAGGCCGTGGTGTCCGGCCGTGGGGCATACTGAGCCAACCCGTGAAGATCAGACAGTGACGGCATGCAAGGGGCCTCAGTTTTTCTGGTCTTTACCCCTGGCAGGGTTATCCTGTGGCTTTTGCGACCGGTATCCTGCGGCCCGGGAATTCGGTCAGCGCCGACACATTTGCGGACCACCGCATCCGCCTGTCCGAAGGGATTTGCGGGTGCAGTCCGTCGCCTGCCCGGAAGGGCGTCAGCCGTTCAGATCCGCCGCGCGGTCCATGACGTAGGCCCGGATGTCGGCCATGTTTGACACGCGGGAACTGCTGACCTGTGGCCGCGTCGGCGCAACGTAATCCGCAGGAATATCGGCATACTGATCAATGAACCGGAAGATGGCCCGATAATGATCCCGCCAGTCGGTCGATGTCAGATCCTCATAGGTGACCGCATGGTAACGTACGCCCAACGCATCCATCACGATGCGGGCATTGTCACTGGCATTGCGCAACTGGACGGCCCTGGCCAGAACATCGCGTGGCGAAAGGCGCAGCTGGCTCGTGGCAATGGCGTCGCCCGCCTTGACCAGATATTCGCCGCTGTCTTCGGCAACCATCAGTGAAATCGCCTGAGCCACCTTGTCGCGACGGGTCAAGTGGATGAACGGCACGTTCAGCTTCTTCAACTCTTCAAGGACAACCGGAACCGCAACGGGAAGCCGCATTTCGGCATTCACACCAAAGGCATAGGCCTGAGCATACTTGATGTCGAGAATGATGCCGCGTCGCTCGGGCATATGCCGGTAGAACCGCGCAAGAAAATGATGCACCGCCGCATGCCCCTCGGTCATCAGCGATGGCTTTGGCCCACCCTCTGCAAGATAGGTCTTCAGCGTATAGCCGCCTTCGGGGGAAAAACCGTGATTGAAAGGCTCGGCTGGGGTGGTCAATGATGCCAGTCGCCCAAGCGAGAGCTTTAACATATGGGATCCGGACCGGAAACTGGACAGCAATACGATGCTGCGCTGGAAATCCCGAAAGTCCAACCGCGGCGGCCGAGCATCAAGCTCGGCCGCGGCTGCCGGCTGCATCAGAAGGTTCTTGCCGTCCATTTCTGTCCGGGGTCTAGAACACTGTCCGCAGTTGCAGCTCGAAATAGTCGACATCAACTGGATCGTTGGTGCCAACCTGCTGTTCCGCATCTGCGGCCGTTGCCTTGATCTCGATCGAGTCGCCGACGAAATACGTCGCCGAAAGGCCGAACGCTTTGCGCGTGTAGTCCCCTTCCGAAACGTAGTTTGCGGTCGGGCCCACGCGGAAATTCGGCGTCAGGTCAAAGAGATAGGTGGCCGACGCATAGTCCGCGGCCACGCCGTCGTGTTCGGCTATGGCCTGAAACGTGCCAGCACCCTCTGCGCTGTACTCAAACTCGGCCGCTAGGAATTCGCCGGTCTTCGAACTGTCGTCCGGTGAGTTCAGAGTGACAGGACGCACTTCGACAGTGCGATGGCTGATACCACCGATAAGGGTCAGTGTCGCCGCGTCGGAAAGCGGAATGCCATACGACAACAGCGCCCGGTAGAACCGCCCGGTCCCGGTCCCGGGGACGTTGTTGTAGTTCGTGTCATACGTGGCCATCGCAGCATCAAACCGGAAGCGCAAGCCGCCAGCCGCATTGCGTTCGGTGCCGCTGATGCCTTCGAACGCACCAAAGCCGATATCGCCCCGCAGGCTCAGCATATAGAAGTTCGAGCCGTTTCGATCCGCGTTGCCGATCACCAAAGCCTCAAAGTCCTGCGCGGACGCCATTCCCGGAAGCACGACGGCAGCCGCAAGCAGGGCCATGGGTGCGTAGTTCATCGTTGCTCTCCTCAGATGTTTATGAGCCGCGCCGACCCGGTCGTCGCGCATGCTTGAAAGTCCACGCCGGCCAAATCAGCCTGATCAACATAACTGCCCGCGACCGATTCAGCCGCGCCCGCGTCAAGATCACGCAATCGGCAGAAGGCTTGCTCGATCTCTGAGCTGTCGAAGCTGCCTAGAATGAACGACGTATAACCCTCGACGGTGTTTTCGCTTGAGGCCTCGTCAAACCCCGCCGAGGCGAACCCGGTCGACGCCGCGCCGGTGATGCCAAGGCCGAGAAGAAGGTTGCGGGCCCCGATGACCAGCCGATGACCCAAGCTCGCTCTGTCTTTGTTGCTCATTACTTTCTCCCGTAAAGTTCGAAATCCCAGCTGTTCGGAACTCCGAACCAAACCCCAGGATTCTTAGATAGTCTGAAATCCCATATGATACAATCTCAAAGCATGTACGAAGTCAGGACAGTGAAATCAGCGGGTTACTTGGGGAATGCCGTTTAAATGATTTTAGAACGGGGGACGTCGTCGATCTGCACAGCCGATCCGCCCCAATCAACCTTACCGCGAATAAGTCCCAATGCCTGAAGATGTGAGGTTCCAGAGTAGGTTACGCTGGAGGATGAAGCCAAACTTCTATTGGCGTTTCTTTTCTCAAGTGACGATTTCAGGATGCGGTAAAAGCGCGCACCCTGGAAATGCTCTTGCCGATCGACGGCTTCTGCCACGCGGTCGCTGACTGCACCGATGAATTTGTAATGCAACAGGGCGACCGTCACATCCGCCATTGGCACATGCGTATGCTGATGATTGTTCGCCACATACGCCAAATCGGCCGTCATTTTTACCAAAGGCGACTTGGTCATCAGAAGACTGCGTCCGGTCATTCGCGCGCGCACACCGCCCTTGACGAAATGATAGGGGGGCAATTCACAGCGCATCCAGACATAATCGGTGTCAATTTGTCGGCTGGCCTCGAACACGTTAAGGCCAGCGTCATCGGCAAGCGCGTCGGGGTAAATGTCGATCATGCAGCCGCCAGTGGCGACAAAGCCGCGACTGTCAAGGTAGGTGACGAAATCGCGCAGGCTTCGCCCTTCGTCCATCCCGGGAAACACAAGCGCCTCATCCATATCCAGATGCAGGCACCAGTGGCCCACCCCAAACCGGCGCATCAGGTGGTTGGCCCAGAACACACCGCAACCGGATGCAGAAAAACTGCTTGTATTGCGAAAGGTTGATACGTCAGACTGGGCCAGAAGATACTCAAAGGTACCGTCAGTCGAGCCGTTGTCGCAGAAGAAGAAGTGCTGAACGCCAAGCGTCCGGTAATAGTCCAGGAACCACCCCAGGTACTCAATCCCGTTGTACACGGTGACGAAGACCAGAATGTCATCCGGGCTTCCGTCGTAGCGAACGGCGATCTCATCGGGCAGGGACGACCGGGCGTTCAATGCCATATGGGCGCTGTCGGACAAATAACGCGTCCAACCAGCACTGGCGTCTTCGTCGCGCCCATCGCGCGCAACGAAGTAAAGCCCAAAGGGCGCCAGCACGGCCGTCTGGACCAGCCCGGCCGGTAGCGCATCAAAGAAGGCGCGGGCCTCCTCGTCGCGATCAAGCGCGATCAGCAGGCGCAAATACAGCGCAATGATGCCGCTGTCGTCCATCGCTTCGGGAAGAATGCGCGCAACAATGTCATAGGCCCGAGGCAGCAGTTCAGAGTCAGTTTCGTAATAATATATATATAGGGCATAGAGAATATAAGGCCCCGGAAACTGAATTCCATCGGCTTCAAGCATGGCAAGAAAGCCGGCGATGTCGGTGGCGTTTTGACTTTGGCAAGCGGCGCCCAACTGGATGATCATCCAGGTCCAGCTTGATCTTTCACGAACTTCCTCGGTCAGGCGCGCGGCCGTTTCCGTGTCCCCCTGATCAATTGCGTGATTGCACAACACTTCGACAAGTTCGGGAACATTCGGATAGCGATCGTTGATCTCTGAAAGCACGGATCCCAGCGAAAGCGTACGGTCGCAATGCTGTGCGGCATGCATGGCCTGCGAATAAAGGGATATGGCCAGAGGGGTCTCTTCCAGCCAAAGCAGAGCAAGATCCAGCGCCTCGTTATAGCGCCCACGTTCGTTCAGAAGCGTCAGCTTGAGCACCCGGTAGTTTTCCGTGGCCGGCGGAAGCATCTGGGGCAGGGCGTCAAGCCGTTGCAGGGCAGCCTTCGGGCCTTCCGCGATCAGGCAAAGGCGGACGTCCAGAACCGCCAGCTGTGCGGTCATAGCTGTTTCGGCAAGGAGGTCTGCATGGGATTGCCGCGCCTTGGCGACTTGGCCCCAGGCAAGCAGCGACGCGATCAGGCGGGCGTGCCAGCCCACGGTCTCGCCCTTGGCATCACGGATCGTCGCGATGGCACGACGGGCACGATCTTCGTCGCGAAGCCCAAGTGCGATCTGCACCTCGATGACGGCGCTTGCCTGTGCTGACATCTCGGCAAGCGGGGTGCCGCGAAAGACTGCATCCGCGCCTTCATGGTCACGCGCCCAGACCAGACTGCGCGCCAGTTCGAACCGATGCGCCGGCAGGTCCGTCAGGTCCACAAGGCGGCGGCAGATCCGGACATTCCAGCGCAGATCACCAACCGCCCGGACGGTCTGGAAAGCACGTTCCAAAACCGACACATCGGTTTCCGCCGCGATCATCTGGTCAACGTCCAGACCTTCCGCCATCAGCCGGCCAAAGCTTTTGCCCTTAGCGATGGCTTGCGCCAGCGAAGGGATCATTCCTGCGTCGGGAAGGCTATTCATGCCGCGATCAACTCCATTACCCGGCGCGGCGCCTTGCCGCTGGCGTTCATCACCCGGTCATACAGCTTTGGCAGAAAACCATCACCCTGCGGCGGCTCGGAAAGTCCAAGCCCGATCAATCGCCAGGTTTCCGTGTAGACATGCAGGTTGTGGGCGTTCTGAAGCACCGGCAACTGTCGGGTCGCCCCGAAAGGTTGCAGCAACCGGCCGGTTTCCATCCATCCGATCGGGTTCAGAAAATGCGGCGGCAAGACCTGATAGCCCTGCTGCCCCCCTTGCCCCAGAAGTTCAGCCAGAAGCTCAGGGCCGATGCGGGCAAAATGCATTGCTCCAGTAGCCAGGACCTCCTCGGCGGCGGCCAGGGCCTGGCGCTGCATCGGGTCGTTTGCGGGCGCGGCCATCATGGCACCATTCGGGCCAATCAGACCCGCGTCCGTCCACTCCGAACAGACAAGGCGCTGACCCGCAGGCTCGAATGCACGCAAGTTGACCACATCGGTGTCGGTCCAAAGCCCCCCGATCCGTGTCAGAAGCGCGTAACGGAACAGATCGGAAAACGCGCCCAGCGACCCTTTGTGCGCGCCGCTGCCATCGCCTTCGCGAAAGATTGCGCTGCGGGGCATGACGGCGGTCGCGTCGCAGATTTCCACGCCCTCCGGCACGCCTTCGGGTTCATCATAGACGTAAAGCCGATACCGCCAGCCATTCAGAAGATAGGTCTTCATGGACAGCTGCTCGATCCAGCGCAACCGTGGACCGACCCAGAGCGACTGGGCCAGGGGCCTGCCTTTTCCGGGGGCCAGTTCCGGTGAGGCAAGCTTGTCGACTGGTGTGCCGCCATCTTCCAGGATGCGCCGGGTCATGCCGATCAGCGCAGCCCGTCCCCGCAGGAACCACGGAGCCTTGGTGCTGAAGCGCACATGATCCAAGGCCGCGCCGGCATTGTCGTAATCCCCGCCATGGGCAAGGGCCAGCGCACGCAGACAGACGGCCGCGTTTCGATGGTCGCGGTGGTCCAACAGCGGCTGGGTAAGCTCCAACACCTTCGGCCAGTCGCCCCGCGCGACGCACAGTCGGGCGTGCATAAACTGCCGATCCTCGACAGCACTCGACGCTGCAATTGCGTCGTGCACATCAACGGCCGTCTGCATCAAGTCATTGGTTTGGGACGCTCCTAGAAGATAGGCTGCCATCCGTTCCCGTTCACGTTCGCCGGTCAGTTCGCGTGCCAAGGCAAGGGCCTGCGGCATATCGGATTGACGTAGGATTATCAGGTAGACGCGGAACAAACGCTCCAGATCCGTGCGCCCGACCTGCTGCAAAAGCGCCGGACCCCGGTTTTCGATCGGGTCCCCGCCCAGTTCGGACCAGCGGCGGGCAAGCCCTTGATATTGCCAGTAATCGGGAACGAAATCCGCGTCTTTTCCAAGAAGATGCACAAACACGGCCTCTAGGTGCTGCGGATTTCCCCCGGCAAAACACAACGATACCGCCTGATACTGCAGCCCGAAATCGGCCGTCGGAAGGTGATCCCAAAGCGCCATGGCAAGGCTTTGGGCAACCTCAGCCGCACCGATATGCGCTTCGGCCGTTTCGGCCATCTGGTATGCAGGCCAGATGTTGCCCGAAGCGCGCGCCGCTTCCAGCGCAAAGTACCAAGATCCGACCGCGTCAAGCCGCTCGGTCATTCCGACAAAACGCTGCGACCAGATCCGCCGCCAGAAAGTCAGACCCAGCCTGTGTTCGGCCGACGTCAAGTCCGTCATCGGCAGGTCCAGAAGCTGCCGTTCGGCCGACGCGAAATCGCGTGCGTCCAGCAATCTGGCGATCTCGATGAACCGGGAAGGCTGGCCTTTCACCGTCTCGCGCGGATGCCAAACCTTGGCGACAAGCCTGGAAAGAAGACTGCGGAACATGATCTTAGTTTGCCATTGCCAAAGGAACTGTGCAGCCGTTTGCTGCGCCGATTTCATCCCGCATTGCCATGGTTCCCCCGTTCGGAAAGATAGTCAGCCTCATAAGCTTGAAAAGCCTGCTCGATCTTGTTCTGAACCATGCCAATGGTTGGAATCGCACGAAAGCGCGCCAGCATTTCGTCGAGGCCTGGCTTGAGGGCAAGGATAGAGCGGTCCTCCACATCATTGCAGTTCGACGTCACATATCGCTCGTCCGCGTAGACCGCATAACGCCCGTCCGCGTAGACCGAAGGCTCTGTCGCGGCGTTTTTCGGTCGCATGCCTCCACGTCCTCGCCGATATTTCATCGCAAAGCAGGCGCGCGACCTGGTGAAGTGATGGTTCATTTGCACGTGCTCATAGCTTGTGTCCTGCGCTTCGCAGGCTGCTATTTGCCCCTGCTCGCGCCACTTCGCATAGTTGGGCAGCTTTGGATCAATGTCGGTCAACTTACCGGAAACGAAGGGCTTTCCGTTCAGCCAGTAATCTGCAACCATGTTGGGTGTATGGATACCCAAAAAACTGACTTCGGGTCCGTAACGCAGCAACGTCTTCACAACGCGGTTGTTTGGATTCGGATCGGCCGCCGCACGACAGTAGACGGGATCGATGGATCGCCCAGAGAATCTTTCCTGACCAGCATCCCCGAAAAGCCGCCAAGGCACCAGGATGCCCTGCTTTTGCTCCAGCACGCCAAGCAGATCCTCCAGCCGCCGGGAGCCGAACTTGATGTTCAGGAATTCGTCCGGGTCCGACAGCATGATCCAGTCCCCGGTCTTTACCCGGCCCGAGCGTCGCAGCATCCAGGCCGCGTGGCCCTGCGGTGCGATTCCACCGGGGTCATGGATGTGGTGTTCGACCAGTCCTTCAGCCGCCAACGCCGTCAACAGCTGGTCGGTGTCGTCGGTCGAGTTGTTCGAGTACACGATCACTGTGTCGAAACCGATCATGCGCTGAAACGCCACCCATTCCAGCAGAAACGGGGCTTCATCCTTGACAACGGTGAACGCGATCTTTTCGCCCATTGCTCCATCCACCGGGTGACTTACGGGGTCACTGGCACTTGACCCAAGTTCTATGATTGCGCACGGGCGTCAAGGGCGATGACGGGTGCGGTCACACGAATGCGAACCAGTCTGGGTTAACCGGGCGCCCCGCTTGTCTCAAGCGAAATTCTTCTGACAACACCTTGCCACAAGTTCGGTGTCCTCGACCTGACATAGCCTCGCATCCAACGGCCGTTACAGCGGCCACGACAATCAAGGCCTTTTACAAGAGCGACGCGGCGGCGGACTCCCTGGCCTGGGTCGCGCTATGTTCCGACGCCAGTCGCGCTTTCGAAGCAGATGCCAAAGCGAACGTCATCATCTCGGGCAAACAAGGTTTTAGAGTCTTTCAGGATGTTGGGGCTCTGAACCGAAAGTGGTCCGGTTAACAGGTGAGGAGAATACGGCCACGGAGAGAACCCTATTGGGCGGTCAGACGTGGACGCCGGTTAACAGCCCCACCCGCATAACCCCCTAAAACTACGAAAAAATCCAAACGCGGCTGGATCGGGAGAATGCTTTCGTGGGGGCAAGTGGCGGAAGCGGTGGGATTCGAACCCACGGTAGGGTTCCCCCTACGCTCAGTTAGCAACCGAGTGCTTTCGGCCTCTCAGCCACGCTTCCGACGACTTCCATTTAGCCATCCCTTGGGAAAGGGGCAAGAGGGAAAGGGCGGGATTTGCGGGGTTCGGGGGGGCAGCAACCGCCCCAGGGTTCCAACCCTCCAGTCCCGAAGGGTGTGCGTTCATGGCGCACCAACCGCCCGTCACAAATCCATCGCGCCTTGCCGCCCCGCGTCCTCTTCCCGCGCCGCGCGTTTGTGGCTGGCTTGAACCAGCGGCACCCGCACCGCCCGGTCGCGCAATGCCATCGCCTGCTCGATGGTCACGATCTGGATGCGCGGCACCGACAGGTCCGTCCCCGGCAGCGTGAACTGCCCCGCCCCCGCCGCCTCGGTGATCATCGGGCGCGAGGGCTCGGTCAGGGTCAGGAACACGCCGATCCCCGCCCCCTCACGCTCGATCACCCCGCGCAGGTCGCGGATCATCGCCACCCCGACATTGTCCCCCGCCTTGACGCTGACAATCGCCCGCCCTTCATGCTTGGCCCCGAAGTAGAGGTTGCCGTCAATCCCCTTGTCCGCGCCCTTTTTCGAAAGGTTCCCCGGTTGCGCGTTGATCAGCGACAGCGCCCATTTTTCAAACTCGAAATAGTAATTCTTGTCGTCACGCCCCCGCGCCGCGAGGTTGCGCGCGCCCTCAAGGTCTTGCGGCACCCCGTGGGTGACAAACTGCACCCCTTCAAACGCATCGCGCAGGCGCTTTTCAATCAACCCCACCGCCAGATGCGTCACATCAATGCCAATCCACTGCCGCCCCAGCTTTTGCGCCGCATGAACCGTGGTGCCACAGCCGCAGAACGGGTCGAGCACCACATCGCCGGGGTTTGAGGAGGCGCTGAGAATACGCTCCAGCAGGGCGACGGGTTTTTGGGTGGGGTAGCCCATTCTCTCTTCTGCCGTATTCCCTACTCTTTGAATATCAGCCCAAAGAGAGTCGGCTTGCTTGCCTAACTTTTCATCAAGGTAGACTTTTCGACCATCGAGCCGCGGAGTGCCGTCCTTCTTTAAGAGAATAAGGCCAGCTTCCCACCAAAGTTCTCTTTGCTCAAGTGAAGAGCCCCAAACACGCCCGTTCGAAGGCTTTGTCCCTCTCCACTCAGTTTTGCGGTCCTCGGACTTTCCCACCATCGTCAAGTCCTGCCCGGTAAAGAGCCGCCCGTCCTCATCTTCCTCGTATCTCGCAAGTTGCTCTTGTGAGTATCCGGAATAAATTTTGTGCCAAGTGTTCTTATCTGTCTTTGTGTAGAAAAAGATTACGTCGTGAACTCTAGGAAATGCGCGCGACTTAACATTGTGCCCGTTGGTTCGCTTCCAAATGATCTCGTTGCGATAGCCCTTCGCCCCGAACACCGCATCCAGCAAGATCTTCAGATAATGGCTCGCCGTCGGGTCGCAGTGCAGATAGAGGCTCCCCGTCGGCTTCAACACCCGGTGCAACTCCACCAGCCGCACCGCCATCATCGCCAGATAGGCCATCATGTCATTGTCGCCAAGGAAAGACCGGATCGCGCGCAGCATGGTCGATGCCGCCGCATTGCCCCCCCGCATCACATCGCCAAACGCCTCTTCCGCGCTGTCGTTCCAATGCCAGGTGTCATCAAACGCCTCAATCTGCGCCGCACTCTCTGTCCCGGTTGGCCCCTTGAACAGCACGTTATAGCTGGCGTTGGAATTGAACGGCGGGTCCAGATAGATCAGATCGACGCTTTCATCCCGGATGCTGCCCTGCAGCACCGAAAGGTTGTCGCCATAATACAGATGGTTCATGCCCGCCCCCGCCCCGACTTCGGATTGTAGGTCGGGGCTTGCCCCGACTCCCTTGCGACCACCCTGCCGACCGGCGGTTAAAACAAGGTTAGCCAAGCCCGGCCAAACGGGCAACAGCGTAGGTCGGGGCCTGCCCCGACTCCCCAACCCTTGCCAAACCGTTAACGCCCACAGCCAACCCCTTGGAATCCTTTGCGGCCGCAACGCTGTCCACTGTGGACAGTCAGCCGGAAAACAGAAAGTGCAGCACGTCGCCGTCCTTGACCTCATAGGTCTTGCCTTCGACGCGGAACTTGCCCGCTTCTTTCGCCCCGGCCTCGCCATTCCCGGCGACATAGTCGTCGTAGGCCACGGTCTCGGAGCGGATGAAGCCCTTCTCGAAATCGCCGTGGATCACGCCCGCCGCGCGGGGGGCCAGCCAGCCCGCCTCGATCGTCCAGGCGCGGGCTTCTTTCGGGCCGACGGTGAAATAGGTCCGCAGGCCCAAAAGCCCGTAGCCCGCCTTGATCAGCCGGTCCAGACCCGCCTCATGCAGGCCCATTTCCTCCAGGAACATCGTGGCTTCATCGTCTGCAAGCTGGGAAATCTCTTCCTCGATCCGCGCGCTGATCACCACCGAGGCCGCCCCCTGCGCCGCCGCCATTGCGGCGACCCGGTCGGACTGATTGTTGCCAGAGGCGGCTTTCGCTTCCTCGACGTTGCAGACGAAAAGCACCGGTTTGGCGGTCAAAAGCTGCAGCATCCGCCATTGCTTGTCGTCATCCGCGTCGACCTTGACGGTCCGGGCCGGTTTGCCAGCCTCAAGTGCCGCCAAAGCAGCGCGCAAGAGGCGGTCCTGATCCTGCACCTCCTGATCGCCGCCGCGCAGCTTTTTCGCCAGCGCGGTCAACCGGCGCTCGACCGACTCCATGTCGGCCAGCATCAATTCTGTCTCGATGGTTTCGGCATCGGCCACCGGGTCGATCTTGCCCTCGACATGGGTGATGTCACCGTCTTCAAAGCAGCGCAGAACGTGGGCGATGGCGTCACATTCGCGGATGTTGGCGAGGAACTGGTTGCCAAGACCTTCGCCCTTGGAGGCGCCACGCACCAGACCCGCGATGTCGACAAAGGTCATCCGGGTCGGGATGATCTGCTTTGACCCGGCAATCGCCGCCAGCTTGTCCAGCCGCGCATCCGGCACAGCCACTTCGCCGACGTTCGGCTCGATGGTGCAGAACGGAAAGTTCGCCGCCTGCGCCGCTGCCGTGCGGGTCAGCGCGTTGAAGAGCGTGGACTTGCCGACATTCGGCAGCCCGACGATGCCCATCTTGAAACCCATCATGCTCTCCTCGTGGCGTTGCGGGGCTTTTACGGGGGACGCGCGGCAGGATCAAGCGCAGGACGAAAGCTGCCGCTTTTCAAGCCTGACGGCTTTCATCGCTGGGGCCGCCCCAGCGAAGACGCCCGGACACGGGCGGATGAGCGGCCCCATTGATTTCCCCCATCCACACATGGCAGATGTGGCCCGACCATCAGGGGGACCGCCATGACACGGATCGACGACACGTTTGCGCGCCTGAAGGCCGAGGGCAAGAAGGCCTTCGTCGCCTACATCATGGGCGGTGACCCGGATGAGGCGACCAGCTTGGCCGTGATGCAGGGCCTGCCTGCTGCGGGCGTGGACATCATCGAACTTGGCATGCCGTTCACGGACCCGATGGCCGATGGTCCGACCATTCAGCTTGCCGGTCAGCGTGCGCTGGAAGTGGGCATGACCACCGACAAGGTGCTGGCGATGGTCCGCGCCTTCCGGGCCGGGGATGCCACGACTCCGATCGTCCTGATGGGCTATTACAATCCGATCTATTCGCGTGGCGTCGATCGTTTTCTGGCCGAAGCTACCGCTGCCGGGATCGACGGCATGATCATCGTCGACCTGCCGCCCGAAGAAGATGACGAACTGTGCATCCCGGCGCAGAAAGCTGGCCTGAACTTCATCCGGCTTGCGACCCCAACCACCGATGCCAAACGCCTGCCCAAGGTGCTGCAGAACACCAGCGGCTTTGTCTACTACGTCTCGGTCACCGGCATCACCGGGGCTGCAGCGGCGGTGGCGACCGATGTCGCCCCCGAGGTGGCGCGGATCAAGCGGTCAACCGATCTGCCGGTGATCGTCGGTTTCGGGATCAACACCCCCGATCAGGCAAAAGCCATTGCCAGCGTGGCGGATGGCTGCGTCGTCGGCTCGGCCATCGTCAAACGCATCGGTGATGGGCAGTCCCCCGCCGAGGTGCTGGCCTTTGTCGCGGGCCTTGCCACAGGCGCGCATTCGGCCTGACCCATGGGTCATGACCCTGACCCCGCCTATGCCCGGCTGCTGGCCGAAAGCTTCGCCCGCCTGACCGGGCGCGATCTGGGTGACCCGTGGACGCGGCCCGACCCCATCGTCAGCCATGGGGTTGAGGTCGACCCGATCTTTCGTTGGGCCAATCCCGCGGCGCTGGCCCTGTGGGAGATGGGCTGGGATGCCTTCACCCGCCTGCCATCCCGCCAGTCCGCCGCCGATACGCCCGACGTGCAGGCCGACCGCGCCCGCCTGCTGCACGAGGCACGGGAGCGGGGCTGGGTCACAGGCTATCGCGGCTTCCGCGTCTCGGCCACCGGTCGGCGCTTTGCCATCGAGGACACTGTCCTGTGGACCGTGCGCGACGCAGCGGGCGTGATCCATGGCCAGGCCGCGCTGATCTGCCGGGTGGATCGGCTGGACTGATCACGCGCCCCAGATGGGCCTTGTCGTCGAAACCCGCCTCGCGCAGGATCGCGCCCGTATCACTCCAGTCGAGGGAACCGGATGCCCGTCATCACCTGCATCGAAGACCTGAAACGCCTGCACCAGAAGCGCACGCCGAAGATGTTCTGGGATTATTGCGAAAGCGGCAGTTATACCGAGCAGACCTTCCGCGAGAACACCTCGGATTTCCAGCAGATCCGCTTTCGCCAGCGCGTGGCGCGCGATCTGTCCGGGCGGGTTCTGGACAGCACGATGGTCGGCCAGAAGGTGGCGATGCCGGTTGCCCTGTCACCAGTCGGCTCCACCGGCATGCAGCACCCCGATGGCGAGATTCTCGCCGCACGCGCCGCAGCCAAATTCGGCGTGCCCTTCACCCTATCCACCATGTCGATCTGTTCTATCGAGGATGTGGCGGCGCATAGCCCCGATCCGTTCTGGTTCCAGCTGTACGTGATGAACGACGAGGATTTCGTCGATGCGCTCATTGAACGTGCAAGGGCGGCGAAATGCTCGGCGCTGGTGCTGACACTGGACCTGCAGATCATGGGCCAGCGGCACAAGGACCTGAAGAACGGGTTGACCAGCCCGCCGAAACTGACGCTGCCGAATATCCTGAACATGATGACCAAGCCACGCTGGTCCTTGGGCATGCTGCGCACCCCCCGACGCCAGTTCCGCAACATCGTGGGCCATGTGAACGGGGTCACCAACCTTGCCGATGTATCCGCCTATGCCAACGAACAATTTGACCCGCATCTGGACTGGGCCAAGGTCGCCCGCATCCGCGATCAATGGAAGGGCAAGTTCATCCTGAAAGGCATTCTGGACGCCGAAGATGCCAAGATGGCCGCCGATGCCGGGGCCGATGCGGTGATCGTGTCGAACCACGGCGGGCGGCAACTGGACGGGGCGCTTTCCACGATCCGGGTGTTGCCCTCCATTGTCGAGGCCATTGGCGACCGGACCGAGGTCTGGCTGGACAGTGGCATCCGCTCGGGTCAGGACGTGCTGAAGGCGCTGTCGCTGGGGGCCAAGGGCACGATGATCGGCCGCGCCTATATCCATGGCTTGGGTGCGATGGGCGAGGCCGGGGTGACCAAGGCGCTGGAGGTGATCCAGAAGGAAATGGACATCACCATGGCACTGTGTGGCGAAAAGGATGTGAAAGCGATGGGCCGTCACAATCTGCTGGTTCCGCATGATTTCGAAGGCCGCTGGGCCTGAAACACGGGTGCTTTTCCCTCCCTTGCGGGCGGTCATCGCTGACCCCAGCGATGACTCCCGACAGGGCGGATGAGCGGCCCCTTGCAATTTGATCAAATTATGGCGCATAAAGCCTACGACCCAAATCTGGTGCGCCGATGACTGACAGCCATATCGCCGGTATCCGCATGGACCGCCTTGCCGCCTTCGCCGCGCGCGAGGCGGCGATCTATGCCAAGGCCCGCCCTAAATCGGCCAAGGCTTTGGCAAAGGGCGCGGGCAATTTCCTCAACGGCGTGCCGATGCACTGGATGGCCGACTGGCCGATGCCGCATCTGCCGCTGGTCGCATCGGCCACGGACGCGCGGATTACGGATATCGACGGCCACGGCCTGGACGATTTCTGTCTGGGTGATACCGGGTCGATGTTCGGCCACTCCCCCCCCGCCGTCGCACGCGCCATCCGCGCGCAGGCCCGTCATGGCCTGACCTACATGCTGCCGACCGAGGCCGCGCTGGAGGCCGGGCGGCTTCTGACCGAAACCTTCGGCGATTTCCGCTGGCAAATCGCCACCACCGCCACCGATGCCAACCGCTTTGCCCTGCGGGTGGCCCGCGCCATCACCGGACGGCCGAAAGTGCTGGTCTTCAACGGCTGCTATCACGGCACGGTCGATGACACCTTTGTCGGGCTGGAGAACGGCATCACCGTGGAAAGCCCCGGCCTGCTGGGGCAGGTAAATGACCTGACTACGACCGCAGTTTCCTGCGAATTCAACGATCTGGCGGGGGTTGAGGCGGCGCTGGCCAAGGGTGACGTCGCAGCGATCCTGACTGAACCGGTCATGACCAATTCCTGCATGGTCTTGCCCGAGGCCGGCTTTCATGACGGATTGCGCCAGTTGTCGTTGAAATACGGCGCTTTGCTGATCATGGACGAGACGCATACGATCTCATCCGGCCTTGGCGGTTATACTCGGGTGCATTCGCTGCGCCCTGACATCTTTGTCGTCGGCAAATGTGTGGCGGGCGGCATGCCGACGGCGGTCTGGGGCCTTAGCCCCGCCACCGCCGAACGGTATAATGAGGCCGACGCCAAACGCGCCCCGGGCCGCACCGGGATGGGCACCACCTTGTCTGCGAACCCGATGCAGTTCGCCTGTCTGGTGGCCACCCTCTCCGAGGTCATGACCCGGGAAAACTACGCCCATATGGAAAGCCTTGCCGCCCGGCTAAGCCACGGTCTGGCCCGGGTGATCGACAAGCACCGCGCGCCCTGGCATGTGGTGCGGGTCGGCGCGCGGGTCGAATTCATCTGCGCGCCCGGGCCGTTGAAAAACGGGGCCGAGGCCGCCTTTGCCCATCAACCGCAGGTCGAAGCCGCGCTGCACACCGGCCTGATCAACCGCGGCTCGCTTATCGCCCCGTTCCACAACATGATGCTGATCAGCCCGGCGACGAAAAAGCGGCAGGTTGACCACCTGATCGCCAACTTCGACGCCCTCCTGACCGAGCTTTTCAAGGCAGACTGACATGACCAATACCAGCCCCTCCGGTTCCAACCCAGCCGAGGCCGAGGCCTTCCTTGCCGCCCATCCCGAGATTGATGCCTTTGACATCATCTTGCACGATTCGAACGGAATTGGCCGGGGAAAGATCATCCGGCGCCATGAACTTTTGTCCATTTACAACAATGGACGGCATATGCCGATATCGATCCTGGGTCTGGATATCTGCGGCGAGGATGTGCATGAAACCGGTCTGATCTGGGACGAAGGCGATGGCGACCGCCGCGCCTGGCCGATCCCGGGAACCCTGGTTCCGTTGGCGGGCACCACCCCGGCCCGGGGCGAAGTCTTCATGTCGCTGTATAATCTGGACGGCACCCAGATGACCTCCGACCCGCGCCATGCGCTGCAGCGGCAGGTCGATGCGCTGGCAAGCGAGGGTCTTTATCCGGCAGGCGCGTTCGAGCTGGAATTCTTCCTGCTGGAGAATGAACGCGATGCAAAGGGCAAGATGGTCCCGGCGCGCGACGTGCTGGACGGGCGGCGGAATTCGAAGACCGATGTCTATTCGGTGGACCAGCTGCACGGGATGCTGCCCCTGTTCAACGACATCTATGCCGGGGCCAAGGCGGCTGGCATCAAGGCGGAAACGCTGATTTCCGAATTCGCGCCGGGTCAGTATGAACTGACGCTGCACTACCGCGAGAACGTCATGCAGGCCGCCGATGACCTGATGCGCCTGAAGCGGCTGGTGCGGATGCACGCGCGGCTGCACGGTCGGACCGCCTGTTTCATGGCCAAGCCGAACGAGGATTACGCCGGATCCGGCATGCACTTTCACGTCTCGTTGCAGGACGCCAACGGCAAGAACACCTTCATCGAAGCTATCGAGGGCCAGTGGAACGACCAGATCCGCCATGCCATCGGCGGTCTGCGCACGACGATGGGCGAATCGATGCTGGTCTTTGCGCCGCATGCCAATTCCTGGCGGCGCTTTGCCAGCCAAAGCTATGCGCCGGTCAGCCCGACCTGGGGGGTCAACAACCGGTCGGTCGCGCTGCGGATTCCGGCGGGCGACATCCGCGCGCGGCGGATCGAACATCGCCCTGCAGGCGTGGACGCGAACCCCTATCTGGTGGCCGCGACCGTGCTTGCGGGCATCCGCCACGGGCTGCGCCACAAGATCGACCCGGGGCCAGAGGTCACCGGCAACGGCTATGACGCCAAGACCGATATCGTCATGCCCGACGACTGGCGGTCGGCGATCAAGCTGGCGACGGCATCGGACTTCCTGAAAGAGGCGCTGGGCGAAGACATGCACCGCACCTTTACCGCCGTGAAGATGGCCGAATACGCCCGGGTGATGCGCACCGTAAGCGAGGTCGACTTTGACCTTTACCTGCACACGGTCTGACAAATAAGAAAGGGCGGGTCGCAACCCGCCCTTTGCGTCCTTCAGCCAGGAGTCAAAGACCCGAAGCCAGCCCTTCCAACTGCGCCAGCAACGCCGCAACCGGAGCAGCGTCAAAGGCGACAGGTTCGGAGACCATGGGATCGGGCATCGACAGGATCACGTTATCCAGTGCCGTCGCCATGTCCGTCGAGGCCGCGGAAACCACCGGATTTCCGCTTTGCATCAGCAGGTCGATCTTCCCGCGCTGGATCATCAGCGTTCCCCATACCTCTTGGAAATTTACGACATCGGTCGGCCCCGAGGTGTTCAGGCGGGCGTTCGCTTCGCGCACCGCTTCGATCACGGCCAGCACCATATCCTTGTCCTCCGCGTGCAGCGATGACTCTGCAATCAGCAGGGCGGTGTTGGCGGCAGACTGGCTTTTGAGAAGGCCAGCCATGTCGGTCGCCCCCTCAATCGCGATCAACAAGGGTTCAAGGTCCGCAACCCCTGCGGCTGCAAGCCCGTCCTTCAAGCCCGGAAGCAGATCAGCGCGCGGGTCTGCAAAATGCGACTCGGGCATGTTGGCAAGCGCTTGATCAGCAAAAAGCAAGCCAAGCATCATGTCGCGTTGCATCGACGCAAGCCCAACCAGAAGGCGGACGTTTTCCGGGTTGGAGGCGGTCGCTTCGGCAAGCACATAGGTCGGCTTTATCTGGATCACGCTGTGAAAAACCTGCGCAGAAACCGGCTGAACCAGCGAAAGGCCAGAGGCGGCGACAAATACAAGGGCGGCGGCGGCCCGGGGTCTGAAAGAGCCATTGAAGACGCGGTCACACATGTCAGGCATTGGAATATCCTATTTTAGTCGGGTTCCCCACGAACACCCCGCCGGTTTTCTTCAACGGGAAGTTTAAAAGTAAACAACCTAAAGGGAAGTAAATGTGGCAGGAGTAGGGAAGTTTTGTGCGCGGCGCACCGGCCGTTACATGACTGTCACGGGTGCTGATCGGAATCGCGGCACAGGGCAGCCCTGTCGGATTTGGCTCTTTCACCGGCAAGATGGTATGGGCAGCAGCGGTTATTGATGTCATCATGCCCCTGAACCGCAACTGGGGGCGTATGCCCGATCTACCGGTTGGTGGGATCAACACCTGCAAGATCTGAGGGCAGAATGGAAACTGAGTTTACCCCTTGGGCAGCATTGGGCGGCGGCGCTTTGATTGGCTTGTCCGCCGTTCTCCTGATGGCATTTTATGGTCGCATCATGGGGGCAACAGGCATTCTTGGGGGCCTACTGCGATTCAAGGATCCGGCCGACTGGGCGCTTCGTGCCGCATTGGTCATCGGCATGGTCACCGGGCCGCTGGCATACCTTGCACTGAACGGAGCCATTCCCGCGATCGACCTGCCGGTTTCCAACCTTGAAGTGGTCATCGGCGGGTTGATCGTCGGGGTCGGCGTAAGCTATGGCGGCGGTTGCACCTCGGGTCACGGGGTCTGCGGCATCGCGCGGGGGTCGCGCCGGTCGATGGTGGCGACGGCAGTGTTCATGGCCATGGCCATTCTGACCGTCTTCGTCACCCGCCATCTGATCGGAGGCTGACATGCGCCTGCTTGCCGCCCTTCTGATCGGTCTGATCTTCGGCCTTGGTATCTCGATCTCGGGAATGATCAATCCGGCCAAAGTCCTGAATTTTTTCGACATAGCCGGAACTTGGGACCCTAGTCTGGCCTTTGTCATGGTTGGCGCACTTTGCGTCACTATTCCCGGCTACCGGTTGGTCCTGAAACGTCCCGCGCCGGTGATGGAGAGCGGCTTTCACCTGCCCGATACTAAGGTCATCGACCGCCGTCTGGTGCTTGGCTCGGCTACTTTCGGCATTGGCTGGGGCATTGCCGGGTTCTGTCCCGGAGGCGCGCTTCCTGCTCTTGGCACCGGCCGGGTGGATGTGTTTCTTTTCGTTGCCGCTTTGATCGGCGGCTTGCTGTTCGCGCGGGTGCTGCAAAGTCGTGTTGCGACCGACAAACCCGCCTGATCCATCAGAGGAAATCATGGCTTTCATCTTCGAGCTGACCGTCAAACCCGAGGTGCACAGCTTTTTTGACCCGGCAACCAACACCATCAGCCATGTGGTCAAGGACCCCGGGTCGAACGCCTGCGCGGTGGTGGATTCCGTCATGGACATCGACTATGCCGCCGGCCGCATCACTTATGCCCATGCCGACGAGATAATCGCCCATATCAAGGCGCAGGGCCTCAAGCTGGAGTGGTTGATCGAGACCCATGTCCACGCCGACCACCTTTCCGGCGCGCCCTATATCCAGAAGGCGCTGGGCGGCAAGATCGGCATCGGCCGCGCGATCACCGTGGTGCAGGACACCTTCGGCAAGGTCTTCAATGAGGGGACCGAGTTCCAGCGTGACGGCTCGCAGTTCGACCGGCTTTTCACGGACGGCGATACCTATCTCGTCGGTGGGATGACCTGTGTGGCGCTTCACACCCCCGGCCACACACCCGCCTGCATGACCCATGTGATGGGCGACGCGGCCTTTGTCGGCGATACGCTGTTCATGCCCGACGGCGGCTCGGCCCGCGCCGATTTCCCTGGCGGTGATGCCGGGCAGCTTTGGGACAGCATCCAGAAGGTGCTTGCCCTGCCTGACGAGATGCGCCTTTTCATGTGCCACGACTACGGCCCGAACGGGCGTGAGATCCGCTGGGAAACAACCGTGGCCGACGAACGCGCCCACAACATCCACCTATCAGGCAAGACGCGGGCGGAGTTCGTAGCCCTCCGCACCGCCCGGGATGCCACGCTGGACATGCCGAAACTGATCATCCCCGCCCTGCAAGTGAACATGCGCGGCGGCGACCTGCCCGAACCGGACGAGGACGGCAAGCGGTTCCTCAAGGTGCCGATCAACGGGCTTTGAGGGGGGGCAACGGTGGGCTGGCGGTGACGGGCTGCGAATGGTGGGTTTGAACCTGCCCTGCGATGTGGCTGGAATCACTCCCCATACGGCACCCACACCGTCTTGACCTCCGTCGCTTGCGACAGGAACGCACGCCCTTCGCCCTCAGCCCCCATCCAGTTCCGCGCGCGGCCGTGGTTGACCCAGGTGCGTTTGAGGTTGCCTGCAGCCTCACGTTCGATCAGGGCCGAGAGGGGCTGTGAAGAGAAGCTCCACACCGCATCCACGTCCATGTGGCCGGCCAGAGACTTTGCCAGATCGGCGGTGGGGCCGGTGATGATGTTGACCACTCCGCCCGGCAGGTCGGACGTGTCCAGCACCTGATAGAAATCGGTGGCGGACAGGGGGGCCGCACCGGGGACAAGGATGCAGGTGTTGCCCATCGCGATGGCGGGGGCCATGACCGAGATGAGGCCGAGGAGCGGGCATTCGTCGGGCAAAAGCGCGCCGATCACGCCGCAGGGTTCGTTCATCGCCAGCGCGATGCCGCGGATCGGCACGGATTTGGCGTGCCCATCGTATTTGTCGGCCCAGGCGGCATAGGTGAAGAGGCGCTGGATGCTTGCGTCAACCTCCGCTTGCCCCGGCTTCCCGGTCAGGTCCTGCAGTCGCGCAGCGAACTCGGTCGCGCGGGCAGAAAGGTTCTCGGCGATGAAATACAGGACCTGCGCGCGGTTGTAGGCCGTTGTTTTCGCCCAGCCTTTGGCGGCATGCGCAGCCTCGACCGCGTTCCTTATATCCTTGCGGTTGCCGATGCCGACATGACCCAGAAGCTTGCCTTTGGGCCCGTAGACCGGTTGCGAATAGCCTGAATCGGGCCGGGCCTGCTTGCCGCCGACATACATCTTGGCGGTGCGGTCCAGTGTGTCGACCACGGGGTCCGTGGGGGCCGGGATTGCAGTCTGAGGTTTCAGGGCCACGGGTTTGGCGGCGGGTTTGAGGTAGGCCATCAGCCCTTCCCATCCACCCTCACGCCCAAAGCCGCTTTCGCGGACACCACCAAAGCCAGCGGCGGCGTCGAAAAGGTTGGTGGCGTTGACCCAGACGACCCCGGCGCGCAGTTTCGGGGCGATGTCGAGGGCAAGGTTGATGTTTTCCGTCCAGACCGTCGCCGCAAGGCCGTATCTGGTGTTGTTGGCCAAGGCGACGGCCTCTTCCGGGGTGCGGAAGGTCATGGCGACCAGCACCGGGCCGAAGATTTCTTCCTGCATCAGCGTCGAGGCGGTGCCAAGGCCGGTGATCAGCGTGGGCGGATAAAAGCAGCCCTGCGGGACGGCGGTCTGGGCGACGTAGTGCTCGCCTTCAGGGTTGTTCGCGACAAGATCGGTGATCGTCTGCAACTGGATGGGGTCGACGATGGCACCCACGTCGATGGCCTTGTCCAAGGGGTCGCCGATCCGCAACCCGTCCATCCGGCGTTTGAGTTTGTCATAGAACCGGGGCGCGACGCCCTCTTGCACCAGAAGGCGGGAGCCCGCGCAGCAGACCTGACCCTGGTTGAACCAGATGGCGTCCACAAGACCCTCGATGGCTGAATCAAGGTCGGCGTCGTCGAAGACGATGTAGGGCGATTTGCCGCCAAGCTCCAGTGTCAGCGCCTTGCCGGTGCCTGCGGTGGCAGCCCTGATGCGCTTGCCGACGGCGGTGGAGCCGGTGAAGGCAATCTTGTTGACGGGGGCGTCGACAAGCGCGGCCCCGGTGCTGCCGTCGCCGGTGACGATGTTCAGAACGCCTGGTGGCAGTCCCGCCTCACGGCTGATTTCAGCGAACAAAAGCGCGGTGAGGGGGGTGTATTCGGCAGGTTTCAGAACCACGGTATTGCCTGCGGCCAGCGCCGGGGCGACCTTCCATGACAGCATCAGCAGCGGGAAGTTCCACGGGATGACCGCGCCGCAGACACCAAGCGGTTGCAGGTCGGGGTGTTCGCTGGGCAGAAGCTGGGCAAGGCCTGCATGGTAGGAAAAGTGCCGCGCGACCAGGGGCACGTCGATGTCGCGGCTCTCGCGGATCGGTTTGCCGTTGTCCAGCGTCTCCAGCACCGCAAGCAGGCGGGCGTGTTTTTGCGTCAGCCGCGCCAGCGCATAAAGATACTGCGCGCGTTTGTGGGCGGGCAGGGCGGCCCATTTCGGCTGGGCACGGCGGGCGGCGGCGACGGCTTTGGCCACGTCAGCCTGCGTGCCTTGCGTCACTTGGGCCAGTGGTTTGCCGGTCGCGGGGTTGGAGGTGGTGAAGGTCTCGCCCGGTTTGGTGAAGGCGCCGTCGATGAAATGGCCGAAGGTGCCGTTGTGTCTGGCGATCCAGGCAAGGGCTTCGGTGGCGGATTCGGGGGCCGGGCCATAAGCCATGCTGTCGAAGATATCCTTGATGGTCATGGGCTTGCGTCCTCGGCTGTCGGGCTGGTTCGGAAGGTGGGCAGATCGCCCACCCTACGGGGGCGGGCTTATCCCATCGCGTGGCGGTTGGCGGCAGAGTAGTGGCCGGTCAGGTGGTGTTCCAACTGACGTTCGATGTCGCCCAACAAGGACGACGCGCCAAAGCGGAACAGGTCGGGTTGCAGCCACGGATGGCCAAGTTCGTCCTTCATCAGCGACAGATAGACCAGCGCGTCCTTGGCTTTGGCGATGCCGCCAGCGGGTTTGTAGCCAACCTTGAAGCCGGTGCGGGCCTCATAATCGCGGATGCAACGGACCATGGTCAGGGTCACGGGAAGGGTCGCGTTGACGCCCTCTTTCCCGGTCGAGGTCTTGATGAAATCGGCCCCGGCCATCATGCAGATGAGGCTGGCGCGGGCGACGTTGCGCAGGGTGCCAAGTTCTCCCGTCGCAAGGATCGCCTTGACATGAGCGTCACCACAGGCGGCGCGCATCTCGGCCATTTCGTCGTAAAGCGCCTGCCAGTTCTGGGTCAGGACATGGCGGCGGGAAATGACGATGTCGATCTCGCGCGCCCCGGCGCGGACGCTTTCGCCGATCTCGGCGATGCGGAGTTTGTAGGGCGACAGGCCTGCCGGGAAACCGGTGGACACGGCGGCGACGGGGATCGAGGTGCCTTCCAGCGCGCGGACGGCTACCTCAACCATGTCATGATAGACGCAGATGGCACCGGTGGTCAGGCCGGTCATCCCCAGCTTTTCCAGCATGCCCTGCGACACCGGTTGGCGGGCCTTGGCGCAGAGGCGCTGGACGCGGCCGGCGGTGTCATCGCCGGAAAGCGTGGTCAGGTCGATAAGCGAGATCGCCTTCAAAAGCCACGCGGCCTGCCAATCCTTCTTCACCGACCGGCGGCCGGGCAGGGTGGCGGCGCGGCGCTCGATGGCCGAGGTGTTGGCCTGAACGCTTGCGACCCAGTCCAGATCCAGCGCCATGCCGGGGTTCCGGGTGTGGGTGACCTGAGGCAGAAGCCCCGACAGGGGCGGTGACAGCGTGGTCATGGGGGTTCCCGGTGCAGGGTACTGGACCCTTAGACGATGGCACGCGGGGGCAAGTGCCGCAAGAGGCTTGGGGTAAAAAATTGACCGGATGGTCAAGTTTTGGCAGTTGTGGTTGACGTTGCCCAGGGAAAGGTGCCTTTTGCGCGACAAGACGCCCGACAAAGGAAGCGCACCATGCATGATCTGGACCTGACGGGCCACTGGGCCGGCATCCTGTCGCTGGTCATCTTCGTGCTGGCCTATGTGCTGGTGATCTTCGAAGAAGCCACCCACATGCGCAAATCCAAGCCGGTGATGCTGGCGGCGGGCCTGATCTGGGCGCTGATCGGCGTCGCCTATGCCATGGCCGGCCAGTCCGACACCGCGCATCACCACGCGGCCCTGATCATCGGCGAATATGGCGAGCTGTTCCTGTTCCTGCTGGTGGCGATCACCTATGTCAACACGCTGGAGGAACGCCGGGCCTTCGATGTCCTGCGGGTGAAACTGGTCGGCCTTGGCCTTAGCTACCGCCAGCTTTTCGTGCTGACCGGGGTGCTGGCGTTCTTTCTGTCCTCGGTGCTGGACAACCTGACGACCGCGCTGGTGATGGGGGCGGTGGCGATGGCGCTGGGCCGCGACAGCCCGCGCTTTGTGGCGATTACCTGTGTCTCGGTGGTGATTGCAGCCAATGCTGGCGGGGCGTTCTCGCCCTTTGGCGACATCACCACACTGATGGTCTGGCAGCAGGGCAAGCTGGAGTTTTTCGAATTCTTCGCGCTGTTCGTGCCCTCGGCAGTCAACTGGGTGGTTCCGGCGGCGCTGATGTTCATGGCGGTGCCAAAGGACAAGCCTGCCCCTGCCGTGGACCAAGTGCGCGGCAAGCCGGGGATGATCGGGGTTGCGATGCTGTTTGCGCTGACCATTGCGACGGCGGTCTGCTTCAAGAACTTCCTGCAACTGCCGCCCGCTTTGGGGATGATGCTGGGGCTGGGCTATCTGCAGATGTATTCCTATGCCCTGACCAAGTCGGGCAACCGGCGCGGCGACGGCGACATGGTGCTGGACAGCTTCGCCCAGGTGCAGCGGGTGGAATGGGACACGCTGCTGTTCTTTTTCGGCATCATCTTTGCCGTCGGAGGCTTGGGGGTGCTGGGCTATCTTGGGCTGGCGTCCGACCTTCTCTACACCGATCTGGGGCCGACCAATGCCAACGTGATCATCGGGGTCCTGTCAGCGATTGTCGACAATATCCCGCTGATGTTCGCGGTGCTGACGATGGACCCGGCCATGTCGGATGGTCAGTGGCTGCTGATCACGCTGACCGCCGGGACCGGGGGGTCGCTGCTGTCCATTGGCTCGGCTGCCGGGGTGGCGCTGATGGGGCAGGCCAAAGGGGTCTACACCTTCAGCGCGCATCTGAAATGGACATGGGCGATTGCGCTGGGCTACGCGGCTGCCATCGCCGCGCATCTGGCGATCAACGCGGCCTGGTTTTAGCCCGCGGTTTTTCGGCGGTTTTGGCCGGAAACGTCGCCCAATCGCCGCTGGTTCCGGTCTTGGGCAGGTCCTTGCGGGCTATCGTCCGCAGAAGATGGGTCTTGGCCAGAAACAGCGCCGACAAAGGCGCGGTCAGGAACAGGAAGGCGGCGACCAGCACGCTTTGCCAGGTGATCCCCTGACCCAAGAGCACCATGTCCAGCGCCGCCGCAATCAGCGCCGCACCAACGCCGATGGTCGTGGCCTTGGTCGGCGCATGCAGGCGCTGCATCGGGTCACGCAGTTTCAAAAGGCCAAAGCTGCCGATCAGGCCAAAGCTTCCGCCCAGGATCAGCAGCGCCGCGATGGCGTATTCGGCAAGCACGGTCATTCGATGATGCTTCCCCGTAGCAGGTATTTGCAGAAGGCCACTGTCGACACGAAACCGGTCAGGGCGAACAACAGCGCCGCCTCGCCGTTCAGGGACGATCCGCTGCGCAATCCGTAAAGGACGATCAGGGCGATGACGTTCACCGTCATCGTGTCCACCGCAAGGATGCGGTCGGTCAGGGTCGGCGCGGTGGCAAGCCGGATCAGGTTCAGGACCAGCGCCAGCCCGAAGGCGATAAGCGCAAAGGTCAGGGCATAGTCGACGATCATTCCATGATCCTTTTCAGCCGGGCCTCATAGCGGGTCTTGATTGTGTCGCGCACCGCCTTCGGGTCCGGCGCATGCAGCGCGTGGACCAGCAGCACCCGCCCGTTGGCCGAAAAATCGGCGGTCAGCGTGCCGGGGGTCATGGTGATGGTCCCCGCAAGCAACGAAATCGCCTCGGGCGAGGTCAGGTCCAGCGGCACCACCACCCAGGCCGACCGGATCTTGGCAGCGGGCATGAACAGGATGATCCACGCCACCTGAAAATTCGCGATGATCACGTCCCACAGCACAAGGGCGGCATAGGCCAAGAGGCCAAAGGGCCGGCGGATGCGCGGGCGTCCGGGCCACCAGCTTTGGGTGAGCAGCGGGACGAGGGTGGCCAGCACTCCGGCCAGGATCAGGGTCCCCAGGGTCGCATCATTGACCAAAAGCAGCCACAGGATCACCAGCGTCAGCGACAGATAGGGATGCGGGAACAGGCGTTTCAGCATGTCTTAGCCCCCCGTCGGCAAGCGGTTGGCGGCTAGATAACCGGCGGGATCGTGCAAAGCCTCGGCCGTCCCGGCCAGCCAGTCCGTGACCGGCCCGCCAAGGACGGTCAGGGCAACCAGCGCTGCGACAAGGCCAAGCGTGGCCAGCAACGCCAGCGGCTCGGCCTTGGCCTTCGGGGCCGCCTCCACCGGTTTCCAGAACAGGTTCGACCCTGCACGGGCAAGGCCAAGGATCATCAGGAACGACGACACAAGGATTGCCGACCAGACCGCAAAGGCATGGTCGCGCCAGGCGTCCAGGATCAGCAGTTTGCCGACAAATCCCGACAAGGGCGGCATCCCGGCCAGCGCGATGCTTGCGGCCAGAAACAACGCCCCCATCAGGCCGGGTTGGGCCACCGGGGGACAGTCCTGCAATCCCGAATGCGCGCGGCGGCGGCTGATCAGGTCGGCCACCAGAAAGATCAGCGCCGTCGCAAGGGTGGAATGCACGATGTAATAAAGCGCCGCCGACGTGGCGGCGGGCGTGAAATGGGCAATGGCCACAAACACCGTCCCCATCGAGGCGATGCCCGCAAAGGCCGCCAGACGTGGCAGGGTGGTCGCCCCCAGCGTGCCGATGGCCCCGATCCCAAGCGTCGCAAGGCCCGCAGGCAACAGCAGCGACGCATACAACAGGTTGGTCGCGGGCAGGTCCATCGGAAAGACCAGCGTGCCAAAGCGCATCATCGCATAGGCCCCGACCTTGGTCATCACCGCAAACATGGCCGCCACCACCCCCGGCGCATTGGCATAGGTGCCGGGCAACCAAAGCTGCAGCGGCACCAGCGCGCCCTTGATCGCAAAGACCAGCAGAAGCAACACCGCCGCCACCCGCAGCAGGGCGGCGTCGCCCTCAGGCAACTCTGGCAGCTTGACCGCCAGATCGGCCAGATTCAGCGTCCCGGTGATCGCATACAACAGGCCCAGCGCAAACAGAAACAGCGCTGACCCCAAAAGGTTGAAGGCGATATATTTCAAGCCCGCCCGCAGCCGGTTCGCCCCGCCGCCATGCACCATCAACCCATATGAGGCGATCAGCAGCACCTCGAAAAAGACAAAAAGGTTGAAGGCGTCGCCGGTCAGGAAGGCGCCGTTGATCCCCATCAGCAGGAACTGCAGAAGCGGGTGGAAATGCGCGCCCTTGGCGTCCCAACCGGAACCCATGGCGTAGATAACCGTGAGAAACCCCAACCCGGCCCCCAGCGCCACCATCAGCGCCGACAGCCGGTCAAGGACCAGCACGATGCCGAAAGGTGCGAGCCAGTCGCCAAGGAAATAGGCCTGCGCGCCGGTGGTTGTCGCTGACATCAGCAGGGCCAGGGCCACGGCGTTCAGCGCCAGAACCGCCGCGACCGAGGTCAACCGCTGCAGCATCAGCCTGCCGCGGAAAAGGATGATCATGAAAGCCGCGACCAGCGCGGGCAGCACGACCGGGGCGATGATCCAGTGGCTCATGCCTCTGGCTCCTGCGCGTCGTCCAGATCAACGCGGTCATGCCCGGCCTCAAGATACCCGCCGATGGCCATGATCATGATCACCGCCGTCATGCCAAAGGAAATGACGATGGCCGTCAGCACAAGCGCCTGCGGCAGGGGGTCGGCGTAGGGCTGCGGATACCCGATGATCGGGGCGGCATTCACCGCCAGCCGACCGGAGGCAAAGAGGAAAAGATTGACTCCGTAGCTTAGGAACGTCAGCCCAAGGATCACCGGATAGGTACGCAACCGCAGCATCAGGTAAATCCCGACGGCGGTCAAAAGCCCGATGGCCATGGCGAAAAGCGCCTCCATCAGCGGGTCCTTTCGGTGTCATAGGCGCGGGTGTTCGGGCGCTCATCCGTCCGCCGCGCCAGCCGTGACAGCGAGGCCAGCGCCAATAGAACCGCGCCCAGAACGCAGAGGAAGACCCCAAGGTCAAAGATCATCGCCGTTGCCAGCTCGAATTTTTCCAAAGGCGGCAGGTCGATATAGGTGAACCCCGACGTCAGGAACGGCAGCCCCATGACCCAGGCCCCGATCCCGGCAAGGCTTGCCACCAACACCCCCCAGCCGATCAGCGCATGATGATCAACCCTTTGGCGCGCATGGCTGAAATCGTAGCCCGAAGCCATGTATTGCATCAGATAGGCAATCGCAAAGACCAGCCCGGCGACAAAGCCGCCGCCCGGCATGTTGTGACCGCGCAGATACAGATAGACCCCCACCATCAGCGCCATCGGCAACAGCGCCCGCGTCGCCACCACCAGCATCATCGGATGCCGGTCGCCGCTTTCCGTCTCTTTCGGCAGCGCCTTCAGACGCCGCAAGGCAGCGGGGCTGGCCAGCAGCACCTCGGACAGGGCGAACAGGATCAAGGCTGCGATCCCCAGAACGATGATCTCGCCGTAGGTGTCATAGCCCCGGAAATCGACGATGATCGTGTTGACCGCATTGGTGCCGCCCGCGCCGGGTTTCGACTGCGCCAGATGAAAGGCCGAGATCGGATCAAACGCCGGGGTGCGGGTCATCATCGCAAAGGCCAGCCACGCGACCCCGGCCCCGGCGATCCCGGCCACCAGCGCGTCGCGCACCCGGCGGGGCAGCGGGCTTTCGCGCGGCGTGGTCTTGGGCAGGAAGTTCAGCGCCAAAAGCATCAACAGGACGGTCACCACCTCGACCGCGATCTGGGTTAGGGCAAGGTCGGGGGCGGAAAAGAACGCGAACAGGGGGGCGATCAGCAGCCCGACAACCCCGGTCAGGATCAGCGCAACCACCCGGTTGCGGTGGAAAAGGACGGCAGCCAGCGCGCACAGCATCATCACCGACCAGATCGCAAAGCTGACCGGACCGACCGGCAACAGCGCACGCGTGCCGGGAAGATGCGTGGCCGTCAGGAACGCGAACAGCCCGGCCCCGGTGATGGTCAGAACCGCCAGCGTTACGGCAAGACCGAAGTTGCCGTTGTGCAGCGCTTGGGTCACGCTGCGGGCGTCACGGGCCAAAGGCTCGACCGCCGCGTCGAAGATGCGCTTTGCGTCCGGCTTGGGCAGGGCGTCCCACAGGGCGCGCAGCCGGGGGTAAAGGCCCAAGAGAAGCAAACCGCCACCGACTGCCGCCAGCGACATCCACAGCGCCGCCGCCTTGGTGCCGTGCCAATGCTCGATATGGACGAAGACGCCGACTCCCATTGTCGCCGATGCGGCCGGGTTCACGATCCAGCCCGCCAGCGTGTTCGGGAACAAACCGATCAGCACCGCCAGCGCCGCCAGCACGGCCGGCGCGGCCCAAAGCCCGAAACCGGGGTCATGCGGGCGCTGCGGATAATCGCTCCGGACCGGGCCGAAAAAGCCATGCGCCAGCAGCCGGAACGCATAGCCGACCGACAGCGCCGCACCGATCACCGCCAGAACGGCGACGATCCAGGTATTTGGCCAGATCACCTGAGTAGTCTCGGCCAGCATCATCTCTTTCGACAGAAACCCGTTCAACGGCGGAATCCCCGCCATGGCCAGCGCCGCGATGGCGGTGAGCGCAAAGGTCACCGGCATCAGCCGCCGCAACCCTCCCAACTGGCGCAGATCGCGGGTTCCGGTCTTGTGGTCGACAATGCCGGCGGACATGAACAGGGCCGCCTTGAACACCGCGTGATTGACGATGTGAAAGATGGCCACAGTGGCCGCAGATTCGCTGCCAAGGCCCAGCAGCATGGTGATCAGGCCCAGATGGCTGACCGTCGAATAGGCCAGCACCGCCTTTAGGTCGTCCTTGTAAAGCGCGATCTTCGCCGCAAGGATCATGGTGAAAAGCCCGGTGAAGACCACGATCACGAACCACTCGAACGTGCCCGACAGGACCGGCCACATCCGCGCCAGCAGGAAAATCCCCGCTTTTACCATCGTCGCCGAATGCAGGTAGGCCGACACCGGAGTGGGGGCCGCCATCGCATGCGGCAGCCAGAAATGGAACGGAAACTGCGCCGACTTAGTGAATGCCCCGGCCAAAATCAGGACCAGCGCCGGCAGATACCAGCCAGACGCCAAAATCGCATCGCGCTGCGTCAGGATCACCGTCAGGTCGTAACTTCCCGCGACCTGCCCCAGGATCAGCATCCCCGCAATCATCGCCAGCCCGCCGCTCCCCGTGACGGCCAGGGCCATCCGTGCCCCTTGCCGGGCCTCGGGCAAGTGCTTCCAATAGCCGATCAACAGGAACGAGGTCAGCGAGGTCAGCTCCCAGAAGATCAGCAACATCAGGATGTTGTCGGATAGAACGATGCCCAGCATCGCGCCCTGAAACATCAGCAGATAGCTGAAGAACTGCCCCATGTTGTCGCGTTCGGACAGGTAATAGCGGGCGTAAAGAATGACCAGAAGGCCGATCCCCAGGATCATCCCGGAAAACAGCAGGCCCAGCCCGTCAAGGAAGAAATTCGCGTTCAGACCCAGCGCGGGCAACCAGTCGATGCGGGTCTGAACCACGCCGCCTTGCAAAACGACCGGAGCCTTCAGCGCCAGCAGCACCAGCGCCAACCCGGTAATCAGACCGGCGACCACCGCACAAGCATCGCGCCCGGCGCGGATCGCCAGAGCGGGCAAGGCGGCTCCAAGGAAGGGCAGGGCCACGATCAGGGCTAAAGACATTCGGGCAGCATCCTGAGGGCGGGTCCTTCATCGTTCCGGCGTCATCCACGATGTCGGGCGTCAGGCGGCCTTCGTCAAGCCGGAACCTTACCCTTGCGGCGTCATCGCCTTGCGCTGGCGGCTGCGCTCCAGCCCCAGCCGATGCTCGCGCCAGATGATCAGCACCCCCGCCGTCACGATCAGCGCCGCCCCCATCAGCATGGTCCGCGTTGGCACCTCGGCAAAAACGAAATAACCGATGGCCAGCGAAAACAGCATCGAGGCATAGTCGAACGGCGCGACCAGCGACGCATCCGCCTCGCGGTAGCTTGAGGTCAGGAAGATCTGGCCTACGCCGCCCAAAAGCCCCGCGCCAACCAGAATCGCCGCCTCGCGCGGGGTGGGCCAGACCCAGCCGAACGGCAGGGTGACCAGCGACAACAGCGTTGCGGTCAGCGAAAACCAGAACACGATGGCAGATGTCGCCTCGGTCATCACCAGCTTGCGCACGAAGACCTGCGCCAGTGCCGCAAAGACCGCGCCGCCCAGAACCAGCGTCGCGCCGAATGCCTCGGCCATATTGGCGCCTTCCGGCCCTATCGACAGGCGTGGGCCCAGCACGATCATGACCCCGACCATCCCCAAGGCAACCGCGCTGATGCGGAACAGCCGGACGTCCTCGCCCAGAAACATCGCGGCGAAGATGACCGTCAGCAGGGGCGCGGCATAGCCGATCGCCGTGACGTCCGGCAAAGGCAGATAACCCAGCCCTGCGAACCCCAGCCCCATCGCGATGGTCCCCGCAACGCCGCGCCAGACATGGCCCATCGGGTTGCTGGTCTTAAGCCCGGTGGCCAGTTCCCGGCGCAAGGCCAGCCAGACGACGATCACCGGAATGGCGAAAAGCGAGCGGAAGAACACCACCTCACCCGCTGGCACATGCGGGGCCGTGGTCTTGATCATAGCCGCCATGACGATGAAAACCAGCACCGAGGCGAGCTTGTAAAGGATACCGTGCAGCGGACGCATGTCTGTTTCCGGGTTTTGTGGCCCGTTCCGTCTGGACGCGGGCCTGCGAACAAGGTTCTCTGAAAGAAAGGGAGAAAGCCATGCTGAAAGCGCCACTTGCCGACAGAATCGATCAGGGTCGCGGGGTTGTGCCTGCCGATCTGGTGCTGAAAGGTGGTCGGGTTTTCGACCTGATCACCGGCGACCTGGTCGAAACCGATGTCGCGATCTGCGGCGATACGATTGTTGGCGTCTTCGGCAGCTATTCCGGCCGACGCGAGATCGACGTTTCCGGTCGCATTCTGGTGCCGGGCTTCATCGACACGCATCTGCATGTGGAATCCTCGCTGGTCACCCCGCATGAGTTTGATCGCTGCGTCACCCCGCGTGGGATCACGACCGCGATTTGCGACCCGCATGAAATCGCCAATGTCTGCGGCATCCCCGGCATCCGCTATTTCCTTGAAAGTGCGGTGCAGTTGGTGATGGACCTGCGGGTGAACCTGTCGTCCTGCGTGCCATCAACCCATATGGAGACGACGGGCGCGCGGCTGTCTGCGGCTGACCTTGTGCCCTTGATGGATCATCCCGGCGTCATCGGGCTGGCCGAATTCATGAACTATCCCGGGGTGTTGTTCAAAGACCCCGGCTGTCTGGAAAAGCTGCAGGCGTTTCAGGGCCGCCACATCGACGGCCACGCGCCCTTGCTGCGCGGGAACGATCTGAACGGCTATATCAGCGCCGGGATCCGCACCGAACACGAGGCGACAACTTACGACGAGGGCCTGGAAAAGCTGCGCAAGGGGATGCGGGTGCTGATCCGCGAAGGGTCGGTCTCCAAGGACCTGCACGCGCTGGCGGGGCTTCTGTCCGAACGCCACGCGCCTTACCTTTGCCTTTGCACCGATGACCGCAACCCGTTGGACATCGGCGAACATGGCCACATTGACCACATGATCCGCACCGCGATTGCGCTGGGAGCGCCGCCGCTGGCGGTCTACCGCGCCGCCAGCTTGTCGGCGGCCGAGGCGTTCGGGCTGAAGGATCGTGGCTTGATCGCGCCGGGAAAGCGTGCCGACATCGCGGTGATCGACAGTCTTAAGGGGTGCCATGCGACGATGGTGCTGGCGGCCGGGGTGGTGGCCGATGACGCCGCCTTTGCGGCACGGGGGGCGACGGACCCGGTGGCGCGGCATTCGGTCAAAGCCCCGCCCGTCAGCGTGCAGGATTTCCGCACCGGCGGCAACCGGGTGGAAACCCCGGTGATTGGCATTCTGCCGGGCAAGATCATCACCGAACACCTGAGTTTCGACATCGCCCCGGAAGACGGCGACAAGCGTCCCGACATCGCCCGCGATCTGGTCAAGATCGCGGTGATCGAACGCCACGGCGTCAACGGCAACCGCGCGACCGGCTTTGTCAAAGGCTTTGGTCTGCAGCGCGGGGCGATCGGGTCGACCGTCTGCCACGACCATCACAACATCGCCGTTGTCGGGGCGGACTATGCCGACATGGCCCTTGCCGCGACCCGGCTGGGTGAAATCGAGGGCGGCTTTGTCGTGGTCGAAAATGGCCGGGTGCTGGCCGAACTGGCGCTGCCGGTCGCGGGGTTGATGAGCCTGTTGTCGTTCGAGGAGGTCCGCGAAAAGCTGGTCGCCCTGCGCGCGGCGGCGCGAAGTCTGGGCGTGGTGCTGGAGGAACCTTTCCTGCAACTTGCCTTCCTTTGCCTGCCGGTCATTCCGCATCTGAAGATCACCGACTTGGGGATGGTCGATGTCGACCGGTTCGAAGTGATGCCGTGATCATTTGCTTGATATCTGCAAGAAACCCCTTTCGCGCGGCCCGAAACCAAAAGGAAAATGTTCGATGAAGACAATTCTTCTGTTTGGTGACAGCAACACCCACGGCACGATGCCGGTGCCTGACCTGGGGTCATCAGGTCGTTATTCCCGTGAGGATCGCTGGACCAATCGGCTTGCAAACCTGCTGCCCGGTTGGGAGGTGATCGCCGAAGGTCACCCGGGACGAACCACCGTGCATGACGACCCGATCGAAGGCGCGCATCGCAACGGATTGACGGTTTTGCCGGCCCTGCTGGAAAGCCACAAGCCGATTGACGTCGTTCTGGTCATGCTGGGAACCAATGATCTGAAACAGCGGTTTTCGGTTGGTGCCGAGGACATCGCCCTTTCGCTGGAACGGCTGGCGCGGGTGATCCGGGGCTCGACCGCAGGACCCGACAACCGCGCGCCGCAGGTTCTGCTGGCCGCCCCGCCGCCGATTGTGGAGGTTGGTTGTCTGGCAAACATGTTCGCAGGCGGGGCGGCAAAGTCGCAAGCGCTTGCCGCTGAAATCGCAGCCGCAGCCAAGCGCGCTGGCGTGGCGTTCATGGATGCGGGGCAGGTGGTCACCGTGTCGCCCATTGACGGCATCCACTATGGGCCCGAAGCCAACCAGCCCTTGGCCGAAGCCATCGCAGCGGCAATCACCCAGCATTTCGGGGCCTGATCAGGCCCGGTTTGCGTCAAAGTCGATCTGGAACGCCGCCCCCTGACCCGGACGCAGCAGCCGGATTTCGGCCCCGTGCGCGGCAAGCAGCGTGGCGGCGACGGTCAGGCCCATGCCAGTGCCACCGTCCTCGCGCCGGGTGGTGAAGAAGGGTTCGAAGACGTGGTCGCGGTTGCCATCGGAAATCCCGCGCCCGTCGTCGGCAATCACCAGCCGCCCGGAAGAAGCCTCAAGCCGCGCCACCCCAGCCCCTGCCGCCACGGCGTTCGACAACAGGTGCTGCAGCACGATCCCAAGCCCCGCTGCTGCCAGCGGCAACGCCAAATCCCCGCCGGACACCTCCAGCCGCAGACCGGGATGCGCCGCCGCCAAGGCAGGCAGGATGTCGTCCAGCCGCGCGGTGGCGTGGTGCCCGGGTTCCCGCGCGGCGGCGGCCTGACGCAGCGCCTGCAACTGACGCTCCATCTGCCGGGCTGCATCGGCGATGGTCGCCACCAAAGCGCGCGACGACGGGTTCAGCGCCTCTTCTTCCAGCAGTTCACCGGCCGCCTTGACCGCCGACAGCGGCGTCTTCATCTCATGCGTGACATGGTCGGTGAAGCTGCGGATCGTCGCCTCGCGGTCCTGCAACCGCCGCGCCATGTCAAGGACACTTTCGCCAAGGTCCCGCAATTCGCCGGTGCCGTAATGGGCCAAAGGTTCGGGCCGGGTCATCGGGTCACGGCACAGATCGCCCGTGGCCCGCGCAAGTTCAGAGATCGGGCGCAGGATCAGTCGCAGCAGCAAAAGCCCCAGCCCAAGCGTCGCCAGCAGGATCACACCCCCGACGATCCCCACCGCCAGCCGGTAGCCAAGAACCGGCCCGATCAGACGCAGCGCAATCAGCCCGACAAAGGCCAGCCCCAGCGTCCCCGCCAGCGCGCCGCCGACCACCAGCCACAAGGAGGGCCGCCATTTCCGCTTTATTCCCGGCATGGTCCCATCCGCAAGCCAACCCCGTGCAGCGTGTCAATCGCGTCCTTGCAGCCCGCAATGGCCAGCTTGGCTCGCAGGTTGCGCAGATGGCTGTCCAGCGTGCGGTCGGACACCGGGCTGCCCGCGCCCCAGACCGCATCGACCAGCGCCACCCGCCCGGTCACCCGGTCCGGAGCCTGCATCAGCAGCGTCAGGATCGCCATTTCGGTGCCGGTCAGCGCCACTTCAACTGCTCCGACAGTGCAGGCATGGCAGCGCGGGTCCAGCACCAACACCCCATGCCGCAGGACCACACCGCGCTGAGTGCCCTTGGTCCGCTTCAGGATCGCCTTGATCCGGGCCACCAACTCGCGCGGGGAAAAGGGTTTGGTCACATAGTCATCCGCGCCCAGTTCAAGGCCAAGCACGCGGTCCAGTTCGTCATCGCGGGCGGTCAGGAAGATGATCGGCACCTCCGACCGCGCCCGGATGCGGCGGCAAACCTCCAGCCCGTCAACTTCCGGAAGGCCCTGATCCAGCACGATCAGGTCCGGGGCTTCCCGCGCGGCCTGCATCAGGGCGGTCTGGCCATCGGCGGCGGTAATGACGCTGAACCCGGCCCGCGTCAGCGCAAGGCTGACCAGCGACCGCAGGTTCGGGTCATCATCCACCACGAGGATCTTCATGCGCCGCCTCCTTTACCCCATCCAGATAACGGCGCACCCGCCACTTGCGAAAGCCCCAATCGCGCCAGTCTTTGATGTTGGGGCCATCCAGCGCGCAAGCACCGTAGGTGTCGCCGTATTCGTCAATCCGCAATGGTCTGCGTCCTGAGGCCACGATCGCCGCATCCGCCGTCGCGGGCAGGGTGCAGATATAGCCATCGTCGGCAAAGTCCGGGCGCGACAGGTTCTGGGTCGCGATAATCGCCGCAAAGTTCACGAAACAGGCGGCATAGAGCGTGGCCAGCCCCAAGCCCGCCGAGCGGACCAGAAGCCAGCGGTTCGGCAAATCACGCCAGACCTGCCAGCCGATCAGGCCCAGCCCGGCCCCGACCAGCCCCATCCAGATCGCCGCATAAAGCCGCAGGTAAGTCAGCCCGAACGCCTCGACATACAATTCCAGCCGCAGCAGGGCCGACACGGTCAGCAACAGGTTCTGCGCCAGCCACAGCAGCAAAAGGCGACGCAGCCACGGGTTTTCGCGCGCAAAGGGGCGGGCGGCAAGGGCGAAGGCTCCGGCCAGAAGCGCGGTTGCCAGCAAGGGATAGGCCCCGCGATGGGCGTATTCCGCCGCCGTCATGCCGGAGGGTAAGCTGGCCCCACCCCAAAGGTAGGCCGCGTCCATCAGGGTTTGCAGCCCGAGGATGGCGTTGAACAGCACCAATCCGCGCAGGACGGACGCAGGCCCCGGGCCGGGAATTTGCGGCAGGGTCGCCGGTCTGGCGGCAACCACAGGCCGGGGCGACGCAATCATCGGCCAGACGACCAAAGCCGCGCCGACCCAGAACAGCCCGCGCGCAAGGATGGTACCGTCGGACTTGATCTGCAGCATCCGCGCGAAAGCATCCCCAAGGATCGGGTTCGCCTGAACCAGTAAAGCGGTCAGGATCAGCGCGCCGCCCACCGGGAAGGCCCAGGCCCTTGCATGGCGGCGATAATCCTTAACGGATGCGTCCTGATGCACCGCCTTGGCCAAGGCAAACCCGTCCACCGCGCCGCGCAGGGGCAGGTCGCGCAACAGGCGCAGGGCGCGGGGGCCAAGGGCATTAGTCCCGCCTGTGGTCCATGCCAGACTTGTCAACAACCCGGCCAGAAGAAAGCCAAGCGACAGGTGTTGCAGATGCTCCACCACCGGCAGGGCGCTGGCCAGAAGCAGAAGGGCAGGGCGCAGACGGTCACGGCCCGGGGAAAGGATCATCGCCACGCCAAGGATCGCCGCCGCAAAGATGGTCAGCGACAGGCCGGGGAAGTGGCCGTAAAACAACAGGTCCGCCAAGGCCACCAGCCCAAGCAGGGCCACGGCCGATCGGGTGGTCCCGCTGACACCCCCCAAAGGGCGTCGCCCTTGAACGACAGGCCCCGGCCCCTCGCCCGCAAACCACCACATGTCGCAGGTCAGCGCGCGCGGCACCCCGCGGATTTCCCAGTCATTTGCCATTGATCGCCCCTTTCGGCCCTTGTTGCCGAAAGCTTTCGCATGACTTCCGTGCAGCCGCCGCGCGCGGGCTGTGCAGATTTCGTGCAGGGGGCTGGGCGGAACCTAGCCCCGCAGGCCGGTCAGGGCCAACAGGTTGCCGACCAGCGCCAGCACCGCCAGCAGGATCGTGGGGCCAGCCGACATAAGAAAGCCCACCAGCCGCCGCGACGGATCGGCGACATAGGCCCGCCAATAGACGATGCGCCCCACAAGGTAGACCGCACCCAGTCCAGCGACCAGAAGATAGGGCCAGTAGACCGCCGCAAGATACAGCGCGGGCAGAAAGGCGACCAGCGTTTCCAGCGTGTTCATCTGCACGCGCACCATGCGTTCAAAGCCTTCGTGGCCGGTCATCGCCGGGGCCTTGACGCCATACTTTCCACGGGCCTCGCCGGTCAGTTTGCCGAAGAACAGATATTGCAGGACCGCAAGGATGGCGATCAGGTGGACAGCGTGCATGGGTATCTCCGATCAGGGCAAGGGCTTTTGGCAAGCTTTGGCAGGGCTTAGCCCAAAGCAGTCGGGCGGCGCAACCACAAGTGGCAGGGCGGCGCTTCACCCGGCCAGTTGGACGCCCGTGCCCCACCCCTCGCATTTGCGCATCAGATCGGGCGGTAGCGGCTGGTCGGTGAACACGGTCGAGATTTCCGACAGAGACGCCAGCCGCGCCGGGGCCGACCGGTCCAGTTTTGACTGGTCCATCGTCAGATAAACCCGCCGCGACTGCTGGATGATCGTCTTCGACACCCGCACTTCCGCCAGATCGAAGTCAAGAAGATCGCCGTCGCGGTCCAGCGCCGACACGCCGATCACCGCGTAATCGACCTTGAACTGTTCAAAGAAATGCGTGGTCAACTCGCCGACCAACCCGCCATCGGTGCGCCGCAGGGTGCCGCCGGCCACCACGATCTCGCAGCCCGGATTGGCCACCAGAATGTTGGCGACATTCATGTTGTTGGTTATGACGGTGATGTTGCGATGCGCCAGCAATTCACGCGCGACGGCCTCGGTCGTGGTGCCAAGGTTCAGGATCAGGCTGCAGTTGTCCGGGATCGCAGCAGCACAAGCCTTGGCGATGGCGGCTTTCGCGGCCTCGTTCATCCGGCGCCGCGCCTCATAGCCGATATTGGCGACACCGGTGCGCAGGACCGCGCCGCCATGCACCCGGTCCAGATGGCCCGCGTCGGCAAGGTCCGACAGGTCGCGCCGGATCGTCTGCAAGGTCACGTCAAAGCGCTGGGCCAGATCATCGACCACCACACGGCCTTCGGCGCGCGCCAGTTCAAGGATTTCGGTCTGTCGAAAGTTCAGCGCCATGTCCGGTTCCTTTTTCTTCGTATCCGGCGGTTTCGCTTTCTGCCACGAGATCCGCTCCCTGTCAGGAAAATTTTCGCTTCTACAGGCACGCGTGGATTTGCGCTTGCAGAAAGTATCGTTCTGGTTGTGAAAAAGAACGTCAGGAAAGTTCGCTTTGCGGAAAAGCGCGCGTAAACGAATAAATTATGTTGACGAGTCTGTGACAATCAGCGCAGTTTTCGCGCCGGGGGAGGAAACGGCGTGACAGACAAGACCGCAAAGGTTGTAACCGACCTTTTCATCATCGGTGGCGGGATCAATGGCTGCGGCATCGCCCGCGACGCCACTGGCCGTGGTCTGACGGTCGCGCTTGCCGAACAGGGCGACCTTGCGCAGGGCACCTCATCAGCCTCGACCAAGCTGTTTCACGGCGGGTTGCGGTATCTGGAGTATTTCGAATTCGGTCTGGTCCGAAAGGCGCTGGAGGAACGCGAAACCCTTCTGGTCGCGATGCCCCATATTTCCTGGCCGCTGCGCTTTGTGCTGCCGCTGTCGCCGGGAATGCGGTTTGAAAGCGACACGCCGACGTCACGCCTGTTGCGCTGGGTGATGCCCTGGGCGCGCGGGCGCAGGCCCGACTGGCTGATCCGGCTGGGGCTGTTCCTTTACGACACGTTGGGCGGCCGCAAGATCCTGCCCGCGACCCGGACCGTGGACCTGGCCCGCGACCCGGCAGGTGCGCCGTTGAAGTCCCATTTCCGCAAGGCGTTCGAATATTCCGATTGCTGGGTCGAGGATTCGCGGCTGGTCGTCCTGAACGCCCGCGACGCGGCCAACCGTGGTGCGCAGATCCTGACCCGGACCCGCGTGACCAGCGCCTGCCGTCAGGGCGATCTGTGGGAAATCACGACCGAAGGCCCACAGGGGCGCGAAACCCACCTTGCCCGCGCTTTGGTCAATGCCGGTGGGCCATGGGTGACCGACGTGATCCAGAACGTCGCCCGGATCAATTCCTCCGAAGGCATCCGGTTGGTGCGTGGCAGCCATATCGTCACCCGCAAGCTGTTTGACACGCCGCAGGGCTACTTCTTTCAGGGCACCGACGGGCGGATCATCTTTGCCATTCCCTATGAGCAGGATTTCACCCTGATCGGCACCACTGACAAGGACCATCAGGCCGCCCCGGGCGAGGTGTCGTGCAGCGATGAGGAACGCGATTACCTGCTGGCCTTCGCTTCGCAGTATTTCGCCCGTCCGGTCACGAAAGAGGACGTGGTCTGGACCTATGCCGGGGTCCGCCCGCTGTATAACGACGGTGCCAAATCGGCGACGGCGGCGACCCGCGACTATGTCCTTAGCCTTGACCAGTCCGGCGCGCCCTTGCTGAACGTCTTTGGCGGCAAGATCACCACCTACCGCCGTCTGGCCGAGGAAGCGCTGGCCAAGCTGATGCCGTCCTTTCCCGGCGCGGGGGCCGACTGGACTGCCCGCGTAACCCTGCCGGGCGGGGATTTCCCGCATGACGAAGTGCAGGCTCTGACCGAAAAGCTGCGCGCGCGCTATGCGTTCCTGACCCCCTACTGGGCGGGCCGGATGATCCGCGCCTACGGGACCGAGGCGTTTGCCGTTCTTGGCGATGCGGCAACACCCGAGGCGTTGGGCCAGGATTTCGGTGCTACATTGACCGAAGCCGAACTGCGCTGGCTGATGGCAAAGGAATACGCGGTGACGGCCGCCGATGTGGTTTGGCGGCGCTCCAAGCTTGGCCTCAGGATGACCGCCGACCAGATCGCGGCGCTGGACCGGTTCATGATGACGACTTCTGCCCGGGCGACCCGCCCTGCGGCGGAATAGGGGGATGGAATGACGTTGGAATTTGTGGGCGTGTCACGGGCGGTCGGGGGCAAGACCCATATCCACCCCACCGATCTGCGCCTTGAAAACGGCACGATGAACGTGCTTCTGGGGCCGACGCTTTCGGGCAAGACCAGCCTGATGCGGCTGATGGCAGGGCTTGACCAGCCGACCACGGGCCGCATCCTGTGGAACGGGCAGGACGTGACCGGCGTCCGGGTTCAGGACCGCCGCGTCGCCATGGTCTACCAGCAGTTCATCAACTATCCGGGGATGACCGTCTTTGATAACATCGCTTCGCCCCTGCGGCTGATGGGCAAGCCTGCGGCCGAGATTGACCGGGCGGTGCGCGAAACCGCCGAAATGCTGCGCCTGACCCCGATGCTGAAGCGCAAGCCGCTGGAATTGTCGGGCGGCCAACAGCAGCGTTGCGCCCTTGCCCGGGCGTTGGTGAAAGGGGCCGGGCTGGTCCTGCTGGACGAACCGCTGGCCAACCTGGACTACAAACTGCGCGAGGAGCTGCGCATCGAAATCCCCCGCATTTTCGAGGCGTCCGGCGCGATCTTTGTCTATGCCACCACCGAACCGGAGGAGGCCTTGTTGCTGGGTGGCAACACCGCCGCCCTTTGGGAAGGCCGGGTGACCCAGTTCGGCCCGACGCCACAGGTCTACCGCCTGCCCGCCGATGCGACGACGGCGCGGGTCTTTTCCGACCCGCCGATGAACTTTCTGCCCTGCCGGAAGGAAGCCCACCGCCTGACCTTTGGCGACAGCGCCCATGCCCCGACCACCGGGGCGATCGGCGATCTGCCCGACGGCACCTATCTTGCGGGGTTCCGCGCCAACCATGTGACGCTGAACCGCCATTCCGGCAATGCGGTGGAATTCCGCTGCACTGTAGCTGCGACCGAAATCACCGGGTCGGAAACCTTTGTGCACCTTACCCACGGCAATGACCGCTGGGTCGGGCTGGTGCATGGTGTCCACCAACTTGTCGCCGGAAGCCAGACCTCGGTCTGGGTCGATCCGGCGCATGTGTATCTCTTCGACAGCGCGGGACGCCTTGCCGCCCCTGCCCCTTACGCGAAGGCGGCCTAAGCCATGTCCCGGATCACGCTTTCCAATCTGGCCCACAGCTACCTTGCCAACCCCAAGGGCGATGATGACTTTGCACTGAAGGAAATGGACCACGTCTGGGACGACGGCGGGGCCTATGCCCTGCTTGGTGCCTCGGGCTGTGGCAAGACGACACTTCTGAACATCATTTCGGGCCTTGTGCGCCCGTCGCAGGGCCGCGTCCTTTTCGGTGACCGCGACGTGACCGATGCGGCCACGACCGAACGCAACATCGCGCAGGTGTTCCAGTTCCCGGTGGTCTACGACACGATGACCGTGCGCGAAAACCTTGCCTTTCCGCTGCGCAACCGGGGGATGGACGCGGGCTATATCGCCAAGCGCGTTAACCAGATCGCCCAAATGATCGGGATGGAGGACATCCTGTCGAAAAAGGCCCGTGGCCTGACCGCCGACGCCAAGCAGAAGATCAGCCTTGGCCGTGGCATGGTGCGCGAGGACGTGAACGCCATCCTGTTCGACGAACCCCTGACTGTCATCGACCCGCATATGAAATGGGAGCTCCGGACCCAGCTGAAATCGCTGCACCGCGAGTTTGGCCATACGATGATCTACGTCACCCACGACCAGACCGAGGCGCTGACCTTTGCCGACAAGGTCGTGGTGATGCACGAAGGCCGCGTCGTGCAGATGGGCACGCCCGAGGAATTGTTTGAAACCCCGGCGCATACCTTTGTCGGCTACTTCATCGGCTCGCCGGGGATGAACCTTCTGGACGCCGAAATTTCGGGATCCGAGGCGCGCCTGCAAGGTGTCTCGGTTGAACTGGGTGCGGTCTATGGGCCAACATCGGGCCGCACCCAGATCGGCATTCGCCCGGAATATGTGACCGTGTCGGATGAGGGTCTGCCGGTCACCGTCAAACGGGTCGAGGATGTGGGCCGTCACCGCATCGTGCGCGCCGAACTGGGGGGACAACCGCTGAACGCGATCCTGCCAGAGGGCATGACAATTCCCGCCGATGGCGCCCGGATGGCCTTTGCCCCGGCCAAGATCAACGTCTACGCAAATGACTGGCGCGTTTCGCCAACGGAAAGCCGGGGGGCCTGACATGGACAAGACCCAGAACAACAAGGCCTGGTTTTTGGTCCTGCCGGTGCTTTTGCTGGTCGCATTCTCGGCCGTGCTGCCGCTGATGACCGTCGTCAACTATGCCTTCAACGACACGTTCGGGCAGAATGAATTCTTCTGGGAGGGGTTGGGCTGGTTCGAGGACATGGTAAGTTCAGAGCGCCTGCATGATGCGCTGGGGCGGCAGATCCTGTTTTCCGGCATCATTCTGGCCATTCAGGTGCCGCTGGGCATCTTCATCGCGCTGAACATGCCGAAAAAGGGCTTCTGGTCCAGCCTGGTGCTTATCCTGATGGCATTGCCCCTGTTGATCCCGTTCAACGTAGTCGGCACGATCTGGCAGATTTTTGGCCGCGTCGACATTGGCCTTCTGGGTCACACGCTTGCGGCGATGGGCGTCGACTATAATTATACCAATGACGCGCTGGACGCCTGGATCACCCTTGTGGTGATGGATGTCTGGCACTGGACCTCGCTGGTGGCCCTTTTGTGCTATGCCGGACTGCAGTCGATCCCGCAGGCCTATTATCAGGCCGCCAAGATCGACCAGGCGACGCGGTGGAGCATCTTCCGCTATATCGAGCTGCCGAAGATGAAGGGCGTCCTGCTGATCGCCGTCCTTCTGCGCTTCATGGACAGCTTCATGATCTACACCGAGCCCTTCGTGCTGACCGGCGGCGGCCCCGGCAACTCGACCACTTTCCTGTCGATCGACCTTGCCAAGATGGCCACCGGCCAGTTCGACCTTGGCCCCGCCGCCGCGTTCAGCCTGATGTATTTCTGCGTCATCCTGCTGATCTCGTGGGTCTTCTATACCGTGATGACCAACCTTGACCGCGAGGAGAACCGTTGATGCAGTCCCGCTCCTCAGCCGTCGTGATGACGATCTACCTGCTGTTCCTGTTGATCCCGATCTACTGGCTGATCAACATGAGCCTGAAGACCAACACCGAGATCACCTCGACCTTCTCGCTTTGGCCGCAGACGTTCACCTTGCAGAACTATGTGACCATCCTGACCGATCCCAGCTGGTACATGGGCTATGTCAACTCCTTGATCTACGTCACTTTGAACGTGGTCATCTCGCTGACCGTGGCGCTGCCTGCGGCCTATGCGTTCAGCCGCTACAACTTTATGGGCGACAAGCACCTCTTCTTCTGGCTGCTCACAAACCGCATGGCCCCGCCGGCCGTCTTTGCGCTGCCGTTCTTCCAGCTTTATTCGTCGGTCGGCCTGTTCGACACCCACATCGCGATTGCCCTGGCGCATTGCCTGTTCAACGTGCCGCTGGCGGTCTGGATTCTGGAAGGCTTCATGCGCGGCGTGCCAAAGGAGATTGATGAGACCGCCTATATCGACGGCTATTCCTTCCCGAAGTTCTTCGTGAAGATCTTCATGCCGCTGATCGCATCGGGCATCGGCGTCGCGGCCTTCTTCTGCTTCATGTTCTCCTGGGTGGAACTGCTGCTCAGCCGCACCCTTGCCACCGTGAACGCGAAATCCATCGCCGCGACGATGACCCGCACGGTCAGCGCGTCGGGCATGGACTGGGGTGTCCTTGCCGCCGCCGGGGTCCTGACCATCGTGCCGGGGGCCTTGGTGATCTACTTCGTCCGCAACTACATCGCCAAGGGCTTTGCCCTGGGAAGGGTGTGACATGACCGCCACCAACTGGACCACGATCTACGCTGGCCTTGCCGCCCTGATGACGGTGATCCTTGGCCTCCTCCTCTGGGCCGTCCCTGTCACGGATGAGGGCGTGCGCGAATGGACCGGCCAACTGATCCCAGGCTTCTGGATGGCATGGACCTTTCCGGTCGCGCTGTTCTTCTGGATCATTGCCAGCCTGCTGATCATCATGACCCTGCTGGCAATCCGCTATCCCGAAACCCCGCGTGTCGGCATTCTGGCGATCGAGACCACGCGCGGCGACCGGTTGTTCATTTCGCTCTTGGGCTCGGCCTTCATCCACTTGGGCTGGCTCTTTCTCATCGGCACCGCCCTGTTCTGGGGCGCGCTGATCCTCTCCCTTGTCTATGCAGCAGCGGTGTTTCGCTGGGTGTAGCGGGGGCAAACGACGCCGGATGGCTGGGCCAAACCCTGCCACCGGTCGGACTACGAAGAAACGGACGTCTCACAATCTGGGAGGATGAACTTATGAGACTGAGGAAAACCGCAACTGCCATGGCGCTTGCGCTGGTGGCGTTCCAGGCCCCGGCCTGGGCTGACATCGAGGCGGCGAAAGCCTTCCTTGATGCCGAGATCGGCGATCTGTCCACCCTGGACCGCGCCGGACAGGAAGCCGAACTGCAGTGGTTCATCGACGCCGCTGCCCCCTATGCCGGCATGGAAATCAAGGTCGTGTCGGAAACCATCGGCACCCATGAATACGAATCCAAGGTGCTTGCCCCGGCGTTCGAGGCGATCACCGGCATCAAGGTCACCCATGACCTGATCGGCGAAGGCGACGTTGTCGAAAAGCTGCAGACCCAAATGCAGACCGGCGAGAACATCTATGACGCCTATATCAACGACTCGGACCTGATCGGCACCCACTGGCGCTACCAGCAGGCCCGCAACCTGACCGACTGGATGGCAGGCGAGGGCGCTGCGGTGACCAACCCCGGTCTGGACCTTGCCGACTTCATCGGCACGTCCTTCACCACTGGGCCGGACGGCAAGCTTTACCAGCTTCCCGACCAGCAGTTCGCGAACCTTTACTGGTTCCGCTACGACTGGTTCAACGACCAGAAGACCAAGGACGACTTCAAGGCCAAGTATGGCTATGACCTGGGCGTTCCGGTCAACTGGTCGGCCTATGAGGACATCGCCGAGTTCTTCACCGGCCGCGACATGTCCTATGCCGGTGGCCCGGCGACCGGCGTCTATGGCAACATGGACTACGGCAAGAAGGACCCGTCCCTCGGCTGGCGCTATACCGACGCGTGGATGTCCATGGCCGGTATGGGCGACGTGGGCGAACCGAACGGCCTGCCGGTCGACGAATGGGGCGTTCGGGTTGACGAAAACTCGCGTCCAGTCGGTTCTTGCGTGACGCGTGGCGGCTCGACCAACGACGCTGCGGCAGTCTATGCCGTCACCAAGGCGATCGAATGGCTGCAGAAGTACAGCCCGCCGGAAGCGGCTGGCATGACCTTCGGTGAGGCCGGCCCGGTTCCTGCTCAGGGTGCGATTGCCCAGCAGATGTTCTGGTACACCGCCTTTACCGCCGCGTCTGTCGTCGAAGGCACCCCGGTCATGAACGAAGACGGCACGCCCAAGTGGCGCATGGCGCCTTCGCCGCATGGCGTCTACTGGCAGGAAGGCCAGAAGATCGGCTATCAGGACGCTGGTTCCTGGACGCTGATGCAAAGCACTCCCGTTGACCGCGCGCAGGCTGCCTGGCTTTACGCGCAGTTCGTGACCTCGAAGACCGTGGACGTGAAGAAGGCCCATGTCGGCCTGACCTTCATCCGCGAATCGACGATCCAGCACGCGTCCTTTACCGAACGCGCGCCGAAACTGGGTGGTCTGATCGAGTTCTACCGCTCGCCAGCCCGCGTCCAGTGGTCGCCCACCGGCACCAACATCCCGGACTATCCGAAGATGGCGCAGCTGTGGTGGCAGAACATCGGCGATGCCATGTCGGGCGACAAAACCCCGCAGGAAGCGCTGGATGCCCTGTGCGAAGAGCAGGAAAAAGTGCTTGAGCGGATCGAGAAATCGGGCGTTCAGGGCGACATCGGTCCGAAGATGGGCGAAGTGATGGACGCCCAGTTCTGGCTTGACGCTCCCGGTGCTCCGGTAGCCAAGGTCGAAAACGAAAAGCCGATGGGCGAGACGATCGCCTATGACGAGCTTATCAAGTCCTGGCAGTAAGCAGTGATTGCGGGCGGGGTGAAAGCCCCGCCCACTTTCAGTGAGAAAAGCACTGCGGGTCCCAGTTACCTTGGACGACACGCTTCACAGTACATCCAGTCAAACCCGATCTTTTTTCCGCACGTTCGGCAAGTGCCACCCGCGTGTCGAATGCCAACCGGCAAAATGGCAAGAATGTACATTGCGGTTTCTCCTTACTCGGCCATGACAAGTTGATTGCACAGTATGGCCGGTCGGCGGATATTCGCAAAATCTTTCTGCGAGCACCAACCTGTGAGCCTTCCCAATGACCCATATCCTCGCCATCGACCAAGGCACCACCTCGTCCCGCGCGATCCTGTTTGACGCAAGCTTGCGTCCGGTCGCCTCCGCCCAGGAAGAATTCCCGCAATCATACCCCCACCCCGCCTGGGTCGAACATGACCCCGCCGACCTTTGGTCGACCGTCGCCGGGACCGCCCGCGCTGCGATTGAAAAGGCCGGGATCACCGCCCGTGATATCGCCGCCATCGGCATCACCAACCAGCGTGAGACGGTTCTGATCTGGGACCGCGCCACCGGCCAGCCGATCCACCGCGCCATCGTCTGGCAAGACCGCCGCACCGCCGACACCTGTGCCGCCCTCAAGGCCGCCGGGCATGAACCGATGATCACCGCCCGCACCGGATTGCTGCTGGACCCGTATTTTTCCGGCACCAAGATCAAGTGGCTCCTCGACCACGTCGAGGGCGCGCGTGACCGGGCCAACCGGGGCGAGCTGGCCTTTGGCACCGTCGATACCTGGCTGATCTGGAACCTGACCGGCGGAAAGGTCCACGCAACGGATGCAACCAACGCCAGCCGCACGCTGATCTACAACATCGCAAAGGGGGACTGGGACGCCGATATCTGCGGGCTGCTGGACATCCCGATGTCCCTCCTTCCCGAAGTCCGCGACAGCGCCGCAGCCTTCGGCATGACCCGCCCTGACCTTTTCGGCCGCGAGATCCCGATCCTTGGCGTCGCGGGCGACCAGCAGGCGGCCACGGTCGGGCAGGCCTGTTTCAGTCCCGGCATGATGAAATCCACCTACGGAACCGGCTGCTTTGCCTTGCTGAACACCGGGGCCGACATGGTGCCGTCGAAGAACCGCCTGCTGACCACCATCGCCTATCAGTTGAACGGCAAGCCGACCTATGCCCTTGAAGGGTCTATCTTCATTGCCGGCGCGGTGGTCCAGTGGCTGCGTGACGGTCTGAAGATCATCCGCGACGCCAAGGAAACCCAGCCCCTGGCGGAAGCTGCCGAGGAGGCGCAGGGCGTGATTCTGGTGCCCGCCTTCACCGGCCTTGGCGCGCCCTATTGGCGGCCGGATTGCCGGGGGGCGATCTATGGGCTGACCCGCAACTCTGGTCCCGCCGAACTGGCGCGGGCGGCTTTGGAAAGCGTCGGCTATCAGACCCGCGACCTGTTGGAGGCGATGCGCGCCGACTGGGGCGCTGCTGCCGACGGCGTCCTGCGGGTCGATGGCGGGATGACGGCCAGCGACTGGGCGATGCAGTTTCTGTCCGACATCATCGGTGCCCCGGTCGACCGGCCAAAGGTGACCGAGACCACGGCTTTGGGTGCCGCTTACCTTGCCGCGATGCAGGCCGGGATCATCGGCGGGCCGGAAGAATTCGCCAAAAGCTGGGCGCTGGACCGCCGCTTTACACCCGCCATGGACGCAGCCACCCGCGACGCGAAATATGCCCGCTGGGGCAAGGCGGTCGCTGCGACGATGAGCCTGTGACCCCCTTTGGAATAACTGCCCCGGGCCGAATCCTGTTTGGCCGGGGTGAGGCGGCAAAGGCCTCGGCAATCCTGCGCGGGTTCGGCCCGCGCGGGGTGATCGTGCATGGGGCGAATGCGGCGCGCGCGGCCTGGCTGGTCGGGGCGCTGGGGTCGGAGGTTCTGGCCCTGCCTTGTGCCGGGGAACCGACGCTGAACGATTTGCTGGCGGCATTGCAGGCGGTCAAGGGGTTTCGCCCCGACTGGGTGGCGGCGCTGGGTGGCGGTGCGGCGCTGGATTTGGGCAAGGCCCTTGCCGCGCTGATCCCGGCCCCGGACGGGCCGATGCAACATTTGGAGGTCGTGGGCAAGGGTCTACCGCTGGTCGCCGCCCCCTTGCCGTTCATCGCGATCCCGACCACCTCCGGCACCGGGGCCGAGGTGACGCGCAACGCGGTGATCGGCTTGCCGGAGCATGGCCGCAAGGTCAGTCTGCGCGATGACCGCATGGTGGCGCGGGTGGCGATTGTCGACCCGGCGCTGACCGATTTCTGTCCGCGCGGGGTGACGCTCGCCTCGGGTCTGGACGCAGTGACGCAGGTGATCGAGCCCTATGTCAGTTGCAAAGCCACGCCCTACACCGATGCGCTGACAAGACTGGCGATCGGGCCGGGGATGGCGGCGCTGATGCGGTTGATGGAGGGGGAGGACGCGCAGGCGCGTGACCGGCTGGCCTGGGTCAGCCTGTGCGGCGGGCTGGCGCTGTCGAACGGCGGGCTTGGCGCGGTGCATGGGTTTGCCGGGGTGATCGGCGGCATGACGGGTGCCGCGCATGGTGCGATCTGCGGGGCGCTGCTGGGGCCCGTATTGGCGGCGAACCTTGCAGCGACGACGGGTGAGGCGCACCTGCGGCTGGTCGAAGTCTGCGGGATTTTGGGCGGGGTGCTGGGCTGTGCGGCGGATGACGCCCCGCAGGTGCTGCAGGACTGGTCGCGCGGGGCGGGATTGCCGGGCTTGCAGGACCTTGGGGTCATGCCGCGCATGCATGCCGAGATCGTCACGGCGTCGCTGTCGGCTTCGTCGATGAAGGGCAATCCGGTTGCCTTGACCCCGGCTGCGCTGCACCGGGTTCTGCAACAAGCCTGAGGCGACCTGCAGGCGTCAGAACACCCCCTGAACCTCATACATCACCGGTTCAAACCCCTTGCACAGCTCGTTGATGCGCCGGTTCCGTTCGCGCATCTCAGGGGTGCGCAGCATCGCCTGATAATCCTCGCGCCGCTGCCATTGCGAATAGTTGCAGACCCGGGTGCGCGCGTCATTCATGTGCAGGCCTGCGGCGATGAAACCGGGTTGAAGCCGGATGCAGGCGGCATAGGCGGCCTCCAGCGCCTCGATCAGATCGAAAGCCATGGCGGGGGTGGTGTCAAACGTGGTGATCACGGTCTGGCCGTGGAAATCCCTTGAAATCGTCGGCATGATGCGTCCTCCCTCGCGGGTCAGGATGACACGGTTCCCGTGACCTCGCATCGGATTTCTGGCCCCGCAGGTCAGGTTCCGGATAGCGGCCACCTGAAATTCCGCTCGCGCAGGCCGCTTGCCAAGGTCTAGTTGGTCAGCCCCAAGTTTTCCGGGCCGATGATATAAATCCCACCCGCCACAATCGTCACCACGGCCACGACCGCGAAGGCGATCTTCCAGATCGACCACGGGCGTTCGCCCTGAACCTCGCCGGTCTGGCCGTTGACCAGAAAGCGAAAGCTTTTGCCGTTGTATTTGTAGGCCGCCATCCAGACCGGCAGCAGGACGTGCTTGAAGGTCTCGTCCGACCAAGATGTGTCAACCGAGGTGACACGCTGTTCGTCGCCGCCGATGTCGCGGCGCACGTCGCCGTCGATCACTTGCGCCATCCGTTTGCGGGCGGTCCCGTGACCATCGGCAAGGGCGACCGTATAGCCTTCGGCCTGAAAACCGGCAAGAAATTCAGGGGTATAGGGCGTCAGTGCCCCAAGGTCCCACGGTTCCAGCGCATCGGCCAGACGGTTCGGCAGGCTGTGTGAAGCGATCACCAGCACATCGTCGAAATCGCGGGTGACATGGCCCGAGGCGGAATGCCAGCGGGTGTGCTGCACCTGCCGCGTCCGATTTTCCGACCTGCCGTCAACGGTGACCGTATAGTGTTCGGTCACATAGTAATGCTCACCTCGTTGGCCAGTATATCTTGAAGCGGTGTCGGCGTCGAAGGTCCAGTAGGGGACATAAATCCCGTTCATTGCCCGACCCTTGCGGGCATATTCCAATAGCGTGTTTGGCGCGAACCACAGTCGGCCCATCCAAGATATCATCGCCGCCCGTGCCTGCGCTTCGGTCAGGGCAAAGGGCACGAGACCCTGCGGCTTGATCAGCCGGTGGGTGCCGGTGTCCAGCACCACCGGGGTCGCGCAGAACGGGCATTCGGTGGCATGGGTCGCCCCCTCGATCTCGATCTGCGCGCCGCAGGACGGGCAAGAGGTGGTGCGGACATCGACCATCTCACCCTTCGGCAGGTCGTCGTGCAGACCGCGATCAAGGTCCAACTCACGCAGCGCATGGCCGCGCGTTTGCGCGGGCGGGGCAGATATCGCCTGTTCATGACCGCAATGGTCGCAGGTCAGGCTGGTTTGCCCTGGTGCAAATCGCAGCTGCGCGCCGCATTGCGCGCAGGGCCAGCGGTGTTCGGTGGTTGCGGTCATGGCAACGCTCAGGGCATTGGCGGTGGCGGGGGCAGGCTGTCCAGAAGCCGGGCAAGTTCGGTGTCAGCCGCCATTTTCCAGCCGTCCTGACCTTGGGTCCAGACGGTTGTTGCACGGGTCAGGCGGCCTTCGGACGCCAGCCTTGCAAGGTCACCTTCAGCAAAAGGCCCCAGCGTCGCGCCGTTTTCGGCCAGATGCCACAACTTGCCAGCGGGTGGTGGCGGAGGCGGGGGCGGAGCCGCAGCAGCGCCGGGAGCGCCATTGGGCGCAGCCCCCCATGGCCCCATGTTCTGCGCCATGCCCGCACCCATGCCAAAGCCCATGCCAGCGCCCATCGCGCCGCCCATGGCCCCGCCGGGTTGGTTCAGGGCTTCGGCGGCGTTGAACTGCATGTATTTGTTCAGGTCGCCGACGACGCCCATCGAACTGCGCTTGTCCATCGCCTTTTCCACCTCTTCGGGCAGGCTGATGTTTTCGACATAGAATTCCGGGATCGACAGCCCGTATTCGGCGACCTTCGGCGTGATCACATTGGCGATGACCTTGCCCAGATCCTCAAGGTTCGCGGCCATGTCCAGAACCGGGATGCCGGAACTGGCCAAAGCCTGAGATGCGGCCTGCACGATCTGGTTGCGGATCTGCATCGTCACCTCGTCGGTGGTGAACTCGCCATCGGTGCCGACGATTTCGGTCATGAACTTGCCCGCATCGGCCACCCGCAGCGAATAGGTGCCGAACGCCCGCAGCCGGACAGGGCCGAATTCGGGGTCGCGGGCCATGATCGGGTTCTTGGTGCCCCACTTCTGGTCATTGAACCGGGTGGTCGCGACGAAATACACCTCGGACTGGAAGGGCGATTTGAAGCCGTGGTCCCAGTGCTGCAGCGTGGTCATGATCGGCATGTTGTTGGTCTCTAGCTGGTAAAGACCGGGGGTGAAGACATCGGCCAGCTGGCCTTCGTGGATAAACACCGCCGACTGGCCTTCGCGCACCGTCAGTTTCGCGCCCATCTTGATCGCCTGACCCCGCCGGTCAAATCGCCAGACCATCGTGTCGCGCGTGTCATCAAGCCACGAGATGACGTCGATGAATTCGCCTTTGAGAAAATCGAAGACCATGGCTGGGGTTCCTTCAGGGTTTGGTCAACTGTCGCCGCCCAGAAGGCGACGTGCAAGCGAGAAGACGATGGGGCGGGCCTCGGCCGGGGTCATGCCGGGGCGCAGTTCGGGGCTGTAAAGGATGCGCAGCAGCATTTCGTCATGCGCGGTCAGCAGGGCAAATTCCTCGTCGTCGTTGAAGATCGACGGGCGCGCGCGCGGGCTGTCGTTGGGCAGGCCAAGGCCTTGGGTGATTTCCTCGTGGATGCAGGACAGGCGCAGAAGGTCGGGGTGTTCGGCCCGGATCACCGCGAAAGCGCGGGTATAGGCACCGGAATTGCCTTCGGACAGGGCATAGACCAGACAATAGGTGGTGCGCGGCATCGCGGTGATCCCGGCCACGTCGCCGGGGGCAAGGCTTGGGATCACCGCGTGGACCTTTGGTGCCAGCGCCTCACGCTCATCTTCGGAAACAATGTGAATCCAGTAGTTTGGCGCGGAGTTGTCTAGCGTGATCGAATGGCCGGTCACAGCCGACAGGCGGGCGACAAAGCTGGCAATGTCGGCCAGATCGGCGGTCTGGCGGTCAAGGGGCACAGCATCGCCAAAGCGCACGGCGATGCGGATCGGCACCTCCCAGCGGCGGAGGCGGCTTTCGGTCTCGACCTGCACAAAGCCGCCGGTATCGCGGCGGTATTCGTCGAACAGCGCGACGCGCAGGAAGTTTTCGGCCAGCATGTCGGCGGTAAAGGGCACGTCTGCGCCGATGTCGCGGCGCAACAGCCCCTCACGGGTCAAGGCGGCCTGCACCTGCGCGTAATAGGCGAAAGCGGCGGCACTTTTCGGGGTGGGCGCAACCGCCACCGGGGGGGCGAATGGGACAGAGGACGGGCGGTCAATCCCGGTCATGTCGCAGGCGGCCAGCAAGACCATGCTGGCCGTCAGGAACAGGAACCGGACTTTGCCCCGTGGCGTCATGCCTGCTGCCGGGTCAGACGGTGGCCGCAGGGGTCACGGTCCGCGCCTTTGCGGACGCAAGGGTGTCACGCAGATCGGCCTCCATCTTGACCAGATCGGCCTCGGCGGTGGCGCGGCGGGCCTTGCCTTCGTCGGCAATGGCAAGGCTTTCGTTGATCGTGGCGATCAGCGTCGCGTTGGCGGCCTTGACGGTTTCGATATCGAAGACACCGCGCTCCATCTCCTCGCGGACGACCTTGTTGGCGACTTGCAGGTTTTCGGCGTTGGCCTTGAGAAGTTCGTTGGTCAGGTCATTGGCGCCGCGCACCGCCTCGGCCGCCTCGCGCGAACGCTGGATGGTGACGGCTTGGGCCAACTGGGTTTCCCACAAGGGCACGGTGTTCACGAGGGTCGAGTTGATCTTGGTGACAAGGCTTTTGTCGTTTTCCTGCACCAGCCGGATCGACGGCAAGGACTGCATCGTCACCTGCCGGGTCAGCCGCAGGTCATGCACCCGGCGTTCCAGATCGTCGCGGGCGGCGCGCATATCGCGCAACTCCTGCGCCTTCATCACCTGATCGGCTTCAGGCGCTGCGGCAACCTCGGCCTCTTTGGCGGGGATATCCTTGGCGTCAATCTCGGCCAGTTTCGCCTCACCTGCCGCGATGTACAGCGCCAGTTCGTTGTAGAAATCCAGCGTCTTGTCGTAAAGGATATCAAGGCTTTTGATGTCCTTCAGCAGGGTGTGTTCGTGGGTCAGAAGGTCGTTGGTGATCTTGTCGATCTGGCCTTGGACGTCTTCAAAGCGGGCGACGAACTTGGCGAAGGGGGCAGCGCGGCCCAGCAGTTTTTCCCACCAGCTGGAGTCCCGCCGCAGGTCCAGTTCGCTGACCGAAAAGCCGCGAATGGTGGTGACGATGTTGCGAAGACTGTCGCCAGCGGGGCCGACGTCCTTGTTCTTGACGTCCTGCAGCATGGCTTGGCTGATCACCTGCAGCTCGGCCTGCGCCGAGGACCCGAAGCTGATGATCGACTGGGTGTTGGTCAGGTCAACCTCGGCCATGCGCTTCTTGATCGCCTCGGCCTGCGGGGCGGGGGCGTCGGCAAGCGGGACGATTTCGGCCATGGGTTCGGCAAGGATGGTGGCGGTGACCTTCTCGACCTCGGTCAGAAGGGCGGTGGCGCTGGCTTGGGCGGTAGTGGTCATCGGGATTTCCCTCTTTGGTCAATGATCAAGCTTGAGCCGGTCGCGCAAGACCGCGACCTCGACATCAAGGTCGGTGCGGTTGTTTGACAGGAATGCGGTGGTCTTTTCGGCAAAGGTGGTTTCAAGGTCGGCCAGCAGCGATTCATAGTCGCTGCGTGCGCTGGCGTCGCGGGTCTGGGCGAAGTGGTCGGCGAATTTTACCGTCGCGTCGCGGGCCCCCAGAAGGTAGACCGACATGTACTTGCGCGCGGCGGTCAGGTCGCCGGGATCAGCCTCGATGGTGCGGAACATCGTGCGGGCGGCGCTGACGAACTGGTCGACGCGGCGCTCCAGACCCTTGTCGCCCGCGCGCAGAATCGCGTCCCGCATGGCCGTGAGGTATTTCTCGCCCTCGTCCACCGCCGAGGCGACGCGGTTGGTCTGGAAGGTGTCGATGCCTTCCATCCCCTTGTCGGCCATGGGATCTAGGCCAAAGCTGAACAGGTGCAGGCCTGCGCCGACCAGCGCGAAAAGGACTGGGTACAGCAGGCCTTGGGCGTCGATCACCCCGCCCACAGCCAACGCCGCGCCGGTCAGGACGGCCCCGGCAGCTTTTCGCGGAAAGGCTGGGCGGCGGGCAACCTTGCGGGCGGCGTAAGCGGCTTCGGCCTTGAGCCCCTCACGCGTAAGCCAGGCGGACAGGACCAGAAGGCCCCCGGCAGACAGACCCAGCAGCAGGTCGCGCGGGCCGTCGCCAAAGGCGGGGAACAGGAACAGGAAAGCCGACAGGAACAGGACGCCGGTGCGCCACTGGCCTGTGACCTTGGGGTCTGCAACCCCGACCGGGGCGTCAACCGGGCGATTGCCTTGGGGGGAGTGCTTGCCGCCAAAACGCTGTGCCATCATGCGCCTCCGGACCAGGCGACATAAGCAAGAAGGCCCATCAAAAGCGCGAAGGACAGGGTCCGCAATCCGCTTTCCGACATGGACTTACCCCAACCCAACCGACATTCCGCCAGACCTTAGCCGAAGCCCAAGCCCCTTGCCAGCAATCCCTAAGGGAAATCGGCAGCATTCTTCCCCCCGTTTTACACGGCTCTGTAACAGGAATGGCAGCGTTCAGCCCTTGCGCGGCCCGCCAGAGCGTGGAGCGGGGCGTGGGGCGGGGCGGGGGCCAGAACGGGTGTCCGCACGGTCAACAGGCTTGGCGGCAGGCTTGGCCGGGCGGGTGACCTTTTGCCAGGTCTCGGACAAGGCCCGCGCGCCTTCACCCGGTTTCAGCGGCTTTTTCGGCGCGGGCTTTTCGCCGGTCCGCGGGCTTGGTCCTTCGGTCCGTCGCGGGGTGGTGTGGGGCGAGGGCATTTCCTCTTCGGTCATGCCCAACTGTTCGCGCAGGACCTTGGGGCGCAACTCCTCGACCTCTCCGGGTTGCAATTCGTTCAGCCGGAACGGGCCGTATGAAGTGCGGATCAGCCGGTTCACTGTCAGTCCGATATGGTCCATCGCGCGGCGGATTTCGCGGTTCTTGCCTTCGCGCAGACCGATGGTCAGCCAGGCGTTTGCGCCTTGGTGGCGGTCGATCTTGACCTCCATCGGTTGAAAGCGCTCGCCATCAATGGTGATGCCTTTGCGCAAGGGTTCGATTTCGGGCTCGGTCGGGTTGCCCTTGACCCGCACCCGGTATTTCCGCAGCCAGCCGGTGGATGGCAGTTCAAGCTTGCGCTTCAGCTCTCCATCATTTGTCAGCAGCAGCAGCCCTTCGGAGTTCAGGTCAAGCCGTCCGATCGACATCACGCGCGGCATATCTTCTGGCAAATGGTCAAACACCGTATCGCGGCCCTTTTCGTCGGAAGCCGAGGTGACCAAGCCTTCGGGCTTGTAATACAGCCAAAGGCGCGGCGGTTCGGGGGCACCCACGGGTTCGCCCCGCACGGTGATCTTGTCGCGGGCGGTGACGTTCAGCGCGGGCGAGGTGATGACCTTGCCGTTCACGCTGACCTCGCCCAGCTCGATCATCCGTTCCGCCTCACGCCGCGAGGCGACACCGGCGCGCGACAGGACCTTGGCGATCCGCTCGCCTTCGGTTGCCTTGGCGGCGGCGGGTTTCGCGGTTGCAGGCTTTGCTGGGGCTTTGGGCTTTTCTTTTCCGGCCATGGACTTCATCCTTCGGCGCGGGGTGGCCGGATGGCCTAGGGTATTTGAGGACAGATGAAAGAGCAACGCGAAGCCTTCCGGTCCCACATGCAAGCCGCGCTGGACGAGGCGCGGGCGGCGGCGGCGCGTGGCGAAGTGCCTGTTGGGGCGGTTGTTGTGCGCGGCGGGCAGGTGGTGGCCCGGGCTGGCAACCGGACGCGGGAATTGTCCGACCCCACCGCGCATGCCGAAGTGCTGGCCCTGCGTGAGGCTTGCCGGCTGGCCGGGTCGGAACGTCTGGGCGGCCATGACCTTTATGTCACGCTGGAACCCTGCCCGATGTGCGCCGCCGCGATTTCAGCCGCGCGGATCGGGCGGCTTTACTATGGGGCGGACGACCCCAAGTCGGGCGGTGTCGCGCATGGCGCGCGGGTGTTTTCCCACCCGCAATGTCACCACGCGCCCGAGGTCTATGACGGGATCGGCGCAGAGGAAGCCGAACTGTTGCTGAGAGGCTTCTTCGCGGCAAGGCGCTAGCCCTGTGCAGGCAAAGCCATCTGCTTGCGGGGCAAGGCGCAGGCGGCTAAACGGGGGGCAATCATTCGGGGGGCCCCATGGCCATTGACATCGACACCGCGCGCAAGGTCGCCAAGCTGGCGCGCATCCGGGTTGAAGAGCCTGATCTGCCAAAGCTGGCGGGTCAGTTGTCCGGCATCCTTGGCTTCATGGAAGAGCTGAACGAAGTCGACGTGACCGGGGTCGAGCCGATGACCAGCGTCACGCCAATGCGGCTGAAGCTGCGGGCGGACGTGGTCACCGACGGCAATATTCAGGCTCAGGTGCTGAAGAACGCGCCCGACGCGCGGGAAGGCTTTTTTGCGGTGCCGAAGGTGGTGGAATGAGCGCGAATACCTGGACCATTGCCGCCGCACGGGATGCCCTGCGCAAGGGTGAGATTTCGGCCGTTGATCTGACCATGTCCTGCATGACGGCAATGGATGCGGGCGACGCCCTGAACGCCTTTGTTCACAAGACCCCGGAAATCGCGCTGGATCAGGCGCGGGCGGCGGATGCGCGGATCAAGGCGGGCGATGCCCCGGCGATGTGCGGGATTCCCTTGGGGATCAAGGACCTGTTCTGCACCAAGGGTGTCGCCTCGCAGGCCGGGTCGAACATCCTGAAGGGCTTCAAGCCCGAATACGAATCGACGGTGACGTCAAAGCTGTTTGATGCGGGCGCGGTGATGCTGGGCAAGCTGAACATGGACGAATTCGCCATGGGCTCGTCGAACGAGACCTCGGCCTACGGCAACGCAGTCAGTCCGTGGCGTCGTCAGGGGTCTGACGTGGCCCTGACGCCCGGCGGGTCCTCGGGTGGGTCGGCAGCGGCGGTGGCGGCGGACCTGTGTCTGGCGGCAACCGGAACCGATACCGGCGGGTCGATCCGCCAGCCTGCGGCCTTTACCGGCATTGTGGGCATCAAGCCGACCTATGGCCGCGTGTCGCGCTGGGGGGTTGTGGCCTTTGCATCCTCGCTGGATCAGGCCGGGCCGATGACCAAATCGGTGCGTGACGCGGCGATCATGCTGCAGGCGATGTGCGGACATGACTCCAAGGATTCCACCAGCGCCGACATTCCGGCGCCGGATTTCGAGGCCGCCCTGACCGGCGACATTCGCGGCAAGGTCATCGGTATCCCCAAGGAATACCGCATGGACGGGATGCCGGAGGAGATCGAGGCGCTGTGGCAGACCGGCATTGCGATGATGCGCGATGCGGGGGCCGAGGTCCGCGACATCAGCCTGCCGCATACCAAATACGCGCTGCCCGCCTATTACGTCATCGCCCCGGCCGAGGCGTCTTCCAACCTCGCCCGCTATGACGGGGTGCGCTATGGCCACCGCGCCAAGCTGGCGGCAGGCGACGGCATCACCGAAATGTATGAAAAGACCCGGGCCGAGGGCTTCGGAGCCGAGGTCCAGCGCCGGATCATGGTCGGAACCTATGTGCTTTCGGCAGGCTTTTACGACGCCTATTACAACCGCGCCCGCAAGGTCCGCGCCCTGATCAAGCGCGACTTCGAGACGGTTTTCGCGGAGGGCATTGACGCGATCCTGACCCCCGCCACCCCATCGGCGGCCTTTGGTCTGGGCGAAATGTCGGATGCCGACCCGATCCAGATGTATCTGAATGATGTGTTCACGGTGACGGTGAACCTTGCCGGACTGCCCGGAATCTCGGTTCCCGTGGGCCTGGACGCGCAGGGCCTGCCCTTGGGTCTGCAACTGATCGGGCGGCCCTGGGACGAGGCGGAGTTGCTGAAATGCGCACATGTTCTTGAGCATCGCGCGGGTTTTGTGGCCAAAGCCGAAAAATGGTGGTAAGCGCCGTCAAAACAACCTTTCCGAGGCAGTAATGACCCGTTCTTCCTTTGGCTTCGCATCTGGCGCGGTCCTTGCCGTGCTTGCCATGACAGCCTGCACGCCGACCTCTCCTGCTGGGGGGGAGGGCGTCGGCTTTACCGACTACAACAGCTATATCCGCGGCGCGCAGCCCGGGCCTGCGGGCGCGCTGCCACCACCACCCACAACGGCCTTTGACCCTGCCGCCGCTGCGGCTGCGCTTGACCGGGCCGATGGCGTGGTGCCCCCAACCGAAGTGCTGCCGCTGGAAGCCGACAGCTCTGTGCGTCCTCGGGGCGGTGCCCCTGCCGGGATCAAGGAAGAATCGGGCGAGGTGTCGAACCTGGGCATCTCCGACGAACAGGATTTCGAAGCGGTCAAAGCGCGCGAATCCATCGAAAGCGATGCCGAGCGGATCGCCCGCAACCGGTCGGAATATGTGATTGTCCAGCCCAAGGACCTGCCGGTGCGGTCAGGCGATACCGGGCCGAATATCGTGGAATTTGCGCTTGCGACCACCCATGCGCCTGGCGTGCAGATGTTCAAACGCTCGGGCATCGGCCTCCGCGATGCCAATGCGGCCTGCGCCAAATATGCCTCGCCCGATCAGGCGCAGCAGGAGTTTCTGGCTAAGGGCGGCCCGGATCGTGACCGGCTGGGCGTAGACCCTGACGGCGACGGCTTTGCCTGCGCGTGGGATCCCCGTCCGTTCCGCACCGCGCTCCAGTGACACTGACCCACCCCTCGCCCAATTTCGGCGAGCGGCGCGGGGCAGGACGGCCGGACCTGGTGGTCCTGCACTATACCGCCATGTCCACCTGCGCCGAGGCTTTGGCGCGGCTGTGTGACCCCATGGCCGAGGTGTCGGCGCATTACCTGATCGACACCGATGGCACGGTTCTGTCGTTGGTCGACGAATCCGCCCGCGCCTGGCATGCGGGGGCCGGAGAATGGCGTGGCGAAGGTGACGTGAATTCCCGTTCCATCGGGATCGAACTGGCGAACCCGGGCACCCATCCCTTTGCTGAACGCCAGATCGCGGCACTGGAGCGGCTGTTGTCCGGTATCCTTGACCGACACAACCTTCCCCCGCAATCAGTGATCGCGCATTCCGACATGGCCCCCGACCGCAAGGCCGACCCCGGCCCGCGCTTTGACTGGCGACGGCTGGCGCTGCAGGGGCTGTCGGTCTGGCCTGACCCAGCCCCCCCCGGTGACGCCCCCGCCGACCTGCGCGCCTTTGGCTATCCGGATGCCCCGCAAGACACCCTGCTGCAAGCCTTTCGCCTGCGCTTTCGCCCCTGGGCACAAGGCACGCTGGACGACACAGACCGCGCCCTTGCGGCAGGCCTGCGCCGCTTTGCGGTTGACGGGGCGGGCGGGGACGCCTAACTCACCCCTCGCGCGGAGGGCTGGATGACCGCGGGTGGCAACATCCGAGGAAAGTCCGGACTCCCGTTGGCAAGGGTGCCGGGTAACGCCCGGCGGGGGTAACCCCAGGGAAAGCGCCACAGAGAAGAGACTGCCTCTGTTCGCAGAGGTGATGGTGAAACGGTGGGGTAAAAGCCCACCGCGGGACTGGTAACAGGACCGGCACGGCAAGCCCCACCCGGAGCAATGCCAAATAGGGGCCTCGCGCGGGGGCCGGTCCTGGATCTCGGTCCGGGATACCGCCCGCAGGGATGCCAACGCCCGAGAGGCCCGGGTTGGCAGCTTGACCGCCGTGGTAACACGGTTGGCAGAGGAATGGTCATCCAGCCCCGGATCACGGTCCGGGGTGGACAAAATCCGGCTTACAGGCTCTCCGCGCATTTCCCTTTACTCAAATATCCCCGCCGGAGGCAACCTGCGAGCCTTACCTGCGCCCCTTCGCGCAGGTAAAGCGAGACAAAGACTCTGCGCGCCCCTTCGCGCGCTCATTTTGATGGGTGCCCGGCAGGTTTCGCTGTTGACTCCGCCAAGCCCATGGCTAAAAGGCAGGCTTCTAGGAATTCGCCGGGGACCTTCGGGCCGCCCGATGCAGGAGAAACGACCATGGCAAAGCCCGCCACCATCAAGATCCGCCTGAACTCGACTGCGGGCACCGGCCACTTCTATGTGACCACCAAGAACGCCCGCACCATGACCGAAAAGATGGTTGTCAAGAAATACGACCCCGTCAAGCGTGAGCATGTCGAATACAAGGAAGGCAAGATCAAGTAGATCTTCCCCCCTTTGCTGAACCGGGCCGCACCGACAGGGGCGGCCTTTTTCATTTCGGAGTGGCCGCATGCAGCGCGTGGAGATCGTCGGGCTTCTGAGGGCGGGCAAGACCACGCTTGCCACGGCACTTGGCACCGCAACCGGGTTGCACGGCTTTCAGACCGACCGGATGTTCCTGCACCCGGATGGGGCGATCATGTCGTCGGACGCGGCGCAGGCACAGCTTGACCAGATTCTGACTCGACCCGCGAGTATTCTGGAAGGCGCGCAGGGCAGGACCCTTGGTCCGCGCGTCGCGGCTTGCGATACGGTGATCTGGCTGGACAACGGCATTGTCCGGCGGGCGCTGAATGCGGTGCGCCGTCGCCGCGCTCGGCGGCTGGCGGGTGCAAGGTCGCTTGCCGCCATGCGCTTCTGGGGGTGGTTCTGTTTTGGCCATCTGGAGGAGTGCAAGGCTCTGAAGGCCGCACTTGCCGTGCGACCGGCCGGGGTTCGTCTGGTGCACCTGCGCAGCTATGCCGAGGTGCAGGCGTTTCTGGACAGTCTGCCGAAATGAAAAGGGCCGGTCCGAAGACCGGCCCCCTGTTTTGTTCTGGCCGCAGCCTTAGTCCCTGTTGCCCAGGAACTGCAGCAGGAACATGAACATGTTGATGAAGTCGAGGTAAAGCTCCAGCGCGCCCATGATGGCGGCCTTGCCCAACCACTCGCTGTCCATCGACTGCGCGTGCTGCAGGTAAGTGGTCTTGATCTTCTGCGTGTCATAGGCGGTCAGACCGGCAAAGATCAGGATGCCGATGGCCGAAATCGCGAATTCCAGCGCCGAAGACTGCAGGAAGATGTTCACCACCATCGCGACGATCAGGCCGATCAGGCCCATCATCAGGAAAGTGCCCATGCCCGACAGGTCACGCTTGGTGACATAGCCATAAAGCGACAGTCCGGCGAATGCGATTGCAGTCACCAGGAAGGTCTGCGCGACCGAAGCCCCGGTGAACACCAGCAGGATCGAGCTGATCGAGATGCCGACCAGCGCCGCGTAGACGTAGAAATACAGCTGCGCGCCCGCGACCGAGATGCGGTTCAAGACCGCGCCAAAGCCGAAGACCATGGCAAGCGGGGCCAGGAAGACCAGCCACTTGACCGGGCCGGTATAGATCGTCGCCCCGAACTGGCTGACCAGCGTGCCGTTCGACAACTGCATCACAGCCAGGGCAGGATCTGTCGTGGTGGCAAGTCCGGCAATCGCCCATGCGGCGGCGGCGGTGATCACCATCGCCACGGACATCAGCCCGTAAACCTTGTTCATGTGGGCGCGAAGCCCTGCGTCGATAGTGGCGCGGGCACCAACGCCAACGCTGCGGATCGTGTCGTATTCAGCCATCGAATCCTCCATTGTTGTCCCGAAGGGCAACGCCGGGGGAACCGGCGCGACCTCGTGGGGTCAATATCGGGTGCGCGGGCGACGATTTCAAGCTTTCCTTGCCCGGATCGGGGCGGAAATCCAGTTTCCGTCACCGCTGCCAGTGATCGGGCGCATCCCAGCCCTTGCGGTCCGCCTCGGTCCGGGCGGCCTCGCGGCTGACACCGATGTCGCGCAGCAGGTGGTCGTCCAGCACCGCCAGACGCAGGCGGCTGCGGTGCAGGCCGTTGCGGACGGCAAGCCACCGAAAAAGCGTGAATAAAGACAGGGGTTTGCGGGGAACGCGGGGCAGAGAGCCGGTGGCTATGGTCGTGCGCATGGCGGGCCTTTCATCAGTTTTGGTGATCACGGGGGCGATCCCGATCAATCTTGTTGAACCATGCCAAACATTAATGCATAAGAAAAACGAATGATTGTGAACCTATGAATCAGGATTTGTGATATGGCGCGCAACCTTGACCTGACCGCCCTGCGGTCCTTTGTCACTGTCGCCGATGTTGGCGGCGTGACCCGGGCGGCGGGCTATCTGAACCTGACGCAATCGGCGGTGTCGATGCAGATCAAGCGGCTGGAGGAGGCGCTTGGGCTGACCCTGTTTCTGCGCGCCGCGCGCAAGATGGCCCTGTCTCCCGAAGGCGAGCAGCTGGTGTCCTACGGTCGCCGAATGCTGGCCCTGAACGACGAGGCGCTGTCGCAGCTTTCCGCCGCGGCTTGTGGCGGGGAAATTCGGCTGGGGGTGCCGCATGACGTGGTCTATCCGTCGATCCCCGGCATCCTTCGGCGGATGGCGCAGGCTTATCCAAGGGTCCGGATCAATCTGGTGTCTTCCTTTACCCTGCTGATGAAACAGGATTTTGCCGCTGGGGCTTTCGATGTGATGCTGACCACCGAGGAATCCCCCGACACCGGTGCCGAGGTATTGTCGTCGCGCCAACTGGTCTGGGTCGGCGCGCCTGAGGGCAATGCCTGGCAACGCCGCCCGCTGCGGCTGGGGTTCAAGGACACCTGCAACTTCCGCAATCGCGCCCAATCGGCACTGGACGGGGCAGGGATCGTCTGGGAAACCGCGACCGGCGGCGAAAGCGAACAGGCGGTCGAGGCGACGGTGGCCGCCGATCTGGCCGTGTCGGTTCGGATGGTCGGCAGCATTCCCGAAGGCACCGTGCCGATTGCCAGCGATAACCAGTTGCCGTCGGTGGGCGAGATGAAGCTGGCGCTGTATCGCAACAGCCGCCGCAGCGACGATGCGGTCGATCTTCTGATGTCGGAACTGCGGCTTGCTTACGGGGCCTGATTGATTGGGGCCTGATTGTTCGGGGTCTGACTTACGCGGATGACCACCTTGCCGGTCGCCTTGCGGTCGCGCAGCAGGGCCAGCCCTTCCGGAAAGCCCTCGAACGGCAGGACCTGACCGACATGGGGGTGGATCTGCCCCGCCGCCCGCATCTGCAAAAGCTGGGTCATGCTGGCGGCCACGACGTCGGGCGCGTGGGTCTGATAACCCCCATACCACAGGCCGGTGACGGTCAGGTTCTTGACCAACAGCAGATTGGCCTGAACCTGCGGCACCTGACCCGATGCAAAGCCGATCGCCAGCAGCCGCCCATCCGGCTTGCAGGCGCGCAAAGCCGCGTCAAAGGCCGGACCGCCGACCGTGTCAAAAACCACATCGACCCCACCCAAACTGCGCAAGGCCTCGCGCAGGTCCGGCGCGTTGCTGTCGATCAGCGCGTCCGCCCCGGCAGCTTTTGCGACCGCCAGCCGGTCCGCACCCCGGGCTGAGGCGATGACCCTAGCCCCCAGCGCCTTGCCGATCTCGACCGCTGTCAGGCCCACACCCCCGGCCGCACCAGTGACAAACAGCGTCTCGCCGGGCTGCAGCCGCGCCTTGTGGGTCAGCGCAAGGTGTGAGGTGCCATAGGCAATGGGAAAGCCCGCAGCCTCGGCAAAATCCATCTGGTCGGGCAGCGGGAACAACCGGGATGCGGGCACGGTGATAAACTCAGCCAAAGCGCCGCACCCGCAGGTCCCCAGCACCCGCGTTCCCGCGGGAAATGCCGGGGTATCTTGGTTCGCAAGCTCGACAATTCCGGCAAATTCCAGCCCCGGAACATAGGGCAGGGCCGGGCATGCCTGATAGGTGCCGTCGATCATCAGAAGGTCGGCAAAATTCAGCCCTGCCGCCATCACACGCACCCTTAATTCGCCTTTTGCGGGAACCGGGGCCGGGTGGCTGACACGGACTGGCCTCCCGCTGACTGTTTCTATTTGCCAGACTTGCATGACCCATTCTCCTCCGAAAATCCGTAGTTTACAATTTTGTTACCGTGATCTGAGGCAGTCAAGCAACCTGTAGTGGTCACACTTGGCAAAATAGGTGCATAAAGCGAATCTATCTGAAATAAATTGCATTATGCAGTTCAAAACGCCACAAATCGTGCTGGCAACGATTCCCCCTCTTTTGCCGTTCAGGGGCGCCTTTGGAAACAACCATGCCGTGTTTTCAACATTTGTATAATTAGGTCGGCCGAAAAGAACAGCTTTCACGCAGCGTAGGATTAATTTCACAATACGTTCACGCAGCGCACAATGTGGCACGAAACTTGCTTACAACAAGGTGGGGAACTACAATTGTAACTGGAGTGAAGAATGAAACATCCTGTAGATGCACATGTCGGCAAACGTATTCGTCAACGCCGCTGGATGGTGGGCATGACCCAGCAACAGCTCGCGGACAAGGTCGGCGTGAAATTCCAACAGATCCAGAAGTATGAGACCGGCATGAACCGTGTCAGCGCCTCCCGTCTTTGGGATGTGGCCGATGCTATGGGCGTGTCGATTTCCTTCTTCTTCGAGGGGCTGAGCGAAGGGGCCGCTGCGGCCTATGAACTGCAAGGCGACATGATGGCGGACAAAGAGGCGCTGGATCTGGTGCGCTCGTACTACGCCATCCCAGAGGCACAGCGTCGGCGGCTTTTCGACCTGGCCCGCGTTTTGTCGGACGCAGCGTAAGCTTGACCTTTCCCCCGCGCGCCATTAGCGCGCGGGGGAAGGCGACCATCCGGTCCGCCTGGGCGGAAAGGATGATACATGCGGGTTTCAACGGAACTGGCGACCGAACTGGTGGCAACCGCGCATGAACTGGCCGACGTCGCCCGGGTGGCAACCCTTGCCCATTTCCGCAGCCGCGACCTGACCGCAGACACCAAGGAAACCCAGCGCTTTGATCCGGTGACGGTGGCAGACCGTCTGTCCGAAGAGCGTATGCGCGCGGTTCTGGCCCGCCGCCGCCCGATGGATGGCATTCTTGGCGAGGAATTCGGCATCACCGATGGCACCTCTGGCTTGACCTGGGTGCTGGACCCGATCGACGGCACGCGCGGCTATATGTCGGGCACGCCGACCTGGGGGGTGCTGATCTCGGTCCGCGACGCTGAGGGGCCGATTTATGGCATCATCGACCAGCCCTATATCGGCGAGCGGTTCGAGGGCGGACTTGGCCGGTCGCAGATGAAGGGCCCGATGGGCGAAGCGGCGCTTGGTGTCCGCGCGCCCCGTCCGCTGGCCGAGGCTGTCCTGTTTTCGACCTTCCCCGAAGTGGGCACCCCGGACGAGGCCGCCGCTTTCCGCCGCGTCGCCCCGCATGCCCGGCTGGTGCGTTATGGCACCGATTGTTATGCCTATGCGCTGATCGCCGCCGGTCAGATCGACCTGGTGATCGAGGCGGGCCTTAAAGCCTATGACGTGCAGGCCCCGATTGCGGTGATCGAGGCTGCGGGCGGCATTGTCACCGACTGGCAGGGCGGCCCGGTCCATGACGGCGGTCAGGTGCTGGCGGCCGCAAGTCGGGAACTGCATGCCGAGGCGATGGCGCTGCTGAACGGCTGACGCCAGTGGCAGGACCGCGCAAGGATGCTTGCCGAGAACGCCGGTGATCCGTTATGGTAACGGGGCTGGCTGCGTCCTTCTCCCTTCTGGCGGCCGGATCGGGTTTCACTCTGGAACCGAAGGGTGCGAAAGGTTGCACCCATGTCCGATATTCTGATCCGCAACGCCGACGTCGTGGTGACGATGAACGCCACCCGGCAGGAACTTAAGCAGACCGACATCCACATTCGCGGCGGCGTGATCCATGCCATTGGTCCGGACCTGCACGCCCCGGATGCGCGGTTGATTGACGCGCGGGGCTGCGTGGTGACCCCCGGTCTGGTGAACACCCATCACCATCTTTACCAGACCCTGACCCGTGCCGTGCCCGGCGGGCAGGACGCGCTGCTGTTTGGTTGGCTGAAGACGCTGTATCCGATCTGGTCGCGGTTTGGACCGGAGGAGATGTTCACCTCGGCCCAGATCGGGCTGGCCGAACTGGCGCTGTCGGGTTGCACGATGACGTCAGATCACCTGTATCTCTTTCCCAACGGCGCGCGCCTTGATGACACCATCGCGGCGGCGGGCGAGGTGGGCCTGCGATTCCATCCCACGCGCGGCGCAATGTCGATCGGGGAAAGTGCCGGAGGCCTGCCCCCCGATGCGCTGGTCGAACGTGAGCCGGCAATTCTGGACGACATGATCCGGGTCGTCGACCGGTTCCACGACCCTCGCCCTGGCGCCATGGTGCGGGTCGGGCTGGCCCCCTGCTCGCCGTTTTCCGTTAGCCGCGAACTGATGCGCGATGCCGCCCTTCTGGCCCGCGACAAAGGCGTGATGCTGCACACCCATCTGGCCGAGAATGACGAAGATATTGCCTATTCGCTGTCACGGTTCGGGTGTCGTCCCGGGCAATATGCCGAAGACCTGGGCTGGACCGGTCCGGACGTCTGGCATGCCCATTGCGTCAAGCTGGATAGTTCGGAAATTGAACTTTTTGCCCGTAGTCTGACTGGGGTTGCCCATTGTCCATGTTCGAATTGTAGACTCGGCTCTGGAATTGCCCCGGTTCGGGCGATGCGGGATGCGGGGGTGAAAGTCGGGTTTGGGGTTGATGGATCTGCCTCGAACGATGCTGGAAATCTGATCGGTGAGGCGCGGATGGCGATGTTGCTCCAGCGCGTCGCAAACGGGGCCGATGCGATGTCGGCGCGGGAGGCTTTGGAGATTGCCACCCTGGGCGGCGCGCAGGTTCTGGGGCGCGACGATCTTGGGCAGATCATGCCCGGCAAGCGGGCTGACCTTGCGATCTGGGATGTGACCGGTATTGAGGCGGCGGGGTCCTGGGACCCGGTGGCAGCGCTGGTCCTGTGCGGCCCGACCCGGGTGCGCGGCCTGATCGTCGAGGGGCGCGAGGTGGTGCGCGACGGGCAGTTGGTGACGGTCGATCTGCCGCTTGTGCTGGAACGGCAGAACCGGCTTGCGGCGCGACTGGCAGGTTCGGTTGTTTTGGGGTAGGACTGACCGCAAGGAGACCTTGATGGACCACAATTTCGAGACCCAGCGCCGCGAGACCTATGACACCTTCAAGCAGTCCAAGGGGGTTAGCCTGCCGAAGACGGCGGTGGTGGAATACGCTTTCTTCATCGAAGAACTTGACGCCTCATGGCCAGCGTTGGAGCGGGCCTTGCGACTGGAAGGCTTTGGCACCCGGCGCGAAAAAGACGGCGAGACCCTGATTGCCACAGTTGGCCCGATTCCGGTCACGCCCGAGGATATCTGGCATTATGAACGGATCGCGACCTCGATCGCGCTGGCGCATGATTTTTACCCGGATGGTTGGGAACTGGCGGAATAATCCACTGCCACGCGAGTCTAAAAATTTTCGTCGAAAATTTTTAGACCTCAGCCCGTGATTGTGTGACAGGCAAGGGTCGCCCGCCGACCCAGACCTCGACCACCGCCCGGTCGTCGCCCATCATGATCGTCGGAAACACCGCTTGCCACAGATCGGTGGCCCGCCGCGTGGCCTGTTCGATGGCCGGGGTCGAAGCCAGATCGATGACCACCAGATCCGCCTCCATCCCAACGGCGATGTTGCCGATCTTGCCTTCCGCATGCAGCGCGCGGGCCGAGCCTTGGGTCGCAAGCCACCACAGTTGCGATGGGTGCAGCGACTGACCGCGCAGTTGTGCCACCTCATAAGCCGCTGCCATCGTCCGCAGCATCGAAAAGTTCGACCCGCCGCCTGTGTCGGTTGCAAGGCCGACCCTCAGGCTTTGGGCAAGACTCATGTCAAACAGCCCCGACCCGATGAAGGTGTTCGAGGTCGGGCAATGCACCAGGCTGGCCCCGGCTTCGATCAGGCGGGCGCGCTCACGTTCGGTCAGGTGGATGGCGTGGCCATAGACGGCACCCTCGCGCAACAGGCCTTGCGCTTCATAAGTGTCAAGATAGTCACGGGATTGGGGAAAGAGGTCGCGGACCCAGGCGATTTCGTCGGTCTGTTCGGAAAGATGCGTCTGCATCAGGCAATCGGGGTATTCATGCCAAAGCGCGCCGAGGGCGGCAAGCTGTTCCGGGGTCGAGGTCGGTGAAAAGCGCGGCGTGATGACATAGGACAGCCGGTCCACCCCGTGCCACTTTTGCAGCAGCCGCTTGCTGTCGTCGTAGGCCGATTGCGTGGTATCGCGCAGGCCTTCGGGGGCGTTTCGGTCCATGCAGGTCTTGCCGGCAAAGACCCGCATGCCGCGCGCCCTCGCGGCGGCAAAGATCGCATCGACGCTGGTCGGGTGGATCGTGGCATAGCTGCAAACGGTGGTCGTGCCCCGTGCCAGCACAAGATCAAGATACCTGTCCGCGATATCATTGGCATAGGCGGGGTCGGCAAAGCGCATCTCTTCTGGGAAGGTATAGCTGTTCAGCCAGTCGATCAGCCGCTTGCCCCATGAGGCGATGATCGCGGTCTGCGGGTAATGCACATGCGCGTCGATGAACCCGGCCGAGATCAGCCGCGACCCGTGGTCATGCACCCGGGCCTGCGGGTGGCGGGCGCGCAGGTCATCCGCCTCACCGACATCGGCAATGCGGCCTGCATCGACCAGCACCGCGCCATGCGTGATCGGGCGCGTGGCGTCGGGGGTCGTGAACGGGTCGCCCACATAGCGCAGCACCTGTCCCAGAAGAAGATCAGCCATCGCAGCGCCCCTGTTCTTGTCGTGTCAGCCTAAAGCCTTTATGCCCAAGGGTGAAATCCTTGTGCGCACCTGTTTGCATGAAACAGCTTTCGCTAAGGTCAATGCAATGTGACAGCGCTTCGGGGGCAGCATGACGGAACATCTGGCCGATCCGGAAGACGAAGAGCTGGATCAGGACCGCATCGACGCGGTGTTGCGGGCGGTCGGGGCGTCCGACAGTGCCGCCGTCGGCGCGCTGTTGGACCCGCTGCATGCTGCTGACATCGCCGACTTGCTGGAGCAGATCGGTGGGGCCGACCGGCGGGCGCTTTTGGCCTTGTGGTCGCATGAAATAGACGGCGACATCCTGTCGGAAATCTCGGATGCGATCCGGGAAGAGGTGATCGAGGCCCTGCCACGCGCCGTGCTGATCGACGCGGTCCGCGACCTTGAATCCGATGATGTGGTCGACATTCTTGAGGATCTGGATCTGCCGCAGCAGGGCATGATCCTCGACGCGCTGGAAAGTGCCGACCGGGTGGCCGTGGAACAGGCGATGGCCTATCCGGAATACTCGGCCGGCCGTCTGATGCAGCGCGAAACCGTGGTGGCACCAAACCACTGGACGGTCGGAGAAACCATTGATTTCTTGCGGAAATCCGACCATCTGCCGGACCAATTCTACCATGTCATTCTGGTTGATCCCCGGATGCAGCCGGTGGGCTATGCCACCTTGGGGCGGATACTATCGTCGGGCCGTGACGTGCTGTTGCGCGCCATTGTCGAAGACAGTTTCCGCACCATTGAAGCAACCGACGCCGAGGCTGATGTGGCCTATATTTTCAACCAGTATCACCTGATTTCTTGTCCGGTGGTGGATGCTGGCGGGCGACTGGTCGGCGTGATCACCATCGACGACGCGATGAACGTGCTGGACGAGGAACACGGCGAAGACGTGCTGCGTCTGGCGGGTGTGGGCGATGAGGCCAGCGTGTCCGACAACGCCTTTGAGACGATGAAACAGCGGTTGCCCTGGCTGGTGGTGAACCTCTTTACCGCCTCGCTGTCGGCGGTCGTGATCAACCTGTTCGAGGCGACGATCTCGACCATCGTCGTGCTGGCGGCGCTGATGCCGATTGTTGCTTCGACCGGCGGAATTGCGGGGACGCAGTCGCTGGCCGTTTCGGTGCGGGCCTTGGCGACGCGCGACCTGACCGAGGCCAACGCCCGGCGCGTGGTCTTGCGTGAACTTGGGGCCGGGGTCTTGAACGGGCTGGCGCTGGCGGTGATTCTGGGACTGGCCGGCTGGGGGATATTTGGCGACTGGAAGCTAGGGCTGGTCCTGGGCATGGCGATGATCGTCAACCAGATCGTGGCTGCGCTGGGCGGGGTGGTAGTGCCCCTGACGCTGGAGCGGTTCGGGCTGGACCCTGCACTTGCCTCGGGGACCTTCGTGACCACCTTGACCGATGTGATGGGGTTCTTTGCCTTTCTGGGGCTGGCGACGGTGCTGTTGATATGAGCGATAGAAAGACTTTGGCGCGTGAAGCGGCGTTCGCTGCCCGCAAGACGGCCTTTGCGGCGGGGCAGGGGCAGGCGGCCGAGATCCTTGCCGATTATCTGGTGGGACAGGCGGGGCGCGTCCTTGCTGGCTACATGCCGATGCGGACCGAGATTGACCCCTTGCCCGCTATGGCCGCGCATCAAGGGCCGGTCGGCGTGCCTGTGATCATGGCCAAGGCAATGCCGTTGCGGTTTCGCGAATGGTCGCCGGGCGCGCGGATGGTAGAGGGGGCCTTCAAGGCGCTGATCCCCGAAGACGGCGCCTGGGTTGAACCGCAGGTGCTGATCGTGCCGCTGCTTGCATGGGATGCGCGGGGGTATCGGCTTGGCTATGGCGGCGGGTTCTATGACCGCACGCTGGAGGGGTTGCGGGCGCGCGTGCCGGTGCTGGCGGTGGGCTTTGCCTTCGCGGCGCAAGAGGTGGCAGAGGTGCCGATTGACGCCACCGACCAGCGGCTGGATGCGATGGTGACGGAAAAGGGCGTTACGGTTTTCGCCTGATGCCCCAAAATCCTTCGAAGGATTTTGCAAATCTTTTCGAAAGGATTTGTCCATCCCCCACAGTCAGTGCGCGATATCTTCCTGACGGACGAACATGTTGCCCCAGGCCCGCTCGATCAGGTCGGGGGTCATCTGATAGGGAATGCCCTCGAAATCGCAGACCGCGATCATCTGGTCGATCAGGAAGATCGGCTGATAGTTCGCGTAATTGTCGTCTATCGTCGGGAACTTGACGTTCATCAGGTATATCATCGACGCTTCATCCAGCGGAATCTTCCGCTTGCGAGCGACCATCGCAAAGATTTTCAGGAAGTTTTCCTGGCTTGGCCCGTCGATCTTGATCTTGAAGAAGATACGACGCAGGGCCGCGCCGTCGAAGATCTGGTTCGGGTGGAAGTTGGTAGAAAAGATGACCAGCGTATCGAAGGGCACAGTGAATTTCTCGCCCGACTGCAGTGTCAGGATATCGCGCGCTTCTTCCAGCGGCACGATCCAGCGGTTCACGAGCTTTTGCGGCGGCTCCGCCTGTCGGCCAAGGTCGTCGACAATGAAGATGCCGCCGGTGGCCTTCAGTTGCAGGGATGCCTGATAGGTCCGCGCCGTAGGGTTGTATTTCAGGTCCAGCATGTCCAAAGACAACTCGCCCCCGGTGATAACAGAAGGCCGCTCGCAATAAACATAGCGATTGTCGAACTTGTTCGAGGTGCGGCGCAGGCTGTTCGGGTCATCGACGGCGGCTTCGGCCGCCGAATGCACGATCGGGTCATAGACAGTGATGATCTGGCCGGAATATTCGATGGCACGCGGGACATAGACCTTGTCGGCAAGTGCGGCCCGGATGCCATGCGAGATCGCGGATTTGCCGTTGCCGGGCGGGCCATACAGAAGGATCGATCGACCCGAAGTCACCGCCGGCCCAAGGTTGTCGATCAGGTCAGGAGGCAGGATCAGATGGCCCATGCCGGACATGAGTTGTTCGCGGTTCAGGTGGATGTCGCGGACCGACTGGCGTTTGACCTGAATCTGGTAGTGCTCCAGCGGGACCGGCATCGCGCCGTAATATTCCGACTGCGACAGCGCATCCAACGCGCGGGCCTTGCCGGCATCGGTCAACTCATATCCCATTTCATTGGCAGCCGTCGCGTGCATCGTGCCGGTCGCGGTGATCAGCTTTTGTGTCCGAGCCAGATCGACAAGCTCTTGCGTAAGCTGACCGGGCAGGCAGATGATCTTCGACAGCGCCGATACCTGATCCTGGTTGGTGCGGAACATCGACTTAAGCAGATTGTCGCGCATCATGACGATCGACAGGCCGGTGTCGGCCAGCGAACGGGGCGAGGGCGGTGATGAAACGTTTGACACCGCAGCTTCAGCGTTCATTCGGCAAGCTCCGTAAACAATCTTGGCGGACTGCGTCAATTAGTAGTGTAACCGTGAGTTGTGTCAAGCTTGCGACCAGAACGCGACCGCAAGATAAAAGACCAGAATTCCTGACAATGCCAGCCCAAATGGAAAGTATCGCCGCTGTGTCCAGCTTTCCCAATCCGGGGTCAGGTTGCGGATCGCCGGAATACTTCCCGCAATCCGGTGCAATAACAATGCGGCTATCATGCAGACGAAGATGATCTTCAACAACATGCCGATGCTGACTCCGACAAAGACCGGTGCCATCGCCGCAGCATATTTGGCATCGCCTGCGCCGAAGGTTCCGGTTGTGTAGAGCAGGTAGCCCAACACCAGAACGATGACCATCAGCGCAAAACCCCAGAACCAGGCGGTCCAGGTTGTCACTGCCATCCATCCAAGAAGTGGCCAGACGGCAGCAAGCGCCAGCACTGCCTTGTTCGGGATCTTCATCCGCTTCAGGTCGGATCCGGCCGCCCAAAGTGCGATGGGAAGTGCCGGTGCAAGCAGGATCAGGGCTCCGGTCGAAGTGATCATCAGAGCGCCACATTCGCATCAAGCGTTTCCAGGCTGCGGCTGGCGGCCTCGAAATATTGAGGGTGGGTCTCGATCGCCTGCACGAGCAGGCTTTTTCCGACTGACACATCGCCCTGCTTGATCGCGGCAAGCGCCATGGAATACAAGAGCTCTGCCCGTTCGATCTGGGTCATGGTCACGACCGGAAGATCGTATTTGCGCTGCGCGGCCCGGGCCAGAACAAGGTTGTTCTTGGCGGTGAACATCGAGGGGTCGTAGGTCAGCGCCTCGTCGAACAGTTTTTCCGCCCCGGCATGTTCGCCACGCGTCAGTTTGGAGTAACCCCAGTTGTTCAGCACAGAGGCCGGTTTGGTGGTCAGACCGACGGCGATTTCATAGAAGCTGTCGGCCTTTTTCCAGTTCTTTTCGGAATCGGCGACCATGGCTTCCAGACGGTAGCGGTCAAATGTCTCATGCGTCGGCGGGATCAGCGCCAGTTCCGCCTTGGCCTCGGGCCACTGGTTCGAACGGATCAGCGCATCCGACAGCATGACCCGGTCTTCGGCGGTGCCTTCGGCGTGATAGGCGACCTGACGCCAGACCTGTGCGGCCTCGGTCGGCTTTTGCGCCCGGACCAGCGATTTTGCCAAACCGCGCATGAAGTCAACGCGGCCGGGATCCTTTTGCAAAGCACCGGTGAAATAGGCGACCGCCTCATTCGGGTCGGCCACGCTGAGCATGACGTCGTTAAGGTTTGACTCGTCAATGACGTTGACGTCCTTGAGGGCCCTTTCAACCTGCGCATCGGAATTCTGCTGACAGGCCGACAAGAAAACCGTGCCGCCAAGGCACAGCACAACAAGACCAGGGTGGCGCATCTTTCGCGTCCTTTTTTTACAGACTGCCCGGAGCCCTTCTCTCAGAGCTGCGTGAGAAGCACGTATTTGCCCTTTTCACGCCGCACGAGGCGGAACTCGCCTTCTTCTTGGGGGGCATCATACACGCTTGATTCGCTTAGGGCGATAGCGAGCATAAGATTTTCTCGGATTGCGTCCGTTTGGCCACTATCCTGTGCAAATGCCTGCTGAAAAATGATCCGCGCCTCGCCGATTTCGCCACGTTCGATCAACACCACGCCAAGATTATTCAAGGCAGGCACGAATGTCGGATCTGCGTCTATGGCTTGGCGCAGGATGTCTTCTGCCTGCCCAAGCCGGCCAAGTGCAAGGTTGGCCGAGCCGATTGCCGACAGGGTATCGACGTTCAGACCACTTGTTCCGGCCGCCCGGTAATAGGCTTTCAGCGCAAGCTCGTATTCACCCGCTTCCATCAGTCGATGGCCAACCAACAGGCCGTCAATCGCATCGCCCCGCGCATCGACGCCATGAGGCACATTGCGCGACACAGTGCCCGACGGCGAGCAAGCTGCCAGCCCTGCGGTCAGCGCAAGTATCAGAAAAGGAATTCTCTTGGACTGCACGTCTTCTTTAGCCTCGTTTTTCGGATGTCAGCTGCCCATGTTGGCAAGCATCGTCGCAATTCCATACACTGATGGCCCGATAAGAATGACCAGTAGCGGCGGAACCGTGAACAACATAGTGCCAAGAGTCAGCTTGGTAGGCAACATGTTTGCCTTTTCTTCCGCCCGCATGATCCGCTTGTCGCGCATGTCGGCGGAATAGACACGCAAGGCTTCGGCAATCGAGGTTCCGAAGGTTGCCGACTGGATCAATGTCGTCACAAAAGACGCGACATCTGGCACGCCAACCCTTTCGGCCATGTCCTTTAGAACCGTGGTGCGTTCCTTGCCTGCCTTCATTTCGTGGGCGATCATGTCGAACTCGTCAGCCAGTGAAGGATAGCCCGAGCGCGACTCGGCGCCGACGCGGATGATCGACTGGTCAAGAGATTGCCCGGCTTCGACGCAAACCAGCATCAGATCAAGCGCATCCGGGAAACCCTCGATGATTTCAGTCCGGCGTTTTTCGACCCGCTTGGTTACCCAATAGCGCGGAATGTAATAGCCTATGGCGCAGGGCAACAGCGTGTATATCAACATGCTACGGGTCGAAAGGTCGCCGTTCACCGACTGAACCAGCGCATAGATAATACCCAAAAGCAGGAACGTAATTCCAAAAAGAAACTGCATTGCGTGGAACATCCGAACAGCGTTCTTCGACGGGTAACCGGCGCGCAGCATGTTCAGTTTGGCTGCCGATAACTCCTCCTTCTTCTGCGGTTCCAGAAACTGCGCGAAGCGTTCCAGCTTGTCGACCTTGTTTTCGGTGCGACGCAGCTTTTTCTTAATTCCAGTGATGTCGGCTGGTTGAACATCCTTAAGTTCGCGAAATCGGTCGCGCTTTCTTTTCATCACCGTCGGGAGTGCGATCAGGATCAAAAGAAATCCCAGCATGCCGACGGCAAGCAAAGGCCCCAGTGGCCCTAATTTTTCAGTCAGAAAGCTCATGATTCCGGAGAGAAAGTCCATAGTCCCTCATACCTTGATGTTGGTCATGATCTTCATGAAGATGATGTTGATGACAAGAAACACGACGACAAACAATGCAGCAGGAATGAAAGCGGCGGTCTCGCGGACGGCATCATAATAGTCGGGCTTGATGACGTTGATCATGACCAAGGCCAAAATCGGGAAAGCGGACAGGAATTGCCCCGACCATTTTGCTTCGGACGTGATTGCGGCGACGCGACGGAAAAGCTTGAACCGTGCCCGGATGACCTTTGAAAGCCCATCAAGGATTTCGGCAAGGTTGCCGCCCGATTGTTGCTGGATCGTCACGGCGACGGCAAGAAAGCGCAAATCCTGGCTGTCCATCCGTTCGGCAAAAGCCTTGAGCGACTCTGTCACTTCCCGGCCATAAGCGGCCTCGTCGGCAATGACCCCGAATTCCGAACCAAGCGGATCGGGAATTTCCTTGGCCACAATGCCAATCGCCGTCGAAAACGGGTGCCCCACGCGCAACGAGCGGACCATCAATTCGATCGAGTCAGGAAGTTGTTCTTCCAGCAAGGACATCCGTTTCTTGGCCTTGCGGTTCACCCAGACATAGACGCCGCCGATCCCCATCAGGATCGCAAGAATGATCCGCAGCCCGAATGCGGCTTCGGTCATCAACGTCAGCATCAGGAACGCAAAGATCGCCACCAGACCCATGATGCCAACCAAGGCCGTGGGCGAAAAGGCGATAGCCGCGCGCTGGGCCTTTTTCGCGAAAACCGAATACAGCGGGATGTTCTTGGCGTTCAGGTGCTGGTTCAACTCTTTGCGAAGCTGTTCCAGAACCAGTTCGCGGTTCGCGTTCTTTTCCAGAAGGGTCAGGCGGCGGCTTAATCGACTGTTAAGGCTGATCGATTTACCAAAGGCGACCAGATACAAACCCTCGACGATCACCACGACGGCGACGAAGATCACAAGATAGATCAGGGGGGCGGCGCTGAATCCCATTTTGGTCAGACAACCTGTTCATAGATGGAGGCAGGAAGATCATAGCCCCACTGGCGGAACCGGTCCGAGTAGGACGACCGGATGCCGGTTGCATTGAAGCGGCCGATGATCCGGCCAGACGGATCGACGCCAAGCCGTTCGAAGCGGAATACTTCCTGCATCGAGATGACCTCGCCTTCCATGCCGGTGATTTCGGTGATCGAGGTCATCCGCCGAGTTCCGTCCTGCAGACGGCTTGCCTGCACGATCACGTTCACAGCCGAGGCAATCTGGTTGCGCATCGCTTTCAGCGGCATCTCGATCCCGGCCATGGAGACCATGTTTTCCAGACGGCTGATCGCGTCGCGCGGGTTGTTGGCGTGGATCGTGGTCATTGACCCGTCATGACCGGTGTTCATTGCCTGCAGCATGTCGATGACTTCTTCACCACGGGTTTCGCCCACGATAATCCGGTCAGGGCGCATCCGCAGTGCGTTTCGCAGGCAATCACGCTGGGTGACGGCGCCTTTGCCTTCGACGTTGGCCGGGCGGCTTTCCATCCGGCCCACGTGGGCCTGCTGAAGCTGAAGTTCGGCGGTGTCTTCGATGGTCAGCACGCGTTCATGGTTGTCGATAAAGGAGGACAAAGCGTTCAGTGTCGTGGTCTTACCGGAGCCCGTTCCGCCGGAAACGATGATGTTCAGACGGCAGGATACGGCGGCCTGCAGATAGGCGGCCATCTCCTCGGTGAAGGCACCGAACTTTACCAGATCCTCGATCCGCAGTTTGTCTTTCTTGAATTTCCGGATGGAAACCAGCGAGCCGTCCACCGCAATCGGCGGAATCATGCAGTTGAAACGGCTGCCGTCCCGCAGGCGGGCGTCGCAGTAGGGGTTGGACTCATCGACCCGGCGGCCCACGGCAGACACGATCTTGTCGATGATCCTGAGCAGATGGCGTTCGTCGCGAAAGGTCACATCCGACAACGTCAACTTGCCGGCGCGTTCGATGAAGATGCGCTTTGGACCGTTGACCAGAATGTCGTTGATCGTGTCGTCTTTCAGCAACGGTTCCAGCGGGCCAAGGCCCATGACCTCGTCATACAGTTCTTGCGTCAGGGCCAGCCGGTCTTCCTTGTTCAGGGCGACCGACATTTCGTCCAGCGCTTCGGTGGTCAGCGAGGTGATCTCGTTTCGAAGCTGCTGTTCGCTGGCCGATTCCAGCGCGCCGAGGTTCAAGTCCTCCAGAAGCCGCTTGTGAATCTCGACCTTGAGTTCGGTCAGGCGCTCCTTGCGCTTCTTGTCGCGGTCGATAGCCATCGTCTCAGCCGCAGTCAGTTGTGGAGCCTGCACTGTGGCCCGACCCGAAAGGCCGGGCTTTTCGACTGGCGCTGTTGTGGCGGCCGTTGGCCCGCCTGGGCGGCCCGGAGGATTGGCCTTGGAGAAGCGGCTAAACACGGATCAGTTTCCTTTCCCGTCAGGCACGGCCGACTTCGGCTGATTTGTTGAGATCATACAATGATTTGGCGAGTTTTTGCAATTCTTTGCGCAATGGGTTCCTCGCTCCGTTTTCAGCGATCGGCAGCCCATGGTCATTGGCTTGCGTTACCTGGTCACCACCGTCAGGAAGCTGGATTTCGATGACGATATCCAGACTTTCCGCCATCCGTTTGACGCGTGCTTTCGCCGAAAGATCAGTGAATTTCGGTGCGCGGTTCAGCACATAGCGCACCTTCTCATGCGGCAGCGCCTCGGCTTTGAGAGCGCGAATGAAACGCAGGACGTTCTGAGCCGACCGAAGATCCAGTTCCAGCAGGGCAAAATACAGATGCGACCGGGTCAGGACGGCCTCGGTCCAGGCGACGACGGTGTGCGGCATGTCGACGATCACAAAATCGAAATTTGCCTGCGCCATATCAAGAAGATGGCCAATATCTTCGGCGTTGACCATGTCCAGAGGCAACATGTCTGTCGGCGCGGTCAGGACATGAAGCCTGTCGTTGAACGTCAGCATCGACTTCATCAGGCTGTCGGCGTCCAGTCCGGCGGTATCGCTCAGGACTTCCAGCACCGCCTCTTTGCGCGGCAGGTCAAGATAGGTCGCAACTGACCCGAATTGCAGGTCAAGGTCGATGACGCAGATCCTGAGATTTTCGGTGCCGGGCAGCAGACACAGTTCCCAGGCAAGGTTGGCGGCAAACGTCGTGGCCCCGACACCGCCGGCCATGCCATGCACCGGGAGGATGACCCCGCTACGGTCGCCTTTCAGCTTGATCACGCCGGTAAAGATGCCGGTAGTGGGATCATATCCCTCCGGCATGACCATGCTTGGCTTGCGCAAACGCTCGATAGCTTCGTGAAGCGCGCCTTCTGGCAAAGGGTATGGAACGAAGTCGTCAGCCCCCAGCTTTTGCATCTGATAAAGCACTGAAGGGCTGACCTGATTGGCAATAAGCAGAACCTTGATCTTTTTGGCTTTCGCCGCCTTGATCACGTCGTTCATCTTCGACAGTTCGCTTTCGTCCTCGCTGTCAACGGCGATCGCGACGAACTGCATGCCGCTGCTGTCGGGTTGCTTGAGGAACACAAGCGCATCTTCAAAGCTCAGGTCACCCCAGGCCTCGCCAAGCTCCTGCTCCATGTCGTCGATCAGCAGGTCGAACCGCTGCACATCGCGTGAGATCGTGCATGCCAGAATTGGCGCGGGATCACTCTGTACCATTGCTTTGCTCGTCATTTTGTCTGCTATGCGTTCCGTAGTTGAGTAAGCATACTTGGATCAGGTTTGGAAAGGGACAGATTAAAATCCCTTCGCAGTCACATAATTGCGCAAATTTTGGCCAGAGGGCACACTAGCAAGTTTGATCAGTAATGTTGGCGACATTGGGGCTAAAGCCGTCGAATCTTTGGATTGCACGTGAATATGGAAACAAAACGGCCGGGCAATGCGCCCGGCCGTGTCTTGTCGCTGTTGATCTATCAGCCTGGCGCGGCCACTTCGGTCGTTGCGCCCACGTTCGTCGGGTGGGCCGGAATCGCGCTCTTTACATATTCGCGCCAGATGATCGCGGCGTATTTGCCGTTCAAAACCAGCGGATCCGACTGCACGAACCCGGAAACTTCGGTGACGGTCCGCCGATTGCGGGCCTCGGGCTCATTGGTTGCGATCAGCGGCCGTGTCTTGCCGTAGCTGACCACTGCCTCAAGCCGCGACCGATCAACTCCAAGCGAGATCATGTAAGCCACCGCTGCCTGGGCCCGGCGCATGCCTAGGCTTTGGTTGTAGCTTGCCGAGCCGACCAGGTCGGTATGGCCGAACACGCGGAACCGCACTTCCGGGAACTGGCGAATGAAGTTCGCCTGCTTCTGCAAGACCGTCTTCGCTTCGTCCGACAGGTCGGACTTGTTGAATTCGAAGTTGATCGTGTCCGGAACCTCGGCCGCGAAGCGCTGGGCAAGGGCAACGGCATAGTCCAGCTGACCCGTCTGGATCAGCACGTTGTTCATGGTGGCATTGCCGAATTCGCCCTTGTCGACTTCGGAGCCAAGCTCGCGGTCCCAGCTTACAGAGGATTCACCACAAGCGACGAGGGCAAGAAGCGCCGAGGAAGCGAACAGTTTGGAAAGCTTACCGGTCATCATCTTACTCCATCACATAGCCGTAAGAGGTGGAGAAGTCCTGCCGGGCAACTTCGCCCGCGGCCCCTTCGTTCGCGCTTCCGGCGACCGTGCCAAAAAGAAACAGCTCACGTTCGGTCGGGATACGAACCCGGTCGGTTGGCAGCGACAGGGCCTCGCCAGAGACCGGCGTGACCAGATGCGGCGTCACGATGATCACCAGTTCCGATTGGTTGCGCTGATAGTCTGCGCTGCGGAACAGGGCACCGAGGATCGGTACGTCGCCCAGCCACGGAACCTGACCATTCAGATCGCGGAAGTCGTCCTGCAGCAGGCCTGCAATCGCAAAGCTTTGCCCGTCGCGCATTTCGACCGTGGTCGACGTTTCGCGGCGCTTGAAGCCGTTGACCGTGAAGGTTCCGACCGAGATGCCGACGGTACTGTCGATCGACGATACTGCGGCGTTTATGACAAGGTTGATGATGTCGCCATCGACAACCGTCGGGGTAAAGTTCAGTTCGACACCGAAGGGCTTGTATTCCACAGTCACGGAACCGTCGCCGTCGTCGACCGGGATCGGGTATTCGCCACCTGCAAGGAACTTTGCTTCCTGACCCGAAAGGGCGGTCAGGTTCGGTTCTGCCAGGGTGCGGACCATGCCCTTGGTTTCCAGTGCTTCCAGCAGCACGTTCAACTGGACATCGCCGATGCCGATGCCAAATCCGATGCCGCCGCCAGCGCTCCTGCCTTGAAGCGTATTGACGACCGAACCCGCATCGCCGATGGCCTGGCCGGCAACAAAGTCGCCGTTGCCAAGTGCGCCGCTGACGCCAACATCGGATCCCAGGCCGGTAAAGCTCAGGCCGGTGTCAAGTTCCTTGCTGACCGACCGCTGCATTTCGGCAAAGCGCACCTTCAGCATCACCTGCTGCGTGCCGCCTACGACCATCAGGTTCGACACCCGATCTGGCGCATAGCGGTTTGCAAGATCCAATGCCCGGTCCAGCTTTGCGGTCGAAGATACCTGGCCGGAAAGGACGATGCCGTCATTGGCGGTACGAACTTCGATGTTCTCGCCCGGAAGGATCTGCTGCAGACGCTCCTTGAACTCGGCGATGTCGGGCGTGACGTGCACATCAACGTTCGAGATCAGTTGCCCATCCGCGGACAATAGCGTGAGCGTGGTGCGTCCAGGAGCCTTGCCAAGAACGTAGATTGACCGGTCCGACAAGGTGGAAATATCGGCGATGCCTGGGTTGGCAATCGACAATTCCGAAAACGCAACGTCGCTCTCGACGACAACGGCCCGGTTCATCGGGACGCTCAATACTCCTGAGGCCTGACCCTGCAAAACCCGCAGGACTTCAGCCGATACCGGCGTCAACGCCGTCGATGCGAGTGCCGCACCGAGATATCCTGCAACTAGAATTCGTTTCATGTTCATGTGATCTGCCCTTTCGACCACGCCTCGGTTGGGTCTTGATGCCCTTAACGAAGTCAGGATGACCCAAGTTCGTTTTTTTTGCAATAATCAATAAGTTGAAAGGTTTTCTTGATGTGTGGAAACTGCAACACTTCGCAAAAGGTTGAAAAATGAAAGGGGCGCGACCCCATATGCTGTGGTCGCGCCCCAAAAATCTAAGCCAGTTTTACTCCGTGCAGGGGATGATCGTCTCGACGACTTCGGTCCCTTTGCGCTCTTTCTGCTTGCAGATCTTGGCGACCGGAGCTTCCTCGACGATGACCGGCGCGACCTCTTCGATACCCAGCAGCTCGTTGGTGTCGATCTCGATCTTCTCGGTGACGACGGCGGCAGTATCACCCACCAGAGACATCGTCAGAGTCCCTGATGACTGCGCCTGGGCGAGCCTGGCTACCTGCTCGGGGGTTGCCGCGACTGTTACCGATTTGGCATCTTTCGACTCGTTCACCTGCCCGTCGTTAAAGCTTTTGTCGACCGCGATGATCTGGATGGAGCTTTCGATCAGCCGGGTGGATTCGCCGCCAGTGCCCTGGATATTGCCGGTCCAGTAGATGTCAATGTAGTCGTCGGGCTTGACGAAGCCAGCAACGCCAGAGGCGACGCCAACCTTGATCCCGAAGGCGCGCATGCCGGGGGCAAGCTTGGCGGTAAGGCCGGCAAGCTCTCCCGGTTCGGTCAGGCGGCTTGAAAGGACCGGCTCGTAAGCCTCGGTCGGGCGCATGATATAGCGGGGGCCAGGGGCGTTTTCCGGAAACAGGATGGCCTCGTCGCGGAAAATCGACTCAGGAAGCGAGGCTTCAGGCCAGTAGATCAGCTTTACGTCCTCTTTCTTGAGGGCGTCGCCGTACTGAAGCTCGGTCGTGAAGACGTAGACCTCGACCAGCTTGCCGGCTTTGGCGTTATACTCCCGCTCTTTGGCAAGGAGGTTTTCGGTCTTGGCAATATGTTCCTGGATCATGTAGACGGCCACGCCGGCCAAGCCCATGCCGATGACCAGCACCAACGCGAAAACTGCTCTCATTATATTCCCCTAGCACTGATACCAAGATGGCCTGCGCGTCCACTTGTAATGCCAGACGACCACACCATCAATACAGGCGCCGTCGATACAATCAACACAAGCGCGCACTCAGTCGAGAAATGCGCTGGCCGAGTTGATCGAGTCACGGATGAAGGCTGCCAGGTCTGAAATCGGCCCAACAATCGGGCTAACGGCGAGAACCGCCAGGATCACGACGCCTGACGTCAGGACAACCCAATCCACGGTAACCGCGCCAGACTCATCTTGTAGAAACTGCTTTGAAAGACACATCCGGGCTCTCCGTTCGTGCGCGCCGCGCCTCGACACATTATGCACCCCGAATGCGGCAAAACTATAGCTGCAGTTGGGTGAACAAATTTGAACTATACTTAAAGTTGACCGCTAAGACCCATAGTGCTAGCGGAAAAGTGGCCGCATCCTATGCAAGATGCGGCCACTTTGGATCTGATAGTCAGATCAGATCAGATCAAGGGGCAGCGTTCTGCATGGCGAGGCCAGCTGCGTCGACTTCTGCGGCGATGTCATCTGCAAGGCCCGAAACGGCCGGCTGGATGAACGTGAAGACAACAAGACCCAGGCCGACAACGGCAGCGGTCAGAACGACCCAGTCAACGGTCACGGCGCCAGCTTCGTCTTTCAGGAAAGCGGAGAATTTGGTCATGTGAGATCCCTCTCTAAGATTTTGTGTTTCGAGCAACCGCTTTGTTCGGGCAATCAGTGCCTTCGCTACTCGGTATTATCATATATGGCACCCCAATCATGGCATCAGTTTGGAAAGATTTGGGGTATTACTCGCCTCTAGGTGGAATCGGCGTTGAGAGGTGTTAACTTATTGAAAACGAATGAAAGATAATCTCTGTGAATGCGTTTTCTTGCCGCATGAAGTGTGACATTTCGGCCAATTCTGGCGAAAATGCCACTTTTGGTGAATAATTGGGCTGGCCGGATGCCGGAAAAGCTGCGAATCTCGGCCCAAAATAACAAACGGGCAGGCGACCGCAAATGCGGCAGATACCACACGTCATCGCAGCGATTCTCTGCGTTACCGTTCCTTGCGTTGCGCTGGCTGAAGGTTCGACCTTCAAGCGTGTGAAGGTTGGCGAAGGCCTTCCCGGCAAGCTGATCACTGTGCAGATCGACCCGGTTGCGCAGGCCGCCTATCTGGCCGCCTTGCCAAAGGTCGATCCGAATCCGGTGCATGAGGTGATGCCCGAAGCGGAAACCCCGAAAGCTGACCGCGATGGAGCCATCCCCCCGGCCGAGGTTCCAGCGTCGTCCTATGCCTGGTTCTGGGATACCGTTCCTGTCGGCCTGTCCGAGGTTTCGGGTAGATTCGATCTGGCGCTGTCGACCCTGACCGCGGGTCCAGACGGCCAGTCGGTCAACTCCCCCCGGTTGCAGCACTTGCAGACTGTGGCGGAAACCTATGGCACCGAGATTCTGACAGCCACCGTCGGCACCAAGGTCTCGCCCGCGTTGGTGCTGGCGGTGATCGGGATCGAAAGCGCCGGCAATGCTGAGGCGCTGAGTTCAGCCGGGGCGGTCGGGCTGATGCAATTGATCCCTGCCACGGCGGAAAGGTTCGGTGTTACTGATTCCACCGATCCGGCGCAGAACATCAAGGGCGGCGTGGCCTATCTGGACTGGCTTTTGACCGAGTTCGACAATGATCCATTGATGGTCATTGCGGCCTATAATGCCGGTGAAGGCGCGGTGCGCGCCAACCAGGGCGTGCCGCCCTATGCCGAGACGCGGGACTATGTGCCCAAGGTGCTGGCCGCCTGGCGGGTGGCGCAGGGCCTGTGCCTCAGCCCACCAGAGCTTGTGACAGATCCTTGCGTCTTTTCCGTGGTTTCGGCGGGTCTTTGACGCCCGCCGACCTTGCAATCAGACAATCGTCGCCTCGGTCGCGGCGCGAAGCTCGGCCTCGGTGACGCCGGGGGCCAGTTCGACGATCTTCAGGCCGCCGGGCACGACATCCAGTACGCCAAGATTGCTGATGATCCGGTTGACCACGGCCTTGCCGGTCAGGGGAAGGGAGCAGGCTTTCAGCACCTTCGATTCGCCGTGCTTTGAGGTGTGGTCCATCACGACGACCACACGCCCCACGCCCGCGACAAGATCCATCGCGCCGCCCATGCCCTTGACCAGTTTGCCCGGGATCATCCAGTTCGCCAGGTCGCCGTTTTCGGCCACTTCCATCGCGCCCAGGATAGCCATGGCGATCTTGCCGCCACGGATCATCGCGAAGCTTTGCGCGCTATCGAAATAAGCGGTCTGCGGCAGTTCGGTGATGGTCTGCTTGCCAGCGTTGATCAGGTCGGCGTCTTCTTCGCCTTCAAACGGAAACGGGCCCATGCCCAGCATGCCGTTTTCCGACTGCAAGGTCACGTTCACGCCCGCCGGAATATAGTTCGCCACCAGCGTCGGGATGCCGATGCCGAGGTTCACATACATCCCGTCGCGCAGTTCCAGTGCGGCCCGCGCAGCCATGCCATTGCGGTCCCAGCCTTTGGTTTCTTCGGCCATCATGCGTTCTCCCGCTTGCGGACAGTGCGGTTTTCGATCCGCTTTTCATGGGCTCCGGCGATGATGCGGTGGACATAGATGCCGGGCAGGTGGATCTTGTCGGGATCAAGGCTGCCCAAGGGCACCACTTCCTCGACTTCGACCACACAGGTTTTCCCGCAAGTCGCTGCGGGCACGTTGAAATTCCGCGCGGTCTTGCGGAAGACGAGGTTGCCTGACGGGTCCGCCTTCCAGGCCTTGACGATGGCCAGGTCGGCGACCAGCCCGCGTTCCAGAATATAGGTGCGGCCGTCGAAATCGTGGTGTTCCTTGCCGTCAGCAATCACCGTGCCGACGCCGGTCGCGGTGTAAAAGCCGGGAATGCCCGCACCACCGGCGCGCATCCGTTCGGCCAGCGTGCCTTGGGGGTTGAACTCCAGCTCCAGCTCCCCGCTCAGATACTGGCGCATGAATTCGGCGTTCTCGCCGACATAGGACGAGATCATCTTCTTGACCTGCCGGGTTTCCAGCAACTGGCCAAGGCCAAAGCCGTCAACGCCCGCGTTGTTTGACGCGACGGTAAGGCCCTTGGTCCCGGCATCGCGGATGGCGGCAATCAGCAGTTCGGGGATGCCGCAAAGGCCAAAGCCGCCGGATGCGATCAGCATTCCGTCGTGCAACAACCCCTCAAGCGCCGCGGCGGCGCTTGGAAAAACCTTGTTCATCATCCTCTCCCTTCCGGTTCCGGCCTTTGGACGCGATCGGCGCGCTGCGGAACTTCGGACCGGGTGATCCTGAAAGATTGCAGGGTGGCTTGCCATCCGTAAGAATACGTAGATGGATACGTATAAGGGGGGCAGCATGGCAGCGATGGATTACGAACGGCTGGCTTTTCAGCACGCCCCGGATGCGACGCTGATCCTGTCGGACCGGGTGATCCTGCGGGCCAGCCTGCGGGTGGAAGACGTCTTTGGCTGGTCCCCGCGTGAGGTCGAAGGGCAGTCGATCCGCCTGCTTTATCCCGGCCAGACCGATTACGAGGTGATCGGCGACCGCGCTCGCCGCGCGATGTTGGCCAGCGCGGTCTTTCGCGATGAACGCTTCATGCGCCGGAAGGACGGGCAGGTGGTCTGGATGGAGGGCCATGGGGCCGCCCTTGACCGCAGCGACCCGCAGCGGCTGGCGATCTGGACCTACCGGCCGATTGATGCGGGGCCCTCCAAGGTTGGGCAGGACACCCAAACCGCACTGACACCGACCGAAAAGCGCATCGCGCGCTATCTGGTGAACGGGTTTACTTCGAAGGAAGTCGCCCTTGCGCTGGGGTCATCCCCGCGCACGGTCGAAGTGCACCGCGCCAACATGATCCGAAAAATGGGGGTAAGGAACAGCGCCGAATTGGTCAGCCGTCTGCTGTCAGCACCCCAGATACCTTAAGTATCCCGGACCAGTTGCAACCATTGCAGATAGCCGGTCGCATTGTGCTGGATATAGTCGATCTGCACCCGCCGGCTGTCGTCGCCGTGCCAGAACTGGCCATCGGCATACCACCTTTGTTGCAGGCGCAGGTTTTCTTCGGCATGCGCACGGATATGGTCGACCAAATTCTGCTCCAGAAGCCCCGGGCGGGCGCGGGCCAGCAAAAGGACGCGGGTCAATGCCTCGCTGCGGCAGGCGATCGGGGTGGACTGTCCGCGCCTGCGATAGCTGGTATCGCCCAGGATCATCCGCATCAGGCCCGTCAGATAGACCGAACCCAACCTTTCGGTGACGACGCCGCGCTCTACCGCTTCGCAGGCCGCATAGGCCATCCAGTGGCTTTGTTCGATCCATCCATAGCCGCGCTGCATCAAGGCGGTCGTGACACGGGCAAGATCGTCGCTCATCGCTCCGGTCCTCAAGAGACCAAAAAGAGCTTCGCCAGTATAATAGTCGGAACGGAAGGGAAGCACCTTTCCGGTCGCAAAATCGCGCTTGTGACGAAAGTCGTCGCGGTCGATTTCGTCCAGCGTGTATTGCTGCATCCGGGAAATGGTCTCGGGCAGGGAATGAGGCAGAACCCCAGTCGCAAGGGGTTGCAATGACGGAATTCTTTGCGCTTCGCCAAGGGCCAGAAGCGCCAGGCCCAATCCGCCGATCTTGACCGCCCCCTGGGTGACGAGGGCCAGACTGGGCCGGTCGGGCTCGGCCCAGGGCGGGGGTGCAAGCTTGAGACCGATCCGGCCAAGCGCCCGGACAATTGAAAGCGTCAGGCCGGCATCAGGTGCCACGGGCAGTCCATTCACGGCCCGGGCCATAAACCAGAACGTCCCGCAATGCTGCATGAGGTTGTAGCCGGGATGAACCGCGCTGGTGTCGCCCGCCTCATGGGCATAAAGGAAGAAGCCGTCTTCGCTGACGGGACTGGCGATGTGGGACAGTGAAGCGGTCACCAAATCGCGGCAAAAGTCAGAGGTAAGAGCAGGCATTTGCGGGGTCACGGTCCTTGGTGAATGGGTTGAAGGGTCATTTCAGCTTTGGGCGGGTGCCGGGGGTGGTGAACCAGCCGCCAAGGGCCGCCTCATACGCCATTCCGGCCTGAAAGACATCCCGATCGCAGTAGCTGCGTCCGACAATCTGGATGCCGGTCGGCACCCCGTTAGCCGCCCGACCTGATGGGACGGCAAGCACCGGCAGGCGTGACAGCATGTTGAATGGCACGGTCAGCGCCCAGCCAAGGAAGGGGCTGACCAGCTTGCCGTTGATGCGGATTTCGTCCTTCGTGCTGTCAAAATCGGCGGGCGGGGCGGGCAGGCCAAGCGTCGGGCAGATCAGGATGTCATGCGCCTCAAGGATCGCGCCCATCGGCGCGTAGCTGGCCGCAATCACCTCCAGCGCCTGCACATAGTCGCGGGCGGTCGACGTGCGGCCCATCTCTGCAAACTGGCGGACATAGGGCGTCATCAGATCGGCGTGTTCGTCCAGCATCCCGGCGATATAGGCGCCGAAGATATGCGCCAGATAGGTCATGCAGGCTTCAAAAACCTCAGGTCCCCAGCCAGTTTTCACCTCGGTCACATGGGCCCCAAGGTCGCGGAAGACATCCAATGCTGCTTCCGTGTTGCGGCGCACTTCGGGGTCGACCTCGAACAGGCCAAGGTCAGGGGAATAGGCGATTTTCCAGCCCTTGATCGACTTGCCCGTCAAAGGCAGCGTCAGTTTCGGGCGCAGCGTGGTGATGTCCTTTGGATGCGGGCCGCTGACCACATTCTGCAGCAAGGCCGCATCCCTGACCGTTCGCGCCAAGGGGCCGGTATGGCAGAAGAAATCCAAATTGAACGGTGGATCGTCCGAGTTGCGGCCGTAGGGCGGCTTGTAGCCGACCACCCCGCAAGCGGATGCCGGAATGCGGATCGATCCGCCGATGTCCGACCCCATCGCCAGCGGCACCATGCCCGACGCCAACGCCGCCGCCGACCCGCCCGACGACCCCCCGGGCGACAGGGCCGGGTTCCACGGGTTCCGCGTCACCCCCCAAAGCCGCGACCAGCAAATTCCAGCGGCGGAAAATTCCGGCGTGGCGGTGCGCGCAAGGACAATGGCCCCGGCGCCAAGGATGCGCTCGTTGTTGATCGAGGTGCTGTCGGCCACGAAATCCTTCAGGATCAGCGACCCGGATGAGGTGGGTTTGCCCGCGATCAGGTTTTCATCCTTGATCCCGATCGGCAGCCCCTCCAGCGTGCGGGGGCGACCGCCGCGGGCGTATTTCGCTTCTGCCTTGCGTGCCAGATCCATCGCCTCGTCGAAATGGGTGTGGGTAAAGGCGTTGACCGGGTCCTTTGCCGCCTCGGCCCGGGCGATCACCGCCGACATCAGTTCAACGGGCGACAGGCTGCGGTCACGAAACCGGGCCAAAGCCTCGTGTGCGGGCATGTAGCATAGATCAAGCGTCATCTGGCGGCCCCCCTTGGCATTCACGCCACGCTAGACCGGGGCAGCCTGCACTGGCAAGGACCGGACTTTGGCAAGGACCGGGGGCTTTCCCCCGGCATGACCAACGGCTAATGTCGGCAAAGTGCCCGCGTGGTGAAATGGTAGACACTGGGGACTTAAAATCCCTTGGCCGTAAGGCCGTGCCGGTTCAAGTCCGGCCGCGGGCACCAAACCTCAGAACACCTCCTTCACTGCCTCCATCGCCACATAAGTCGAGGTGCTGGCGACATGCGGCAAGGCCGAGATCACCTCGCCCAAGATACGCCGATAGGCCTGAATGTCGGCGGTGCGCACCTTCAGAAGATAGTCGAAGGACGATGCCATCATGTGGCATTGTTCGATTTCCGGCGCGGTCAGCACCGCCTTGTTGAACGCGGTCAATGCTGCCTCACGGGTGTCCGACAGCTTGACCTCGACAAAGGCCACATGCGACAGGCCCATGCGGATCGGGTCCAGGATCGCGCGATAGCCGGTGATCAGCCCCGCCTCCTCCAGCCGTTTCATCCGCGCCTGAGTGGGGGATTTGGACAACCCGATCCGGCGCGCCAGTTCCACCGCCGCAATCCGACCGTCCACCTGCAGGATGCGCAGGATGGCCAGATCAAAGCGGTCAAGTTCGGCGCGGTCAACTAGCATGGTGATTTCCCCAAAAATGCGGCGGTTCGCCTGAGTATCACGGAATAATGGGGAAAACAGCCTGCGATTTTGCGGGTATTCTGGGCTAAAGTGTATCGCCCGTGATCAGGGTTGCCTGATCACGGGCGATACACAACATAGCCACCGGCTTGTCTGTCTTGGATCACTTTCAATCTGTCTCAGATTGAAAGTGATCCGCCCGAAACGAAAGGTCACCCGATGCACCCTGCCACCGCCGCCTCTGCCTGGTCCCTGATCGAGACCGCCGCACTTGCCGATGAGACCGGCCTGGTTCGCCGTCTGGTGGCCGAAGCCGCCCTTGACGCCCCCGCCCGCGCCGCCATCACCGCCGACGGGGCCGATCTGGTCACCCGTATCCGCGCCAGCGCCAGACCCGGGTTGATGGAGGTGTTTCTGGCAGAATATGGCCTGTCGACCGACGAAGGCATCGCCCTGATGTGTCTGGCCGAGGCGCTGCTGCGGGTGCCCGACGCCGAAACTATGGACGCACTGATCGAAGACAAGATAGCACCCTCGAACTGGGGCAAGCATCTGGGGAAGTCGGCGTCCAGCCTGGTCAACGCCTCGACCTGGGCCTTGATGCTGACCGGCAAGGTGCTGGACGACACCGAAGGCGGCATCACCCGCCATCTGCGCGCCGCGGTCAAACGTCTGGGCGAACCGGTGATCCGCACCGCCGTTTCCCGCGCGATGAAGGAAATGGGCCGCAACTTCGTGCTGGGCGAGACGATCACCAAGGCGATGACCCGCGCGCAAGAGCTTGAGGCCAAGGGCTATACCTACAGCTATGACATGCTGGGCGAGGCGGCCCGCACCGAAGCCGACGCCCGGCGCTATCATCTGGCCTATTCCCGCGCGATCACCAGCATCGCCTCGGCCGCCAAGGGTAGCGACATCCGGGCCAATCCCGGCATCTCGGTCAAGCTGTCGGCCCTGTTCCCGCGCTATGAGGTCGCCAAACGCGCCCGGGTGATGGAGGAACTGGTTCCCCGCGTCCGCGCTTTGGCAACACTGGCAAAGGCGGCTGGCTTGGGCTTTAACATTGACGCGGAAGAAGCCGACCGGCTGGAATTGTCGCTGGAGGTGATCGAGGCCACCTTGTCCGACCCGGCGCTGAAGGGCTGGGACGGGTTTGGCGTCGTGGTGCAGGCCTATGGTCGCAGGGCTGGGGCGGTGATCGACTGGCTTTACGCGCTGGCCGAAGGGCTGGACCGCAAGATCATGGTGCGGCTGGTGAAAGGCGCCTACTGGGACGCCGAGGTGAAACGGGCGCAGGTCCTTGGCTTGACCTCGTTCCCGGTCTTTACAAGGAAGCAGTCGACCGATGTCAGCTATATCGCCAACGCTCGCAAACTGTTGGCACTGACCGACCGGATCTATCCGCAATTTGCTACCCACAACGCCCATACCGTCGCCGCAGTCCGTCACCTTGCGAGGGAAACTGGCGTCGGGGTCGCGGCCTACGAATTCCAGCGCCTGCATGGGATGGGCGACCGGCTGCATGACCTTGTGCTGACCGATCACGGCACACGCTGCCGGATTTATGCCCCGGTTGGCGCGCATCGTGACCTGCTGGCCTATCTGGTCCGCCGCTTGCTGGAAAACGGCGCAAACTCCAGCTTCGTCAACCAGATCGTTGATTTGGAAGTCGCCCCCGAGATCGTCGCCGCCTGCCCGCTGACGGCGGTCGAAGGCATGGCCCTTATCCCCAGCCCGGTGCTTGCTACTGGTCCGGCGCTGTTTGCACCCCGCAAGAATTCACGCGGTTGGGACCTGACCGATGCCACCGATCTGGCCGGGATCGAGGCCGCCCGCGCCCCCTTTGCCACCAGCACCTTTGACGCCGCCCCGCGTCTGGCTGGCCGGGTGGTCGGTGGTCCACGACTGGTAGTGATGAACCCCGCGACCGGCGCCCCGGTGGGCCATGTGCTGACCGCAGGCGCGCCTGATGTGGATACCGCCTTGAGGTTGGCCGAACCCTGGACCGCCGCTGCCGCCGAACGCGCGACTGTTCTGAACCGCGCCGCCGACCGGATGGAGGCCGACTTTGGCCGCATCTTCGCGCTTTTGTCGCGTGAGGCGGGCAAGACCCTGTCCGACGCCGTGTCCGAACTGCGCGAGGCGGTGGATTTCCTGCGCTATTACGCCGCCGGTGCGGGCACGCCTGTCCACCCCGCGCGGGGTGTCTTTGCCTGCATCAGCCCGTGGAACTTTCCGCTGGCGATCTTTTGCGGTCAGGTTTCCGCAGCCCTTGCCGCAGGCAATGCGGTGCTGGCCAAACCGGCCGAACAGACCCCGTTGATCGCTGCCCTTGCCGTCGACCACCTGCTTGCCGCCGGGGTTCCGGCCACCGCGCTGCAACTCTTGCCCGGCGACGGCACAGTCGGTGCCGCCCTGACCCGCGACCCCCGGGTGCAAGGCGTAGCCTTCACCGGATCGACCGCCACCGCGCAAGCCATCCGCCGCGCCATGGCCGATCATCTGGACCCGACCGCCCCGCTGATCGCGGAAACCGGCGGTTTGAATGCGATGCTGGTGGATTCGACCGCGCTGCCGGAACAGGCGGTGCGCGATATCCTTGCCTCAAGCTTCCAGTCGGCGGGCCAGCGCTGTTCGGCCCTGCGCTGCCTTTACCTGCAGGAAGACGTGGCCGACACCGTCACCGAAATGCTTTACGGCGCGATGGACGATCTTGCGGCGGGCGACCCCTGGGACCTTGCCACCGATACCGGCCCGGTGATCGACGCCGCCGCGCAATCTGCCATCGCGGCCTATGTCGATACCGCTCGCGCCGAGGGTCGGGTGCTGAAGGAACTGACCGCCCCGGCGCATGGCCATTTCATCGCGCCCACGGTCCTGCGCGTCACCGGCATTGCCGACATGCCGCGCGAGATCTTTGGCCCGGTCCTGCACATCGCAACCTTCAAGGCGGGTCAGATTGACGCCGTGGTCGACCAGATCAATGCCACCGGCTATGGGCTGACCTTCGGCCTGCACTCGCGCATTGACGACCGCGTGCAGCGGATCACCGACCGGATCCAGGCCGGCAACACGTATGTCAACCGCAACCAGATTGGCGCGGTGGTCGGCAGTCAACCCTTTGGCGGAGAAGGTCTTTCCGGCACCGGACCCAAGGCGGGCGGGCCGCATTACCTGACACGGTTTACCACGGAACCCATGCCCGGCGGGACCGCCGATGATGGGTCAACAACAGTCGAGACGGCGGCAAATCTGCTGGCCGGTCCCTGGCCAAAGCTGGACCCGGTTACCGTCGATCTGCCCGGACCAACGGGCGAATCCAACCGCCTGACCCAGGTGCCGCGCGCGCCGTTACTATGCCTTGGCCCCGGTCGCGCATCGGCGCTGGCACAAGCCGAGGCGGTCCGCCGTTTGGGCGGCCATGCGGTCGAATGCCCCGGCCTGCCACCTGCCGCGCTGACCTCGCTGGCCGGGTTCTCGGGTGCGCTGTGGTGGGGAATGCCCGACGAAGGACGCCCCCATGCGCAGGCCCTTGCCGCGCGTCCCGGCCCGATCCTGCCCTTGATCGCCACCCCGGACGCAGGCCACGCGCGGTTGGAGCGGCATCTTTGCATCGACACCACCGCTTCGGGCGGGAACGCGCAGTTGCTGGCGGCGGCCTCGGATGCTTGACGCCTGATTGCGGATCGGAAAGGGTGGCCCATGTTTCCGATCCGCGACCACAACCCCTCGGGGCGAACCGCTTATGTCACCATCGCGCTGGTCGCGGTCAACATTCTGGTATTCCTAGGATATTTCCTGTCCAAGAATGACTTCCAGCTGGATATCTTCTTCCGAACCTGGGGCCTTGTGCCCGCGCGGGTCATGGCCGGCGAGGGGATTGAGACGCTGTTCACCTCGATGTTCCTGCATGGCGGCTGGGCGCATCTGGCCGGCAACATGCTGTTTTTGTGGATTTTCGGCGACAATCTTGAAGAAGAGATGGGCCATGTCGGTTTTCTGGTGTTCTATCTTGCCGCAGGCCTTGCCGCCGGTGCGGCGCAGATCGCGTCCGGGCCCGGCTCACCCGTGCCGATGGTCGGGGCCTCGGGGGCGATTGCCGGGGTGATGGGCGGCTATCTATTGCTGTTCCCGCGCGCCAAGGTCGATGTCCTGTTCATCTTTCTCATCTTTTTCCGCATCTTTGCGATCCCGGCCTGGATCGTCCTTGGGGTCTGGTTTGCCCTGCAACTGGTGTCCGGGGCTTCCTCTCCCGGCACTGGCGACGTGGTGGCCTATTGGGCGCATGCCGGGGGCTTTCTGGGTGGGCTGGCGCTGACGCTGCCGGTCTGGCTACGGCGCGGCGCCAAGGGCTATTGGCAGGCGACCGAAGGCCACCCGCCGCATCCCGAAACTCAGTTCCTTGCCGCGCGGTCGAATGTGCCACTGATCCGGCGCCGGTCGTAGGGGCCGACCCAACTTATTGTAAGTCAGTTAAGTCGTCCTACAAGCTTTAGCGTGCTGGGTCCTGGCAGGGATGTAAACCACAAAGGCCAGACCTCAGGGTCGTCGGCACTCTGGCACCCAAAACGCCCATTTTCTGACCTTTACCAGTGGCTTGACCGGAAAACCTTACCAAAATTTTGCCAGATTTTCGTTGACTAATGCTGCCATCGTGCAATGTCTGCCGCATTGCATCGCAAAATTCGGAGATCTGCATGCGCCGCTATCTTGCAGCCCTTGCCCTCAGTATCGCCCTGTTGCCGGGCGCGGCTTTGGCCGAACGCGTCGTTGCCCGCGTCTCGATCACCAACCAGACGATGGAGGTCTTCCACGAAGGCCGCCACCTTTACACTTGGGCGGTCTCGACAGCGAAAGCGGGCAAAGAGACGCCCACCGGCGTCTTCAAGGCCGAGGCTTTGTCGAAGCACCACCGCTCGCGGCTCTATAACAACGCGCCGATGCCGTTTGCGATCTTTTACGACGGGCACTATGCGATCCACGGCACCGACCAGATCAAGCGGCTTGGCGCTCCTGCCAGCCATGGCTGTGTGCGGCTGCACCCCGACAATGCCGAAATCCTGTTCGACATGGTGAAATGGGAAGGCATGGAGAACATGCGGGTGGAGATCGTGCAGTAAGCACGCCGTCAGCCGCCCTTTCCTTTGCGGCCCCTTGCGCATATACCCCCGGCCCGAACCGGTCCTTGAGCCGGTCCCCGAACCGACCGGAGTTTTCGCCCATGCAAGGCAGTGCCAACCTCAACCTGATGATCAAGGCCGCCCGCAAGGCCGGGCGCAGCCTGGTCAAGGACTTCCGTGAGGTGGAAAACCTGCAGGTCTCGGTCAAGGGTCCGGGCGATTTCGTGTCCCGCGCTGACCGCGAGGCGGAACGGCTGATCAAGGAAGACCTGCTGGGCGGCCGCCCGACCTATGGCTGGCTGGGCGAGGAAACCGGCGGGGCCGACGGGGCCGACCCAACCCGCCGCTGGATCGTCGATCCGTTGGACGGGACCACGAACTTTCTGCACGGCATGCCGCATTGGGCTGTGTCGATCGCGCTGGAGCACAAGGGCGAAATCGTGTCTGCCGTGGTCTATGATCCCGCGAAGGACGAGATGTTCTGGGCTGAAAAGGGTGCAGGCGCCTGGCTGAACGACAATCGCCGCCTGCGGGTGTCGGGTCGGCGGACCATGTCCGAAGCGGTCTTTGCCACCGGGGTGCCCTTTGGTGCCAAGTCGACCCTACCGGCCACGCTGCAGGACCTTGCCCGCCTGATGCCCGGTTGCGCCGGGGTCCGGCGCTGGGGTGCGGCGTCTCTGGACCTCGCCTTTGTCGCGGCCGGGCGCTTTGATGGCTACTGGGAGCGTGAGTTGCAGCCATGGGACGTCGCGGCGGGGATCCTCTTGGTCAAGGAAGCTGGTGGCATGGTCGAAGGCCTGCGCGTTGGCTCTAATCCCTTGGACGGGGCGCTGATCGCCGGGAACGACGGGCTTTTTCCGGCCTTTTCGGGAATGATCCGCGGCTGAAGTCGAATTCTTCCAAGAATTTGGTCCGGAACCTTCAAAGGTTCCGGACCGGAGTTTTCCAAAACTACGCCCGGCAAGACCTATCCGCGCTGCAGTTTGACGGGTTCGCTGCGGGCCAGCCGCAGGAAATGCGCAATATGGGGTTTGCCCGCGTCCTCTTCCCGAGTTGCCGCGCACATGCGTTTGGTCACCGGACCCGGACCAAGCGGCCGGGTCACATAATCTGCATTCGACTTGACCTCGCGCATCACCCAGTCGGGCAGCACCGCCACCCCGCGACCCGATCCGACCAGCATCAGGATCACCGCAGTCATTTCCGCCGTGCGCTGGGCGCGGGGCTCGACCTTGGCGGGGGTCAGGATCTCGGTGAAGATATCCAGCTTGTCGCGGCTGACCGGATAGGTGATCAGAACCTGATCGCGAAAATCTTCGGCGGTGATGTATTTCCGCGCGGCCAAGGGGTTGGCCGATGACGCGACAAAGGTCGGGTGATAGTCGAACAGGGGGTTGAAAATCACCCCGGGCGGCGGGTCGCGGTCAGACGAGATCACCAGATCAACCTCATCGCGATTCAGCGCCGCCAGCGCCTCAAAGGCCAGACCGGCCCGGATGTCGACGTCAACCTCGGGCCAGGCGTGGCGGAACATTTCCAGCACCGGAAACAGCCAGTCGAAACAGGCATGGCATTCGATGGCGATGTGCAGCCGTCCGGTGCGCCCGCTGCGCAAACTGCGGAACTCCTCTTCCATCGCGTCGATTTCCGGCAGGATGCGGTCTGCCGCCCGCAGCATCCGCACCCCCGCCGCCGACAGCCGCATCGGTTTTGACCGACGGGTGAACAGCTCCATCCCCGCCTGATCCTCCAGCCCCTTGACCTGATGCGACAGGGCCGACTGGGTCATGTGCAAGACCTCGGCCGCGCGGGCCAGCCCCCCGGCCTGATGGATCGCGCGGATGGTGCGCAGGTGGCGCAGCTCGATGTGCATGAACGAACCTCATGAAGATCGTGAGAATTATGAATTGGTCTCACATCGCGGAATCAGTCACAAGGGGGCATCAGCAGGAGAGTACCCTATGGCCACCCCCCGGATCAGTTTCGAATTCTTCCCGCCGCAGACCCTGGATGCGTCCTTTCGTCTGTGGGAAACGGTTCAGACACTGGCTCCGACGCGCCCCAGTTTCGTGTCGGTGACTTACGGTGCTGGCGGCACGACCCGGGTGCAGACGCATGAGGCGGTCACCACCATCGCCCGCAATACCGGCCTGAACGTCGCCGCCCACCTGACCTGCGTCGATGCCAGCCAATCCGAGACCCTGGCGATCGCCGAGGCCTATTCCAATGCCGGCGTGACCGAGATTGTCGCCCTGCGCGGCGATGCCCCCAAAGGGGCGGCGCGCTTTGTGCCGCATCCCTTGGGGTTCGCCAATTCGGTGGAGCTGGTGGAAAAGCTGGCCCGTACCGGCAAATTCAAGATCCGCGTCGGGGCCTACCCCGAACCGCACCCCGACGCCACCGATGCCTTTGCCGACGTGACCTGGCTGAAACGCAAGATCGACGCCGGTGCCACCTCGGCGATCACCCAGTTCTTCTTTGAGGCCGACACTTTCCTGCGGTTCCGCGATGCTTGTGCCGCTGCCGGGATCACCGCTCCGATCATCCCCGGCATCCTGCCGATCACCTCATGGGAGGGGGCGAAGAAATTCGCCCGCCGCTGTGGAACCTCGGTTCCGCAAAAGCTGGACGAGGCCTTTGCCACCGCCGCCCGCGACGGCCGCGAGGATCTGCTGGCCCTGACCCAGGCCACCGCGCTGTGTGACCGCTTGATCCAGGGCGGGGTCGAGGATCTGCATTTCTACACCCTGAACCGCCCCAGCCTGACCCGCGACGTGGTCCGCGCGCTTGGAATCCTGCCCGAAGTGGCGCTGGAGAAGGTGGCCTAGAGTGGTTCAAGTCTTCAAAGACAAACCAAGGGTCTGAATTCGAACTCTCTTGGTTTGCATTCAGATTCCGCCGGGACTTGAACCGCTTCTGAACACCCTCAAACGGGGCAACGACGTCTCCCTGGGCGGCTTTCCGACTTCTCCCCAGAAGAACCCGGAAAGCCGCCACTTTTTTGCAAAGGCTTGCCCCGGGGGGCGTATCGGCTAGACTTGTGCCCAGCCTTATGCCGGGAAGTCCCATGTCCAAGCTTGTCACCCTTCTGAACGGTCCGAACCTGAACCTTCTGGGCCTGCGCCAGCCCGAGATTTACGGCCGCGAAACGCTGGCCGATGTCATCGCCCGCGCCACTGCCTTGGCGGGCGAGTTTGGGTTGGACCTGGCGGCAAAGCAGTCGAACCACGAAGGCCAGTTGGTCGACTGGATACAGGCCGCACGCAGCACTTCGGCCGGGATCATCCTTAACCCCGGGGCCTATTCGCATACCTCTGTCGCCATTCTCGACGCGCTGAATGCCTTCGAAGGTCCGGTGCTTGAAGTTCACATATCGAACATTCACAAGCGCGAGGCGTTCCGTCACCACTCCTTCGTCAGCCGACGCGCTGATGGGGTGATCGCGGGCTGTGGCACCGAAGGTTACCTTTTGGCCCTGCGCCGGATGGCGACGCTCTTGCAGGCATGACCGACGCCTTTCGCTGGCACCCGAAGGCCCGATTTTTTGACGCCAAGGCGCAAGAGTATCACCCCGGCGCGCAAGCAGCCGTTGTCGCCGCAAATGCCGGGGCATTGGGGCAGGTGATCGGCCAAACTGCCTTCCGTGTTGGTGCGCTCCACGCCCCCGCGCCGGATGTGGCGGATGTTCCGGTGTTCGAAACCCTGACCTCAGGTTCGACCGGCAAACCCAAGCGCATCTTGCGAAGCCAAGCCTCATGGATCGCCAGTTTCAACGTGAACGCGCGCTTTGGCATCGGCCCGGAGGCGCGGGTGGCGGTGTTGGGTGGCCTTGAGCAATCTCTTGCCCTTTATGGCGCGGTCGAGGGCCTGCATCTGGGGGCTGAGGTGCATCTTCTGGACGGTCTTCGCCCGGACCGGCAGCGGCAGGCACTGGCCGCGCGGCGGATAAGCCATCTTTACGCCGCACCCGCGCAGTTGCGGCTGCTGCTGGAGGGCTCGGGGGCCTGTCCTGACCTGTTGCTGGTGCTGGTCGGCGGGTCCAAGCTTGACCCTGCTTTGCGGGCCGGGCTGCAGGCGATGGCGCCCTCGGCACGGGTGCTGGAATTCTACGGCGCGGCCGAGACCAGTTTCATCACCCTCGCCGATGCTGAAACGCCCGAGGGTTCGGTCGGGCGGGCCTATCCGGGGGTGCAGATCGACCTTGTTCCCGACGGCAAGGTATGGGTTAAAAGTCCTTATCTTTTCATGGGTTATGCTGAATCTGAGAGGTCCGAAGACTGGCGTGACGGCTGGCTTTCGGTGGGCGAGGTCGGGCGGTTGCAGGACGGTTACCTTTACCTGCGCGGACGGGCAGGGCGGATGGTGACCGTGGCCGATCAGAACGTGTTCCCCGAAGAGATCGAGACCCTGTTGCAGTCCTTGCCCGGCGTTACCCGTACGGCTGTCTTGCCGGTTCCCGATGCACGGCGGGGGGTCGTTCTGGTCGCAATGCTTCAAGGCGACAACAGCGCGCATGACGCTATCCTTGCGATCTTGCGCGCCGAACTGGGGCCGCTGAAAGCCCCGAAAGCGCTGATCTGGCTGCAGGACTGGCCGCTTTTACCCTCGGGCAAGACCGATCTGCGCGCGTTGGAGGCACTTGCAAAATGGCCCGTCTGATCGCCGCGAGACGGACCGCGGTGGTGCCGCGCGGCGGGGCTTTTGCGCGGTTGCGGATCGAGGATCTGGCGGCTCCGGTCCTGCTGGCCTGTCTGGCCGATGCTGGACTCAGTGTAGATCAGGTGGATGAGGTGATCCTGTCGAACGCCCTCGGCGCGGGCGGAAATCCGGCGCGGCGGGTGGCTTTGGCGGCGGGTCTGCCCGACCGGGTGGCGGGTCTGAGCATCGACCGGCAATGCGCGGGGGGCCTTGACGCGATCCTTTTGGCCCGGGCGCTGGTGGATTCAGGGGCGGCGGATGTGGTGATTGCCGGCGGCGCGGAAAGCTATTCCCGCCGTCCGCTGCGCTATGCCACCGACCCGGGTGGCGGGCCCCCCGTGGCTTACAATCAGGCCCCCTTTACCCCCTGGCCCAACCGTGATCCAGGCATGGATGACGCGGCGGCGGCTCTGGCGGAAAAGCTGGCGATAAGCCGCGCCGCGCAAGAGGCCTGGGCTGTGGCCAGTCATGCGAAATCTGCACGGATCGAACATTGGCCGGAAATCGTGCCCCTTCTGGGCATCACTGCCGACGCCTTTCCCCGCGCCCTGACCTCGGCACTCATGGCGCGCGCGCCGGTGATCCGGGGCAGCATCACCACGGCCACCGCTGCTGTGGCAGCAGACGCGGCGGCGTTGTGTCTGGTGGTGTCGGACCGCATAGCGGCTGGGCGGGGGCTGCTGCTGGTCGGCGGGGCCACGGTCGGCGGTGATCCCGAAATGCCGGGACTGTCGCCGGTCCCGGCCATCGCCCGTATCTGGCGGAGGGAACCGCTGACCATGGCCGAAGTGTCCGAGGCCTATGCCGTGCAGGCCATCGCGGTGGTGCAGCAGGCGGGGATTGACCCGGCTATCGTCAATCCCGGCGGCGGTGGGCTGGCCCGGGGCCACCCGGTCGGGGCCTCGGGCGCGGTGTTGGCGGTGCGGCTCTTCCACGGGTTGAAACAGGGCCGTGGTCTGGCCGCAATTGCCGCTGCCGGAGGGGTCGGGACGGCGCTGCTGGTCGAAGCTTCAGGCGCGTGACAAGAGCGACGCAGGCCGCATCCGGGCCAGGCTTTGCGTCACGAGACCGGCAATCACCGCCTTGACCACATCTCCGGGCAGGTAAGCCATGCCAAGGAAGGCCGCTTCACTCAACGTCTTGTCCAGCATCACCGACATGCCAATGATGCCAAAGACATAAAGGACGCCGATCCCGCCGATCACCGATGCGGCGGTGGCCGCGACGGCGGTTGCCAGACTGGTCCGCTCCATGATCCAACCCGCGACAAAGGCCGCGATTGGAAAGCCCACCAGATAACCGACCGACGGCCCGGCAAAGACGCCAAGCCCGCCGCGCCCGCCTGCCAGAAGCGGCAGGCCTACCGCGACCAGCGCCAGAAACAGGACGACAGCCAGCGCGCCACGCTTTGCCCCCAGCACGGTGCCACACAGCATGATGCCCAGCGACTGCGCAGTGATCGGCACCCCTGCGGCAAGGTCAATCTTCGGGATCAGCCCCAGAACCGCGATCAAGGCGGCGAACAGGGCGATATGCGTCAGGTTGCGTTCCATGGGGTCCCCCGTTGGTTTCGTCCCATTAACCAGCCCCGCCGCGTGCGCGCAAGGCTTCTGCCACGCGGTCCGCATCGTCGAGGGCTGCAAGCGTGGCAGGCACCAGTACCCGCCAGCGCGGCCGCCGCACCGACCGGGCCGACCAGGATTGGGTGATCAGGGTCACACGCTCCAGCATGACCGGGATGAAGCGGATCACCAAGGCGACCGCCAGACCGATCAGCCGGGGCGACAGGCCAAATATCTGCAAGGGGCGGGCAAGGCGTTGAAAAATATCCAACATATCCGAAAGCCTTGTGGTCATGGTGACGAAATTTGCCAGCGCCACGGCGGCGATCATCCGCAACAGGACCGCGGCACCTGCGGCAAGCTCGCCCGTCCACAGGTGCCAAAGCCCGACGATCAGGATGAACGGCCACAGCGGGCGCAACAGCCGCAAACCGGCGCTTGCAAAAATCGCACCGCAACTGGCGTAAAGGACCACCGTTGTGGCAACGGCGATGGTTAACGGCAGCGGCGTCTTGATCAGGAACAGCCCCGTGGTCACCACGGCCAGCGCTGCAAGCTTTACCCCCGCCCGAAAGCGATGCGCCCATGTGTCAACCGGCGAGGTCAGCGTCAGCATCGCGCGCTCCGATCCGGGCCATTTCGGCGGTAAAAGCGGGCAGGACGGTTGAGGGCGGACCGTCGGCGGCAACCTTGCCAGCCTCCAGCCAGACCACCCGGTCGGCGTCCTGCAGGGTCGCCGGGTCGTGGGTGATGGTGATAAGCCGCTGCGGCAGGGCTGCAAAGCGGCGGGCAAGGCGGACCTGCGTCGGCTGGTCCAGACCGGCCAAGGGCTCGTCCAGCAGGATCGTGCGCGGTTCCATCAGCAGTACCGACAGCAGGCACAGATAGTGACGCTGGCCTTGGCTAAGACTGGTGACCGGGGCCTTCGCCCAAGGACCGCGGCCTTCGCGGACAAGGGCGGCATGGGCGCGGGCTGTCGCTTCGGCACGGGGCAGGCCTTGCTGGATCAGTCCGAAGGCCAGTTCTTCCTCGACCGTGGGGAACAGGATCTGGTGGTCGGGGTTCTGAAACAGGATGCCTAGGGCGGACAGGGCGGCCTTGCGGTCGGTGAAAGGATCGAACCCTTCCACCCGCACCAAGCCCCCATCTGGCGCGATCAGCCCGGCAATCAGCCGCAACAGCGTGGTCTTGCCCGATCCGTTGCGGCCAAGAATGCCGATCCGCTGTTCGGTCAAAGTCAGGTCAAGCTGGTCCAGCACCAGTTTTCCGCCCAGCCGGACGCTGGCGGAACCAAGGCGGATGCCGTGGACAGGGTCGGACATGAAAGGCCCTTGCTAGACTGGCCCCGCTTCTAGCCGCTGTGGCCCCGACAGGAAAGGGTCAGGCGCGCATGGCACCTGACCCGCAGATATCACTGGCAGGCAGCGATGTATTCGTTGCCATACTGATCGGCATAGCGGCACTGACCGGGGGTCGAGGTCGGGCCAAGAAGGGTCGCAAGCGTCGCGCCGGCAATAGCGCCGACAACGATACCTTTTGTACGGTCACTGTCCGAAGAAATGGCTGCACCGACAGCAGCGCCGCCCAGAGTGCCGACGGCAAGGCTTTGCTCAGCTGGGGTGCAGGCGGCCAGCATCAACGGGATCAGGGGCAGGAACAGAAAGGAACGGGTCATGGCAGGTCTCCAAGGCGGCTATTCCGCGTGGCCATCATAGCGCATTGCGACCGGAAATGCACAGTCAGGGAATCCTGCCATTGCGAAACGGCGCTAGAAGCGCGCTTTCCCGCCACCATGCTTGCGGGCAAAGGTCCGGGCGCGCTCATAGGCGGGGCGCATGTCGGGGTTCAGCAGCGGGCGCTGGGCGGCGACCTGATACAGGTGACCGGGGCTGCCGTTCGCCTCGTTCAGGATGGCGCCTTGATCGGTCAGGAACACATCCCAGCCAATGACGCCATGGCCCGGAAAGCTTTCATGCGCGGTGCGGCACAGTTGAATCGCCTGTTCCCAATGGGGCAGGGTGACGCCCAGAAACGGCACCTCTGGGTCGTTGCCATGGGTCAGGTCGCCCGCATGCGGGTCGCGCAGGCTGCGCAGTTTGACCACCTTGCCACTGGCAAGGTCGATCAGCCCCCAGATCCGTTCGTCATCGGCATCACCGTCGTGCATCGCGGTCTTTGCGGGCAGGCGGATCACCGCATACCACGGCTCGACCCCGGCGTCGGTCCACAGGGTGACGATCCGCAGCGAGGCCATTGCCGCGCCAAAATGCGCCTGCAGTTCGGGTGCCGAACGGTAAAAGGGCTGAAACAGATAGCCCTCGGGCCAGCCCGCGACGATCTCGGCGGCCAGGCCGGGAATGGGGGCGGTCTTGCCAGTCAGAAAACGCACCTCACCCGGCCCTGCGTGCCCTGAGATCATCGCCGCCCCTCGGGCAAAGCTGTCGGAGCGGGGTTTGCCGAACACCGGCAGGTTGGCGGGATCGGCCAGAAAGTCCTGCAGGTCGGCGGCGCTGCGCAAGCCGCGCAAATGGTCCAGCGCCGGGATGGCCACCCCTTCAGGGGCATAGGCCGCGCGGGTCTGGCAGAACGGCAGACCCCGGGCGCGCAGCAGCGCCTCGGTCGCCAGCTTGTCGTTCACCGTTACAGTGTCGATCCCCCTGTCCGGCATCAGAAGCGAGCTGTTGAAGGCTCGCGTCCGCCGGTTCGCCAGAAAGTCGCGCTGAAAGTCGCGGCCCCGGTCGGCCCGCCACAGCGAATAGGTGAAATACTCCTCGGGCCGAATTCTTTGCCGTCCAAAGGTCAGCCGGACCAGACTGGCAGCCTGCCGCCAGGGCGTAGGGCCGCCCTTGGCCGCCAGTCCCATCATGGCTGCCATCACGTCATAGTGCCCCGCCTCGGCGGTGTCGGACAGCCAGGCCAAGGGCCTAGGCCTGACGCGCGGCAGCGATGGCCTCTTCCAGGATGTCCATCGCTTCGGCGAAATGGGCGTCCGGGATGGTGATCGGGGCCAGGAAGCGCACCACGTTGCCATAAACGCCGCAGGTCAGCAGCAAAAGGCCGCGCTTCAGCGCCTCCAGGCGGACCCGACCGGTAAAGCCCGCGTCGGGTTCTTTCGTCCCGGGATTGGCGAATTCGACCGCGACCATGAAGCCGGGACCACGGATGTCGATGATCTCGGGCGTGGTGGCACGGATGCCTTCCAGGCGCTGCTTTAACCGGCTGCCAAGTTCGTTGGCGCGGGCGCAAAGGTCTTCTTCCTCGATCACGTCCAGAACGGCATTGGCCGCCGCAATCCCAAGCGGGTTGCCGGCATAGGTGCCGCCCAGACCGCCGGGATGGGCCGCGTCCATCAGATCGGCCCGGCCGGTGACCGCAGCCAGTGGCAGACCACCGGCAAGGCCCTTGGCCATCGTGGTCAGGTCAGCCGCGACCCCGTGCATCTGCATGGCGAAAAGATTGCCGGTGCGGGCAAAACCGGTCTGCACCTCATCGGCGATCATCACGATGCCGTGCTGGTCGCAAAGGGCGCGGATTGCTTTCACCAGTTCGGTCGACGCCGGGTAGAACCCGCCCTCACCCTGCACCGGCTCGAAGATGATTGCTGCGACGCGGGCCGGATCAAGGTCAGCCTTGAACAGCTTTTCGATCCCCGCCATCGCGTCCTTGGCGGTAACCCCATGCACTTCCATCGGGAATGGCACGTGGAACACGCCGGGCATCATCGACCCGAAGCCTTTCTTGTAGGGCTCGACCTTGCCGGTCAGCGCCATGCCCATGAAGGTCCGGCCATGAAAGCTGCCGCCGAAGGCGATGACGGCATCACGGCCGGTGGCGATGCGGGCGATCTTGATCGCGTTCTCGCAGGCCTCGGCCCCGGTGGTCACGAAGATCGTCTTCTTCTTGAAATCGCCCGGAACCTTGTCGTTAAGCCGCTCGGCCAGCCGGATGTAGTTTTCATAGGGCATGACCTGATGGCAGGTGTGGGTAAAGCGCGTCATCTGATGCGCCACGGCGGCCATGACCTTGGGGTGGCAATGCCCGGTGTTGACCACGGCAATCCCGGCGGCAAAGTCGATATAGCGGTTGCCCTCGATATCCCAGATTTCCGAGTTCAGCGCCCGGTCGGCGTAGATCTGGGTCATCATGCCCACCCCGCGCGAGATGGCATCGTCACGGCGTTTGGCGACTTCGGCGTTCAGCATGGTTTGCTCCCCGGTAGTGTGTTGGTCAGCCCCGGGGCCTCGGGGCTGTGCTGGTGTCTATTTGATCAAAAAATCGAGCCGGGTTCAATCCTTGATAATGCGGCTTTCGCGGCGCGGTTGGTGCCTCCGGCGGGAGTATTTTTGAAAAGAGCAAATCCGCATTCAGGAGTTGTTAACCAGACTGGTTGCAGGCTGCGGGAGGTTGGTGGGAGTTTGGATGCAAATGAAGCCTGCGCATTTTGGCGACGCTTTTGACCGGCTGCGGCTGTTGCGGTCACGGCGGGTGGGGGCGGTGACGTTTCATCGGCTGCTTGAGGAACATGGCAGTGCCGGGGCGGCGCTTGCGGCATTGCCCGCGATTGCAAGGGCCGCCGGGGTCGAAGGGTATGAGATTTGCCCCGTCGGCGTGGTCCAGGCGGAACTTGCGCAAGGTGAAAAGCTGGGCGCGCGGCTTTTGTGTCATGGCGAGGCTGATTATCCGCAGGCGCTGCAGGACTTGCCCGACGCACCGCCGATCCTGTGGGCGCTGGGCGATGCGGGGCTGCTGAACCGGCCTTCGGTGGCGATGGTGGGGGCGCGGAATGCCTCATCCCTTGGCGTGCGGATGGCGCGCAGGCTGGCGCTGGGCCTGTCAAGTGCCGGATTTTGCGTGGTTTCCGGTCTGGCGCGTGGCATCGACGCCGCCGCCCATGTCGCGGCGCTGGAAGGCGACGGGGGCACGGTGGCCGTGATGGCGGGCGGGGTGGACGTGATCTATCCGCCCGAAAACGCCGCGCTTGCCGCCGACATCGCCGCGAAAGGCTGCCGTGTCAGCGAACACCCGCCCGGGCTGGAACCGCAGGCGCGGCACTTTCCCTTGCGCAACCGGATCATCGCCGGTCTGGCCCGTGCGGTTGTGGTGGTCGAGGCTGCGGCGAAATCCGGTAGCTTGATAACCGCAAGGGCAGCGCTGGACTATGGGCGTGAGGTGTTGTCAGTCCCCGGTCACCCCTTTGATGCCCGCGCTTCCGGCTGCAACATGCTGATTCGCGACGGCGCCCTGCTGGTCCGTGGCCCGGGCGACGTGCTGGAGGCACTTGGCGCGCCTGCGTCCCTGCAGGTCGAGCCAGAGGCTGTGTTCGCGCCCTTGCCTGGCCCCGAGGCGCGGACCCGGCCCCTGAAGGATGTGGCCTTGCTGCACGACATGATCCTGTCGCGCCTTGGCCCCAGCCCCATGGCCGAGGATCAGCTTTTGCGCGATCTGAAGGTCGCGCCCTCGGATCTTGCCCCGGAACTTCTGACGCTGGAGCTGGATGGTCGCATCGCAAGGCAGCCCGGCGGGCTTCTGGCGCGGGTAAGCTGACCCCCCGTTGACAAGGCGGATGCTTGGCCCCCATGGTGCCGCGCCATCCGCAGGGCCTTGGAGCATCGGGAAAACATGCCAGTCGTCGTCGTCGAATCTCCCGCCAAGGCCAAGACAATCAACAAGTATCTTGGCCCTGACTTCGTGGTCCTTGCGTCCTACGGCCATGTTCGGGACCTGCCGGCCAAGAACGGCTCGGTCGATCCCGACAACGGTTTCGACATGCTGTGGGAAGTTGCTCCCGAAAGCCGCAAGCATATCAAGGCGATTACCGACGCGCTGAAGACCGACGATACACTGATCCTTGCGACCGACCCCGACCGTGAGGGTGAGGCGATTTCCTGGCACCTGCAGCAGGCGCTGGCCCCCAGTCTGAAGAAGGGCAAAAAGGTCGCCCGCGTCACTTTCAACGCCATCACAAAGGATGCGGTGACCAAGGCGATGAAGGAACCGCGTGAAATCGACCAGCCGCTAGTAGATGCTTACCTTGCCCGTCGCGCGCTGGATTATCTGGTCGGTTTCACCCTGTCTCCGGTCCTGTGGCGCAAGCTGCCCGGGGCGAAATCCGCCGGTCGCGTCCAGTCGGTCTGCCTGCGTCTGATCGTCGAGCGCGAGATGGAGATCGAGGCGTTCAAGGCGCAGGAATACTGGACCGTGAAAGCCATCTTCCGCACCCCATGGGGACAGGATTTTGAGGCTGGTCTGGTCAGCCTTGGCGGAAAAAAACTGCAGAAATTCGACATTCCAACCAACGTTGCGGCGGATCTGGCGGTGCAGGCTTGCACTTCTCGAACATTTTCCGTTTCCAGCGTGGAATCGAAGCCCGCGACGCGGAACCCTTGGCCGCCCTTCATGACCTCGACCTTGCAGCAGGAAGCAAGTCGTAAATATGGCATGGGTGCCAAGCAGTGCATGAACGCGGCACAGCGGCTGTATGAGGCAGGTCACATCACCTATATGCGGACCGATGGCATCGACATGGCCCCCGAAGCGGTGACCGCGACACGGGCCGAAATCGAAAGCCGGTTCGGCAAGGCTTATGTCCCCGACAGCCCGCGCATCTACAAGAACAAGGCCAAGAACGCGCAGGAAGCGCATGAGTGCATCCGCCCGACCGACATGGGTCTTGGGCCGGACAGGATCCGGGTCGAAGACGACCAGCGCAAGCTGTACGAGTTGATCTGGAAGCGCACCATTTCCAGCCAGATGGCCGCCGCCCGGATGGAGCGGACGACGGTCGAACTCGCCTCGCCCGACGGCCAGGTGGGGTTCCGGGCCAACGGGCAGGTGATGCTGTTTGACGGCTATCTCAAGGTCTATGACCAGGGGCATGACGACAAGGATGGCGACGAAGACGACGAAGGCCGCCTGCCGCAACTGATGCAGGGCGAACCCGCTGAGAAGGGCAAGATCACCCCCGATCAGCATTTCACCCAGGCCGCGCCGCGCTATACCGAGGCCACTTTGGTCAAGCGGATGGAGGAGTTGGGGATCGGCCGCCCTTCGACCTATGCGTCCATCCTGACCACGATTGTTGACCGCGAATATGTGCGCAAGGACAAGAACCGGCTGTTCCCCGAGGACAAGGGGCGGCTGGTGACGGCCTTCCTGTCGAACTATTTCCGCCGCTATGTAGAGTATGATTTCACCGCCGATCTTGAGGCGGAGCTGGACGATGTGTCAGCGGGCGACCGCGACTACAAGGATGTTCTGAGCCGCTTCTGGCGTGATTTTTCGGCCGCGATTGCGGAAACGGCTGACCTGAGGATTGGAGAAGTACTTACAAAGATTGACGAATTTCTTGGGCCGCATCTGTATCCACCCCGCGCCGATGGGGCTGACCCGCGCGGCTGTCCGACCTGCGGCACTGGGCGGTTGCACCTGAAGACGGCACGGTCAGGCAGCGCCTTTATCGGTTGCGGCAACTATCCCGAATGCCGCTACACCCGGCCTTTGGCGGGGGATTCCGAAAGCGTCGCCTCGGACGGGCGCATTCTGGGGCAGGACGAAAACGGGATCGAGATCTCCTTGCGCGCGGGCCGCTTTGGCCCCTATGTCCAGCGCGGCGAGGCGACAGAGGCGCAACCGAAACCCGACCGCGCCAGCCTGCCGAAAGGCAACTCGCCCGACAGTCTGACGCTGGAGCGGGCGCTGGCGCTGTTGTCCCTGCCGCGCCAGATCGGGCCGCACCCTGAAACTGGCGAGATGGTCGAAGCCGCGATCGGCCGCTTTGGGCCTTACGTCAAGCACGGCACCACCTATGCCAACATCGCGGATGTCGAAGAGGTTTTCACCATCGGCATGAACCGCGCGATGGAAGTGTTGGCGCAAAAAGCGGCGCGTGGCGGGCGCACGACTGCCCCCGCCGGGCCGCTGAAAGTGGTGGGCGCGCATCCCGATGGCGGCGAAGTGCAGGTGATGCCGGGGCGCTATGGGCCTTATGTCAAATGGGAAAAGGTCAACGCGACCCTGCCGAAAGACCTGGACCCCGAGGCGGTGACGCTGGAAGAGGCACTGGTCCTGATCGCTGAAAAGGCGGGCAAGGGCGGCAGCAAGAAGAAGGCCGCGCCGAAAAAGGCTGCTGGCGCGGCGGCGAAAAAGCCAGCGGCAAAGAAGGCGGCGGCAAAAAAGCCGGCGGCAAAGAAGACCGCAGCCGTCAAGTCCGGGTCGGCGGCAGCAAAACCAGTTGCGCGCAAGAAGCCGGTCAGCAAGACTGCTGACGACCCAGCAATCGAGGATTGACATGCGCTTTGCCCTTTTCGCCTCCCTGATCCTTTCCGCTTCGGCGGCGCAGGCCTTTGAACCCGGCACCCTTGGTGAGCCGACCGAGGAAGAGGGCTATGTCAATCGCTGCGTCTTTCTTGAAGAGGGGAACGCTTGCGAGATACATGCGCGCGGCGCGATCTTTCTGGCGATAGTCGGTGGTCCCTCGGACCCCGACGCGATGATAGCGCTGGCAAAACTGCCACAAGGCGCGCCGGTCAAGTTCACCGGCGACATGATCTCGATGGGTGATGTGACGGTGGATTTCGCGCTGAATACGCTTGCCCCGAACCCGGAAGACCCGCTTGCGGCGCTGGTGCAGGGGTTTCAGGGCACCTGGACGCAAGGCGGCAAAGAGATCACGATTGGCGGTCTGGAATGGGCCAATGCGGAAGTCGCCAACTATTTGATCAGCATCGGCACCGGTTGTTCGGACGGGGTCGACCTGGGTGCCACGCACCTGAGCCTGTATGAGATGGGGGGCGATCCCTTCACCTCGATCTGTCTGGAGGTCGTCGATCAAACCGACGCGCGCATTGGATTGCGCGACGTGGCCACCGGCGAGGATATGAGCCTGACGCGGTAGATCGCTTGCCGTCAATCAAGGTCACCTGACTGACGGCCATCCGCGGCCCAGGCCTTAACCGCGCGGGTTGATCAGTTTCGCCATCAGCCCGGCGGTGCGGATCACGCCAAGTTTGCGGTCGTTTTCCATCACCACCATTTCGGTCACGCCTTGCGACATCAGCCCCATGATGTCCTTGACCGGCGTTTCCGCTGACAATTCCCGCGCGGAAGGTCCGATTTCGCCCGGTTCCATCACATCGCGGGCGGTCAGGACCCCAAGCGGGTTCATATGGGCGACGAAATCCGCGACATATTCGGACACCGGGTTGGCGATGATCTCGCGCGCGGTGCCGCACTGGACGATGCGGCCGCCATCCATCAGGGCGATGCGGTTGCCGATCTTGAACGCCTCGTCGAGGTCATGGCTGACAAAGATGATGGTGCGCTTCAGCTTGGCTTGCAGGTCAAGAAGTTCGTCCTGCAATTTGGCGCGGATCAGGGGGTCCAGCGCCGAAAAAGGCTCGTCCATCAGTAGGATCGGCGCATCTGTCACAAAGGCGCGGGCCAGCCCGACGCGTTGCTGCATACCGCCGGAAAGCTCTCCCACTTTTCGTTCGGCCCATTGCGTCAGGTGCACCAACTCTAGTTGTGCGTCAACGCGGGGCGCGCGGTCGGCGGGGGAAATGCCGGCAAGCTCTAGCCCAAGCCCGATGTTTTCGCGGACAGTGCGCCAGGGAAGCAGGCCGAATTGCTGGAAGACCATGGCGACGCGGGTCGCCCGCAAACGGCGCAAGGCTGCGGGGTCGGCCTTGGTGACTGACACCATCCGTTCGCCGTCGTTAATCCGCACCTCGCCCCGCACCACCGGGTTCAATGCATTGACCCCGCGCAGAAGGGTGGACTTTCCTGACCCGGAAAGTCCCATGAGAACAAGGATTTCTCCCTCGGCGACGGTCAGGCTGCAATCATGGACACCCAGGATCTGACCCGTGGCCTGCTGCACTTCAGCGCGGCTTTGGCCCTGATCCATCAAGGGCATGGCGCGGTCCGGGTAGTCGCCAAAGACGATGGAAACGCGGTCGAATTCTACGGCGGGTAGGGTCATGTGCGGGTCACCCGAAGCATGCGGTCAAGCAGGATTGCCAGGGCGACGATTACAGACCCGGCCTCAAACCCCTGATCGGGGCGGACGCGGTTCAGCGCCTCGACGACCGGGACGCCAAGACCTGCAGCCCCGACCCAGGCCGATATCACGACCATCGACAGGGACAGCATGATCGTCTGGTTCAGGCCCGCCATGATCTGCGGAAAGGCATAGGGCAACTCGACTTTGTAAAGCACCTGCCGCGGCGTCGCACCAAATGCGGTTGCGGCCTCCAACAACGCGGTGGGAGTGTTCGCGACGCCAAGGTGGGTCAGGCGGATCGAGGTGGGGACGACGAAGATGATCGAGGCGAAAAGGGCAGGGACCACGCCAATGCCGAACAGGATGACGAAGGGAATAAGGTAAACCGGTGCAGGCAGGGTCTGCATCAGGTCAAGAACCGGCTGCATCGCCTGATAAAGGCGCGGGCGGTGGGCGGCGGCGACGCCGATCGGCACACCAAGCGCCATGCAGATGATGCAGACGAACGCGACCAGGCCAAGGGTTTCGGTGGTCTTTTCCCAGTAGCCCTGATTGATGATGAAAAGAAATCCGATAAGCACCACGATGACGGGTTGCCAGCGACGTTGGATTGCCCAGGTCAGCGCCATGAAAAGGGCAACCACGACCAGCGCCGGCGGCCATTGCAGAAGGGTGATCAAGGCCTCGATGGCATCTTCGGTCGCGTCGCCGAAGGCCTTGAAACTGCCTTTGAAATTCAGCTTAAGCCAGTCGAAGACGATCTTTGCCGTCTTCCCGACTGGTAGCTCCCATGCTGTCAGGAAATCCATCCGCCCCCCAAGAAAAACAAGGCCCCGAAGCGGGTTCGGGGCCTTTATGGATTACTGAAGTGCCGCCATCACAGCGGCCATGGCGTCGCCGCCATCCTTGGTGGTGACACCGTCCAGCCAGCCAGCCCAGGCGTCCGGGTTGGCCGCAAGCCAGACTTTCGCGGCATCGGCCGGGTCGGTGCCGTCGTTCAGGATCGCGCCCATGATCTCGTTTTCCATGGCCAGCGTGAAAGACAGGTTCGACAGCAGTTTGCCCTGGTTCGGGCATTCGGCGACATAGCCCGCGCGGGTATTGGTCGCGACAACCGCGCCACCAAGGTTCGGGCCGAAGTAATCATCACCGCCGGTCAGGTAGGTCATCTTGAAGTTGGCGTTCATCGGGTGAGGTTCCCAGCCAAGGAAGACGATCGGCTTGCCCTCGCCGTCCTTGTTGGCCACTTCGGCCAGCATGCCCTGTTCGGAGGATTCGACGACGGTGAACCCGTCCAGCCCGAAAGGACCGCTTGCGATCATGTCACTGATCAGGCGGTTGCCGTCATTTCCAGGTTCGATCCCGTAGATCTGGCCTTCCAGCGCGTCCTTGTGGGTCGCGATGTCCTTGAAATCCTTGATGCCAAGCGCGGCACCGGCCTCGTTGGTGGCAAGCGTGTATTTCGCGCCTTCCAGGTTCGTGCGGACGGTGTCGACTGTGCCTGCGTCACGATAGGGGGCAATGTCAGCCTCCATCGTCGGCATCCAGTTGCCAAGGAACACGTCAATGTCACCTTCGGACAGACCGGTGTAGGTGACTGGAACGGCAAGAACCTTGATCTCGGTTTCATATCCAATGGCGTTCAGAACTAGCGTGGTGGCGGCGGTGGTGGCGGTGATGTCGGTCCAGCCAACATCCGAGAAGATGATCTTGTCGCAGCCTTCGGCGAAGGCGCTGCCAGCAAGAGCGAAAGTGACGACGGTCGTAAGGAGAGTGGAACGGATGGTCATATAGGGTCCCTGTTTTTTGTTGATTGACGAGTCAATAAACTTCGCGCTTAAACGGATGGCAAGTAATTTCTGGGGCCGCGCCTATGCCGAAGCTTGGGATGGAGCCTATCCGCAAGGATGCGCTGGTGAAAGCCACGATTGTCGAGATCGGCAGGGTCGGGTCGCTGGACGTGACGGTCAGCCAGATTGCCAAGCGCGCGGGCATGTCTTCGGCCTTGGCGCACCATTATTTCGGGTCGAAAGAAGATATGTTCCTGGCCGCGATGCGCCATGTGATGACGATTTACGGTGCCGAAGTCCGGGGTGCGCTAGAGGCGGCCGAGGGGCCGGAAGGACGAATCAGGGCGATCCTGCGGGCGAATTTCAGTCCCGGCAACTTCCGGCGCGAGGCGGTGGGCGCGTGGCTGAACTTCTGGGTGCTGGCGCAGACCGTGCCCGAAGCAAAGCGGCTTCTGGCAATATATCAGGGCCGGTTGCGCACCAACCTGATCGTGGCGCTGCGGCCTTTGGCAGGCGCGCGGGCGGTGGATATCGCCGAATCTCTGGGGGCGCTGATTGACGGGCTTTACCTGCGCGAGGTGCTTAAATCCGGCGCGCCGGATGGCAAGGCTGCCGTGGCAATCGCGCTGCGGCATCTGAAAGCGGAACTGGCGCGGGGGGCCTGACATGCACGCAGATTATGTGATCGTAGGGGCGGGGTCCGCCGGTTGCGCCATGGCCTACCGGTTGGCCGAGGCGGGCAAGCGCGTCACCGTGATCGAACACGGCGGCAGCGACGCTGGGCCGTTCATCCAGATGCCGGGTGCCCTGTCCTATCCGATGAACATGGGGGTCTACGACTGGGGTCTGAAGACCGAACCTGAACCACATCTGGGGGGTCGCGTGCTGGCCACCCCGCGCGGCAAGGTGATCGGCGGGTCCTCCAGCATCAACGGCATGGTCTATGTCCGGGGCCATGCCCGCGACTATGACACCTGGGCCGAGATGGGCGCGGACGGCTGGGCCTATGCCGACGTGCTGCCTTATTTCAAGCGGATGGAGGCGTCGCATGGCGGTTCCGGTCCCGAATTTCGAGGGCTCGATGGCCCGTTGCACATCACCCGCGGCCCCCGTGAAAACCCGTTGTTCGATGCCTTCATTCAGGCGGGTGAACAGGCCGGGTATCCGGTGACCACCGACTATAACGGCCAGCAGCAGGAAGGCTTTGGCCCGATGGAGGCGACGATCTGGAAAAGCCGGCGTTGGTCGGCGGCCAACGCCTATCTGAAACCGGCGCTGGCGGGGGGCAATGTGCAGGTGGTGCGCGGTCTTGCTCGCAAGGTTGTGATGGAGGGCACCCGCGCCGTGGGGGTCGAGGTCGAGGTGCGCGGCGAGGTCCAGGTGATCCGCGCCGGGCGTGAAGTGATCCTTGCGGCTTCGTCGCTGAATTCGCCCAAGCTGTTGATGCTGTCAGGGATCGGGCCTGCCGAGCATCTTCGCGAGCATGGCATCGAGGTGGTCGCGGATCGCCAAGGGGTTGGCGCGAACTTGCAGGATCACCTTGAAATATATATGCAATTTGCCGCCAGCCAGCCGATCACCCTGTTCAAATACTGGAATATATGGGGCAAGGCCTGGGTCGGCGCGCAGTGGCTTTTGACCGGGAAGGGTCCGGGGGCTTCGAACCAGTTCGAGGCTTGCGCCTTCATCCGGTCGAAAGCCGGGGTCGAATATCCCGACCTGCAGTATCACTTCCTGCCGATCGCCGTGCGCTACGACGGCAAGGCGGTCGCTGCGGGCCACGGCTTTCAGGCCCATGTCGGCCCGATGCGGTCGAAATCGCGCGGGTCGGTTACATTGCGGTCGGCCGACCCCAATGACGCGCCGGTCATCCGCTTCAACTATATGTCCCACCCCGACGACTGGGCCGATTTCCGGTCTGCGATCCGCCTGACGCGGGAAATTTTCGGGCAAGACGCTTTCAAACCCTACCTGAAATCCGAACTGCAGCCCGGACCGGGCCATGACACCGACGCCGAGCTGGACGCATTTCTGCGTGAACATGTCGAAAGCGCCTATCATCCTTGCGGCACCGCGCGGATGGGGCGGGCGTCCGATCCGATGGCCGTGGTCGATCCCGAATGCCGGGTGATTGGGGTTCAGGGTCTGCGGCTGGCCGATTCGTCGGTTTTCCCGCAGGTGACCAACGGTAACTTGAACGGCCCGTCGATCATGACCGGCGAAAAGGCCGCCGACCACATCCTTGGCCGCACGCCATTGCCCGCGTCGAACCTGGAGCCGTGGATCAACCCGAACTGGCGCACCGCGCAGCGCTGATTGATCCCGGCGCTGGTTGATCAAGGTCAAGGTCCGCGCGGACGGGTCTTCTAGACTGGTGGGGACAGTCACAAGGAGAGGCCGATGTCCAACACCCCGCACACCCTGCACGACGAATTTCCCAAAGATGCGCAAAAAATCAGCGCCTTGAAGGGAACGAACGCGCATTTCGCCCGGCTTCTGGTCGACTATGATCAGGTTAACGACAAGGTGCACCGGTCGGAAACCCGGATCGACCTCTTGACCGAGGCCGAGGAAGAGGTGCTGCGCAAGACCCGGTCGCGTCTGAAAGACCAGATCGCGGCGGCGTTGCGCGCCTGATCAGCCGATCTGATACGGCAGCACGTCGCGGGCATTTGGGTTCACCGTTAACCTGCCCGCCAGCGGCGGGACCGACCGCTGGTGGCAGGCGGTCCGCTCGCAAATCTTGCAGGAAATGCCGATGGGCTCGAACCTTCCTTTCAGGTCTAGCCCGTCGGAATAGACCAGTTGACCCGCGTGCTGAACCTCGCAGCCCAGACCGATTGCAAAGCGGCGGACCGGTGCCAGAAACGCCCCCGCTGGTTTTGACACATCCCGCGCCAGACACAGATAGCGCACCCCGTCCGGGGTTTCGGCCAACTGCCGCAGAAACTGGCCCGGAGCCTCGAAGGCGCGGTGGACGTTCCACAACGGGCAGGCGCCACCATAGCGGGCGAACTGCAGCCGCGTGGCAGAGTGGCGCTTGGTGATCGTGCCGGCCTGATCGACCCGCACAAAGAAGAACGGAACCCCCTTTGCGCCGGGACGTTGCAAGGTGGAAAGGCGATGCGCCACCTGTTCGAGGCTGGCGCCGAACATGTCGGCAAGCCGTTCAAGGTCGTGGCGCACCTCTTGCGCGGCGGCAAGGAAGGCGCGGTAGGGTAGAAGGGCTGCTCCGGCAAAGTAGTTGGCCAGCCCGATCTTGGCGATGTCGCGGGCTTCGGGAGTAGCAAACCGCGCCAGATCAAGGGTCGCTTCCAGCAGGTCGTTCTGGGTCAGAAGGGCGATCTGATGCAGAATCTGAAACCGTTGAGTCGGGGTCGAGGCCCGGGCAGATATGTCCAGACGGCGGGCGGTGGGATCAAACTGACGAAGGGGTGCATTGTTCGAATAGTGCAAACTTACCCCGGCACGGATCAACCTGTCTTCTGCAAGACTTTCGATTGTTTTCCCGTCACTTGCTGCCGTTGTGAAATGCTCTGCTGCACGGTCGATCGCATCCAGGTAATTGTCGCAATAGTGAAAGAAGTCGCGGACCTCTTCCCAGGCACTTGGCCGCAAGGATGCGTCTTCGCGGCCCAAAGCCTCGTCCAGTGAGGCCAGTCTTTCATGCGTCTGGCGATAGGCGCGGTGCAGGTCAAGGAACGCCCGGGCCAAGGCTGGGGCATTCGACGCCGCCAGCCGCAGATCGGCGACCGGCGGCGCGACCGAGGTAAAGACCGGATCGGCCAGCGCCTCGCGCATGTCGGTGACCAGACGCTCGCTTTCGCCGACGGTCAGTTCGGTGACGTCCAGACCAAACTCCTGCGCCAGACCCAGCACGACGGCGGCGGAAATCGGGCGGTGGTTGTTCTCCATCTGGTTCAGATAGGGCAGGGACACCGCAAGCTTTTCGGCAAAGGCCTTCTGTGTCAGGGCTAGCCTGGCCCTGATCTCGCGCAGCTTGACGCCCGCGTAAAGTTTCTGGGTCGCCATGGTTCCCTCAGTTTTGCAAAGTAGATTTTGTCTTTGCAAACCTGCGGCGTCAAGCGCCGATCTGGCGGGCGCGGCTGATAACCAGCAAGGTGGCAAAGACCGATGCCACTGAGGACCCAAGCATCAGAAGAATAAGCGGCATTTCGGTGGCTCCGGGGTGGAGAAGCACCCCCGCAATCGCCGCCAGCGCCGCCCCGCCACCGATCAGGATCGCCCCGCCAAGCCCTGAAGCGGTGCCCGCAAGATCGGGCCTGACCGACAGCATTCCGGCATTGGCGTTGGGCAAACAGATGCCGTTGCCAAGCCCCATGAAGATCGTAAGCCCGAAAAAGGTGAACGGCCCGGACAGCCCGACAAGGGTCAGCAGCGCCAGAACCGCCAGCCCGATCGAGGTAACCACGGTCCCGATCAGGATCATCCGGTTCATCCCCAACCGCACCGAAAAGCGACCGGCCAAGAAGTTCCCGCCTGCATAACCCACTGCAGTCAAGGCAAAAAGCATGCCGACATGGGTCGAGGTCAGGCCATAGACCTTGTCACCAACATATGGCGCTCCGCCAAGATAGGCAAAGAAACAGCCCGACGAAAACGCCGCCACCAGCGTATAACCCCAGAACCGGCGCGAGGTCAGCAGCCCCGGATAGCTGCGGATCTGGTCGATCATACTGGTGCGACGCAGCGTTGCGGTTTCGCCAAGGTCTGCCCAGACCAGCGCCAGCACCACCACTCCCAACCCCAGCAGTAGCGCGAAATTGGCTTTCCAACCAATGGCATCGTCCAGAACCCCACCGATCACCGGACCGATCATCGGCACCAGGCTCATCCCCATGGTGACGTAGCCGATCATGCTGGCGGCCTCGGCGTCGGGCACCATGTCGCGCACCACCGCCCGCGACAGCGCCATGCCGGACGCGATTACAGCCTGCCCCATCCGGAAGATCAGAAAGACCGTGGCGTTCGGCGCAAACAGCGTGCCAAGCGTTGACAGCAGGAACAGGATCAGCGACGCGATCAAAACCTTGCGGCGGCCGAAGCGGTCAGAAATCGGGCCAATGATGATCTGCAGAGCCGCCGAAAGCGCCAGATACAGCGCAACCGATTGCTGCATGACCCCGTAAGGCACGCCGAAATAAGCAGCCATCCCGGGAAGGGAGGGCAGGAAGATGTTCATCGCCAACGCGGACAGCCCGGCCAGAAAGATCAGCGTTACAATCTTTGGCGGAGTCGTGCGGTCCAGAAAACCAACAGGAAAATGTCTCATGTGAAAGGGCTAAACCCGTGTTGCGCGAATGTCTACCGGATCAATGCAATCCTGACGGTTAGAAGCCCGTTTGATCAAGTCCATTTGTGAAAGATGAAAAAGGCCCCAAGCGCGATGAAGGCAATGCCGGCAAAGTGGTTCCACAGCAGCGGCTCTTTCAGGTAAAGCACCGAGAAGACGGCGAAAACCGAGAGAGTGATCACTTCCTGGATCGTCTTCAACTCGGCGGCGGAAAAGTGGCCGTGACCGATACGGTTGGCCGGAACCATCAGGCAATACTCGAAAAACGCGATGCCCCACGAGATCAGGATCACAGTCACCAGAGCGGTGGACTTGTATTTCAGATGCCCATACCAGGCGAAGGTCATGAAGATGTTCGAGGCCAGGAGAAGGCCGATGGTGATAGCTGATACGGGCATTGCGTCCTCGAGTTGCGATCATGGCCCTGTTATCCGAAGGCCGTAGCGGCCGTCAGATATTCGCAGATTTGCAATTTAAACTGACCGTTCTGTCAAGATTTTGCAAATTTGCCGTTTCCTGCTTCACCGATGGCCCGTGATCCCGTAGATTGACAGCGCCAAGGGGCAGGGGGGCAGCATGAAAGACATTCTGGAGCAGCTTGAGGCGCGCCGGACGGCGGCCCATGCCGGTGGTGGCGAACGGCGGGTTCAGGCGCAGCATGCCAAGGGCAAGCTGACCGCGCGTGAGCGGGTGGAGTTGTTGCTGGACGAAGGCTCGTTCGAAGAATTCGATATGTTCATGGCCCATCGCTGCACCGATTTCGGCATGGAGCAGGACCGCCCGGCAGGCGACGGTGTTGTCACGGGTTGGGGCACGGTCAACGGCCGCATGGTCTATGTCTTTTCGCAGGATTTCACGGTGTTCGGGGGGTCTTTGTCCGAGACGCACGCGCAGAAAATCTGCAAGATCATGGACATGGCGCTGCAGAATGGCGCGCCGGTGATCGGGATCAATGATTCTGGTGGCGCACGGATTCAGGAAGGGGTGGCGTCGCTGGCCGGGTATGCAGAGGTGTTTCAACGCAACATCATGGCCTCTGGCGTCGTGCCGCAGATCAGCCTGATCATGGGACCATGCGCCGGGGGGGCGGTCTATTCGCCCGCCATGACCGACTTCATCTTCATGGTGAAAGACACGTCCTACATGTTCGTCACCGGCCCTGATGTGGTGAAAACGGTGACGAATGAACATGTTACGGCGGAAGAACTTGGCGGGGCCTCGACCCACACCCGCAAATCATCGGTTGCCGATGGGGCGTATGAAAACGACGTGGAGGCCTTGGCCGAAACCCGCCGGTTGATCGATTTTCTGCCGAAGTCGAATCGCGAGAAAGCCCCGGTGCGCCCATTCTTCGATGATCCGGCCCGGATCGAGGCCAGTCTGGACACGCTGATCCCAGATAACCCGAACCAGCCCTATGACATGAAGGAACTGATCGGCAAAGTCGCGGATGAGGGCGATTTCTTCGAGATTCAAGCGGCTTACGCGGGCAACATTATCACCGGATTCATCCGGATCGAGGGCCAGTCGGTCGGCGTGGTGGCCAACCAGCCGATGGTGCTGGCCGGGTGCCTTGACATCGATGCCAGCCGCAAGGCCGCGCGGTTCGTGCGGTTCTGCGATGCGTTCGAAATCCCGATCCTGACGCTGGTTGACGTGCCGGGCTTTCTGCCCGGTGTCGCGCAGGAGTTGGGCGGCGTGATCAAGCATGGGGCGAAACTGCTGTTTGCTTATGGCGAGGCGACGGTGCCCAAAGTCACTGTGATCACCCGCAAAGCCTATGGCGGGGCCTATGACGTGATGGCCTCAAAACACCTGCGCGGTGATTTCAACTATGCGTGGCCCACAGCGGAAATTGCGGTGATGGGGGCAAAGGGCGCGGTGGAAATCCTGTATCGCAGCGAACTGGGCGACAAGGAGAAGATCGCGGCGCGGGTAAAGGACTATGAGGACCGCTTTGCCAACCCGTTCGTGGCGGCCGAAAAGGGGTTCATCGACGAGGTGATCATGCCGCATTCCACCCGCCGCCGTGTGGCGCGTGCCTTTGCTGCCCTGCGCGGCAAAAAGCTGACAAACCCTTGGAAAAAGCACGATAACATTCCGCTATGACCCGGACGCGCACCCTTCAGCGGCTTGGCCTTGCAGGGCTGGTGACGGTGCTTGCTGCCGCCGGTAGCTGCGACACCGCTGACGGTGACGCGCTTGCCGTTCCGTCGGGCCGCGAGGTGCGTCTGATCGACGTCATCACCAATGCGCCCGGGCCCGAAGGGGCCTCGGCCCGGTTCCGCTTTCTGGTGCCGGGGTTGGTGCAGGACGACCTGGCCTTGGCCGTGGAGGACATGGCTGCCCTTTGCGTCAGTTACGCCCTGCCACGGATCAAGGGAACGGTCCCACAACCGCAGCAGATCATCATCTCTTTCTCTGCCGAAGATGTGCCTTTTGGCGAGGCCGCCCCCGATGTCGTGCAGTTCTTTGAGGCTTACCGCCCCGAAGGCGACACCTGCATATGGGAGCAATTCTGAAGATGTGCGCAGGGATGGTAGGAAATGCTGGTCAGCGACAAATGGCTGATGTAGTAATGCAACAGGTCAGGAACTTGCTTCGCGGCCAGTGTCATTCCGAACTTGCTTCGGATATGATTGTCACCGGTCGGGCAAGCCCGGCCATAACAACAAGCAGGGGGCCGGAGCGCGCAGTCGTTCCAAATGGACCCCGGAAAAAATGGAGTAGAGAATGTCGAAGAGCGTACGCCTCGTCCTGGTTCTGGCAATGGTTTCGGCTATCGCCGCTTGCGCCAAAAAAGTCGAAGTTGTTGAACCGATCGTTCCGGAAGTTGCCGACACCGGCAAGTACTGATCACGATCCGGCGCGGGTCTGGCGGTATCTGCCGACCAGACCCGCACCTACTTCCGGCATGACGCGCACTGGCGCAGTCGCTGGGCCCCCCCCAAATTCATGCATTCCTAGCCAAACGCTATGGGCCTTGCTGCCGCATTGGCCTATCCCTCCTGCGGATTTCCAGGAGAGGAGACAGGATCGATGCTGAAACACCGTGGCTTTCCCGGCCGCATGCCCGGAAGTGATTTTCAATTCACAATCCGTCGCGCCAACCACAAGGATGGCACAACAAAATTGATCAAACGCGAGCGGTTCAAGGACCGCAAGCACGTTGACCGGATGGCAGATCAGGCCTTTATGGCGGCCCTTTGGCAGTATTTCGGGGAAGAACCATTCGAGCGTGGCAATCTGGACGCGGGGCGGCTGTCGTGGCTGTTCGGTCGCGAGGTTGTGCCGGCGGAAGACCCGTTTGATCCCAGCTCCTATGAGGCGATGCTGCGCATTGACGCCAAGCGCGCCGAAGCAGCTTTTCCGCAAGTCTTCGCCCCAGATGCACCCGATGCGTTGGCCGACGACTGGGACGATGAGGCGGATTAGGCATGAACTCGCCGATCGGAACCCACATTTGGCAAGCTTTCGCTCAGGGCCCTCGGGCGGCTGCTCTTGCGTTTGCAATCAAACGAAATTCTGATCATTGTTTCCATGCGGGCCAAAGGTTGATCGCCGATGTTCTGCACTGTACGAGTTGTCTACCTTCCCCTTTCCTGCGGTCCGGCCTGTCCCTGGCCGGACCGACCCTCTCGTGCGGGCGGGGCGGTGCCGACTTCACGGATCACTTCAATATCCACTTTGAAATCCCGGTTATTGCTGTAGAATCAGGCTCAAGAACAACAAACCAACGAGGCAGTTCAAAATGCGGAAATCCCTTATCGTCTTCGCCATCCTCTCCACCACTTTGTCAGGCTGCATGCAGGATCCAGCGTCGCGCGGCATGGCAGGAGCGGCGGCTGGCGCGCTGGTCGCCGATGCAACCAACAGCGATGTCCTTACCGGGGCTCTTATCGGTGGACTTGCGGGCGTCGCGACCTGTGGTATCGAACTTGGCCTGCCGCCCTGCAACTCGGGCTACTGATCCACTAACCGATCTGGTCGCCTTCGGGCGCACTGACCCCCATTCAAGGACCATCCGGGCCGACCGCCCGGGTGGTCCTTTGTTTTTTCGCTGAAGGGAAAGCCGATGTTTGACAAGATCCTGATCGCCAACCGGGGTGAAATCGCCTGCCGCGTCATCAAGACAGCCCGCAAGATGGGGATCAGGACGGTCGCGGTCTATTCTGACGCTGACCGGGGCGCGCTGCATGTCAAAATGGCGGATGAGGCGGTGCATATAGGTGCCTCCCCCGCTGCGCAGTCCTATATCGTGATCGACAAGATCATGGCGGCGGTGCGCCAGTCGGGCGCGCAGGCGGTGCATCCGGGCTATGGTTTCCTTAGTGAAAACATGAACTTCGCTGCAGCGCTGGAGGCGGAAGGTGTGGTTTTCATCGGCCCGCCTTCGCCCGCCATCGAAGCCATGGGCGACAAGATCACGTCAAAGAAGCTGGCGATGGCAGCGGGGGTGTCGACGGTTCCCGGCCACATGGGGCTGATTGCGGATGCTGACGAGGCGGTGAAAATCGCCGGTCAGATCGGCTATCCGGTGATGATCAAGGCCAGCGCGGGCGGCGGTGGCAAGGGCATGCGGATCGCCTGGAACGAGGCCGAGGCGCGCGAGGGGTTTCAGTCCTCCAAGAACGAAGCGGCGGCCAGTTTCGGCGATGACCGCATCTTTATTGAAAAGTTTGTCACCCAACCCCGCCACATCGAAATTCAGGTGCTGGCCGACCAGCACGGCAACTGCGTCTACCTGCACGAACGCGAATGCAGCATCCAGCGGCGGAACCAGAAAGTCATCGAAGAAGCTCCCTCACCGTTCCTGGACGAGGCGACGCGCAAGGCGATGGGCGAGCAGGCCTGCGCCTTGGCCAAGGCGGTGGGCTATACCAGCGCGGGCACGGTAGAGTTCATCGTCGATGGCAACCGAAACTTCTATTTCCTTGAAATGAATACACGTTTGCAGGTCGAGCATCCGGTGACCGAACTGATCACCGGCGTCGATCTGGTGGAACAGATGATCCGCGTCGCCAATGGCGAGCCGCTGCCGTTCAAGCAAGAGGATCTGAAAATCAACGGCTGGGCGATGGAAAGCCGCCTTTATGCTGAAGACCCCTACCGCAACTTCCTGCCCTCCATCGGTCGCCTGACGCGGTATCGGCCTCCGGTCGAGGGTCCGACGGCCACCGGGATTGTCAGGAACGATACCGGGGTGTTCGAGGGCGGCGAGATCAGCATGTTCTATGACCCGATGATTGCCAAGCTGTGCACCTGGGGACCGACGCGCGCCGACGCGATCGAGGAAATGCGGCTGGCCCTGGACACGTTCGAGGTTGAAGGCATCGGCCACAACCTGCCGTTCTGCAGCGCCGTGATGGACCATCCGCGCTTTGCCTCCGGCAACATCACGACGGCGTTTATCGCCGAGGAATACCCCGACGGCTTTGCCGGGGCCACACTGGATGCCGCCACCCTGCGCAAGGTCGCGGCAAGTGCGGCGGCGATGAACCGGGTTGCCGAAATTCGCCGGACGCGGATTTCCGGCACGATGGACAATCACGAACGCCGGGTCGGCGACGACTGGGTGGTGACGCTGCAGGGGGAAAGCTATCCGGTGAACATCCGCGCCGACCATGACGGGTCAACCGTGACCTTTGCCGATGGGGCTGCGTGCCGGGTGGCCAGCGACTGGACCCCGGGGCAACCCCTGGCCCGGCTGTCGGTTGACGGAAAGCCGGTGGTGATCAAGGTGGCCAAGATCCCGATGGGGTTCCGCATGCGCCTGCGCGGCGCGGACCTGAAGGTGCATGTCCAGACGCCGCGGCAAAGGGAATTGGCCGGGCTGATGCTGGAAAAGGCGGCACCCGACACGTCGAAATACCTTTTGTGCCCGATGCCGGGGCTGGTGGTCCGGATCAACGTCGAAGCGGGCGACGAGGTGCAAGAAGGGCAGGCCCTAGCCACGGTCGAGGCGATGAAGATGGAAAACATCTTGAAAGCCGAGCGCAAGGGCGTGGTCAAGGCGGTCAAGGCCACCCCCGGTGCCAGCCTGCGGGTCGACGATGTGATCATGGAATTCGAGTGATGCGCAATCGCGCGCTAACGCCCAGCGGGGTTCTCGACCAGCATCTCTTGCAGGCGGAGGGGCAGCTTGTCGATGACATGGGTGATCTCGCGGACGTCCCAAGGGATGGGCTTTCGGATCACCGGGGCCAGGTCCTTGTCCATTATCACCAGCGAAAATCCGCGCGGGCGCAGCTTTTGCCGCCACTCGGATTTCGCGGCGGGGTCGGTGTCGGTGACAAGGATCACGTCGCGCTCCTCAAGTTCCGGGTAGGCGCGGGCCAGCAGGTCCATCTGGCGGATGTAGGCCGGGTCATCAGGGCTGTCGGCAAAGACCACCAGCGGGCGTTTCAGGTAAAGCTGATCGGCCAGCACCACCTGATCGGCGGGCAGGGGGCCAAAGCCCTGAGCCATGGCGACGAGGGGCAGAAGACTTGCGAAAACAAATGCGTAAAGGGATTTCATCCGGCCTCACTTTCCATTGGATATAGGGGGCCTTCGCGAAAATCCAAAGGACAGATGCACGGGCATCGCTGGGGTATGACATGAATGACGATCTGAAGGCCTGGAAAGCACTAGTGGCAAAGGACCTTAAGGGGGAAACGCCCGAGAGCCTGACCTGGAACACGCTGGAGGGGATCGCGGTCAAGCCGCTGTATACGGCGGCCGATACCGACGGGCTGCCGCATATGGAGTCGCTTCCGGGGTTGGCACCCTTCACCCGGGGGGTGCGCGCGACGATGTACGCGGGCAGGCCCTGGACGATCCGGCAATATGCGGGGTTTTCCACGGCCGAAGAATCAAACGCGTTTTACCGCAAGGCGTTGGAGGGCGGCCAGCAGGGCGTGTCGGTCGCCTTTGATCTGGCGACGCACCGGGGCTATGACAGCGACCATCCGCGCGTGGTGGGCGATGTCGGCAAGGCCGGGGTCGCGATCGACAGCGTCGAGGACATGAAGGTGCTGTTTGACGGCATCCCATTGGAAAAGATCAGCGTTTCCATGACGATGAACGGGGCGGTGGTGCCGATCCTGGCGTCGTTCATCGTTGCCGGTGAAGAACAGGGCGTGCCGCGTGCCGCGCTTTCCGGGACCATTCAGAACGACATTCTGAAAGAGTTCATGGTGCGCAACACCTATATCTATCCGCCGGAACCGTCGATGCGGATCATTGCCGACATCGTCGAGTACACCAGCGCCGAGATGCCGAAGTTCAACTCGATTTCCATCAGCGGCTACCACATGCAGGAGGCGGGCGCGAACCTGGTGCAAGAGCTGGCCTTTACGCTGGCCGACGGGCGCGAGTATGTGCGGGCCGCCATCGCGCGCGGCATGGATGTGGATGATTTCGCCGGGCGGTTGTCGTTCTTTTTCGCCATCGGGATGAATTTCTTCATGGAGGCGGCAAAGCTGCGGGCGGCGCGGCTGTTGTGGCACAAGATCATGACCGAGTTTGGCGCGAAGAAGACCGCCAGTCTGATGCTGCGCACGCATTGCCAGACCTCGGGCGTGTCGTTGCAGGAACAGGACCCCTATAACAACGTGATCCGCACCGCCTACGAGGCGATGGCGGCGGTTCTGGGCGGGACGCAAAGTCTGCACACCAATGCGCTGGACGAGGCGATTGCGTTGCCGTCCGATTTCGCGGCAAGGATCGCGCGGAATACGCAGCTGATCTTGCAGGAAGAAACCGGGATCACCCATGTCATCGACCCGCTGGCGGGCAGTTACTATGTCGAAAGCCTGACCGACCAGTTGGCGACCGAGGCCTGGAAGCTGATCGAAGAAGTCGAGGCGATGGGCGGCATGACCAAGGCGGTGGCGACCGGCATGCCCAAACTGCGGATCGAGGAATCGGCGGCGAAGCGGCAGGCGATGATCGACCGGGGCGAAGAGGTGATCGTCGGGGTCAACAAGTACCGCAAGGACAAGGAAGACCCGATCGACATCCGCGACATCGACAATGGCGCGGTGCGCGAGGCTCAGGTCGCACGGCTGCAGGCCACCCGCGCGGCGCGGGATGAGGCGCGCTGTCAGGCGGCGCTGGCCGAGCTGACCTTTCGGGCCGGGCATGGCGGCAACCTTCTGGACGCAGCGGTGGAGGCGGCCCGGGCGCGGGCGTCAGTCGGGGAGATATCGGACGCCATGGAAAAGGTATTCGGTCGGCACCGGGCCGAGGTCAGGACCCTCGCCGGGGTTTACGGTGCTGCCTATGAAGGCGACGCCGGGTTTCAGCAAATTCAAGCCGATGTCGAGGCCTTCGCCGAAGCCGAAGGCCGCAGGCCGCGGATGCTGGTCGTCAAGATGGGTCAGGACGGGCATGACCGTGGGGCAAAGGTGATCGCCACCGCCTTTGCCGATATAGGCTTTGACGTGGATGTCGGCCCCTTGTTCCAGACCCCGGAAGAAGCGGCGCAGGATGCCATCGACAACGACGTGCATGTGATCGGGATCAGCAGTCAGGCGGCGGGGCACAAGACGCTGGCCCCGAAACTGATCGAGGTTCTTCGCGCGCGCGGGGCGGGGGATATTCTGGTCATCTGCGGCGGGGTCATTCCGCAGCAGGACTATGACTTCCTGAAAGGCGCAGGGGTGAAGGCGATCTTTGGGCCGGGCACCAACATTCCTGCAGCGGCCAAGGAGATTCTGGACCTGATCCGTCAGGCCCGCTGAGCGCCTGTCAAACAGAGCGCGTTCCGCGCGAAGTCTTTTTTGTCTTGCCTCTGGCGCAAGCGCCAACCGGCTTCGGACGTTGCGCGCCGCGCGGGAGTATTTTTGAAAAGAGCAAATGCGCTGGCGCTTTTCACAAATACTCTGGGGGGTGGCCTCTTTAAAGGTCGATCTCACCATTGGGGCCGGGATCGGTCGGGGTGAAGATCGGCGTGTTGCGGTGAATCCAGATATCGCCGTTCGGCAGGATCACCGGTGCGTCGTAGTTGCGGATGTCGTCGATCAGGGCAAACAGGGCGGCGAATTTCGGACCAAGCTCTTGCAGGGCGGGTTCCATATCAGTCAGCGCCTGTTCCATCTCGTCCAGCGCCGGTTCCATTTCGGTCATCATCCCGCGCATGACCATAAGCATGCCTTCTTCCATCAGGCTGAAGCCGTCGTCTTCGGCTTGCGGCGTGGGCGTCTCCTGCGCGAAGGCAGGCGCGGCGAGAAGGCACAGGGCGAGGATCTTTTGCATGGTACCAATATGGGGACCATGCATCACAATTTCAAATCACATCTGGCAGATCGACCGTCACCGGGAAATGGTCTGAGGCTTGCAGCAGCGCCTCGGCCAGTTCCGGGGTCTTCAGGATCGCGGGATCGTTGAACGGATGCCAGATCCGCCAAGCGGGGCCTTTGGCCTGCAGGTCAGGCGAGACCATGATGAAATCCAAAAGCGCCTCGAAGAACCGTTTCTGCGGCGCAAGGTAAAAGCGCGCGCTGGTTGGGGAAAGACCGACCCGGCGTTGCAGGGCCATGGCGGCATGCGGATCGTGAAGCTGCTGGCTTTGGTCCGGGCTGGTGCCCAGCACGATTTCGACCCCGGAATGGCCAAAGAGTTTCTCGAATTCGTCGATGCCGGGGCCGTCGTTGAAGTCGCCCAGAACCACCAGACTGTCACCCGCCGTTAGGTGCCCGACGACCCGTTGCCGCAGCCAGAGGCATTGCGCCAGTTGCTTGCGGCGGTTTTCAATGGAGAGGCGGATTTGCGCCTCTCGGCCAGTGGCGCCGTAGGGGTTCTTTGACTTGGCATGCACCCCGATCAGCCGCATGTTTGTGCCGGCTGGAGTGGTCAGGGCCAGTTCCAGCGGCGGTTTGGAAAAGCGGATGGTTTCGGTGATCGCATCGGCGTCAAGGTCATAGCGGAAGGTGGTGTCAAAGCGTGGCGCGTATGGCGAGCCGTGGCTGGTTGACGGCTGGCCGATGGGGTCGTGGTGGGCTTCCAGCCTGTCGGGGTCATACAGGAAGGCGATTTCCTGTTCTGTTTCTGAGGGATAGCCGATGATCGCCTTGCGGGCGCGCAGCCCGAAGGCGCGGGCGAACGTCTCCAGCGCGCGGGTGGTCTTGCGTTTGGTATTGGTATCGGGGGCTTCGATGATCAGGACAGCGTCGGCGTCCAGCGCGGTGAAGACGATGCCAAGCGCGGCAAGCTGGTTTCCCCGGCTAAGCTTGTAGCGCGATGAGGGTTCGGCGTCGTCCAGCATCCGGCCGTGATCGTCGAACAGCGCATTCATCCATTCGACATTATAGGTCGCAAGCCGCAGCGGCCGCTGGGTCATGCCGCCACCCGTGCGTTGATTTCGCGCCAGGCCTCGTTGATCAGCTGCATCCGGCGTTCAGCCAGTTTCATCGCCTCGGGTGGGACGCCGCGGGCTTGCATAACGTCGGGGTGGGTGTCGCGGACCAGCGCCTTCCAGGACTTTCGGGCAGCTTCGCGGGTCGCACCCTGGGGCAGGCCAAGCACGTCATAAGGGTCGCGCGGGGCGCCTTCGACAAGGCGGGCGCGGACGATGCGGAAGCAGGCCTCGTCCAGGCCGAAGGCGTCGGCGACATGGGCCAGGAAGGCGTCCTCTCCGGCATGATAGCTGCCATCGGCCAGGGCGATCTGGAACAACGATTCAAGGATATCGACTAGCACATGATGGTCATCGGCGCAAAGCTTGCGGCCGTCGGGGTTGAAAAGCCGGGCGATCTTGTGGGCATATGCGTCAAAGCCCGCCACGTCTTGCCGGGCAAGGTCGAAGACATGGGCGGCGTGCGCCTCTTCACCTTGCGGAAAGGTGAAAATGCGGCGGAAGGCGGTTACCTCGTCGCGGGTGACGGTGCCGTCGGCTTTGGCCATCTTGGCCCCAAGGGCAAGGACCGCAATGGTAAAACCGACCGATTGTTCGGGGGCATCGCTTGCGCGCAGTTTATCGAAGACCACGGACAGGGGTTCGCCCTGAAGCAGGGCGGCAAGGGCTTCGGTGATGCGGGTCCAGATCGACATGGGGACAGTCTATCCGGGCCAACGGCGGATGTCAGAGGAATTTCTGCAGCAGCACAAGGTCGATGAAGCGGCCGAACTTGTGGCCCGCCTGCGGCACGGTGGCGATATGACGGTAGCCCAGCCGCTCGTGAAAGGCGCGGCCTTGGGGGTTTTCGCCCGAGACACCCGCGATCATCTGATGCGCACCGATGGCGCGCGCGTGATCCTGGATTGCGGTCATCAGGGCGCGGCCTATGCCTTTGCCTGCGGCGGTGGGGGCAAGGGAGATCGAATGCTCCATGCAGGTTGCATAGCCCTTGCCAGCGCGGAACTGACCATAGCTGGCTTGTCCCAGAAGGGTGCCGTCGGGACTTTCCGCGACCAGAAAGCCATGCCCCGCGGCGGCTTTGGCGGCGATCATGGCAAGGATGTCGGTCTCGGTCTTCGGGACCGGGTTGAAGGTGACGGCGGTGTTTTCGATCCAGTGGTTCAACAGAGCCGCAAGGGCAGGCGCGTCGGAGGCCCGGGCCGGGCGGATCATGTGATATACCGGGTGCCGTGCGGGGTGGTGAACCGGGCGCGCATGATCTGATCCGAACCGCTGACAAAGACAACGCGCGGGTCCTTGAACCGGCTGGCAAGGGCCTTGCGAAGCGCCATCGCCTCGGGGTGGACAATCTCCAGCCGGGTCAGGCGGACGTCAGACTTGGGCAGAGCGGCGGCGGGATGATGCGGGCCTTGCCATTGGATCAGGGCCGGAAAGGCGTTGTTGAAGGGCAGTTTGCCGTCGTCCGGCACCGCCATTTGCCAGACGTAATCGCCGCGCTGAAAGGAGGTTGCGATGCCGGTTCCGGGTGGAGAGGCCGCAATCGCCTGTTCAAGATCACCGGTGCGGCAAATCCAGTTGGTCAGGCGCGGAAAGCCGGTGAAATTGTCCATGTCGAACCAGCGCGGGCGGTCCGGACGGGGGGCGTCGGGATCAGGGGCGATCACCTCAAGGTAAATGTCGCCAAGGCTGAGCAGCCGGTTGTGGGTCGCCATCAGGGGATGTTTGCCGCCGCCCGCAAGGGGCACGCCAAGGGCGGATTCGACCGCGGCGACGCCTTCCTCCAGCGTGGTGGCCGATACCGCGAGATGATCAAGCTGCAGCATCAGGTGGCCTCAGTCACGCTGACTTCCGCCTTCAGCGCCTGCGCCAGCGCCCGGAACCGGGCCTGCGCCACTTCGCCGAAAAGACCGACTCCTGCGGCGGTCAAGGCCAGTTCCAAAAGCTTCTTGCGGGGTTGCCAGATCAGTTTTCCCGCCTTGGCCGGGTCGCCGATCGAGAACATGGCGCCAAAGCGCATCGCCTTGCCCAGCACCTCGGCGGCCTGCATCTCGTCTTCGGACAAAAGCCGGAACATCGGTTCCAGCCGCGACCCGGACCGGCTGTTCTTGTAGCGGTGCAGAAGCGCCAGCCCCAGAAACACCCGGCCCGGATGGTCCAGCCCGCCAAGGTTGGCGCGGGTCGCGTTGTCAAAGCAGGCCTCGGCCCGGAAATCGGGGTGCGCGCGCCAGGTGGTGTCGTGCAGAAGGCAGGCGGCCTTGATCAGCCGCATCTGGTCTTTCGACGCATCGGGGTAAAGCGGGGCAAGAAAATCGAAAAGCTTCCGGCCAAAACCGGGGATGCGGGCCTGAACCTGTTCGGACATCCGGGCCGCCTCGATCAAAGGATCGCGGGCCCGCAGTTTTTCGGGCATGTGTTCATACAGCAGGCCCTCGCGGATGCCGTAGGCGGAGACGTCGATTTCGGACGGGCTGAAGGCCTTGAGCAGTTCGCGCAGGACTTCGCAGGCCAAGGGCACCAGTTCCATCCGTTCGGCGCTGGTGCCGGTGCGGCCGCGCAGGACGGCAAGATCGGCGACCTCCAGCCAGTCCAGCGTGTCGGTCAGGCCTTTCGGGGTCATCCGGTATTCGTGCAACACGGTCAGCGGATAGTTGCGCCGCTCCATGTCCAGCCGCGCAATCACACGCCAAGAGCCGCCGACCAGATAAATCCGATCTCCGGTCGATTTCAACTGGGTCTGTGCCGCCTTCAGCACCTTTGCGATATGCGCCCGGCGCTTGGCGGGGTCGGTCGAGACCTGCTGCAGCCGGAACGGCCCCAGCGGCGTGGACAGGCGCTGGCCGACTTTTCCGTCGCCGATCCATGCCAGTTCCATCGAGTTGCCGCCAATGTCGCAGACGATGCCCTTGGCCTCGGGCCAGCCCAGCAGAACGCCTTGGGCGGACAGTCGCGCCTCCTCATCCCCGTCGATGACGTGGAGTTTCAGGCCGGTCTCTGCCAGCACTTCGGCCTGAAATTCGGCCCCATCCTCGGCCTCGCGGGTGGCGGCGGTGGCCACAACGGTCATCGGGTCGATGGCCATGCCTTCGGCAAGGATGGCGAACCGCTTGAGGGCGGCCAGCGCGCGGACCCGGCCTTCGGGGTTCAGCCGGCCGGTCGTGGCCAGATCCTTGCCAAGGCCGCACATGATCTTTTCGTTGTAGAAATAGGCCGGGCTGCGGGCCGCACCGTCAAAGACCACCATCCGTACCGAGTTCGAGCCGACATCGACGACCCCGACCCGGGACAGCGCGCGCACCGACGGGTCATCGAAGATCGGGCGGCCAAACGGGCCATCATCGTCGTTGCCGTCTTCTGCCACGGGCGCGTGTCCGAAGGCTGCCATGTCAGAATCCCCTTGGTCTTGTGGCCGCATCGTGACGGTCAGCGGCGGCATGGTCAATCGCCCCTGGTGGGGGCGATTTCTTTACGTGAGAAAATTGTCGATATCCCCGCCAAGGGGTCTGAGTGACGGGCCAGATGCCGGGTTTCAGTCCTTGGCCGAATCTTCCGTGTCGGTCAGCGACACCAGTTGCGGCGCGTCCCCGGCCCCTGCGGTTCCGCGCCCTGAAAGCGAGGGGTTTTCCATGAAGAACTGGTGGCAGTTGAAGGGCTTGCCGTCGCTTGGCGACAGGTCGCGGGCATAGCTGCCGTCCGGGGCCAATATCCAGCTTTGCGCCTCGTCCCGCATGTTTGCCGCCATGATCTGGCTGAGGATCTGGTTCTTGACCGTGGGATTCAGCGCCTCGACCAGGGTTTCGACGCGCCGGGTCAGGTTGCGACCCATCCAGTCGGCGGAGGAGAAGAACACGCGCGCCTTGCGTGACGGCAGGCCGTGGCCGTTGCCAAAGCAGACGATGCGGGAATGTTCCAGAAAGCGGCCGACAATCGACTTGACGCGGATGTTTTCCGACAGGCCCTTGACCCCCGGTCGCAGCGCGCAGATGCCGCGGATGACCAGAGAAATCTTCACCCCGGCCTGCGACGCGGCGTAAAGCGCGTCGATCACGTCCGCCTCGACCACCGAGTTCATCTTGGCCCAGATTTCCGCCGGACGCCCGGCGCGGGCATGGTCGGCCTCGGCTGCAATCATTTCCAAGAGGCGCGGTTTCAGGGTGATCGGCGAAATCGCCAGATTTTCCAGCCCGGCAGGCTGCACATAGCCCGACAGGTAGTTGAAGACCTTGGTCGCATCGCGCCCGAGCGCGCCGTCGCAGGTAAAGAACGACAGGTCGGTATAGATGCGGGCGGTGATCGGGTGGTAGTTGCCGGTGCCGTAATGTGTGTAGGTGACCAGATGGTCGCCTTCGCGGCGGACGACGGTGCTGATCTTGGCATGGGTCTTGTAGTTCACAAAGCCGTAAACCACATGCGCCCCGGCCCGTTCAAGCCGGCGGGACTGGCGGATGTTGGCGGCCTCGTCAAAGCGGGCTTTCAGTTCCACAAGGGCGGTGACGGATTTGCCCGCCTCGGCCGCCTCGCATAGGGCAGAAACGATCGGACTATCCCATGAGGTGCGGTAAAGCGTCTGCTTGATCGCCAGCACGTTGGGGTCACGGGCAGCCTGTTCCAGAAACCGGATGACCATGTCAAAGGTTTCATAGGGGTGGTGCAGCAGCATGTCCTTTTGCCGGATCGCTGCAAACATGTCACCGTCGTGATCCTCGACCCGTTCGGGGACGCGGGGCGAAAACGGCGGCCACATCAGATCCTTTCGGTGGGAGAGGATCAGTTCTTTCAGGTCGGCGACACCCAGAAGGCCCTTGACCTCGACCACCTCGTCTTCGGTGACGGCCAGTTCTTCCATGATCAGCGCGCGCATGTCTTCGGGGGCACCCGCCGACATTTTCAGGCGGATCACCTCGCCCCGGCGGCGGCGTTTCAGGGCGGTTTCAAACTCGCGGACCAGATCTTCGGCTTCGTCCTCGACCTCCAAGTCGCTGTCACGCAGGACGCGGAAGGTGCAGTGGCCCTTGTCGGTATAGCCGGGGAACAGCATGCCAAGGTGCAACAACAGGAGGTCTTCCAGCGCGAGGAAGCGGTGCGCGCCGTCGCTGCCGGGAAGGGCCACAAAGCGGGCGATCTGCTGCGGGATCGGCAACAGCGCCTTAAGCTGGCGGCTGTCGGTTTCACGCTCCAGCTCCAGCGCCAGCGAAAAGCCGGTGTTGGGGATGAAGGGGAAGGGATGCGCGGGGTCGATGGCAAGCGGAGATAGAACCGGGAAGACGTTGTGCAGAAAATGCGCCTCAAGGTGTTTCAGATCGCGGACCGTCAGTTTCGACCGCGGCACGATGCTGATGCCTTCGATCTCCATCTCGCGGCGAAGCATGTTGAAGGTGGTTTGCTGGGTCTGCATCAGGCGGCGGGCATCGGCGTTGATCAGCGCAAGCTGTTCGGCGGGGCTGCGGCCGTCTTCGGACAGAGTGGCATTCGCGCTGCGCAACTGCGCGCGCAGGCCAGCGACCCGGACCATGTAGAATTCGTCCAGGTTCGCCGCCGAAATCGACAGGAACCGCAACCGTTCCAGCAAGGGCACGGCGGGGTTCGCGGCCTCTTCCAGGACGCGCCAGTTGAAGGCCAGCCACGAAAGCTCGCGGTTGAAAAAGCGGCCCGGGCCGGCGGTCTCCGCAAAGGGAAGCTCGGCAGGGGCGGGGAAGGCGGATTTGAGAAAGTCTGCTTGGGTCATGGCTGGCTTATGCCGCATTGTTCGTGACAGGATTGTGACAGCTTTTCATCAGGTTTTGCGGCTGTCCAGCAAATCCCCCGCCAGCGCCCGAGTAATCGGGCGTCCTGCCGCCAGCGCGCGGGCGTCAAGGTCGGCGACCACGGTCCGGGCGGCAGAGATTGACCGCGGAATCCGGGTCACCAGATAGGCGATAAGATTGGGTGCCACCGTCACCTGCCGGTCGGCGAACAGCTTGACGAGGACGGCCGACAAAAGCGCATCGTCGGGGGCCTCAAGCTTTGCAGTCTGGGTCGCCTGCATCCGGCTGGCAAGATCGGGAAGGCTCAGGCCCCAGTCGCGCGGCGGGGTGGTGGCGGTCATCAGGAGGGCGCCCGCTTCGGTCACCAGATTGTGCAGGTGGAACAGGGCGGTTTCACCCGCGCCGATGCGGTCGGCATCTTCGACCACGACCGGTTGCCGGGCAAGGCCGGTGGGGTCCTGATGCGCCAGATCGGCGGCGTTCAGGATCAGCGCCCCGGTCATACCGGCCCAGACCTGCGCCAGATGGGTTTTGCCCGCGCCTTCGGGGCCAAGCAGCAGGAGTTTTCGCCCCGGCCAGTCCTGCCAGCGTTCCATCATCTGCAGCGCCACGGCATTCGACGGGGCCGCGAAAAAGCTTTCGCGGGTCATGGCTTCGGTCAGGGGCAGGTCAAAGGCAAGCTGGCGGATCACGCGCCGCCCTCGGTTCGGCCACCGGTTTTGCGGCTGCGGCGGGGCTTGGGGGCTGGTTGGTCCGGGACCGGCGCAGGGATCGCGGTGGTGCCCCTATACAGCAGGCTTGCGTGGTATTGTTCGACCCCGAACCTGATCAGCACACCGATGGCCGCGGCAACCGGAACCGCGACCAGAAGGCCTGCAAACCCGAAGACCGACCCGAAGACCGACAGCGCAACCAAAAGCCAGACCGGGTGCAGGCCGACCGATTTGCCGACCAGACGCGGGGTCAGGATGTTGCCCTCGATGAACTGACCCACGAAAAAGATCGCGGCGATGATCCCGATCGACACCCAGTCACCCCAGAACTGGAACAGGGCAAGGCCAACGGCCAGCACCCCGCCCACCATCGATCCGATATAAGGGATGAAGGTGATCGCCCCTGCGATCGCGCCGACGATCAGGCCGAACTGCAGGCCCGCCAGCATAAGCGCGGTCGAATAGAACGTGCCAAGTGCCAGACACACCGATACCTGTCCGCGCACGAAACCGGCAAGGACGGCGTCGACTTCAAGCGCCAGGCGGCGCACGGTCGGGGCATGGTCGCGCGGCAGCATGGCGTCGATCCGGGCAACCATCCGGTCCCAGTCCAGCAGGAGGTAAAAGGCCACCACCGGCACCACGACGATGAAGACCACCGCCGAAATCACCCCAAGAGCCGAGGAGATGAGGCTGTTGGCCAACTCTCCACCCCGGGCCTGAATTGCGGCACCGATCTTTGCAAGCGTCTGCCGGATGGTCGACGTGCTGTCGGCCAGATCGGGAAACCGCTCCAAGAGAAAGCCTTGCAGTTTTCGCGCGATGTCGGGGGCGGCGTTTATCAACGCGGTCAACTGGTTGACCAGCGTCGGGATCACCGCCAGCACCAGAAGGATCGCCAGCATCAGCGCCACCAGCGAGATGAATGATGTGGCGGCAACCCGGCTTAGCCCCATCCGTTCCAGCCGGTCGGCGATCGGATCAAGGAAATAGGCCATCGCCCCGGCGACGATATAGGGCAATAGGACATCGCCCAGAAACCAGAGAGTAAACAAAAACAGCGCCGTGGCGGCACCCCAGTAGCGAAACTGGTCCTTGATCGGCAACGCCATGCTTTGCACCCTTTGTTTGCGTCCCACATATCGCCCTTGCAGCCGCGTCGCGCAAGGGGCGGCCATCGGCAAGGAACCGCTGTCAGCAGGGGCTTAGGCGGGCCCGGGTAAGCTGTGAGTCGGTGGTGCAACGGGGTTTTATGCTGCAGATCGGTTGCATCCGGGGCGCGGTGCCCCGGTGTTCGGGCCTGCCGGTCAGCCGTCAGGTCGCAATGAGGATATCTTCATGACCATCAAGTTTCTTACCGTGCTGACTCTGGCGGCGATGCCGCTTTTGGCCCCTGTCGCCGCGACTGCGATGCCTGCCGTCGGCGATATGATCGGCACCGACCCCGACACCGCCAAGGCGGCGCTGGAGCTGGCCGGCTGCCCGGTTGACGAATTCGAGGCCGAAGACGGCAAGATCGAGGCCAAGTGCACCGATGCTGCAACCGGCAATGCCATGGAGGTCTATATCGACCCCGCTTCGGGCAATGTCACCCAGATCAAGGACGCGGACTGACATGGCACCCCCCCGGACGAACACGCAATTCAGAGCGCAGCCTCCCCGCCTTTGGGACCCGGTGGTGCGCCTGACCCATTGGGGCATCGCGGCTGCCGTTCTGGTGAACGCACTGGTGACCGAAGGCGGGAGCCTTTGGCACGTCTCGCTGGGTTGGGCAGCCATGGCGCTGCTCTTTTTGCGTCTGGTCTGGGGGGGGCTTGGCCCCAAAGAGGCGCGCTTTTCCGCCTTTCCGCCGAACCCGGCCGCCGCCCTGCGCCATCTGCGGCAGATGGTGGCCGGGAAGGTTGAACATTATCCTTCGCACAATCCGGCGGGGGCGATGATGGTCTATGCGTTCTGGGTCGCGCTTGCCGCCGTCATCCTGTCGGGCCTTATCCTGACGGGCGGCGACACGCCGATGAAGATCGCTGCGGACAAGGCGGCGGTTGCATCCGGCGATTGGTCGGTATTGATAGACGAGGCGGCGGCGGAGAGTTCGGACACCGAAGAATCCGCTGTTCGCAACACCATTGAAGAGGTCCACGAAGTGGCTGCAAATCTTCTTCTGCTGCTGGCAGCCCTGCATATCGCCGGGGTTTTCGTCGAAAGCCGAGCGATGCGGCGCAACCTGCTGGCCCCGATGCTGCTGGGCAGCGGCGACCGGCGAAAATGAGTCTTGGGCAGGATATCTCACGCGCGGGGCGGCGGCAGACCGCTGCCCTTGCGGTCTTTCTGGTCATCCAGTCGCTGGGCACGGTGTTTTTCGTCGGCGACGTGATTGGCGATCTGCGCGAGGATCCGACCTCGGTGCATTTCATTTTCGAGGCGCTGGTGACGGCGGCGCTGGTCCTTGGCATTCTGTTCGGGGCCGTGGTCCTGCGCCGCACGACCGACCTGTTGCGCGCGCAAGAGGCTGCACTTGAGGTGGCCCGGGGTGCGCTGTCGGACGTGATCGACCGGCAGTTCCGCGACTGGGCCCTGACCCCCGCCGAACGCGACGTCGGCTTTCTGGCGCTGAAAGGCTTGGACGTGGCCGAGATTGCCGAGTTGCGCGGGGCCGCCCAAGGGACGGTGCGGGCGCAACTGACCCGGATCTATTCCAAGGCCGGGGTTTCCGGCCGCGCCCAGTTCGCGGCGTTTTTTGTCGAGGATTTGCTGGGGCAGGGTGTGGCACCGGCGAGTTGAGGGGGGCCACCGCCGGGGTCGTCCTGTTCAAGAGCTTCACCGCCGGATGAGGGTAGGTCAAGCGCTGTCGCTTATCCTGGTGTCCAGCCACTCCATCCAGATTTCCAGAGAAGGTGGGCGAAACAATTCAAGGTGCGACGTGTTGATTTCAAGTTTCTCGGTGTCACGGTTAAGCAAGGTGCCGTATATGTCTTTGCCGTCATGCCCAATTTCACATGTCACCAGAAGCGCCTTCCCAGTATAGGGCGCAGCCAGATACTTCGGCACCAACGGTTGCGCGAAATGTGCGAACGCAACCCATGGGTTAAATGAAATCTCAAACCATCTGAACTTCTCGGGATTTCGGATCCGCCAGTCCATCGCCTCGCTTTGCAGCCAGGTCTTCCAGTGGATCAATCTGGTCCGCAGATTGCCAGCCGTCGGGAACAAAGCGGCGAACCATTTGGCCCAGCCAATTCTTCCCGGGCCGTACAGAATTCGGTCGGCACGATCGCGAGCGCGTTCAGCAAATGAAGCTGGTTTTCTCGATCGATTTGCCCATGAAATTGCAACACCTGGCGGGGTTGGATCAAGCAGGAACAGGCATTCGACCGTGTCGCCAGCTTGCTGTAGCTGTTGCGCCATTTCATAGGCCAGTAACCCACCAAACGAGTATCCGCCAAGCCGGTAGGGGCCCTCTCGCTGAACTTCCCTGATCCGCGATAGCTGCAGCGTGGCAAGTTGCTCGAGTGACTTGGCGCGCGCCAAACCCTCGCCTCTGGACCAATGCCAAACCGCAAAGATCGGAAAGGCCAGGGTCCATGTGCCTCGACGTGCAAGGGAAAGGTCAACATTGCAAAAGAACATCGGGAGAGAATTGCTGTCAGAAACCCCAATCGGAAAGACGAAGCCCCGGCTGGTCGAGAAATCAGCCTCTATACGCGCTTCTTCCACGCGACGCGCGAGGGACCGGAGTGTCGGACTTTCATAGACATCGTTCAGGTTCAGATGGACTTTGTGCAGCGTTTCAATTTCCAGGATCATGTGAACTGCTGTCAATGAATCGCCCCCGATAACAAAGAAATTGTCCTCTCTGGAAATTGCGCTTGCCCCAAGGACGACACGCCAGATTTCAGCGATATCTTGCTCCATCACCGATCGGAAGTCGCCCGCCGCTTTGGGCTTGGAAAGGTCTGGACTCTCGCCGAATTGCCCGACAGCCAGCTCACGCAAGGCAGACTTGTCGATCTTGCCATTCCGTGTCAGCGGCAGCGCCGCAATCACAAGGATGCAAGACGGCATCATCCGCCGCGGCAACCTTTCCGAAAGGAAGTCACGGACGCTTTCCGATGACGGAGATTGATCAGGTTGCGGCTGAACGACCAAAAGCAAATGCCGACCGCGGACCGGGTGATCGTACCAGGTGGCGACCGCTGCCGCCACAGCGGGATATTCCAGCACAATCGCCTCGATCTCCTGTGGTTCTACACGCACACCGTTGACTTGCAGCTGATCATCCAGGCGGCCAAGGAAGTGAAGCGTCCCTTTGCTGTCGCGTCGAACGCGGTCGCCAGTCCGGTACACCCAGTCCGAGCCCATTCTCCGGAATCTGTCCTGCGTCCGTATTTCGTCTTTCCAATAGCCACGAGCGACGCTTGGGCCGCCAAGCCAAAGCTCTCCCTCGGCTTCTCCGTCAAGTACCGCCTCTTTCTCATCGACCACGTAAGACTGAACATGTGCCAAAGGATGACCGATCGGCGCGATGGCTATTGGCTGCTCCTCAGAGGCGGACCCACCAAGGAGATGGCCAGTGGCCCAGACCGTGGTTTCTGTCGGGCCATACAGGTTGAAGACCCTTTCGCCCTGCTCTGCCAAGCGGTTCGCGAGGTCCATCGTAATTGCCTCGCCGTGCGTTATCGCAACCCGAACCTTGGGAAACTCGCTGAAATTGCTCAGCAGCCTCGCCCAGACAGATGGCGCGGTTTGCATGATTGTAACGCCATTCGTCCGGATTTCGTTGGCTAGCCGCTTTGGCGACAGCAGCAGATTGCTATCTTTTAAGAGCAGACTCGCGCCTGACACCAGAGGAAGCAGCAGCTCCGTCACCGAAGCATCGAACGCTACTGTCGAAACCGCAAGATACCGATCAGTCGGCAGCACCCCCAAAAGGTTCCGCGCCGTGAACAACGTTTGCAGCAGGTTGGCCTGCGAAATCATCACCGCTTTCGGTTCGCCGGTCGTACCCGAAGTGTACAGCATATAGGCAAGGCATTCCCGGCCAGGCTCGATAGCCAATACTGGGACACCAGATTGCCGCATCGGCAATGTATGTGGAGCAATCACTTGATGATTCTGCCGGTCTGGCAGGGTTTTCTGCAGAATTGATTCTGGCAGATCGCTGAATATCGCAGCCACATCGCTTTGCGAAATCATCTTCGCAATACGCTTTTGCGGATCGCGGGGATCAAGCGGAATGTAGGTGCAGCCGGCGCGCAAAATTCCAAGAATCGTCGCTATCAGATCAGAGCTGCGCTCCATCAGGATGGCCACTCTTTGATTTGGCCGGATGCTCCGAATGACCAGAGCCGCGTGAACCGCCTCGGCTTTTTGGCGCAGCAAGCGATAACTAGTGTCGCCCTCGGCATCAATCACTGCAATCTTTTCAGGGTCAAGCGACACTACATGTTCGAACCAGGTATAGAGGTTATCCAATTCATCGAACTGAATGCTGCTGATTTCAGTCATCAATCTTCCCTGGAGCAAGTGCTATCTGGAAATCAGGCGACGGCTCCCAGTGGTAAGGCCCACGCACTGCTGGCTCGCCGCCACTTGCTGATACATCAAAATTGCATGCCAGTTCGGCAATAAATGTAGACGCCAGCCAGATCGAAACATCCGCAAGCGGGCAGCGGTGCTGGTCAAGCCCGAACGGCGAGAATTTCTCGCCATAGCTCTTGCCGTTCAGGAACCGCCCCGGGTCAAAAACGAATGGTTCGCCAAAGGTCGTCGCGTCCTTGTGCGATTCCCACATGCAAAGCCTCAGAAGCGCGCCTTTCGGGATGAGAAATCCATCGAATGCAAAGTCCTGCAAGACGTCCCTCATAAGGCGCTCACTCTGGTCAAGTCTAAGCACTTCCAACACGAACGCTTCGGCAAGGACCTTGCGATGTCCACAATCTGCAGTGGCGATCTGGCGCATCCAGTCCGGATGTTCGGCACCATATTTTGCGATCCAGCGAAAAAGCCCGCGCAGATCATAGCGGCCGGTTTCAACCATATAGATCAGGTTGCCTAGCATAGTGTCATCAACCGGACCTTCTTCGGAAATCGCCGAAAACAGGTTGGGGATGTCACCGCGCGGCATACCTTCGTCCAGACGACCGCGAAGCCGGGCATAGGCCGCAAGCTGCCTGGCCCCGATATTCCAGACGACCCCGTTTGGCCCGAGTTCTTTATAGCCATCCATGAGCTGATCAAACAAATCCGAGCCTTGCGCAGCGCCGAAGACAAGCTGTATCAGCATTCCGGATGAGATCGTCGAAAGCGCGTCGGACCAACGCCGGTAGTTGTCGAAGTGCTTTCGTGGCTCGGCAGTTGACCGGTTAAACGACGATAGACCGTCATTTACGAACCGGCGCATCGTCGGGGCAAGTGCTTCAAGATCAATCGTCCCCAATGCTTTTATGAGGGCAGAACGATAGGTCTTGTGCGCTGCACCGCTCATACCCCGCATGAATTCTCCGGGAAAAAGCCGCGATACATCTATTGTCACCGGCTTTACGGCGGTTGAATTTTCCCTCAATAATCGTCGGGCGGCCTGATTGCCAACAACGAATACAGCCAGCCGGTCATCAAGGACGCCTCTAAAGATTGGCCCGTGCTTCTGCCCAAGGTTCTGAAAAATGAGGCGGTCTGATCGCTCGACCTCATCCAGGCGGCGCAAATCACCAGGGGGAAGTCGAACATGCCCAGCAAGGGCACGGATTTTTGCCAGCGCCAGTTCACGATGGGGCAAGCGGCGCCATTTCGTAAAACTGGAACCCATTGACAATGCAAGTCCCTATCCCATGTCAGCACGGTCGAATATTCGGCCTGCTACATCAAATAACCTAGTTGACCCTAAACAGAGTGTCCACACGGCATTGGCGCAGCGGGTTGTCCTCTCCGTTTTAACCTTGCGTGCCTCCTGGCGCGCTCAGTTTGGCAAGAAAACCATCCATCCCGCAGCAGCCAAGGCTCGACCGAAGATCAATCCTCATCCCCCGCAATCTGCGCCAGAACCGCGCCCTTCCCGCGCCATCGCAGGAGCGGCGGCACCACCAGCGCCAGAAACGCCACGAACAGCAGACCAGCCGACAGCGGCGTGCTGACCAGTGTCACCCAGTCGCCCTGCGCAATCGACAAGGCGCGGCGCAACTGCTGTTCGGCCATCGGCCCAAGGATCAGGCCCACCACGACGGGCGCGATCGGATAACCGTAAAGCCGCATCAGGTAACCCATCACCCCGAAGATCAGCAACATTGACAGCTCTACCGGCGACGGGTTCAGGCCGATGGTGCCAAGGGTCGCAAACAGCAGGATTCCCGCATAAAGCCACGGGCGCGGGATCATCAGCAGTTTGACCCACAACCGGATCAGCGGAAGGTTCAGGACCAAGAGCATGATGTTGGCAATCAACAGGCTGGCGATCAGACCCCAGACCAGCTGCGGCGACGTGGCAAACAGCAATGGCCCTGGTTGCAGGCCGAACTGCTGGAAACCGGCAAGCATGATCGCTGCGGTCGCCGTGGTCGGCAGGCCCAGCGTCAGCAGCGGCACCAGTGTCCCTGCGGCAGCGGCGTTGTTGGCGGCTTCGGGGCCAGCCACGCCCTCAATCGCGCCGTGGCCGAATTCCTCGGGGTATTTGGTCAGGCGCTTTTCGGTGCCGTAAGACAGAAAGCTGGCGATGTCCGCGCCCCCCGCAGGCATGGCTCCGATGGGAAAGCCGATGGCGGTGCCGCGCAGCCAGGGCTTCCATGACCGGCGCCAATCCTCCCGCGTCATCGCGACGGACCCCTTGATGGCATGGACCTTTTCCTGCATGGCCGCGCCTTGCGCGGCGACAAACAGCGCCTCAAGGCACGCAACAAAGTCAGGTAACGAGTGCGCCGAGAGCGCAGATAGTGGCACCCCTCGGCCGGATTTGTCCGGCCGAGGGTTGGGGCTTTGTCAGGCGAAGAGC